>Ga0079997_129104_pt2 | contig 193299 bp, 127 predicted proteins | sample PerSpoCPS_CMetaG_FD_69200 | JGI IMG/M metagenome (GOLD analysis project Ga0079997, IMG submission 69200) | Archaeal communities from Yellowstone National Park, Wyoming, USA - Perpetual Spouter C (PS_C) MetaG (SPADES assembly) (version 2) | ecosystem: Environmental > Aquatic > Thermal springs >... | reverse complement strand
TATTGTAGAGAATTTTTCTAATGTTCAAGTTACTGACCCAGAAAATAATTGGTATTCGGGAACACCAAATTATAGGTATTTTTATGAATCCTTTAATGGAGAAACTCCAATTGATTATGATAATGTGAACATAGATAACAACGATAGAACAGCAGCTGATGTCAATGGTGGGGATGGAACGCTTGATCTTATGGACCTTGCGACATTGGAGGATGCGGTGACAAGTGGTGTTTGGCCAAGCTATGCAATTGGTGCTATTGCAGGTTTGCCGGCTGGGAAGATAAACGGTGGTCCTGGCATTGGTTCTGGGATACTGGCGAAGGTTGAAGGCAGTGGGGCAAGGTTTGAGAAAGTTGCGACGGATGTATTTGTTAAGTTTGAGGTGTTTAACTCCGGGCAGAAGGGAAGTAAAATCAGAGTTACGGTTGATAACAATAGTGCGGAATTGAGGGGATTGCAAATTGAACTGGCTTCATCGGTGCTTCCTGGGAAGCTTGATGTTTGGAGTTTGCCTGATGCGAGCGGTTTGAAAGTCGCCTGGAAGAGAAATGAATTCAATAAAATCGTCATCTTAGTTTATGCAGATGGTGGAAAGGTTATGAAGTCGGGAAGTGCATCTTATGTGACGATTGTTGTCCCGAATGTAACCCGTGAGCAGATTTTGGGCGCTGAGCCGAAGGTTATAGCAAGCATTAAGAACATCTCTTATGATGTCAATTATGATGTCACCGAGGCAAGTGGAATTGTCCCGTTGAACTATATGTTGTATCAAAACTATCCGAATCCGTTCAACCCGGGGACGAAGATAGAGTTTGAGGTTCCGGAGTATTCAAATGTTAAGTTGATAATTTGGAACTCGCTCGGGCAAAAGGTGAAGGAGATTTATTCAGGTGCAGTTGACCCGAACAGGTATAGTGTATACTGGGATGGTAAAGATGAAAATGGATTGTCCGTTGCATCAGGAATTTACTTCGTCACGATGTATGCTCGCTCGCTTGAGGAACAGGGCAGAGAGTTCACTATGACGAGGAAGATGATATTGATGAAGTAAAAGTTTGATTTGGTGCTGTTTCATAGGGGGTAGGTGTGGTTTTCACCTATCCCCTTTTTTTGTTTAAATTTAGAGTAAAAAGTTAAAAGAGGTGATTGATGATGTGGAAAAGAATGTTTTTTGTTGGCTTTGTTTTTTTGATTTTTCAATTTGGAGTTTTGAATTCACAGGAGAAGAAGTTTCAAAATGTTGAGGTTAAAAAAGATACGAGTGTAGTTGAAAAGGGGAAAGTTAAGAAGCCGGGTTCTCCTTTGTCAACGGGGGCTGGGTTTTTGATCAGCGATGACCCTTCTGCAACGCCGGACGCTTCAGCAATTCTTGATGTTAAGGTTACTGGGGCGACGAAGAAAGGGGTTTTGATACCGAGGATGACAGCTTCAGAGAGGTTAAGTATAAGTTCGCCTGCTGTTGGGCTTCTTGTTTATCAGACAGATGGGACGCCTGGGTTTTATTATTGGGATGGTTCTGTCTGGCAAAGGTTAAGTTTGACAGGTGAGGGTGTTCTTCCGAGTGGGTCAACGGGGCAGACATTAAGGCATGATGGAACGAGTTGGGTTGCGAGCAGTTTGATATACAATGATGGGACAAGGGTTGGAATTGGGACGACATCTCCGACGGGAGCGAAATTGCATATTTTGGGTTCATCGGGGGAACCGAGCTTGCGTTTAACGGGAAGCACTGGGTTTGAAGCTGGTGTTTTCTTTGAAAACACAACAAGTGTAACCGGGAGGACTTATTCAATTTATTCAACAAATGCAGGCATTTTAACAATTGGTGATGAGACCGCAAGTCAAGTCAGGATTGCGATTGACCCTACTGGGAAAGTTGGTATAGGAACGGCATCGCCTTCTTATACATTAGATGTGAGTGGTAGTGCAAGGGTGAGTGGTCTTGCAACTGGTGGATTACCGCAAGTTGTTTTTTCAAATAACGATGGTTCTCTTTCAACGAGTGGGGCAGGGACAGATGGGCAGGTTTTAACTTGGACATCTACGGGACCGGCGTGGTCCATACCCGAGATGGATGTTGCCTCAACAATTTGGGGTGCGATAGGAGCAACAGCAGCGAAGCCAACAGCGGGAGCAATTTTAATATCGCCAATTTATATACCAGCGAGAATAACGGTTAATCAAATTAGGTTAAGGGTGACAACTGCATTGGGAGCTGCTGGTGATGTCGGAGTTTATGATGCAAATGGTAATCTTGTTTTGAATGGTGGTGCTGGTTCTTTGACTACAGCAGCTGGCGTTAAAACTATCATTCCTCAGCAAGTGAACCGAACTCTTAATCCGGGTCAGTATTATGTTGCAATTACATGGAATTCAACAACTGGTGTCATTGCAGGAGCAAGCCTTGGAGTTGCAAATGCAATGTATAGGACTGGATACATAAGTACTGGGGGTGGGACTGTTTTACCAGCAACTATAGATCTGAATGCAATTACTCCAACTCAGTATATTTACTATGTCTCATTGAACAGATAAAATCTCACAAAGGTTCATTTTTAAACAATGAGATACCTGCGTTTTTTGATATTTTTCGGATTGATTTCGGTTTTATATTTGCACTCGCAGGATGTCGTTGTGATGTCAGGGACTTATGTTAGTGCGGGTTCGGGTGTTGTTGTGAAAATGGGGAGTTTGACTGTTAATTCAGGGGCGACGGTTGAGATCGGTTCAGGGGCGAAGTTTCAACTTTTTTCCGACCTTACGAATTCAGGGACGATCAATTGCGATGTAAATTCAGATTTTGAATTTATCGGTGGGTTTCAAGTGATAACTGGAAGTGTTAATTTTGGAAATTTAACTAAATCTGGCGGTGGTTCAATAATTTTAAATAGTCCGATAAGCGTTTCAGGTGTGTTATCGCTTCAATCGGGGAAAATTTACCTTGGCGGGAATGATTTGACAGTTTTAGGTTCAATCGGAACTTATTCCTCTGTTAATTCCATCGTTCAAAATGGGACAGGGAGATTAATCCGAAGCGTAAGTGGAACTGGTGATTTTGTTTTTCCTTTGAGCGTTCCTGTTGGAAGTAGCGAATATTATCGTGGTGTTAAGATAACATTTACAACGGCGCCATCTTCGCCAGGGAATTTGAGTGTTTATTTTAATGCTTCTAATCCGGGGACGAATGGTTTGCCTTTAAGTGATGGGGCGATTCAAATTGTCAGCGCTTGGTCGGGTGGATATTGGGTTGTTGAGCCGTCAGGTGGATTGAGTGGAGGGATTTATGATATTGAGGTTGAGGCGCACGGTTTCAGCGGTACAAGTGACCCGGCGAGGTTGAGGGTTTTGAAAAGGGCAAGTGGTGGTGCCTGGGTGCTTCAAGGGACGCATGTTGCAGGTGGCGGGACGCCAAGTGAGGTGATTGTGCGAAGAAGCGGTTTAAGTGTTTTTTCTGAATTTGGAATTGGCGGGACACCTTTTGATTTCATCTCAGCTCAACTTTTGGTTGGTTTTACAGTTAGCGATATTTATGTTGAAACTGGCGCAACTGGAAACATTGCTTACATACGACTTGATTGGAATGATGGAAACCTCGGAAAAACCCATGGCGTTTGGAGTTGGAGTTTTGATGTTACAAGTTCGGTTGTCTCAATCACCGATGTAACGCTTGCACCTTCAATATCAACTGGTTTTTCAATCAATAAAACATCTATTCCGAATGGGATAAGGGTTGAAATTTATGGAAACACAACGAGCGTTATTTTAAAAGACCAAGGGAATTCACCCGGTCAATACATCGTTGCCCGTGTTCATTTTAATTCACCGAGTTCGGATGGTGATTATCCAAACGCGATAAACTTGACAAATAACACCGTTTCAAACGCAGTTATTAGGGATGCATCTTTGCTTAATCCGAGTAGTATGCCAGCTGGTAATGGGATTGTAAGTTTAAATGTTCATTCTTCAAGTTTGTTTATTGAGCAACCTCCAAGTTTTCTGCCTAGTGGTTATTCTGATAGAAGGAAATACGGTGACATAAATTGGGATGGAAGTATAGACATCGCTGATGTAACTGGACTTGCAGATATTGTAATTGAAAATTGGTCAGCGGTGACTGTGCAAGACCCCAATGGAGATAGACCTTTTTATGAGGGGAATGGTTATAATGGGACGGATGCTGATAATTCCGATAGAACCGCAAGTGATGTTGAGACAGGAAATGGTGTAATTGATCAAATGGACCTTGCAACTTTGCAGGATGCGGTGATAAATGCGACTTGGCCAAGTTATGCAATTACAGCAATAGCTGGGAAACCAGCGTTTAAATTTTACGGCGATGACGATACAGTTAAAGGTTTTGCGACTTTGAAAAAGATTAACGATGGAATTTTGCATGTTGATTTTGAAATTTTTAACCCAGGGGATAAAGGTTCTATCATAAGGGTTAGATTGAGCAATTCTGTTGAGGTGAAGGGTGTGCAGATTTCTTTGAAGGTTAAAGCATTGCCAAATTTTGAGCGTTTGAAGTTTGATGTGACTCCTCTTTTGCCTGTGAGTGGTTTTAAAGTTGCATTTGGTAAAAATGAACTGGGTTATCTTGTGATTTTAATTTATTCCGATGTCGGCAAATTGATCAAAAGAGGCGATAAGCAAGGGATAGTTACGATATCAATTCCTGGTATGGATGTTGAAAAGTTGTGGGCGCTTCAGCCGGATGTCAAGTTAAGCGTTGGAAACCTCTCATATAACGCAAGCATTGATGTGAAGGGCGCAAGTTATATTGAGATTCCGAAGAGTTATATGCTTTATCAAAATTATCCGAATCCGTTCAACCCCGGGACGAAAATAGAGTTTGATTTACCGGAGTTTTCAAATGTTAAGTTGATAATTTGGAATTCACTTGGTCAGAAGGTGAGGGAGCTTGTAAATGGTCAAGTTGATCCAGCAAGACATGTTGTTTATTGGGATGGGAAAGATGAAAGCGGTGTGCCTGTTTCATCTGGGATTTATTTTGTGACGATGTATGCCCGTTCAATTGAAGAGCAGGGTAAAGAGTTCACCATGACGAGGAAGATGATACTTTTGAAGTGATAAAAGTTGCGATTTTTTATTTCGTTTGCTAAATTTTTAGGGAGTAGCTTTAGATGGCTACTCCCTTTTTATTTAAAAAGGTGGTTTCTTCTGGAAAATTGGAACAACAAAAAAAGAACATTAAACGCTTATGGAATTTGAGGAATTTTACAAAGGACCTCGTGGGATAGCGGTGAAAATTTTGAACAGGATAGAGAGAACCGATTCATACCTTGATAAACTTCTTGATGTTGAGTTAAGATCCGACGAGTTAAATGATTTGGATAAAAGGTTTTTGACTGAGTTAACTCACGGTGTCGTTCGGTGGAAGACGCGACTTGATTTTATAATTGAGCAGTTTTGCAAGAACAAATTTGCGATGCAGGACCCGAACATAAGAAATGCGATGAGAGTTGCATTATATCAAATTTTATTTTTGAGCAAAATTCCCCACGCAGCTGCTGTTAATGAAGCGGTTGAATTCGTGAAAAAAATCCGTGGTCAAAAAGCTGCAAATCTTGTAAATGCAGTTTTGAGGAACATTATAAGGAATTTGAATAAACTTCCCACCCCTGATCACGAGACAGATCCTGTTCAATATCTTTCAATTATGTATTCGCATCCTTCTTGGATGGTTAAACGCTGGGTTGACAGATACGGTTTATATGAGACGGAGCAGTTGCTTTCGGCAAATAATGAACGACCGACGATCGTCGTCCGTGCGAATACTTTGAAGACCACTGCGGATGAACTTGTAAAACTTTTTGAAGAGCGAAATATCAGAAACACTCGTTCAAAATATCTTGAAAACTTCATAAAGGTCGGTCATCTCTCCGGAATTTACAATCTTGACCTTTTTGAAAAAGGATATTTCTCCGTCCAAGATGAAAGTTCCGGTTTGGTTGTTAAGTTGCTTGACCCCAAACCCGGGGAAACCGTGATTGACCTTTGTTCAGCGCCCGGTGGGAAAACAACTTTTATAGGTGAATTGATGAAAAATCAAGGGAAGATAATAGCGGTTGATAAATATGAACACAGGTTAAATCTTGTCAAGCAGAGTTGCGAGCGACTTGGGGTTGAAAATGTTGAATTCATACCGAAAGATGCTCTTGAAGTGGATGTTGAACCGGCAGATAAAGTCCTTGTTGATGCGCCTTGCTCGGGTTTGGGAGTGATACAGAAAAAGCCAGACATAAAATGGCAAAGGGAACTTTCCGATATAAGGAATCTTGCGAAAACGCAAATTGAATTGCTTGAGAAAGCGAGTAAACTTGTCAAAAACGGCGGGGGGATTGTTTATAGCACTTGCACAATTGAACCAGAGGAAAATATTGAAGTTGTTAAGGAGTTTTTAAGCAGGCATCCCGAGTTCAAAATTGATGATGCGAGAAATTATCTTCCTTCCGACATTGTAAATGGAGAGGGTTGCATGGAGACATATCCTCATAAACACGACATGGACGGCGGTTTTGCCGTTAGATTAATCAAAGTTGGATGAAAAATTTATGGTAAAATCAAAATCAACTGGCTTTGTTTTAGTTGACGGGGAGACATTGACACCTGAAAATGTATTTGATGTTGCGGTAAATTTCGCTGAGGTAAAGTTAAGTCGTGATGCGATTTTAAAGATGGAAAAATCAAGAAAGTTAGTTGAGAAATGGGTTGAAAGTGGGGAGACGATTTATGGGGTTACGACTGGTTTTGGTGATTTTGCAATGGTGAGAATTGAAAAAGATAAGATTGAGAAGCTTCAAAGGAATTTAATATACAGTCATTCAGCGGGGGCGGGAGAGCCATTGCCTCCAGAGATTGTGAGAGCGATGATGCTTTTGAGGGCAAATGCTTTGGCAAAGGGTTATTCGGGGGTTAGACCTGAAATAGTTGATTTCTTATTGAAACTTTTAAACAATGGAATTACGCCAATAATACCGTCGCAGGGTTCGGTCGGTTCAAGTGGTGACCTTGTTCAACTTGCTCACTTAGTCCTTGCTATGATGGGAGAAGGGGAGGTTTGGGTTGGGAAATCAATAAATATTGACGAACTTAAAAAATTTCCATCTCGTTCAGCATTGAAAAAATTCGGGCTGAATCCATTAAAGTTATCCGCAAAGGAAGGGCTCGCACTTATCAATGGAACACAAATGATGACTGCTTATGCAAGTTTAATTGTGAAACAGGCAAAGGAATTGTGTAAAATAGCTGACATCGCAGCTTCTTTAAGCATTGAAGCGCTTAAAGGGACTGATAGAGCTTTTGACGAGAGGATTCATAAATTAAGACCTTATCAGGGACAGCAGAAAGTAGCAAGGAACATATTGCGTATGATGCGTAATAGCGAGATACGACTTTCCCATTTGTATGATGATCCGAGGGTTCAAGATGCTTATTCGTTAAGGTGTGTTCCACAAATTCACGGTGCTTCAAGAGATGCGATTGATTATGTTTACAACATCGTCTCAATTGAGATTAACTCCGCAACCGATAACCCTTTGATTTTTCCAGAAGATGGGGAACATCTTGAGGGTGGGAATTTCCACGGACAGCCGATAGCCCTTGCGATGGATTTTATAGCAATTGCTCTTTCTGAATTAGCAAATGTTTCTGAAAGAAGAATTGAACGACTTGTGAATTCTCAGTTAAGCGGGTTGCCGAAATTTTTGACGAAGATCGGGGGGTTAAATTCCGGGCTTATGATAGCTCAATATACAGCTGCTTCCCTTGTTTCCGAAAATAAAGTTTTGTCCCATCCAGCAAGTGTTGATTCAATACCAACATCTGCAAATCAAGAAGACCATAATAGCATGGGCTCTATATCTGCGCAAAAAGCGTATAAAGTTTTAAAAAATGTTCAAACAGTTCTTGCAATTGAGATAATGTGTGCGGTTCAAGGGATTGATTTCGCAAGGGTTGATGAAAAAACTGGTAAGATAATGAAATGTGGCGTTGGGACACAGGCGGTTTATGAATTTGTAAGGAAACATATAAAACATCTTGATGAGGATCGGATACTTCACAAAGACATTGTAAAAGCACTTGAGCTTGTAAAAAGCGGTGAAATTATAAAAGTCGCTGAAGAAGCGATTGGAGAAAAACTTGAGTGATATAAAATGGCTGATAAAAAAGCGACATTGACGCTTGAATCGGATATAAGATATTTGAAAGGCATCGGGGAAAAAAGGTCGCTTGCTTTGAAGGATGTCGGGATTGAGAAATTGATTGATCTTCTTTATTATGCACCGATCAAATACATTGACAGAAGCACTGTTATAACAGTTGCTGACTTGAAAAGAAATTGGTGGAAATTTTCTGGGGCTCAAGGAGCGGTCACATTTATAGGTAGAGTTGTTGATAAGAGGACATTGGTTGCTTCTTCGGGAAGGGAGATTTTTGAATTGACAATTGATGATGGGACAGGCAAAATTAGTTGTTCGTGGTTCAATAAGATAGAATACTTCAAGCGTCAGTTTGAGTTTGGTGATTTCGTTGCTGTCTTCGGAAAACCGACCATTTTCAAAGGAAAAATAAATCTAATTCATCCAGAATTTGATTTCCTGACGGAATCTGATAGCGTAAATATTCACACGGGTAGAATCGTCCCGGTTTATCCATCCACTTCAAAATTGAAGTCACTTGGGCTGAACACTTTAAAACTTCGCGAACTTATAAGCAGTGTTATAAACGATTACATTGATTATGTTGAAGAGAACCTCCCTCAAAAGATAATTTTGAAGTATGACCTCGTCCCGTTGAAATTTGCTTTGAAATCAATTCACTTTCCCGATTCCCGTCAGGATTTGGAGGTTTCCTTGAAAAGGTTGAAGTTTGAGGAGTTATTTTTCCTTCAACTTTTACTTGCGCGCAAACATTATGAACTTAAACACTTTGAAAAAGGAATTTCATTTACGAGAATAGGAGAGCTTGTTCACAGGTTCAGCCAAATTTTGCCTTTTCAACTTACTAATGCACAGCGTCGTGTCATCCGTGAGATATGGAGGGATATGAAATCTGACAGACCTATGAATCGTCTTTTACAAGGTGATGTTGGAAGCGGGAAGACGGTTGTTGCTTTAATTGCTATGTTGATAGCTGCTGACAACGGCTATCAAAGTGCGTTTATGGCACCGACGGAAATTTTAGCAGAACAACATTATGCGACTTTTTTGAGCTTGTTAAATTCCCTCCCGGTTAAAATTCGCCTTTTGACCGGTAGCATTAAACCAAAAGAAAAGAAAGAAATCCTTTCGGAGATTCAAAGTGGAGAAGCGCAAATTGTAATTGGAACTCACGCATTAATACAAGAAGGAGTAAATTTCAAAAACCTCGGGCTTGTCGTAATTGATGAACAGCACAAGTTTGGCGTTATGCAAAGGGCAACTTTGATTGAGAAAGGTTATAATCCTGATGTTCTGATCATGACAGCAACTCCTATCCCGAGGACGCTTGCTCTTACCGTTTACGGTGACCTTGATGTCTCTGTCATAGATGAAATGCCGAAAGGTCGCAGAAAAATTAAAACCGAGATAATCCCTGACGATGAAAAGGGGAAGCTGTATGAATTCATCAGAGCGAAAATTAAAGAAGGACACCAAGCATATATTGTTTATCCCTTGATAGACGAGTCGGAAAAGCTTGACCTTGAGTCAGCGATAAAAAATTATATCTACCTTAAAAATGAGGTGTTCCCTGAGTTTAAAGTTGGTTTAATTCACGGTAAAATGCCAGGGACGGAAAGAGGGGAAATAATGAGTGATTTCAGAGATGGAAAAATCCAGATTCTCGTTGCAACGACGGTGATAGAGGTTGGAATTGATGTTCCAAATGCGACTATAATGGTGATAGAAAACGCTGAAAGATTTGGGCTTTCTCAACTTCATCAATTGCGCGGGAGAATAGGGAGAGGCGAAAAGCAATCATATTGTTTTTTGGTTGTTAAGTCAAGTTTATTAAAAAGCGAAACGCTTTTTGATTTTGAGGAAAGTAAAGCAATTGAAAGAGTTAAAATAATCGCTTCAACGCTTGATGGTTTTAAAATTGCTGAAAAGGACCTTGAACTGCGTGGACCCGGTGAATTTTTCGGGACAAGGCAAAGCGGTTTTATGAAATTCAAATTCGCAAATATCGCAACCGATCAGAAGATACTTGAAATCGCCCGGAAAGAGGCGTTTGAGATCATAAAAGAAGACCCGGACTTGATGAAACCAGAACATTTTTGTTTAAGGGAGGAACTTGTAAAGAGATATTCAAATAGCGTAGACCTTGCAAAGGTAAGTTAAAAAATAAAAATGAGGCATAAATGGAAGACGAAATTAAGGAAATTTTAACCTCTTACAAAACAATAGCTATTGTCGGCATCTCAAATAAACCGGATAGAGATAGCTATATCGTTGCTGAATATCTTCTCAATCAAGGATATAAAATCATCCCGGTTAATCCAAACATTGATACGGTCCTTGGTTTAAAGGCATATCCTGATTTGATCAGCATCCCTGAAGATATAGAAATCGTTGATATTTTTAGAAGACCGGAATTCGTTGACGAGATAGTTGATCAAGCGATTGAAAAGAGGGCAAAAGTTGTGTGGATGCAACTTGGCGTTATAAATGAATCAGCAGCGGAAAAAGCGAGAAAGGCGGGGTTGAAGGTCGTTATAAATAAGTGTATAAAGGTTGAGCATATGTATAGGTTCGGGAATTTTTAATAAACCGGGATTTTTAAAATTTGTCCGACTTTGATGTTTTTCCCTTCAAGCTTATTTAGCTCAATTATATCTTCAACCGTCGTGTTATATTTTTTTGCGATGGTTTCAAGTGTTTCGCCTTTTTTCACCCTGTGATTTATTGTTTTTTCAGGCACAACGATAATTTCGCCATTTTGGAAGACAACCCTTGAGCTTTTGTATTTGTATTGAGATAGATCAAGTTGTTGAGGTTGGGCATTTGATGGGAGGGCTATTAAAAATTCACCTTCGGGAAGGGATGACTTCAAAATCCACGGGTTTAAGTATTTGAGCGTTTTATAGTTCGTCCCTTGAAGTTTTGCCCACACAGCGAGATTTTGAATTGGACCTCTTACGCTTACATATTTTACATCTGGGGGTTTGAAAAGTTTCGTCGTGTCAATTACGAAGCCATATCTTTTTGCATTTGATATTAACTCTTTAATAGCAGCAACTCTGAAAATAAACCTTGCTGTTTCCCTATTCAGATGAAGGTCAAAATAGTTATCAACCCATTGAAATTGTAAAGCATCGCTTATCCTTGCCTCCCCAGCGTTATAAGCAGCAAGCGCCAATGTCCAACTGTTAAATTTATTGTAGAGGTCTTGAAGGTAGGAAAGAGCAGCATCGGTTGATTTTTGGATGTTAAGTCGCTCGTCTATATAGTCGTCAATTCGCAAGCCGTATTTTCTTGCTGTCTCAGGCATAAGCTGCCACAATCCAGCTGCTCCTTTGCTTGAATATGCGTTTTCTATCAAGCGACTTTCAGCGATTGCTAAAAATTTTAAATCGCTTGGTAACCCCCTTTCCTTGATTTTGCTTTCAATAAAAGGCATATATTTACCGCATCTCTTCAGGTCAAGTATAAGTTGATTCTCGTCAAATTCAAGGTAAAATTCCCTCTCAAACCTTTCCCTCACATCAGGTATTTCAAGAGGTATCCTTTCCCCGCAAATAAACACGATGTCAGGTGGATGAGTTACAGCAAGATGGTTTACAATTGTGACTTCGTTTCTGTTTGATGTATTCCAACTAAAATTTTTTGTGGCGATGAAAAGCGCAAAGATAAAAATCCCGATTGAAAAAACATGTAATATCCTATTCATTGCGTCTCAGTAGCGTTAATTTTAAAGAGTTAATCCTTGTTCTCGTAGCGTTTAAAATTGTAATCTTGAAATTGTTGATTATGAATTCCTCACCAGCGGTTGGAATCCTGCCTATGTTATTTATCACAAATCCAGCGATGGTTTCATAATCGCCTTTTGGAATGTTAAGGTTAAATTCCTCGTTTAGATGGTCAATCTCCGCAGAACCGTTTAATATAAAAGTATTCGCATCAACTTTTTGAACTAATTTCCTGCTGACATCAAATTCGTCTTCTATTTCGCCGACGAGCTCCTCAATCACATCTTCAAGCGTTATCAAGCCAGAAACACCGCCGAATTCATCAACCACAATTGCTATGCTCGTGTTTTTTTGTTTGAAGTCATTCAAAAGTTCAATACATCTTTTCTTCTCCGGGACGAAAAACGGCTCTGTTAAAATTTCATCTATGTTTCGTGGGTTTTTAAATATGTCTTTCACATAAATTATGCCAATGATGTTATCAATCACGCCATCATAAACTGGAAGTCGTGAATGTCCCGACTTTGAGAATATTTCAATTATTTCTCTCATTGGCATATTTTTTTCAACCGCTATGATTTCAGTCCTTGGGCGCATTGCTTCTTCAACTGTCATATTTTCAAGTTTAAAGACGCTTGAAAAAGGTATATCAATTTTAAGGTCTCTTCCGAGTTCGGTCTCCTTTATGAGTATTTCAAAGTCGGACTTGCTGAAGAAATTTTCAATTGTTTCTGATTTTATCTTGAAAATTTTTAAGAGCTTTTCCGAGGCAAATCCTAAAATTTTTATCGCCGGTAAAAATATAAAATAAAACAACTTCAAAGGAAGTGATGCAAATAACACAAGAGCGTCAGCCGATTCTCGCCCAATGCTTTTTGGAATTGACTCCCCAAAAATTAGGATAAGCAAAGTAATCAAAATTAAAATCGTGAAGTCATTCATATTCACAGTTGTCTTGAGGATGAAAGTTAAAATTGAGCTAAGTGCGATATTTACGAAGTTATTTCCTATTAAAATCGTAATGAGGAATTTTTCCGGTTTTTTTGTGAAGTCGTATGCGATTCTTGCAAAAAGAGAGGAATTGGACCTTATTTCAAGTTTTATTTTATTTGCGCTTATAAATGCCATTTCACTTGCGGAGAAAAAGGAGGAAAGAAACAATAGGATAAATGCAAGCCAAAGTTCCATTGTTTTGAGCTATTATTTTTAAATAAAAAGGCACAGAGTTATGAAACCCTGTGCCTTTTGAAATTGCGGGAAATTTTTTATAAACGGGATTATTTTTTCAACTTGAATCTGATCGGAATCATGACGCGGACTTTTACGGGTTTACCGCGTTGCTTTCCTGGTTTAAACTTTGCCTTCATTACAGCAGCAACAGCTGCCTCATCACACCCAGCACCAATTCCCTTGACCACATCCGCTCTTACTACATTTCCATTTTCGTCTACGAATGCCATGACATAAACAGTTCCTTCAACCCCAGCTCTTATAGCTATTTCTGGATAGACAACATTTCTTTGAATTGATTCAAGACCACCGATTATCTCAGGCATTTCCTCAACTACGACGAAGAACTGCTCTTCAAAAGGAATTTCTTCTTCTTTCTTTTTAAGTTCCTCCTTTGGAGGAGGTGGAGCAACTTCTTTTGTTACATCAAGCTCTGAGCTTATGTCAATATTAACATCGCTTAATGCTTCATCGCTTGGGGCTTCAATTGGGATTGGTGGTCTTGGTGGTGGCGGTGGTCTGTTCTCCTGTCTGGTTTGCGGGATTTCCTCCGGTTTGATCACTTCCTGCTCAACTGTTAAAATTTTTTTCCCACGCCCGATGTCTTTAGGGAAGAATCTGAACGCAACTATCGTCACAAGCAAAGCAATCACAAGCCCAAGCTCAACCCATTTCCGCCACCTCAATCGCAAATCAGCTTCTGGCTTTTTAATGACAGGCATTTTTAATTTTACCTCCGAAAATTTTTTTATTTTGCTGATTAAAGATAAAAAGTTTAATACAAAATTTCAAGTTTTTCTCTACAGATTAAAACACTTGAAGTTAAATTTTGTTTCCAAAAAAGTGGAGCCGACGGGATTTGAACCCGTGACCTCCAGAGTGCGATTCTGGCGCTCTCCCATCTGAGCTACGGCCCCAAATTTTTCACTTAAAATATAGCCAAGATGTGTTAAAAAAACAAATTTTTTAATCGCCAGGATATTCCTTCGCTTTTTCCTCACCGCGCAAAACCCTCAAGACCCCAAGCGCAAGAGCTCTCATTTCGTCCTCCCCAGGGATTACGATAACCGGAGCGATAAATGAAACTCTTTCACTGATCCAGTTAACAAGCATTTTTGAATTTGCCAAACCACCGGTTAAAACTATCGCATCAACATTTCCCTTCAAAACCGTTGCCATTGCCCCTATTTCTTTAGCGATTTGGTATGCCATTGCCTCGTAAACCTCTTTTGCGTAAATGTCCCCGTTTTCAATTCTTTTCTCAACTTCTCCAGCGTCATTTGTTCCAAGATATGCAACAAGCCCACCCTTCCCCATGAGCATTTTTCTTATTTCACTTTCGGTAAATTTACCGGAAAAGCACAAAGTTATAAAAGGTTGAAGCGGAAGACCTCCGGTTCTTTCTGGGGAAAATGGTCCATCACTGCTTGCATCGTTTGCGTCAATGATTTTTCCAGCTTTGACTGGACAAACTGAAATGCCACCACCAAGGTGAGCAATTACGAAATTTGAATCTTCAAGCTTTTTCCCAATCTTTTGACAAGCAACTCGCGCCGTTGCGTGAATGTTGAGAGCGTGTGATAAACTGCGTCTTTGAATAAGTGGATGCCCCGAATATCTGGCTAATGGTTCAAATTCGTCAACTGAGACGGGGTCAACGATGTAAGCATCAATTCCACCAAGTTTGGCTATCTCATATGCAAGCGCACAACCGAGATTTGATGGATGTTCACCTTGAAAATTATTCCTTGCATCATTTAACATCTCCTCGTTCACTTTATATGTTCCTCCTTTCACGGGTTTTAAAAGTCCCCCTATTCCTGCAACAGCTGAAAAGTCCGACGGCTTTAAATTTCTCTCTTTTAAAAATTCAAGCACTATATTTAACCTGAAATCAAATTGTTCCCAAAGCGTTTTAAATTTTGAAAGTTCCTCCGGTGAATGTCTTATTGTTTTTGATTCAACTTGTTCCTCGTCCTCGAAAATTGCTACCTTTGTTGAGGTTGAACCTGGGTTGATTACAAGGATTTTCATATCTGTTGAAAACTTGTGTTATAGATTTTTCGTTGTTAATTTAAAAAACAAAAAGAGACATTTTCAAAAGTTGCTTATCAACAGAAGATATAAAATCCTGGAGAAAATTGGCGATGGAGCTGTCGGGGAAGTTTTTAAAGCTTACGATACCCTGCTTGATAAAGATGTGGCGATTAAAATATCAAAGCGAAATCCACTTGCCGAGGAGAAATTGAGCAATGAGTTTAAAATCACTTCACAATTTGAGCATCCAAATATAATTTCAACGCTTGACTTCGGGACGGTGAAGTTTTGCGAGGATGAAAATTTAAACGGTAGAAAATTTATAGCACTTGAATATTGCGATATCCCAAACATATTGAAATTTTTATCAACAGCTGATACGAATAAGAAATTTGAAGTAATTTATCAAATTTGCCATGCTTTAAATGTCATACACAGGGCTGGTTATGTCCATCGTGACCTCAAACCCGAAAACATAATTTATAATTCAAGAACTGACCAAGTTAAAATCACCGACCTTGGATTTGCCATTATTTACGAGAAGATAAGCCCAAATGAAGCACCAATTGGGACATTGTTTTATATGGCTCCCGAAGTTTTGAACGCCGAAGTTTACGACCATAGAGCCGACATCTATTCCCTTGGAATTTTGATATATCAAATTTTAAACAGTTCTTTACCATTTGAGTTTAAAGAACCAATTGAAATTGTAAAGTGGCATCTTTCTAAAAAGAGAATTAACCTTCCGGGCTTTGGTGTTGAAGTTGAGAATCTTTTGAACTCAATGCTTGATCCTGACCCATCAAAAAGACCTGAGAGCATTTCAAGTGTTATGCGATCTTTGATAAATTTATTTCCTGAAAAACGATGGGAGATTAATTTCAAGGTAAGAAAACCATTTGGGAAGGAAGAGGCGCTTTCAAGAATAATAGATAAACTTGATAAAGTTAAAAGTTCAAGTTCGGAGTCAAATGTGATTTTAATTTTTGGAGCTGACGGGCTTGGGAAAACAAGTTTGATTAGATATGCAAATGTAGAGGCGAAGGCAATGGGATATGAGACGCTGTTAATAAATGAAATACGACCACAAAAAATTTTAAACTTTATTTCACGCTCACCTTTGATAGTTAACCTCACGCCAGAGTTGAGAATTGGGTTTGAGAAATTTAAAGATGTGGTTGATGTAACTTCGCATAATTTGATTGAATTTGCTCAATTTTTGAGGGAGTTAATTTTAAATGCCTCGGTTTATTTCCCTGTGGCTGTTTTCATTGATGAGATTGACATTGGAAATTCTTTTAATGAGATTTTTTTGAAGTCGTTTCTCATTCCAAGTGAATTTTCGGGTAGAAAAGTTGCGGTTTTCATTTCGGGCAGGGATGAAAATTTTTTTGGTTTACTTGTTCCAAATGCTGAAAAAATATACCTTCGCCCGTTTAATGTTGATGAAATAAAAGAGTATGTAAAGGTAAATTTTGACATTGAAGAGAATTTGGTGCGTGAATTTGCCGAAGCACTCGCTGAGTATTCTGGAGGAATATCAGCTGTGGTGGAGATTTTGTCAAATTATCTTTCTCAAAAAATTGGTGGTGGGATTGATGCTCTGGGACAATTATCAACCATGGAGCTTGATGAAATTATAAGCCGTGTTGAGCATCTGTCCCAAATTCAAAGGCAAATACTTGACATTTTATCCCTTGAAGAAGGACCAGTTGAGGTTAAGATATTAAATGAATTTTTCTGCGCTGATATACATCACGAGCTAAAGCAGCTTCAAATGTCTGGCTTTGTTAAGCTTGAAAACGATAGGGTTTCAATAGCTTATAGAACATTGAGGGAACATGTGTTAAGAGGGATTGATGAGCCGAGCAGACGAAGAATTCATATGAATTATGCTGTGATTTATTTAAATCAAAAGGAATGGAAGAAGGATGCAGAGAAAGTTTTGTTTCACTTTGCTATGGCAAGAGATAGTGAGGGGGTGGAGAGGTTTGCAGAAATTGGAATTGAAAATCTTGTTTCAAGGGGTGACTTTAATAAGGCGATCGGTCTTTGTGAACTTGCTTTTGATTTATTGCCTGATTATTTAAAACCATCGTTTAAATTAAAACTTGCAGAACTTAACATTAAAGTTGGAAATTTCAAATCCGCTCTATCTCTCCTTGAAGATGTTTATGAAGTTAGCGCTCTTGAATTGAAGTCGGATGCATATTTTCATCTTGGGGACACAGAATCGGCGTTTTTGATTTTGAAACAGGGGATGAGAATTTCTGATAGCGTTTATGATAGGATGAGGATTGCGGTGAAAATGTCGCAAATTTTAGCAATAAGTGGTGATGTTGAAATCGCTTTTTCAATTTTGAACGCTTATGCCGATGATAAAATTTTAAAATTTGTTTCAAAAACGAAATTGATCGGCGATTTTTATGCTGGTCTCGGGATAATACATCAAATGATGGGAAATCTTGATAAAGCTAAGGGTTGTTTTGAGATAAGCGTTGAGAGTAGGATTAAGAAAGGGGATAAGTTAAAGATAATCGCTGGGTACAATAACTTGGCGAATTTTTATAGTATAATTGGAAAGTATGATGAAGCGATAAATTTTTGGAAAAGTGCTATAGAAATTTCTGAAACGGTTGGGAACTTAACACAAACCGCTCACATTTACAACAACATCGGTATAAGCCACTTCAAGCGTAGAAATTATCAATCGGCGATTGAGAGTTATCAAAAAGCGATGGCAATTTACAGAACGATCGGGGATATCCCGGGGATGGCAAATGTCCTCGGGAACATGGGCGAAGTGTTGATAGAGGAATATAAACTCGGTGAGGCGTACAATAACTTGATTGAGGCGGAAAAGCTTTATGAGAAAACGGGGGATAGAAGTGGTGTTTGCGAGATAAAGCGTTTGCTCTTCCTGGTGTTTCTTTATGTGGGGGACGCAAAGCGAGCGAGGGAAGCTTTTAAATGGATTGATGAAAATTGTGAAGGAATCCAATCTAACATTAGAGATTACTTTAATGCATTGGTTTTAATGAAAGAGGGTAATTTCAAATTAGCAGAGGAAATTCTTTTTAAGATGTTAGAGGATAAGACAGTTAAAGAGGATTTTGAGCTTAACTTGAAAATTTTAATTTCACTTCTCAAATTAAACTATGTATCAGGAAAAATAAATAACCTGGGTAAAGTTTTGGATTCCATTGAAAGTTTTGTTGAGTTTGTTGAAGACCGTTATACAAAATCTTTGGTATTCTTTTTGGTTTCACTTGCTTTAGATGACAAGTCAGCTTCTTTTAAAAGTTTGAACAAAGCTTTGTATGAGCTTGGAGATGAATTCAGCGAGTTTGCTTGGAAAGTTTATCTTGAAATGGCGCATTATTACAAAAGCAGAGGGATTGAGATTAAGTATTTGAATTACCTTGAAAAAGCACTGAAGAATTTTAACGATCTGATTGTGAGGATTAGTGATGCGAATTTCATTAAATCCTATGTCAACGATGCCGAGAATGAAAAATTTTATAAGGTATTAAGAAGTTTAACTGTTTAAAAATGGATGAGAGATTTAAAATATCGCTTGTCAGCACGAGTCGTTCTGCGCTTGAAGATGTGAAGAAATTTATACCAGTTGAGGAGGGTTATTTTGTTGTCAGTTTGGTTACATCTTACAATTCGCTTAAACGTTTATCTGTGCAGAAGCCTGAGCTTGTCGTCTGTGTGATTGCAAACCGTGGGGATGAGATTTTGCTTGAAACGGCGATAGATATGTTTGGAAGTAAAAATCTCGCTTGTGTTGATTATGTGAAGTCGTATAATTTAACTGTTAAACTTTTGAAGTCGGGGGTTATTTCTTATTTCACGATGCCGGAAGAAAGCGTTGCCTTTTCTGATTTCGTAAAGGGTAAAGCGGAAGAGTGGAAAAAAGAAATTGAAGCGGAGAAATTTCTTAGCATCAGGAGAGAGCAATTTGATTTTGGGAAATTCATTGGGAGTTCTGAAAAAGTGCGTGAAATAATTGAGCTTGTGAAGAAAGCGATTGAGCACAAGGATTTAACAATTCTCATCACAGGGGAAACGGGCACTGGGAAAACACTGCTTGCAAGGATAATACATCAAAACACTTATTCAGAGATAAGACCTTTCGTTGAGATAAACTGTGCTTCAATCCCGCCGACTTTGCTTGAATCGGAACTTTTCGGGCATGAGAAAGGAGCTTTCACTGATGCTAAGGAAAGAAAGATCGGTTTATTTGAAATAGCAAACGGTGGGACTATTTTCCTTGATGAAATTGGTGACCTTGATTTAAATTTGCAAGGGAAAATTTTGAAGGTTATAGAGGAAAAGACATTTCGTCGTATCGGTGGCGTAGAGACGATAAAGTTTGAAGGTAGGATAATAACTGCTACGAATCAAAACCTTGAACTTCTTGTAAGGGAAAATAAGTTTAGAAGGGATTTGTATTACCGTTTGATGCTTTTCCCGATCCATCTTCCGCCTCTTCGTGAGCGGGGTGATGATATATTTATTCTCGCTGAACATTTTATAAATGAGTTCAATTACCTTTATCGTAAAAATCTACCAAAGGTGAAGGGGATTTCACCAGAAGCGAAGTTGCTTTTGAAAAAATATCACTGGCCTGGGAATGTTCGTCAATTAAGATATGCAATTGAGAAAGCGGTAATTTTGACGGGGAATGAGTATTTAGTGCCTGATGATTTTAAATTCTTATTTGAAAAGCCAGAGAAAACAAGAGGGGCTCATCTCGTTGAGGGGGATAGTTCAAATATTTACATTTCAACACCTCTTGAGTCAGCAAGCTTAAACAATGTTGAGAAGGAACTTATAAGATCGGTGCTTGAGAAAGTAGATTGGAACAAGTCGCGAGCTTCAAGAATACTTGGGATATCCCGACCGCGACTTGACAGATTAATCCAGAAGTATAGAATAATTCGTTGATATATTTTGTTGCTGGTGTAACAAATCGTTGCAACAAGCCATTACAATTTAACCGAGTTTTTATTTTCAGGGGGTAATCAGATTTAAAATTTGATTAAATTTTAGTCATTTTTTGTGATTCCGCATAAAAAAATTTTTTGGCACGGTATTTGAAATTATTTGAGGTAGAAGATTTTCGCTCTTTAAATGAAATTGTCAAGTTTGCGGTCTTGAAGATCAGATGAATGTTTTCAAAGTTTGCCCGTTTAAAAGATGGCTAAATTTTATGAGTTAGATGATCTATGTGTCACGCTGACTTAATTTAGGTTTATATCCAAAACCTCTGTTCTTTAAAATATCGCTTTAACTGAGAATGTGGGCGATGGTTGAATGGTGTGAAATCTTATATGATGTATGGTGAGTTTTTGACATTTGTGAAGTTAAATTGGAAAGATTTAGTCAAGTTGTTTATGCTTTGAATATGGTTTATTGAAGCAATGTAAATTACGCTGAAAAGTGAATTTGCGATTTGGTCTATGATTAAGTTTCCTAATACTTTAAAAAACTAAATGTCAAACTAAAAAAATGGAGGTAGCCATGAAGCGTCTTATTTCCTCTCTTGGCGTCATCATTATCGTTGTTAGCTTGGCATTTTTCTTAACAAGTTGCGCCGATAATCCGGTAGGGCTTTCAAGTGGGAAGCCAAGCATTCTTAACAAAGGGGAACAGCCGAAACTCTTGAAGTGGAACGATGCGTTTAAGCAAGAACTTCTGGCGAAGAAAGGTTTTGATGGTAAATGGGTTTTCCCAGATAAGGATGCTGTGGTCGGAGGGAAGAAGACATATAACAATTCGGTTTACATACCAGCTGGTGCAGTTAGTGAGCGAACTTATGTTACGGTTGAGGTTCTTGACAGGGAATATGCCGTTGTTGAATTCAATCCAAGCATGACATTTAATACAAGTGTTACGATTACGCTTTCATATGCCGAGGTTGATCTTGGTAATTTGTCGCCATATGATTTGAAACCGGTTTGGTATAATCCTGAAACCGGGGCTTGGGAATATGTTGATAGCCCTGTGACAGTTGATACGAAGAAGCAGACATTGAGCTTCCAGACGAATCATTTCTCAAGATATGCTTGGTCTTGGTAAAGTTAAGGGGAAAACCTTGATAACAAGGAGGTAAAAAATATGAAGCGCGTTAAATCAAATTTTTACGATAAAGTTATAGCCGTCGCCCGCAGATATTGCGGGGACGACTTCCTTAAAAAATTTACCGAGATAGTAAAAGAGCGGGAAGAAAATCTCGCTCTTGATTTAAAGGAAGCGAAAGGAAAGTTTGAAGTAAGCTCTGAAGTACAAGAGTCAATTATTGATGAGATTAAGTTTGATACTTTGTTAAGTTTGTCTGGAGCGATGCTTGAGCAGTTCAAGTTCATTCAGATGTGTTTTGATATCGGTGATATATGCATGACTTATGGAGAATTTGATAAAGCAGAGAGTTGTTTTCTACTTGTTATAAAAAGGTCTGGAAAGGGTCGTGAATTTGATGAGGTTAGAGCCAAGGCGTATGTTAAACTTGGAGAGGTTAAGACGAAGCAAAATGAGATAAACGATGCGATTTCAGCATTAAGGCAAGGGTTGAAAATTTATAAGAAGCTTCGCAATGTTGATGGGATTTCAACTTGTGAAAACGGGCTTGGGATTGCCTTCTTTGAAAGTGGGCGATATGATTACGGGTTGACTTATTTTAACCAGGCGCTAAAGAAGGCAGAGAAAAGCAAGAACGAGGAACTGATCGCTGGTTTGCATATCAACCTTGGTGTAATTGAAAGTATGCGTGGTAATTGGGATAAGGCGATTTCCCATTTTCGTCAGGCATTGCCACGGCTTGAGAAAAGAGGAGACGCCCTACGCCTTGCGCAGACATATCATAATATCGGAGTGACGCTGATTCACAAAGGTGAGTATGACGCTGCGATAAAAGAGTTTGAGAGAAGTATTGAGATAGCTCAAAGAGTTGAAGATAGCTATATGTTAGCTTTGGCGTATCTTGGCAAAGCAGACGCATATGTTAGGATAAAAGATTTACCTCTTGCTACTGCTTACGCAACAATGGCTCTTGATACATTTTATAAAATTGGAGACAGGCAAAGTATCGCCGATGCGTACAGGATTTTGGGAATCGTTCAACTTGAACATGGAAACTTGCATCTTGCTGAGAGCTACTTCATGACCGCAATTGATTTGAACCTTGAGTTCAAAAACTGGCTTAACCTTGGTGAGACATATTATGAGTTAAGTCAGCTATATAAGAAACAATCTCAAATTGACAAGGCGCGCGAATCGTTGTCGTCCTCGCTTAAGTACTTTAAGAAGATCAAAGTTAAATCTTACATAGCTCGGATACAGGCGGAGCTTGAGCAATTGAAGTGAATTAATCAGCCCTGGCGGTTTCCGCCAGGGCGTTTTTAAAAACAAAAATCGTTTAATCAAATGCCATTTGATAGCGTTGACATATTTGAAGAAGTGAGGCGGAAGATCAGCGATGTCAAAAAGAGAATTGAAGAGCTTGAGGGGGAAAAGCATAGGAATCTTGAGATAATTTTTAGCGTTGTCAAGGCGATTAACTCATCTTTAATACTTGAGGAAGTGTTGAAAATTGTCCTTGACAATTTAATTTCACTTTCAAAGGCAGATAAAGGATGTCTTTTCCTTGTCAATGGGGGAGAAAGTTTAAGGTGCGCGCTTGCGAGAAATTCAAGAGGTGAAACAATTGATGAAAATGAGATTTCCTATAGTAAAACGATCGTCAATGATGTTTATTTAAGTGGTGAGCCGATCGTAATTGAAGATGTTCTTAATTACAGTGAATTTAGCAAAAAAGAAAGCATCGTCGCTTTTAATTTAAAAACGATCATTTGTGTTCCGTTGAGCATTGACTCTGAAATCATAGGTGTCGTTTATGTTGATAGCAGTAGGGTCTCGCAGATAAATAAAAACGAGATATTGCAGCTTTTTGAGATTTTAGCTGGTCACGCTGCTATTGCCATACGAAATGCTAAACTATATGAGAAACTGTCAAAAGCATACGCTGATTTGCAGTCGGCAAACGAAGCGATGATAAAAGCCGAAAGGATGGCAACGAGAGGAGCTCTTGCCTCAGAGATCGCACACGAGCTTTCAAATTACTTAACGATAATTTCAATTAACGCAAAGCTCATATCAAGGGAGTTGGCGAAATTTACAATTGATGAAAAGCTTAATAACTCTGTCAATTCCCTTCTTTCTGGAATAAACAAGATGAAGTATTTCATCCATGGTCTTTTGGATAGCGCAGAGATGAAGCCGAATAAGAAGTTGACGGATATAAATTCCGTCATTGTTGAAACGATACAATTCATTCAACCACTTTCAAGGTATTCAAATGTAAAATTCGTTGAAGAGCTTGACCCTGAATTACCTCTTGTTAATGTTGATCCATTCCAACTTCAGCAACTTTTGATAAACCTTTACAAGAACGCAGCTGATGCTCGCAGTGATGCAACTATTATAACAAGGACATATTTTGACAGGGAATTCAATCAGGTTCAAATAAGGGTTGCTGATAATGGACCTGGGATACCCGCAGAGGTTAGAGAGAAGCTTTTCAGCATAAATTTGACTACTAAGCCAGACGGACATGGTTATGGATTGATGATCTGCAAGAAAATAATTGAAAATCATAATGGTAAGATTGAATTAATAAGCGAAGTTGGGATGGGGACGGAGTTTATAATTTCAATTCCTGTTGAATGAAAAAATAGGGGATGAACAAAAATGGCGCTCGGGGACATTGGGGGCATGCATTGCCCCCAGTTTTATTTTATTTGGGTGAGATTGAAGTTTGAAATTTGATAGACCTTTGCATCTTTGACCCTTTCAATGAGGGAATAGTTATGTGTTGCCATGATTATTGATGTCCCGCGAAGGTTAATTTTTTTCAGAAGTTCAATTATTTCAATTGATGTGTCAGGGTCAAGATTTCCCGTTGGTTCATCTGCGAGGATCAGGAAGGGTTCATTGGCGATGGCTCTTGCTATTGCAACTCTTTGTTGTTCACCACCTGAGAGTTCTTCTGGCATGTTGTTCTTTTTGTGGCTTAATCCAACCTCAGCCAGTGCTGTCAAAACTTTTTTATTTACTTCCTTTTTCTTTGCCCCAGTCACATGCAAAGCAAGAGCGACATTCTCAAAAACATTTCTATCTTCAAGCAATTTAAAATCTTGAAACACAATCCCAAGTCGTCTTCTCAAATACGGTATATGTTTCCTTTTTATCTTTGAGGAGTCAAACTTACCGACGATTACTTTCCCACGGTTTGGGAAAATATCCATATAAATTAACCTCAAAAGTGTGCTTTTACCTGAACCAGTTGGACCAGCTATGAAGACAAATTCACCCTCATTTACTTTAAAGTTTAAGTCCTTGAAAACGAGGTTATCTCCGAACCAAACGGATACATTTTGAAATTCAACCATCTCAAACTTTAACTTTCTTTAATATGAAATGAACCCTTTCTGACCACTCGTTTCCCTCGGAGAATGTGAAGTTTTTGTATCGTGCAACTACTTCAAAAAGTCCTGTCTTTTTTACGGCGTCTTCTATTTCAGAAATCTTATAAATTCTTTGGATGTGTTTCTCAAAGAATTTATCTCCGTCCTTTTCGATCTCAAATTCATTTATATGAGTCCTCTCGTCCCGAAGAAAATAACTTCGCCTGACGAATTTATAATCACCGCATTTTCCTTTTGTGTTCATCGCTATTGCATTTTGTATTGAGTTGTATTCGGTTGAAATGTCAAAAATGAAAATACCATCCTCGTCAAGCAAAGACCATACATTTGAAAATAGATTTAAAATTTTTCCAATTTCCGTGAGATAATTGATGCTGTCGTAAAGACATAAAACTGATCCATATTTTTTGTGTGTTTTAAACTCAGACATGTCAGCGATGTATAAGTTTACATCTTCGTTTTTAATTTTTTCCTTCGCCTTTTGAATCATCTTCTCAGATATATCAACCCCATCAACTTTGAAACCGAACTTTGTTAGAAGTGAAATCATCGTCCCGGTTCCACAAGCGAGTTCAAGTATGTGTGTTGTTTTCGGGTTGAATTTTTTTATGAGTTTAAGTATATATTTTGCCCATTTTTTGTAAGGGACATCTTTCATTATGCAGTCATAAATCTCAGCCAGGATAGAATAAGGTTGAGTTTGAATCATTTTATCAAAATTAAATCTTTTTGAGGCGTGCTTAAAAATTCCGCTCCGGTCCCTGTTACAAGGACATCTTCTTCAATGCCAATTCTTAAATATCCGTTTCTGTCTTTACTGAATAAGTAAACGGATGGTTCTAATGCGTAGACCTGATTCGGTAAAAGACGATAGAAAACTTTCTTCCCGTATCTGTCTTTCCAATTTGGACCGAGGATTGGACCGATTTCATGGGTTGAATATCCTATAACATGACCTGCAGCGTGTGGATATTCTTCATATCCAGCGGATGTGATAATTGTCCTTGAAGCGCTGTCAACTTCAAAACCCGTTGCTCCTGGCTTAATTTTCCCGAAAGCGGATTCAATTGCTTTGACATTTGTTTCCCACATCTTTTTTATAAAATCGGGTGGTTCTGTTTCATCCTTGCGGAGGATATATGCGGTTCTTTGGATATCGGTGCAGTAACCGCCCAGATTTATTCCGAAATCAATAGTAACGAGGTCTCCTCTTTGTATTACATAGTCGCTTGGTTCAGAATGACCTCTTGTGATGCCAGCATTAACGCTTGGGCAACTTTCAGCTTCCCATGAGGGCTCCACATCGTAGCTTTTCATCAATTTTTTTATAAAGTTTGCTACATCTTTTTCGGTTGTTTTTCCCGGTATTATCACTTCGGGGGAGAGCGCCTTTGAAATTATCTCTTCGGTTATCTTTACGGCTTCTTTCATAATTTCAATTTCTTCCGGGAGGAGGCGACTTCTGTATGCGATGACGATATTTTCAGAGGATACAAATCTTGAGGTGTATTTCTCGCCAAGTGTATTTTTCAAATAATCAAACATACTTGCTGTCAGACCATCCGCAAGTGGGGAGTCGGATGAGATATTTACAGCGATTTTCTTGGGTTTTCTTTCTTCAACGATTTTCTTTAAATGTGGAGCAAGACCCTCTTTTTTGTATGAGATTATCGTATCATATATGCCCGATTTTTGAAGCGGATCGGTGTCGTAGCTTGCGCAAATTGCGATTTTTTTGAGGGATGTGTCTTCGTTTATAAATATGAGCGCAGTTTTTGCAACAGCTTTATCCGCGGAAAAGTCCTTTGCCAGAGGGTCAACCGCATATTCTCTTGTTAAGATGAGCCACATATCAATTTCTTCTTCTTTCATCGCTTGAAGCGCGAATTTGTCAAGTTTCGCTTTTTTGATCTCAAAAAATTTTTCAGCTGGCATTCGTTTCACTTTTCTTGGTGTTTGCATCGGTGTTTCTCTGACGCAGGAACTTATATTTAGAAGGAATAGGAAAATTAAAGCAAGTATGAAGGGCATTTTTTCCTCTTTTTGATTTAAATTAGCAAATGCGTTAAAATTAATCAAGGATTAAATCGGCTGTGATAAGTTAGCATTTGAATTTGAAATTTGAAAATTTTATTTTTAATTAGTCACAAAAAAGTTGGAGTTTCGGTTATAGCTGAAGGGCTACGCTGTTAAACATAAAAATCCGAGCGTTGATGATGAAGTTAAGAGTTTGTGCTATTTTTGTATTTTTCTCTCTTATCATTTTCAATGAAAATCAGTTCTCGCGCTCGTTAATAGACACAACGAGTGTGAGTAAACTTGATACGATCGGGGTTGATTCAACATTTGGAATTAAATTTTTAAACCGAACTTTTTTAGAGAAACCTTATGTTGAACTGAAACAGTTAAGTCAGCACCCGCTTCTTTTTGTTTCATCGGGATTTTTGAAAAGAGAGGTGCAAATTGATTCAACGGGGAAGTTTGTACGTATAAAGGAGAAAATCGCAGGCATTGACCGCCCAATTGAGCTTGTCATCCCGATTGAGAGATACATTCAACTTCGGCTTGAAGAGAGAAAAAGGAGTTCCTGGGTTGAGATTGCCCACAGATATGAAAAGCAAGAACAGCGTGATGATATTGAACGGCTTTTCAGTAATATAACGAACATTCAAATTCCGGTGCCTGCAAATCCGATATTAAGCATATTTGGACCCCCTGTGATAAACCTTCATATTTCGGGTGCGGTTGATATAACTGGGGCTTGGCGAAACGAGAAGACGGAGCAGCTTATACTTTCACGACTTGGTAATGTGAGAAATGAACCTGATTTTTCGCAACAGGTCCAGATCAATGTCGGCGGGACGATAGGGGATAAACTTAACATAACAGCGGATTGGAACACGCAAAGGCAATTTGATTTTGAGAATCAGCTTAAAATTAAATACAAAGGATATGATGATGAGATAGTGCAAAGCGTAGAAGCGGGTAATGTTTCACTTCAAACGCCATCTTCACTTATAGGGAGCAGTCAAGCTTTGTTCGGGATAAAGGCAAACTTTCAGGTTGGACCTTTAAAATTAACTACGATAGCAAGTCAGAAAAAAGGTGAATCGCAAGAGCGCATTTTAACCGGTGGAGCCCAGTCGCAAGAGACAAAAATTTTTATGTATCAATATTCCCAAAGCCATTACTTCATTGATGAGAAATACATCCCGACATATGAACCATATTATCAAAACAGTCCACCAGTGAGAATAGCTCCGAGTTTACAGGTTAAGGATATAGAGGTTTGGGTTTCGCAACTTGAAAGACCCGAGCCCGGGCTTACGCGTTTTGTTGTGGCTGATATAAACTTGCCCCCGATTGACAACAAGGCGTATTATGATAGTTTGAGAAGCAATGTTCTGCAAAGTGATCCGGGGAGAATTGAGGTTGGGCTTTTTAGAAAACTTGAAAAAGGAAGGGACTACACGATTAACCCGGATATAGGGGTTATATCACTTAACATCGCTCTGCAAGATAATCAAGCGATAGCTGTTGCTTATCGTGTTGAGGGACCAACTCAGATAGCTTCTGATGATACTGTTTATGGGGATTTTGTAAATTCTTTGGCTGATACTTCTGCCACTCTTGTTTTGAAACTTGTCAGACCAAGGTCGTTACAGCCGTCTTTTAAGAAAGCATGGGAGCTCATGATAAAAAGTATTTATCCGCTTGGTGGCGCAAAGAATATAAAAAAAGAGGGTTTTGAATTAAAACTTTTATATCAAGCAAGCCCGGATCAAGAACCGCGAGAGGAAATTGAAGGGAAAAATCTTTTGCAGATTTTCGGCTTTGATAAATTTCACGAAGATGGTTCACCTGGACCTGACAATAAATTTGATTTTTCCGAGTTGACGATAAATCCAGGAAGAGGTGAATTAATTTTCCCATTTCTCAAGCCATTCAGCAAGAAGACATTAAAAGAGCTTTTCCCGGATAAAGATGACGATTTCATAAATTCAATTGCATATGATGACATTTATGATACAAATCAAGTTGCAGCAAGGAACAACACAGCGAAGTCGTCAAAGTTTTTCGTCTCTGCTAAATTAACAAGCGATATTCAAGCGACATATAATCTTGGTTTTAATGTTGCCGAAGGTAGTGTTCAAGTTTATCTAAATGATAGGCGTTTGGTTGAGGGGGTTGATTACAGGGTTGATTATATACTTGGGCAATTGACAATTTTAAATCGCGATGCTTTGCTCCCCGGGGCGAATCTCAAGATAAGGTATGAAACGAACGATTTGTTTTCATTTGCTTCAAAGACGATACTTGGCGCGCGGGGCGACATTGACCTCGCTGAAAATACAAAACTTGGTTTCACACTTATGAATTACGCTCAGCAAAGTTTAAGTGACAAAGTTCGTCTTGGTGAAGAGCCGATAAGTAATACGATGCTCGGCTTTGACTTTTCAACGAGGTTTAACTCGGGGAAAATCTCTGAACTTTTTGACATTCTCCCGGGATATCAAAGGAAACAGGATGCTTCGTTTTCGCTTCGCGGTGAATCAGCTTTTATGTTTGCTGATCCGAACACAAGAAAAAGCACAATTGCTGGGGATGGCGCAGAAAGTATAGTTTACATAGACGATTTTGAGGGCTCAAAAAGGATAATACCTTTGAGTTTAATTTCAACACATTGGCATTTTTCAAGTGCCCCGGCTTATTTGCCTTTGCTTGGGGAGACGAAACCGGAAGAAATTCCAGATACTGTTAAAGTTCAAAGGAAGGGTTATCTTGCTTGGTTTAATATACCACAGTCGGTTCAAATTCAAGAGGTTTGGCCACAAAAAAGGGTGGCACAAGAACAGCAATTTATCACTCCCCTTGATATTCAATTTTTCCCAGACCGTCGCGGTCAATACAATTATACTGCAAAGTGGGATTCTATAAAAAATTTCCCGCTCCAAAATTGGGCTGGGATGATGAGAACTTTGCCGTATTTCTCAACTGACTTGACAACGGAGAATATAACTTACATTGAAATATGGTTTAAGATCGTCGGGAATCCGGGTCCGAATGCAAAGATGCTTATAAATCTTGGTCAGATTTCGGAAGATGTTATACCAAATAGACGACTTGACACGGAGGATAAAAATGGGAATTACCGGCTTGACCCCGGTGAAGATGTTGGACTTGATGGGATGAGTGATGAAGAGGAAAGGTTAAAATATCCGTATCTTGGTGATGACCCCAGTCAAGATAATTTTGAGTTTGGGAATCTTCTCAAAAGGAATGGAACGGAGGGGAATAAGGACCTTTATCCAGATATTGATCAGGAGGACTTAAACAATAACCACATACTTGACCTTGTGAATAATTATTTTGAGTATGAGATTCCACTTGACACTTTGAATAATCCTTTCATCGCTGGTGGTGGTTCAAATGGATGGTATCAGCTTAAAATTCCATTATCGGCATATACGAGGGTTGTTGGGAATCCAAGTTTCACTTTGATAGAGTTCGTTAGGGTTTGGTTTACTGGGTTTGAGCGTGAGGGTATGATAAGGATTGCTGACTTTAATCTTGTCGGGAATTATTGGGAAGAGCTTGTCAAGAACGATGATAAATTTAAAGTCACGGTTGTAAGCGTTGAAGATAATCCAAATTACACGCCACCCCCTGGGGTGCAAAGACCAAGGGATAGGACAAGACCCGACCAACAAATAGAAGGAAACGAACAATCCCTTGCTTTTATAATAAGAGGTCTTCCTGATGATACGCTTCGTCTTGCGATGAGGAGGTTTCCGCAAAAGATTGATTTGTTCAACTATAAGGTTATGCGTCTTTTCGTCCACGGGGATAATAATTTTTACTTCCGCGACACAACTGATTACGCTGGTGAGATTTTCATCTGGATTGGGACTGATACATCAAATTATTATGAGTATCGCCAGCCCATTTGGTCGGATTGGGACATAAAGAACAACATTCAAATTGTTTTTGATCAATTGACAGCTTTGAAGCAAACGAGGGATTCAGTAAATCAACCTGTTAAAAGAATTCCCGTTCCCGGGGGTCCACCTGGGGCGACATATTGGTTGAAGGGAAATCCTTCACTTACGAATGTGACTTTTATTGCCATTGGAGTTACTAATCCAAAGGGCAAGGGACCGGAAATTTTATCGGGCGATGTTTGGGTTAATGAATTGCGTCTTTTGAAGGCAAATGATGCGACGGGTTGGGCTTATAATTTGTCCGCACAGTTGAGTGTACCGGAGCTTTTAAATCTTAATTTTGGTGTGTCAAGAAAGAGTCCCGAGTTTAGAGGTTTAACAGATAGATTTGTCAATTCTTCAGCGCGAGTTCTTGCAACGAATTGGGCTTTTTCTGCAAATTTAAACCTTGAGAAAATTTTCCCATCTGCGATTGCTAACTCTGTTCGCATTCCCCTTTCTTATCAGCGCAGTGAAAATATCGCAATTCCAAAGTATATACCGGGCAAGGACATACTTGCAAAAGAAGCTGCAAATCGTTTAAGGCAAAGCGTCCTTGATAGTGGAGGAAGCGAAGAGGAAGCGAATAGAAAAGCTGATAGTTTGCTAACGGTGATTCAGCAAGTTATGGCTTCTGAGACATGGGCAGTTCCTACATTTAACTTTACAATCAATTCACAAAAATGGTATGTCAAAGATTTAATCAACAAGGTCAATTTGGGCTTTAACTTCAATAGAGCAATGTCAAGGGATATAAACACAGAGGTTAGCAAGCGGTGGGCTTTTAATTTTCAGGCGAGTTATTCAACGGCGATAAATCCAATAAGTTTCAAGCCATTTAAATCAATTTTTGAAGGTGTGCCGATACTTGAAGCATACAAAGATTGGGAAATACAATTGACACCGTCAAATTTATCTGGGATGATGAGGTTTGACAGAAGCCAGGAAAATAGGAAGTTCAGGACGAAGGCGACATTTGAACCGACGGCAAGGTCATTCAATGCACAGCGTGGTTTTTCATTTGATTGGAGATTTTCAAATAACGGGCTTATAAACCCGTCGCTTAGATATTCTGTTGACATTGGTAGCAATCTTGTTCATCTTGAGACGGATTCGCTTGGGAGACAGAGGGCGACGCGGGAAATTTTGGGCGATATTTTCTTCAAGGACGGTTTGATCAATTTTGGAAGGACGCAAAGTTTATCCCAACAGATTAGTATTGGAACAAATCCGAAAGTACCGCCAATTTTGGGAATTAACAAGTATTTAAATTTGAATTTAAGCTATTCTTCGGCTTATAGATGGCAAAACAACTTTCAACAGGGCTCGCTTGGTCGTGGGGCTGGATATTCTGCGAATTTAAACGCAGGGTTTTCAATTAGGTTGAAATCGCTTGCTGATTCTTGGTTTGGTGAAGAGACAAAATCACCGGGAAGAGGTCGTGGTGCACAAGTTCAGAAGGATACCTCTGAAAAAGTTAGTTCGTCTTTCAGTTTGAAAGATTTTTTGAAAATTCTGATTAAAACACCTTTTCTTGATTACGACAATGTTCAGCTCAATTTCACTCAAACAAACACTGCGATGAACACGGGGCTTTATTCTGAAAGACCCGGGATGGGGAATTTGTTGTCTTGGCTTCCTTTCGTAAGTGATAAAATTGAATACGGACCTTCGCTTTTGTATCAACTTGGGCTTGTCTCTGATCCAAATGGTGGTTTAAAATTTTCGCCTAAGAAGGGTTTTCCATTTTTCAGCTTTGAGCAAAGCCCGGGATTGAGAGCTCCAAACGGAAATCTTGATGATAGCTACACGCAGACGAATAGGATTTCAATTACAACATCAAGACCGCTTTGGCAAGGCGCTTACCTTGATTTGAGTTGGAATATAAATTGGAGTTATCAAAGAAATCAAAGGATTGTAACCGATTCGCTTGGAAATCCAAGAATTACATCGTTTACAAGTTCTGCAACTTTGGGGCGTTCGTTTTTGATGATACCGCCCGTTTTCGTTTTCAGTGTTTTCAAAGGTGGGATTGGTTCGGTTGCGTCAAAATATGCTGAATTTAAAATTGATCCTACGGATAAGAGAAGCGAGGATGAAAAGTTAGCACAGGCGTTTGAGGAGGGGTTTGAGACATTGCCAATATTGAGTAAAATTTTCGGCGGATTTTTACCTCGTTTAAATTGGAGGTTTAGATGGGATGGGCTTGAGAAGTTTTCAATATTCAAGTCGTTTGCGACAAGGGTATCTCTTGAACATTCGTATACATCAAACTTTGAAAAAAGGTGGAGAAGTTTCATCGGTCAACCAATGGCTTTTGAATCGGAAAGGGCTGGGTATGATTTCAACCCTCTCATTGGTTTGAACTTAACATTTAAACCACTTTGGAATGGGAACTTAACAGGCGGATTTAGATACAGCACATCAACTTATTATGACCTTAATTTCTCCGCTAAGGCGATAGTTGAGACATTCAGGCGCGAGGTCTCTTTCAATTTTAGTTATTCAAAGCGTGGTTTTAATTTGCCGATTTTCGGGCTTTCGCTCAAGAACGATGTTGATATAACGCTGACATATTCATCGTCAAAAAATTCAAGACAGACATATCAAGCAAGGAACTTAACAGAGGCGATACCCCTTGATGGCATTTTAAGGACGACGATGGAGTTTAGGTTCAGATATATGTTAAGCACAAGGGTTACCGGATCGTTATTTTATCGCTTGACGAAGTCAAGGTCTGATTCAAGGAGCACTTTCATACCTGGTTCAACGATAAATGAGGTTGGGATTGACCTTCACATTTCAATCGGGGCGTGAGGTCTTGACAAGAGCGAAAAAATTTTTTATATTTTGCGTAGAAAAAGTTTTTCTCTTTTCAAAATTTAAAGTGGAGGCAAATTATGATGAAAAGGTTAATTCTTTCATCGCTTTTGGCTCTGTTAGTTTTTGGTTTGGCTTTCGCTGGTGAAACGGGGAAGATAAGGGGAAAGGTCATTGATAAGGAAACGAAGGAACCACTTCCAGGTGTAAATGTCGTGGTTGTTGGGACTGCCTTTGGAGCAGCGACGGATTTGAAGGGTGAATATGTAATTGTCAATGTCCCTGTTGGGGTTTACGATGTGAGGGCATCATTTGTCGGTTATCGTGCGATGACAGTTAAAGGAGTGAGGGTTTTGCCTGATTTTACAACCGAGGTTAACTTTGAGCTTTCAAGCGAGGCAATCCAAGTTGAAGAGGTTGTCGTAACGGCTGAAAGGAAACTCATACAAAAGGATGCTACTTCAACCGTTACAGCGGTGACAGCGCAAGAGATACAATCAATACCTGTGAACTCATATCAAGAGGTGATGACACTTGCACCAGGCGTGGTGGTGGCAAATAATGGTGGACTTGGAGGCGGAGATGATGGTATCCATGTCAGGGGCGGTAGGACAAGCGAGGTAAGTTATGTCGTTGATGGGATAAGAGTTGATGACTTGCTCTATGGAGGTTCAGCTCTTGATGTATCTCGCCTTGGAATTGCTTCGGTTTCAATTCTTTCGGGTACATTTAACGCTGAATATGGGCAAGCACAATCTGCGGTAGTTAACATAGTCACCCAAGAAGGCGGTTCAAAATTTACAGGTGGTATAAGGGTTGGAACAGATCAGTTTGGAAAACTTGGTTGGAAGGATAATGACTGGGGGACTTTCAGAGGTGAGCTTTCTTTGAGTGGTCCAATAATTCCAGGAAGTGACTTTGCGACATTTTTTGTGAGCGGGGATAGGAGCTTTACGAGGACTTACCTTAACAGATTTACAGGTCCAACTTATAAAACTCCCGGTGGTAGAGTTGTCCAAAACACATTTGAAAACCTTGGTTTCTTTGACAGCAGATTGAGAGGGAATGCGAAGCTCACATTTAAGTTTTTTGAGAACTTGAAACTTCGCCTTGGTTATGCTATAACCGACAGGAAGAACAAAGGTTATGACCATTATTTCAAGTATCAGTATTTGATGAAGATGCGCGATCCGAATCTTCCGGAATTTCAGGCAACGAATTACAGAACGAGCACGCTTTACACGGCTCATCTAACGCATGCGTTAAGCGGGAACACATATTATGAGGTCAAATTCTCCCAGTTTAACACCAGGTATAAGTATTATGTTTATGAAGAGGAGTTGAAGGGTGACTTTTCAAGGATATTCAGTGCGGTTAGAGGTAACAATCTATTTGACTCAACTTCAAACTATGAATTTGGAGGTCCTTACAGGGTCACGCTTTGGCTTAAAGATGCGCTTAAAGTTGGTTTCCCGCTTTACAAGGATTATGTCATAAATGGCGACACGATAAAGAAAGGGACATATCTAACACCGCAACTTATTGAACGCTTCAGACAGGCTGGATACACGCAAGTTGATTTAATGGCAATTTCAATGGATGATTATGTTCAGCAGTATTTTGTTTTGACAAATACACTTTCAGCAAGTTTTGCAAGTCAGGTTGATAGATACAACTTTGTGAAGCTTGGATTTGAATATAAGCAATATGATTTGAACGATTGGTGGATAAACGGAGTGAATAGCTATTGGGACCATCTTGACACTTTGCAACCAGAGGAAACAAGGCATTATGAGACCGCTTATTATAGGTTTAGACCCGTTCAAGCAGCTGCTTACATTCAGGATAAAATTGAGATAGCCGACCTTATCATAAATGTTGGTGTTCGTTTTGATTATCTTAATCCGAAAGCGCCCGATGTTTATAAAGTTATTGATTTGAAGGCGACCGATCCTAATGCTGATATATCAAAGGTTGGAAATGTTAAGCCGAAGTGGCACATAAGCCCGCGCCTTGGTTTCTCACATCCAATATCAGATAGAGCGAAAATTCACTTTGCATATGGTCAGTTTTATCAATATCCCGATATGTTCTTCCTTTACAGAAGATTCAACCAAAACAATCCGAATTATCCTTATCCAAACCTTGCGCAAGGATATGAACCGAGAATCGGGAATCCGAATTTGAAACCGGAGACAACTCACGCTTATGAAGTTGGCGCCGATGTAGTTTTAAGCGAAGACATCGTGATGAGTATAACTGCTTTTTATAAAGACACCTATGATTACATATCAACGAAGAGATTTTTCCGTGACCCGTATACTTATACGCAGATAGTTAATCTTGACTATGCGAATTCAAGGGGAATTGAGTTTGCGTTGAGAAAGAGGTTGAGCAACCATTATGCCTTCCAAATCAATTACACATATTCAAGAGCTGAGGGCAATGCCGATAATTGGGCGACTCACTTCTGGGAGGCGTATACTGCTTCAGTGACTGGTTATATACCGCCGAAGAGGACGACGACACTTGCCTGGGACCAACCGCACACGCTTTCATTTATCTTAAATCTCGTTTATGATACTTGGGGGTTGAACTTCATCGGTAACTTCGGAAGCGGTCTGCCATATACTCCAACCGATGCTCGTGGGACTTATTTAACGGGTGAGATTAACAGCGGAAGGATGCCTTGGACCGGGAATATAGATGTCAGAGCGTATAAGACATTTAAGCTTGGTTTTATAAATGCAACACTTTGGGCTGATATAACGAATTTGTTGAACAAGAAGAATGTTTTGAATGTATTTGATGATTCCGGCAGACCGGATTACAGCACAAATCCTGCGATTTCACCAGAAAATCGTCACAGACCGCACTGGTACAGCGCTCCAAGACATGTTGAAGTTGGGATAGAGCTCAACTTTTAATTTTCAAGTTTTTCTTCCTTAGCCCGCCATATTAAGTGGCGGGCGTTATGAATTTTTATTTACAAAATAAAATTCGGAGATGAAAAATGAAGAAGGTTATCGCTTTTATTATCACTTTAACTTTAATCGGTATTTTTAGCGGGGTAATCGCGCAGGTAAAAGAGGACCCGAATTGGATGACAAAGGAAAAGTATTATAACACGGTTATCGCCCCACAACGAGGTTTGAAACCTCTTTCAAAAGAACTTGGTCCGGGGGATAGAAAAAGGTCGGTTCTTGATGTTGGGAATGTTTGGGCGAGAATTTCAAATGCTGCAACGCTTGGTTACGACAGATGGGGGCTTTGCTGGGAGTTCCCGGCAAGAAGTGGCATTACATACAGATGGACGATGGCTCCTTTGGTTGGAGCAAAGAAGAAAAATCCAGATGGAAGCTATACTAAATTTTTCGCAAGCGGTACAAGAGGAGCAGCAAGGTTCAGCGAGGAAGAATATCAACCTTTGCCGGGTTTTGATGCTGGCTATGTCGATGAGAAAAATAACATAGGAATTGCGTTTAGCGATAAGCCACAGTCCTGGCCAAAGAAATGGCCATCGTTAAGCGATTTGCCAGAACATGCAAGAAAAATTTCATACAATCAACCCAAAGTTGGTTCAACTGGTTTCCCTGGCGTCTTGGATGGAGAAGTCGTTGCCAAGAGAGAAGCTTATTTCGTCGTGACAGATAATGACCCGGAAGCCGGGAACAAACCAAAACCAATGGATGTACGCCTTGATATTTGGGGATTACAATGGGATGACTTTCTCAATCAGGACTTCATAATTTTCAGATTCATAGTTACAAACATCGGAACTGATACATTGTATGATGTATATGTTGGAATTCACGATGACCCAGATTGCCCAGAGCAAGGCGCGTATGAATGGACGGATGACTTTGCAGCGTTTATTCCAGTTGGAACGGATGTTGAGGGTTATTCACCGAGTGAAGATTCATTGCTTTGGAACTTTACATATCTTTGGGATGGAGATGATAAAGTTGAGGGGTTGATAGCTTCAAATGTCGGTTGGGTAGGGTTGAAGTTTCTTGAAACGCCGATCAACCCTGAAACAGGTAAGCCGATGGGGATAACCACATTCCAGGTCTTCCCTTACAGTGAAGCACCGCAAACAGAAACAGCTGAATATGATCAATTAGCAGCTGGAATTATGCCACCTCACAATGTAAATCCGCATCCAAACGATTGGACGCAGACGCCAAATTCATATGGACCTGACATAACTTATGTAGTTGGTTCTGGACCTTTTAAACTTCCCCCGGGTGGACAACTTGCTTTCACATTCGCTTCAATCCATGCGAGAAATAAACGCGATTTATTTAAGAAAGCGATGCTTTGTCAATTGCTTTATAACAACAGCTACCGCGCTGCTGAAGCTCCACCTGAACCATCAGTCAGAGCAGTCGCAGGAGATAAAATGGTTATACTTTACTGGGACGATCGCTCTGAAAAAGGTATTTATTACAAGCCCGATGGAACGATTGATCATATAAATGACAGATTAACAGGGAACAACGCATTTGAAGGATACAAAATTTATAAGAGCACAGATAGAGGACAAACCTGGGGAGAGGCGATAATTGATGCTTTCGGTCAATTTCAAGGATGGATTCCACTTGCAATTTATGATTTGAAAAATGGAATTCAAGGCGAATCTGAAACAAGAAGGCACTTTAACCTTGGAAGCGATGCAGGGATTAGGCATTACTTCATTGACAGGAATGTTAACAACGGGTATGAATACTGGTATGCGGTCGTTGCTTATGACCACGATGATGGTCCTATACCACCGCTTGAAAATTCTATTAGAAGCTATCCAAAGGAAGGAACTAACACCGTTGCTGTTATACCAGGTAAACCAGCTTCAGGTGTGACTATTGGAAGTGCGGATAAAGAAGCTACCCATATCAGTGGAAATAGCGCTGTGAAAATCCCAATCACGGTTTTAGACCCAAGAGCTACAACTGGTAAAAAGTATAGGTTGACCTTCAAGCAAGGGGATACTCCATTTAGTTTGCTTATGGATTTGAAAGATCAAGATGGGAATTATGTCGTTACGATAAGTAGAGACACAATCAAAAATTACCCGTATTTCTACGATCCAGCGCTTGACAATGCTTTGATGTTTGATGGATTATACTTGCCAGTTCAAGACCTTCCGCCTGATGTTAATTGGGACAAAGTTGTGGATGGCGATAGCGTTCATATTTACGATGCATGGACTATTGATTTAACATTTGAAGGTGGGAACGCAGGTGCGACAATTGATTCTCTTTCAAGGGAGGCACTTTCATCTGACTATGAGATAAGAATTGTCAGTAATCCTGTGACATATCCCAAAGTTGGGTCTTCTTTGAACCCGCTTGGTACGACAATGACAGCGCCATTTGAGATTTGGAATGTAACGACGAACACGAAGGTTAACGCTGCAATTCGTGATCGTGGTGCATCAGGATTTAACTGGGATGATTATGATAGAATTTTCATAATTAACAAACCATATCCTGAAAGTAATCCTGGAGCATTCAATGCTTCATCGCTGGCAGATATACCCTACAGAGTCAGGATTTATTCAGAAGCGGTTTCTGTCCCGCCTGGGGATAAAATTAAGATAGTGACGAACAAAATTTTGACAAAGAACGATGTTTATGAATTTAACACTGTGAAACAAACCACCACAACGATGACCGCTTCTGACCTTGAAAAGATAAGGGTTGTCCCAAATCCGTATGTTGTGAGCTCACCTTATGAGACGGGTAAATATGGAGTTCAAAAGGAAGTTCAATTCCATCATTTACCGCCGAAAGCGATAATAAGAATTTACAATGTCGCTGGTGATCTTGTAAGGGTTATAAATCACGAAGGTGGCTCAATAGCTCGCTGGAACTTGCAATCATACAACGAGCAAGAGGTAGCTTTTGGAGTTTATATCTATCACATTGAAGGATTTGACGAGACAGGAAGGAAGATTGGGGAGGTTGTTGGGAAGTTCGCTCTCATTAAGTGAGGAATTTGCTCGGGCATTTTGCCCGGGCTTTTAAAATTTGAACTTTAAAATAAAAATTTCGGAGGAAAAATGAGGTTTAAGATAATTTTTACCGCATTTATCCTTGCTGTTTTAACAGGGGTTGCTTTTGCGCAGTTTGACAATGTCGGAACTTCAGCTGCTGCATTTCTTAAAATCCCAGTTGACCCACGCGGTTCTGCACTTGCAAGCGCTGTCGTTGCTAATGCAAACGATCCATCCGCAATGTATTGGAATCCCGCTGGTCTTTCACAGATGAGAAGAACTGAGGTGATGTTTGCAAACACTGACTGGATCGCTGACTTAAATGTCGCATTTCTTGGGGTTGGCGTTCCGCTTGGAAATTTTGGAGCAATTGGCGTGGGTATAACTTACCTTTCAATGGGAGATATGCCCATTACCACTTGGCTTGACACGGAAGGAGCAAGTGGTCAAACATTTTCCGCATATGATGCCTGCTTTGCTGTTGGCTATGCAAGGCGATTGACGGATAAATTCTCAATCGGATTAAGTGTGAAGTATGTAACCGAAACGATTTCGCATTCAACCGCAAGCGCTTTCGCACTTGATATAGGAACGCTTTATGATACCGGTTTCCGCGGTCTTAAAATTGGAATGTCGTTTACAAACTTTGGGACGAAATTACGTCTTGAGGGAAGAGACCTTATCATAAAAGTTGACCCATATCCAACCGCTGGATCAAATCCAAGTGATGTCATAGCGAATTTAAAAACGGAAGAATGGTCTCTGCCTTTGACATTTCAAATGGGCGCAACATTTAACTTGATTGAAAGTGAAAGCTTTAGATTTACTGTGAACGCTGATTATAGGGATGAAAGGGATTACAGAGCCCTTGGTCTCGTCGGTGGCGAGTTTGCCTTTAAGGAGATGTTTTTCGTCAGAGTTGGCGGGATGAAAAGGTATGCAGTTGATGAAACGCACGGGAAGTTCACTCTTAACGCTGGCGCAGGTGTAAGGGTTAACATACCTGGTTCAAATATCGGCTTGAAGTTTGATTATTCATATTCAGACCTTTATAGATTAAAACAAGCCCACAGGATTTCTCTTGGGGTCGTGTTGTAAATTATTTGCATTTAAAACGGCTCAGCCACACTGGCTGAGCCCTCTTTTTATCCTTGAAAACTTTCCGTTCTTTCCTTCCGTCATAAAAATAAAAAATCCCAAAAACAATGAAAAAACTCATCGCTTTTCTGCTTTTCTTTGTTTTGAATTTGTCCTTTGGGGATGACTTTAAATTTTGGAAAGATGGAGTTTACAACCCCAAAATACCAACACCTAAGCAAATACTTGGGTATGAAATTGGCGATTTTATAACTGAACATTATGAAATGGAGCGTTATATTGACACGCTTGCAAAATCATCGGATAGGATAAAAGTTATCAGATATGGGCAATCATACGAGAGAAGAAATATGTATCTTCTCATCATAAGTTCGCCAGAAAACCTTGCCCGACTTGATGAGATAAGAGCAAACATAGAGAAGTTGACCGACCCAAGGGTTACAAATGAAACACAAGCGAAAAGGATAGCCGAGACAACACCGATAATTGTGTGGTTGAATTATTCAAACGATGGCGACGAAACAGCAGCTTTTGAAGCTGGGATTCAAGTTGCGTATCAACTTTGCGCTGGTGAAGATGAGACAACGAAAAAAATTTTGAAAGATGCAGTTGTCATAATAAATCTCCCTCATAATCCCGACAGTCATCAAAAAGCTGTTTCCTGGTTCAAGGCGACATTTGTAGGCAAATATGGCAATCCAGACCCTTACGCTTCTGAACACCGCGGTGATTGGCGTATGAAGACGAATTATAACCATTATTTGATTGACCTGAACCGAGACGCTTTCGCTTGTTCTCAGATAGAGACGCAAAATGTCGTTGAACAATTGCATTATTGGAATCCCCAGGTCTTCGCTGATCATCACGGTGAGACGAAAAATATGTTTTTTGTCCCTTACGCTCCGCCTGTAAATCAAAATCTCCCACCGACGACGAAAAAATGGGCAAGGGTAATCGGGCTTAACATTGCACGGGGTTTTGACGATTACGGTTGGAGCTATTATACGGGTGAGGTTTTTGATTTGCATTATCCCGGATATTGGGATTCTTACCCAGCTCTTAATGGAGCAATAGGTATGACATTTGAAACGGATGCGGGCGGTAGAAAGGGATTTCAATATGAAAGGGAAGATGAAACCGTTATAACTTTCAAAGATGGAATTCACCACCATTTCATCGCTTCAATGAAAACGCTTGAAGCTTCTGTAAATCACAGGGTAGATATCTTGTTTGACTTTTACAAATTCAGACAAACTGCGCTTGAAGAAGCAAGAAAAGAACAGTATAAACAATTCGTGATCGTTCCAGATAAAGACAGAGAGAAGACAGCAAGATTTATTGAATTGTGCCTCAGGCATAAGATTGAAGTTTACCAGGCATTGGAAAGTTTTACGAGTCCTTCAGCAAGGAGTTATTTTGACAAAAGCGCAAGGAAAATCACTTTCCCAAAGGGCTCGTTTATAATTCCGATGTATCAGCCACAGAAGCGACTTGTTAAAGCTCTTTTTGAACCCGACCCGCAGATGGAGGAAGAATTTTTGAAGCAAGCAAGATTTGCATACGAATACAACAAAAAGCTTGGGAAAAATGTGAGAAAATTGCCACTTGGTTTTTACGATGTCACAGCTTGGGCTTTGCCATTGGCTTGGGGGATTGATTGTTACTTGACAGAGGATGAAGCAAAAGTTAAGGTTGAAAAGATAACCCAAAAACCAAGTTTTAAATTTCAAACCCCAGCTGATACGCCCAGATACGCCTATGTTTTTAAATACGAAACCGATGCATCCGCAAAACTTCTTTCAAAACTTCTATCAAACGATTTCAAAGTCGCCGTCGCTTCAAGGTTTTTCTATTCCGAAGACGGGACATACTTCCCAAGAGGGACTGTCATAGTCAGGGTTGAGAGAAATAAACATGTTCAAGATTTTCATCAGAAAATTAAACAATTCGCGAGCGAAGCAAATGTGGACTTATATTCAATCAACACTGCATACACGGAGAACGGCATTGACCTCGGTTCAAATTGGGTGATTGAGTTAAAAAAGCCGAAAATCGCGGTTTTAACCGAAGAACCGGTCAGCCAGAATTCATATGGCGCCATTTGGTTTATGCTTGATCGGATGTATGAATATAACTTTACACCGTTAAGATGGGATTATTTCTCAAGCGTTGACTTGTATAAATACAATGTTTTGATCATTCCTGATGCAAGTGCGAATCAGCTGAAAAATTTACTCGGTGAAAGTGGGGTTAAGAAAATAAAAGAGTGGGTTTCAAATGGCGGTGTCCTCGTTACCTTGAAAGGCGCTTCTGTCTTCCCGACTTTGAAAGGGGTTGAACTTTCAAGCGCTAAACTTCTCGGTGAGGGTAAATCAGACGAAGACGATGAATATGAGGAAGAGAAACCCAAAGCAGAAAAAGATACATTGAAGGAAAAGGAGAAAAAACCAAGGGAAAGGGTTGAATTTACCCCTGGGGCAATTTTCAGGGTTAAACTTGATACAATGCATTATCTTTCTTTTGGCTATGGTGATGAAATCGCTGTGCTTGTTTATTCAAGTTTAATTTTTGAGAAATCAAAAGATGGAGCAAATCCGGGTATTTTCGCAGAAAAAGATGTTCGTTTGAGTGGTTTTGTCTGGGAAGATATGGAAAAAAAATTCCCAGGCAAAGCGTATTTAATTGAAGAACCGGTTGGTCGTGGAAAGGTTATTATGTTTGCGGATGACCCGAATTTCAGATTGTTCTGGTTGGGCTTGAACCGGCTATTTTTAAATTCAATTTTCCTTTCGCCAAGTTTTTGAAAAAATTTTTGCTTTGTTTTATATTTAACTCAGGGTGGGTTTTCTCACCCTCAAAAATTAATTTAGTTCGTAAATTGAGGTGTCAAACCGTGAAAATTTTCATCACTTAAAATAAAACTCGCTTTAATCTCATGCCTGTGTTCGGGGAAAATAATGGGGCGTTGAAAAAACCGTTAAACTTAATGCGGGGGATTTTTTATGCGATTGAAAATCACCCTATCAGCTCAGCATTTCCCTGTAACAATACCCGCGAATTACAACCATCTTCTATATGCCGAGATAAAGAGCAAAATAAAAAAACATAGTGATATTTTCGCAGGGGATAAACGACTGAGGCGACTTGGAATTTTGAAGGACAAATTCAGGATTTATACATTCTCATTCCTTCGCTTCAAAAATTTTATGATAACCGACGACGCAAAAATTAAAATAAACCAACCGGATGACTTCAACTTTTTTATCTCCTCCCCAATTGACTCATTTATTGAGGGGATGGCGATTGCTTTTCTAAGAGACGGCGATTTTAAAGTCGGCGATGTGAATTTTATTGTGAAATCAATAAACAAAATTGACCTACCGAAATTTAACACCGAAATGAAATTTCGCCTCCTTTCTCCAATTGCTGTCCTAAGGGGTAAAGCACCGGGAAAATTGTTTTTAACCCCCGATGACCCAAATTATTTTGATAGGATAAAGGAGGACCTGATTGTGAAGTTTAACTTCCTTTATAATGAAAAGATAGAAAAGGTGGATTTTGAGATGAAATTTGACGAGGAATATATTAAATCAAGAGGTGGGAAATTTTCAAAACTTATAAAGTTCGGCAGGTCAAACATAAAGTGTTTTCTTGCTCCTTTTGTAATCAAAACAGATCCAAGGTTAATAAAAGTTGGCTATGAGTGGGGATTTGGGCATAAAAATCATCTTGGCTTCGGGATGGCTGTCATTGAAGAAAGCAGTGTTCAATCGTAGTACGGTTCAATCTCTTTGCTCAAATACTTTATCACCATCGCAACGATTCCAATATCGTCAAGGAATCCAACGATCGGCGAAATATCCGGTATTGAATCAAGCGGAAGTATAAAGTACAGCAGTGCAAATACAACAATTGCTTTTTTTATGAGCGGAATTTTGGGGTCTTTCATATATTTATACAGGGCTAACAAATCGCGCTTGAAGCCACTTTTCCCTTTAACGCTTGCGAGTTTTGACCAGAAGTTTTGCTCAACATATTTAATCTCTTTTTCGCTTATCTTTCCGTTTATGTAAACCGATGTGTCAGCGCCGACAATTTCGTTTAAATTTTCCCTCATAAAGTGAATAAATTTTTTTAACTTGCTACGGTCATTTCTTCAACGAGAAAGGTCGGTGAAGCGATATTCCCGTAAAAAATCAAATCACTGCCAATAAGTGAAATTTTCATCAATATGTTTGACAGATTATCGGCAATTGTGATTTTATCAACTGCGAATGCAATTTCGCCGTTTTCAATCCAGAGACCACTCGCTCCCTTTGAAATGTTGCCGGATACGATGTCAACACCAAAACCGATCAATTTGGTAACAAGCAAGCCCTCTTTTACTTGTTTTATTATCTCTTCTGGGTCTTTATCTCCGGGTTTCAGGTAAAAGTTCAAGGGTGAAGGTGAAGGTATCGTGTTATATCTTCTGTATGCGTTACCTGTTGGTACTTGACCAAGTTTTTTGGCTGTGATTGAATCAAGGAGAAATGTCTTTAAAACGCCATTTTCAATTATTGTCTTTTCTTTGGTTTCAATCCCTTCGTCGTCAAATGGTTTTGAACCAATTTTTTTGTCAAGGCATCCATCGTCAATTATAGTTACATTTTCCCCAGCAATCCTTTCACCAATTTTATCGGAAAGGAAACTCATCTTTTTAAAACTATTTTTCCCGTTCGTTGCGGTTGCGATATATGAAATTATCACTGGTCCAGTTGTTGGATCAAATATGATAGGATATTTTCCCGTTTTGATTTTTCTTGGATTGAGGAGTTTGATAGCTCTTTCGCTTGACTTTATAGCAACATTTTCTGGTGGTTCTAAATCATCAATAAATCGCCCAATTGAATTATAAAAACCCGTTTGACTATTTGAATTTTCAGTTGCAATGGTTGAACAGTAAATTTCAAAAATCGTTCCTTCATATTGACCGATAAATCCGTTGGAGTTCGCAATTGTTCGCCTTTGTATCAAGTTTCCAAATCCGGTTGATTCAACTTTTATTCTGCGATCGTATGATTTTGCTTTTCTTTCAATTTCCTTCGCAATTTTAATCTTTTCTTCAATGCTTATTGAATAGATTGACGGGTCAAAAATTTTTATTTCCTTGGACTTAAAGTTGTCGTTTTCCGGGAGGGAATTTTCGGGTTCTGGGGTTGAATTTTGAGCAAGTGAAATCGCCTCTTCGGTTACTTTTTCAAGTGCGAAGTGTGAAAAGTCGGTTGTGTATGCAAATCCAATTTTTTTATCCTTAAAAACTCTTATCCCAAGCCCCTTTGTTATCGCATTTTTTATGGACTCTATTTCTTCGTCTTTTATCACAACGGAAAACTCTTCATCCATTGCGATGAAAACATCACATTCATCTGCGCCTTTTTGGATCGCCCTTGAAATTATTGACTTGGCAAGTTCTATCAAATCCATCTCATTTTGCCTTCTTCTTTTTTGTAAATTTAAAACATTTCAATAAAACTTTGAAATTTTTGACCAAAGCGTTAAATTTTAGAAAAATTCAGAAAAACAAATCTTGTTGGCAATGGCGAAAAAGAACGCTGAGACATCTCAGCAAACACAAATTATGGATAAGCTTGTATCACTATGTAAGAGAAGAGGTTTCATATTCCAATCAAGCGAGATTTACGGCGGTATAAATGCTTGTTGGGATTATGGACCTCTTGGGGTTGAGCTCAAGAATAACATCAAGCAGGCATGGTGGCGCGCGATGGTTTATGAAAGAGACGATATTGAGGGTCTTGACGCCTCAATTCTTATGCATCCGAAAGTTTGGGAAGCATCCGGTCATGTTGAAAATTTCACCGACCCACTTGTTGATTGCAAATCCTGCAAATTGCGCTTTAGAGCTGACCAAATCCCGGAGGAGAATTTAAAACTGAAGAAATGTCCCGAATGCGGTGGGGAATTAACAGAACCGAGGAAGTTTAACCTTATGTTTAAAACATTTATGGGTCCTGTTGAAGATGAGGCGCACATAGTTTATTTAAGACCCGAAACCGCCCAGGGTATTTATGTTAATTTTGAAAATGTTTATGTCTCAATGAGAAGAAAAATACCTTTCGGGATAGCACAAATCGGAAAAGCTTTCAGAAACGAGATAACCCCGGGGAATTTTATTTTCAGGATGCGTGAGTTTGAACAAATGGAGATGCAATTTTTCGTCAGACCCGGAACTGATATGGAATGGTTTGAGATATGGAAGGAAGAAAGATATAAATGGTATTTGAGGATAGGGATAAAGCCAGAGAAGTTGCGTTTTCATAAACACGGTCCAGATGAACTTGCACATTACGCATCTGCAGCTTATGACATCCAATTTGAATTTCCATTTGGTTGGCAGGAGCTTGAAGGGATTCATAACAGGACGGATTATGATTTGTCAAGACATCAGCAATATTCGGGAAAGGATTTGAGTTATTATGATGATGAGATAAAGCAAAAATATATCCCATACATAATTGAGACATCCGCGGGTTGTGATAGGACATTGCTTGCGGTTTTGGTGAATGCTTATGATGAGGAGGATACAGGCAAGGAGATAAGGACGGTTTTGCGGTTGCATCCTTTCCTTGCACCGATAAAAGCAGCAGTTTTACCCCTTGTCAATAGGGAAAATATGCCTGAAATTGCTTGGGAAATTTACAAGTCGTTGAAACCGCATTTTAAAGTTTTCTATGACGATAGCGGTTCAATTGGTAGAAGATACAGAAGGCAAGATGAGATTGGAACCCCATTTTGCTTCACGGTTGATTCCCAAACTCTGCAAGACGGAACTGTGACTGTTCGCGATAGAGACACTATGAAGCAAGAACGAATTCATAAAAGTGAAGTTCTTGATTTCCTTAAAGAAAAAATAAAATTTTAAAAACCTATGCAAAAAACTATTTCAATAGCTGGAGGCACTGGTTTCATTGGAAGGCATTTATCAGAGGAACTTCTAAAAGGCGGTTACAAAGTTTTAATCTCAAGCAGGAATCCAGATAGAGTACGGGATGAATTTAAAAATTTTGAAATTTTCAAATGGAATCCCTTAACCGAGGATTTCCCCGCTGAAATAATTGAAAGATCGGATGTGGTTTTAAATTTCATCGGTGAAAATATCTCCAAAAGATGGACGGAAGATGTGAAGAGAAAGTTGAGGGAATCGCGGATAATTTCAACTCGTAAAATAGTTAATTCATTTTCAAGGGTTGATTCTAAAGGAAAACTTTTTATCTCTGCTTCAGCGATTGGAATATACGGTAGCAAGCGCGATGAGTTATTGGATGAGAATTCATCTTTAGGGGATGATTTCCTCGCTCAGTTATGCAAAGATTGGGAAGCCGAGGCGAGGAAAGCGGAACAATACGGAGTCAGAGTCGCAATTTTAAGGATTGGAATTGTCCTTGGTAAAAACGGCGGATTTTTAGCAAGGTTATATCCTTTATTTAAGCTCGGTCTTGGTGGCAAAATTGGCGATGGAAGGGCTTGGATGTCGTGGATTCATATAGATGAGATTGCCCGTGTCGTAAAATTCGGGGTTGAAAATGAAAATTTCTCCGGCGTTTATAATGTCGTTTCTCCAAAGCCAGTGACAAATGAGGAGTTCACCAAAATTTTCGCAAAAGTTCTTAAAAGACCGGCGATCTTACCCGTTCCAGTATTTGCTTTGAAAATTTTATTTGGAAAGGAATTGACGGAGATCGCATTGACCTCAAGTATAAGAGTTAAACCAGCCAGATTGCTTGAAGCGGGGTTTGAATTTAAATATCCTGAAATTGAACTTGCATTGAGGGACTTGTTTAAAAAATAAAAATTTCAAGTCAAATGTGGTGGAGAAAACATCACGCTGGATTTGGGCGTGGATTTAGAGGATTTTGGTTTGGATTTGGAATTCCGCCGTTTAAGGTTTTTTGGTCTGAATGTCGCCCGTACATCACGAAAGAAGAATATCTTGAAATGCTTGAAGATTATAAAAGACAACTTGAGGATGAACTTGAAGAGGTGAATAAGGAGATTGAACGCTTGAGAAAGGAAAGTTAGTCATGATTTTAATCCATAACGCCAAACAGCTCATCACAGTTGCATCCTTTGGGGAAAGTGTTAAGCGTGGTGAAAAGCAAGGGGAAATTTTTTTAATAGAAAATGGAAGCGTGCTTATAAAAGATGAGAAAATTGAATGGGTCGGGAGAGCCGTTGATTTTAATTTCGGTTTGTATGATGATGTTGAAATTTTTGATGCCACCGGTAAGGTCGTCATGCCTGGGTTTGTTGATTCCCACACGCATTTGGTATTTGCTGGGACAAGGGAAGACGAATTCAATTTAAGGGTTAAAGGATTTACTTATCAACAAATTGCTGAAAAGGGTGGTGGAATCGTTAAGACCGTTGAGATGACACGCAAGGCGGATAAAACACAACTTTTTGAAACGGCTAAAAATTATGCTGAAAAAGCGCTTTCATTTGGAACGACAACTATTGAAATAAAAAGTGGCTATGGTTTAAACCTTGACGATGAGGTTAAAATCCTTGAAGTCGTCAAAGAGTTGAATGAAAATCCTTTGTTAACCATTCCGACTTTTTTAGGAGCACATGCAATTCCGCCAGAGTTTAGGGATGAAAGAGAGGAGTATGTTAATTTTTTAATTGATAAAGCGATACCGTTAATCGCTTCAAAAAAACTTGCGAAGTTTTGCGATGTATTTTGCGAAAATGGTTATTTTACACCAAGTGAAGCCGAAGAAATACTTAACACCGGGAAAAAGTTCGGGCTTTTGCCGAAAATACACGCAGAGCAATTTTCAAACTACGGTGGTGTAAAAGTAGGTGTCAAAGTCGGTGCGGTTTCAATTGATCATCTTGAGAATATAAACGATGAGGATATTGAGCTTTTATCAAAGTCAAAGTCGGTAGCGATTTTGCTCCCTGGGGTTTCTTTCTTCTTGAATTATCGCTACCCTCCCGCAAGGAAATTAATTGACGCCGGTGTTCCCGTCGCCATTGCAACTGATTTTAATCCGGGTTCATGTCCAAGCTTGAATATACAATTGATGTTGACAATTGCATGCACGCAAATGAAGATGACAGTTGAAGAGGCAATAGTTGCTTCAACTTTGAATTCAGCTGGAGCGCTTGGAATTTCAAGAATAACAGGGAGCATTGAAGTGGGTAAAAGGGCTGACATTTCAGTTTTTGATGTCAGCGATTATAAAATGATACCCTACTTTTTCGGTGAAAATCATATAAAAGCGGTCTTCGTCAGGGGGAAGATTAAATTCCTCCGTGGAATGTGATATAGAGCACTTTTTTTTCTGTGGTTTTTGATTACATTTCAAGTGAATTTCAAACTTAAGGAGGTGGTCATCATGCGTAAAAAAATTATTTTTTCACTGCTTATTTTATTTGCCACAATTTCATTTTCCCAACAATTTATCGTTCAAAGCTCAACCCCAGCCAATGGAGAATTTGGGGTTAGAACCGCTCCTGATTCAGTACTTTTGAAACTTGTCTTTACAAAACAGGTTGATTTAACAAAGACCTTTCCTGAAAATAATTTCCCTCTTGGACCTTTCAATTTCTTGGTTTTTGATCCATTTGATTCTATTGAATTAGGTTCACGGTACATAGGTCCGTCACCAAATGAAGTTGGAGTTTGGGCGAAGCTTCGTCCGAACACAGATTATTGCGTGATTTTGATTGGTGCATATTCAACTGATGGTGATTTGCTTGAGACACCCTATGTTCTGAATTTTACAACTTCACCAGCAATTGGTCCAAGGACTGTAAGTGGAACGGTTACAATTCCAAGCACAAAAATTTCTCCAGTGAACTTCGGGAAATTTGAGTTGAATTTTAAAGAGGTAAAAACTCAATTTGAGAAAATTTTTGGGAAGAGCGATTTAGCGAAAAACTTAAACCTTAAATTGAAACTTCCAGAATTAAAAATTTCCCGTATATCTCAAAATTTATCATTACCAGAAAAAACAGCAGGCGTTGAACCAAAGTGGGGGGTTGTTGTTTTGCTTGATGGTAATCCATTTGAGAGAGAAAATGTTAATGCAAAATATGCAGCGAACATTAACCCTGATTTTTCATTTCAGATAAAATATGTTCGTGACGGGAATTATTATCTTTTTGCTGCATTTGACACAAATAGGGATGGCATTTTTGATCCTCTACAAGATTTACTCTTATTTTATGACCAAAATGGAGATGGTCAACCCGACCCAATCAATGTTTCCGGTGGAAATGTTTCTGGATTAAATGTAGCAGGAAGATTTCAAATAAAACCATTTACCGTCAGAGAGAAGCTTGACACGGTGAGGGCAATTGCGCAAGGTATAGCAAACGATGCGAAACTTTTAGATGTTTTTGCTGGGGAAGGACTTTATTCGGAATTTCCTGATACGACAATTGATGGGAAAGTTTATTTTGCAGGTTATCATTTTTATTCACCAAGTCAAAAATTAAGTATCGGTGTTATAGCAACCCCATTAGATTTAATGGTATTTTCTAATTCAGATACGCTTTCTTATTTCGTTGAAGTTCCTGCAAACTTCATTGATAGTGATTCCGTCTTCGCAATTTGTGAAGCAAATGGTGGAGCATCATTTAGAAGTAGAATTCCTAACACAAATATATTTTATCAATTAGGTAGAGTTTTGGGAGCACCCATTGCAATTGATACGACGAAGGTGTATTGGACTGTTGTCTATAGCAACTGGGATTTAACTGAGGGTTTGGTATTCTTTATTGATCCGATAACAGGTGCGGTTGTTGAAAAATCTGAATTCTCATTTCGCCCTGTGACAGCTAAGGAAAAGTTGAATTTGGTTGATTCATTAGCGCGTGGTTATGCGAGCGATGCAAAATTGATATATCTGTTTCTAGCTGATTATTCAGCATCAGGAGTTTTTGGAGATACATTGATTGATGGTAAAGGATTGCTTTTAAGCTATGGATATAAGAGCCAAACAAAAGGTAAATTCTCCGTCCATTATTTATTTGGTTCAGTAGGGGTAGATACTTCAGGTTGGCTTTTACCATTTGAGCTAAACAAACCTTTAACTGACATCGCTTCATATTTTGATAGCCCTGAAATTTTGCAACGTGCGGAGTTAAATGGTGGGTTGGCATTCAGAAGGGACTCGTTGGATAATTTGGAAAGTGTAACTTTATATCTCGGACAGGTTCCAATTCCAGAATTTTCAATAGACACAAGCCAGATTTATTGGGCTGTTGATTATACAGGAACGAAAATTGAAAGAGGTGTGCTTATTAGAAAAGAAAAATTGTTTTTCTTTAATCCAGCTACAGGTGCTCTCGTTGGGACAACTGTCATTACGGATGTCTCTCGTGATGAGACCGTTGGGATTCCATCAACATTTGCTTTGCATCAAAATTATCCGAATCCATTCAATCCATCAACAACAATATCTTACGATTTACCTGTCAGATCAAGAGTTAAGTTATCCATTTACAATTTGCTTGGTCAGGAAGTCGCCACTTTGGTTAACGGTGAGCAGGAACCCGGTCGCTATAATATCAAATTTGATGCAAGTGGTTTGCCAAGTGGTATTTACTTCTACCGTCTTGAGGCGGGCAAGTTCGTTGATGTGAAAAAGATGATTTTAGTAAAGTAATAAGATTTGGGGAGGGGACTAACAATCCTCTCCCTTTTTTCTTTTTTGCCTTCCTTAAAGTTGCCCTTCAATTGGCATATCTTGAAAATTTAAAAACCGATTTTTAAATTTACCTCAAGTTTTCAATTTAATTAGCAAATCAAAAACAAAACGGAGGTTTTTTTGATGTCGCTTGAAATTTGGGTCCCAATTGTTGGCGTTCTCGGTATTTTATACGCGCTCTATTTGTTTTCTTATGTTCTGAAACAACCAGCGGGTAACGAGAGAATGCAAATGATAGCTCGGCTTATTCAAAGAGGGGCATCGGCATTCCTCAAAAGGGAGTATTCAACTTTGGTTTTCTTTATTGTTGCTATGTTTGTCATTCTGTGGGCTGTGATAAGAATTGAAACTGCAATTGCGTTTGTCAGTGGTGCGTTGTGTTCAATGATCGCTGGATTTATCGGGATGACCTCGGCAACCCGTGCAAATGTAAGGACAGCACAAGCAGCTACACAGGGTCAAAACAGGGCTCTTGTTGTCTCTTTTACTGGTGGAGCAGTTATGGGAATGACGGTTGCAAGTGTAGGGTTAATCGGTCTTGGTGTTTTTTATTTGCTTTTCAAGAATGACCCAACGGTTATAACTGGGTTTGGAATGGGAGCAAGTTCAATTGCTTTATTCGCAAGGGTTGGAGGTGGAATTTACACTAAAAGCGCCGATGTCGGAGCTGACCTCGTTGGTAAAATTGAAGCTGGAATCCCAGAGGATGACCCAAGAAATCCCGCTGTTATAGCGGATAATGTCGGTGATAATGTCGGTGATGTCGCTGGAATGGGAGCTGACCTTTTTGAATCTTATGTTGGCTCTGTTATAGCAACTATCGCAGTTGGGGCAACAATGTCTTCAAATAAAGAAAATTTCATGCTACTTCCCCTTGCCATTGTAATGTTTGGGACAATAGCTTCTTTTCTTGCAACACTTTCAATAAGGGTTTTCCAGAACATTGACCCACAAAAAGCACTGCGATATTCTACATTTGTAGCTGAAGGTTTGCTTATCGTTATTTCATATTTTGTCGTGAAAAATCTTGTTGGTGATTTGAGATATTTCTGGCCAATTGTCTCCGGGGTGTTTGCAGGAATTGCTATAGGTCTTTTGAGTGAGTATTACACATCTGGTTCACCAATTAAGACGATCGCACAATCTGCAACAACTGGTGCAGCTACGAACATAATCACAGGCATTGCTGTTGGTTTCAAAAGCACAACATATCCTGTGCTTGCGATAGCCCTTGCTATTTTCATATCATACATAACGGGCGGTGTCTATGGTATAGCGATTTCAGCGGTTGGTATGCTTGCGACGATAGGAATTACAATGTCGGTTGATGCGTATGGACCGATCGCTGATAATGCGGGTGGAATAGCTGAAATGTCTCACCTTGGACCTGAAGTAAGAAAAATAACAGATAAACTTGATGCTCTTGGAAACACAACCGCTGCAATTGGGAAGGGGTTCGCTATTGGTTCTGCTGCATTGACAGCGCTTGCGCTTTTTACAGCATATTCGCAAACGATTGGACTTAACAAAATTGATTTGATGCATGCTAACACAGTAATTGGACTTTTAATTGGTGCTGGGATGCCATTCTTATTCGCTGCGCTTACAATGGAGGCGGTTGGGAAAAGTGCATTTAAGATAGTTGAGGAGGTGAGAAGGCAGTTCAGGGAGATACCTGGGCTTCTTGAAGGCAAAGCTGAACCAGACACAGCTAAATGTGTTGATATAGCAACCGCTGGTGCATTAAAGGAAATGCTTTTGCCCGGGATTCTTGCTATAGTTGTTCCTATTCTCGTTGGGATTCTCCTTGGTCCTGAAGCGCTTGGAGGACTTTTAGCTGGAGCGATTGCATCAGGTGTGATGATCGCTTTGTTTATGGCGAATGGAGGTGCTGCTTGGGATAATGCAAAGAAATATATTGAAGCAGGAAACTTTGGCGGAAAAGGTTCAGACGCACATAAAGCATCTATTGTAGGTGATACCGTTGGGGACCCGTTCAAAGATACAAGTGGTCCATCAATGAATATACTTATAAAGTTAATGTCAATTGTTTCCCTCGTCTTTGGTGTTGTGCTTGCTAAATTCCATGAACAATTATTTAAGTGATTTTATAGGGGCGACATAAAGTCGCCCCCGTTTTAAAATTTTTCTATTCAAAATGGAAAAAATCACTGTCAAAATAACCCGACTCAGAGATAACAACGATTTACCCTTGCCGATTTATGCAACTGAAGGTTCAGCGGGCATGGACCTTTTCGCTGATGTAACGGAAGATGTTATTTTAAAACCAGGTGAGATAAAATTAATCCCAACGGGAATCGCAATAGAACTTCCCCCAGGATATGAAGCGCAAATAAGGCCCAGAAGCGGGCTTGCTTTAAATCATGGAATAACTTTGCTAAATTCACCGGGCACAATTGATTCAGATTATCGCGGTGAAATTAAGTTGATCCTGATAAATCTCGGCAAAAATGACTTTGTGGTTAAGCGAGGTGACAGGATCGCTCAAATGGTTATATCCAAATATGTGAGAATTGAATGGGATGAGGTTAAAGAACTTAACACAACAAAAAGGGGCGCAGGTGGCTTCGGTCATACTGGAATATGACTATACCTATACTAACATATCATAAAGTTGATACAAAATTTGAATTCGGGATAACGAGAGTTTCCCCAAGTCAATTTGAAAAGCACATTAAATTTTTCAATGACCAGGGATATAAAGCATTAACCGTTTCGGAAGCGAGAGATCTGAAAAGGGGCGAGGATAAGTTTATTTGTATTACCTTTGACGATGGATATGAAGATGTTTTTTTCTATGCCTTTCCAATTTTGAAAAAGTATAATTTTAAAGCGACTGTATTTGTTGTTTCAAATTTCGTCGGGAAGATGAACGATTGGGATTTTGGTTTTGGCATAAAATTCAAACATTTGAATTGGGAACAGATAAAAATTCTTTTTGATAACGGCTGGGAAATTGGGTCGCATTCCGCAAGTCATCGGGCTTTGACTTTTCTTACCAATGAAGAAATAAAATTTGAAGTTGAATCATCAAAATATGAAATAGAAAAAAATCTCGGAGTTGTTGTTAAATCGTTTGCTCCGCCATTCAGTAGATATGATGAAAATGTAGTTCGCATAGCGCTTGATTGTGGATATGAAGGCGTTTACGCTTTGACAAACGGGAGAAAAATTAACGGAGTTTATCATAGGTTTGCAGTTTATACAATTGATTCTACAGCTTCTTTGAAGAGAAAATTAGAAGGGGCGAAATTTGAAAAGTTCAAGTTAAATTTGATAAATTCATTTTCTGAGTTCACGGTTTTAATAAACTTTGCTAAAAACAAAATTTTCCACAAGTGATGGAAGCACCTAAGATTGGGATTCTCTATCTCGTTGCCACGCCTATTGGAAACCCCGACGATATAACTTTTAGAGCCCTTAAAGTTTTGAAGGAAGCTGATTTGATAGTTTGCGAGGAACTTAAAGAAGGGAAAAAAATTTTATCTACTTATCAGATAGAGCCAAAGGAAATTGACACTTTAAATGAGCACAATGAAAGTTTGAAGGTTGAAAAAATTATAAACGACTTAAAATCGGGGAAAAATGTCGCATTGATCTCTGACGCAGGAACCCCGGTTTTTTCCGACCCTGGGTCATTGCTTGTAAAACAAGCGATAAAGGAAGGTATAAAAATTGTCCCTGTTCCCGGGGCTTCGGCTTTGCTTCTTGCTCTCATCGTATCTGGATTTAACATTGAGAAATTTGTCTATTATGGTTGGCTATCTCAAAAAAGACAAAGAAGGCGTGAGGAATTGAAAAGGTTAAAGGGAGAGCAAAGAACCGTTGTGATATTTGAAACACCTTATAGGATAATCCCGGTGCTTGAGGATATAGGTGCTGTTCTCGGCGTTGATAGAAAAGTATGCGTTGCTTTTAACTTGACGATGCCCGATGAGGAAATAGTGAGAGGGAATGTCATTGAGGTGATGAATTATTTTGTGGAGAAGAAAAAGAAAGGTGAATGTGTGATAGTTATAGCGGGGGCAGAAGAAAGCAAAAGAATTGAATTTTGAAAACAAAGAGTTGAAGGAAATGGATTTTTTAACAGTTGCGATTGAGTCGGCTAAAGAAGCTGGAAGGTTTTTGAAATTAAATCTTGGAAAGGTTAAAAACATTGAGAGTAAAAAAGAAGAAATAAATCTTGTCACTGAAATTGACAAGGGGTCTGAAAAGAAAATAATTGATTTTTTGAAAAGTAGATTCCCAAATCATAGCATTCTTGCTGAGGAAAGCGGGGAGACAAACCCGGGTTCGGATTTCAAGTGGATTATTGACCCGCTTGATGGGACTACGAACTATACACATTCATTTCCAGTGTTTTGTGTCTCAATTGCGCTTGAGTTTAAAGGTGAAGTGATATTAGGTGTTGTCTATGACCCAAACCTTGATGAGTTATTTTATGCAGAAAAGGGGAAAGGTGCTTTTTTAAATGGGAGGAGAATTTCAGTTTCTAAGACGGACAAATTGATAAAAAGTATGCTTGCAACAGGTTTCCCATACAATGTCAAAGAAAATCCAGACAATTGCATAGAACATTTTGTTAATTTCTTGATGGAGGCACAAGCGATAAGGCGACTTGGCTCAGCAGCGCTTGACCTTGTTTATGTGGCTTGCGGTCGGCTTGATGGTTTCTGGGAAGTAAATCTAAACCCTTGGGATACAGCTGCGGGTAAAATCATAGTTGAAGAAGCTGGTGGGAAAGTAACAGATTTTTATGGGAATGATTTTAACATTTACACCAAAGGGATCGTCGCAAGCAATGGCTTGATACACGAACAAATGCTGGAAGTTATAAAAAAGGGGCTTAAGACGAGATGAAGAAAAAAGAATATGTCGTCAGGTTTGGTGTATCAATGGAAAACGAACTTCTTGAAAAATTTGACCGTTTGATACAACAAAAAGGTTATACCAATAGGTCGGAAGCAATAAGGGATATGATCAGGGAAAGGTTTGTTGAAGAAGCGATTGAAAAAGATAAGGTTTGTTTTGGGATTTTCTCGTTCGTTTACAACCACAACAAGAGAGAACTTGAGGAGAAATTGACCGATATTCAACACGAGCATTTTGATAAAATAATTTCAACAACACATATTCACATTGACAGAGACCATTGTCTTGAAGTTGTTGTCATGAAAGGGCGAGCAAGCGAACTTAAGAAAATAGCAGACCTCGCCCTTAGTATAAAAGGAGTTGAACACGGGAAAATCGTCTTAACAGCAATTTGATTACTTTACCGTTTCTTTATCCTTTGATGAGACGGTGATTATCGTCTTAACATTGCCTCTCGGGTTCCAATCCCCAACAACCTCAAGAAATCTTGGCTTTAAAAGTTTCTCAAGGTCATCGTAAATTTTATTCGTAGCTGCTTCGTGAGATATATACTCGCTTCTGTATTTGTTGAGATAAAGCTTAAGTGAGCGAAGCTCCACGATATATTTATCGGGGATATAGGTTATCCTTATCGTTGCGAAATCAGGATATCCCGACCTTGGGCAGAGGCAAGTGAACTCAGGGAATGTTATTTCAATTTTGTAGTCCCTGTCGGGATATGGATTTTCCCAGGTTTCAAGTTGTGCATTTAAGATCGCTTCTTCTCCGTATTTTAACTTTCTATCCTCCATAAACTTCCAGAAGTTTTTTTGAAAATTTACCTCTTTTAAAAATTTTATCAAAGTGTTATATTTACACTGCCAAGTCAAATAAAAAAGGTTTGTTTTTATGAAAATTAAAATTTTTCCCTTTGCGATTTCAATTCTTGTGTTTTTAAACCTACACTCGCAGACCCTTCACCCGCCAACGATTGAAAGATATTTATTTAGCGCAACAACTGAAGGCGCCGATGGCGTAAGGTTCAATCCAGCGATCACAGGAATTAAACATCATGCAAACTTCAATTTTTATGTTTCAACTTTTAACAAGCCGTTATCAAAAAATTTTGACTTTGGATTTCTTCTTCAAAATAACAGAGCGGGGTTGGGTTTAAAGTCGGAAAAGTTTGGCGACTCTTCAATGACACTTCTTTCTTTTTCGTTCGGCTTTGGCAAAAGGAATTTCACTAGTGGATTTGGAATTGACTACATTAAAGTGAATGGTGAACCTTTTAAAACATCATTTAACATCGGATTTCTTTCAAGACCATTTGAGTTCGTTGCATTTTCGTTCATTCTTCAAAACTTGACAGGAAGATATTTCAGAGCAACGCCTTTTGAAAGAAAATACATATTTGGGGCTGGACTTAGACCGACGGGCGATGATAGATTGACTTTGTCGGCGGATGTTTTTATGAATGACAAAGGTAAGATAAAAAACTCAAATTACAAGTATGGCGCTGAATTTAAAGTTATTGACGGCTTGAAGATCAGCGCATTGTTTGATAACTCAAAAATTTTCACGAATGAAAAAGTTTTGCTTTTCGGAATTACGATTAATTTTCAAAACGCTGGAGTTAAATTTTTCTCCAATGGCGATAAAATAAACTCCAAATTTACCATTTCAACTTTTTATTCAAGTGAGTATTTTCCAACTTCATTTTATCCTGTTAAAAGAATCGCTGAGGTGGAAATAAAAGGTGAAATTCCCGATTACAAAGAACAGCCCTCAATTTTTTCAAAGCCAAGGCGAAGTGTCCATGATATAGTTTCTGAAATTGAACGATCAGCAAAGGATAAAGACATAAATGGATTGATTTTAAAAATTTATCCTTTCTCCGGGGAGATAAAAATCTATGAGCTTGAAGCGATTACGCAGGAAATAGTTGATGCGGTTAAAAAAGTCAAAGGGGCAGGGAAACCTGTTGTTGCTTATCTGGGTGGTGAAAATGCAGGCGTAAATGAACTTTACCTCGCAAGCGTTGCGGATAAAATCGTCATCGCTCCCGAGTGTATGATAGTCGGGTATGGGGCGATTATAAATGTTGAACGGCTTAAAAGTTTTTTTGAAAAATTCGGGATTGAATGGGATGCAATGACTGCTGGAAAATTTAAATCAACATTTCACTCTTATTACACCGATTCAGCTACAACTGAGCAAGCGCAACTTATCAAATCCCTTGCTGAGGATATTCACAAGCAACTGATAGAACAAATTTCAAAAACAAGGGGAATTCAATTTTCCGAAGATTTAATAAACGAAATTTCAAGCATTGTAACCCCGTCAAGAGCGAAAGAGCTCGGTATAGTTGACGAGATAGGTTTTTACGACGAAGCGAAAAAAATGGCAAATAAGCTTGCTAATAAGAGAGATGATGGAAAGGTGAATCTTGTAAAAGTAGGAGCGAGAAAGGATTGGGAAACATCCTGGAGTGAGATTCCGAAGATAGCTGTTATAGGTGTCCACGGTTCAATTTTAACTGGGGAAAGTCAGCCGCCAATTCCATTTCCCTTTTTGAGCGAAAGGGTAACCGGTTCGGAAACTGTTATCAAGCAAATAAATCAAGCTGTAAGAGATAAAAGCGTTAAGGCGATAATTTTAAGAGTTAACAGTCCTGGTGGTTCAGCGCTTGCTTCAAACGAAATTTATACCGCTTTGAAAGAAGCAAGAAAGAAAAAGCCAGTTATAGTTTCCTTCGGTAATATCGCAGCAAGTGGAGGATATTATGTCTCGTGTAGCTCGGAAAAAATTTTTGCAAGCCCTGCTACACTGACAGGGAGCATCGGCGTGGTTTTCGCAAAACCGGTTATTTCAAAGCTTTATGACAATCTCAAAATCAAAGTTGAACAATACAAAGAAGGGGAACATTCTGATATGTTTTCTCCATTGAGGCATTTGACGGATGTTGAAAAGAGAAAGGTTGAGGAGATGCTTCAGTATACATATCTTTCATTTAAGCAGAAGGTCGCTGAGAATAGAAATATGACGCTTGATGAGGTTGAGAATTTAGCTCAAGGCAAAGTTTACACTGGAACTCAGGCGCTCAAGTTAAAACTTGTAGATGAATTAGGTGGTTTAAGTCAAGCTATAGGATATTTGGAGGAAAAGTTAAAGCTGAAAAAATATGAAGTAAAGTTTTACACTGTTCCTTCACTTTTCGGGTATGAGCCAGGGATAGTTGAACGATTGATAAACTCTTTGTTTATAAAAAACGAATGAAACCGTTATGAAAAAGTTCATCGCCGTAGTTGGCTCAGGAAGCTGGGGGAAAAATCTTGTGAGAAATTTTCATGAGATTGGCGTTTTAAAAGCCGTTTGTGATATAAATGAGACAAATTTTGATGAACTTAGAGAGAAATATAGCGCAACTTATACCAATTCAATTGATGAAATTCTAAAGGACGATGAAATTAAAGCGGTTGCTATTGCAACGCCGTCGGAAACGCACTATGAACTTGCAAAGAAATTTTTATTATCGGGCAGAGATGTTTTTGTGGAGAAACCATTGGCGCTGAAAGTTGATGAAGCAGTTGAACTTGTGAAAATAGCTGAGGAGAAAAATTTAATTTTAATGGTTGACCATGTCCTTCAATATCATCCCGCTGTGCAGAAGCTTAAAGACCTAATAAAAAATGGGGAACTTGGCGAAATAAAATATATTTATTCAAACAGGTTAAATTTCGGAAAGTTTAGGCGTGAGGAAAATACACTTTGGAGTTTCGCTCCGCACGATGTCTCTTTAATACTTTCAATAGTGGGTGAATTGCCGGAAAAAGTTTCTTCCTTTGGTGAAAGTTATTTCATCACAGAAAATACTCAAGCAAATACAAGCGGTTTAAACGATGTATCAAAGATACCGTGTGATGTTACGGTTACTCACCTTGAATTTAAAAATGGAATCAGGGCTCATATCTTTGTCAGTTGGATTCATCCATACAAGGAGCAAAAACTCGTTGTCATAGGGACGAAGAAGATGGCTGTCTTTAATGATACAGAAAGGGAAAATAAACTTGTGCTTTATCCACACAAAGTTGAATGGATAAATTCTCTTCCTGTTGCTAAAAAAGCAGATGTAGAAGTCATTGACATACCTAAAGATGAACCTCTGAGAAATGCTTGTCTTCATTTCGTTGAATGTGTTAATTTAAGGAAAAAACCGTTGACGGATGGGACAGAGTCAATAAATGTTTTAAAGGTTCTTGAACTTGCGAGTGAGTCATTGAAAAATAATGGTGTTAAATTGAAAATGGGCTCAAATTACTTTGCTCATGAAACTGCTGTGATTGATCAACCTTGTGAAATTGGTGAAGGGACAAAGATTTGGCATTTCACGCATATTATGAGCGGAGCGAAGATCGGAAAAAATTGTGTCATAGGGCAGAACTGTTTCATTGGCGCAAGGGCTGTGATAGGGGATGGGGTAAAAATTCAAAATAATGTATCCATTTACGATCTTGTGACGCTTGAGGATTATGTTTTCGTAGGTCCCTCGGCTGTTTTTACGAACGACATCAACCCAAGGGCTAAATATCCCAAAGGTGGCAAATGGATACCGACGCTTGTTCGTGAAGGTGCTACAATTGGAGCAAATGCGACGATACTTTGCGGTATAACTATTGGGCGATGGGCGATGATTGGGGCTGGCGCTGTCGTCACAAAAGATGTTCCCGATTATGCGATCGTCACCGGTGTCCCAGCGAAAGTAACTGGTTGGATTTGTGAATGCGGGGAAAAAATAAACTTTAAAAAGGGTAATGCGGTCTGCAAAAAGTGTGGAAGAAAGTATCAGAAAAAGGGTAATAAAGTAACGCAAATCAAAAATTAAACGCGGGGTCAATTTATGGAGATACTTGAAAGATCAAAGGACTTGAAACTTAACACGAAATTTGTGCGAAAGATTCTCGTTGATTTCATAAGAAAGGAAACAACAAGATTCGGTCTTAAAAAAGCTGTTATCGGTGTCTCTGGCGGAGTTGACTCAGCTGTTTCTGCTTATCTTGCAACAGAGGCGCTCGGGAAGGAAAATGTCCTTGGAGTTATGATGCCTTACAAGACAAGTTCACGAGATAGCATTGATGATGCACAACTTGTCATTTCAAATCTTGGAATAAAGAGCGAATTAATTGATATAACCCCGATGTGTGAGCCATATTTTGAAAGATTTCCTGATATGGACAACATCAGACGCGGGAATGTCATGGCGAGGATGAGAATGATAATTTTATATGACCTTTCAGCTCGTGAGAAAGCTCTCGTAATTGGGACAAGCAACAAAACTGAACTTCTTCTCGGTTATGGAACTCTCTATGGCGATATGGCAAGTGCTATAAATCCTCTCGGTGATTTGTATAAAACACAGGTTTGGCAACTGGCTGAAGAGCTTGGGATTCCAAGAAAAATAATAGAGAAAAAACCAACCGCTGACCTTTGGGTTGGACAAACAGACGAGGATGAACTAGGTATTTCATATAAAGAGGTTGATAAACTGCTTTACTTCATGGTTGATGAAAGAAAAACGGATGAAGAGTTAATTGAACTTGGATTTGAAAGGGGATTAATTGAAAAGGTAAAACTTATGGTTCAGCGAAACCAGTTCAAAAGACGCCCGCCGATCATTGCGAAAATTTCATATAGAACGATAAATATTGATTTCAGATACGCCCGCGATTGGGGAAGTTGAACTTTGAACTTGTCAACTTTAAAATGATCAATAATGATGACACAAAGAGAAGGAATTCCAAAGAGAGAAACGAAATAAATTTGACAACCGCAAAGAGCTTACCGAAGTATAAAATTAAAATTCCCGATATGTTGTCAATTAAAGACATTGAAAAAAGAAGAAATGTGAGGCTGAGGTTAAATTTTTCGTTAACAAGATAGATGAAATGGGCTAATGTTAAAATGTAAATCGCCATCGGCAGGAAATGAAGCTGTGAGATTGAAATTGCACCTTGAATTGATTTTTGTTTTATGAATTTTTGAGGATTACCCAGATAATAATCACTTGTTTGTGAAATTGAAAGACCGATCTTCTCTGAATAGACGAAAAGGTTTATCACACCGAAGATCAAATTTAAGATTGCGAAGATAAAGACGATATAGGCGATAAATTTTTTCCCGTTTCTGTTGTCAAGTTTTGGAAAGGTTATAATGATTATTAAAGTAACTAATATCACGAATTGGAAAAGCGAAAACGCAAAAATTTTCAGCCATGAAAATTCTCGTCCAAGGGATAAAATTAAAAGATCAATGAAAATGTAAATAATTCCAGAGACGCCGATGGAGGCGATGAGATATATTTTTGTTCTATCTTTCAGTTGTGAGTAAATTAACAGAGCTGAAAGACATAAAAATAAAATTCCGATGACGAATAAATTTATATGCGCTTCTTCAAGAACTTGGACTGGTGAAATTTTCAATGGAAACTCCGGCTCACCGAAAAGAAAATTGCCGATCTTCTCAGCTGAAAATCCGAACTTGAACCAAAAGTTAACAAAATTTCCAATCCAGAATAGGATAAGGAAAAGGATGAAAAAAGATAAAGCAAAACTAATCGGCTTTGGATTTTTTAAGTTTCCTGTCCAAAAGAATCTCATCTCACTTCACCAAAAATTACTTTCCAAAGCGCGATTACTTTTCTTGCATTGTCGGTTATCGCTTTTGCTGTTAGTGTTGCACCGGTCATGTTTGGGACATCTCGGCGCAAACGCAAAAGGTCTTTCCCAAGTGTTTTACCTTTCAGATATTTCAACCAGTTATCATCTGCTTTGTATTCGGGCGGTTCTTTAAAAGAGAGAATCTGAATTAATTCAATTTCGCCTCTTTCATTTAAAATATAAAGCACAACCTCGGGTAGAGTCCTGACGATATGAACATCTACGAAGCCGTAAAATTTGACTTGGTCATTAAATTTGACAAGGTAAAATGTAACAAGCTTGCTTTCAATTTCAACTCCCGAGAGTTCTTTAACTTTATTTTTTTGTGTTTCAGAAAGGACGATATTTTTTATCTCAATTTTGGAGCTGGGGTAAATTTCATTTAGAATCTTTTCTGGTTTCCCGATTTGAAAAAGCAGAAAAGTTAATAAAAGGATTGACATAGTGTTTAATTTTTTTTTTTAAAAAACCCGCCTGGGAAATCCCAGGCGAATTAACCTCAAAATGGCTTACATTAGAATATGAAGCCGAGCCCCAAGTTGAACTGATCAATTTTCCACTCATCTAATCCAGTTCCTTTCCCGACTTGTAAATTTGACTTCGTGTTGCGAATTTGATAGTCCATTTTCAAAACGACTTGAGGATGAGGTTTGAAGTCAATTCCAAGCGTTAGAACGCTTCTGTTTTTAGATGGATCTACATCGCCTGTGAAGACATCACGATTTAAATCGTATCTTTCATATCTGATAAATGGGGAAAGGGAAACAATTGATTCCGGGTAAAGCAATGGGATGATATTATAACCTGCTTCAACATAAAAACCATAAACGAGTTTTGAGCGTGATTTTGAAGTGTAAACTGAATTTCCCGAAGCGCTACCAAGTGCATAAAGACCTTTGACAGATGCATTTCCAAGCTGATATTGCGCCTCAAGTAGCCACAATCTAAACAGTGCGCTTTCAGTTCCTTTTTGTTCAGCTCCTGCTTTATCGCTTCCCCCACCATAGTAGAAAGAAGTGCCTATGTTAAGATTCTTTACACCAGATAAATCAAATCTCAACACACCCGCAAATTTATCAAAGTTAACAGTAGCGCCTCTTTGTCTTCCGTCAGCGATCCAAGTTGTGATCAAATCAGTCCTCAATCCATTCATAATTCCAAGCTTGTAAGACAGCCCGTTAAGTATATCTCCATAAGCCATAATTCCAATTTCCCTCCAAACGGTTGGAATTATGAATCTTTCAACATCAGGTCTCAATGTTCCAAAAAAGACGGGCGGTTCGTGATATTCGTTCATCCTGCTTGAAGGGATGAGGAATAATCCAGTTCTGAGATTAAATTTTGAACTCATTATGAAGTCAACATATAAGAATTCAACATAAACTTCTGGTTTTCTACTTCCGACATTTCCAATTCCAGCGTGCTCAATTTCAAGTTCTGAGTTAACAAGTATCCTTTCCGAAAATTTGTAGCCGATGTAGGGGATAAAACGCAGAACATCCCCTCTATCGGTTTTTGACCTATCAATGAAATTTTCATATGTTATTTCGCCATATCCCGCTATTGAAAGACCTTTGGGAATGTAATAAATTTTTGAAGCTGCTGGTCCGAGCCCAAAATATGATTTCAATTCAATCTCAGGCATTGCTACTTCAATGCGAAGCCGTCGGATTTCCTCTTTAATTGCTTCAATTTCCTGGCGCAATCTTTGTGTCTCTTCCGATTGAGCTTGAATTTGCGAAATTTCCATTTCAAGTTTTTTAATTTTCTCCTCAAGTTGTTTTATCTTTTCTTCCTGCGTTTGTGAGAATAAAACAATGGGAATTAAGGCAAGGAAGATCAATGTTAATTTTTTAATCATGTTTTTTCTCCTTTGTTTTGTTCGTTCTAAATATCAAGATTTCAAAAAGTTCCATAAACTTTTTGTTCATATAGATTGAGCCATCTTTGTACAAAATTAAAATGCCAACATCGGGGTTATCTTCAATGAATTTTCTTCTCATTTTTTCCGGCATCGCGAAAATAGTTGTTGAAAAAGCATCAGCAAAACCAGCGTCTTCATGCGCAACCGTGACTTGAAGGACATCTTCCTCGGGTGTCACAATGTGTTTTCTCAAATAGTTTCCGGATGTGGATATGCTGACATCTTTGAAGTTTACCATTTGAGCCAGCGATTTTCCATTTCTTGGGTCTTTTATCGCAATTGTTCTTTTATGCCCCCATATTTTCATATCTCCGCCTATTGAAATAAACCCTCTTTTAGTGTTGAGTTTTTCATATGCCTTTTCAATGGCAAATCCCTTCCCTATGCCACCTGGGTCAATCGCCATATTTTCCTCTTTCAGCATAACGCTATCTTCTTTAATTAGTATATTTTTAAAGTTGACAAGTTCCTTTGCCTTTATCTCGTCAATTTTACCCAATCTTTTGGCATTGATCGTCAGAGCCCCTATGGTTATATCAAAATAGCCAAAGCTTTTCTCAGAAACCTCAATGGCTTTTTTTATCATCTCCAAAGTTACATCAGAAACCTTTACAAATCTTTTCCCTGCGTTTGCATTTATCTTTGAGATCTCCGATGAATCAATGTAATCGGAGAGTTTGACTTCAATATCGCGAAGGATTTCATAAGCTTTTTTGTTAAGTTCAGGGCTTGTCATTTCAATATAAGAGTATGTTCCCATCAAATAGTAGCTTTTCCCCTGGGACAGCGTTAAGTTCAACGACAAGAGAAGTAATGTTATGCAGAGTTTTAACATCTCTTCATTTAGTTTATTTAGATTTAATCTAAATCAAATATAATAAATCCGCTTTAAAAAGTCAAGTTTGCGACAGATGGGATAATTTTATTTTGTGAAAAAAATCTTTTAGTTTTCTCTTGACTTTTGCAAAAATAGTTTTTAAAATTTCCTCAGAGTAAAACAAAATACGGAGCTTGCTATGTCAAGATTAATCATCTCTCTGTTTATCATTATAATTTTGGTGGGGAATGTTTTTGGGCAGGTTTCAACAGCTCAAATTGAAGGTCGTGTGGTTGATAATGAGGGAAATCCTTTGCCAAATGCAAATGTTGTGTTAAGGAATGTTGAGACAGGCTTGGTTCGTGGGACTATAACTACAAAATCAGGTAGCTATTTCATAGGTGGATTGCAACCAGGGAAATATGAAGTAAAGGTATCATTTGTTGGGTTTAGAACCGAAACAAAGAGGGTTGAGATCCTTATCGGTCAAACAGCCGTTGTTAACTTTACACTTGTTTCTGAGGCGATACCTTTAGGTGCGGTTGAGGTTGCAGCTGAGGCACCTGTTTTTGAGGTAAAGCGAACGGATGTATCAATGCCTGTAAGAAGGGAGCAAATTATGAATCTTCCATTGGACACACGAAATGTCATGCAATTAGCTGCTTTAGCCCCTGGTGTTAAAGCTTATGCGCCAATTGGTGGTAGAGCTTTGCCAGAAGCTGGTTCGCTACCCCCGTTGAGGTTTATCCAATTTTATGCCGACAAACAGGATGACGAACATCGGCGGTGACTATTGGACTTTGACTGTAAGTTTCCCGGACACGATGGTTGGAAAAGTTGTTGAATACAAATTTTACGCTGAGGACTGGGAAGATGGTAATAATTACTCATTGACCATTCCATCAAGTGATACGACACTTCCTTTTGTATTTTTCAGAAAACAAAATTGGGGACCGAATCCGCCGTATACACCAAGCGATTCAATTGATGTCTGGTTTAGGGTGTATGTTTACAACATACCCGAATTTGACCCAACTAAACACGTGGTTGGCGTAAGGGGTGCGCAACTGCCAAATCATAATGATTTCGGTGATATAAGCTGGGGTAAGACATTCGTCCTTAATCCTGAGCCAGCAAATGACAGAATATGGTCAGGTAGGTTGAGATTCCCGAGCCCATCATCAATCGCTTATAAGTTCGTCATCGCTTATAAAGATAGTCCAGATGTTGTTGTAAGATGGGAAGGAGATCCAAATAGAGAAGTGACTGTAAATAAAGATACAACATTGAGGTGGACGACATTTGATAGGAAGGTCATAGCTCCAGCTAAGACAGTTCAACTTTATTTCAGTGTTAATATGAGCGTCTATCAAATGATAGGATATTTCAAACCAGATAGTGGAGATGTTGTTCTTGTTCGCGGTTCATTTAATGGTTGGGGCGAACAAAATCAATTGCAACCTTCAACGCTTGAACCTGGTGTCTGGGAAGGATTCGTACCTATAACTGCTGCACCAGGTGATTTCATTGAGTATAAGTATTACATCAAGACGGGGAATAATAATCAAGCAAGGGTTCCAAATGGTGGTTGGGAGCCAGGTTCAAATTACAAGTATACATTTACAGATGCTGATACGCAGGAAGTCCCAAGAAGATATTTCGCAGGGTCTGGACCTGAGGGATTTGTCCAAAAAGACGATGGAGTTGAAGTTTGGTTTTATTGCGATATGAGAGGTGCGACAGATAAGAATGGTGACCCGATTACAAGAGTTGATTCGCTCTTTATAGCTGGGAGTCAACCGCCTTTGTTCTGGATTTGGGATGATCCAACAAGGGACAGATCGGGAGTGAGGTTACACGATGATGGGAAGTATCCAGATAAAGTTGCTGGGGATACGATTTATTCGGTTGCGATTACATTCCCGAAGTGGTCATCAAAGGGACCGATACAGTTTAAGTTTGCAGTAAATGGACCTGTTGACAATGAGGCGGGATTCCAAGAGGACCATCTTTTGTTCATTGATGATTTGCCAAATCAGCCGGGTAAGAAGGCGATAAATGAGCTTGAGGTTGTGAAGTTTGGGAGACAGCGTGGTCTTGGGGCTTTTAAGGACACGGTGAAGATAGTCAATAAATTCACCGGTGTGAAAGAGACAGGCGAGGTTCCTTTGACATATGCTTTGTATCAGAACTATCCGAACCCATTTAACCCGGTGACGACGATAAAGTATAGCATACCGAACAGTGAGCGTGTGGTTTTGAAGGTTTACAACATACTCGGTCAGGAGGTTGCGACATTGGTTAATGAAGAGCAAAGGGCTGGTGTATATGAGTTGAAGTTTGATGCATCAAATCTCGCAAGCGGTGTTTACTTCTATAAGTTGCAAGCTGGTAAGTTTATAGATGTTAAGAAGATGATGCTTGTTAAGTAAAAGTTTTTCCTTTCCTCTTGACGGGGGAGGATTAAGGTGCTAACCTCTCCCGCAAGGGGAGAGGGGAATTAAAAATAAAAACTAAAACTAAAACCAAAAACAAACCAACGGAGGTCGCCATGATGAAGCGTATTTTATCAATCATTGGCTTGACCGCTGTTGCGGTCGTTTTCGCTCTTGCACAAATAACCGTTGATGGAGTAATTAGTGAATCTCAATATGCCCTTGTGGCTCAAAAACTAAATATCAATTCAGGATTTGGTTCCAATATTGATGTTCAAAAGATTTATGTTTATCCAGATGTGTTGAATTCAGTTTTGTATATTGGTGTTGTTTGCAAGTTAGATGTATCTAATAACAATGGAATTGGTATATGGTTAAATGTTACAGGTTCCGGCTCATATAATGGACGACCAGCTGGACAGGCTTTAGGTTTAGGAACGGGTGGATATCATTATATAGGAGCATCGAACTCAAATTACAAAGCAGATTTTGAAGTTGATTTTATGTTCGCATTTAATCCGGGAGGTACTAACACAACTGTTTATTTTGACGCTGCAAAATGGACGAGCTCAACAACTTATAGCGTACATTATCAGGGTTCTTGCGATCAAAGTGGTACCTCAGCTACAAATTCTAGTGAAAATGGAACGGTTTTCGCTCAAAACAGTGTGACCTTTGCTTTTAATAATAGTGGAGGGAGCAATACTGGTTTAGAGCTAGCAATACCATTTTCACAGCTTGGTCCAAGTGTTACTGCTTCAAATTCAATACAAATTTTTGCCTTTGTAGTTAGCTCAACTGCTTACTTTTCAGATGTTACCGTTCCAGGAAATGTAACTGGCGGTAATCTAGGATATAATCCAGATTTTGGAAGTATATCTGGAGGTCCATATCATACGGCTGATTTTTCACTTCCCGTTCAAGCTGTCTCTTTAGTTGCTATAACTGGCAATTCAAAGGTTACGCTTGTTTGGGAGACGGGGAGTGAATTTAACAATGCTGGATTTGAAATTTACAGAAAGGCGCAGGATGAAACTGACTTCAAATATATCGCTGGTTATCAAACGAACCCTGAACTTAGAGGTCTTGGCACAAGCTCTCATGGTAAAAGATACACTTACACAGATGAAAATGTGAAGGGTGGCGCAACCTATGTATATAAAATTTATGCCGTTGACTTCAACGGGAACCGTCAAGAGTTCGGGTCAATAACCGCAAATGTCGTCGTTGAAATTCCAAGTAAGTATGTTCTTTATCAAAATTATCCAAATCCATTTAATCCAGGGACTGAAATAAGGTTTGATCTTCCGAAGTCGGGAAATGTTAAGTTGGAGATTTTCAATTCGCTTGGTGAAAAGGTCGCTGTGCTTTATGATGGCTTCATGGAAGCTGGCTATGGTAAAGTCGTTAGATGGAATGCGAGTGGATTCCCAAGCGGTGTTTATTATTACAGGTTGACAGCTGATGGATTTGTTGATGTTAAGAAGATGGTTTTGATGAAGTAAATAGTTAACATCATCCCTCACCCTTGCCTTCTCCCGCGAGGGGAGAGGGAACTTAATTTAATAAAGTTTCCTCCCCCTTGATGGGGGAGGATAAAGGTGGGGGTGAAAGAGTTAACATCGCCCTCACCCTAACCCTCTCCCGCAAGGGGAGAGGGGATTGGGAAATTTTAAAAGTCTCCTTTCCTCTTGACGGGGGAGAATTAAGGTGCTAACCTCCCCCGCAGGGGGAGAGGGGAATTGATGTGAAAAAAATTAAAACTAAGAGATTAACTACAAATGAAAAAATTCCTCCCTTTGTATCTTTTGCTTCTTGTTTCAATTGCTTTCTCTCAAATCGTCCCTGTCACTTTCTATTACAAGCCACAAACCCCGGTTAACGCTGTTTTCCTTGCGGGAAGCTTCAACAACTGGGGAAATAATGTCAATGGAATTGTCTCTGACACAAGATTTAGAATGAATTACGACCCTAATTCTGGTGTTTGGTATAGAGTTGAAAATCTCGGCGTTGGGACATTTGAATATAAATTTGTTGAAGATAGAAATGGCGATGGTGCTGGGGAGACATGGATAACCGACCCGAACAATCCGAGGATAAATTATCAGAATTTTCAAAACTCAATTATAATCGTCACCGATCCGATGGTTTTTCACCTTTTACCGAAACACGGAACGATAACTAACCGAGATCAACCTGAGATTTCAGCATACATTTTCTATTCTTCTGGTTCTACTATATCAGAGATAAATCTTTACATAGATGGTCAACTCGTTCCAAATGGGTTGAGTTATTTTAATCCCGGGAGTCAAAGGTTCAGTTATGTTCCGCCTCAGCCACTTTCAAACGGTCAACATTTCATAAAGCTTGAAGTTAAAACATCTTCTGGAAAGGTCGGTCAAGATACTTCAAGGTTTACAGTTGATGTGACATACAGAGTTTATCAATCGGAGTATGAGTTTATTTTTGACCCAAGGAGTTCAAGGAATCCGTACAAAAATATCACGAATGTGACGCTTCGCGGTGAATTTAATGGTTGGGGGGAAGACCCGATGCAGTTTGATTCAACGCGTAATGTCTGGGTGAAAACATTAAAATTAACCGAGGGGGAGTACGAGTATAAGTTTTATCTTAACAATTCAATTTGGACAGCGGACCCGGATAACCCAGTTACAAGGGGGCAATATGGAAATTCCGTTGCTTATGTAAGAAGACAGCTTAAACCATATTTCAAAGTGTTAAGTCCTGTAAATGGTTCAATCTTCGCTGATACAACTCAAACGATCAATATAATCGCAAAGGTTTTTGATAGTTCAAGGGAGAAAGGTATAAACCCGAGTTCGGTTAAAATTTATCTTGACGGGAATTTGATTACTGCAAATTTTGATACTTCAACTAAAATTGTAACAGCACAGGTTTCTGGATTGAGCGTTGGAAGACATGAGTTGAAATTTGAAGCGGGCGATAATGAAGGCAATGTTGGAGTGACTTATTCGGCGTTTGGAATTTATCCATTGGGTTCTGGCTTTCACTATGTTGATAATACCGGAGACGATGTCGGTGATGGTGATTATGTTTATCCAAACGGTTTCCAGCCCAGTTCTTGTGATATTTTGAGCTTTGATATGTTTTTGAATTCAAACAAAGACACTATCTTTTTTGATGTCGGAATTCGCGATATCACAGTTAACACAGGGCTTGTAATTTCAATTAACACATCCATAGATAATTTCATTGCCGACCCATTTGGCGCAGGTGTTGAAATTTCCGATTTCAGCGATCGTGGTTTATACTTGATTTTTGCGCCCGGATTGAACGATCAAAGATTTAACGCAATTTATACAAAAGCATCACCTTTGACCAAATGGAAAAATATAGTGATTAACCCGCCCGCGATTGACTCAAACAGAATAAGATTTTCGCTTTCCGTTGATGAGGTTGCAAGTTATCTTGGTACAGTCGCTCAAAAACTTTATGTGACGGTTTATTCTTTTCTTGTTGATGCTTCGGGAAATGTCGTTAAAATTAATTCTTCAAACGGTGGAAGCGATGAAAATGGGAATCCGAATGTTTTTGACATTGCTTTTGTTGATGACGCAGTTCAAAAGAAAATGTTAAGTTATTATGTCACTGGTTCAAGCCCTATTTATTCAAGGATTGATAACGAATGGCGTGGTTATGCTGGTATAAGACCTGAGCAACTTGGATTTGATGTTGCAGGTGTTCCAATAGTTAAAATTTTGACCCAGCCGAGGAAAACGAGGAAAACAAGCGTGACCATAAACGGCGAGATAAGGCGTTCCGATGGAACACTTGCGACAGAAGTCACATACATTGAGCTTTTCGTAAACGGGAATAAGGGAACATACGGAGCATCTGGAGGTAAATTTTCAGCGAATGTTTCACTTGTTGAGGGAGACAACATAATACAGGCGAAAGCAAATTTAAATAACAAGGTTGGTTATTCAAACAAGGTTAACATTTATAGAATAGTTGATCATCGTCCTAATGCAAAGATAACTTTTTCAATTTCGGGAAACACAATATATCTTGATGCGAGAAACAGCACCGATCCGGATGGCGATGTTTTGAATTTCGTTTGGTATGCTGATTCAACGAATCCTGAGTTGATAACTGGGGTTAATGGTTCAACTTCAAATGTTATTGCAATCTCAAAACCACAAACAACTGGAGATTATTTCTTCACGCTTATTGCAAGGGACCCCTCCGGTAATGCAGATACGACAAGAAATTATTTCACAATAAATGCAGATGGATCGGTTTACTTTCCAGGTTATGCTGATAATCCAGCTTGGGTGAAAAATGCAAGGTTGTATTTGATATTCCTTCATTCATTTACAGATGATGGAACGATTAAATCGGCGACATCGCGACTTGAATATGTTAAGTCAATTGGATATAATGTCATTTGGCTTATGCCTATTATGTTAAACCAGTATAGAATTGACGCTGTTGGCGGTGGTTACGGGATAATTGATTTTTATAAGATTGCTCCGGAGTATGGGACAATGGATGACTTCAAGGAATTTTTGAGAAAAGCACATTCGCTCGGGATAAAGGTCATACTTGATGTAACTGTAAACCATGTCGCTGATGGTCATCCCTGGGTTCAAAGCATACGACAGTATAAAGAAAATTCACCATATTGGAGTTTCATACAACATACCATATTCCCGCACGGTGAGGAATTACCGCAGTCGTATTCACCTGATTCTGCTTATGTAAGATACGCTGATTGGTCACTTGCAAATCTTGACTGGTCTGATATTGATTTGAAAAGCTACATGATTGATATGTTGAAATGGTGGGTTAAAGATGTAGGGGTTGATGGTTTTAGGTTTGATGTTTATTGGGGACCTCAAAAAAGATATGGGGAACAAAATTTCGGCAAACCGTTAAGGGAAGCGCTTAAAAAAGTTAAGCCGGATATTTTGCTTTTGGCTGAAGCTGCTGGAACTGGCTTAGGAACAGAAATCATCTATGCTGATAAAGGTGGAGGTGTTGACGCAGCGTATGATAGAAACATGTGGAACGCATTTAGAAATCTGTATTCAATGAGTTTGAATGCGATAAACGATGTCTCAACAAACTACGGCTATTATCCTGGACCAAACGCTCAATATCTTCGTTATATGGAAAATCAAGATGAAACGCGAATTGCTCTTATTTACCAAAGTGACCTGAGGAAGACAAAACCACTTGCGACGCTTTTATTTACAATTCCCGGGATTCCACTTGTATATGCAGGTCAGGAAGTTGGCTTTGGGAATGGAATGGGTGAATTTGAAGGTAGAAGATTTAAAGTAAATTGGAATGACCCTGATAAAGAACTTTTGCAAGTGCATTATCAACGGCTTGCACATTTAAGGGCGAAATTCCCAGCATTTAGGAGTAGAGAACATGTTATGGTAAATTCAAACGATTCAAAAGTTTACGCTTATGTGAAAAGGTTTGAAAATCAAAATGGGCTGGTTGTGTTGAATTTTTCAGATCAAACGAAGACAGTATCGCTTAACATAAGAGATGTTGTAAGTTTTACTGGTGGTGTAAATGACAACGCAAATTATTACTTGAACGACCTGTTTAGAAATATCAATCAACAAATTAGCGGTGCTGGGCTTTCAAATGTTCAAGTTACGCTTGAGCCGTATGGTTCAGCGGTTTACACGGTGTCTTTGACGAGAGATACTCTTCAAGTTCCACCAATAGTTTCAGTGCCATCCGATGAAGTTGGTCAAATACCTTTGAAATTTAAACTTTATCAAAATTACCCAAATCCATTTAACCCCGAGACATTGATTGAATTTGAAGTTCCGATTAGAAGTGATGTAAAAATTAGCGTTTATGATGTGCTCGGTAGGGAAGTTGCGACGGTTTTTCAAGGTGAGTTGAGCCCGGGAAGATTCAAGGTTAAATTTCACGCTGATGGGTTGCCAAGTGGGATTTATTTTTATGAGTTAAAGGCAGGCAATTTCAGAGAGGTCAAAAAAATGATTTTGTTAAAATAACCTCGTTTTAAAGATGAAAAAAATACTCATCTTTTTGTTTGCATCTGTTCTTTTTGCTCAACCGAAGTTTGAAAATGGTTATGTCGTATTCACAATCTATGCTCCCGATGCGAAAAAAGTTGCAGTTGCTGGTGATTTTAACGGATGGAGCAAAAATGATTTCTTGACGAAAGATGAAAAAGGATTTTGGAGTGGGAAATTCAAAATTAAACCTGGGCTTTACCAATATAAATTTATTGTTGATGACAAGTGGATGACCGATCCTGAAAATCCGGTGAAGGTTGAAAATTTCAACAGGACCGATTATAACTCTGTCTTTGTTTTGTCTTACGATTGGAAAATTTTGCTTCAATCAGTTCCAGACGCTAAATCAAATCCTGACGATGTTTATCCAAAGACGAACAAAATTTATCTTAACATAATCTGGCATCAACATCAACCTTCCTATATTGACCCTGAAAGAGATGAACTTCGTGGACCTTGGGTTAGGACTCACGGGACGAAAGATTATTACGATATGGCGAGCATACTTGAAAAATATCCCGATGTTCATGTTACAATAAATTTGACTTCATCTTTGTTATTGCAAATTGAAGAATACTATGTGAAAAGGTTAAAGCGTTATGTTGATTTGAAGAAGAATAGAGTCGATGCAAAGCGTTATTTCAAAGACGGTGTTAAGATAGACCCTTGGATTGATTTGATGTTGAAGAACTCGGAGGAGTTTACTGAGGTTGATTTCGGATATCTTTACAAGAATCCGTGGAATTGTTTCAGCGTAAGTGAAGTTGTTTTAGATAGATTTCCAGAATACAAAGCTCTAAAGGAAAAGAATCCGAATGAATACAGCATTTCAGATATCAGGAAGATAAAATTTTTCTTTTATCTTGCGAATTTTGACCCGGATTTTTTGAATGGGAAAATAAACTTGCCAAATGGATTAACAGTTGATTTAACCGATTTAATTGAGCGAAGGGAAGGGAAATACTATCTCAAAAGGGAAATCACCGAGGATGACTGTAATAGAATTGTTGCTGAAACATTTAAAGTGATGTCCTCAGTTATTCCGATACATAAAAAATTGAAGTATGACCCGAAGACAAAGAAGGGGCAAATTGAAGTTATAACGACGCCTTTTTATCATCCGATTTTGCCGTTGATTTATGATTCTGATATAGCGCGAATTTCTCAACCGTTTGACAAACTTCCGAAAAGGTTTAATTACCCAGAGGACGCTTATATGCAGGTGAAAAAATCAATTGAATATTATCAAAAAATTTTTGGTAGAAAACCGCTCGGTATGTGGCCAGCAGAAGGTGCAGTGTCTGAACAAGTTATATCGGTTTTTGTGAAGAATGGAATAAAATGGATAGCCACGGATGAGAAAGTGCTTTCAAAGTCGGCGGGAGGGACTTTGCCTTTTTATTTTCCATATCGCGTTGATGAGGATACGATAAAGGGGAATAAAAATGAGAATGGTTCGCTTTTGATTGTTTTTAGAGATACGCATTTGTCCGACGCAATTGGGTTCGTTTATCAAAATTACGACCCCGAAGTTGCTGCGGATGATTTTATACGTTATGTTTTAAGTTTCGCCCCGAAAGATTCAAGTGAAGAGAGATTGATCTCAGTTATTCTTGACGGTGAAAATGCCTGGGAGTGGTATAGAAAGGATGAAGATGGTAAGGGATTTTTAAACGCTCTTTACAGAAAGTTGAGCAAACTTTACAAGGATGGTCAAATTGTAACTGTGACGATGTCAGAGTGGATATATGGGAATCCAAAAAGAGGTATTAAACCACACCCAATAGTAGAGCATATTGAAATTGAACCGCTCTGGGCAGGTAGCTGGATTAATGCTAATTTTGATACTTGGATCGGTGAGGAAGAGGAAAATTTAGCTTGGGAGTATTTGCTTCATGTAAGGCAGGATATGGAAAAGTTGAAAGTTGAATTTCCAAGGGACTTTGAGTCCCCTAAACTTGGAACGAAGAGATATTACGAACTTAAGGCGTGGGAGTCAATTTTCTCTGCTGAGGGAAGCGACTGGTTTTGGTGGTACGGTGAGGATCAAACCGGTCTTGGTGGAGATGAGCCGTTTGATGAGGGATTTAGGACACATTTGATTAATGTTTATAAATTTCTTCAGAAGGCGGGTTATAAAGTTGAAATTCCTGAATTTCTTAACAATTCAATTCTCCGCTTGAAATGAGAGACCTTTTTGTTTTATGTCTTTCTTTATTGATGTTCATTGTGTCTTGTTCTGAGGATAAAAATGAGATAAGAATAGTTATTTGGCATCAGAAACCACCTGGCGAAAGGGAAGTCCTTGAAAGCGCAGTGAAAAAATATATGTTAGAACATCCAAATGTAAAGGTGATTGTTTTGTATAAAGAGACGGAAGAATTGAGATCGGCTTACATAATTTCAGCAGTAGCAGGAAAGGGACCCGATATTGTTTATGGTCCAAGCGACCAGATTGGTGTTTTTGAAGTTCTTGGGATAATAAAACCACTTGAGGAAATTTTTGATACAAGTTTCATAAATCAATTTGACCCGAGAGGGTTGCTGTGGTATAAGGGACATTTGTATCAGATAGGGGATCAAATTGGCAATCACCTTTTTTTGCTTTACAACAAAAAATTTGTCAAAAAGCCACCTGAGACGATGAGCGAACTCATTAGTATTGGGAAAGAAATTACAAAAGATATTGATGGGGATGGTAAGATTGATCAGTATGGGCTTGTCTGGAATTACACCGAACCGTTTTTCTTTATCCCATTTTTAACTGGTTTTGGTGGTTGGGTGATGGATTCCGTTGGTAATCCAACTTTGAACACAGAAGCAACTGTTAAGGCGCTTAAATTCGTTCGGGATTTAAAAGATAAATATAAAATTGTCCCTCGTGAATGCGACTATAATACAGCTGATGCTCTTTTTAAGGAGGGAAGAGCTGGAATGTTGATAAATGGTCCTTGGTCTATCGGCGGTTATAAAAAAGCAGGGGTTGATTTTGGAATAACTAGGATACCAAAGGTTGATGAAACGGGGCTTTGGTCATCTCCTATGGTCGCGATAAAAGGTTATTCAATCAATGTCAATGTTGATGAAAGTAAAATGCCTTATGTAATTGAGCTTTTCAAGTATCTTGTCAGCCCGGAGATTCAGCTTGAGCATACAAAAGTTCTGGGAACGATACCAACACATAAAAAAGCCCTTGAAAGTGAAATTGTAAAGGGTGACCCTTTGATACAAGCATCTATTTCTCAAATGGAAGTCGGAAGACAAATGCCAGTTGTTCCCGAACTTCGCGCAATATGGGATGCAATGCGACCTTATTATCAAGCAGTGCTTGGTGGCACAATTTCCCCGGAGGAAGCAGCTGAAAAGATGCAACAACTTGCGATAAAAAAAATTGAAGAGATGAATGAATAAAGGACGAAACATCTTTATAATTGCTTTTCTCTTGCCAGCTGTAATTGTGATGTTTGGAGTCATTGTATATCCATTCATTTATAACATCGTTATTTCGCTTTCAAATATGAGTTTGAGGCATTTCCGCGATTGGCGAATAATAGGGCTAAGGCAATATGTTAAGGTTTTCTCCGAGGAAATTTTTTATTCAGTTTTCTTTAAGACATTAATCTGGACATTTGTGAATGTTTCCTTCCATGTAGTTATAGGTGTTTTCCTTGCTTTAATGTTGAATAAGAAATCGCTAAAATTTAAGCCGATTTTCAGAACACTTTTAATTTTACCTTGGGCAATTCCACAAGTTATAACCGCATTAACTTGGAGAAGCATGTTTAACTTTGAATACGGTGCGATAAACATATTTATCGCAAAATATTTGAATTTATCACCTGTAGAATGGCTATTGCGACCCTTTGAGGCGTTCACTGCTTGTATCATAACTAATGTCTGGCTTGGGTTCCCATTTATGATGGTTGTTGCCCTTGGTGGATTACAAAGCATCCCGCAAGAATTATACGAAGCAGCTGAAATAGATGGAGCATCAGCGTGGCAGAAGTTTAAAAATATAACACTGCCGTTTCTGAGACCCGTTATGGCTCCTGCGATCACGCTTGGAATTATATGGACTTTTAATAACCTTAATATAGTTTGGCTTGTTTCAAATGGCGGTGAACCCGGAGATCAAACGCATATACTTGTCTCTTATGTTTATAAAGCAGCTTTTAACCTTTACAGATATGGATATGCGTCGGCTTTGTCAGTTGTGATATTTTTTATATTGCTCGCCATTGGGCTATATTTCCTAAAGAAAACAAGGGCAGTGGAATCAGTGTATGAATGAAAAAGTGAAAAAAATTTTAATTGACTTCTCCGCCTATCTTTTTCTTATTATCTTCACAACGCTTACTGTTTATCCCGTTTTGAATGTCATCAGCATCTCATTGAGACCCGCAGATAAACTTCTCTCAACATCTCTTAGTATAATCCCAGATGGAGCGAGTTTAAATTCTTACATTTCTTTATTTACACAAACACCTTTTTTGAGATGGCTTTTTAATTCAACATTTGTTTCGGTTGTTGTGATGATAACTGGTGTTACGCTTGCCTCAACCGCTGGCTACGCTCTGTCAAGATTTAAGTTCTTTGGGAAAAAAGCTGTTATGATTGGGATTTTGATAACGCAGATGTTTCCAGCTACGATGCTTTTGCTACCACTTTATATTATGCTTATAAAACTCAAACTTCTCAATAGTTATCTCGGTGTGATAATTGTTTACACATCAACCGCTCTACCGTTTTGTGTATGGCAAATGAAAGGATATTATGATACAATTCCTGTGAGTTTAGAAGAAGCTGCGCGAATAGATGGATGTAATCAGTTTCAAGCATTTTATAAAGTTGTTTTCCCACTGGCTCTTCCAGCTCTTGTCATAACAGCGCTTTTTTCTTTTATGTCATCTTGGGCAGAGTATGTCGTCGCTGCGCAAATTTTACAAGAGCCAGAACTTTATACACTTGCAATTGGGCTTAAACAATTTGAATCAAGTATGGCTACACAGTGGGGACTTTACGCGGCTGGTTCTCTTGTTGTAAGTATTCCAGCGGTTTTGTTATTTTTATTTTTGAGCAGATATCTAATCTCGGGATTGACGCTTGGCAGTGTAAAAGGTTAAAAACTAAATTGGATTTTGGCAATGGAAATTAAAGTTAACGGTTTTAAAATTAACTATAATCTACAATTGATTGAATCAAGTCCCGTTGTCGTCTTTGTTCATGCCTTCCCGCTAAATCAAAAAATGTGGGATGACCAAGTTAAAGCTCTACAAGGTAAATTTTCTGTTCTTACATATGACCTCAGGGGATTTGGCAAAAGTGAAGTTGGGGATGGACAATATATGTTTGAAAACCATGTTGATGATTTTATTGAGCTGATTTTAAGTTTGAAATTTGAGAAAGTTATCGCTTGTGGATTATCAATGGGCGGGTATGTGATTTTGAGGGCGTATGAGAAGAATCCTTCTCTTTTTCACGGGCTGATATTATGTGATACAAAAGCAGAAGCAGATGGGAACGAAGCAAAGCTTAGAAGAAATCAAATGCTTCATATTTTGAAATTTCACGGAAAGGAAAAATTTATTGAGGGGTTTATAAAAACAGCGCTTTCGCCTAAAACATTTGAAAAAAAACCGGAAGTTGTTGAATTAGTAAAGGGGTTGATAGCGGAAAATGATGAGAAAGGAATTGCGGGAAATTTAATAGCACTTTCAACGAGGACAGATACAACCTCTTTGCTTGATAAAATTGATATCCCGACGATGTTTATCGTTGGTGAAGATGATGTATTGACACCGCCAGCATTAGCTCGCGAGATTATTTCAAGAATTAAAGGTAGTGAACTTGTTGTAATTTCAAACGCGGGGCATTTAAGTAATCTTGAAAATTCCGAGGAGTTTAATCGCGCAATTTTAAATTTCTTGGAGAAAATTTAATCGCCGTATCTTTCTCGCATAATTTTCGCTACAGTAACCATATTTTTTAACGATGGTATGACCTCCTCCCAATTTCTCGTTTTCAATCCGCAGTCCGGGTTTATCCATATTAAATTTTTGTCAATTAACTTTATTGATCTCTCGGCTATCTCAAGCATCTCTTCAATTGTCGGAATGCGCGGTGAGTGAATGTCATAGACGCCAGGACCTATTGCATGGTCATATTTAAATTTTTCAAACGCATCCAATATCTCTCCTTTGCTTCGCGATGCTTCAATCAAGATGACATCAGAGTCCATAGCATAGATGTATTCAATGATCTCGTTAAACTCTGAATAGCACATATGTGTTTGAATTTGTGTCTCCGCCTTAACTTGTTCATTGGTCAGTTTAAAGGCATTAACAGCCCATTCAAGATATTCTTTCTGCTTTGATTTCTTAAGCGGTAATCCCTCTCTAAATGCTGGCTCATCAATTTGAATTACTTTAATCCCGGCTTTTTCAAGGTCGCTGACCTCATCTCGTAATGCAAGTGCGATTTGATAAGCAATCTCTTTCTTAGGTATATCTTTTCTGTAAAACGACCAGCTTAAAATCGTAACTGGTCCAGTGAGCATTCCTTTGACTGGTTTTGAAGTGAGCGACTGAGCATAAGAAATTTCCTTAACAGTCATCGGTTCAGGTCTTGAAACATCTCCATAGATGATTGGCGGTCTTACGCATCTTGTCCCGTATGATTGAACCCAACCGTTCTTAGTAAATGCAAATCCCTTCATCTTCTGCCCGAAAAATTCAACCATATCCGATCTTTCAAATTCACCATGCACGAGAACATCAAGACCAAGTTCCTCTTGAATTTTTATGACATTTCTTATTTGCTCTTTTATGAAGTTTTCATATTCATCTTGCGAGATTTTACCAGCAACGAAATCCGCTCTTGCTTTTCTGACTTCTTTTGTTTGCGGGAAGCTACCTATTGTAGTAGTTGGGAATTTCGGAAGACCAAGAAGTGAAATTTGCTTCTGGTATCTTTCTTTGAAGTTATCTTTTCTGCCGATTTTATTCTCATCAATTTCCGCAACCCTTCTTCGCACCCGCTCATCTTTGAATTCATCCCTTATCGCTTGCAAATTTTGTGAAGGCACAGGGAAACCCTCGTTAATTATTTTTTTCAGCATTTTCAATTCATCAAGTCGTTCATTAGCAAATGATAAAAGGTTAATCAACCTTTCATCAAGATGTCCCTTTTCATACTCTATTGAAACCGGGAGATGGAAAAGCGGGGATGAATTTGAAATGATGAGTTTATCTTCGCTGACGAAATTCAAAATTTGATTTATCAAGTCAACGGTTTTCGCAAAGTCAATTTTCCATGGGTCTCTGCCTGAGACAATCCCCGCGATTAATTTTTTGTCCTTTGGAAAGCCAAACTTTTTTAAATTCTCAAGATTTTCATCGTTGACTGTAAAATCAAGTCCAATTCCACTCACAGGCAAATTATTAACAATTTCCTCATATCTTGACAAACCCTCATAATATGTATGGACGAAAACCTCAATATCTTTAAGTCCCTGCGTTAAAGTCCTGTAGGATTCAGTTAAAATTGCAACATCATCTTCTTCCAGATCAAGGACAAGCGCTGGCTCATCAAGCTGGATGGCTTTAACTCCGTTTGCCTCAAGTTCTTTTAAAATTTGGTTGTAAATTTTTGAGGCATTTATAACAAGTTCCTTGAAGCGTTCACTCTCTCGAGATTTTACCATGTGAACTAAAAGTGTTCCCTCTTGCTTCTTGGGGACTTTACCAAGCCAAACATAAGTAAATGGACCAACGATAACAGGTTTAGTTTCAATTCCTATTTTTTCAAGTGCAAATTTATACGAGTCAAGCGGTCTATTTTTTAGAAGTTTGAATTCGTTTTCAAATTCCGGGACAATGTAGTGATAATTTGTGTCAAACCACTTTGTCATTTCACAAGCCACCGCTGTTTTGCTCCCTCTTGCCATTGCGAAATATGTATCAATGTCGTAATTATCACCGAATCTTTTAGGTATTACACCAAGCATCGTTGAAATGTCAAGTATGAAATCGTAAAGGGAAAAGTCGTTTGATGGGATATAGTCAAGTTCAGCTTCATAAAGTGTTTTCAAACGCTGTATTTGAATTTCTTCTGTTAATTTGTAAAGTTCTTCTTTCGTTATTTGACCCGCCCAATAGCTTTCAACTACTTTTTTTAATTCTCTATTTGGACCGATTTTTGGATAACCGAAAGCGGTCGTTTTTATCGCCATCCTCAATTGAATTTATTTTTTTCTTTATTTAGTGTCAATAATACAAAAATTTTGAAATAGTTGCAAATAGTCATAAAACCATTGTCAGAAGAGCCATTCTTACAAGTAGTCCGTTGCGAGTTTGTTTGAAATAAACAGCCCGTGGATCGTCATCAACCTCAATTGATATCTCGTTTAACCTTGGCAAAGGGTGCATTATTATCGCCTTTTGTTTCAACTTTTGAAGCACATCTTTATCAATGAAGTAATTCTTAACAGTTTTCTCATAAAGTTCAATTTTATCCCCGAATCTTTCTTTCTCAATTCTCGTCACATAAACAACATCAACTTCTGATATCACTTTATTCAGATCGTTCTCAAGAGTGAACCAAACATTATGCCTTGTTAAGTAATCTTGGATATCTTCTTTTATTTGAAGAATATCGGGCGCAATAAAGTAAAGCATGACCCTTTCAAATTTTCCAAGAAGGTAAGCAAGTGATCTTACGGTTCTGCCTTGTTCAAGGTCTCCGACGAACGCGACTTTAAGTCCATCAATGTAGCCAAGCTCTTTATAAATTGTGTAAAGATCTAAAAGAGCTTGAGTTGGATGTTGTCCGCCTTTACCATCGCCAGCGTTTATTATGGGAACTTTTGAGACAAGCGAAGCTCTTTTTGCTGCTCCGATTTCAGTATGTCGCAAGACGATGACATCTGCAAAGTTTGAGACAACCCTTATCGTATCTTCAAGTGTTTCACCTCCGATTACAGATGAAAACATATGAGCCTGCTCTGTTGTTATGACTTTCCCGCCAAGGCGATACATCGCCGACTCAAAAGAGAACCTTGTTCTTGTTGAAGGGGCATAAAATAAAGAAGCCATGATTTTGTTCTGGTAATCAAGTGTCCCGCCTCTCTCAAGTATTTTCTCCATTTGATCGGCAACTTGAAAAATCTCGTGAATGAGTGGAAGCGTGAATTGTTGTGATTCAATTACATGGTTTAACTTTGTCATCTGTTAAGCTTATTTTGATTTGACAATTCTCGTCCCTGCCTTTCCAAGAACTGCTTGAACTAAATTTTCAGGCGAAGTAATGATTGCACAATTTCCACCATTACTTATAAAATCAATGACAGCTTCAATTTTTGGTCCCATGCTCCCGGGTGGGAAATGTCCTTCTTCATAAAATTTTTTCGCTTCTTCAAGGCTAATTACATCAAGCGCCATTTGGTTTGGTTTTTTATAGTTCAGGTAAACTTTGTCCGTGTCAGTTGATATTATAAAATAATCAACATCAAGATATTTTGCCAAGACAGCGGAAGCCCTGTCTTTATCAATCACAGCTTCAACACCAGAGAAGTGGTCATCTTTTTTAACAACTGGGATACCACCACCGCCGACAGCGATTACGATCATCCCATCTTCAATGCATTGCTTTATCGCATCTTTTTCAACTATATCAATCGGTTTTGGAGAAGGAACAACACGACGATATCCTCTCCCGGCATCTTCAATTATCTCCCATCCGAGCATTCTTTTTCTTTCAGCTTCTTCTTTAGTATAAAATGGACCAACCGGTTTGCTTGGTTTTGAAAATGCTGGATCGTCCTTATCAACAACCACTTGAGTTATGATTGTGATGACTTGTTTTTTTATCCCTTTTTTCCAAAGCGATTTTTGGATAGAATTTTGAAGTATGTACCCGATCTCACCTTGTGTTGAAGCTACACAGACATCAAGTGGCATTGAATAAACCTGTCCAGCCCCAGTTTCAACCCTTATTAATTGAGCACCAACCTGGGGACCGTTTCCATGGGTTATGACGAGGTTAAAATCCATTTCAATTAGTTCTGCTATATATTCGGCTGTTTTTTCGGCATTTTCAAATTGTTCTTCGATAGTTCCTCGTTGTCCCGCTCTTATAAGGGAGTTTCCACCGACTGCGAGAAGAGCTTTTTTAGTTGCCATAAAAAATTTTGTTTATTTATCTTTCATCAACTCATACATAATTGCTTTTTGCACATGGAGGCGATTTTCTGCCTCGTCAAATACAACACTATTAGGTGAATCAATTACATCATTTGTAACTTCTTCTCCACGATGAGCAGGAAGACAATGCATGAAAATCGCATCTGGTTTAGCGAGAGAGAAAAGCTCTTTATTTACTTGATACGGTTGGAAAATTTTCTTTCTAATTTCAGCTTCGGATTCTTGTCCCATACTTGCCCAAACATCGGTGTAGACCACATCTGCATCTTTTACACCTTCGTAAGGGTCATTAATTACAGTTATATTTGCCCCCGTCAACTTAGCATCTTCAACTGCGAGTTCATAGATTTCCTTCTTCGGCTCGTAACCTTTTGGCGTGACAGCCCAGAAATTAACACCGAGTTTTGCAGCACCAAACATCAATGAATGACAAACATTATTTCCATCACCGATAAAAACAACCTTTAATTTTTTTAAGTCGCCCTTCTTTTCAATCATTGTGAAGTAGTCAGCCATAGCTTGACACGGATGGAGGAGATCCGTAAGACCATTTATGACCGGGATTTTAACTGCCTTTGCAAGTTCAAGGACGATTTCATGCGCAAATGTTCTTATCATAATTGCGTCAACCATTCTCTCAAGCGTTTTACCAACATCATAAACCGATTCCCTTTTTCCCATTTGAATATCTGATGGAGCAAGATAAATCGCATCGCCACCAAGTTGACGAATTCCAACTTCAAAACTTACCCGTGTTCTCAACGATGGCTTTTCAAAAATTAGAGCAAGGATTTTGCCTTCAAGCGATTTTGAAAATTTTTTTGGATTTGACTTCATCTCCTTGGTCAACAAAAAAATCCGATGGACTTCTTCAATCGTTAAATCATGAATTGAGATAAAATCTTTGTTTCGCATATAATTTACCAAGTTTATTTTTTGATGTTCTTTTTGACGAATTCCTCAAGTATGTCTTGAAGATCTGGCTTGCCTATTTCTTGAAGTTCATATCTAACCCGTACACTTGGCTTGTTCATTTTCAAAATCCTTCTCAAGTCAATTGGAGTTCCAATTATAACTATATCCGCTGGTGTTCTGTTGATAGTTTTTTCAAGTTCTTTTATTTGTTCTTTCCCATAACCAACCGCTGGGAGCAAATCTTTTATCTGCGGGTATTTTTTGAATGTCTCTTTTATTGAACCAACAGCATAATCACGGGGGTCAACTAGTTCCTTTGCCCCGAATTTCCTCGCAGCTAAAACCGCTGCGCCATAGCTCATCTCTCCGTGAGTAAGTGTTGGACCGTCTTCAACCGCAAGGGCTCTTTTACCTCGTATCAACGCACCATCTTCAACAAAAATTGGTGACGCTGACTCAACTATTATTGCTTTCGGGTTAACCTCCCTTATATTTTTCCGCACAGTTTCAACATCCTCGGGTCGTGCGGAGTCAACCTTGTTTATGACAACTACATCGGCAATTCTTAAATTTGAACTGCCTGGGTAGTAAGTTAATTCATGCCCTGGTCTATGTGGATCGGTTACCACAATGGTTAAGTTTGGTCTGAAAAATGGCATATCGTTATTTCCACCATCCCAAACTATAACATCAGCTTCGCTTTCCGCTTGGCGGAGGATTTTTTCGTAATCAACACCCGCATAAACTACCCCACCGTTTACAATGTGCGGTTCATACTCTTCCATTTCCTCAATTGTGCAGTTTTGTCGTATCATATCTTCAATTGATGCGAATCTTTGTACCACTTGTTTTCTCAAATCTCCATAAGGCATTGGATGTCTTACGACGACAACCCTCAGACCCATTCCTCTTAACAATTTTGCGACCTTTCTTGATGTTTGGCTCTTTCCACAGCCAGTCCTTACTGCTACAACAGCCACAACTGGAACTTTACTTTCAAGCATTGTTTGATTTAATCCAAGCAATCTAAAACTTGCGCCTGCGGAAATTACCCTTGACGCCCTTTCCATGACATATTGATGTGATACATCGGAATATGAAAATACAACTTCGTCAACTTTAAATTTTTTGATCAATTCCTCAAGCTTTTCCTCGGGATAGATCGGAATTCCCTTTGGATAGAGTTTGCCGGCGAGTTCGGGTGGGTATTTTCTATTTTCAATGTTTGGGATTTGTGTTGCGGTAAAGGCGACGACTTCATAATTTTCATTATCTCTGTAAAACATATTGAAATTGTGGAAGTCACGACCGGCTGCTCCCATGATGATGACTTTTGTCCTTGGCATAAAACCTCCTTAAAAAGTTTTTGATTTTGGAGTTAAAAAGAAATTGAATTTGTCGCGGGGAAAAGAGGTGGAGGGGAAGTGCCTAAGTTTTGTGGTCTTTTGCAATTATTTGTCTTTGTTTTGCGGACATAATTGAATTGTCGCTTGAAAAGATTGCGAATCTTTTGTAAATTACATTGAAAATTTAACCAAAAAAATTTGAAAAAACAAATTTGGAAAAATTTAAACACAAAGGGAGGTGCGGTATATGTTCAAAGATTCAATTGAATTGAAAAATTATCTCAATGGTATCGTTGAGTTCAATGGCGATGTCAATGTCCTTGACCCTGTGAAATTACGAGAGAAGGCAATTGATGAGCTTGTTTATAACGCTGTTTTTAATCCCGATGAAAATTTGAAGATGGAAATTCGCAATTTGATAAGGAAAATCGCTCGTAAACTTGGGATAGTGCCTTCATCAATACAGCCGTTTTATGAGGCGATGGGGAGAGGCGAAGTTGGCGGGTTTACGGTTCCAGCGGTAAATATAAGAGGATTAACATACGATGTGGCTCGGGCTTATGTAAGGGCAGTGAAAAAGCATAATGTCGGAGCTTTCATCTTTGAGATAGCCAAGTCAGAAATCGGCTACACATTCCAAAGACCGAGTGAATACACCGCTTGCGTTTTGTCTGCTTGTATAAAAGAGGGTTATCAAGGACCCGTTTTCATTCAAGGAGACCATGTTCAAGTAAGCGCAAAAAAATATAAAGAGGACCCGGAAAAAGAGATCAATTCATTGAAAGAGCTTGTTAGGGAGGAAATTGAAGCTGATTTTTATAACATTGACATTGATAGTTCAACGCTTGTTGATTTGAGTAAGCCAACGCTTGATGAGCAACAACGCCCAAATTATGAAGTTGCGGTTGAAATGACTGAATACATAAGAAAACTTCAACCTCAAGGTATTGAAATTTCCGTTGGTGGAGAAATAGGTGAGGTGGGCGGTAAAAATAGCACACCCGAAGAGTTGAGGGCTTATATGCAAGGTTATCTCAAGCTTTTATCTGAAAGGGGAAATTATAAGGGTATAAGTAAGATAAGCGTTCAAACAGGGACAACGCACGGTGGAATACCTCTGCCAGATGGAACAATAGCACAGGTTAAAATTGATTTTGAGACACTGAGAGTTCTCTCGGAAGTGGCCAGGAAAGAATATGGATTATCCGGGGCAGTTCAACACGGGGCTTCAACTTTGCCTGAGGAATTATTTGATAAATTCCCACAAGTTGGAACTGCTGAAATTCACCTTGCGACTGAGTTTCAAAATATGATTTACTCAATGTTACCAGATGATTTTAAGCGTGAGGTGTATGAGTTTTTAAAGAAAGAATTCAAAGATGAATGGAAAGCAGGAGATACCGAGGAGCAGTTTATTTACAAGACAAGAAAGAAAGGTTTTGGACCTTTCAAAAAGGAATTTTGGGATTTGCCACAATCATTAAAGGAAGAGATTGGGATCGCTCTTGAGAAAAAGTTTAGCTTGCTTGTTCAGAAGCTCAATGTCGTCAACACCTATGACCTTGTCTGCAAGTATGTTAAGTGAATCAATTGGGAGGGTTATATCCCTCCCCTTTTCAAAAATTTTTAACTGGAATTTCATACGGGGAATTTTTTATTTTGTTTTCCTATCCTTCTTTGCCTATAAATCTCCCGCCTCAGATAATAAGTTTTTAATAAAGTTTTACGATGGAGATAAAGAAAAAATTCTAACCTACGAGCTGAAACGACCAAAGGTTGCTCTTGTGTTAAGTGGAGGTGGTGCAAGGGGCTTGAGCCATATCGGTGTCTTAAAAGTCCTTGAAAAATATAACATCCCGATTGATTATGTTGTTGGAACGAGTATGGGAAGTATTGTTGGTGGGTTATACTGCGCTGGGCTTAAATCAGGAGAGATTGAAAAAATCGCCTTGTCTACAGATTGGAGGGAGGTGTTAAGTTTGGGCGAGGGCGAAGATAGGGCAAATCTTTTTCTTGAAAGAAAGTATTTAGTTGAAAAGAGCTTTCTTTACTTCAGATTCAAGGGTTTAAAACCATTGCTCCCATCTTATGTCGTGTCGGGTCAGAAGATAACCGAATCACTTTTCAAAATTTTTTTCAAATCGCCATTTCATTATATCACAAATTACGACAGTTTGAAACCGAAATTTTTCTCTGTCGCAACCGATCTCGTCAGTGGGAAAAGGGTTGTTTTTTCAAGTGGGAACCTTGTTTATGTCGTCAGGGCAAGTTCTACAATACCACTTGTCTTTCAACCAGTTGTGATTGACACGCTCGTACTTGTAGATGGGGGGTTAATTTCAAATATACCAGCTGATGTGGCAAGAAACCTCGGCTGTGACATCGTTTTGACAGTTGACGCCACAAGCCCATTGCGGACACCAGAAGAAATTCAACTGCCCTGGAATACGGCTGATCAAATTGTCGGGATAATGATGCAGTTGTCAAATAAATTTCAACTTGAAAATTCGGATATAGTTATAAAACCAAAACTTGATGAAATTTCCGCATCGGACTTTGACAAGGCAAAATATATAATTGAAAAAGGAGAAGAAGCAGGCGAAGAGAAAATCTTTGAAATTATCACAGCGTTAAAAAATAAATTTTTACTCTTGGCTGATGACGAACCAGTAAAAATTTCAAATTATCGTTTGATAATTCAAGGTGATGGATTACCCGCAAATGTCGTTGATGAGGTTTTCAAAGCAGAGGGATTTTCAACCGAAGAAATGGCAAAAGCGTTTATTGAACTTAAATTGAAAGGGGAATACAAACAAATTGATGTTAAGATAAAGAAAAAGCAATCGTTATATGATGTTGAAATCTGGACCAAACTCAATCCAGAGATAAAAGTTATTGCTGTTTTCCCACAATCGGTTGAAAACTTTCAGATAAGTTTTGATGATTTCATAAACAACGGCTTCATTTCGTTTGAAGCGAACGATTCAAGCTTTATTTTTTATCCGAAGGACAAACTTTTTTATTCAGATGAAAATGCGAATGAGATAAAAAGACGGGTTCTAAAGGTTTTTAGGAGTGCAGGTTATCCATTCGTTAAGGTAAAGGGTTTTGAATTTGATAGTTTAAATGGCGAGGTGAAAATTTACATCACAGACGGCTGTGTATCTGATGTTGAAATTTCGGGGAATAAGAAAACGAAGGGTTATGTGATTTTAAGGGATGTTTTATTTAAGCCAGGTGAAATTTTGACCGAGCGCGGAATAATTCAAACATTAAAAAATTTATGGGCGACTAACCTTTTCTCACAGATCAAACTTGATTACAAAGTTAATGACAGCGTTAAAGTTTTCATAAATTTTATAGAATCGGCATCTCAATTTTTACGGCTTGGTATAAGGGTTGATAATGAGCGTGGCGCCCAAATTTTTTCTGATTTCAGAGATGAAAATTCTTTCGGTTTGAACGATGAGTTTGGATTGACTTTTCAAGGCGGGATGAGAAATTCAAGTTTAAAAATTGAATACAAAGTTGACCGTCTTTTAAAAACTATGTTGACATATCGTTTTGGATTTTTCCATAACGAGCGAAATGTCTACATTTATAAAACTTCGTTTGGTGAGCGCTCTTTTTCGCTTTCAAATCTCGGCGAGGTGAAATTTATTTGGGCGGGGTTTGAGGTTTCAACAGGTGGGCAATTTGAAAGGGTAGGAAACACACTTTTGAAATATCGGCTTGAAAAAGCAATTGTCAAAAATATATCCATCGCTGATTTGAAAAATGAGGAAAACTTGATCGGTAAGTTGCAGTTAAACATAGAAATTGATTCAAGGGATAGGGCATATTTCCCAAATCGTGGGGTTTATTTAAATGCTTTTTATGAGACATCACAGAAGTTTCTCGGCTCAGATATACCTTACTCAAAAATTTTTTTCTATTACGAAAATTACAACACTTATTTTAAATACGGCTCATTGAAATTTAAATTTTTGTTCGGCTTGTGTGATGAATCAACACCAATGTCACAGCAATTTTTCCTGGGCTCAATAACTGGTATAAATTCGTTTTCCGGGATGAGAGAGGATGAAAATTTCGGGAGGCAGATAATTTCTCTTGGCGTTGAAGCCAGATTTAAAAGTCCGGTAAAAGTTATATTTGACAATTTCGTCTCATTGCGTTATGATATTGGTTCGGTTTGGGGAAAGCTTGAAGCAGTTAGATTGAAGGATTTAAGACAAGGAATTGGAATTGAATTAGGGTTTGATACGCCGATCGGCGCGTTGAGATTTAAGGTTGGGAAAAGTTTTATTTTCAAAAGATTAAAACAGGATGTATTGCTATGGGGTCCAACCGTCTTTCAATTTTCAGTTGGTTTTGAGTAATTCATAAATGATTTTTGAGTTTCACTGGATCAATCATTTTAACTTTTTTCCCTTCTACCTCTATCAAACCTTCTTCGTGAAATTTTCTCAATGTCCTGGAAATTGTCTCTGGGATAGTGCCAAGATAAGTTGCAAGGATTGTCCTTTTAACAATGATTTCTTTTACACCGTATTTTTCATACTCTTTGTAAAGATATTCAGCAAGGCGTGAACTTACATCCATAAGCGTCAAGTTTTCTATCTGTTGATTTAGATTTATCAATCGTTTTGCAAAACCATGTAACATTTTAAGACATATCCTAGTGTTATTCTTCAAAATCTTTAAGAAGCCATCCTTTGGGATGAAAATTAAAGTTGAATTTTCAAGTGCTTGCGCATTTGCTGGATATGTTGAACTTTCTTCAAGGAAAAGCGGAACATCTGCAAATGAATTAAAAGGTTCAACTATATGAAGTGTTATCTCTCTTCCATCGGGATTGGACTTGTAAACTCTAACGACCCCCTTTATGACGATGAAAAAACCAAGATATGGGTCTCCTTCAAGAAAGATGATTTCCTTCTTTTTGAAGTTCATTAACTTTGAAAAACGCATAAATTCCCTTAGCTCGTCTGGTAAGAGTTCAGAGAAAAAAGGGATGTTCCGTATTGATTCGCTTTCAGGGAGCATCGTGTTTCTTTTTTCTTTTAAATTATTCAAAAAATGTCAAAGGGGAAAATTTTTATCCCTTGAAGGTTGAGCGAAGGTTCAAAAATAAGAAGATGAGGGAAATTATGCCGATAAATCCAGAAAGAGCGAAAAGTATCAGAAGAAATTTTGTAACGATAAAACCAAACCCCAATAAATAGTGTGGTATCAAAGTTGGCAGTACCCTTGAAATGACAGAGATATTCCCGAGTAAAAAAGTCAAAAAGACGAATTTTTTATTTGCTATTTTATTTTTATGCATAAATCCCGGTAACATCCTTTGTGCCATTCCTAAAATTAAAAGCGTGATGAAACCAAGCAAGAACGAATGACGAATCGGGTCATCACCATAATGGATTGGTAATCCAAATAAAGTAAAACAGCGAGCCAGCAAATCAAGGAAAAGCGAAATCAACAGCCATATATAAGCCGAATAAATTAAAAGTTCAAATTTGCCGAACTCTCTGTAATCTGAATAGCCCTTTCTCGGTTTCTTTTCAACATTTGTTATCATTTCGTTTATTCCATCTCTTCGCCAAAATGGCGATTTCGCAAGGTATAAATCTGGTAAGAAAATGCGCCCTATTATCCCAGACGCAAAGAGAAGCAATAAAATCAAAACATCGCCCAAAATTGCAAATAGGTTTAAATTTAAAATTTGCAGTGTTTCATAATAAATTGGCATACTTGAAATTTCGTAAATGAGTGTGATTAAAAAATAGACATAGCCGAGATGTTTTAAAATTTTTCGTGGAGGGGCAAGATGTATGTAAAGTGGGAAGTTTAAAATTGAAAAGGCAAAAGAAATGGGGAAAAGGGATAGTTTCATAAAAACATTTATGCTCCATTTATTCCACGCAAGCCATTCATAACGGTCAAGGAAAATTTCAAGGAGTTGAACGAGCCAGTAAATTATCCATCCGATGATGAAAGAAAGAAAATACGGCTTTACTAAATTGAACCCCTTTCTTTTGAATTCAGTTGCTTTTAAAAATGATTTTAGCAAAGTTGCAAGGTAAAGGGTTGTTCCAAGGAATTCAATCACATTCCCAATTTTTGATGACAAAGTAAACAGTTTCAAGATTTTTTCATTCTCAACATAAGGTGACCAGAATTCAGAATTTGTCCTGATTAAAAGCCCTGAAACGGTGAGGAAGAGAATTGTTTTTAAAGTGCTTTGTTTTTCAATCGGAACACTTGTCAATCTCGGAATGAAGTGCAAACTTACACCGATTATAAATAAACCAACCCATCCGGCAAGTTGTAAATGTCCGTGTGTTTGAATCCATACATCAAGTGCTCTTGGAAGTGAAAGGTTAAATCCAATTTGCATTGCAATATGTGCGCCGAGCATAAAACCGCCAAAAATTCCAATCCCAATTGCCCACCAGATAAAACCGATTTGAAATTCCTGATGATTTTGTCTCACAGGTTGTCTTTACTTTAGGTTTCTCAAGACATTGAAAATGTAAAGGATGAAAATCACGAAGTGAAATGTCCCAGTTATCCAACCAGACCATTTCCAAAATTCAAAAGAAACAGGAGCGATAAAGTCACCGATCAATCTTGCGATTGTCATTGCTTGAAAAATGTAAAAAAGGAAACGAGACGGCGGTTTCTTCGGCATTTTTTTGAGAGTTGAGCCCAGAACAATTGGAGCATGGGACAAAATCATTGTGAAGATGAAACCAAGCCCAAGTGAATGAAAAATTACATCTTTTGCAAGTGGTATTGAATTCCAGATAGTCAGAAAAATACCGGCAAGAAAAAGCCAGATATATGCAATTATCAGCGTTTCCTTTGAAAATTTTTGAAGAGCTGAAATTGGCGTTTTAAGTTTGTTTTCCCCGAATTTAGCCATCATACTTGCGTCGTTGTAGAACATCCCAATCGTTGTGATTATCAATGCGACCCCAATTATTTCAATTGCCATTTCATTAACAAGCAGGTTGAAAATCAAAAAGATGGAGTATAAAATTAAAAGTGCATAAACCAACTTTGCTGTGAATTTTTTAAAGCCGAGCATCAGCTCAATTCTTTCAACCCCAATGACACATATAGCAAATGATAGACCAGCAATGGCTGAAATCGGGCTTTCTGCTAGTCCGTTTGTTTTCATAAGGGCTAAACTTAAAAGGATGTATGCTATAAATTCAATAAGTGGGTTCCATAAATGTTTAAATGTTCTGTATGCGATCCAGCGGTGAATTCCCCATCCAATAAGTGAGATTAAATTAATTGCCTTAAACATGATGGGTTCAAGGTGGACTGTCAAGCTTGATAAAGCCCAAAGAAAAGGAACCCAAAGCAACCATTTAACGGGAAGAGCGAGCATCCTTTCAAAAATTATCAGTGTACCAAGAAATGCACCAACCATTATATTTCCGTGTGGTGGTAAAAACTCCGGTATTGGCGGAAGCAAAAAACCACGCGTTAGAGCGATCCTCCAAACGCCGATCACAACAGCAAGGACAAAAGACAAAACGCCGATCAACATTGAAAACTTTAAAATTTGCCTTTCCATAGTTCATGCTTGTTTAGTTAGCTTCACACACCCTTTTTGAAGTTGCATTGATTGATGGTAAAGGATTGCTTTTAAGCTATGGATATAAGAGCCAAACAAAAGGTAAGTTTTCCGTTCATTATTTACTTGGTTCAGCAGGGGTAGATACTTCAGGTTGGCTTTTACCATTTGAGTTAAACAAACCTTTAACTGACATCGCTTCATATTTTGATAGCCCTGAAATTTTGCAACGTGCGGAGTTAAATGGTGGGTTGGCATTCAGAAGGGACTCGTTGGATAATTTGGAAAGTGTAACTTTATATCTCGGACAGGTTCCAATTCCAGAATTTTCAATAGACACAAGCCAGATTTATTGGGCTGTTGATTATACAGGAACGAAAATTGAAAGAGGTGTGCTTATTAGAAAAGAAAAATTGTTTTTCTTTAATCCAGCTACAGGTGCTCTCGTTGGGACAACTGTCATTACGGATGTCTCTCGTGATGAGACCGTTGGGATTCCATCAACATTTGCTTTGCATCAAAATTATCCGAATCCATTCAATCCATCAACAACAATATCTTACGATTTACCTGTCAGATCAAGAGTTAAGTTATCCATTTACAATTTGCTTGGTCAGGAAGTCGCCACTTTGGTTAACGGTGAGCAGGAACCCGGTCGCTATAATATCAAATTTGATGCAAGTGGTTTGCCAAGTGGTATTTACTTCTACCGTCTTGAGGCGGGCAAGTTCGTTGATGTGAAAAAGATGATTTTAGTAAAGTAATAAGATTTGGGGAGGGGACTAACAATCCTCTCCCTTTTTTCTTTTTTGCCTTCCTTAAAGTTGCCCTTCAATTGGCATATCTTGAAAATTTAAAAACCGATTTTTAAATTTACCTCAAGTTTTCAATTTAATTAGCAAATCAAAAACAAAACGGAGGTTTTTTTGATGTCGCTTGAAATTTGGGTCCCAATTGTTGGCGTTCTCGGTATTTTATACGCGCTCTATTTGTTTTCTTATGTTCTGAAACAACCAGCGGGTAACGAGAGAATGCAAATGATAGCTCGGCTTATTCAAAGAGGGGCATCGGCATTCCTCAAAAGGGAGTATTCAACTTTGGTTTTCTTTATTGTTGCTATGTTTGTCATTCTGTGGGCTGTGATAAGAATTGAAACTGCAATTGCGTTTGTCAGTGGTGCGTTGTGTTCAATGATCGCTGGATTTATCGGGATGACCTCGGCAACCCGTGCAAATGTAAGGACAGCACAAGCAGCTACACAGGGTCAAAACAGGGCTCTTGTTGTCTCTTTTACTGGTGGAGCAGTTATGGGAATGACGGTTGCAAGTGTAGGGTTAATCGGTCTTGGTGTTTTTTATTTGCTTTTCAAGAATGACCCAACGGTTATAACTGGGTTTGGAATGGGAGCAAGTTCAATTGCTTTATTCGCAAGGGTTGGAGGTGGAATTTACACTAAAAGCGCCGATGTCGGAGCTGACCTCGTTGGTAAAATTGAAGCTGGAATCCCAGAGGATGACCCAAGAAATCCCGCTGTTATAGCGGATAATGTCGGTGATAATGTCGGTGATGTCGCTGGAATGGGAGCTGACCTTTTTGAATCTTATGTTGGCTCTGTTATAGCAACTATCGCAGTTGGGGCAACAATGTCTTCAAATAAAGAAAATTTCATGCTACTTCCCCTTGCCATTGTAATGTTTGGGACAATAGCTTCTTTTCTTGCAACACTTTCAATAAGGGTTTTCCAGAACATTGACCCACAAAAAGCACTGCGATATTCTACATTTGTAGCTGAAGGTTTGCTTATCGTTATTTCATATTTTGTCGTGAAAAATCTTGTTGGTGATTTGAGATATTTCTGGCCAATTGTCTCCGGGGTGTTTGCAGGAATTGCTATAGGTCTTTTGAGTGAGTATTACACATCTGGTTCACCAATTAAGACGATCGCACAATCTGCAACAACTGGTGCAGCTACGAACATAATCACAGGCATTGCTGTTGGTTTCAAAAGCACAACATATCCTGTGCTTGCGATAGCCCTTGCTATTTTCATATCATACATAACGGGCGGTGTCTATGGTATAGCGATTTCAGCGGTTGGTATGCTTGCGACGATAGGAATTACAATGTCGGTTGATGCGTATGGACCGATCGCTGATAATGCGGGTGGAATAGCTGAAATGTCTCACCTTGGACCTGAAGTAAGAAAAATAACAGATAAACTTGATGCTCTTGGAAACACAACCGCTGCAATTGGGAAGGGGTTCGCTATTGGTTCTGCTGCATTGACAGCGCTTGCGCTTTTTACAGCATATTCGCAAACGATTGGACTTAACAAAATTGATTTGATGCATGCTAACACAGTAATTGGACTTTTAATTGGTGCTGGGATGCCATTCTTATTCGCTGCGCTTACAATGGAGGCGGTTGGGAAAAGTGCATTTAAGATAGTTGAGGAGGTGAGAAGGCAGTTCAGGGAGATACCTGGGCTTCTTGAAGGCAAAGCTGAACCAGACACAGCTAAATGTGTTGATATAGCAACCGCTGGTGCATTAAAGGAAATGCTTTTGCCCGGGATTCTTGCTATAGTTGTTCCTATTCTCGTTGGGATTCTCCTTGGTCCTGAAGCGCTTGGAGGACTTTTAGCTGGAGCGATTGCATCAGGTGTGATGATCGCTTTGTTTATGGCGAATGGAGGTGCTGCTTGGGATAATGCAAAGAAATATATTGAAGCAGGAAACTTTGGCGGAAAAGGTTCAGACGCACATAAAGCATCTATTGTAGGTGATACCGTTGGGGACCCGTTCAAAGATACAAGTGGTCCATCAATGAATATACTTATAAAGTTAATGTCAATTGTTTCCCTCGTCTTTGGTGTTGTGCTTGCTAAATTCCATGAACAATTATTTAAGTGATTTTATAGGGGCGACATAAAGTCGCCCCCGTTTTAAAATTTTTCTATTCAAAATGGAAAAAATCACTGTCAAAATAACCCGACTCAGAGATAACAACGATTTACCCTTGCCGATTTATGCAACTGAAGGTTCAGCGGGCATGGACCTTTTCGCTGATGTAACGGAAGATGTTATTTTAAAACCAGGTGAGATAAAATTAATCCCAACGGGAATCGCAATAGAACTTCCCCCAGGATATGAAGCGCAAATAAGGCCCAGAAGCGGGCTTGCTTTAAATCATGGAATAACTTTGCTAAATTCACCGGGCACAATTGATTCAGATTATCGCGGTGAAATTAAGTTGATCCTGATAAATCTCGGCAAAAATGACTTTGTGGTTAAGCGAGGTGACAGGATCGCTCAAATGGTTATATCCAAATATGTGAGAATTGAATGGGATGAGGTTAAAGAACTTAACACAACAAAAAGGGGCGCAGGTGGCTTCGGTCATACTGGAATATGACTATACCTATACTAACATATCATAAAGTTGATACAAAATTTGAATTCGGGATAACGAGAGTTTCCCCAAGTCAATTTGAAAAGCACATTAAATTTTTCAATGACCAGGGATATAAAGCATTAACCGTTTCGGAAGCGAGAGATCTGAAAAGGGGCGAGGATAAGTTTATTTGTATTACCTTTGACGATGGATATGAAGATGTTTTTTTCTATGCCTTTCCAATTTTGAAAAAGTATAATTTTAAAGCGACTGTATTTGTTGTTTCAAATTTCGTCGGGAAGATGAACGATTGGGATTTTGGTTTTGGCATAAAATTCAAACATTTGAATTGGGAACAGATAAAAATTCTTTTTGATAACGGCTGGGAAATTGGGTCGCATTCCGCAAGTCATCGGGCTTTGACTTTTCTTACCAATGAAGAAATAAAATTTGAAGTTGAATCATCAAAATATGAAATAGAAAAAAATCTCGGAGTTGTTGTTAAATCGTTTGCTCCGCCATTCAGTAGATATGATGAAAATGTAGTTCGCATAGCGCTTGATTGTGGATATGAAGGCGTTTACGCTTTGACAAACGGGAGAAAAATTAACGGAGTTTATCATAGGTTTGCAGTTTATACAATTGATTCTACAGCTTCTTTGAAGAGAAAATTAGAAGGGGCGAAATTTGAAAAGTTCAAGTTAAATTTGATAAATTCATTTTCTGAGTTCACGGTTTTAATAAACTTTGCTAAAAACAAAATTTTCCACAAGTGATGGAAGCACCTAAGATTGGGATTCTCTATCTCGTTGCCACGCCTATTGGAAACCCCGACGATATAACTTTTAGAGCCCTTAAAGTTTTGAAGGAAGCTGATTTGATAGTTTGCGAGGAACTTAAAGAAGGGAAAAAAATTTTATCTACTTATCAGATAGAGCCAAAGGAAATTGACACTTTAAATGAGCACAATGAAAGTTTGAAGGTTGAAAAAATTATAAACGACTTAAAATCGGGGAAAAATGTCGCATTGATCTCTGACGCAGGAACCCCGGTTTTTTCCGACCCTGGGTCATTGCTTGTAAAACAAGCGATAAAGGAAGGTATAAAAATTGTCCCTGTTCCCGGGGCTTCGGCTTTGCTTCTTGCTCTCATCGTATCTGGATTTAACATTGAGAAATTTGTCTATTATGGTTGGCTATCTCAAAAAAGACAAAGAAGGCGTGAGGAATTGAAAAGGTTAAAGGGAGAGCAAAGAACCGTTGTGATATTTGAAACACCTTATAGGATAATCCCGGTGCTTGAGGATATAGGTGCTGTTCTCGGCGTTGATAGAAAAGTATGCGTTGCTTTTAACTTGACGATGCCCGATGAGGAAATAGTGAGAGGGAATGTCATTGAGGTGATGAATTATTTTGTGGAGAAGAAAAAGAAAGGTGAATGTGTGATAGTTATAGCGGGGGCAGAAGAAAGCAAAAGAATTGAATTTTGAAAACAAAGAGTTGAAGGAAATGGATTTTTTAACAGTTGCGATTGAGTCGGCTAAAGAAGCTGGAAGGTTTTTGAAATTAAATCTTGGAAAGGTTAAAAACATTGAGAGTAAAAAAGAAGAAATAAATCTTGTCACTGAAATTGACAAGGGGTCTGAAAAGAAAATAATTGATTTTTTGAAAAGTAGATTCCCAAATCATAGCATTCTTGCTGAGGAAAGCGGGGAGACAAACCCGGGTTCGGATTTCAAGTGGATTATTGACCCGCTTGATGGGACTACGAACTATACACATTCATTTCCAGTGTTTTGTGTCTCAATTGCGCTTGAGTTTAAAGGTGAAGTGATATTAGGTGTTGTCTATGACCCAAACCTTGATGAGTTATTTTATGCAGAAAAGGGGAAAGGTGCTTTTTTAAATGGGAGGAGAATTTCAGTTTCTAAGACGGACAAATTGATAAAAAGTATGCTTGCAACAGGTTTCCCATACAATGTCAAAGAAAATCCAGACAATTGCATAGAACATTTTGTTAATTTCTTGATGGAGGCACAAGCGATAAGGCGACTTGGCTCAGCAGCGCTTGACCTTGTTTATGTGGCTTGCGGTCGGCTTGATGGTTTCTGGGAAGTAAATCTAAACCCTTGGGATACAGCTGCGGGTAAAATCATAGTTGAAGAAGCTGGTGGGAAAGTAACAGATTTTTATGGGAATGATTTTAACATTTACACCAAAGGGATCGTCGCAAGCAATGGCTTGATACACGAACAAATGCTGGAAGTTATAAAAAAGGGGCTTAAGACGAGATGAAGAAAAAAGAATATGTCGTCAGGTTTGGTGTATCAATGGAAAACGAACTTCTTGAAAAATTTGACCGTTTGATACAACAAAAAGGTTATACCAATAGGTCGGAAGCAATAAGGGATATGATCAGGGAAAGGTTTGTTGAAGAAGCGATTGAAAAAGATAAGGTTTGTTTTGGGATTTTCTCGTTCGTTTACAACCACAACAAGAGAGAACTTGAGGAGAAATTGACCGATATTCAACACGAGCATTTTGATAAAATAATTTCAACAACACATATTCACATTGACAGAGACCATTGTCTTGAAGTTGTTGTCATGAAAGGGCGAGCAAGCGAACTTAAGAAAATAGCAGACCTCGCCCTTAGTATAAAAGGAGTTGAACACGGGAAAATCGTCTTAACAGCAATTTGATTACTTTACCGTTTCTTTATCCTTTGATGAGACGGTGATTATCGTCTTAACATTGCCTCTCGGGTTCCAATCCCCAACAACCTCAAGAAATCTTGGCTTTAAAAGTTTCTCAAGGTCATCGTAAATTTTATTCGTAGCTGCTTCGTGAGATATATACTCGCTTCTGTATTTGTTGAGATAAAGCTTAAGTGAGCGAAGCTCCACGATATATTTATCGGGGATATAGGTTATCCTTATCGTTGCGAAATCAGGATATCCCGACCTTGGGCAGAGGCAAGTGAACTCAGGGAATGTTATTTCAATTTTGTAGTCCCTGTCGGGATATGGATTTTCCCAGGTTTCAAGTTGTGCATTTAAGATCGCTTCTTCTCCGTATTTTAACTTTCTATCCTCCATAAACTTCCAGAAGTTTTTTTGAAAATTTACCTCTTTTAAAAATTTTATCAAAGTGTTATATTTACACTGCCAAGTCAAATAAAAAAGGTTTGTTTTTATGAAAATTAAAATTTTTCCCTTTGCGATTTCAATTCTTGTGTTTTTAAACCTACACTCGCAGACCCTTCACCCGCCAACGATTGAAAGATATTTATTTAGCGCAACAACTGAAGGCGCCGATGGCGTAAGGTTCAATCCAGCGATCACAGGAATTAAACATCATGCAAACTTCAATTTTTATGTTTCAACTTTTAACAAGCCGTTATCAAAAAATTTTGACTTTGGATTTCTTCTTCAAAATAACAGAGCGGGGTTGGGTTTAAAGTCGGAAAAGTTTGGCGACTCTTCAATGACACTTCTTTCTTTTTCGTTCGGCTTTGGCAAAAGGAATTTCACTAGTGGATTTGGAATTGACTACATTAAAGTGAATGGTGAACCTTTTAAAACATCATTTAACATCGGATTTCTTTCAAGACCATTTGAGTTCGTTGCATTTTCGTTCATTCTTCAAAACTTGACAGGAAGATATTTCAGAGCAACGCCTTTTGAAAGAAAATACATATTTGGGGCTGGACTTAGACCGACGGGCGATGATAGATTGACTTTGTCGGCGGATGTTTTTATGAATGACAAAGGTAAGATAAAAAACTCAAATTACAAGTATGGCGCTGAATTTAAAGTTATTGACGGCTTGAAGATCAGCGCATTGTTTGATAACTCAAAAATTTTCACGAATGAAAAAGTTTTGCTTTTCGGAATTACGATTAATTTTCAAAACGCTGGAGTTAAATTTTTCTCCAATGGCGATAAAATAAACTCCAAATTTACCATTTCAACTTTTTATTCAAGTGAGTATTTTCCAACTTCATTTTATCCTGTTAAAAGAATCGCTGAGGTGGAAATAAAAGGTGAAATTCCCGATTACAAAGAACAGCCCTCAATTTTTTCAAAGCCAAGGCGAAGTGTCCATGATATAGTTTCTGAAATTGAACGATCAGCAAAGGATAAAGACATAAATGGATTGATTTTAAAAATTTATCCTTTCTCCGGGGAGATAAAAATCTATGAGCTTGAAGCGATTACGCAGGAAATAGTTGATGCGGTTAAAAAAGTCAAAGGGGCAGGGAAACCTGTTGTTGCTTATCTGGGTGGTGAAAATGCAGGCGTAAATGAACTTTACCTCGCAAGCGTTGCGGATAAAATCGTCATCGCTCCCGAGTGTATGATAGTCGGGTATGGGGCGATTATAAATGTTGAACGGCTTAAAAGTTTTTTTGAAAAATTCGGGATTGAATGGGATGCAATGACTGCTGGAAAATTTAAATCAACATTTCACTCTTATTACACCGATTCAGCTACAACTGAGCAAGCGCAACTTATCAAATCCCTTGCTGAGGATATTCACAAGCAACTGATAGAACAAATTTCAAAAACAAGGGGAATTCAATTTTCCGAAGATTTAATAAACGAAATTTCAAGCATTGTAACCCCGTCAAGAGCGAAAGAGCTCGGTATAGTTGACGAGATAGGTTTTTACGACGAAGCGAAAAAAATGGCAAATAAGCTTGCTAATAAGAGAGATGATGGAAAGGTGAATCTTGTAAAAGTAGGAGCGAGAAAGGATTGGGAAACATCCTGGAGTGAGATTCCGAAGATAGCTGTTATAGGTGTCCACGGTTCAATTTTAACTGGGGAAAGTCAGCCGCCAATTCCATTTCCCTTTTTGAGCGAAAGGGTAACCGGTTCGGAAACTGTTATCAAGCAAATAAATCAAGCTGTAAGAGATAAAAGCGTTAAGGCGATAATTTTAAGAGTTAACAGTCCTGGTGGTTCAGCGCTTGCTTCAAACGAAATTTATACCGCTTTGAAAGAAGCAAGAAAGAAAAAGCCAGTTATAGTTTCCTTCGGTAATATCGCAGCAAGTGGAGGATATTATGTCTCGTGTAGCTCGGAAAAAATTTTTGCAAGCCCTGCTACACTGACAGGGAGCATCGGCGTGGTTTTCGCAAAACCGGTTATTTCAAAGCTTTATGACAATCTCAAAATCAAAGTTGAACAATACAAAGAAGGGGAACATTCTGATATGTTTTCTCCATTGAGGCATTTGACGGATGTTGAAAAGAGAAAGGTTGAGGAGATGCTTCAGTATACATATCTTTCATTTAAGCAGAAGGTCGCTGAGAATAGAAATATGACGCTTGATGAGGTTGAGAATTTAGCTCAAGGCAAAGTTTACACTGGAACTCAGGCGCTCAAGTTAAAACTTGTAGATGAATTAGGTGGTTTAAGTCAAGCTATAGGATATTTGGAGGAAAAGTTAAAGCTGAAAAAATATGAAGTAAAGTTTTACACTGTTCCTTCACTTTTCGGGTATGAGCCAGGGATAGTTGAACGATTGATAAACTCTTTGTTTATAAAAAACGAATGAAACCGTTATGAAAAAGTTCATCGCCGTAGTTGGCTCAGGAAGCTGGGGGAAAAATCTTGTGAGAAATTTTCATGAGATTGGCGTTTTAAAAGCCGTTTGTGATATAAATGAGACAAATTTTGATGAACTTAGAGAGAAATATAGCGCAACTTATACCAATTCAATTGATGAAATTCTAAAGGACGATGAAATTAAAGCGGTTGCTATTGCAACGCCGTCGGAAACGCACTATGAACTTGCAAAGAAATTTTTATTATCGGGCAGAGATGTTTTTGTGGAGAAACCATTGGCGCTGAAAGTTGATGAAGCAGTTGAACTTGTGAAAATAGCTGAGGAGAAAAATTTAATTTTAATGGTTGACCATGTCCTTCAATATCATCCCGCTGTGCAGAAGCTTAAAGACCTAATAAAAAATGGGGAACTTGGCGAAATAAAATATATTTATTCAAACAGGTTAAATTTCGGAAAGTTTAGGCGTGAGGAAAATACACTTTGGAGTTTCGCTCCGCACGATGTCTCTTTAATACTTTCAATAGTGGGTGAATTGCCGGAAAAAGTTTCTTCCTTTGGTGAAAGTTATTTCATCACAGAAAATACTCAAGCAAATACAAGCGGTTTAAACGATGTATCAAAGATACCGTGTGATGTTACGGTTACTCACCTTGAATTTAAAAATGGAATCAGGGCTCATATCTTTGTCAGTTGGATTCATCCATACAAGGAGCAAAAACTCGTTGTCATAGGGACGAAGAAGATGGCTGTCTTTAATGATACAGAAAGGGAAAATAAACTTGTGCTTTATCCACACAAAGTTGAATGGATAAATTCTCTTCCTGTTGCTAAAAAAGCAGATGTAGAAGTCATTGACATACCTAAAGATGAACCTCTGAGAAATGCTTGTCTTCATTTCGTTGAATGTGTTAATTTAAGGAAAAAACCGTTGACGGATGGGACAGAGTCAATAAATGTTTTAAAGGTTCTTGAACTTGCGAGTGAGTCATTGAAAAATAATGGTGTTAAATTGAAAATGGGCTCAAATTACTTTGCTCATGAAACTGCTGTGATTGATCAACCTTGTGAAATTGGTGAAGGGACAAAGATTTGGCATTTCACGCATATTATGAGCGGAGCGAAGATCGGAAAAAATTGTGTCATAGGGCAGAACTGTTTCATTGGCGCAAGGGCTGTGATAGGGGATGGGGTAAAAATTCAAAATAATGTATCCATTTACGATCTTGTGACGCTTGAGGATTATGTTTTCGTAGGTCCCTCGGCTGTTTTTACGAACGACATCAACCCAAGGGCTAAATATCCCAAAGGTGGCAAATGGATACCGACGCTTGTTCGTGAAGGTGCTACAATTGGAGCAAATGCGACGATACTTTGCGGTATAACTATTGGGCGATGGGCGATGATTGGGGCTGGCGCTGTCGTCACAAAAGATGTTCCCGATTATGCGATCGTCACCGGTGTCCCAGCGAAAGTAACTGGTTGGATTTGTGAATGCGGGGAAAAAATAAACTTTAAAAAGGGTAATGCGGTCTGCAAAAAGTGTGGAAGAAAGTATCAGAAAAAGGGTAATAAAGTAACGCAAATCAAAAATTAAACGCGGGGTCAATTTATGGAGATACTTGAAAGATCAAAGGACTTGAAACTTAACACGAAATTTGTGCGAAAGATTCTCGTTGATTTCATAAGAAAGGAAACAACAAGATTCGGTCTTAAAAAAGCTGTTATCGGTGTCTCTGGCGGAGTTGACTCAGCTGTTTCTGCTTATCTTGCAACAGAGGCGCTCGGGAAGGAAAATGTCCTTGGAGTTATGATGCCTTACAAGACAAGTTCACGAGATAGCATTGATGATGCACAACTTGTCATTTCAAATCTTGGAATAAAGAGCGAATTAATTGATATAACCCCGATGTGTGAGCCATATTTTGAAAGATTTCCTGATATGGACAACATCAGACGCGGGAATGTCATGGCGAGGATGAGAATGATAATTTTATATGACCTTTCAGCTCGTGAGAAAGCTCTCGTAATTGGGACAAGCAACAAAACTGAACTTCTTCTCGGTTATGGAACTCTCTATGGCGATATGGCAAGTGCTATAAATCCTCTCGGTGATTTGTATAAAACACAGGTTTGGCAACTGGCTGAAGAGCTTGGGATTCCAAGAAAAATAATAGAGAAAAAACCAACCGCTGACCTTTGGGTTGGACAAACAGACGAGGATGAACTAGGTATTTCATATAAAGAGGTTGATAAACTGCTTTACTTCATGGTTGATGAAAGAAAAACGGATGAAGAGTTAATTGAACTTGGATTTGAAAGGGGATTAATTGAAAAGGTAAAACTTATGGTTCAGCGAAACCAGTTCAAAAGACGCCCGCCGATCATTGCGAAAATTTCATATAGAACGATAAATATTGATTTCAGATACGCCCGCGATTGGGGAAGTTGAACTTTGAACTTGTCAACTTTAAAATGATCAATAATGATGACACAAAGAGAAGGAATTCCAAAGAGAGAAACGAAATAAATTTGACAACCGCAAAGAGCTTACCGAAGTATAAAATTAAAATTCCCGATATGTTGTCAATTAAAGACATTGAAAAAAGAAGAAATGTGAGGCTGAGGTTAAATTTTTCGTTAACAAGATAGATGAAATGGGCTAATGTTAAAATGTAAATCGCCATCGGCAGGAAATGAAGCTGTGAGATTGAAATTGCACCTTGAATTGATTTTTGTTTTATGAATTTTTGAGGATTACCCAGATAATAATCACTTGTTTGTGAAATTGAAAGACCGATCTTCTCTGAATAGACGAAAAGGTTTATCACACCGAAGATCAAATTTAAGATTGCGAAGATAAAGACGATATAGGCGATAAATTTTTTCCCGTTTCTGTTGTCAAGTTTTGGAAAGGTTATAATGATTATTAAAGTAACTAATATCACGAATTGGAAAAGCGAAAACGCAAAAATTTTCAGCCATGAAAATTCTCGTCCAAGGGATAAAATTAAAAGATCAATGAAAATGTAAATAATTCCAGAGACGCCGATGGAGGCGATGAGATATATTTTTGTTCTATCTTTCAGTTGTGAGTAAATTAACAGAGCTGAAAGACATAAAAATAAAATTCCGATGACGAATAAATTTATATGCGCTTCTTCAAGAACTTGGACTGGTGAAATTTTCAATGGAAACTCCGGCTCACCGAAAAGAAAATTGCCGATCTTCTCAGCTGAAAATCCGAACTTGAACCAAAAGTTAACAAAATTTCCAATCCAGAATAGGATAAGGAAAAGGATGAAAAAAGATAAAGCAAAACTAATCGGCTTTGGATTTTTTAAGTTTCCTGTCCAAAAGAATCTCATCTCACTTCACCAAAAATTACTTTCCAAAGCGCGATTACTTTTCTTGCATTGTCGGTTATCGCTTTTGCTGTTAGTGTTGCACCGGTCATGTTTGGGACATCTCGGCGCAAACGCAAAAGGTCTTTCCCAAGTGTTTTACCTTTCAGATATTTCAACCAGTTATCATCTGCTTTGTATTCGGGCGGTTCTTTAAAAGAGAGAATCTGAATTAATTCAATTTCGCCTCTTTCATTTAAAATATAAAGCACAACCTCGGGTAGAGTCCTGACGATATGAACATCTACGAAGCCGTAAAATTTGACTTGGTCATTAAATTTGACAAGGTAAAATGTAACAAGCTTGCTTTCAATTTCAACTCCCGAGAGTTCTTTAACTTTATTTTTTTGTGTTTCAGAAAGGACGATATTTTTTATCTCAATTTTGGAGCTGGGGTAAATTTCATTTAGAATCTTTTCTGGTTTCCCGATTTGAAAAAGCAGAAAAGTTAATAAAAGGATTGACATAGTGTTTAATTTTTTTTTTTAAAAAACCCGCCTGGGAAATCCCAGGCGAATTAACCTCAAAATGGCTTACATTAGAATATGAAGCCGAGCCCCAAGTTGAACTGATCAATTTTCCACTCATCTAATCCAGTTCCTTTCCCGACTTGTAAATTTGACTTCGTGTTGCGAATTTGATAGTCCATTTTCAAAACGACTTGAGGATGAGGTTTGAAGTCAATTCCAAGCGTTAGAACGCTTCTGTTTTTAGATGGATCTACATCGCCTGTGAAGACATCACGATTTAAATCGTATCTTTCATATCTGATAAATGGGGAAAGGGAAACAATTGATTCCGGGTAAAGCAATGGGATGATATTATAACCTGCTTCAACATAAAAACCATAAACGAGTTTTGAGCGTGATTTTGAAGTGTAAACTGAATTTCCCGAAGCGCTACCAAGTGCATAAAGACCTTTGACAGATGCATTTCCAAGCTGATATTGCGCCTCAAGTAGCCACAATCTAAACAGTGCGCTTTCAGTTCCTTTTTGTTCAGCTCCTGCTTTATCGCTTCCCCCACCATAGTAGAAAGAAGTGCCTATGTTAAGATTCTTTACACCAGATAAATCAAATCTCAACACACCCGCAAATTTATCAAAGTTAACAGTAGCGCCTCTTTGTCTTCCGTCAGCGATCCAAGTTGTGATCAAATCAGTCCTCAATCCATTCATAATTCCAAGCTTGTAAGACAGCCCGTTAAGTATATCTCCATAAGCCATAATTCCAATTTCCCTCCAAACGGTTGGAATTATGAATCTTTCAACATCAGGTCTCAATGTTCCAAAAAAGACGGGCGGTTCGTGATATTCGTTCATCCTGCTTGAAGGGATGAGGAATAATCCAGTTCTGAGATTAAATTTTGAACTCATTATGAAGTCAACATATAAGAATTCAACATAAACTTCTGGTTTTCTACTTCCGACATTTCCAATTCCAGCGTGCTCAATTTCAAGTTCTGAGTTAACAAGTATCCTTTCCGAAAATTTGTAGCCGATGTAGGGGATAAAACGCAGAACATCCCCTCTATCGGTTTTTGACCTATCAATGAAATTTTCATATGTTATTTCGCCATATCCCGCTATTGAAAGACCTTTGGGAATGTAATAAATTTTTGAAGCTGCTGGTCCGAGCCCAAAATATGATTTCAATTCAATCTCAGGCATTGCTACTTCAATGCGAAGCCGTCGGATTTCCTCTTTAATTGCTTCAATTTCCTGGCGCAATCTTTGTGTCTCTTCCGATTGAGCTTGAATTTGCGAAATTTCCATTTCAAGTTTTTTAATTTTCTCCTCAAGTTGTTTTATCTTTTCTTCCTGCGTTTGTGAGAATAAAACAATGGGAATTAAGGCAAGGAAGATCAATGTTAATTTTTTAATCATGTTTTTTCTCCTTTGTTTTGTTCGTTCTAAATATCAAGATTTCAAAAAGTTCCATAAACTTTTTGTTCATATAGATTGAGCCATCTTTGTACAAAATTAAAATGCCAACATCGGGGTTATCTTCAATGAATTTTCTTCTCATTTTTTCCGGCATCGCGAAAATAGTTGTTGAAAAAGCATCAGCAAAACCAGCGTCTTCATGCGCAACCGTGACTTGAAGGACATCTTCCTCGGGTGTCACAATGTGTTTTCTCAAATAGTTTCCGGATGTGGATATGCTGACATCTTTGAAGTTTACCATTTGAGCCAGCGATTTTCCATTTCTTGGGTCTTTTATCGCAATTGTTCTTTTATGCCCCCATATTTTCATATCTCCGCCTATTGAAATAAACCCTCTTTTAGTGTTGAGTTTTTCATATGCCTTTTCAATGGCAAATCCCTTCCCTATGCCACCTGGGTCAATCGCCATATTTTCCTCTTTCAGCATAACGCTATCTTCTTTAATTAGTATATTTTTAAAGTTGACAAGTTCCTTTGCCTTTATCTCGTCAATTTTACCCAATCTTTTGGCATTGATCGTCAGAGCCCCTATGGTTATATCAAAATAGCCAAAGCTTTTCTCAGAAACCTCAATGGCTTTTTTTATCATCTCCAAAGTTACATCAGAAACCTTTACAAATCTTTTCCCTGCGTTTGCATTTATCTTTGAGATCTCCGATGAATCAATGTAATCGGAGAGTTTGACTTCAATATCGCGAAGGATTTCATAAGCTTTTTTGTTAAGTTCAGGGCTTGTCATTTCAATATAAGAGTATGTTCCCATCAAATAGTAGCTTTTCCCCTGGGACAGCGTTAAGTTCAACGACAAGAGAAGTAATGTTATGCAGAGTTTTAACATCTCTTCATTTAGTTTATTTAGATTTAATCTAAATCAAATATAATAAATCCGCTTTAAAAAGTCAAGTTTGCGACAGATGGGATAATTTTATTTTGTGAAAAAAATCTTTTAGTTTTCTCTTGACTTTTGCAAAAATAGTTTTTAAAATTTCCTCAGAGTAAAACAAAATACGGAGCTTGCTATGTCAAGATTAATCATCTCTCTGTTTATCATTATAATTTTGGTGGGGAATGTTTTTGGGCAGGTTTCAACAGCTCAAATTGAAGGTCGTGTGGTTGATAATGAGGGAAATCCTTTGCCAAATGCAAATGTTGTGTTAAGGAATGTTGAGACAGGCTTGGTTCGTGGGACTATAACTACAAAATCAGGTAGCTATTTCATAGGTGGATTGCAACCAGGGAAATATGAAGTAAAGGTATCATTTGTTGGGTTTAGAACCGAAACAAAGAGGGTTGAGATCCTTATCGGTCAAACAGCCGTTGTTAACTTTACACTTGTTTCTGAGGCGATACCTTTAGGTGCGGTTGAGGTTGCAGCTGAGGCACCTGTTTTTGAGGTAAAGCGAACGGATGTATCAATGCCTGTAAGAAGGGAGCAAATTATGAATCTTCCATTGGACACACGAAATGTCATGCAATTAGCTGCTTTAGCCCCTGGTGTTAAAGCTTATGCGCCAATTGGTGGTAGAGCTTTGCCAGAAGCTGGTTCGCTACCCCCGTTGAGGTTTATCCAATTTTATGTGGATGGTATGGAATGGAAAAGTTATTATAACGGAAATATAGTAGGCATACCCCAGACTGGCTCACCTATGCCTCAAGAAGCGGTACAGGAATTTAGAGTTGTTTTAAACGCTTTTGATCCCGAATATACAAGGGGGACTGCATATGTTATTTCCGCAATAACCCCACGCGGGACGAATGAATTTAGATTGACAGCATTTGCTAATCTCAGGGATAAAAGATTGAACTCAAGGGGACCTTTCCAGGCAATTAAACCAGATTACAAACGACAACAATTTGGTTTTGCTATTTCTGGACCGATAGTGCCGGATAAAATGTTTTTCTTTGCATCGTATGAGTTGAATAATGAAAAAAATTTCATTGATGTTGTTCCAGGTCGCCCTGCATATAACCCAGGTATATGGGATTCTTATAGGGGTACTTTTGAATCACCAACTGCTAACCATACAGGTGTTGTTAAGTTAACTTATCAGTATAAAACTTCCCATACATTTGATTTGACATGGGTTACAAGGTATATGGATAGTAAGTTTTTCTTTGGCGGGACTTTTGCTTATACTGCTGGAATATATGGCAAATATCATATAAATTCAGTCCATTTTAAAGATACCTGGATCATATCGCGAAATGCGATAAACGAACTATCATTGCACTATCTGAGGTGGAGGCATGATGAGCCACTTATAAAGACAGGACCAGCATATATTTATCCAAGTATTTCACTTGGTAGAGGAACATTTCCGATAAGGTTAGCTGAAGATCATTATAGGTTGGTTAATAAGTTCACTTATAACCTTTCTGATTTTTACGGCGATCATATCATCAAAGCTGGCATTGAAGTCACAAGAGCTATAAACAAGCCTTGGTTTCCGTATTATTATTACGGACAATTTGTTTTCCCAACTGATACAAGTACCTTGCCTCAGTCAGCGACCATAGGAATTGGTTTTACAAATCCATATACTACAGATGATGCTGAAGGTTCTTTAAATGGTTATACAGTTGGAGCGTTTATTCAGGATAGATGGGTACCAATACCTCAACTGACAATAAGTTTTGGGTTGCGGTGGGATGCTGATATAAACATATTAAACAATAAATTCAAAGTTCGTTGGGCTGATAGTGCAGAAATAGCAAGCAAAATTCCGGCGGAGTATTTAAACAAAGGAGATAGGAAAAACGATCTTGACAATTTTGCCCCAAGGTTAAGTTTTAATTGGGATGTTCTTGGAACTGGGAAGATGATTTTGAGAGGTGGTTATGGGATATTTTTTGACAGGACCCCAAATTTCATAGGTTATTTTGAGCAGTTATACTCAAAGTGGGGTATTTACACTTTTATAAATCCAGGGACAACAAATCCAGATGAATTAAGACAAAGAATTCTCCAAGGTCAAGGAAGAACACGCCCAACACTTTATCTCTTGCATAATAAAATGTTAACTCCTTCGGTTTATCAATGGTCCATTGGTATAGCTAATCAGTTATCTTCAAACTTCGCATTCAGCATTGATTATATCAATAATAAGGCAACCGCGCTATATGTTCAAACTAATGCAAATTATTACATACCGAGTCAAAGACGGAGAGCGATTTCGGATAATTATGGGGACATTTATCTTTGGGGAAGTTATGGTAGAGCTTTTTATCACGGTTTCTTAACCAACTTTTTATTTAAGACACAATCCTACTCTTTGCAATTGTCGTATACTTTATCTTGGGCTTATTCAGATTTTGATGGTGTGACTCCACCGGCATATCCTTTTGCATCAAGCTATAGAATGCAAAGGAGCAGTGCGGATGAAAGACATCGTTTTGTTTTGAATTGGATTGTTAATTTGCCGTTTGGTTTCCAATTCAGTGGAATAGCGACTTTGGCTTCGCCAAGACCATTTAATGTTATTGATGGTAGGGATTTGAACGATAATAATTTCTATGATGATGATTGGCCTGGGGGCACGCGCATTTGGACACTTGATTGGAGGAAAATCAGAAATTGGTATAAAATGGTTGATATAAGGTTAAGTAAGTTATTTGAATTTGGTTATTACAAGGTTGCTTTGATTTTTGACGCCTTTAATGTTTTCAATTGGTTTAATGCAGCAAGTTACTTTAACCGCATGCGCGATGCCAATGGTAATCCGTTAGCGAATTTCGGTCAGCCAAATAGTTCATATGCACCAAGATATTTACAGTTAGGTTTAAGGGTGTTTTATAGATAAAATTTATCTGGGGAAGGTTAATCCTTCCCCTTTTTGTTCTTGCTTTTAAATTATGATTTTGCTATATTTAACATAGAATTGCCGAGGTGGCGGAATTGGTAGACGCGCACGTTTGAGGGGCGTGTGGGGAAACCCGTGCGGGTTCGAGTCCCGCCCTCGGCACAATTTTTTAATGGGGAATTTTATTATTCTTTCCTCTTGACATTAGTTTTTCGGAGCGTTAAATTAATTGCGAACAAAAATAAAAATTGAGGTTGAACTATGCGAGCAATTATATTTATTTTCACCTTACTTTTCTTCCTTGACTTGAGTTTTTCTCAAGAACAACCCACCTGGAATTCAAAATGGTTTTGCGTTTATTCAACCTACGATGACGCGACAAATGGTACGGGACATAATACTCCAAGTGTTGGTATCATTAAGGAAAATACTTTCATTGCTTGTGTGACAACCTATAACGCAAGGAGTTTTCTTGTTCCCTATGTTAATGCTGATTCAGCAAAGGGTCGTTTATATTATTATGGCTATGGTTCCTCGGGGATTGGAAACTTTTTCCTTCCTTGGACAAATCCAAACGATGTGTTTGACGAAGTTTTGATGCGAAATGCTTGGTTTATAATCGCAACTCCAGAAGATAGTTTAATTTATGTGGCAAATAACGATGAGAAACATAATATTCTTGTTTTTAAATTCACTGGAGATACCATTTTGCCAACACCCTATCGGATTGAAACGGGGGATAATGTAATCTTTTCTCTAGACCTTGATTCTCAAGGGCGTGTTTATGTAATCAATGACAGCAGTCGTGGAAAAGATGATGATATCAAGATTTACCCATCAATTAAAAGTAATCCGAACGTTTGGGAAACGCATATCGCAACACCAATTTTAAAAATTGATCTTCCCGATGGCGTTTACAAAGGCATTGAAGTTAACAATGATGGTTCGTGGTTATTTGTATCTTATAGCGATACTACACAAAGAAAAGTTGTTAAGTATATCGGCTCACCTCAAACGGGTTATCAAATTGATGCGAGATTCAAATTTCAACTCGGTGAATCCGATACGGGTGGCTCTTCTGCTTGGAAGGGGACACCAATTGGTTTAGAGTATTTAGATGAAAATAACCTTTTGTTTATTGCTTGTGCTGTGTGGAGACCTTCTCCATTTTCAATGGGTTATCCATATGGAAGAATTTATGTTGTTAGTGGGACAACAGGTGAGCCAATTGACACAATTGATATTGCTAAGTGGAATTTTATCATGACAGGCGGTTATAGCACAAGAACAGACGGGATTATCCCAGGAAATGCCTCAGGCTATACTTCGCCATATGATGTGAAGTTTGACGAGAAGAAAAATCTTTATACACAGTCATATTATGGTTGGACTGTTGACAAGTGGATTTATCAAGGAACGCTTCCAGTGATTCCTTTAAAGGTTGAAAAGATAGGCAATGAAATCCCCGTCGGTTATGAATTAAAGCAAAATTATCCTAACCCATTTAATCCGAGTACAATCATTGAATTTTCAATTCCGGAAAGGCAGCATGTTAGTTTGAAGATTTACACTATACTTGGTCAGGAAGTGTTTACGCTTATTGATGATGAACTTGAGCCGGGGAAGTATAAAGTCATTTTTGATGCGAAAGGACTCGCAAGCGGAACATATATTTATACATTGAGAGCGGGGAAATTTGTTGAAAGTAAGAAGTTAATGTTTGTGAAGTAATTTATAGCGGGGCGGTTTTTAAACCGCCCCTTTTTTATTTTTACGGGGGGACAAAAGTTGATATTCTCTCCAATTGTTTTTAAATTAAACAAAAACAAGGCAAACTTGTTTTTATGCCGAGAGCGAGCTACACAAACCCCGAAAAACTTGAAATTGATGTTGAAGTTGATCAACAATTAAGACCTTTAAAATTTGATGATTTCGTCGGGCAGGAAAAAATCGTCAATAATTTGAAGGTTTTCATACAAGCTGCTAAAATGAGGGAAGAACCCCTTGACCATGTGCTTTTGACTGGTCCTCCAGGGCTTGGTAAGACAACCCTTGCTTATATAATTGCGAATGAGCTTGGTGTTGGTATAAAGGTAACATCAGGTCCCGTAATTGAGAAGCCAGGTGACCTTGCTGGGATTTTGACGAGTTTGAACGATAGGGAAGTTCTTTTTATTGACGAGATACATCGTTTAAGTCCTGTTGTTGAGGAGTATCTTTATTCTGCGATGGAGGATTTTAAAATTGATATAGTGATTGATACGGGTCCAAATGCGAGGAGTGTTAAGTTGAATTTGCCGAGGTTTACGCTTGTGGGTGCAACCACAAGGGCTGGGCTTTTAACTGCTCCATTGAGGGCGAGGTTCGGCATAAGCGCTCGGCTTGACTATTATACGCCCGATGAACTTTGTCAAATCATAAAACGATCAGCGAAGATTTTACAAATTCAGATAACCGAAGAAGGCGCTTATGAAATAGCCCGCAGGTCAAGGGGAACACCGAGGATCGCAAATAGATTGCTGAAAAGGTCAAGGGACTTCGCTCAAGCTGACAAAAATCTTGCTGAATATGGCGGAGTCATCACGAAGGAAGTCGCTGAATATGCGCTTAAAGCGCTTGATGTAGATGAGCACGGGCTTGATGATATGGATAAAAGAATTCTTTTAACGATAATAGAAAAATACAACGGCGGACCTGTCGGCATCGGAACTATAGCAGTTGCTGTAGGTGAGGAGGAAGGAACGATTGAAGAAGTTTATGAACCATATTTGATTCAAGAAGGATTTATCAAAAGAACTCCTCGTGGTAGAGTTGCAACGGAACTTGCTTACAGACATTTTGGCTATATAAAAACGCGTTCGGAAAAACAGCCAGGTTTATTTGATAACTAAAACCGGAGAAATTTTAATGTCAAGGAAACAATACTCAATTCGCAGGACTTATATCGGTCGCATCCCGGAAGGGGCTGATCTGCTTGATTCAATTACCAAGATTTGTAAAGAGGAGGGTATAAAAATTGGAAAGATAACAGCTATAGGTGCTGTTAAGAAAGCAGTTGTTGCATATTACAATCAAACTGAAAAAAAATACTACAATCACGAATTTAACAAACCGATGGAAATTTTGAATTGCACTGGAAATGTGAGCTTGCTAAACGGTCAGCCGTTTGTGCATTGTCATATAACGCTTGCGGATGAAGAAGGAAAATGTTTCGGGGGACATTTGATGATAGGAACGGTTGTTTTCGCTTGTGAGATTTTTATAGAAGAATATGAAGGGGAAATTCTTGAAAGGGTTTTTGATGAAAGTTCGGGCTTATCGCTTTGGCATCCGGGGACAATTTTAATGGAGTGAAAAAACAAAGTTAAACTACACATGCCAATTGATCTAACGCATAAGGATTTGCTCTCAATTCAGCAAGCGAGGGAGCTTGTTGCAAAGGCGAAGGAAGCTTTTCTTGAGTATAAAAATTATACTCAAGAACAGGTTGATAAAATTGTTCGTGCGATGTTTGAAGCTGGATATGAGGCATCGGAACGGCTTGCTCGTCTTGCGGTTGAGGAGACAGGGATAGGGAGGTGGGAGGATAAAAAGTTAAAGAATGAATTTGCGACGAAATTTACATATGAATCCATAAAAAACTTAAAGACGGTTGGCGTCATAAATTATGATAGGGAGAAAAGAGTTGTTGAGATTGCTGAGCCGATGGGTGTTATAGCAGCTTTAATTCCGACGACAAATCCAACTTCAACGGCGATGTTCAAGGCGTTAATTTCCGCCAAGACGAGAAATGCGCTTGTCGTAAGCCCTCATCCAAGAGCTGTTAAATGCACTTATGAAGCAATTCAAATGATGCAAAGCGCAGCTGAAAAAGCTGGAGCGCCGAGGAATTTATTTCAGTGTATGACCGAGGTGGCAATTGAAGGTACGATGGAGCTTTTGAAACATCGGGATGTTTCGTTAATTCTCGCAACGGGAAGCACGCAGATGGTCAAAATGGTTTACAGCATCGGTAAGCCAGCTTATGGTGTAGGTTCGGGTAATGTCCCAGCATTTATTGAAAGGACTGCGAATATAAAGAAGGCGGTTGCGGATATAGTTTTTGGGAAAACTTTTGATTATGGAACGCTTTGCTCAGCGGAAAACGCTGTTGTTTGTGATTCACCTATAAGGGAACAAGTTATTTACGAGTTTAAGAAAAAAGGCGCTTATTTTTGCAATCCGGATGAAAAGGCAAAACTTGAGAGGATAATTTTGACACCGCAGGGAGGGATAAATCCTGAAATTGTTGGAAAGCCAGCTGCATATATTGCTCAAAAAGCGGGGTTTTCAGTCCCTGAGCAAACAAGCGTATTGATAGCTGAACTTGAAGGGGTTGGAAGACAGTATCCTCTTTCAGTTGAAAAGCTCTCGCCTATACTCGCTTTTTACACTGTTGATGGCTGGAGGGAGGGTTGCCATAGATGTATTGAGCTTCTTGAATTCGGTGGGCTTGGACATACTATGGTAATTCATTCAAGTGACCCAGATATAATTGTAAAATTTGCGCTTGAAAAACCGGCTTTCAGAGTTCTCGTTAATACTGTTGCTGCGCTTGGAGCTGTAGGTTATACCACAGGGCTTGATCCATCAATGACTCTTGGTCCCGGAACCCTGGGGCATTCTATCATTTCTGAAAATGTCACTGCTAAACATTTGATTCAGATAAAACGACTCGCTTATGAACTTCTGCCACTTCACGATATTGAAGGGAATAGAATTAAAAGCTCGGATGCAAAAAGATTTTCCAGCGTCCCTGAAATTAAAAGGGATGTGAAAAACATAATTGAAGAGATTGAGGAAAGGATAAAGTTGAAGGCGGGCAATCCGCCAATGTGGACAAAGGAAAAAACTCTTGAAAGTGAGAAAAAAATTTACGGCTCTGGGATAAGTGAAGAAGATATAGAGAGAATCATTCGTGAATTCCAGTCGCAAATTTCTAAATGAGCATTATGAAATTGATGCGGGATTTTATTGAGAGGAAGCTTGATATTGAGTTCTATTTACAACCGACACTGAAAATAGCAAGAGAACTTCTCGGCAAAGTTATAATAAGGAAGCTCGGGGATAAAATTCTTGCAGGGAAAATTGTTGAGACAGAGGCGTATATTGGAGAAGATGACCCTGCAAGCCATGCTTTCGGTGGGAAAACGCAAAGGAATAAAATAATGTACCTTCAAGGCGGACACGCATATGTCTATTTCACTTATGGCATGCACTATTGTTTTAATGTTGTGACTGAAAGAGAGGGATTTCCATCCGCTGTTTTGATAAGGGCGGTTGAGCCAATTTACGGGATTGAATTGATGAAGAAATTTCGTGGTGTTGAAGACATATATAATCTCACGAATGGTCCAGCAAAATTTTGTCAAGCGTTTAAAATTGATAAAAGGTTCAATGGCGTTTCGTTGCTTGGTGATGAAATTTTCATCTCTCGTCCTTTGATGGAAGAGAAGTTTGAAGTTGGGAGAAGCGAAAGGATCGGGATAAAAAGCGGGCTTGACAAAAAGTGGAGGTTTTTCATCAAGGATAATCCTTTTGTCTCAAAGGTGAAAATAAAGTTGAGGTGAAAAATGCCAAACAAAGTTTTATATGAAGCGAACATTAAAGGTAAAATAATCCGCATAGTTCACGGTGATATAACGGAGGAAGCTGTTGATGCTATAGTTAATGCAGCGAATGAGCACTTACAGCATGGCGGTGGCGTTGCAGGGGCGATAGTTAGAAAAGGTGGATATGAAATTCAGGAGGAAAGCAACAAAATTGGTTATGTTCCAACTGGAAGTGCAGCTATAACGGGGGCTGGGAAGTTGCCTGCAAAATTTGTCATCCACGCTGTCGGACCTATTTGGAGAGGTGGCGCGAGTGGGGAAGATGAAAAGCTTGAAAGCGCCGTCGTCTCAAGTTTGAAAATCGCAGATGAAAGAAAATTGAAGTCAATCTCTTTTCCAGCGATAAGTACTGGCATTTTCGGTTTCCCAAAAGAAAGATGCGCAAAAATCTTAATTGGCACAGTCGTTCGCTTTCTTGAAGAAAATCCCGACACAAGTGTTGAAGAAATAAGGTTCTGTCTTTTTGATGAACCAACTTTAAATGCCTTCGTTGAAGAATTTAAGTCCCGTTTTCAAAAGGGTTCTTAACAAATTAAAAGGATAAACGCCATGAAAAAGGACTTTACAATACTTGTAACTCGTGAAATTCCAAAGCAAGGACTTGATATTTTGAAGAAGAACTTTAAAAATGTGATTGTGAATACGAGGGATAGAAATTTAACACATAATGAACTTGTAAAGATGGTTCGTGGTGTTGACGCTGTCCTTTGTCTTTTGAGCGATAGAATTGACGCTGAGGTAATCTCAAACATGGACAGGTGTAAAGTAATATCAAATTATGCTGTCGGTTTCAATAATATTGATGTTGATGAGGCGACTAAGCGTGGAATTATCGTGACGAATACACCTGGTGTTCTTACAGATGCAACCGCTGATTTGACTTGGGCGTTGATTTTGGCTGTAACGAGGAGGATCGTTGAAGCGGACAAGTTTGTTCGTCGTGGGCGTTTCAAGGGATGGGCTCCAATGCTATTGCTTGGAACTGAACTTGCTGGGAAAACGCTTGGGATAATCGGCGCTGGTAGAATTGGAACCGCTGTTGGTTTGAGGGCAAAGGGATTTAAAATGAAAGTCCTTTACTTTAACACGCATAAAAATGAAATACTTGAAGAAGAAGTCGGGGCAAAAAAAGTTGGACTTGAAACATTGCTTAAGAATTCGGATATAATCACAATTCATGTCCCGTTGACTTCAAAGACGAGGCATTTGATCGGGGAGAGGGAAATAAATTTAATGAAAAAGGGAGCGTATCTTATTAACACCTCTCGTGGTGAGGTGGTTGATGAAATGGCTTTGATAAAAGCGTTAAAGAAAGGAAAACTTGCAGGGGCTGGACTTGATGTCTTTGAATTTGAGCCGAAAGTTCCAAAAGAGTTAATTGAGCTTGAAAATGTTGTGTTAACTCCACATATAGGAAGTGCGACTGTTGAAGCGAGGACGAAAATGTCAATAGTTGCAGCTGAAAATATCGTCAAAGTTTTATCTGGGAAAGTTCCAGCGAATATCGTTAATCCGGAGGTCTTGTCAAAGTAAATTTAGAATTTGAAACCGAGCAAGTTAAGCACATAAAAGTAGATTGTTATGTAAAGCCAAGCGATAATGTCAAGAGCGAAGCCGGCTTTTAACATATCTTTTAATGTCACATATCTCATCCCGTAGACAAGGGCGTTTGGTGGCGTTGCCACAGGAAGCATAAAAGCCATTGATGCTGCAATAGTTGCTGAAATTACAACAACCGTTGGCTCTACACCAAGACCAGTGCAAATTGAAATTAAAATTGGAACCATCATTGAAGTGACAGCTGTATTTGATGTGACCTCTGTGAGAAGCTCCATAAAAATAACTACGATGAAGACAAGAAGATAAGTGGAAGGTTTGCCGAAGGTTTTAATAAATTCACTTGCTATGACATTTGCAAGTCCCGTTTTAAATAAGGCATCTGATAAAGCAATACCTCCACCAAACAAAAGCAAAGTTCCCCAATCCACATATTTTGAGTCCTTCCAATCCAGAATGAATTCCCTCTTGGAGAAATTTATCGGCAAGATGAATAGAGTTATACAGCCAAAAACTGCTATCAGATACTCGTCAAACCATTCAAGTTTTTCACCGATTACTGGTATAAAATTCCAGAATGGATTTGTCACCCATAGCAAAGCTGTGAAGATGAAAACCGAAAGTGTCAATTTTTCCGCTTTTGAAAGTTTGCCGAGTTTGTTTTTCTCTGAAACGAGCAACTCTTTTATCTCTTCGTTAAATTTGAAGTTGAATTTGAATGTGAGTTTTAACACAAGCCAGAGTATCGGCAGGGCGAAAATGACAAACGGGATTCCGAAGCTCATCCATTTGAGAAAGTTTATGTGTATGATTTTCTCCTTTGACAAGATTGAGACAGCTATTCCATTTGGCGGTGTTCCGATGATCGTGCCTATACCTCCAATGGATGAAGCGAAAGCAACACCGAGCATAATTGCCTTAGCATACTTTGATGTTTGATCAACATTTAGTTTGTTTAAAACCCCAAGCGCTATTGGTAGCATCATAGCGGTTGTCGCTGTGTTTGAAACCCACATTGATATGAAAGCTGAAGCGACGATCAAGCCGAACAAAATTTTCCCCGGGCTTTGTGCAATTTTACCTCGCGTCAAAATCCAAAGCGCAATTCTTCTGTCAAGCCCCCATTTTTGCATTGCGCCAGCTATTAAAAACCCGGCGAGAAATAGAAAAATTATCGGGTTAGCGTAATTCAAAAAGACATTCTTTCCATTTAATTCAATGAATTTCCCATCCTGAAAACCGTAAGTATGAAACAGAGGAAGTATAACGCCCGGCAAAAGTGATGTCACGGGGATTGGAACAGCTTCACTAATCCACCAAGTTATCATCAAAATGAGTAGGGCGAGGACAACTTTCATGCTATAAGCAAGTTTTAATACATCTGCGTTTGTCTCTGTTACTTGTAATTTAAGTTTTGCGTGTTCAATAAATACTTGTGGTGTTGGAATAAGGATGATTAAAACGAAAAAAGTTAAGCCGAGAAAAAAGCCAAGGTTTCCTCTGACCCTTTCAAATTCCATATTTCAGCGAATTTATTTTTTAATAGATGAATTCTTGTATATCGTAAATCGTGACTTTGACGCCATATTGTGTTAAATTTTTAAGACCTTCTTTGATTCTGTTTATTTGCTCCGCTATTTCAAACTTGTTTAATGTCCTCGCTCCGATCTCACGCATCAATTTGACATATTCGTTTGCTTCATCAAGTACGAGTGGGGATAGATAAATTATATCTCCTTTTGAAAGTGGCATTTTGAGGATTGTCTCAATGGTGTTTTTCACATGCGGTTCATATAATTTATCGCCACCTGCGCCAGCGAGAACTATTATTCCGACATTTATACCTGCTTTTTTAATTGTTTCAACAACATCAACGCATTCATTAGGTGAGCCAGGTTTATTAAGATATTTGAAAAGTTCAGGATCTCCAGTTTCAAGACCGATGTAAATTCTTTTAACTTGCAAGTTTTTCAACTCAACATATTCTTGGGGTTTTTTCTTTTCAGCGCCAAATATATCAAGGAATGAATATATCCCATCAAATGAAAATTCAAAGTCCGGATTTCTTTTTGCTATTGGAAATTCTTCGTGAAGTATCTTTAAAAGTTCAATCAAAAGTTTTTGTGGTATTATCAAAGCATTTGCGTCGCCAAGGAAAATTGATTTTCTCAAACCAATGGCTCTACCGAAAAATTCTTTTACCTTTTTTATATGCTCTTTAAATTCATCGGGTGATTTTATCCTGAATCTCCTGTCTTGATAGAAACTGCAAAATGTGCACTTGTTCCACGAACAACCCTCTGCGGGTTGAAGGACAAGCGAAAGGTATTGATCTGGTGGAAGGATGCTTATAGGTTTGTAAATTGAAAAAAATTTGATTGCGTCTTTTTGAAGAGCGTCGTAATCCCAGCGTAAAATATCCTCAAGTCGCCCTGTGATTTCGTAGTTTTGGTGGGTGAATTTTTTTATCCTTTCAACTCTTTCAATCACTTCGTTTATGATTTTCCTTTTTTCGTTCTCATCAACGAAAACTTTCACTTTAAATTTGTCTTCGTCAAAAAATTTTTTCATCATCCTGTTGTCAAGTCCTCTTCTATAGCTTATGCCGTTGAAAAAACCGCCCATGAATTTCCCCTCGGCGTCAAAGTAATAAATGTATTGATGTTCCTCGGATATGGTGGTTGAGTATTTTTGCAGATTGAAATACACATTTCCAATTCCTGGGACGGAAGTTTTTAGAACATTTTCGCTGACTTTTTCCATGTGATAATTTGAATTTTTTGCACCGGCGTTTTTAACTTTACAAGGTAAATTTAAAAACAAAAAAATTTTTAGCAAATGTTATATCCGATAAAGATTGAAAGGGTTGGGGATAAGCTTAGATTTAGTTGGAATGATGGACATGAAGACATTTTCAGTTTAAGTTTTTTGAGAAGAGTGTGCCCGTGCGCAACTTGTTCCGCAGAAAGGGAAAGTGGAAGGGATGCCGAGTTACCTTCATCGGCTTATGATATAAAAGAGGTAAATTTAGTTGGGAATTATGCGATACAAATAACTTGGGGGGATGGACATAACACGGGGATATATAGTTTTGATTATCTTCGCTTGTTAAAGGAAGAATAAAAAGGGCGGTTTAAGAACCGCCCTTCGTTTTTAAATTTCGCGCTCAACGAGTTTTTTCTTCAGTTGCGAAATATGCCATGTGATATTAATTTCTTTCGGACAAGCTTGAACGCAATGGAAAATTGTATGACAGCGCCAAATACCATCCGGTGTGTCAATTATATCAAGTCGTTCATCGGTTGCCTCATCACGCGAGTCAAATATAAACCTGTATGCTTTAAGAAGAGCAGCGGGTCCAAGATAATTATCATTTGACCATGTTGATGGGCAACTTGTCGTACAGCAGGCGCAAAGAATGCATTTTGACGCTTCCATTATAAGTTCAACATCCTCCGGGCTTTGAATTCGTTCTCTTTCAGGCGGTGGTGTTTTTGTGATTAAATAAGGTTTAACAGCTTCATACTTTTTCCAAAAATCAGTGAAGTCAGTGACAAGGTCTTTAATTATGGGCATTCCAGGAAGTGGCTCAACTACAATTGGCTTTTTATATGTCTTATTTTTATCCGAATAACCGAGGTCTTGAAGCAGTATTGAACAAGCAAGCATATTTTTACCATTAATTCTCATCCCATCTGAGCCACATATTCCGTGAAGGCAAGAGCGTCTAAATGTCAACGTCCCGTCAATTTCATTTTTTATGTAATGAAGGACATCAACAACTCTATCTTTAGGGTCAGCTTCAACTTCATAGTCCTTATAGTAAGGTTCTTTGTCTGTTTCGGGGTTGAATCTGAAAATTCTGAATGTGACTTTCATTTTAGTCCCCTTATGATTTTTTTAGTATTTCCTTTCCATTGGTGGAATTTTCGTTATGACGACTGGTTTATATTTAATGATCGGCTCTTTTTCTTCGTTTTTGTATATGAGTGTATGTTTGAGCCAATTTTGATCATCGCGCTTGGGATAGTCCTCACGATAGTGAGCACCTCTGCTTTCGGTCCTATTTAAAGCGCTGTAAGCTATCGCCTCCGCTGTATCAAGCAAGTTCCCAAGCTCAATAGCTTCAATAAGGTCGGTGTTAAATCTCTTCCCCTTGTCGTCAATTTTAATCTCTTTATATCTTTCCTTCAACTCCTTGATTTTTTCTATCGCTTCCTTTATACTTTCACCGGTTCTGAAGACGGACACCTTATCCATCATAACTTCTTGAAGTTCCTTTCTAATCCTTGAGACGCGTTCTTTGCCGTTACCATGGAGTATTTTTTCAATTGTTTTTCTTGTCCATTCGTCGGCATCTTTCGGTAGGGTGGGGAAGTCATGCTCTTTGATATATTCAGCCATTTTCTTACCTCCGCGACGACCGAAGACGATTATATCAAGTAGTGAATTTGTGCCGAGACGGTTTGCTCCATGCACCGAGACGCAAGCGACTTCTCCAGCAGCGTAAAATCCTTCAATTTTCGTCCCTTTGTCATCAATTACAACTTCAGCATCAACATTTGTTGGGATTCCGCCCATTGCGTAGTGTGTTGTCGGTTGAACCGGGATTGGTTCTTTAACAGGGTCAACCCCAAGATAAATCCTTGCAAAGCCAGTTATCTCGGGAAGTTTTTTGTTTATAATCTCTGGTCCGAGATGTGTTAAGTCAAGTAAAAGGTAATGTGTTCCGTCCGGTCCTTCTATACCACGACCTTCTCTTATCTCTGTATACATCGCCCTTGAAATCACATCTCTTGGCGCCAGGTCCTTTATCGTTGGAGCGTATCTTTCCATGAATCTTTCGCCGAGTTTATTCCTTAGAACTCCGCCTTCACCTCTTGCAGCTTCTGATACAAGAATTCCCAAGCGCCAAAGTCCCGTCGGATGAAATTGAACAAATTCCATATCTTCAAGCGGGATTCCTCTCCGATATACAATTGCAAATCCATCACCAGTCCCTACTACAGCGTTGGAGGTTATTCTATAAACTCTTCCATATCCACCAGTGGCAAACATAACTGTTTTAGCGTGAAATATGTGTATCTCGCCCGTTGGGATTTCAATCGCTACAACTCCTCGGACTATGTTATCTTGGACGATCAAGTCGGTTACGAAAAATTCGGGGAAGAATTGGACTCCACGTTTGATGCAGTTTTCATAAAGTGTTTGAAGCATAACATGACCAGTCCTATCAGCTGAGAAGCAAGCTCTTTTTACAGGGATTCTTTCACCAAAGGGATTATTTGGGTCCTTTGGCTTTGTGTGACCACCGAATGGTCTTTGTGCGATGAGCCCTTTTTCATTTCTTGAAAACGGCATTCCCATGTGTTCAAGTTCAATTATAGCGCGTATCGCGTCCTGGCACATTATTTCAATTGCATCTTGATCCCCGAGGAAATCGCTCCCTTTAACTGTGTCAAAGAAATGATATTCCCAGGAGTCGTCTTCTTCGTTTCCAAGTGCTGCACACACTCCACCTTGAGCAGTTCCGGTATGCGACCTTGTAGGATAGACCTTTGTTAAAACAGCGCAAGAATAACCTTCGGGGATTTCAAGTGCTGCGCGAAGTCCAGCGCCCCCAGCGCCAACAATTACTGCATCATATTGATGAATCATTTTTTACACCTCTTGAAATTTTGTTTTAAAGTGCTTAAAAACTTAATGCTGTGCTTACACCCAAAACCCAAAAAGCAATCCCAGATATAACTATGATGCCGTAAAGTGTAACAGCAACCCAATGTTTCATCTTGAAGTCCCTTAAAATAGACCATATCCCATTTAAACCATGCCATAAACCCAAGGTTATAAATGTCAAATAAAACATCTTCCAATACGCACTTGAAAATCTCATAACCGATTGTTCGTATGAGTGTCCAATTTCAGGTGAGTAGTGCATATAGATATAATGTCCGACCATTGCAAATATCAAAAATATACCTGTTATCCTCTGGAGCAACCACCCAATTGAACCGCTTTTTCTTGAGCCGTAATATTTGAATGACATTTGAAAACCTCCAATTTGTTTTAGGTTCTTAAATTCAACCAATTGGGCTGATTTTACCGGCAAATGCTTGATGTATTTCGTGGCTAAATATGAAATAGCCCATCGCAAGAAAAACGATGATTCCGATAATCATTAGATAAGCAAACGCTTTCTTATGATAGAACGCGCCTTTACCGAAATCAACAAGTACAATCCTTATTCCATTGAGCGTGTGTGCGAGGACAAACGCAAAAAGTAGCCATTCAAGAAACTTAAAAATTGGCTTTTGAAACAAAGCCATTTCTGCGTCAAAAGCCTCTTTGCCTTTTGTTAAAGTTGATAGGGCGTAGATGTGGAGATAAATATAAGCGGTAAGGGCAATCCCTGAAATTCTGTGAATTATCCACGCCCAACCCCCTGATTCTTTTTTGTAGGAGGCGACAAGCTTGAAATAACCTTCTTTCGTTTTTACGGGTTTCATGCAAGTGCTCCGTTAGTTTTGTTTGCTTCGTTCAAAATTTAAAAAAATAAAAAAACAATATCAACTGAAATTTTGAAAAGAAATCGCTTCGTCTTATCTTTAAAAGCGGAAAAATTAACGCCATGATAATTATGCCGGAAAGGAAAAAAACTGCAAAAAGAGAAGAGCGCCTCATTTCAATTGTCATACCTTTGTTTAACGAAGTTGAGTCGCTTCCTGAACTTTATCAGCAAATAATTGATGTTGTAAAAGAAAACAAATACAGATACGAAATCATTTTCGTTGACGATGGTTCGGATGATGGTTCACTTGATGTGATTAAAAAAATCAAGCGAGGCGATAGAAATGTCAAATTTATAAGTTTCAGGAGAAATTACGGCAAATCAGCTGCGCTTGCGGTTGGTTTTGAACACGCAAGCGGTGATGTTATAATAACGATGGACGCTGACCTTCAAGATGACCCCCGTGAAATACCAAACCTTTTGAAAAAGCTTGACGAGGGCTTTGACCTTGTCTCAGGTTGGAAGAAAAAAAGATACGACCCGATAACAAAAACGATCCCCTCAAGGATTTTCAATTTCGTCGTCTCAACTTTAACTGGGATAAAAATTCACGATTTCAATTGCGGTTTAAAGGCGTATAGAAAAGAAGTTACTCAAGATATAAAAGTTTATGGGGAATTACACAGATATTTGCCTGTCCTTGCTCATTGGGCGGGTTATAAAATAGGCGAGATTGTGGTTCAACATCATCCGAGAAAATATGGTAAAACGAAGTTCGGCATAAGCAGATTCATCAAAGGTTTTCTTGACCTCCTCACCGTTATGTTTACGACAAGATATTTCAAAAGACCATTGCACCTTTTTGGAAGCATTGGGATTTTCATCTTCGTCATCGGCTTTGGGATAACATTTTATCTTTCGCTTTTAAAGTTGATTGAAAACATCACCTTAAGTAACCGACCACTTTTCATCCTTGGGGTTATGCTAACGATCGTCGGGATACAATTTATTTCAATTGGTCTTCTTGGCGAAATGATAACCCGCGCATATCAGCACATTGAGACATATTCAATCAAAGAGATTCAATTATAAATTTTAAGCGTAGATGAAGGTAATCATAATTGGAAGTGCTTATCCATACAGGGGCGGTATAGCACATTACACGGGGCTGTTGTACAAAGCGCTTTTGAGAAGGGGACATGTCGTTAAAGTCATAACTTTTAAAAGGCAATATCCGAAAATCCTTTTCCCCGGGAAAACACAAATTGAATCAGGGCAATTAACCGAGAAAATTGAAACATTACAGCTGATTGATTCTGTGAATCCATTTAATTGGTTTCGTGTTGGTTTTAAAGTTGCTTTTGAAAAGCCAGACATCGTTATCTTTAAATATTGGATGCCTTTCTTTGCGCCTTGTTTCGGGAGCATTGCTTTTATCGCAAAAGTATTTTCTAAGGCGAAAATCATCTTCATCTGTCATAATATCATCCCTCACGAAAAAACGATCTTTGATACCGTTTTAACTAAGTTCGCTTTTCTTTTCGTTGATCATTTTATAGTCCAGTCAAGTGCGGTTGAATCCGATTTGTTGAAGGTTAAACCTGGGGCGAGTTATAAAAAGGTTTATCATCCTGTATATGAAATTTTTGGAGCGCCGATTGAAAAGGTAAAAGCGAGGCAAGTCCTCGGTTTAAGACCTGATGATAAGGTTTTGCTTTTTTTCGGTTATATAAGGGAGTATAAAGGGCTTGACATCCTTTTGAGAGCGATGAAGTTCGTCCTTGCGAATTTTCAAGTTAAGCTTCTCGTCGTCGGCGAATTTTACGAAAAACCACAAAAGTATTATCAGATTGTTGAAGAGGAAGGAATCGCTGATTTCGTCATTTTCAGAGATGAATATGTCCCAAGTGAAGAAGTTGGGGTTTATTTTTCAGCAAGCGATGTCGTAGTTCTTCCTTATAAATCCGCAACCCAAAGCGGGATAGTTCAAATAGCTTATAATTTCAACAAACCAGTTATAGCGACAAATGTTGGAGGTCTTCCTGAGGTTGTCCTTGATGGAAAGACGGGTTTTATAGTTGAACCTTCGCCGGAGAAAATTGCTGAGGCGATCGTTAAGTTTTTTAAGGAGGCACTGGCTGATGAATTTTCAAAAAATGTTGAAGTTGAGAAACGGAAGTATTCTTGGGATGTTTTAGTTGAAGCGATTGAGTCGTTTTTAAAATAAAAAAGGGGGCTTTAGAAGCCCCCATTTAAATCATTCCTCCTCAACGGCTTCCTTATGCTTTTGCGCCTCTGCGATGATTTTATCAGCTATCTCCTTCGGGACCTCTTCGTAATGTGAAAATCTCGCCTTGAAAATCCCACGACCTTGTGTTAGAGACCTTAAAGCTGACGAATAACGGTAAAGTTCTTTCTGCGGAACATATGCCTTTACAACTTGATAATTTCCTTCCGCTGTCATTCCTATGACTTTGCCTCGCCTGCTTGAAATATCTCCAATGACGCTTCCCATGAATTCTTCCGGGACTTTGACCTCAATTTCATATATCGGTTCAAGCAAAACGGGGTTGGCGTTCATGAAAGCTTTTTTAAAAGCCATTGAAGCTGCAATTTGGAACGCAAGGTCAGATGAATCAACCGGGTGATATGAACCGTAGTCAAGCGTGACTTTGACATCAATAACTGGATAACCAGCGAGAACGCCTTTTGCCATCGTATCCCTTACACCTTTTTCAACTGCTGGGATATAATTTCTTGGGACGACACCACCAACGATAGCGTCAACAAATTCAAAGCCACCGCCTCTTGGCAATGGCTCCAACACAAGCCATACATCGCCGTATTGACCCCTTCCACCTGTTTGTCGTTTATATTTTCCTTGTTCCCTTGCTTTTCCTTTTATTGTCTCTCTGTATGGAATTTTCGGCTCACCGAGTTCAACTTCAACGCCGTATTTTTCCTTCAATCGCTTTGCAATTATCGTCAAATGCATCTCTCCTTGACCACTTATCAAGGTCTGTTGAAGCTCGTTGTCAACCGTGAATACAAATGTCGGGTCTTCTTCGTGAAGGGCGTGCAAACCAGCAGCTATCTTTTCTTCCTCACCCTTGTTCTTTGAAATTATCGCAAACTGAATCACCGGCTCAGGAAATTCAATTCGTGGTATGACAACTGGAAATGTCTTCGTTGAAAGAGTATCATTTGTGTGTGTGTTTTTCAACTTTACAACAGCTCCAATGTCACCTGCGTAGAATTTTTGGACCTCTTTCCTTTCTTTCCCATTCATTACATAAAGCTGGCTTAATCTTTCAAGCGTCCCATTGCTCTGGTTTAAAAGGTCAATTCCTCTTGTTATGGTTCCGGAGTAAACCTTGAAAAATGAGAACTCACCCACATGTGCTTCTGAAACCGTCTTGAAAACGAAAATCACCGGCTCAGCTGATGAATCGTAATTTAGGTTTATTTGTTGCGATGAATCGTTTTTCAAAGTCGCTTGTACTTTCCTTTTGTTCGGGCTTGGACAATAATCAACGATGAAATCAAGTATTCGCTTTGTGCCGATATTATGATATGAATCGGCGCATAAAATAGGGAAGATTTTCCTTTCAGCAATTGCTTTTACAAAACCCTCTTTTAGTTCATCCTCGGTTAAACCACCATTTTCAAAGAATTTGTTCAAAAGTTCCTCGTCCGTCTCAGCGACAGATTCAATCAATTCCTCGCGCATCTTTTCAACTTTCTCTTTCAAGTTCTGCGGTATTTCCTCCTCAACATAATTGCCCGATAAATCATTTGAAAACTTCAAGAGTTTCATCTTCAAAATGTCAACCAACGAATTGAATGATGTTCCTTCGTTTAGAGGGAATTGAACAGCAACCGCTTCGTGTCCGAACCTTTGTCTTATTTGCTCAACGACTTTTTCAAAATTTGAATGTTCAGCATCAAGCTTATTGACCACGAAAATAACGCTGTTTCCGTATTCTTTTGCAATTTCCCATGATGTTTCAGTCCCAATTTCAATTCCTTCAACTGATTTTACAAACAGTAAAGCTATGTCTGTCACTTTTAATCCGCTTTTAACCTCACCTATGAAGTCGGCATACCCGGGCATATCAACAATGTTAATTTTGACATCTTTCCACTCGCAATGAAGCAGGGACAAATTAATTGACGCTTGCTGTGCAATTTCATCTGGGTGATAGTCCGAGATGGTATTTCCTTCTTGAACTCTTCCAAGTCGTGTTGTGACCCCAGCGCTATAAAGAATTGCCTCAGCGAAGGATGTTTTCCCAGAACCGCCGTGCCCTATTAAACCGATGTTCCTTATTTTTTCCGTTGGATATTCCTTCACCACAATTCAACCTCCCTTATCTTTTTGTGTTTATGCCTTTAGCTTCGTTATAACAGTGCGAATTGCCTTTATCAAAGCGAAAACTCTCGTAAGTCCAGAGGGAAGAAAATCCGTAGAAGGGCTGTCCCCTGAAAATGCAAATTTGAACTTTTGAAGGTATGATTGCAATGATTGCGTTAAATTTCCTATCAGTTCAAATTGCGATTGTGCTTGAGCGCTTGCTCTCTCAATGTTTTCAAGTATTGAAGGAAGCCGTTCGTTTATCAGGGTTGTCGTCTTGTTAAGGTTTTCAATCAGAGATCTCAACTTTACAAATACAAATATCAAATAAACCAAAAGTGCGATTGCACTTGCTAAAAGAAGGGCTAACAAGACCTGAATTATAACTTGCATTTTCAAACCAAATTAAATTTTTCATCCTTTCGCTTTCTTTGTTTCCTCCTTGTAGGTCTCAACTCCTGACTTAACCGCTTCTTTGACGGTGTCAACTTTTTGTTTGGCTGTTGTTATAAGTTCATCAACTTCTTTCTTAATCCTTTCTGCCTCCTCTTTTGCCTTTTCAATTATCTCATCTGCCTTTGTTTTCGCCTCGGCGAGATATTGACTGGCTTTGTCCTTCGCCTCGGATGATTTCTCCTTTATCATAGCTCGCATCTCCTTTCCACTTTTAGGTGTGAAGAGCATAGCAAGGACAGCTCCAAGTGCCCCACCAATTAAAAAGCCAATTAGGAACCCCTTGAACATCCCTTCGTTGTTGTCCCTTGCCATAATTATACCTCCATAAATTTGTTTGTTGAATTTCAAAGATAAGATAAAAAGTAAGGGCTTAAAAATCAAGGATTTCAAAACAAACTTACGATATGCCGAGCGCTTCTTTTACTATCTCCTCAATCTGGGATAGATTGTATGGTTTGCGCAGGAACTTCGTCCCCGATGGGAGCTTACCCTTAACCTCAACATCAACAAAGCCGGTGACCAAAACAAATTTAACTTCCTTTGAAATTTCATAAATTTTCTCAATCAATTCATCGCCCATCATTTTAGGCAAACCATAATCAACAAAAGCGATTTTTATGTCTTTGTTTTCTTTGAACTTTTCAAGAGCACTTTCACCATCTTCCGCCTCCAATGTTTCAAATCCGAGCATTTGAAGATAATCGCGCATTATTATCCTCAAACTTTCCTCATCTTCAACGATGAGGACCTTATGCCCCTGACCGATTTTCTCCATAACTTCTTCTCCCCGATTTATTTTAACTTCTCTTTCTTCGCTTAGGAAGACAGGAAGATAGATGTAAAAAACCGTCCCTTTCCCGAGTTCACTTTCAAAATCAACGAATCCATTGTGTAGCGAAACGACATTTTTCACGATAGAAAGCCCAAGCCCGGTTCCTTTACCAGGTTCTTTTGTTGTGAAAAACGGCTCAAAAATTTTCTTCTTAACCTCTTCGCTCATCCCAACGCCTGTGTCAGAGACAGCGATGACGATGTATTTTTCAACCGTTGCCTTCCCAAATTTTTTCTCAACGAAATCACCACCAACCGTCAATGTCTCAATGCTCAATCTTCCACCCGAAGGCATCGCATCCCTTGCGTTAAGCGCGAGATTTAAAATCGCCTGTTGTAAATCCCCGTATGAGCCCAAAACGACGCATTCATCTTCAACCTTGATTTCAATTTGTATCGTCTTTGGAAGCGTATGTTGAAGTATCCTGACGGTGTCATTTATCAATTGCTTAATTAATATCGGCTTGAATTCCTCCGGTTTCTTTTTGGAGAATTGTAATAGACGCTTCGCAATCTCAGCACCTCGCTGACTTGCAGATAAAGCGGAGTCAAGATAAGACAGGATTTTTTTATCCTCCGTTTTAATCTTGGCTATTTCAAGCATCCCGGAGATTATACCCAAGACATTGTTGAAGTCGTGTGCAATCCCGCTTGCAAGCTGTCCGAGAACCTCAAACTTCTGAAGCTCAAGAACTTCCCTTTCCTTTTGCTTCTTTTCGGTTATGTCCCTGACAATTGAAACACGACCGAGATATTTGCCATTTATATCATAAATCGGACAACCAAATCTTTCAATTATCCTTCCGTCTTTAAGTTTCATCTCTGGATATTTCAACTCTTTCCTTTCCGCTACATGCTTTCGTACCAACTCAATTTCCACATCTCCGCTTTCAACTTTCTCTTTTATCTCTTCAAGGAATTCATCAAACGGCTTACCGATGAGTTCGTCTTCGGATTTATAACCGAAGATTTTGCAGAACTCTTTATTTACAAGTTCAATTATGCCTTTGTCATTTTGAAATAAAATACCCTCTCCTATGTTTTTAAAAATCGTCTCAAATTTCAACCTGAGTTCTTCTTCGTCTCTATATTTCCTCATCAGCTCGTCTTGGAGTTTTTTCTTCTCAGTTATGTCTTCAACGATAACCTGAACAGCTGGTTTTCCCTCCCATAAAATCATTGACGCTCTTACTTCAACATCAATCACTGAGCCGTCAAGACGGAGGAATTTTTCCTCAATCGGTGGAACTTCTCCGCCCGTCTCAAGTATTTTCTTAATCCTCTCAACGACAATTTTCCTGTAATCTGGATGGACGAAGTCAATTATCGGTTTACCTATGATTTCATCTTCAAATTTAGCACCGCCGATCTCAACCGCCTTTTTATTGCACCTTACAATTTTCCCGTCTTGATGAATCACAACTCCAACGGGTAAGTTCTCAAAAAGTGATTGATAAAGTTCTTTTTGTTTCAAAATTTCGCTTATGTCTCTATAAATTCCAAGCACATACATCTTTTCTCCGATTCTAACATAGCTTACACTCACTTCAACCGGGATTTTCCTCCCATCTTTTGCGAGCGCAAGAAATGTATATCTTTGCGGGACGGGGAAACCCTGTTCTATTTTTCGCCTTCTTTCTTCAATGAAATCCCTTGATTCGGGGGCAACAAGCTCCATAAAGTCAATCTTGTTTAACTCATCCGTAGAATAGCCGAACATCTCTTGAAATTTCTTGTTGACATCTACAAATCTTCTCGTTGAAAGGTCAAGTAGGTAAACGCCATCGTTTGAGTTTTGGAATAAAAGTGTATAAAGCCGTTGGATTCTTTCCCTCTCTTCCGATTGTTTCCTTTTTTCTTCAGCTCTGACTGCCTCGGTTAAATTTCTGATGAAGATAAACCCGTATATTAGAAGCGAAAGAATCGCCAGACCAGCGAGGATATAAATTAACATCAAATTTTTTCTCGCAACTTTCATTACTTCACTATATTGCGTGCTTACAACGAGAACTAAATCGGAGCCGTGGATTTTAAAGTGCGAAAAGCCAGCGATTTTTTCCGGGCGGTTTTTGAGCTTGTATCTAATCGTGCCGTAATTTTTTGCGAGCATCGTATCAATGTGACTGAAAGAGATGTGACAGCGCTTGCAGGACTCGTCTTTAAAAATTGCCCGATTCAAAACCATTTCCGGATGAGCTGAATGAAAGAGAAGAACACGATCAGAGCTGATAATCCAAGTATCGCGAAATGTTAAGTTTAATCCAGTTTGGCTTATCACCGAATTTATAAAAGAGTCAATTCTAACTGTGTAAGCAACGGCGCCGAGAAATTTTTTCCCATCGTAGACAGGAACCGCAATTATCGCTGGATATAAAGTTTCAACTTGAAATGTCGGTGAATAAAGGATTTCGTCAGGGGAGGACTTTGAAATTTCCCTCCAAATGTCATATCCCGAAATATCTTTGCCGATAAATTTTTCATCTGTTGAATAAAATACTTTACCCGATTCATCAATGACAGATATTGAGCTGACATAGAGTGGCTTTACATAGCGAAGGTAAGCGTTTAAGTCAATTTCAACTTGTGGTTTGATTTTCTTTTTAACGGACTCAAAGCTTGCGAGGACTTTCAAACCCTGTGCCCTTGAGAAGATGTAATTTTCAAGTGAGCTGGCAAGACCTTTTGCGTGTGAAATTTGCTCCCTTTCAGCAGTCGCTATGAACTCACCCTCAATTCGCCAGTGAAGGTATAAGATAAGCAAGACAATTATAACGAAAAGAAACGCGATGGCGAAAGACAGAATTATGTTTGTTTGCCTTTGTTTCATTCTCTCTCTCTCTCTCTCTCTCTCTCTCTCTCTACTCATTGAGATTGCGGGTTAATTTTTTTAGAATATAAAAAGCGACGGCGAATTTGTCAAGCATTTTGCCGGACTTTGTTTAAATGAAAAATTTTTCTTTTTCACTGGTTGAAAGTGGTCGGGGTCTTGACAAAATGAAATTTGTGTATTATATTATAAGCGAATAGAGAAAGAGCACCTCGCATTCAAAAAGTTTGAACGCTTTTTATTAAAAGCTCCTGCCATAGAAATAGATAGTCGTTCTGGGAAAATTTTAAAACTTTAAATTGGAGGTGACAAATGAAAGGTAAGTTTACCATTTGCCTTTCTGTTTTGATTTTCGCTTTTCTATATTTGATTTCGGGGAGCGGGTGTATTAATGTTGACAATCCTGTGATTCAGCCCGTTGATTATCGTTCAAGTGCGAAGTTTGTGAATTTAAGGAGCGGGGCTTCTTTGACTGTTTATGTAGATAAGGAGCAAAAAGGGACGGCTCTTGCTTTTGGCGATGCGTCAGCATATTTTGACCTTCCAGCTGGTTCAAGGGTTTTCGTTTTTGACTATGGAGCTGGGAAAGATACCGTAAGGCAATCGCTTGAGTCGGAGAAGAAGTATTCAATTTTTTATGTCAGCGGTACAAATATTTTATTTGCAAGCGAGAGGAACACATTTGATTCGCCATATCCGGAGGGTAAGGCGTTGGTTAGGTTTTTGCATTTAAGCCCCGACCTTGGCACTACAAAAGTAATTGTGAATTTCGCCGGAAAGGATTCCGTCTTCTCAAATGTCGCATTTAAAGGCGGAACACCGTATCTTACGATTTCTTCGTTCCCGGTGAAGTATACTGTTATAGCAGGGACGGATACGGTTGTTAAAGCGTGGGATTCAGGGGTTAGTGGAGCTGGAAGATATTCGGTTGTGGTTTATGGTCCAAGAGCGAGTTTACAAAAAAAGCTTTTCAAAGAAGATTAAGGAGGGAAAGCTATGAGAAACAAATTTAAAATTTTCGTTTTGTTGGCTTTGTTAACTCAATTTGCATTTGCCCAATACGGTAAAATCTCAGGTAAAGTAGTTGATAAGGAGACGAAAGAGCCACTTGTTGGGGCTTCTGTCGTAATTCAAGGGACAACGCTTGGTGCTGCAACTGATATCAACGGTAATTATGTAATTTTGAATGTTCCAGCAGGGGTTTACACTGTTGTCGCCTCTTATGTTGGATATCAAAGTGTGACGGTTTCAGGGGTTCAAGTTGTCGCTGGGTTGACAAGAGAATTGAACTTTGAGTTGCCTTCAACGGCGATTGAGTTAAAAGCTGTTGAAGTTGTAGCGGAAAGACCTTTGATAGAGAAATCGGCTACGAATGCGATTCGCGTTATAACTTCTACTGATGTTGAGAAACTACCCGTCAGGGATGTTAACACTTACTTTGCGCTTCAAGCTGGTGTTAGTGTTCAATATGGAAGATTGTATGTAAGGGGTAGCAGGTCTGACGAGGTTGGTTATATGATTGAAGGGGCGAATGTGACGAACATACTTGGGGCTTCCACCGGGGCAAGAGGTGGGGCGTTCGCTTCAAGAGATAGATACAGGGCGCTTGGCGGTGGTCTTATAACGACTATCCCCGAGGCACTTGAGGAACTCTCAATTCAAGCTGGTGGATATAGCGCTGAATTTGGAAATGCGAATGCAGGAATTGTCCAGCAAGTTTTCAAAACTGGAAGGTCAAAGTTCTCTGGAACGGTTCAATTTGAGACCGATAATTTCGGGAATTATCCAGGCAAAAAATTCCTTGGGACATATTCATACGGTTATTCCGATTTTGTTGTGACTTTAGGAGGACCACTTCTCACAGAGAGAGTTAAATTTTTCTTAGCGGGTGAAAATTACTTCGTCAGAGATTATATTCCTCATTTCTTCAAGGGTTATGACTTCGGATATTTGAAAGACACCGGTAGAAGAGGAGGGACAAAAGGTGACTCTGCCTATGTCGCTTGGAACGATGCTAACATTCCTGGAAGGATGAGAAATAGATACACCGGGAACGGGACATTGACATTTGATTTTAAGCCGTTGCAGATCAGAGTTGCTGGAGCTTATACATGGTCTCGTGAAAGGGCAAATAACTCGCTCAGGAACATATTTAATATTGCGAGATTGCCAGTTACTGATTTAACTGAATTTTTCCTTGATGTGAAGGCAAGCTATTTCATAACTGCGAAGACATTCCTTGAAGCATCGGTCAGCTTCCTTGATTATAGGAATATGTCTTACGAGCCAGCTTTTAAAGACAATGTCCTTGCGTATGATGATAGTTTGCAGGTTGCAAGAGCTTATGGTTACACATATAGTAGTAGATATACTGAGCCAAGACCGTATGATTTTTACGGATTCTTGTTTTACAGACCCGGGACTTTGTTTGCTGGATTCAGCAAGTTCCAGCAGGGTTATTATGGTGGCAACATAGCTTTGACATCTCAAACAGGAAGGCATGAGTTAAAGGTTGGCGCTGGTTATCAAAGGTGGACCGTTCGTCATTATGGGATTGGTACTGGTGGGTTGTTCAGGGCTTTCCATTCACGACCGGATTCAGCAAGGAGTGAGACAGCGGTTTATAGATTGCTTGGCGGTTATGTGAACAACTATGGCTTTGATAGATTTGGAAGAAAAATTGACGATGATGTTAAAGATGAAAACGGTCAATTAAAGGAAGCTGGTCCAAGGCATCCGTATTTCTTCTCCGCTTATATTCAGGATAAAATTGAGTTCAGCGATATAATTGTAAACGCTGGACTTCGCTATGATTATATGTATCTTGATGCCTGGCGATTGAAGGACCCGAGTGCTCCATTGGCTGACCTTTTAAATAGAAGATTGCTTGATTTAGATAAGGGCAAACCAAGGGCATATTTACAGCCGAGGTTAGGATTTTCTTTCCCGGTGACGGATAGAACGGTTTTCCACCTTCAGTATGGCGTTTTCGTTCAGCCACCAGCTTTGACATCACTTTATGCTGGCTTGTCTTATTACCCAGGAAGCGTATATTTGCCTTCAATTGAATTGATACCCGACCCACTTGCATTTGACCCGGATCCGATCAAGACAACGCAGTATGAGATTGGTTTTTCACAGCAATTCACCGACTTTGCAGCTTTTGATATAACTGGATTTTATAAAGATGTAAGAGGTCAGCTTCAGGTTTCAACAGTTCCTATAACCGGTGGACCTTACGCTGGGACAAAGTACGCAATTTATGCGAATGGCGACTTTGAGAATGTTTATGGGCTTGAGTTCACATTAAGAATAAGAAGAGTGTCAAGGGTTCAAGCACAGATAAATTATACTTTGCAGGATGCACGAGGGACGAACTCATTTGCAAATGGAGCTTGGGCAGCTGTTGGTATTTCACGAATAACGCCGACATTGACAGTTCCATTGACATATAATCAAACGCACAGAGGCACAATTAACATTGATTATCGTTTCGGAAAGGGAGAAGGCGGACCTTTGCTTGAGAGATTCGGTGTAAATCTTTTGATAACATTTAACAGTGGGCATCCATTTACACTTGCAACCGGTGGTATAGCTCAGCAAGATGCGGACGATGGTGGGATTTTGAACGATGGCGACCCAAGGAATAGAAAACCGCTTGAGCCGATAAATGCCTCAAGAACACCTTGGGTTTGGAATGTAGACCTTAGGGTTGACAAGACGATCTCAATTGGTCCGGTTAATATGAATTTCTATGTCTATGTCCAGAACTTGTTTAACACTAAGAATGTGGTCAATGTGTATTACAGAACTGGCAATGCTTACGATGATGGTTTCTTGACGAACCCAGAGCTCAGTGGGACATTCATTGAGCAATTCGGTCAGAAATACATTGAGCTTTACAAAGCGATAAACCTTGAAAATAGACAGCATCAGTGGAGATTCAACGGAATTTTGCAAGACCTTTTCGGTCCACCAAGGCAATTGAGAGCTGGTGTTAAAATTGAATTGTAAAAATAAAATAGTCGGAGGTTTTAGACCATGAAAAAAATTTTAACATTTTCGGTTTTGCTTTTCATTGCATTTAATCTTGCGATAGGTAGAGAGGACCCTTTGAAGAAAAGAGGCGAGGAATTTTTCTTCAAGACGACAGCAGCTGGGGTTACACAGACGATTATGAATGTGAATAACATAACGAGCTGGATTTCTGTCATATCATCCCCGGGTGGTCTTGGTTGGCCACCCCTTATCAGAAACTCTTGGAATGGGACATTCCCGAGAGGTAGCGGAGTTGGTATGATTTACAGGGAGGGACTTATGATAGGAGGGCTTGTAAACGATGGTTCTTTGCCTGTTTTGAGGGCGCAAGGTGTCTTTTACAGGACAAGTATGATACCTGGAAAAATTACCGCTCAAGGTCAAGCTGAGAATCCATCTGATCCAAATGTGAGGCGTGTTTGGAGGGTTCGCCCAGATTATAAGACAGCGGATTTGAGAGCTGATGCAGCGGAGTTTTTCCAGAAGCCGTTGAAAGATGTCACCGATGCTGATGTAGCTGCGGTTCGCCAGCAATATGAGAACGATTGGATGGATTGGCCAGCTTCAAAGGGTGCACCCTGGTATACGACAACAGGACCTGATGCTTATCAAGTAAAATATGGACCTGGATTTGACCCAAACAATCCAAACCATGTCCCCGGGATTCCGGGTGCACATCAGACGGTTTGGACTGTTGCAAATGATTTGAATTCAGATATTGGAATTCAGGTTTTTGGCTCACCATCAATAGGGCTTGAGCTTCAAGTTACGGAATGGGCTTATTCTGTTTCAAATCCGTTGAACAATATAATTTTCCAGCAATTTAGGATAATTTACAAGGGGACAGCGACATCAAACCCTGGGTCAAGGATAGACAGCATGTATATTGTTAAGTGGTCAGACCCTGACCTTGGGAATTATTCTGATGACCTTGCGGGTTGTGATTCTGTCCTTGGGCTTGGTTTTGTTTACAATGCAAATACAGTTGACGCTGAATATCAAGCTTTGGGTTATCCTGCACCTGCTGTTGGATTTGACTTTTTGCAAGGACCTGCATATTATACGGGGAATCCGAATGATTCGGCGGTTATTGGTTTGAAATGGAGGAAGGGTTATAAGTATTGGAGTGAGAATGCATTGTCAGCGTTTGTTTTCTTTGCAGCTGGGACTGGGATAAGCGACCCGACGAACCAGTATGAGTGGTATAATCTTATGCGTGCTGGTTTGCCAAGACCTGCTTATCCGGATTACAGACCTTTCTGGACTGCGTTCAGGGATGGATATCCGACGAGATATGCGGTTGCAGGTGACCCTGTGACAAGGACAGGTTGGATTGATGGGAGGGAGATACCACCGGGTGATAGGAGAATTGTTCTTGTCACTGGACCGTTTAGTATGTCGCTTGGAGATACTGCTGAAATAGTTGTCGCATTGATAGGCGCAATGGGTGCGGATAATATTTCAAGCGTTCAGGTTTTGAAGTATTATGATTCATATGCTCAATTTGCTTATGACAATCTTTTCGTTTTGCCGTCTCCTCCGCCATCGCCAAATGTTAAAGTTGCTCAACTTGACCGTCAAATTGTCTTGAACTGGGGATGGGATGAAAAAAGTGTTAATAGCATTGAGAATTTCAACTCCGCTGGCTTCTCATTTGAAGGATACAATGTTTATCAATTACCTTCCCCAAACGCCAGTTTGAGCGAAGCGGTAAAAATAGCAACTTATGACCTCGTAAATGATGTGACTGTAATACTTGATAGAACAATTGACCCAAAGACAGGTGTGCTCCTTCTTGTCCCAGTTCAGACAGGTTCAAATTCTGGGATAAAACGATATATTGATTTGAAAACGGATTATATCCGTCAAAGACCGCTTGTAAATGGGCAGACATATTATTACGCTGTAACAGCTTATGCCTATAATCCGGACCCGACTTCACCATTTAGAGCCCTTGAAAGTACGCCCGTGGTTCTTGCTGTAACACCGCAATCGCCACCGCCTGGAACAAGATACTATGGAACCGTTGGCGATACACTTACTGTAACCCGTAAAAGCGGTAAAAGTGATGGACAGGTTGTCGCAATACTTGTTGACCCATCAATTACAACAGGACATACTTATCAGGTTAGATTTGATAACGCGGGTAATTGGTTTGTTGTTGATGTAAATGAAAACAAAGTAAAAGCAAGCAGTTCAAATCAATCCGGTGATGATGCTTATCCAGTAGTTGATGGCGTACTTGTTAAAGTGATGGGTCCACCACTTGAAGGTAAAGAATGGTTGGTCACACAAGGTGCAGCTGATAGATGGTTTACAGCAGCTCCTAGCGCACATGGGGAATTGCTTTTCGGCGGGGCTTATCTTGGACCAAACTTCACTGGTAGCAGTGTCGCGCCAGGTGACTTTAAATCAGTTGAGATAAGATTTACTCAAAAGACAAGCTATGATGATGCAAATGGAAATGGTAAATACGATCTGGGTGAGAAATACTACTTTGATGTGACAAAAGGGCAAAAGGCATTTTTCTATAGAACTTGGAGTAACGCTACATATGAAGGTTTCTTTGATGTTCCTTTCCAAGTTTATGATATAGAAAATCCAGCGTCACCGAGGCAACTTAATGTGGTTGTTCGTGATCGTAACGCAAATCTGCAGTGGGACATTTCTGATGCAGCTGAAGAGGTTACGCCATATGAGTATGTTTGGATTCTGGATGATAACTATGACCCAACAGGAACGAGATGGAATCCATCAACAGGGACAGGTTTTATGACAAATGGTTCAAATCATTCAGCGTATCCTATCCTTTGGGCTTTGTGGCTTGGTCAGAGAGGGACAAGGGAACCATACGGTGCTGATGTCACAATACAACTTATACCGAATCGTGTGAATACCCCGGCTGATACATTCCAATATGTTACGCAGAAGCCAACAATTGGTGATATTCAGTTGGCGAAAGAAGATGTTGAAAAGATAAATGCATTCCCGAACCCGTATTATGGATTTAACCTCATGGAAACGGACCGACTTGTAAAATATATCACCTTCAATCATTTACCGAAGAAGGCAACCATAAGGATATTTAACCTTGCTGGTGTTCTTGTCAGAACGATTTATAAAGATGATGACACGCAATTTGCTCGTTGGGATTTGAGGAATGAGCACAATTTGCCGGTTGCAAGTGGTATTTATATAGCTCACATTGATATGCCTGAAATAGGGAAAACGAAGATAGTTAAGTTGATGATAGTTCAAGAAGAAGAGTTCTTGCCAGTTTATTAAAGTTAAACACCGCCCCTTTTGGGGGCGGTTTATTAAAAAAATAAAAAAACGGAGTTTTGAGCTATGAGGAAAATTTATTTAATTGTAGCTTTAAGCTTGCTCGCTTGCGGTTTTGCTTTATCTCAGTCAAAGGCGGGGACATCTGCTGCGCCGGAGCTTACAATCCCTGTTGGTGCAAAATATACAGCAATGGCTGGTGCATCCGGCATCCTTGCTGAAGGAGTTGAAGCGATAACTTGGAACCCAAGCGGTGTTGATTGGCTTGCTGGAAATGGTCAAGCGATGTTTTCTTACAGAAAGTATATTGCTGATATAGGGATCAATTATCTTGCTGTTGTGGGTAAATTTGGATTTGGCTCCGTAGGTTTATCATTGAGGACATTTAACATTGGGGATATTCCTGTGACGACGGAATTTCAACCTGACGGTACGGGTGAAATTATAAGCCCAAACTTCTTTGTAGTTGGATTGACATACTCAAAAAGGTTATCCGACCGTGTTTCAGTTGGTGCAAACTTTAACCTTGTAAGCGAAAGCTTCGGAAGGGTAAGCGCTCTTGGAGTTGCTTTTGATGCCGGGGTTCAATACAGGAATATGCTTAACATCCCGGGGCTTTCACTTGGTGTTGTGATTAAAAACATTGGACCGACAATGAAATATGGAGGTTCGGGGCTTTGGGTTCAAGCGGAGGTCCCGGGCTCAGAAAGAGGGTTGACATTTTATAAAGTTGAAGCTGCTTCGTTCCAAATGCCGACATCTTTTGAAATCGGGCTTGGTTATAACCTCGCCCTTGGTGAGGCAAATAACCTCTCATTCACAGGAACATATCAAGCAAATAATTTCTATGCGCTTGATGCGTATAAGTTTGGATTTGAGTATGCATTTAAAAATGTCCTCTTCCTGCGCGCTGGCTATAATTACAACAAGACGGGTGACTTGACTTCAATATGGCATCACTATACTTTGGGTGTCGGCTTGAACACAGAGAGTTTGATTGGGCTTAAGCTGTCATTTGATTATGCTTATGTCCCGGTGACATATTTTAGCGCAAATCATCTGTTCAATCTCAAAGTTGGATTTTAATCCCTCATCTGGCGGGCTTTTTAAGCCCGCCTTTTTTATTTCCAATCTAAAAATTTCCCCTCTTGACAGAAAAATTGATTTTTCATAAATTCACTTCGTAACCGACAAAAACAAATCATCTTTAACGCTATGAGAAAATCCCTTAAAGTTTTGTTATCTTTACTTATTTTGTTTACACTTTCTTTATTTGCCCAAAACTACACGATTGAACAATATCTTAACATCAAAAGCGCTGGCTTTCCTACTGTTTCACCCGATGGAAAATTTATAGCGTATCTTACTGACATAACCGGGACGAATCAAATTTGGAAAATCGGGATTGAGCAGGGTTGCCCGGAGCAATTGACATTTTTTGACGAACGAGTTCAGTTCGCATCTTGGAATCCAAAGGATAAATATTGGATTTTGTTCGGGAAGGACTCAGGTGGTAATGAGAGAACGCAACTTTTCCTCTTAAAGTCGGACGGGAGCGAGATAAGGCGCTTGACTTTCAAAGACGATGTCATTTATAACTTTGGGGCTTGGTCAAGCGATGGGACAATGTTCGCTTTCACATCAAATGAAAGGAACAGAGCATTCTTTGATGTTTATGTTATGAACATTAAAACGGGAAAAGTTGATTTAATTTGGCAAAATGATGGAAATAACTCCGTCGTCGCATGGTCTTCGGACAATAAGTATATACTCGTCTCACAAAGCAGAAGTAGCTTTGATAATGACCTTTATTTGGTTGAATATCCATCTGGCAAAGTAGTTAACATAACACCACATACTCAGCCAGCGCGGTATATGGGTCCGAAGTTTTCAAATGATTCACGCAAAATTTATCTACTTTCAGATGAAGGGAAGGAATTCGTTGGGCTTGCTTATATTGATATTGAAACGGGAAAATTAAATTACATTTACAGCACGAATTGGGATGTTGAGACATTTGAACTTTCAAAAGATGGGAAAAAGATCGTCTTCGTGTTAAATGTGGATGGTTACAGCGAGGTTTACTCACTTGACATAGCTACAAAGAAAATTGTTAAGCTTGGTTTCCCAACAGGTGGTATTATCGGAAGCTTAAAATTCACAAGCGATGGGCGAAAGTTGATTTTCACATATCAAAGCCCGGTTAAGAATCAGGATATTTACTATTACGATTTCGTGACGAAAAAAGTCAAACAAATCACTTACAGTTCAACTGCTGGAATTCCACTTTCTTCATTTGTGGAGCCAAAACTTGTCCGTTTCAAATCGTTTGATGGGCTTGAAATTCCGGGATATCTTTACCTTCCGAAAAACGCAAAGAGAGATAGTTCTTTGCCAGTTATCGTTTCAATTCATGGTGGTCCTGAAGCGCAAGAACTCCCGAGATTCTCAGCTCTTTATCAATTTTTCATAAATAATGGTTATGCCATTTATGCTCCAAATATTCGTGGTAGCACGGGCTATGGGAAAACATATGCTTCGCTTGATAATACTACAAAGCGTAAGGATGCTATAAAGGATGTGGCGATGATACCGGAATTTTTGAAAACGACGGGTTATATCAACCCGAGGAAAATCATCGTTTATGGTGGAAGTTACGGCGGGTATATGACGCTTTCCGCTGTTACATTTTATCCCGATCTATGGGCAGCTGGAGTTGACCTTGTTGGAATTTCAAATTTCCTGACATTCCTTAAAAACACCGGGGCTTGGAGACAAAGACATAGGATGGCTGAATATGGAGACCCAGAAAAAGATGCTGAATTTTTAAAGGAAATATCACCTTTTTATCATGTTGAAAGGATAAAGGCACCACTTATGATAATTCAAGGGGCTAATGACCCACGCGTTCCGAAATCCGAATCAGATCAAATAGTAGAGTCAATAAAATCGCGTGGTGGAATTGTTGAATATCTCGTCTTTGATGATGAAGGTCACGGACTTGCGAAATTAAAGAACAGGATAAAAGCATATAAAGCCGTCGTTGAATTCCTTGATAAATATGTGAAAAATAAAAATTGATTTAAATTGCTTTTATATTTAATGCGTCACGCAGACGCCGAAGCCAAAAAGCCAGGGATGAGCGATTTTGAAAGGGAATTGACGGAAATTGGGAGGGAGATGACGCAAAAAGTTGCACTGGGTTTGAAACGGATGAACATTGAATTTGAACTTCTTGGGGCGAGCCCGTTTGTTAGAGCGGTCCAGACAGCGGAAATAATACGAGAGGTTTTTGGAATTGAAAAGGAGGTTTTAAAAATAAATGAACTCATCCCTGGCTCTGATTTTAAACTTTTGCTTGATGTTTTAAATTCGCTTCATGTGGGAAGTTTATTTCTCGTAGGTCATGAGCCACATCTTGGGGATTTCCTTTCGTGGGTTTTGGGGCTTCAGGGAAGGATTGATTTTAAAAAGAATAGCGTTGCTTGTGTTGAAATTTCTTCATTTGTTCAGTCGGGAGGAAGTTTGCGCTGGTTTATTCATCCTGAACAAATTTTAAGTTTAATTGAGGGTGGAACAAAATTAGTTTAAATTTGTCAAAAAAAGAGAGCGGGAGACGGGACTCGAACCCGCGACATTCACCTTGGCAAGGTGACGCTCTACCATCTGAGCTACTCCCGCTGGAGGAAAGTTCATTATAAATATAATGATTTGAGTTGAAAATGTCAAATTTTGAAGATGAAATTTTTGAGTTTTTTGAACCCGTTGATGAAGCATTTTTTTACTCACGCAACGATGAAAGCGACCCAAGGATGGGGGATTTGGTCTTGAGAAAGAGAGAGGAGTTCAGAGATGTTGATGTGGTGATAATCGGAGTGCCACAAGATGAGGGCGTGACGAGAAACAAGGGAAGACCCGGGGCAAAGGATGCACCAAATGAAGTTAGAAGATATTTTTACCGCTTAACTCCTTTTAATTTTAACTTTCAGGAACAATTAACCAAGTTGAAAATTTTTGACATCGGTAATTTGAAAGTTGACGGATCGCTTGAAAATATACACGAACGACTTGAACGTGCTGTTTATGTATTTGTTAAGAATGGGATTTTGCCAATTGTCATAGGTGGAGGTCATGATATAGCTTTCCCAGATTATCTTGGCTTTGCAAAAAATTTTGATGAAAGGATTGTAATTAATGTTGATACACACCTTGATGTTAGAAATTCTACATTGAGAAATAGTGGAACACCATTTAGACAAATCCTTGAGTGTGAGTTTAAGCCGAAAAAGCTGTTTGAGGTCGGAATACAGAACTATGCAAATTCAATTTATCACTTTAATTATGCAATTGAAAGTGGCGCAGTTGTTTTTACACTTGATGAGATCAAAAGAAGAGGAATTGACAAAATTTTAGAGGAGATAAAGACAGAGGTCAAGGATATGCCAGTTCATTTTAGTTTTGATGTTGATTCAGTAAGAAATTCAGACGCCCCGGGTGTAAGTGCAACTTATCCAGACGGATTGAGTGCGGAGGAGGTTTTGAAAATCGCTCTATTTTTTGGGTTGAACTTCAATGTTATAGTTCTTGACATTGCCGAATTAAATCCAAAGTTTGACATTGATGGCAAAAGCGCTCGCCTCGTGGCTTTTTTCATTCTGAACTTTTTAACAGGACTATCAAATTCGGAGAGGTTAAATGAAAAGAGGTTTAAGCTTAAGGGTTAAATTTGTTTTGATTTTGATTTTCGCATTTTCTGTGATAATTCTATCACAGCAACTTTTTAACTTGAAATCCGAGCCATTGATAATTTTCTCAACCTTTATCTTTGTATTATTGCTCCTTTACATTTTCATCTGGAGGATTTTGATACCGCTTGATAGATACAGGATTTCTATTGAAAGGGCTTTGAGAGGGCAGTATATTGATATTAAACCAATGGGAGGGGGCGAGGTTGCTGAGCTCGGTAAGAAAATAATTGATTTGGTTGATAAGTTGAGAAGGAAGGATTTTGAAAATTTCATCATATCGCAGATTGACCATGCTTTACTATCAAATATAAGGATTGAGGATTCAGCTGAGGAAATTTTGAGAATTTTAAAGGACTCGCTTGGTTATTATCGCTTTTCAATTTATCTTGTTGACAAAGAGGAACAAAAGTTTCGCCTTCTTAAGTCAATAGGTTTTGAAGAAAAGTATTTGATTAAAGAGTTAAATTTTGGTGGCAAAGGTTTGATAAATTACGCTTATCAGTTTCGCACTTCTGTTTATTCACCCGATGTCATTAAAGATGAGAGGTATATTCAGGAGCATCCAAGCATAAGATCGGAGTTTGATGTGCCATTGAAGATAGGAGATGAAGTTATCGGGATTTTGAATGTTGAGAGCGATAAGGTTGACGGTATAAAAAGAGAAGATAGGGAATTTTTGCTCCGTATCTCCGTTCAAATTGCAAACGCATTCAGAAATGCTGAAATTTATAATCAGGCGATAAAAAGGTTGAGACAGCTGAATATAATTAACAAAGTTTCAAAGGCGATCGGCTTTAAACAGCATATTGATGAAATTTTGAGCTATGTTTCCAATTTAATTCTTGAAAATTTTAGGGCTGATAAGATAGCTATATTCTTGGTTAACGATGATGGTTCTTTTAGATGTGCAATTTCAAGCGGTATTGAGGATGAAAACATAGGGTTTTTAATAAACTATACCCCTTGGCATAGCTTTGAGCGGACATTTCCGATAGTTGTTGAAGATGTTGAGCAAAATATATCCGGGGAAGTAAAAGATGTCTTTTTGAGGGAAGGAGTTAAATCTTTTATCATCCTTCCTATCGTTCATAGGGAAAAATTTATTGGCAGGGTTGATGTTTATTTTTGCAGGGGAGTTAAAATTGAAAAGGACGATGTTGAACTTGGAGTAAACATTTGTGCCGAGATGGCAAGTGCAATAGAAAATGCAAGGTTGTTTGACCTTTTGAAAAGTTCCGAGAAATTTATAAGGATGGTTCTTGAGAACGCTCCGGTAGGGATTTTGCGGACGGATGCGGAAGGGAAAATTCTTTATTTTAACCCGGAGATCAAACGAATACTTGACATCCAAGACGCTGACTTGGGTCTTGTCGGTTTAAATATATCCAACTTTTTAAGTCCGGAAGTTATTGATAAAGTTAAAAACTTGAAGTTTTCAAGCGGTAGAGTAAGAGAGATACTCCCCTTTAAATCTTTTAGGGGAAGGGAGTCAATTTTGGCTATTGATGTTGAGCCAATTTTTTCATCTGATGGAAGATTAGATGGTTACATTGCGATAGCAAAAGATATGACTCAAGAGGAACAACTACAATATGAACGTTTAAAACTTAGCAAAGTCATTGAGAATCTGACTGAAGCAGTTATGATAACCGATATACAGGGAAGAATTGAATATGTTAATCCAGCATTTGAGAAAATGACCGGGTATAAGGTTTATGAAGTACTGGGTCAAAACCCGAGAATTTTAAAAAGTGGTAAGCAAGACAAAAGCTTTTATGAGAAAATGTGGAATACGATATTAAGTGGTGGTATATGGGAAGGGGAGTTGATCAACAAGAAGAAAAACGGTGATTTATATTATGAATGGATGGTGATATTCCCATTGTTTGATAGCAAGGGGAACATAACAAATTTTGTTGCGATAAAAAGAGATATAAGCGAGGCGAAAATACTTGAAGCGCAAATGTTGCAATTTCAAAAGCTTGAATCAGTCGGTTCAATTGCTGGAGGTATCGCTCACGATTTCAACAATGTCATCGCTTCAATTCAAACTGGGCTTAAAATTCTGAAGAGGAAAATCCCGACACAGGAACAGGAAGTGTTAAGGGTCATTGAGATAATAAGAAAGAGTGCCGAAAGAGGAGCGGATATAACAAGGCGTCTTTTGAACTTTATAAGAAGAGAAGGTGGGAAATTAACCGCAGTTGATGTCAAGGACCTTATCGCTGAGATAAAAATGCTTGTGACACATAGTTTTCCTGAAAATATAAGAGTTGAGACATATGTGGACGAGTATATAAAATTCATAAATGTTGATTATGGGCAGATGGTTCAGGCATTGATGAATTTGTGTATAAATGCAAGAGATGCGATGCCCGAAGGTGGGACTTTGCGAATTGGAGCGAGAAATGTCACTCATAAAGAAATTAAGCACAAGTTCCCGGACGCAAAAATTCAGGACTATGTTGAAATATCAGTGGCTGACACAGGTATTGGGATACCGGAAGAAATAAAAAGCAAAATCTTTGAGCCATTTTTCACAACTAAACCACCTGAAAAAGGGACGGGGCTTGGGCTTTCAATCGTTTATAAAATTGTCACATCCCTTAGCGGGTATATAACATTTGAGTCAAAGTTAGGTGAGGGGACTTGTTTTTATATTTTTATTCCTGCAATTGAGAGGAAAATTGAAGCAAAACCAGAAGTTGAGGTTGAAAAGCTTACCCCCGCAACATTGCTTATAGTTGAAGATGAAGAGAGTTTGCGATATCTTCTGAAAGAATATCTCATTTCAAGAGGTTACAATGTGATTGACACTGATGATGGATACGAAGCGATTAAACTTTACAAAATGAACATTGATAAAATTGACCTTGCAATAATTGACATTGGGTTGCCGACGATAGATGGCATAACTACATTTAGAAAAATTCGGCAAATAAATCCCTCGGCTTGTGTGGTTCTTACAAGCGGATATTACTTGACGGAGCCATCTCCTGCGACATTGATGGCTGAAGAAGGACTTAACGGATTCATTGAGAAACCATACGATTTTGAAAGAATTGAAACGATAATTGAGCGTTTCGTCTCAAGGTGAAATTTTAAAGGTAAATCACGACTTCGTTTGTGTCGCTTTTATATTCCGTCCTGAAAGATTGAAGGTTTCTGCTTGCAGGTCCTTGGATTACATTTCCATCTTTATCAAACTTTGCACCGTGGCACGGGCATTGAAATTGCATTGAGGAATTAACCCAGTTAATGGTGCAACCTTTATGTGTGCAGACAAGCGATAGCGCCTTGAAGGTCGTTTGTCCTGTTCTGAAAACTATTATCGGCGTTGAATTTACTGTAAATGTCTTAAAGCCCCCAACTTGTGAAAGTTCTGGATGTTCACTTAGTTTTATCGTGAAACTTGTACCTTGGGGTGGCTGAACAGGGTTTGATTCCTCCTTTGTGCAACTGTTAAAAAGGGCAGAAAGTGTTGCACCTGTCATTGATGCGATCAAAATTGAACCGGTTAGCTGGACGAATTCACGGCGGGAAATTTTATCCTTAAGCATTTGTTTTATTCTCCTTTTTTGAAATTTTTAACATCGCACTTGTGAAAGCAATTCCCAAAATTATCCCGAGCATTAGCATTTGATACCTTTTTAAATCAAGGAATAAAGAAAGTGCTTTTCCAGAGGCAAAGCCCATAGTCGTGAAGGTTATAGCCCAGATTGAAGCGCCGATGACATTTAAAATTGAGAATTCCACATGTTTTATATCAGTGAATGCAAAGGCGATCGGTATCAGGTTTCTTATCCCATAAACAAACCTTGAAAAAAGGAGAAGCGGGGCGTCGTATTTATCAATCAATTTTTTAGCCCTTGCAATTCCAGCGTTGAACTTTTTTGATTTTATGAGTTTTGAGCTTAACCTTGAAAGCGTGAAGAAAAACTCCCCATTTACTGTGGAGAGAATAGTTCCAATTAAGACGACTAGCCAAAAATTAACAGTTCCTGTGCTTATCAAATGCCCAGCTCCAATTAATCCAATCTCTCCCTGTAAAATTATTCCGAGGGCTATGCCAATGTAAATTGTTAAATTCATAAACCGAGTTTATCGGCGATTGATTTCATTGCCTCTATAACAAATTGAATATGTTCGTCAAGAGGAATGCCAAGTTCTTCAGCACCTTTGTAGATATCCTCTCTGTTCACGGATCTTGCAAACGCTTTATCTTTAAGTTTTTTCTTCACCGATTCAACCGTTACTTCTTCAAGTTTTTTATTTGGTCTTACAAGTGCAACAGCAGTTATAAACCCGCAAAGTTCATCGCATGCGTAAAGGACTTTTGCCATGAGCGTGTCCCTTGGAACGCCTGTATAGTCAGCATGTCCAAGAATTGCTTTTCTTATATCTTCTGGGTAACCCCTTTCTTCAAGTATTTTTGACCCAACCCACGGATGTTGATCTGGCGTTGGAAATTTTTCGTAATCAAAATCGTGCAATAGCCCGACAATTGCCCATTTTTCCTCATCCTCTCCAAATTTTCTGGCATATGCTCTCATCGCTGATTCAACTGCGAAGGCATGTTTTCTCAAATTTTCACTTTCGGTGTATTCAAAGAGAAGTTTTAATGCGTCCTCATATGTTGGCATTTCATCTCCTATTTTTGTTTTTTGTTTCTTTCAACTCTCAAATCCCTCCCCCACATAAGTTTTGACCTTAACAAATCAAAATAACTCACTTCAGGGCGTTTTACAAGTTTGACTTTGTAATTTGCTTTCTTAACTAAAATTTCAACTGGGGGTTTAAGTTTAAATTCAATTTGTCCATCTGCGGTGAGCAAAATTTCCTTATCGTAAAATTCAATTTTCACTTTTATTATGCTATCATCTGGAATAACTATCGGTCTTGCTGTTAGTGTGTGTGGGCAAATTGGTGCCAATGTTATAACTTCGCTTGATGGTACGACAATTGGACCTCCAGCTGCAAGCGAATAAGCGGTTGATCCAGTAGGAGTTGATATGATCAAGCCATCAGCTGTGTAAGTTATCAGATACTCGTCATTTATGTATGTTTCAATGTCAACAACCCTTGTTGAGCCAGCTTTATCAATGACAATGTCATTTAAACCGAAGTATGTTTCTTCCCGCCCGGTTACTTTCGCTTCAAGAACCATTCTATCTTCAATTCTATAATCACCCTTGCAAATTCTTTTTATGAATTCAAAAGCTTCATTTGGTGAGACCTCCGCCAAGAAACCGAGCTTCCCAAGGTTGACACCAAGGATTGGAATTTGACGATTTCCAACAAGACGAGCTGTTGAAAGTATTGTCCCATCTCCACCAAGTGAAATTATCATATCTGAGTTTGCGATTAACTCATCCAATTCCAACGCATGATTGATTTCGTATGAAAATCTTTCTTTTATCCCCTCCACTATTTCCCTTTGGACGAAAAATTCAATTTTATCGCATTCAAGTTGTTTTGTTAAGTTCAAGACAACCTCATAAAGTGCTTCCTTTTTGATGTTTCCTAATATCCCAAATTTCATTTAAAGGTGATTTTTGTTTATGATTCGTTGTGTTGGGTTGTTTCAGTTTTCTGCTTTTTCTCGTTTTCAACCTCAAAGAAATAATTTATCTTGAGTTGTGAAATTGAGTATTCAAGAAATCTCATCTCGTTTTCGGTAAGGTTTCCTTTTGTTTTCTCTTTTAACATATCAAGAAGTTCAATTGTAAATTTTGCCTCTTCAAGCTTCTTTTCAATTTTCCCAGTTACAGGGTTTGGAATTTTACCAAGTTGTTCCCATCCCTGTGTGTAGAGTATGAAGACAAGCTGTTCAAACAAACTCATATCTTTCATTTTTGTTATAAGACCTTTATTTTGCTTTTGTTAAATTTTACAAAATGTGTTGTATAAAATCAACTTTGGCGTTTTTCGGGTTGCCCCTCTTGACAAGCGATAAATTTTTTATTATATTATAGGTGAATTCGCTTCTTGGAAGCGCACCTTGAAGATAGATTTAAAAATATCAAACGAAATCTTCAGAGAGCACCTACCCAAGAGAAATGTAAAAATAAAAAGGAGGTGCGCTAACTCGCAAGTTGATATTGCCTGTCTTATAATTCATCCCCGAAAACTAAAAATAAATTCATTCACTCTCGTTTTTTTTCTTGTTTTCCAAAACTTAATTCGGAGGTAAAACTATGAGAAAAATTCTCATCGTTTCGGTATTAATGATTTTGGTAGTTGCGTCTGCGTTTGCACAGCTTGGAGCCATAAGAGGTAGGATAACCGACGCTCAGACGGGTGAACCACTTCCTGGGGCGAATATCTTCTTACTTAACACAGTTTACGGCGCAGCAAGCGATGTTCAGGGATACTACTTGATCAAGAATGTTGTCCCTGGAAGTTATACCCTTGTTGCAAAATATGTCGGTTATCAGGAGTTCAGGCAAAGCGTTCGGGTTACCCCCGGGGATACGGTGACGGTAAATATCCGACTTGCACCAGGGCTTATAACAGTAAGCCCGATAGTAGTAACGGCAATCGGAACTGAAGAGGAAAGGGCGAAACTTGGGACATCGGTTTCAAGTGTAACGGGTGAGCAGATTTTAAGAAGTGGTTATACGAATGTGATTTCTTCAATCGCTGTCAAAGCGCCTGGTGTCTTCACAATTGATGCTGTTGGTGACCCCGGCTCTGCAACGAGAATAGTCCTTCGTGGTCCAAGGTCGCTTCAAACGGCGAATCAGCCGTTGATTGTGGTTGATGGAGTTCCGATTTGGAATTCAACCTTTGGAGCAAGCGTTGGCAATGTTTCAACAATTTCAAGAAATGTTGATATAAACCCGGAGGATATTGAATCAATTGAAGTGATGAAAGGTCCTGCAGCTGCTGCTATCTGGGGCGCAAGAGCTGCAAACGGTGTCATAGTTATCAAGACGAAATCCGGGACATTTTCAGCTCAAAGGAAGGTCAGGTTATCGCTTAAGTCAAGGATTCATAGCTCTGAGCTTTTGAGACCTTTCCCATTGCAGAGAGAATTTGGGCAAGGTCAATATGGTAATTTTGTGTTTAACTCTGCTTTGAGCTGGGGTGATAGAATTGCTGATAGACCAGGTGGTCCGGATTCGTTGGCAAGACCTGATTATCCATATTCAAGAATTGTTGTTAAGAGGTCAAAGGATACATATGACCATGCGACAGAACTTTTCCGCAAGCCGATAACTCAGAACTATTCAATTGAAATAAGTGGCGGTGATGAGTGGGGTACATTCTATCTTAATGCAGAGAGGTTGGACGAACAGGGGATAATACTTGCTAACAGTGATTTCAAGAGGACTTCAATTCGCGGTAATGTATCAAGGAGATTTGCTGAGAATATTACTGCAAGGATAAATGCTGCGTATGTTAAGACATCTACCAATAGAGTACAGCAAGGTTCAAATATAAGTGGTCTTTTGCTTGGCGCATATAGAACACCGCCTGACTTTAATAACCAACCGTATCTTGTGGATTATAAATCGCCAACAGGTGCTATAACGCCAAATTCGCACAGATCTTATAGAAACGGTGAAGGTGATCCAACGCGTGGCGTTGGATACAACAATCCTTTCTTTACGATCTACAAAAATAACACATTGTTTTACACAGACAGGGTTTTTGGAAGCGCTGAGATAAGTTATGATCCGTTCAAATGGTTGAACTTTACTTACAGGATTGGTGCTGATTATTACACCGATAGGAGAAACCAACTCTGGCCATATCAAGATGCTGCTGTGCCAACCGGTAGGGTGACAAGGCAAGTGATTTCGCAGTATCAACTTAACACCGACTTTATGGTCAGATTCAAAGGTCAATTGGGGAAGATTGCAAGTTCATCTTTGTTGCTTGGCTTCCATCTTGATCATGAGCAAACGGATAACACATTCGTGCAGGGAACGAGGTTTATCTTAACGGATGCTCCGCCATACATACTTAACACACTTGACTATTTGCCTGATGAAGGTAAGACGATTGTCAGGACAGGTGCATTTTACGGAGAACTTGCTGTTGATGTATTTGATCAAGTTTATGTTCGCTTAAGCGGGAGAAATGAAAGCGCATCAACTTATGGGACTGAATCAGGGATGACTTATTTCTTCCCATCAGGAAGCGTTGCGTGGGAATTTACGAAGTTGCCTTTCTTCTCTGGACAGCCAATTCTTTCCTTTGGGAAGGTTCGTGCAGCTATTGGTCTTGCTGGTGTTAGACCACCAGCATATGTGACGAAAACATACTATGTAAATGCAAGCTTTGGGAACGGTTGGGGTCCAACGACAAATGCAATATACTATGGCGGTGGAGCTGTTCAATCATCTCAGCTTGGAAATCCGAAATTAAAACCAGAGATGACAAGGGAGACGGAATTTGGATTTGATTTGAGATTCCTCAACGATAGATTAAGCTTGAGCTATACAAGATACTTTAACAAGACCTGGGATGCTATCTTGAATGTTGCTGTTCCTCCATCAAGTGGCTTCTCATCAAGATGGGCTAACACTGCAAAGATTGAAAACAAGGGCACGGAAATTCAAGTAATCGCTGAATGGTTGAGGTTGGGTGCTTTCACTTGGACGACGACGGTTAACTGGTCGCAAAATAAGAATACCGTTGTTGAGCTTGCTCCTGGAATTGAATCCGTTGCTCTTGCTGGTTTCGTTGACCCAAGCTCAAGGGCTGTCGCAGGTTATCAACTTGGCGTGATCTACGGTTCAAGATGGGAGAGATGGGACAGAGACACAACAGTTACAATTGGCGGTAAGCCGTATAATTTCAAGAAAGGTGATATAAAACTTGATGCAAATGGATTCCCAGTGCCCTCACCAACTTATGGAGTTCTTGGAGACCCCAATCCCGATTGGAGAGCTGGTATAATTAATACTTTGAGATATGGAAGGGTAACTCTTAATGTGGTAGTTGATGTCTCTAAAGGTGGAAAGATTTGGAACGGAACTAAAGGCGCTTTGTATTACTTCGGAACACATGGCGATCAAAACTGGTGGACGACTTTAACTGCAGATCAAGCGAACACTTTGAAGAATTATCTCGGTAGAACCCCGAACGAGATGATAAGCTGTATCCAACCAGAAAAACCTATATAAAGAACCCAGATGGTACAGTTTCATTCCGTGGTTATATTGCCGATTTTGGAGGCGGTCCGGTGATTGTAGATGAGTACTATTTCTGGTCAGGCCCAGGTTCTGGGTTTACTGGACCAGCTGAGCAGTTCATTGAAGATGGTGGCTATGTTAAGTTGAGAGAGGTTTCGTTAACTGTTAACATCCCGTTGAGAAGGTTTGGACTTGAGAGCATTGACCTTGGGCTTATTTTGAGGAACTTTAAGATATGGACGAAGTATACAGGAATTGACCCGGAGACCAACCTCACTGGACCGACGAACGGTCAGGGACTTGACTACTTCAATAATCCACCGATGAAGAGCGTTATTTTCTCGCTTAGCATCAATTATTAATAAAAGTTTGGGAGGGCAGTTTAACTGACTGCCCTTCCCTTTTCTCTTTGAAATTTTTAAAAAGAAAAAATCGGAGCAGGTAAAATGAGGAAAACAATAGGTTTAATAAGTGTTGCATTGGCGATGGTTTTATTTGTAATGGGTTGCTCAAAGATAACAGAAGATTATGTCAAGGGTTACGATACTGATCCACTTGCGCCTACAACAGCGCCATCGCCAAAGACATTTGTTGGAGCACAAACAGCATTTATTGAATTTTATGAGGCATTCCCAAGCCAACTTGCAGCTGTTTGGGCTCAGCAAGCAACCGGTGCTGATAGACAATTTGCTTCTTTTGATATCTACAATATAACTGCGAATGATTTCTCAAATGATTGGTTCCTGGCTTATACCCGTGTTTTAACGAATTTGAAGATAACGCAGACGAAAGCGAAAAGCGAAGGTTTTATGAATTTATATGGCGCAGCAAAGGTTCTTGAAGGAATACATATGGGAAATGTAGCAGCACTTTGGGGAGATGTGCCATATTCCGAAGCAGCTCAGCCAGAGAAAACATTAACGCCGAAGTATGACAATCAAATTGATGTTTATAACGCTGCAATAGCTGCGCTTGATGAGGGTATTCAAGTCCTTCAGCAAAATACAGCAGACCTACCGCAAGATGTATACTCAACCGGTGGAAAAGTAACGAAATGGATAAAGGCAGCATATTCAGCAAAGGCAAGATATTTAATGCATCTGGCAAGGAAGGATAATTATCCAACGGCAATCCTTGATCAAGTAATACAGGCAGGACTTAATGGTATAACATCAACAACGAGGACAGGAACCGCACCAGCAGCTGGTTACGGCGCTGATGACCTTGTTTTCACGCACGGGACGACATATCAAGGGAATATGAACCTTTGGTATTCCTTCCTCGTTCAAGATAGGTCTGGTTATCTTAGAGCATTGAAATGCTTCGCTGTTAAAATGCTCGGCTCGCGGGGAGCAAGCGAAGCTGGTAGATTTAATTATTACTTTACAGCTGATAGCAACGATTTGAACACAACTCGGGCATATGCTCAAAATGCCTACTTCCCAGTTATAAGGGCTTCCGAGACATTGCTTTTGATCGCGGAGGCATATGCGAGAAAAGGAGATTTAGCAAACGCTGTAAGTTATCTAAATAGAGCAAGGGAATACGCTAATAACATTTTTGGGACTACATTGAGCACAAATCTTACCCCAGCGGATTTTGGAAATGATCAGACACAGGTTCTCCAAGCGATCTTTAATGAGATGTACCTTGCATTGATGCATCATGTAGAGGTATTCAATTTCTTGCGCAGGATTGATTATAAAGTGAATTATGTTGATCCTTCAACGGGACAAACAGTTCAACTTACTCCGAAGCGCGGTACACAATTCCCGCAGAGATTGTTCTACCCGCAAAGCGAGGTTTCAACGAACCCGAATACACCGAAGCAGACATCAGCTGATCTTTATGAAAAGACAAGAGTCAATGGCGGGACGAAATAATTGGTTGTGTTAATTTCCCAATTTTCAAAGCCGTGGCTTTTGCCACGGCTTTTTAATAAAAAACAAACTTTATAGGAGGAACGACTATGAGAAGTTCAGTAATTCTATTGTTGATTATTTCATTTGTTGTCTCTGCACTTGGGCAAGTGGGTGAAATAAGGGGAACAGTTTATGATAAAGAGACGAACAATCCGCTCCCAGCTGCGTCTGTTATTATAGTTGGGACACAGTTGGGTTCGGCGACCGATGTTAATGGGAATTATATAATCAGAAATGTGAAACCGGGTACATACAAAGTTCAGGCGAGATTTATCGGGTATGGTGCTCAAACGAAGGAGGTTACCGTTAGACCCGGTGAAACAGCCACTGTTGATTTTTATCTTTCTCCGACGGCGTTACAGCTTGATGAAATTGTTGTAACAGGAACGGGGACTGCTCTTGAAAAGAGAAGCGTTGGAAATACGGTAGGGACGGTAACGATAAAGGATATTGAGATCGCTCCGGTTAGAAGCATCACAGAGGTTTTGCAGGGAAGGGTATCTGGGCTTGTTGCTTTGCCAAGCTCAGGTCAAGCTGGAAGTGCAGCTGCTATAAGATTAAGGGGACTTATCAGCGTGTCTCAGAGCAATCAACCGTTAATTTATGTTGACGGCGTTAGAATAGACAATGCGCAGATTGATTATGGGACCGTTTGGACAGGAGGTCAGCATCCATCAAGATTGAATGACATTATCCCAGCAGACATTGAAAGAATTGAGGTTATAAAAGGAGCAGCTGCTACGACGCTTTATGGAACTCAGGCAGCTAATGGTGTCATCCAGATATTTACGAAGAAAGGTATAAGCGGGCAACCGACGATTAACTTTACAATTGAAAGAGGCGGTGTTAGTGTCCCGAAAAAGTTATATTCAACCGGCTATTTAATTGGTATATTCCCAACTGGAGAAGATATAAAACTTGGAGCAAGGAGAACCCCAGACAGTGTTAAAGTAGCAAGCGAAGGTCTTGCTAATAGTTTGCTTTCAACGGGTCCGTATGAGGCGTATTTTGCATCAATTAGGGGAGGAACGCCCTCTGTTGGTTACTATGTCTCTGGACGTTACGAAAATGAAGTTGGATCAATCCCATCAAACTGGTTTAGGAGAGTATCATTTAGGGGTAATTTAAACGCCGTTGGAAGTGAAAATTGGGATATTCAAGCGACCGCAGGATACACTTACTCAAGATTGAAAAGACCCAACAACGATAATAATATCTATGGTTTAGTCCCAAATGCTTTGCTTGCGAGGAGAAATTTGGCTACTCCAACTAACCCTTACGGTGAGCCATTTACACCTTTGAGTATTGCGCGTGAGCTGAATAACCTTCAGACGACGCACGCTTTTACAGGTGGAGTGACTTGGAATCACAGACCTTTTGGGACATTTAGACAAAAGTTAACAATTGGTTTTGATGTTACTGCCGAAGAGAATGAACAACTTTTCCCATACGGGCTTGGTTTTATTTACTATCCTTATGGAATGAAAGGTAATCAAAGGAGAACTTTTTATTCCTTAACGCTTGATTATTCATTAGCTTGGCATGTTGCAATTTCAGATAAAGTTACATCTTCATTTACAGCTGGCTTGCAAGGATTTGCTGATTCTGATTATAGAGTTTTTGGACAAGGAAGGGACTTTCCAGCACCTGGGTTATCTGTAATCTCTGCCGGTGCCGTGAGGACAGCTGAAGAGTATAGATATAGGGTAATTAATGGTGGAATTTTTGCGCAAGAGCAAATTGGGTTCTCAAATATGCTTTTTGTAACTGGAGCATTGCGACTTGATGGGAATAGTGGTTTTGGTCCTGATTATGGGCTTGCACTTTATCCGAAAGCACAGGCATCGTTTATACTTTCAGAACTTGGCTTCTGGCCAAAGTCGTTTTGGAACTCAATGAAGTTGAGAGCTGCTTGGGGTCAGGCTGGTTTGGCTCCGGGTGTTTTTGATAAAGAAAGAACATGGGATGCTGTGGCTGGGCTTGATGGTGTTCCAGCGGTAACCCCAGGAAATATCGGTAATAGAAAACTCAAACCGGAAAGAAGCGATGAGCTGGAATTTGGTTTTGATGCCGGTTTCTTCAACGATAGGTTGGGAATTGAGTTCACAGTTTATAATCAAGTTACAAAAGATGCATTGCTGTTGAAACGCTATCCACCATCTGAGGGATGGTTAAATCTTCAATTGACAAATGTAGGTGAGGTGAGAAATAAAGGTATTGAACTCACGATAAGGGCTTTGCCAATTTCTACTTCAAATGTTTCTCTTGATGTTAACTTCATGTTGTCAACCAATGATAACAAAGTCACATCACTTGGTGGAACTGCACCGCTTCCGTATGGTCTTGGTGGAATAGGTGAGGTTAGAGAGGGCTATCCTATAAACTCCTTCTGGGGATATAAGCTTATCGGCATAAAGCAAGGTTCATTGACGACTGCTTTAGCGAGATTGAATAGCTATCGTAATAATCCGTCTTACAATTTCCAGAACCCGTCACACAGGCGAACAATTATGAATGCGATTGCAGATGCAGCTGTTGCTGTTGGAACTCAAAAGGAGTTCCTTGGAAATGCTTATCCGAAGATGAACGGGTCATTCTCAGCGACCTTGACGCTTTTCAAGAGAATAAGCATTTATACATTTGTTGAATGGGCAACGAAGTTCTATGTGTATAATAACACTGCAAGGTTTATGGTTCGCTATAATACCTATGTTCCAGAAATAGAAGCGCAACAAAAAGTTTTCATGGCAAAGGATACAGTTGAGCTTGAACAAGCATTAAGAGAATGGATGAAGTTTGATTGGAGGGCAGATGATTTATGGGTTCAAAAAGGTGATTTCATAAGATTAAGCGAGATAGGAATATCGTATACATTGCCAACTGCATTTACAAGGTTCTTTGGCGGGAGAAGAGTTAGCTTAACATTTTCAGCCAGAAATGTTGCTCTTTGGACGAAATATGGCGGTCCCGATCCACAGGTTAATTATGCTGGTCCAGGAGCAAATCTTAACCAAGGATCTGATTTCTTGACCGTACCTCAGGCAACTCGTTATATATTTAGTTTGAATGTTGAGTTCTGATTTAAGCGCGCGGGCTGTTTTTGCCCGCGCTAAATTTTAAAAACAAAAAACTTCTGGAGGAGTTTATGAGGGAAAAAGTTTTAAAAACAGCGATTTTTATGGTTTTCGTTTTAGTTTATCTTGGATGCAAACAATCACTTCAAGTTGAAAACCCAAACCAGATAATTGATGAGAACCTTAATCAATCAACCGCTATAGGTCCAATGATTACAGGTGTTGCTGCTGATTTCGCCTTTGAGTATCAATGGACTATAATTTGCTCGGGGTTACTGAGCAATGAGTTGATTCATATTGGCTCTTTCCCAACATTTAAAGAGATGGCTGATGGACAAGTGCAAGACAATAATACAACTATGGAAGATTGGTATGGGTATGTACAAAGAGCAAGGTGGGTAGCTGAAAATGCAGCCGAAAGAATCAAACAAATTGTAGGTGTTGATTCCGCTAAAAAAATGATTGAGTATGCGATGGCTCATATATATGCTGGTTATGCGTTAATTCATCTTGCTGATATGTGGAATGGTTCGCCAATTGATGGGGGTCCGCTTTTGCCAAGGGATTCAATTTATAACAGAGCGATCAATCATTTCACAGAGGTTATAAGTATAGTAGATAATTTACCAGCGGGAAGGACATTTAAAAATGGGCATCAGACATTAAATAAGGATCAAGTTAAAGCGATCGCTTATCTTGGTAGAGCAAGGGCGAAATTATTTAAAGGTGATTTAGCTGGTGCGTATAATGATGTTGCTAACCCAGCATTGTTTACAGGGCTTAGATTTGACGCTGTTTATTCAGAGAATACCAGCCGTGAGAATAACTTAGTTTACATTTATGCATATGATAGACCCGAGGTTGCTGTTGGACCAAGACATCAAATTACCGATGACCCACAGCGTGTCCCTGTGCAACCACCAACGGCAACAAGACCATATTGGAGACAAGCGAAGTATCCATCACGCGCAAGTGATATTGCAATTGCCAAATGGCAAGAAGCAGCGTTAATAAGGGCTGAATATTACCTATCTCAAAACAACACTACTGCAGCTTTGGCTGAGATTAATTCTATTAGAAGCGCTGCTGGTTTAACCCCAGTAGCAACGGTTGATGTAAATACTCTCAGGGAAGAGAGGAAAAGGGAGTTCTTCCTTGAAGGGATGTATTTACAAGATTTGAGGCGGTTTAACGATCCTTTCTTAACCGGACGTATGGCTTTCTTCCCGCTTGGAAGAAGGGAGAAAGATACAAATCCAAATTTGGGCGGTAAATAGTTAAGATTTCCCAATTTTCAAAGCCGTGGCTTTTGCCACGGCTTTTTTATTTTATGAAGATTTCAATTAACTTTTTGAAAAAACATTTCAGCGCTTATGGCTGATAAAAACTCGCTTCAAAATGTCTTCGTTGAAAAAACAGCAAAGCAAAACTATGTCCGTGAAATGTTTGATTCAATCGCGTATAGATATGATTTTCTAAATCACCTTTTGAGCTTTGGGCTTGACTTTTATTGGCGTTGGTTCGCAATTCGTAAACTTAATCTAAAAGGTGGCGAAAAAATAATTGACATCGCTTGTGGAACTGGCGACTTTTCTATAATGGCTTCCAAAAGAAAGCCGTCAATGATTTTCGGCGTTGATGTGTCTATAAATATGCTTAAGATTTTTCGTCAAAAGGCGCTGAAAAAAGGAATAAAGAAAATATATCTTGTCTGTGCTTCAGCTGAAAATTTGCCTTTTAAAAGCGAAATGTTTGATGTTTGTCTTGTCGCTTTTGGAGTGAGAAATTTCTCCGACCTTGAAGCAGGGCTTAAGGAAATTCACAGGGTGTTGAAAAACGGTGGTAAAATCGCTGTGCTTGAATTTTCTATGCCAAAACAACCATTTAAATTGTTTTATCTTTTTTACTTCCGAAGAATTCTACCCTTTATCGGAAAACTTTTTTCAAAACATGAAAACGCTTACACTTACCTTCCTGAATCGGTTTTGAGATTTCCAGAGGGTGAAGATTTTGCAAAAATTTTAAATAATTGTGGATTTAAACGAGTTGAACTCCATCGCTTGACATTTGGCATTGTGACATTATATATCGGGGTCAAAAATTGATTTTTTAAGTTCAAAGAGTTAAATTTCAAATCAGAATTCCAAAGAAAAAGGAAAGTTTATTGCGATTCTTCAAAAAAAGCAAGGGTGATGAGAGTGTGAGTGACTCATCATCAAAGGTCTCGTTGAAATTATCCACGGATAGAAAAATTCAAGAGGAGTTGAAGAGAAGCGGAGAAATTCCAACGCATATAGCAATTATAATGGACGGTAACGGAAGATGGGCTAAAAGGAGAGGGCTTCCGAGAGTTGCTGGACATAGAGAAGGTGTTAAGTCAGTTCGCGATGTCGTTGAGGCATGTGCTCAACTTGGAGTTAAATATCTCACCTTGTTTGCTTTCTCAACCGAGAATTGGCGAAGACCCAAAGAGGAGATTGACACACTGATGAAGCTTTTAATAAGGACGCTTCGCTCAGAGACGGAAAAACTTCATAAAAATGACATCAAGCTCATGGCAATTGGTGATATTGATTCTCTTCCAAAGGAAGTTCGTCAGGAATTGAAAGAGGCGATGGAGAAGACAAAAAATAATAAGAGAATGGTTTTGAATTTGGCGTTAAGTTATAGTGGAAGATGGGAGATAATTGAAGCGGTGAAAGAGATCGCAAGGGATGTCAAAAAAGGTAAAGTTAAAATAGAAGAGATTGACGACAAACTTTTTTCAAATTATCTTAAAACTGCTGGAATTCCAGACCCCGACCTTTTGATCAGAACAAGTGGCGAGTTTAGAATAAGTAATTTTCTACTTTGGCAGATCGCATATACTGAACTTTACATCACTGATTGCCTTTGGCCTGATTTTAGAAGAAAACATTTATATGAAGCGATAAGGGATTATCAGCGAAGGGAAAGAAGATTTGGTATGACAAGTGAGCAGATAAAAAAGAAAGGTTTGAACGGCAATGCGTAAGTTGTTGATTTTGATTTTTGTTTTCGTTTTAAATTTGCATTCGCAAAATCAAGAAGTTTACAAAATACTTGGGATATCGGTTGAGGGGAATACATTTGCTCAACCGTCGGTGATCATTGCAAATTCAGGGTTAAAAGTTGGTGATGAAATAAGTTTCGCAAGGGTCGGGAACAATATAATTGCAGGGGATAAAATTAGAAATGCGATCAAGCAGCTTTGGGCGTTGAGGATTTTTAAGGATGTGAGAATAGAAATAGAAAATCAAGTTAACGATGGAGTTTATCTTTTAATAAGAGTTGAAGAGTATCCACGGCTTGAAGATATAATAGTTGAGGGCAACAAAGAGATTTCAACAAAGGATATAAAGAACAAAATTAACCTCGTAAGAGGGCAAGTAATCGCTGAAAATAGATTGTCAGCAGTGCGGAGTGAGATAAAGAAAATTTACGAGGAAAAAGGTTATTTCCTTGCAGATGTAAATTTTGAGGTGTTACCGACGAAGGAGGGCAGGGCTAATTTGAAGGTGAAGATAAACGAGGGGAAGAAAATTTCTATAAAGAGGATAATTTTTGAAGGGAATGTTAAAGTCAAGGATGGGGATTTGAAGGGAGCGATGAAGGATACCAAAGAGAAAAAATGGTGGATGTTTTGGAGGACAGCGAAATTTGAGAGAAAAAAGTTTGAAGATGACAAAAAGAAGTTAATTGAGTATTACAGGAAAAAGGGTTTTAAAGATGCCACGATTCTCTATGATTCCGTTTATACCGATGAAAAAAGGGAGGGACTTTATATAAAGATAAAGCTTCACGAGGGACCGCAATACAAAGTGAGAAATATAACTTGGGATGGGAACACGGTCTTTGATAACAAGGTTTTGACCGAACGACTTGATTTTAAGCCCGGGGATATTTATAACCGTGAGAAGTTTGAGAAAAATTTGTATGGTAACGATCAACAAACAGATGTAGCTTCGCTTTACCTTGATAATGGCTATTTGACGATGAGCATGCAACCGGAGGAGGTTAAAGTTAGTGAGGATACGATTGATATCGTAATCCATGTTTATGAAGGAAAACAATTTAGAATCAGAAGGGTTGAGATAAAAGGGAACACCAAGACAAAGGATAGGGTGATAAGAAGAGAGCTTTACACGATACCGGGTAAATTTTTCAGTAGAAGTGACATTGTAAGAAGTATAAGGAATCTTGCTGTCTTGAATTACTTTAATCCAGAGAAATTGAAGCCAGATTATAAGATGGTTAGCGATTCAACAGTTGATTTGACTTATGAAGTGGAGGAAAAGTCAAGCGATACTTTCAATGCTTCGGTCGGCTATAGCAGTTTTGGTTTACTTGGAAGTATAGGCGTTACCTTCAATAACTTTTCAATTTCTGAGCCATGGCGTGGTGGCGATGGACAAATGCTTAATTTTGAGTGGGTCTTTGGAAGGTATGATTACAGAACTTTCAGCCTTGGTTTTAGAGAACCTTGGTTTAAAGATACACCGACTTCAATTGGATTTAACATTGTTGATACAAGATATGCTTTTACTTATGACCTGAGACAAACGGGTGGCTCGGTAAGTTTAGGCAGAAGATTGAGATGGCCAGATGATTATTTCAGGGTGGATTATATGTTTAGATTTCAACTTTATAATGTCAGTGGAACAGGTGGATATTATAGAGAGGGTAAGTGGAGTCAGTTTAGTTTTACGCAAGTTATCTCAAGAAACAGCATAGACAATCCGATATTCCCAACGGTTGGTTCAAATTTTTCGCTTTCAACTGAAATCTCCGGTGGTCCTATACTTCCGGGAAATACCGATTACTTTAAAATTTATGTCAGTTCTGAATGGTTTAGCAGAGTTTTCAATTGGAACAAACTTGTATGGTATAATTCATTTGATTGGGGTTATGTGGATGGTTTTTATCGTGGTGCTTTCATTCCGCCAATTGAGATGTTTTCAATGGGTGGGACTGGACTTGGTTATATAGCTGTTACACCTTTGCGAGGATATGAAGATATGTCAATCGGGACAACGCCAACACGGGTGCCTGAGGGAAAAGTTTTAATGAAATACACAACTGAGTTAAGATTTGGTGTCACTATGAACCCAATGCCGATTTACTTGCTTCTGTTTGCTGAAGCGGGGAATGCCTGGGCTAGGACAAGACAGGTTAACATTTTTGATTTGAAAAGGTCAATTGGTTTTGGCGTTCGTTTGCATATGCAACCAATTGGGTTGATTGGATTTGATTACGGTTATGGCTTTGATGATGTATTTCCAAAAGATGGGAAGCCGGATGGGTGGCACTTTCATTTTCAATTTGGGAGAGGTTTTTAATTCAAAAACTAAACTATGGAGAAATGATGAGGAAAAGCATTTTCGCATTAACATTAATTTTATTTTTCAATTCCGCTGTATTTTCTCAACAAGCAACGATAAGAATTGGCTATGTTGATTCTGGAGTTATACTCCAGCAACTTCCAGAGGCGCAGAAAATACAGAAAGAACTTGACAACCTTTTGCAGAAATATCAAAGTGAACTTGACAAAATGGTCAAGACATACCAGAGCAAACTTGATGAGTATCAGAAAAAAGAGGCGATGTTAAATCCGCAAGCGAAGGAAAGTATGCAAAGGGAAATAATGGAACTTGAACAGAAAATCTATGAATACAGGAATCAAAAGCTCGGACCCCAAGGTGAGTTTGAACAGGAAAGAGAAAAGCGTCTTAAACCTTTAAGGGATAAGATAATTGATGCCATTGAGGAAGTCGCAAGGGAAGAGAAGTTAAATTTCGTTTTTGACAAAGCAGGGGATGTGATATTGCTTTACGCTGATAAGCAGTTTGATATAACTTTCAAAGTCCTTGATAAATTAACAAGAGGGAGCAAATCTAAATGAAAAGATTTCTTCTGTTATTTGTTCTTACACTTTCATTGCCTTTGTTTTCACAGGTGAAGGTGGGTTATGTTGATTCAGAAACGATAATGAAACAGCTTCCCGAGGCTCAGGAGGCGCAAAGGAAAATTGATGCACTTGTTCAACAATGGCAAGCGGAACTCCAAAAGATGAAGGACGAATGGAAATCAAAATATGATGAGTATGAAAGGAGAAAACTTATATTGACGGATGAAGCAAGGGCACAAATGGAAAGGGAACTTTCTGAGCTTGACAGAAGAATAGCTGAATTTCAAATGCAAAAATTCGGTCCGGATGGAGAACTTTACCGGAAACAAGATGAGTTGATCAAACCGGTGCAGAGTAAGATTTTCAACGCAATAAAAGAGGTCGCACTGGAAGAGGGTTTTGATTTCGTTTTTGATAAAAGTGGAGAGATTTTGCTTTTGTACGCAAACGAAAAATATGACCTTACACAGAAAGTCCTAAATAAACTTTTACAATTGCGATGAAATTAAAGGAAATCGCAAGTTATTTGAACTGTGAAATTGTTGGTGACGCTGATGTTGAAATTAATAAAGTTTCAGAAATTCAAAATGCAAGTAAAGGTGACATTACTTTCATAGCTAATCCAAAGTATGAAAAGTTTTTTGAGACGACGAACGCCTCGGCAGTTATAGTTGCGAAAAATTTTCAAAAGAGAAGGAATGATTTATCTTTGCTTCTGGTGGATGATCCGTATTATGCATTTGTAAAGGTGTTAAAAATTTTGAATCCGCCGTTGGAACTGCTTCCCCCGGGGATACATCAAACAGCGGTGATTTCAAAAACGGCTGTTTTAGGTGAAAATGTCCGCGTAGGTGCAAATGTTGTAATCGGTGAAAGGGTTAAAATCGGAGATAATTCAGTTATAATGCACGGCGTCGTCATCGGTGATGATGTTGAAATTGGTAGCGATGTTTTGATCTACCCAAATGTCACAGTTTATCATAAATGTAAAATTGGCAATCGTGTTATAATTCACTCTGGAACTGTGATTGGAAGTGATGGTTTTGGATTTGCCCCCAGACCTGACGGGACATATGAGAAAATCCCTCAAGTTGGTATAGTTGTGATTGAAGATGATGTTGAAATCGGTTCAAATTGCTCAATAGATCGTGCCACGCTTGGGGAGACGGTTATAAAGCGAGGTGCTAAACTTGACAATTTAATTCAAATAGCTCACAATGTCGTAATAGGTGAGAATACAGTTATTGCTGCACAGACGGGGATTGCTGGTAGTACTAAAATTGGTAAAAACTGTGTTCTCGCAGGTCAAGTGGGAATCGTCGGTCATATAGAAATTGCCGATAGAACGACGATAGCAGCTCAGTCAGGGGTTTCAAAATCAATAACAGAGCCGGGGAAAGTTTATTTTGGTTACCCTGCTCGTGAACATTCCATCGCTTTAAGAATTGAAGGTGCGATAAGGCAGCTTCCAGATTTAATAAAGGAGTTTCGTGATTTGAAAAGTAAAATTGAAAAATTAGTTTCGGGAGGTTGAAAAATGTTAATATACCAGCAAACGATAAAAAAGCCGGTTTCATTATCTGGCGTTGGCTTGCATACAGGTCAGAGGTGCACTATAACTTTTAAACCTGCACCGCCAAATTTCGGGATAAGGTTCAAGAGGATTGATCTAGGTGGTTCGCCTGAAATTCCAGCACTTGTTGAATATGTTGTTGATGTAAGTCGTGGAACTACGCTTGGAATAGGTGATGTCAGGGTTCACACTGTTGAACATGTCCTTGCTGCTGTAGTTGGACTTCAGATAGATAACATATTAATTGAACTTGATTCAATTGAACCGCCAGTTGGTGATGGTAGTGCAAAGCCGTTCGTTGATGCTCTGCTTGAAGCTGGAATTGAAAAACAGGACGAGCCAAAAGATTATCTTATAATTGATCAAGCAATTCTTTATTCTGACGAGAGCAAAGGAGTTGACATCGCTGCTTTACCGCTTGATGATTTCAGGATAACAATTATGATTGACTATAAAAACCCAGCGCTTGGTAGCCAACATACGGGGTTATTTTCGCTTGAAAAGGAATTCGTGACGGAGTTCGCTCCTGCGAGGACATTTTGTTTTTTACATGAAGTTGAAATGCTATACGAGCAAGGTTTAATACGGGGTGGCAATCTTGATAATGCAATTGTAATTGTTGATAGGGAACTTTCACAGGAAGAGATAGATAGATTGAGCAAAAAGTTTGGTTTGAACGAGGTCGTTTTTCTTGGTAGCAATGGTATTTTAAACAACAAGCCACTTCGTTTTAAAAATGAGCCAGCAAGACATAAACTTCTTGATTTACTCGGTGACCTTGCCCTTGTTGGTGCTCCTATGAGAGCTCAAATCCTTGCAGCAAGACCAGGGCATGCAAGTAATATTGAGTTTGCGAAGAAGATAAGAAAACTTTATCTCCAGAAAAAGCTTGTAAAAAAGTATCAATTTGAGAAAAAAGAAGGTGTTGTATTTGATATAAACGCAATTCAAAGAATTTTGCCACATAGGTATCCTTTCCTCTTCGTTGATAAAATAGTTGACTTTAAGATGGGCGAGAAGATAATCGGGGTGAAAAATGTCACGGGGAATGAATTTTTCTTTCAAGGACATTTCCCCGGGCATCCGATAATGCCTGGTGTTTTGATAATTGAAGGAATGGCTCAAACGGGCGGAATTTTGCTTTTGAACGGAGAGGAATCAATGGAAAATAGATATGTTTATTTCATGGCTATAAAAAATGCAAAGTTTAGAAGACCTGTTTTCCCTGGCGATACATTGATATATGAAGTGGAAATGGTTGAAAGAAGAAGTAAGTACTGTACGATGTATGGTCGTGCTTATGTTGACAGCAAACTTGTCGCAGAAGCTGAGATGATGGCTGCTATTGTTACAAAACCAGAATTTACATCAAATGAACAAACAATTGAAAAGGACTCATGAGCACATTTATTGATCCGAGGGCAGTTGTAAGCCCTTATGCAAAAATCGGGGATAATGTAAAAATCGGTCCTTTCACAGTGATTGAAGATGATGTTATTATCGGGGATGGGACGGAAATAGGTCCAAATGTTTTTATAGGTAACGGGACGAGGATAGGGAAAAATTGCAAGATTTTTCATGGCGCATCGGTTGGTTCAATCCCTCAGGACTTAAAGTTTAAAGGTGAGGAAACGACGCTTGAAATAGGTGATAACACGATAATTCGTGAATTTTGCACACTTAACAGGGGAACAGCGCACTCGGGAAAGACAATTATAGGCAGTAATTGTCTTTTGATGGCTTATGTACATGTAGCGCACGATTGTGTAATCGGGAACAATGTAATAATGGCTAATGCTGTGAACCTTGCTGGTCATGTAACGGTTGAAGATTATGTTATAATTGGCGGGCTTGTCCCGGTTCATCAATTTGTTCGGATTGGTCAACATTCAATCGTCGGAGGCGGATGGAGAGTTCCGAAAGATGTCCCGCCTTATATAATGGCTGCAAGGGAACCTTTGAGATTTGAAGGTCTTAACATTGTCGGTCTTAAACGGAGAAATTTCCCTAAGGAAACGATTGAAAGGATTGAAAATGCTTATAGGGTGATATATCAATCAAACCTTACTGTCTCGCAAGCGCTTAGAAAATTAAAAGAAGAATTTGAACCAACTCCAGAAATTCAAAACATCATTAACTTCATTGAGACAAGTCAGCGTGGAATTATAAGAGGACCTTATGACTGAACGATGGCTTTTTTTAAATACTGGATTTAAGCCAGGGGAATTCAATATGAAATTTGATGAAAACTTGGCTTTGCTTTTTTCAAGAGGGAAAATCCCTCCAGTGTTAAGGGTTTATGGTTGGAAACCATATGCAATTTCAATTGGATATAATCAAGGTATTGAAATTTTTGACATTGAGAAAATAAAAAGTTTTGGGTTTGACTTGGTACGAAGACCGACCGGTGGGCGAGCGATACTTCACGCTGAGGAACTGACATATTCCGTTGTGATGAATTCCGACGGAAAAAGTGTGATTGAGATTTACAACCTTATAAGTGAGGCGATAGTTGCTGGGTTAAATTTCCTTGGCGCTGATGTTGAACTTGAGACCTCAATGCCTGATTTTTCAAAATCATACAAAGATTATCGTTCAATTCCTTGTTTTGCTATAACTTCAAAGTATGAGGTGAAGTATAAAGGTCGTAAACTCGTTGGAAGCGCACAGAGACGTTACGGCGATGTAGTTTTACAGCATGGTTCTATTTTGATAGGGGAATTTCACAAGAAGTTGCCAGAATTTTTAAAAACGGAGGATGTTGAAATAATTGAAGAGATAAAAAATGAGATTGAGAATAAAACGATTTGTTTAAGGGAAATCCTTGGTCGTGATGTAAGTTTTGAAGAAGTTGCAGAGGCGATGCGAGTTGGTTTTGAGATGAGGTTCGGTGTAAAATTTGATAAAAAAGATCCCATCGTTTATGAGGAAAGTCACGACGAAAACATTACTTGAGATGAAAAATCGCGGTGAGAAGATAGCGATGTTAACCGCGTATGATTTTTTGATCGCAAAATTGCTTGATGAATCTGGGATTGATGTCATTCTTGTTGGTGATTCGCTCGGCAATGTTTTCCAAGGGCATACGACCACTTTACCTGTGACGCTTGACGATATGATTTATCATACAAAAGCAGTTTGCAGAGGTGCAAAAAGGGCAATGGTTGTCGTTGATATGCCATTTCTTTCTTATCAAGTTAGTGTAGAGGAAGCGGTGAAAAATTGCGGTAGGGTTTTAAAAGAAACATGTGCTGAAGGTGTGAAGCTTGAAGGTGGAAGTGAAATAATTGAAGTTGTGAGAAAGTTGACTTCAATTGGAATTCCTGTGATGGGACATCTCGGCTTGACACCGCAGAGCATACATAAATTTGGGAGTTACGATGTGAGAGGTGTAGATGAAAGCGAGGCAGAGAAAATTTTAAATGACGCCATTGAACTTGAAAAAGCTGGTGCTTTTGCGATCGTGCTTGAAAAAATTCCCGCTGAACTTGCGAAAAAAGTGACCGAGTCAGTCAAAATCCCAACCATTGGAATTGGGGCTGGTCCGCATTGCGATGGGCAAGTCCTTGTAGTTTATGATATGCTTGGTCTTTTTGAGGAGTTTAAACCGAAATTTGTCAGAAGATATGCTGAACTTGCAAAAATTATAAAAAACGCATTTGAAAATTACATCTCCGATGTCAAAACTGGTAAATTCCCAGCAGAGGGTGAATTTTACTGAAATGGAACTTGTTTATCCGATTTATCTGTTTAATTTATTGAGCAAATTTAAGTTCAAAGGCGAAATTGAAAAGATTTATTAACATAGTCACGCTGATCGTTTTTCTACTCGGGACGATTCCTTACTCTGTTATTTTTAGATATTGCAAGATGTTTGATTCTGAAGCGCTATCAACGATGGAACAAGATTCAGTATATTGTAATTGTGGGACAAGCTCCGATGAGGAAATTTATTTTAGTAGCATGGAAAATTTTTGTTGTTTGACCAAAACAATTGAAAAAGACAAAGTAGATGAATTTTCCAACACGAAGGACGAATCTGTTAAAGTAATTTCAACGGGTTTCATTCCTTTTGATTTTCTCCCCAAGATTGTGCCCTCCGCAAATTATTCTCTCTTTTATAATTTCAAACCACGAATGGGGCTAAAATTACCTTTAATGAATTGTTCCCTCCTCATTTAAAAATCCGCATCTTCATTTTTTAAATCAGCGCTGATTTTCAAATTTTAAAACAAATTTCACTATTGACCTATGCGTTCAATTATCGCTGTTTTATTTTTCACTATTTCATCTCTCGTTGTTTCACAGACGCTTGACGATTACATAAAAATAGCTCTTGAAAACAACCCTGAGTTAAAATCTTATAAAATTCAAGTTGATATATTGGAAAAGAGAATAAAACAGGCAAGCACACCTTCTGACCCGATGTTAATGCTTGGAGTTGCAAACTTGCCAACGAATTTAAGTTTTACGATGGATATGATGACTATGAAAGAGATCGGTATAACGCAAATGATTATGTTTCCCGTGAAGTATTCTTTGATGGGCAAAATGGCTCAAAAGGATTATGAAATAGCCAAGGAAATTTATGAGTTGAAAGAGCTTGAGCTTATCTCCGATGTTAAGATGCTTTATTTTGAAATTTACTATATGACGAAAGCAATTGAGATTACAAAGAGGTCAATAGATTTGCTGAGGGATTTTGTCAAGATTACATCAACGAGATTTGCAACTGGACAGGGGATTCAACAAGATGTCTTAAAGGCGCAGGTTGAGCTTTCAAAAATGACCGATGAGCTTATCCGTATGGAGAGGGAGCGCAAAGACCTTATAACTAAATTCAATGCTTTGCTTTACAGGAAGCCCTTGGATTCGGTTTATGTCCCAGAGGAATTAAAGTTCGTTGAGTTCACTTTGACATATGATGAGATTGAAAAAATGGCGTTGGAGAATAATCCGATGTTAATCGCAATGAACAAAATGGTTGAGAAAGATAGGTTCATGAGTGAACTAGCAAAGAAAGAATTGATCCCGGATTTTGAGTTGAAGTTTTCATATGGTCAACGCTCCGCAATTGAACCAACGGGTGTTAAGGCACTTGATATGTTGAGCTTTTCAATTGGTTTTAATTTGCCGATATTTTTGGGAAGGAAACAAAAATTGAAAATAGAGGAAACAGCGATCACGGTAAACCAATCGGAGATGAAACTCTTAGCAGTTAAAAATGAGATCTCAAAAATGATCCAGGAGTCACTTAACGAAATTGAGGAAAAAGTGAAACTCATTGACCTTTATAAAAATGGTTTAATACCACAGGCGACACAAAATTTAAATACTGGACTTGTCGGTTATCAAGTTGGAAAGATTGACTTCATGACCTTGGTTGATAACTTTATGTCGCTTTACAAGTATCAAATTCAATATGAAAAAGTCTTTTCCGAATATCACGCCAAACTTGCTGAGATTGAGAAGTTGATCGGAAGAAGAATTTTTTAAAACAAAATGGAAATTTCAAAATGAAGTTTAAGTTGATGTTAGCAGTTATTTTCATCGCACTTATTTCATCAATTGGTGGTTACTTGATCGGGAAAAAATTTTCAGGTAGGGAAGAAGGACAATCCAAAACAGCAATTTTAAAATCGGAGAAAAAAATTCTCTATTATAAAGACCCGATGCATCCCTGGATAACAAGCGATAAGCCAGGGAAAGCCCCTGATTGTGGTATGGATCTTGTGCCTGTATATGAAGGGGAAGAGGAGATGGAAGAAGGAATCGTGAAAATTGACCCGGTTATAGTCCAAAATATAGGTGTAAAGATTGAGCCAGTTAAAAAGATGAAGCTTACAAAGACGATAAGAACCGTGGGAAGGGTTGATTATGACGAGAGAAAAATTGCTGTTATTACGACGAAGGTTTCTGGTTGGATTGAAAAGCTTTATGTCGATTACACAGGTAGATTTGTTAAAAAAGGTGAGCCCTTATTTGAAATTTACAGTCCAGAACTTGTCACAGCTCAAGAGGAATATCTTCAATCATTAAATTACAGAGAAAGCGTCGCAAGGAGCGGTGACCCAAATATAATTGAAGGTGCAAATCAACTTGTTGAAAGTGCGCGGAAACGTCTCAAATATTGGGATATAAATGAGGAACAGATAAAAGAGCTTGAAAATAAAAAACAGGTTCGCAAGACATTGACGCTTTATTCTCCTGTTGACGGTGTCGTGATAGAAAAAAATATCTTTTTGGGGATGAAGATTTCGCAAGGGATGAATTTGATGAAAATCGCGGATTTATCAAGCGTGTGGATTTATGCTGATATTTATCAGTATGAATTGCCCTGGGTTAGAGTTGGAGAAGACGCTGAAGTTGAAGTATCGTATATTCCGGGGAAAATTTTGAAGGGCAAAGTGGTGTATATTTATCCTTTTCTTCAGCCGGAGACAAAAACTATAAAAGTACGCCTTGAATTTGCAAATCCAGGGTATCTTTTAAAACCAGATATGTATGTCAATGTTAGTATAAAATCAAAAGTTGCGATTAATGCGCTCGCTATTCCTGAACAATCAGTGATAAGGACAGGTACTCGGGATATTGTAGTTGTAGCGCTTGGCGGAGGTAGATTTAAATCCGTTGAAGTAAAGCTTGGTGTCCTTGCCGATGGATATTACCAGGTTCTTGATGGTCTTCGTGAAAATGAAAACATAGTGACCTCCTCGCACTTCCTTATAGATTCAGAAAGCAATCTCAAATCCGCTCTCTCAATGCTTACACATCAACACGAAGATTTCCCCCCACAAGGAGCAAAGGACAACAAAAGGCAAGTGATACAGGAGCATAAGGGTCATGATATGGAGCATGAAAGCCATAAAAACAAAAGCAGTGAGTCAGAAAAATTTGAGACATCTGGAAAATTCATTGATCCAGTTTGTGGTATGGAGGTTGAACCTGACGAGGAATTATCTTTCACTTACAAGGGCAAAAAGTATTATTTCTGTATGAGGTCTGATATGGAAAAGTTCAAAGCAAATCCCGAAAAATATATCAAAGGAAAATAAAGGTTTGAATTCAAATGCTTCAAAAAATAATTGAATGGTCGGTAAACAATAAATTTATCGTCATATTAACGGTCATCTTCGCAATAATCGGCGGTATTTATTCCATTCAAACGATACCAATAGATGCAATCCCTGATTTAAGTGATGTTCAGGTGATAATTTACACGCAATATCCGGGGCAATCACCGGAAATAGTTGAGCAACAGGTGACATATCCGCTTACAACTTCGCTGGTTTCTGTTCCAAAATCAAAGGTAGTGCGTGGGTATTCATTTTTTGGGTTCTCACTTGTTTTTGTGATTTTTGAAGATGGAACAGACCTTTACTGGGCAAGAAGTCGCGTGCTTGAATATCTAAACTATGCGATAAATAAACTGCCAAAGGGTGTCGTTCCAGCGCTTGGTCCAGATGCAACCGGGGTTGGTTGGGTTTATATGTACGCCCTTGTATCGGATAAAAGGGATTTAAGCGAACTTCGTTCAATTCAAGATTGGTATTTAAGGTATGCTCTTACAAGTGTTGAAGGTGTGGCTGAAGTTGCAAGCGTTGGTGGCTATGTGAAAAGTTATAGAATCACGGTTGACCCAAATAAGCTCCTCGCTTATAACATACCGCTTAGCCAAGTGGAGATGGCAATAAAAAGAAGCAACAATGATGTCGGTGGTGAAGTGATTGAAATGGGTGAAATGGAGTATATGATTCGCGGGCTTGGATACATAAAGACGATTGAAGACATAAAGAAAATTCCTGTCGGGGTAAGCAAATCTTCAAAGATGGTGAAAAGTATGCCGGTGGAAGTTGAGGCAGAGATTTCTGGGATGAGTTCTGCTATGGCGAATATGGAAGCAGAGATATCAAAAGAACAGGGAATTGTCTCACAGAATAGAATTTTTGGCGATGGGACGCCAATTTTTCTTGGTGATATAGCAACGATTTCGGTTGAGCCAACTATGAGAAGAGGAATTGCGGAACTTAACGGTGAGGGTGAAGTAGTAGGTGGAATAATTGTGATGAGACATGGAGAAAATGCTTTAAAAGTTATTGAAGGGGTTAAAAGAAAGATTGAAGAGTTGAAGGTGGGATTACCAGAAGATGTTAAAATTATAACCGTTTATGACAGATCAGAGTTAATTAAAAGGTCAATCGCAACTTTGAGGGAAAAATTAATTGAAGAGACAATTATTGTCGCGCTCGTATGTCTTTTGTTCTTGTTTCATTTTACGAGTGGGCTTGTTGCTATTTTCACATTACCGACAGCGATTTTAATTTCCTTTATCATAATGAAAATTCAAGGTATAAATGCAAACATTATGTCGCTTGGCGGAATTGCAGTAGCAATCGGAGCTATGGTTGATGCTGCGATAATTATGATTGAAAATGCTCACAAACATCTTGAACACGATTCCGGTAAAAAAGACCACTGGAAGATAATTCTTGAGGCATCAAAAGAGGTTGGTCCATCGCTTTTTTATTCTTTACTTGTCATCACTGTTTCCTTTCTACCTGTTTTTGCACTTGAAGCGCAGGAGGGGAGATTATTTAAACCTCTTGCTTACACAAAGACATATTCAATGGCTTTTGCTGCACTTCTTTCAATCACAATTGTTCCGATTTTGATGGGATATTTCATCAGGGGTAAAATACCACCCGAAGAGAAAAACCCAATCAACAGATTCTTGGTTAAGATTTATCATCCTGTTTTACATTTCGCTTTAAGGTTTAAATGGCTTGTTATAGTGGCAACGATGTTGATTCTCGCTTTGACTTATATACCTTATTCAAAAATTGGCTCGGAATTCATGCCTCCACTATGGGAGGGTGATTTGCTTTATATGCCGACGACTTTACCCGGTATTTCAATCACTAAAGCGAGGGAAATTTTACAGCAGACGGATAAAATCATAAAACAATTTCCCGAGGTTCATCATGTCTTTGGTAAAATTGGAAGAGCCGAGACGGCAACCGACCCAGCTGGGCTTGACATGATTGAGACGACTATAATGTTGAAGCCAGAAGATGAATGGCGCCCCGGGATGACACCAGAAAAACTTATAAAAGAAATGGACAAAGCTCTTCAGATTCCCGGATTATCAAACGCTTGGACGATGCCTATAAAGACGAGAGTTGACATGCTTTCAACTGGAATTAGGACACCGGTGGGGATCAAAGTTGCTGGTCCTGATTTGAAAACGCTTGAAGAGATCGGGAAGGAAATTGAGGCGGTGATAAGAAAAGTTCCAGGAACTGTTTCTGCATATTCGGAAAGAATTCTCGGAGGGAATTATGTGGACTTTAAAATCAAAAGGGAAGAAGCCGGAAGATATGGTTTAACAGTTGGGGATGTTCAAGATGTTATAATGACTGCGATTGGTGGTATGGAGGTTACAACTACAGTTGAAGGGCTTGAGCGCTATCCTGTTAGCATACGGTATCCAAGAGAATTAAGGGATAATATTGAAAACTTAAAACGAGTACTTGTTCCTACACCAACAGGTGCACAAGTTCCACTTGGGCAACTTGCTGATATTGAAATCAAAAAAGGTCCAATGGTTATACGAAGCGAAGACACAAGACCAAATGTTTGGATTTATGTTGATTTCAGGGATTATGATGTTGGAACTTATGTTAAGATGGCACAGCAAGCCGTAAAAGAAAATATCAAACTTCCGCCCGGATATACTATAACTTGGAGCGGTCAATTTGAATATATGGAAAGAGCGAAGCAAAAACTTTATTACATAATCCCGGCGACATTACTTATAATTTTCGTCATAATTTACCTTAACACGAGATCGGTTACGAAGGTAATCATAGTTTTTCTTGCTGTTCCATTTTCGCTTGTTGGGGCTATATGGCTTCTTTATGTGCTTGGCTATAATATGAGCGTTGCTGTATGGGTTGGGATGATAGCTCTTGCAGGACTTGATGCTGAGACAGGTGTTGTGATGCTTCTTTATCTTGACCTTGCTTATGAAGAGTGGAAAAGGAAAGGGTTGTTGAGGACAATTGATGACTTAAAAGAGGCAATTTATCATGGTGCGGTGAAAAGATTGAGACCCAAGGCGATGACTGTCTCTGCGATAATAGCGGGGCTTTTGCCGATAATGTGGAGCCACGGAACAGGAGCTGATGTGATGAAGAGAATAGCTGCACCGATGGTCGGCGGGGTTGTAACAAGTTTTATACTTGAGTTAATTGTTTATCCAGCGATTTATCTTATTTGGAGAAGTTGGAGTTTGAGGAGGGAAATTGAAAAAGAGTAAGTGGAGGGAAGATGAAAAAACAAAAAATTTTATTTCCGTCGCTTTTCACTTTTCTTTTTACTTTAACATATGCTCAACATCAGCACGGTTCTACATTGCAAAGCACAGAACGGGTTAAAGAAATTGTGTTTGGAATTTTACTTGCTAAAATTTATTTGCCCTTGAAAAACGGCTTGCAGATTTGGAAGAGGCGAAATTTGCCCTCGCTTTCTCCTCTATAAGAAGGGTTCGCAGATTTCTCGGAAGCTTGAGAATTTTCGCCCGGGCTGAAAGTTTAGATGGGGCTGAATCTTTAATTGAACATCCAGCAACGATGACACACGCTTACCTTTCAAAAGATGAAAGGGAAAAAATAGGTATTAAAGATACATTGATAAGAATTTCCGTTGGGCTTGAGGATATTGACGATCTAATTGAAGACCTTGATAGAGCGTTTGATTCAATTTAAAAATAAAGGGGCGTCATTATGACGCCCCAATTCTTTTATTTTTTACCAAATGGGAACACGAATGAAACTCTCGGTTCCACTCTCTTTTGAACCTTGTATTTTGTCCCGTTGTCGGTTCTTTCTGGGGTAAATGTCCATTGATAAAGCATGCTTACAATTATATATTTTACAGGTTTATAACCAAGCTCGGCGTATAGAAGCGAGCGTTCGTCAAGTTTAAAAACATCGCCAAAATTTTTAATTCTTACCTTATCATATCCCGCATCAAAGACAATTGTCGGCAAAACCTGGGGCATTTGAAGGTCAAGGTGTAAAGTTCCGCTTTCAGGTTCAGCGTCAAGTTGTTGATAACTTCCAACGATTTGTAATTGTCCAAGTATTGTGAACATCAACTCGCCATAAGTTCCAGCTGTTTTTTTAGCATTTTGCAACGATAGAAGTTTGCTTGTTGCATTTACGGTATCGCGAAGGTTAAACCTTTCAATCTCGTAGAAATAATTGAAGTAACTTGGAAGGAACTTATCTCCGAAATTCCTCCTTTCAACTTTGGCGTTGATGTTTAAAATTCCAAGACCCTTGAAGTCAAAAATCGTCCCATATGCGATTCCACTACCGTAGTTCAAAAACTTGACATAATCAAAATAAAGGTCCCATCCGAAGATTTTCGTTCTAATTATCGGAAGACCGATGTCAAATCCAACTATGTCAGGTTTTTTGAGGTCTCTGACTATTTTCCTTTGTGTGGAGTCATATCGTGCGAGTGCATCTTTGTCAAAATCAGTTGCATATGTCCCTCCCAATTCAAGGTTTCCGATAATTGGGATAGTGCCAGCAGGTGTAAATTTCAAAGGTCTTACATAGCCACGCAACCCGAAAACGCCGACTTTTCTTAAATCGCTTGTCACTGATTCAAATCCGAACTTTCCAAAGTCAACATCAAATTCAAGCCCGACTTTCCTATCATCGTAGCTTGCGTTATTTTTGTAGTAGTAAATTATCGTTCCGTGCCCGAGGCGAGCATAGTCAAGAGCCCCGATACGGGCATAAAGCGGGTCTCCTTTTAAACCATATCTTACATATCTTATCGCTCTCAGGAAATCGTAAGGTTCATTCCAGTCCTCACTTCTGATTTTACCATCGTTAACGCCGATTCTAAGGTTTACATCAAGACCAACTCCAAATTTTCCGAAAGCTAATTCTGGGGAGATATTCAATAGATAATATGGTTTGCCGTCAAACCAAGATAAGCCAAGCCCCCCGGCAAATTCACCGCTTGTTTGTGGTCTAATGGGTTGGGTATCCCTTTGAACTCTGCGCTGGGAAAGCGCAAAGTTTAAGATGGATAATAAAAGGACGAAAACGATTAACCGTTTCATTTTTTCACCTCGCTTATTTGTTTGAAATTATCCTCCGAAAACTAATTTACAAATAAAAAATGCAGTAAGCAAGCCGGTTATGTCGGAGATCACACCCGCAAGGACAGCGTGCCTTGTTTTTCTTATATTCACTGAGCCGAAATAAACCGCAAGGACATAAAATGTCGTCTCAGTGCTCCCATACATCGTTGAAACGAGAAGACCAAGGAATGAATCCGGTCCGTGTGTTTTCATTATCTCCGTCATTATTCCAAGAGAGCCACTCCCGGAAAGAGGTCGCATCAATGCCATCGGTAGGGCTTCAGCTGGAAATCCAATTAAATTTGTAATCGGGCTTAAAATTGCAACGAATACATCCATAGCACCGCTTGCTCTGAAAATCCCTATCGCAACGAGCATCGCAACAAGATACGGGATAATCCGCACAGCGACATTAAAGCCCTCCTTTGCACCTTCAACGAATGATTCGTAAACCTTGACTTTTTTGAAGAAGCCATAGAATAGAAACGAAAAAATAACGAATGGTATCGCTATGACCGAAATTATGTTCATTATCTCTTTGAAGTTCATCCTTGAACCTCTTTTTGGTTTTCATTTTCTTCAAGTTCTTTTCTGAAAATTTTCAATCGTTGTAAAATTTTCGCCGATGTGATACCTGCGATTGTAGCTGCAAAGCCACCCACAATTGTCGTGCTTATTATCGCAGCTGGGTCTCCCGAGCCGAGAGCAGCTCTTACGGCGATGGCGGTGGCTGGGATTAATGTCATACCGCTTGTGTTTATGACGAGAAATGTAATCATTGAATCGCTTGCGGTGTCTTTTTTAGGATTTAACTTTTGAAGTTCTTCCATCGCTTTTAAGCCAAGGGGAGTAGCTGCATTGCCAAGACCGAGCATGTTCGCCGAGATGTTCATTATGATTGCCCCTATTGCGGGATGTTCGGGCGGGATGTCCGGGAAAAGACGCTTCGTCAATGGTTTCACCAATCTTGCAAGCAGGTTAATTAATCCAGCGGATTCACCGATTTTCATAATCCCAAGCCACAAAGCCATCACGCCAATTAGACCAATGGCAATTTTAACGGCGATGTCAGAGTATTCAATTATTGCATTTAAAATTTGCTTCATCTTGACAAATGAAATTTTCTCAAAAACAAGCGTAACCTTGTATTTGCCATCGCCGAGTTTCTCAAGGTTAAAAACATTCGCTATTAATTTATCAGTGTTAACTCCCTTCCCTTTCGCCATCAATTTCCAAAACTCCGGCGTCGTTTCACCGATTTTAACTATCAAAACACCTTTTCCATCTTGATTGACATTGAGCGTGATTTCGTTTTTAATTGAATCAACTTTGAAATTTTTAAGAGAATAAAACTCTTTGAAATAATCACCACTGACGATTATGTTTCCTCTAAGTTGGGTTCCAAACTTAAAATCATCTTCAATCTCAACGAAAGCTTGAAATTCCACTCCGTTTTTATACTTGTTTATGGATATTTCGTAAATGTCAGTCCCTATAGCTGTTAAGATTCCAATCGCAATTAGAGCAAGCCAAATATAGTTCATCATGGCTGTGTAAATTTTTTATTTGTGATGTAAATTTTCCTCCTGAAGGGGAATGAATGGTTGCCGTTTTTATTTCTTACAATGACATCAATTGTATGTTCACCATAAGTCAAGTTAAAATTAGGGGTGAAAAGCAATAGAGCAAACTTTTTATTTTCAACTGCGGTTATGAAATCCCTCGGAATCACCACAGAATCAATTTTCACTACAATGCTCTGTTTATCAATTCCTGATTTATCTGTGGCTTTTAAAATTATGGTCGGTTTCGTTGTTGTTAAAATCGTATCTGATAAAATTTCAATTTTCGGTATCCCAGCCATTATATATTTTGCAAGCCCCTTAAAAATTCCCCAGGCTTCAATTTTGTTAAACTCATCAATACTTAACCTTCTTTCTTCATATTCATTTGTGAAAAATGTACACTCAACGAGGACAGCTGGGATGGTCGCATTTCTTAGAACATAAAAACCTTGTTTAGGATAAACTATGTAGTCGGACATCGTCCCGTCAAAACTCGCAAGCGAGCCGGATATTCTTAAAGCGAAAGCAAGGTCTCTTTGGATATATCTTGCTATGTCTTTGTTGCATGGATGGAATCTCGGGTCACCTTCAACAGCGTGATACCAAGTTGATGCGTAGTAAGTGTTCGGGTCACCAGGTTGAGCATTGTGATGGATTGAGATGAATATATCAGCACCGCTTTCGGTTGCCATTCTAACTCTATCTTGAAGTGAGACCGTGGTATCTTTTTCTCTTGACATATAGACGATCGCACCTGCGCGAGTTAAAAAATCGCGAAGATAAAGTGCTACTTTTAAATTTACATCGGCTTCAACAACCCTTTTCTTTACACCGACACTTCTTCTGTCTTGACCACCATGTCCGGGGTCTATGAAAATTTTCCAGCCGGTTAAGTAATTAGAGTAAAATTTTAATGTTGAGTCAATTGATTCAGGTTTTTTCCATTCGGTTGGCTTAACATAGTATGGTTTTGGTGCACAGCTGTAGATTAAGAGAGAGATGAGAAGAAGGATTAAAGCTCTTTTCATCGGGTTTTTGTTTTTAATATAAAAGAATTGTTCAATTGTTTCAAGCGAAAAAGCTGGATATTTCAAACTTTGTCCGTTTGCTTTTACTTGACAAGAAGGAAAAATTTTATTATCTTATGGAAGCACTTCCAAAATAAGTTTGTTTTTTATGGGATAACTATTTACGACATAGCTCGTGAAGCGAAAGTTGGTATCGGGACGGTTTCCCGGGTCTTAAATGGAAATCCACATGTCTCCGAAAAGACAAGAAGAAAAGTCCTTGAAGTAGCCCGCCGACTAAATTACCAGCCCCACACATATGCACAACGGTTGGCAAAACAAAAAGCATACGCAATTTCAGCTGTCATCCCATTTTTCATAAGCTATTTCTTCATTGAGGTTTTACGCGGTGTGCAGGATAAAATCACTGAGTTTGGCTTTGACCTCGTACTTTATGGCGTAAATGATCCGTCCAATCAGGTTGAGCATTATCTTCAGAAAAGCACTTATCGTGGGAAAGTTGACGGGGTTCTTTTCTTCTCAATGAAATTTCCGGAATCTTATGTAAAATACTTCAATCAGCGTGGTATTCCAATTGTTTTAGTTGACACATATCATCCGAAGTTTGATTCAATAAGCGTTGATAATTTTCAGGGGGCTTATATTGCAACGAGACATTTAATTGAAGTTGGGCATGAGAAAATTGGGATTATCGTCGCACGGCTTGAAAGTGTGCCTGCCAAACAAAGGTTTGATGGGTTTAAAAAAGCTTTATCTGATTACGGGAAAAATTTTTACGAGGAATTTTTCGTTGAGGCGAAAGACACACGGCTTGATGGATTTACACGCGAAGCTGGGTATAATTCGTGTATGGAACTTTTGAACAGGAAAAAGGGAATACCGACAGCTATATTTGTTTCAAGCGATATTCAAGCGATTGGAGTAATTGAAGCGTTAAACGAAAACGGGATAAAAGTCCCGGACGATGTCGCAGTGATTGGATTTGATGACATTGAACTTGCGAAGGATTTTGGTTTGACGACAGTGAGACAACCGATGTATGAAATGGGGAAAGTCGCCGTTGAAAAATTATTTGAAAGGATGAACGACAAGGATAGAAAGCCAATGCATATAAAGTTCACGCCAGAGCTTGTCATAAGAAAAACTTGTCCTTAAACACAAGGAGAGGTTATCAATGAATTTGAAAAAAATTTTGCCGTTGATTTTAATCCCTGGACTTGTCATTTGTGGTAACACTGGGAAAATAGCTGGTAAAGTTACCGATGCTCAAACGGGGGAACCAATTGTTGGGGTTAATGTGGTAGTTGAAGGAACTTACCTTGGGGCAGCTACTGATTTTGACGGGAATTATACAATTATAAATGTTCCGCCTGGGGTTTACAGGGTAAAAGCATCCGCCATCGGTTATAAAACCGTTGTTAAGGAAAATGTCCGTGTTTCAATTGATCTTACGACGAGGGTTGATTTTCAGCTTGAGCCAACGGTGATTGAATTAGGTCAGGAGGTTGTGGTTGTAGCGGAAAGACCACTTGTTCAAAAGGATTTGACAGCTTCAACTGCGATAGTTGGAAGCGAACTGATTCAGGCGTTGCCGATAACTGAATTTCAAGAAGTTGTGCAAATTCAAGCAGGTGTAGTTGCAGGTCATGTTCGTGGTGGGAGAAGCGGTGAGATTGCGTATTGGATTGATGGTGTTCCTGTGACAGATGTCTATGATAGGAGCGCAGTTATATCTGTTGATAGAAAATCAATCCAAGAGCTTCAACTTATAAGTGGCGCATTTAACGCCGAGTATGGGCAGGCGATGTCTGGGATAATTAATATAGCAACAAAGGACGGGGGTAATAATTTTAACGGAAGTTTTACAACATATTTCGGGGGACATGCCACAACACATTCGGATATTTTCACCGGTTTGAAAAAATTCAATCCTCTTTCAATCAGGAATTTTGAAGGAAACTTGAGTGGACCGCTTTTGAAAAACAAGATATTTTTCTATTTGAATGGCAGATGGGTTTATTTCGGGGGTTGGCTTTACGGTGTAAGGAAGTTTAAACCGGAGAATATAGTTGACAATCGCGACCCAGACCCAAACAAATGGATTATAAGTTTAAATCCAAAGCAAGGTTTAGGAGACAGTGCTTTCGTCCCAATGAACTGGAATAGGAAAGTTTTCCTGCAAGGGAAATTTACTTTTCATCTTTCCCCGACATTTAAATTGTCGTATAACTATATGTATGAGTTCATGAAGTATCGCAACTTTGATTTTGCTTTCAAGTATAATCCAGATGGGGATTTGAATCGTTTTAACAAAGGAATTACGAACATCATTTCAATCAACCACACATTAAGCAAGTCAACATTTTATCAAGCGAGTTTCTCATACTTTTTCAAAGATTATCGCCATTATGTTTTTGAAGACCCGTACGATCCAAGATATGTTCATCCCAAATTATTGCTTCAGCCCGGACCGTATAGCTTTATCGCTGGCGGAATGAAGATGGATCATTTTTATCGCAACACCGGCACATATGTTGGGAAAGTTGATTTGACTTCGCAAGTGACAAGGGTTCATCAGATAAAAACTGGAGTTGAATTTAGGTATCATACGATTTATTTTGAGGGGTTTTGGCTTGATCTTTCAGACCAAGATAGGGCAAGGGACCCAATTCTTGATTTAAATCCATATGTCAAGACGAGAATCCCTGATATTTCTGAGCCATCGCATACGCTTTTTAAGAACAATCCAAAAGAATTTTCAGCATACATACAGGATAAAATGGAATTCAACGAGATAATTTTAAATGTTGGTGTTAGGTTTGATTGGTTTGACCCTGATTGGCATATTCTTGCTGACCCATCGGACCCAAACATCTATCAGCCGTTGAAACCGCAGAACAGATTTTTTGACACAAATAATAATGGAATTTATGGTGATGAAGGCGATGTCCCGAAAACAGTTGAGGATAGAAGGAATTACTGGTATATTCGTGCTAAGCCGAAATGGCAATTTAGCCCAAGGATTGGCGTTGCTTTTCCGATAACTGATCGCGGGGTGATTCATTTCTCTTATGGTCATTTCTTCCAAATCCCACCTTTTGAATATCTTTACACAAATCCCGAATTTAAACTTGGTTCCGGGACAGGGAACATCGGACTTGTTGGAAATGCTGATCTAAGACCTGAGCAAACTGTTAGCGGTGAAATTGGTGTTCAACAGGCGATTACAAATGATATTGCTATTGAGCTAACCGGCTACTTTAGAGATATAAGAAATTTAACTGGAACAAGAGCGGATGAGATTTTCATTTTCGGTGGCTCGGCTTGGTATAACCAGTATCAAAATACCGACTTCGGTTTCGTTAGGGGAATTGTCTTTTCGTTGGATAAAAGGTTTTCAAATAACTGGGCTTTGACGATTGATTATACTTTTCAAGTCGCGAAAGGCAACGCATCAGACCCAGCTCAGACGAGAAATTTGAGATTAGGTGGACAATGGCCAGAAGTTAAAATAATCCCTCTTGATTGGGACCAAAGGCATACTTTGAATTTAACGCTGTCTTATTCAGTCCCCAATAATTGGGGGTTAAGTTTAATCGCACAGTATGGAAGTGGTACCCCTTACACACCAAGGCAGTCAAAGAATATCGGAACTTTGCTCATAAACTCAGAGAAAAAGCCATCAACATTTAATGTTGACCTTCGCATTTATAAAGATATAAAGTTTGGTTTCACAACATTTTCACTTTTTGCGAGGGTTTACAATTTGTTTGATATAAAGAATGCCTTTGGGGTTTATAACGATACCGGACGACCGGACTTTACACTTGATTATTTGAGCGCATTGAAGCAACAACCAGTTCAACTTGTGAATCCGCTTGGCGAATGGTTCACAAACCCGACATTTTATTCAGAGCCAAGAAGGATTGAATTCGGTTTGACAATTTACTTTGGTCAGTGAAACAAAAATTTGGGATTTGACCTATGTGGAAAATTGTAAAAGTCATACTCCTTTCTTTTCTATTTTTGCTCCTCTTGTTTGACCCATCGCTTTCGCAAAAGTTGCGAGGTGACAGGACATTTAGAAAAGTTGGGATACATAATGGAAACCTTGTTAAAACTGTCTTTGGTAATTGGGGAGTTATAGCACAGCCATCTAATCAAGGACCGCCACTTGCCTGGAAATATGATGATAATGGCTACGCAGGCGATGTTAGCATTCTCGTGGGGCTTGAACTTTATTTCCCGAGGTATGACTCTGTCCGTGGTGAAACGGTTGTTGATACCGTTCATTCAGTTGTGATTTGTCCAGTTGATAGACCTGGGGGTGCTTCGGGTGGTGAGACAGGTAGCGGTGGAAAGTTTTGGGGATTTGAACCAGTCCCTGGATATGCAAATCCAACACTTCAAGCACCTGGGAAAGGTGTAGCGATGAGCCATCTTCCTGAGACATGGCCACCATTTTGGCCCGATCATCCTGATTGGATTGACACTGCAACAGGAAAGCCATTCTGGAATGGTTATTTCGGGAAGGGAATTACAAACGCAGACCAAGAAAGTTATTTCGTAATGGATGATAACAACGATGAAAAGTATAACAGAAGATACGGTTTCAGACCGGATTCAACAGACCCAACAAGGATGGGACATGGACTTGTCGTAAAAGTTAGAGGTATGCAATGGTCAAATGTCCTTGCGGAGGATGGAATCTTTTGGATTTATGACATCACAAACGAAGGGACGACTGATTATAGAAAAACGGTCTTTGGATTTTTAGTTGGGACTTGGGTTGGGGCTGGCGGTGGTTCAAGCGGAAACACGGAATGGAGAGATGATTTGTCATTTTTTGACGCTGCTGAGGACTTAACATATTCATGGGATGCGGACAATTACATTGATAGAAGTTCAAATCCGAAGTGGATTGGAAATGTCGGTTATCTCGGTTATGGTTTCCTTGAGACGCCTGGAAACCCCTTTGATGGAATTGATAACGATGGTGATAGCAAACGACCGGATAGCCCGAAGTTCAAAGCTGAAGATTTTCCGCCATCACCATTGAACCCAAACGGAACACGAAGAATTCTATCGCGAACCGACCCTGGACCAAACCCCGATTTCCCGAACAATAAAATCGTTTTGATAGAAATTAAAAAAGTTTATTCGCCACTTTACAAAGTTGACCAAACAATTTACGAAAGAAAAGTCGTTTCGCTTGATACACTCTTTAAGAGCGATGCTGATACTGTGATTGTTTATTCGCTTGGTCTGCCGTTTAAAATTTGGCCCGGGAAAGAACTCGTTGAGATTCCGAATAATGGAATTGACGATGACCTTGATGGTTTAATTGATGAAAGCTTTGACCTTCATTACAGGCAGATAAGGAAAACAGCCGATGGTAGGACGATTTTTGACAAGTTGAATCCCCTTGCGTATAAAAATTATTTCACAGGGCGCGGATTAAATGATCCAATGATAGATGAAAGAAGAGACGATGGAATTGACAACGATGGAGATTGGGACCCATACTGGGATGATGTTGGTGCGGATGGTGTTCCCGGAACTGGTGATTATGGCGAAGGGGATGGGGTTCCAACCCCTGGGGAACCAAGATTTGACGCAACGGATGTAAATGAATCTGACCAAGTTGGATTGACGAGCTTTGATTTCTTCGTCCCTGCAGGTGCAATAAACATGGCGAACGATGAGGAATTGTGGAGACGACTTGCACCAGGTAATTGGCAAGTTCCTGAGCAATATATAACTGGCTATGTTGAAGGTCCTGACTTTGACGCTGGTTCTGGTTATTTCCCATTGACCGCAAAGCAAACGGAAAGGTTTTCGCTTATTCTTTTCTTTGGTGAAGACCTAAAAGACCTTTACAACAACAAAAGGGTTATGCAAGGCATTTACGATGCGAATTATAACTTCCCGAGACCGCCTGAGAAACCAACTTTAAAAGCAATCGCTGGGGATAGAAAGGTGATACTTTATTGGGATGATGTTGCTGAGAAATCTTTTGACAGAGCGCTTGCGGAAGTTTACAAAAATAAAGGCGAAGATGTGAGAAAAGCGTATGATTTTGAAGGTTATAAAATTTACAAAGCAACAGACCCGAATTTCAACGATGCTCGTGTGATCACCGATGGATTTGGAAATCCGATTTTCTACAAGCCGATTGCTCAATTTGATTTAAAGGATAGCGTTTTTGGGTGGTTTCCGCTTGATATTAATGGTGTGAAATTCTGGTTGGGCGATGATACCGGAATTCAACACCAATTCATTGATACAGATGTTAAAAATGGGATGACTTATTATTACGCTGTGGTCGCTTATGATAAAGGAGATGCCGAGCTTGGTGTTTATCCATCGGAAAATACGAAGTTTATACAACGAACGACAACCGGTGAATTAATTTTTGATAAAAACACCGTAATGGTTACACCAAACGCTCCCGTAGCTGGATTTTTACCTGCTGGGACTGATACAATAATTCATAAACAAGGACCTGCAACAGGTAAAATTTATCTCTATGTGCTTGACCCGTATAAAGTCAAAGACAACCATGTTTATAGTGTGGTCTTTAAAGATACGACTTTTAGTCGTAGGACAAGCGCTTATTCAGTTATTGATATCACTGACCCTCAACGACCGGACACAGTTGTTAAGTGGAGCAGAATTTTTGAAGGAGAAACATCACTCTTTGACGGGATGCGTTTGATTTTTGATAATCATTGGGATGTGAAACTCAAATCAATTGACACTACACAATGGACTAAACCAGCAAATTCAACGATGACTTTTGCCCTTTTCAGCGCTGGAGCTGTAAGAGGGAAACCTTATCCAGCTGATTACGCAATTGAGTGTTATGATGATATTGTTGATACTTCAATGGCATATTCGCCGTTGAGAATACCAGCTACACCTGTGAAGTTCAGGGTCAAAAATCTCACGGACAACAAATATATAAAGTTTGTTTATGTCAATGTTTACAATGCACTCATAAAGACAAGACAAATTAGCATTGGCTTTTGGGAGACATATGGAAACGAGAGTTCGTTCACTTGGGCTGTAATTTTCCAGGGTGATTCTTCGCTTTCGCTTCCTGGGGCAGGGAATAGGTTGGTGTTTAAATTGAGCAAGCCATTTAGAAGTGACGATGTTTATGAGTTCAAAGTCAGAGCAAATAGGGTTGACCCTGAGCTTGCGAAATCACAACTTAACAAAATACGCGTCGTTCCGAATCCATATGTTGTAGCTGAGCGTTGGGAACCACCTCTTCCGCCGGGGATTTCAAGTGGAAGAGGTCCGCAAAAAATTGACTTTACAAATGTTCCTGCTGGTGCTACGATTTACATCTTCACTGCAAGAGGTGAATTGGTAGCGACATTGAAGCATGACAAGGACATCGCTGATGGGACGGTGTCTTGGAACTTGAAAACGAAGGAAAATCTTGATGCAGCGTATGGCGTTTATTTCTATGTTGTTGATGCGCCGGGAATAGGGCAAAAGACGGGTAAATTCGCAATTATCAAATAAAAGGTTTCCAAGCCATGAAGAGATTTTTAATTGTTTTGTTAATTGCAGAAGCTCTTTTAGGACAATCAAAGGTTGGCACAACAGCTGCTCCCTTCCTTGGAATTGCCGTAGGTCCAAGAGCTATCGGTATGGGTGGGGCATTTACCGCTTTTGCAGGTGATGCCAGCACTCTCTATTGGAACCCTGCGGGAGCATCAAGGATTGGGACAAATGAAATAATGATATCGCATACAAACTGGATATTTGGAACGAGCTTTGATTGGGTGGGGGTCTCAGTTGCAATTGATAGAAACAATTCAATTGGATTGACTATAACCCGCCTTGATTACGGAGAGGAAGAAGTTACAACAATTGATTACCCTGAGGGAACCGGGGAAAGATGGGAGGCAAATGATATAGCTATCGGATTGTCTTATGCGAGAAATTTAACTGATAGATTTTCAGTCGGTGGAACTGTTAAGTTCATACAGCAAAAACTTTGGAACGAGAGAGCGACTGGATTTGCACTTGATATCGGCGTGTTGTTTTTAACGGAATTTAAAGGATTAAAACTTGGTGCGAGCATATCAAATTTTGGAACCGAGATGCAACTTGATGGAAAGGACCTTTTTGTGATTTATGACCCTGACCCAACAATTACAGGCAACAATTCAGCTATTAGCGCAAAGTTGAAAACCGATTCCTGGCCATTGCCTTTACACTTCAGAGTTGGTGTTTCAATTGACCTTTTCAAAAACGAGACAAATTATCTAACGATTTCAATTGACGCTCTTCACCCAAATGACAACACTGAAAGTTTAAATGCTGGCTTTGAGTATAGCTTTAAAGAAATCGTTTATCTAAGGGCTGGGTATAAATCACTCTTCCAAAAGGACTCGCAGGAAGGGTTAACAGCGGGGGTTGGATTGAAGTATAAACTCGGCGGGCTTGGTTTTAAGTTTGATTATGCGTATCAAGATTTCGGGATTTTGAAAAATGTTCAGTCATTTTCGCTGTCAATTCAATTTTAAAATAAAAATTTCAGGGGGTGAGAAAGTTTAAAAAAGCGAGAGAAATTTTCAATCAAAATTAAATTTTCAACAAAAACAAAAAAACAAAATTAGGGTGAAGCCATGATGAGGAAAATTTTTCTAACGGCGGTTCTGCTTCTTGCCGTTTCAGTTTTTGCTTTTGCACAGACGACCGTAAAGGTCACATTCAATGTCAACACGGCGACATCTCCAAAGCTTCTTGTTGACACTTCTCGTGTTGAGGTTCGCGGTTCGCATCCATTACTTGGTCCTTGGAGTAGTGCCCCGACAAACAGGATGACGAACATCGGCGGTGACTATTGGACTTTGACTGTAAGTTTCCCGGACACGATGGTTGGAAAAGTTGTTGAATACAAATTTTACGCTGAGGACTGGGAAGATGGTAGTAATTACTCATTGACCATTCCATCAAGTGATACGACGCTTCCTTTTGTATTTTTTAGAAAACAAAATTGGGGACCGAATCCGCCGTATACACCAAGCGATTCAATTGATGTCTGGTTTAGAGTGTATGTTTACAACATACCTGAATTTGACCCAACTAAACATGTGGTTGGCGTAAGGGGTGCGCAACTGCCAAATCATAATGATTTCGGTGATATAAGCTGGGGTAAGACATTCGTCCTTAAACCTGAGCCAGCAAATGACAGAATGTGGTCAGGTAGGTTGAGATTCCCGAGCCCGTCATCAATCGCATATAAGTTCGTCATCGCTTATAAAGATAGTCCAGATGTTGTTGTAAGATGGGAAGGAGATCCAAATAGAGAAGTGACTGTAAATAAAGATACAACATTGAGGTGGACGACATTTGATAGGA
>Ga0079997_128193_pt1 | contig 196390 bp, 190 predicted proteins | sample PerSpoCPS_CMetaG_FD_69200 | JGI IMG/M metagenome (GOLD analysis project Ga0079997, IMG submission 69200) | Archaeal communities from Yellowstone National Park, Wyoming, USA - Perpetual Spouter C (PS_C) MetaG (SPADES assembly) (version 2) | ecosystem: Environmental > Aquatic > Thermal springs >... | reverse complement strand
AAGGCCACCACACTACCAGCAGGCCTCCCACCGAGATCCTCCTAGGTAACCCTCACCTCTAAACCATAGCCTCCCAGAATAGGAGCTCATAGTCTCGCAGAAGTGAAGTATATATACATGTTTTTAAATTTCATAGAAGGTTCTGGAAGTAGGCAGGTGGACTTTAATGGTTACACGGATAAGCATTAGTCCTGGTAAGAGATGTGCTGATGAACCTGATAGATGTCATAATAGGTGGCATCCTGATATTAAGCCTGTTGTTGAGGTTGAGTCTGGTGAGATTGTTGAGGTTGAGACGAGGGATGCTCTTGATGGCCAGATTACTTCGAACCCCTCATTTGACGATGTTGTTAATGCTGATCTAAGCCTTGTACACCCTCTTACAGGCCCTATCTACGTTAGGGGGGCTAGGCCTGGTGATCTTCTTGTTGTTGAGGTTCTCGATATTATCCCCGATGAGTTTGGATTCTCGGTGATAATACCTGGTTTCGGGTTCCTTAGAGATCTCTACCCTAGACCTTATAAGGTTAGATGGAGTATAAGTGGTGGTTATGCAACCTCACCTGATTTACCTAATGTAAGGATACCTGGAGACTCGTTCTTCGGGGTTATAGGTGTTGCTCCTTCAAGACAGCTTATGGAGGTTATTAGGAGGAGGGAGGAGGATCTTAGAGTTAGAGGTGGGTTCGTGCTCCCACCTAATCCTAGGGGTGCTGTCCCAGCAGCTGAGCCTATAGCTAGTGAGGGTTTAAGAACTATACCGCCTAGAGAGAACGGGGGGCAACCTCGATGTTAGGCATTTCAGTCCAGGCTCCAAGGTGTACTTCCCTGTGTTCGTTGAAGGGGCTCTATTCTCTCTCGGTGACGCTCACTTCGCTCAAGGTGATGGTGAGGTTTGCGGTACAGCTATAGAGATGAGGGCTAAAGCTAGACTTAGATTCTACGTAGTCAAGGAGGGGGCTAGAAGGTACAACATTAGATTCCCGATATTCAAACCCTCAGAGCAGTCCATAAGAAGGTTCACATGGTCTAAGACGATAGCCGTAACAGGGGTCGGGGTGCTAGATGAGAGGCAGGAGTCGGAGAACGCAACACTCTCAGCTAGACACGCTCTACTAAACCTCATAGAAATCCTAACAAAAGCAGGCTACACGAGGGAGCAAGCATACATAATAGCTAGTGTAGCAGTAGACCTAAGACTAAGCCAGCTAGTAGACGTACCGAACTTCACAGTATCAGCATTCCTACCACTAGACATATTCATTGAACTTCCACGCGAGCTCCTAGACCTAACACTGTGAACCTGTAATCTCTACAACCACCAATCTTTTTAACAACGTGGAAGTAGACATAGTTATAAGGTTATAAAGGACTCACTAGTGTCGGAAAGGTTATATTAGTGAAAGGTTACGGGGGTCGAGCACTCTGTTGTCATCAGAGTTCGGTCTAGGTAGGGTTGCAGTAGTTCTTCTTCATATCATCTAGGAGTACATCCGTTATAGCGTTAACCACCACTATCTCCTTAGGCTCGGCGATGGGGCCTAAATGCTCCCTAACGAACCTTTTAATGGAATCCACGTCTACATATCCTTTTATCACCACTACTGGTGCTTGGAGTCTAATGTCGTCAGGGCACACTAGTACTATGGCCTCCTCTACTCCTCTAACGTCCATGATGGTCTTTTTAAGAGCTCCTGGGCTTAGCCTGTACCCGCTAACTTTCATAACGTTATCCCTCCTACCTAGTACGAATACATAGTTATCTTGGGTCATTACAGCGTAATCTCCTGTTCTGTACACTCCATTAGACCATTTCGAGTAGAAGTCTTCCGGGGCCTCTAGTGGTAGAGCCGGCCATGGGGCCTTTAAGACTAGCTCTCCAAGAGACCCTCTCACCTGCTGACCACCATCGTCTATGACATCTAGGTGGAAGCCTGGTATTGGGGGTCCACAGGATCCCGGTATTATCGGTGGGAATGTGTGGTTCATCAGGTTACCTGTAATGAAGGTTCCTATCTCACTTTGAATGTACATGTTGACCACCGGTATCCTTCCTGTTAACTCCTCTGGGTTAGAGTCTACCACCGGTGTGTAACCAGTCCCCACTACCTTATAGGCCCACTCCCAAACGTTAACCTCTAGTGGCTCAGCTGTAACTAGTATAGCTCTAAGCGTGTCCATGTTATGCTTTCTAACCAGGCTGTCACCCTGCCTTGAGAGTATTCTGAGAGCTCCACCTGTTGTAAGGAATAATGTTACAGCGTACCTCTCGATCACATCCCACCATCTATCCCACGAAGGCCAGTCAGGGCCACCCTCGTAGAGAACCACTGTAGAACCTACCATTAGGGGGCCGAATACCACATAACTAACACCTGTAATCCAACCAGGCCAAACAGTGCAGAAGTAGGTATCATGTGGTCTAAGCCCCATCCACCTACTCGTAGCATACACCTGGACTAGGTAACCCCCGGTGGCATGAGTTATAGGTTTAAAGTCGTCCAAGTAAGCAGAGTGTAGGCCGAAAAGCGGGTGATCGGAGGGAGCCTCGTAGTCCTCTACTAAACCCCCACTATAATGTAGGAGATCTGAGAACGTTAGCTCTACACCCTTAGTTAAACCAATCCTCTCTATCACCACGATTACAGCCTTATGCTTAGCTAGCTCAAGAGCCTTCTGTAACATAGCATAGGAGTTTATAACTCTACCTCTCCTGAGGAACCCGTCAACAGATACAATTATCTTAGGCTTCCTAGCTTTAATCCTCTTAGCTAGCTCACCATACCCAAACCCTGTGAACACAGGCTCGAAGGGAGCTCCTAGCCTAACAGAAGCTAGCATGAGTGCAGTAGACTCTATCATCGGAGGTGTGTAGAGTATAATCCAGTCACCAGGTTTAACCCCAAGCTCCCTAAGAGCCGAGGATATCCTAACAACGATTTCATGAAGATCCTCGTAGCTAACAACCCTAACATCCCCATCCTCACCCTCCCATATCAATGCAGGCTTACTCCAAACCCAGCTACCTCTGTGACGACCTATCACATTATAATACGCGTTAATAACACCATTTACAAACCATCTTGCTCTAGGAGGCGTTCCACTAAAGGTGACATCCCACATCCTACCCCATTTAAGGTTTAAGGCTTGCCTCTCCCAGAATGAAACAGGATCTCTAATACTACTTGTATATACATTAGCGTATTCACGGAGACTTAAAGTCTTCCACTTCATACTAGGAGGTGTTACAAGCCTGTTACTATACACACGTTGAAACACCCACTCCATCAATGCCTGTTACCTCCGTAAATCGATGATTTGAGTGTAGGGTTGAACCATGTCCCTAAACTTAAGGAAGGATCTTCTATCGGTGTAGTGCATGGGGATGGTTATAACAGGTCTTAGGCTTTTAACAGCTTCAACAGCCTCCTCAACACTCATAACCCCATCACCACCTATGGGGATAAATAGGACGCTTACGTTCTCCCTTAGGGCTAAAATCTCGTCCACTAAACTTGTATCCCCCATATGGTACAATGTTACCCTATCATCAAATCTAACTATAAACCCCACGCCTAGCCCTCTAGGGTGGGTTATGGTTTCACCCGCTCCTCTCTCATAAGCATGTACAACGTTGATAACCATGTTATCAAACTTAAAGGTATCCCCTGGTTTAACTCTATAGCCTTTCATCGGTGATATGATTATTACCTTTTCACTCAACGTATCTACGATCTCATCTCCAGGGTAGTGCCTGGGGTGATGATGTGTATAGAGTAGGTGGTCGCAATTTAAAGAATCCAGGATATCAATGCAGACTACTTTAGATCCATGGTATATTCTAACACCCGCTATACCCTCAAGTCTCACCCTTACACCTTTGAATTGAAGGGAGCTCACAGGTCACACCGACTAGCATATCCTGGGTACTAGTTCTCCACGAGGCTCCTCTATAATCCTAAACCCACCCACCGGGGTTCTAGCGAGGACATAGCCCTTAAACCTCTCACTAGATCTAACCTCCCCTACCACCCTAGCATTCTCGAACCCAAGCTTCCACATGTACTCAAGCGCTTCCTCTGCTATAGCAGGGTCGACTGAGAGTACAGCTACACCCTCACTAGCAAGGTATAATGGGTCGATTCCAAGCATCTCAGAGTATCTTTCAACACTATCCCTAATAGTGATCTTAGACTCCTCAAGGACTATAACAAGACCAGATGATTTAGCCCACTCGTTTAAAACCCCAGCTAAGCCACCTCTAGTCGGATCCCTGGAGGCATGGATACCTCCCTTATACCTCTCCATTAAAGCTATTATCCTTGATAATGGTTTAACATCACTTTTAAGAGCGCCAGAGCTTAACTCCTCAACCCTATCCCCTAGTCCCATCTGAAGTAGCATTATTACAGCTCCGTGATCGCCAACGTAATCACTAACGATTATCTTGTCCCCTGGTTTAACCTCATCAACTACCGGGTTCGATGTTCTGCCTAGGGCTACAGTTGTTATAACGATTCTGTCTATGTGACCTTTCGGCATTACCTTGAAATCCCCACCTATAAGAGCTACATCCTCCTCCCTTAGGATCCTGAGGAAATCCTCTACTATAATATTCAGATCGTCTAATGGGAAGCCCTCCTCAACAACTATGGAGTCGAGCATTGCTATAGGCCTCCCACCCATCATTATAACATCGTTAAGTGATCCTGCCGCAGCTAGACTACCTATACTACCACCGGGGAAGAATGGGGGGTTAACGGTGTAGGAGTCTATGGAGATTACTAGGAACTCGTTACCTCCAATAGGTATTAAGGCTCCATCGTCAAGTTTATCGATACCAACACCACCCTTAACCTTCTTAAGCTCATCTATAACACGAGCGAATATCAACTTTGAGAGGAGCTCTTGCATCTCAAAACCTCCAGATCCGTGAGCTAGAGTTACAATACTCAACCTCCACTACCTCCACGCTTTAGACTCTCAGCTAAGCTTAGTAGGTTGGTGTAGAACCTGTAAAGCTCCCCCCCTTCACCTCCGAAGATATCCTGTAGGAACCTAAGTTGCTCCATAACCCTCTCTGAGCTAAGCTTCGATATTATGACCCCAGCGTGTACCAAGACTATATCGCCTCTAGACACCCCCTCCTCACCTATCCCAACTATTGCATCCCTTAGTATGCCATCCCCGAAATCAACCTTAGCAAGCATGGACTCCTCGTTTACATCAACAACCACTGCTAGAGAACCCCAGCACACAGGGGAACACCTCCCATTGATGCTAAAACGCTCTCAAGATATTTATACCTTAACATCTAACCCCACATCTCTAGCTATCACATCTGCTAAACCTCCAGCACCAAACCTAGCCCATATAGCACATGTACCCTCTACTGATACCATGCAAGGGCCTATGGGGTTTGAGGGAGTGCATTTCCTCATAAACAATGGGCATTGTAGTGGTTTAATCTTACCTATTATCACCTCCGCACACCTACATCCAGGTGGTAGATCGTACCTCCAAGTTCCCGGATCTAAATCCCTTATACCATACTCTCTAAACGCATCCATGGATTTATAGCTCTCCCTAACCCTAAGACCGCTCTTGGGTAGGAAGCCGATACCCCTCCACGCGTCATCCACGGTTTCAAACGCTCTATGTATTACACTTTGGGCTCTAAGATCTCCATGCCATGAGACAGCCCTCCTATACTCTATTGTAACCATCGCTTCACCCCTCGATAGCTGTCTTAGGATCTCAACTAAAGCTATGAGAACATCTATAGGCTCAAAACCGGCTACGACCACGGGTATCCCGTAGTTCTCAGCTACCGGAGCCCAAGCCTTAGCACCTGTAATCGTTGAGACATGACCTGGAGCTATAACCCCCATTATCGGTGGCTCTGTAGGCTTCTCCCTCAGGATATCTATGGAGTAGAACATTGCTGGTGGTGTTAGTTTAACCAAGCTTAACAACTTGAGGTTGGGTGGTAGCAGTCTTTTGAGAATGGAGTGTGCGTAACCCGGAGCTACGGTCTCGAAGCCTATCCCCACAAAGATAGATTCACCTCCATGCTCTCCAGTGTCTTTTATAGCATCCATTATGCTAGTGACAATCTTCACCTTACCGCCAAGAGCTCTAGTATCTGCAAGCGACGTAGCACCCTTAACAGGCCTGATAGTCTTCAACCTATAAACATCCCCGTAGGTGTATATTGTGAAGCCCTCTAAGGACATTTTAATCAACTCTTCTACGAAGTAGGAGGGGGTGACGCATACAGGGCATCCAGGGCCTGCAACTAACTCTATAGCATCGGGTAGCAGGCTACGTATACCGTAGTGTGTTATAGTCCACTCATGTGTTCCACAGAAATCCATTACCTTGAATTTAAAATCTCCACCATAAACCTTGGTAACCTCAGCTGTCAGCTCATTAATCTTCGTGACCAGAGCTCTAGCTAACTCTAGGTTACCTCTAAACATAGACTCAAGGATTTTAACCTGTTTTAGGAAATCAACGTTCAACCATTACCACCCCGTGTTCTAGCTATAAGGATTTGTCCTAAGGCAATACCACCATCTCCTACAGGTAGCTTACGGGGGAGCACTACTCTGAGATCCTCCTCTCCTAGCACCTCCCTCATACCTCTAACTATGTGGGTGTTAACAGCAGCTCCCCCCGTAGCTATAACGATCTGTCTTGTATTCCTCATACCCTTAATAGCTTTTAAAGCTATACTAGCTAGAGCTCTACCAAAGCCCTTTAGCACAGTAACGGCTACATCCTCCCTTCTAAGCCCCTCCTCCATCCCCTTAATAGCCCACTCCAGCATGTCTATAGAATCTACCAGTAACCTCCCATCACCAGCCACTATCCTCGGTGTGAAACCCCTATCTACACCTTCATCCGCTAAAGCCTCAAGCCTCATAGGAGGCTCACCCTCATAAGTTCTAAGAGTGCAGACACCTAGTAGGGCTGAGAAAGCATCGAGAACCCTACCTAAGCTTGTGACGAGAGCCCCTTTCTCCATCTTAGCTAATGTGTAGGTCAACAGGGCCTCCCTGGTGCCATATGGTAGAGAGCTCAGTAGACCGAGTAGCCCTAGTACGTTTAGGAGCTCGCTCTCACCATAACCTGCTAAGGCTAGGAGGGCTATGAGCGGTTTCACAGGATATAATGCTGCTGAGTCTCCACCTGGGAGTATGAAGGGCCTAAGGCTTCCAACCCTTCGATAGGACTTGTACGTGGATACCAGCACCTCACCACCCCATATCCCACCATCATCACCGTAACCAGTCCCATCTATCGTTACAGCTATAACTTTCTCATCTAACCCTACACCAAGCTCCCCCATTACCGATGCAGCGTGTGCGTGGTGGTGCTGGATCTCCACTAGTTTAGCGCCGTACTCCTCCGCTAGCTCCCTAGCCAGCCTCCTGTTATGATAGAGGGGGTGTTTATCCATAGCTACAACCTCAGGTTTAACCTTGTAGACCCTAGCTAGCCATAGGAGCTCCCTCCTCAAATCATCTAGTTGAGCTGGCTCATCTATATCACCTATGAACTGTGTTAGTACAACCTTATTCTCGAAGCTCACAGCCCCAGATGTTTGAAGTTCAGCACCAACAGCTAAAGCATCCCCTACATCCCAGCTAACCTCAATCCACTCAGGGGCATACCCCCTACCTCTCCTTAGGAAGACAGGGTCTCCGTCAGTGAACCTTACAACACTATCATCAACCCTATGCACTATATCTCTATCATGTTCTACAACGTAGTCTACGACCCCCTGGAGTTCTGAGAATACACATTCAAGGTTTGTGCACATGGGCTTCCCATGTGAGTTACCACTAGTCATTATCAGGAAGCCATCCGGGATCCTGTTGAGTAAGAGTACTTGGAAGCCTGTGTATGGGAGCATGACGCCTATGGTTGAAAGCCCTGGTGCTACAAGCTTTGAAACCCTGGAACCCCTCTTTCTCGGCATTATAACTATCGGCCTCTGAGGAGATTCAAGGAGCTCTCTAGCCCCAGGAGGGGGGTCTGCTATCTCTAGGACGACATTGAAATCCCTAGCCATTAAGGCGAAGGGCTGAGTAGGCCTCCTCTTCCTTGATCTAAGCTCGGCTACAACATCATCCCTTGAGGCAAGACATGCTATATGGTATCCTCCGACACCCTTAACAGCCACCATGTAGCCCTCCAAGATCCTACTAGCTATAAACTCTACGGGGTCCTCGACGTCAACTCTAACACCTTGGACGGTGAAGATGTAAGTCCTAATACCACACTTAGGGCAACTAATACCCTGACCGTGGAACCTCCTAATGTTACCTGGATCAGAGTACTCCCTAGAGCATTCATCACATAACTTGAATTTACTCATTGCAGTATTAACCCTATCATAGGGGATATCATATAATATTGAGAACCTAGGACCACACCAAGCACAACTATTCCAGGGATACATGTAAAACCTACTCCTCATATCAAAAATCTCCCTTACACAATAGTCACATATGGCTATATCAGGTGGTATCATACTCCTAGACGAGGTCCTTCTCTCACTTTCCTTAATAATGAAATCACTAAAACCTAAGGGCTCCACCTCCTCCACCTTTATGGAGATGATCTTAGCCTGTGGCGGCTTATCCACGGGCATCCTAGCTAGGAATTCCCTTAGGTAACCCACATCACCTTCAACATGTATTTCGACCTCGCTACCTCCGAGATTAACAACATACCCTTTAAGGTTTAGGCTCTTAGCTAACCTGTACACGAAAGGTCTAAAACCAACCCCTTGAACCACTCCCACAACTCGTATCCTATACGCTTTCAAGCTGTTTCACCCAGTTGATGAGAAGATCCTTTAGTGAACCCCATTTCATTACATTCATCCTCTCCTGCTCCTCTAGAGCTAAATCAACTCTACCAGTACACATGTTCACCCATATACCTATAACATCGTTAACTCCAATAGCGTAATCACATGTCTCAGCAAGCTCCATGATATTCAAACCCTTCTCACTAATGTGAATAAACCATCTAGGGATATCGTTAGGAGCTCTTAGCTTACCGCGGTTGGCCAACCTTAACACCCATAGATCAGCTTCATAGGCACTTAGAACTCCGTTAGCTAAAACCTTTACCAACTCTACGTAGTCTACAGTTACAACGTCTTGACCGCTACCTCCTCCTATAAAACCTATGGGAGTGTAGTAGGAGGAGCCTACCTCGGCCACTCCTATGCTTCTAACACTCTTGGTAATGGGGTCTAGTAGAGGTGATACGCTAAGAACTAAGAGGCCCCTCTTACCCTTAATGGAGATTAGAGAGTTGCTGGTATCAACAGAGAATGTGATCGGGATGCCAAATTTGACAAGATCAAGTAACGCTTTTGCAATCTGCTGTAAGTAGATGTTACTCACTGAAAACACCTAGTCGAAAATAGTGAGGGGAGAAAAAAATAAAGATGAGCTTGGTTTAAATCGGGCATTCGACTTGCCTTAGCATCTTTTCCACATCTTTAACTATTCTATTCCCTTCTACGAATTGGACGTGAACAGCACATGGTAGGCATGGGTCGAAGCTCCTTATAGCTCTAACGAAGTCTAAGCCCTGCCACTCTTTGGGCTCTATCTCCTCTGTAACCCAGCTATTAGCCACACTTTGCTCGAAGGCTCCTAATCCCCATTTGTCTTGTGGTGAAACATTTACTGTTGTTGGAGCATGTATTTGTATGTTTAACGTTCTACCACCTTTCTGGGCTATCCAGTGTCTTACAGCTCCTCTTGGGGCTTCTGTGAATCCTACTCCTCTCGTTATTCTACCCGGTGCTCTCCAGGGTCTCGATGCTTTAACTTTACCAGCTCTAACTAGCTCTAGAGCTTTAAGAACGTTAACCCAGCTAGCGTGGATAGATACAAGGACCTTGAAGGCCCTAGCCCATAGCCTGTAGATTGTAGTGCTCTTCAGTGGAACCCTCCACTCGAATGTCATCTCATCGCATACAGCTGGTGGTAGCTCGTCTGTACAAGCTCTTGGTAGTGTTACCTTTAATACACCATTACCGGGGCCGAAGTCGCTTGGTTGTAGTGCTGTTGCTAGTAGGTTTGCGTAGGGTCCTACCTCGACGGGCACCATTTTCCCGTTCTTCCAGACTATCCTGACATGAGCATCCCACGTATACTTACCAGCCCAGTCCCGGACACCTGGTTTCGGTATAGTCACCTTATTCCATGGATGGTATGCTGGGTCGTAGTGACCCCATAGAAGCTTGTTGCCAAGCGGGTCGCTCTCAGTGTACCACTCTAACTTTCTAACCTTATCAGCCCAATCCTCGTAGAAGGATCTCTCAACATGCTCCATAGTGCTCACACTTATATCAGTGTACTTGTTTGTTACAAGCTCACCATCTATTATGAGACCTGGCTTCGTAACCCTCTTCTTCATAGGCTCATCTATACCCTTATATACATCCTCCCAGTCTACGTGATCTCCTATAGCTGAGTAGCCTTCAGGTTCATCGAATAAACCTACACTCATAGCCCGTGGAGGGCTGTATGTTAGACCGTTATCAGCATACCCTATGGACTCGTAGAACCTTAGAAGATCCTCCCATACTAGGTAGAAGTACTTAGCCCAAGCTGTTAACCTAACAAGTCTATATGTATACCCTAGGATTAGTGATTCAGCGTCACTAAGATCGGTTCCAATACCTCCAGGTATTATCGTTGGTGGGTGCGAGTGTCTACCGTATATTAGCACCCCAGCTTCCCTAGCATACCTCTGGAAATGTACTGCTAGCTGCCACATCCTACCCTCTATGGGGTTGAAAGCCTTCATTATATCAGCTATCGTGGTAAACCCATGGATACCCCTATGCTCTGCGTAAGTCCTCTTAGCCTCCTCGTAGACTTTTGGTGTAAGCTTAGATACTATAGCTTCACTATAATCAACACCCTGGAGTAACGTTAGTACTGTAGGATGATCGTATATATGATCAGTCATGGCGAAAGCTAGGTTCCTAAGAGCAACACCCATAGGCTCTGGGGTCACACCATAAGCCATATCAACAGCTATAACATCAGCGTTAGCATGACTAGCACCACAAACACCACAAAGCCTACTAGTAATATGTGGTAGATCCTCGGGAGGCCTACCCATACAGAAGACCTCAAACCCTCTAAACATTGTTACAAAAGCTCTCACAGTAGCCGGATCAGGCCTTCTAGCATTCACATCAACAACAACCCTAACTCCCAGGTGACCTGCAATCCTCGTTATAGGATCTATAACCATCTCAACCCTACTCACACCCTACCACCCCTCACGAGCTCCTCGTACCATTCTGGGTGATCTTCCTTAATCCTCTTAAGTGGCATTCTACCATGTATGAATACCATGTTTATTGGGAAGTGTGTTGGTCTGAAGTGTGTGTATGTTATGTGTACTAGTAGTATGAATACTACTGCTAGTATAGCCTCCTTATAATGCATAATCCATAGGACTCCATCTAGCACACTTGGACCCCATAGTATCATGAACAACCCCGGAATCCCTAGTATAGCAATACCCCAGTATACACCCCAGTATTCGAATAGTTGTTCAGCATCATACTTATGATATCTAGGTCTTTGAATCCTACCACTAAACCCCCAACCAATAATCTGAACGAGAGACTTGAAGTTAGATAGAGTATAGAATTTCAGTATTGGGAATGATTCAAATGCAACTCTAAAACCACCCCTCCATGCAACACTAAGGAATAATGTTGTATAGTATGTGAAGTGAGCTATAACAAGAACACCCATAACAAGACCAGAGATAACATGTAGAGTTACAAATGTATCCCTACTTGTGTAAATATATAGCCTCCAGTACGGATCGTTAGCGTAGTGCATTGCGAATCCTGTTATCATGCAGATTATGAATGTTAATATCATTACTATATGTTGTATTCTTTGTGATATTGTTAGTTTTAATATCCATTTATCCTGCTTCCCCTCAGTTGATCTTTCGTATTTAAACCATTCACCAACCCTCCTAGATTCTACTACTAGATGTACTATAACCCATAGTGTTCCATAGATTGCTACTAGTATTATTAGTATGTCGAAGAATAATGCTAGGAAATCCCTCCACCAAAGTGTACTGGTTATATTTAGTGTTGTTAGAATCTCTGGAATCCTAGGTGATATTGCTACCAATGATTTCCAAGCTAGATAGTATACTATAATCCAGCTAACCCCAAGGATTATAGCTGCAGCAATAAGATTAACTAGTGCTAGAACCACCCTCCTTAGCTCCACTTCCACCACCTCTACCCCTTAGTAATGTCCAAACGCCAGCAACAACTCCTGCTGCTGCAGCGACTCCTAGTGTAGCCACCGTTACATTCCTTAATGTTTCTCTTGCTACTCCAGCGTATGGAAGCTTCTCGTAGAATGGCTCGAAGCTATCCGTGAACCCGGGCTCCGTGCAACCTATACACACAGCTCCTGTTCTAGTAGGTCCTCCAACACCGTTAATCCACCCAACTCTATTCCATGGACAGTGTGCTACCGGGCCTTTACAACCTACAGCCCATAGGCATCTATAATCGTTTTCTCCAGGGTACTTCCTAAAGTCCCCTGCAGCATACCACGCTGCTCTCGGGCATCTCTCGTGAACAGTGGTTCCGAATATGAACTTCGGCCTGTAGAACTCATCTAGCTCTGGTAGTGGTAGTAGTCCTTTAACCCAGAGTACTAGGTTAGCTAGAGTTCTAAGCTGTCCATCACCGTTAGCTGGGCATCCTGGTACTGCTACAGCCGGCCTACAATCAGGCTGACCCGGTTTCGTCGGCACACACTCTTTATCAACGAATCTTCTAAACGGCTCAGCCTCCTTCAGCAGATGAACTAGGCCTTTGAAACCCCTCCTAGGATCGTCAAAGAACCCTACAGCACCTGTAGGGGATCTACTGAAACCTCCAGGATACTTCTCGAAGAGATCGAAGCCCATATCCTTAAAGAACCCAGTCTCTACAACCTTATTAGCTGGGATCCCACCATAGCATGCACAGTTACCAACACCGGCTACAGCTGCAGCTCTAGGTAGGAGCCTCCTCATCCACTCCATACAAGTTACAACCCTTCCACCCTCCTCACCAATATAACAGAATAGATCACTACCAGGAGGGCCTCCAGCCTTCTCATCAACGGGAATAGAACCCTCCAAAACTAGCACGAAGGGGTCAAGCTTACCCTCAATAGCAGCCCTTAGGATATCGAGAGCACCCTCCCACCACTGAGGCATAACAACGGGTTGGAAGAGAAGCCTAACAGTCCCAGGGCCAACAACATGACTATGACCACCTAGAACTTGAAGGAGATCTGGTTCAACAGCTTGGATTATAGCAGTAGTATTACCATCACAAGCCTGACCTTCAAACCAGATAATGTTAATCTCACCCTTAGAAGCCATCTCAGCAACAGCTCTAATAGCCTTAGACCAGTCTATAAGCGATAAGGTTGCACCACCTATAGCGCTGATTTTTAAGAAGCTCCTTCTGCTAATTCTCATATTCACCAACATCACCTCGTCTTCAGTAATCTAAACAGAGGGATTTTAAATAATTAACGTTTTAATATATTGTTATAAATGATCTAAGTAAAATATATATTTCAGTTATTTGGCTTTAGGTAAAGGTAGGAAATTGGTGTTTAGATTGCACGAGCTAGCTGTAGTTGAAGCTCTCTTAACATCAATATTGAACTTAGCTAATGAGCGTAAGGTGAAGTTCTTCAAGAAGATTATCGTTAGCATTGGTGAGCTTCAAAGGCTTGATAGAGAGCTTTTAAGAAACATGCTTATTGATTTCCTAAATCGAGAGGGAATATCATTTGAAGAGGTTATTATTAATGAGGAGCTTGCTTTCTTCCAGTGTAATAGGTGTGGTTTTAAGTGGAGTCTTGGGAATGTGGGGTTATCAGATTACGCTAGAGAGGCTATACACTTTCTTCCTGAGGTTGTTTATAGTTTTATTAGGTGCCCTAATTGCGGTAGTAGGGATTACGATGTTAAATCTGGTAGGGTTGTGAAGGTTAACGTTGAGTTGTAGGTGGTTAATTTGAGCTTTACATTTGAAGATCCACGAGTTGAATATATTAGAGCGAAGCTAGCCAGGTTAAAGGGTGTTCTAGTCTTTGTAAGTGGTAAGGGTGGTGTAGGGAAATCTACCATAGCTACCCTTACATCATTTAGCCTTTTGAGTAGAGGGTTCAAGGTAGGCTTAGTCGATATGGATTTAACGAATCCAACAATACATGTAATCCTAGGACTCAGCTTATCAGATATGAAGGTAGTTGAAGATAGAGGTGTTAAGCCGGTAAACATTCATGGGGTAAACCTTTTTAGCCCTATAATGTTTATAGGTGAAAACCCATTACCTCTTAGGGGTTCTAGTATTGTTAATGCTTTAAGAGAGCTCCTAGCAATCTCTAACCTAGATGGTGTAGAGATGCTCTTGGTGGATATGCCGCCAAGTACTAAGGAGGAGGTTCTGGAAATAATTAGATATGATGTTAAGCCTGTAGTCGTAACGTCACAAGATCCCCTAGGACTCTGGAGTGCTAAAAGGTTACTAAGACTTTTAAAGGATGAAGGTGTTGGTAATTTAGGTGTCGTAGAGAACATGGCTATGGGGCGGGACGCTATTCTAGGTGATTACGTTAGATCTCTAGGCTACATACACTTAGGTGTTATACCTTTTGATCAAGAGTTTCATAAGACCCTAGGAGATGTTGAAGGTATTCTAGCGAGTAAACTTTACAGTAATATCCTCAGTATAACAGATAACATTATTAACTTCCTAGGTGTTTAAAGGAGTATTGAGGTTGTCGATATGAGTGTAGAAAGGAATCGAGTTAAGGAGGTGGTAAGGTTTATCCTAGAACTATACGATAACGTTAGAGAACTAGATGATACAGTTAGGACAGCTATTCTAGGTAAGCTTGAGGATTCACTAGAGGAAGCTATTTTAAGAGAGCTCCTCTACTCCTTCAAGGAATCTAAGGTTGAGAGTAGGGAGGAGCTAGAGAAGTTGATTAGAGAGCTCCTTAGCGTAAGAGAGGGTGAGAACCTATATGACGTCCTCAAAAGGGCTGTTAGTCGCTCTAGTAGCTCACATAATGAGTGAATGTGGTTTAGCACTACTAGAGTTTCTTAGGAAATATGAAGGTGAAGCTGTGGGTAGATGTACTTTTATCGATGGCCTCATAAACCCCATAAACATATCCCTTGAAGCAAAGGATGGAGGATTAGAGCTTGTTGTAGTTGGATGTAACTCTGCTGAAGGCGAGGGTTACGAGGTCGAGGATGTTAAACCTGTTAAGGATAGTAGTAGTGCTATCGAGATTGTTGTAAATGCATGGGCAGGTTTCCTAGGATCAAGTGATGTAAATAATTTAGCCTTAGCCTTAAAACTCGTTCATAGTGATGAGTTTAAGGTGGTTAAACTACAGTGCTTAAACATTGAATCCTGTAGAAATATTATTTCAAACCTACTAAGTAACCTTTGCACCCATCCAGAACCCTAGGTACTCGAATCCCCAAACTTCTAAAGTATTCTACATCTTCAAGAATACGACTATCGGTTACCATATACTCGCCTAGCACTCTCCCTCCCTTCACCAGGATTACCCTATCTGATAACTCTAGTGCTACTGTAAGATCGTTAGACGCTATGATCGTAGCACCCCCCCTCATCCTAACTCTCATTAGATGCTCTCTTAAAAGCTCCTCTGTTACAAGATCGGCATCGGTAAGAGGCTCGTCCAGCAATAGTATTTGGGGGTTCATCATTAATGTTAGAGCTACTGTAAGCCTCTTCTTCTCACCTGAGCTAAGCTTGTAGGTGTACTTATCCCTAAAAGCCTCTAACCTAAACTCTCTTAAAACATTCTCCACTATCTTTAAAGCCTTAGTCCTATCACCTTTGCTTGTAATAAGAGCGTTGTGAAGAATCTCCTCGAACACTGTGGCATATACAAGTTGAGCTTCATAGTTTTGCAATAGTATTGATACTACAACATCCTTTGCCATCCTAACAGATCCTCTCTGTGGTTTTAAAAGCCCAGCTATTATGTGGAGAATCGTGGATTTACCAGCACCACTAGGCCCTAGTAATGCTACAACCTCGCCAGGGTGTACGGTGAAGCTTACATTCTCAATACCAGCGTTAGAACCATGGTATATGAAAGTCACATTGTCTAGTATCACAAAAGGCTCCATACAAACCTCCCACCGATAAGCAGTATTAAAAGAGTTAAAGCTATGAGGATGGCTAAGAAAACTAAATCATAAACTTTAACTACATGAGATCCTATATGATACGAGTTTATTGTGAAGCCTCTTGAAGTCAGGGCTAGCTTAAGGTTATGCGTGTACGCCTCGTTATCAATTAGTAGTAACGCTAATGTTCTTAGCTGAGCTTTCCAGAGCTCAACCACACTCTCCCTCTGAAACCTAGATTTAAAACCTAACACTCTGTTGTTTAGATTCTTGATAGCGATGAAGATGTTGATTAGGGTTAGCATGAGGAGCACGATTAGAGGTCGTGGAACTCTAAGGAATGCTAGGGCTGCTGCTAGAGAGAATACGCTCGTTACCGCTGTGAACAACACTATGTTGAATGTTGCAATATAAACTCTAAGGAGGAACGCTAGGAGAACCTCAATCCTATCAAGGCTGATGCTGAGATCCAATGTAGGAATGGCACCTCCCGATAGATTCAATACAAGTGATGGAAGACCGATTAGAAATGCTAATGGTACTGATACCATCATAGCATCCCTACACAATTTTATAATAGGGGTTTTGGATAGGAACGCTATGAAATGGCTCACTAAGCCTAAAAAGAGCATTGTATAAACATTCTCTGAGAGTAAGAGGGAGGTTTGTAGGATGATTATAGAAAGTAGCCTGGCTTGAGGGGATAGCTGTTGAAGTAAGCCCTTCGAACGCTCATACCTACCAAGAGATGCTACTTCTAATAGAAGCTCAATCAAACTCATAGCCCTTCGCTCCTCCTAACTGTCAGTAATTTCAGCACTACTGATGTTAAAACAATCATGATAAGAACTCCGATAATACCGGCAATTACTGTTGTTAAATACTCGTTCTCAACCCCCGGTGTGATGTAGTCATGTAAAGGTGCCCTGTATAACATGATAGTTGTTAAGTTCAACTTCTCAGCTATAATCTCTAACCCCTCTTTATACTCCGTCTTCGACAATATTAGCATGCTCAGAGGGGTGAGGAGAACGACCATTATAAGGGATAAGATTAAACCCCATAATAATGTTTTACTCAACATCCTATCATCACCTAGAGTTTAGAGTCTAAAGTGCTATGCTTGAATTTAATCATGTAACCTACAACCCCCCCGCAAACCACACCATCTACTAGCCCAAAGCCTAGATGATATAACATCATTGCTGGAATGGTTACCGTTATAGGGTATAGGAAGACCGTTGATAGGCCTAGTTGGAGACCTGCAAAGAATGAGGCTATAAGGGAGCTAAGCCACCCACCTATGAAGGCTCCTATAACACTAGCTATGTAACCATACCTTCTCAGAGAGGAGTATACAGTGTAGCCTATCAGGGGGGCTATGATACCCATATTCCAGATGTTAGCTCCAAGTGTTAGTATTCCTCCATCACCAAAAATTAGAGCTTGTATAACTAAGACTATGGTCATAACAAGGATCCCTCCCCAAGGTCCAAGGATTATCCCTGCAAGAGCTCCTCCAGTAAAGTGGGCTGTAGTACCTCCAGGTATGGGCCAGTCTAGAATTTGAGCAGCGAATATGATAGCTGCTAGGGATGTGTAGAGGGGTATACTCTCATCACGTAACCTAACCCTATTAATAGCTACTAGTATGAATGCTCCTGAGAGGATGTAGAAGAACGCACATATCCTTAGGTCAAGGTAACCATCTGGTATATGCATATGGTGCACCATCTAAATTGATTAGTGCACCAAAACTTATATTTTTAACCCTCCCTAAACGAAGCTTATATCGAGGGCTTTCCTTTGAGCCAAATTAGTAAGAGGGAGTATGTGAAAGCAGGTATCTCAATACCCATAGACTTGTACGAGGATTTCATGAACACCCTTAGGGGTTTAGGTGTAACATCGAGATCTCAGGGTGTACAGATGGCTTTAAGAGCTTTCCTAGCACTACACTCGTGGAAGTCCATTGAAGGTGATAGAGATGTAGCAGGCTCTATTCTCATCACCTACTCCCACGATGTCGAACATGTTGAGGATGAGCTAACGGATATTCAGCACGAATTCCTCGATATCATAGTCTCTGTTCTCCACGTGCACCTATCTAGGGAGAGGTGTATGGAGATTATAGCTGTGAGGGGTAAGGTGTCCCGGATTAGGGATCTTGTGAAAGCCCTAGGTAGGGTTAGGCTAGAACAGTTGATCCCACTGGTAACACTATACTAGGCTAGGTGGTTACTGTGCCTAAGGCTGCCGTAGTAGGTGTTGGTAATAAGCTTTTTGGCGATGATGGTGTGGGATCTCTGGTAGCAGAGATTCTAGGAGATTGTGTTAGGAGTGAGGATGTAGATGTTCTTGTTAGAGAGACCTTGGATACAACCATTATCCATGTATTCGAGGACTACGATGTTGTAATTTTCATAGACGCTATCAGGAATGCTAATGTGGAGAAGCCTTGTGCTATACCGCGTAGACCTAGACGTTGCTGGTCGAGAGTTGGAGGGTTCTAAGACTGTTGATCCCCATAGTGTTGATGTTGTAGGGTTAGCGATGCTAGCTCATCTCATGGGGAGGCTTAAAGCTAAAGTGTACCTCCTAGGTATGCCTGTGGAGGTTCTAGATCTTGGAGCCGCACTCTCAAGGAGAGCTCTAAACGCTATACCCCTAGCTATTAAGATCGTGGAATAGGTTTTAGGCTACGAGGTTGGATCAGAGAGTTCCTTCGACCTAGAATGCATCAATGATCATCTTAGATCTCTAGGTGAGAGCTCCCACTATAACCCTGTAGGTTAGAAGTGTTACGAGTATTGATACAGCGTGCATTGTTAAACAGTACACGCATACCGCCCCAGCATACCTAACCATAAGGTATATCATGTAGGGTGCTAGTATGGAGCACTCAAGTGATAGGAATGCTAGAAGCTTAAGAGCTAGGGTTAGCTTAAAGACAATAGCTAGCACTGCGAGTAATAGCACGAGGCTGAAGTACAGTGGAGCTAGCTGGCTTAAGTGAAACCCTAGAACCCAAGCTTGAGGCATAGCGTAAACCCTAAGACAGTCCACCTTAGAACCAGGCCTGCAGAGGAAGGAGCCGGAAGCCCTCCTAAACTCAACATTAGTAGCTATGGATGCAATAAAACCTACGACACAGAGTAGTAGTACAACCAAGCCCCCAACACTACCCCCAACAACCCCCTCCACTATATCCACCCATAAAATAGAACATTAAAGTAAAATTAAAAACTTAAAATATATTATACACTATCAAATAATCTAGTAGAGTTCCTAAAACAAAGGTAGACTCGCTAAACTTGGCCATGCATTAAAGCCATGCTCGTAAACCTGTAGACCGTGGATGCCCAGGAGGGTACTATAGCTCTGTTCTTAGGGAGAATAGAATCATGTGCATTACAATTAAGCGGTTATATGTACTACGACTATCGTTAGGGTTATGAGTGCTAGTATCCAGACTGTTATCCTGTAAGCTCCTAGTAGTATCTTCAGGGTCGGGTTTAACCTATGGTATTTCGAGTGTAGGAGCTCAGCTGTTGTTACGACGTGTGCTAAGCCAATCAATGTCAGTAGTTCTGGTGTTTGTAGTGTGTGGATTTCAACGCATAGGTTGTATTCTCCTAGAGCTCCTAGTGTTAGGATACCTGTTAGCCACGGGTTTCTCATACAATAGCCTGATAGTACTGAGAGGAGTGCTAGTGGTGCTAGTAGTACGCCTGTACAAGCTGATATTAGTGCTAGTGTTGAACTCAACTCCTCCACCCCCCATCATAGCTTATGGAGAGGGTTACTTTAAACCTTAGGTGGTACCATTCAGATGGGGGTTTAGGTATGGTTTCCAGGAGGTTTTTCATCCTATCCCTTATAGCATCCATCCTAGCCTCTCTAACCCTAGGTCCTCTGATGTTATTGAGGGCACGTAGAGGGGTTGATGGTTTGGGGGTGGGTGTAGGCTATAGTGTTGCTGATGGTAGGGTTGAGCTCCCCCTCCCCTCCCTGGATGGTGTTGTTAGTGTTGAGAGGGCTCTCGCTAATAGGAGGAGTGTGAGGGAGTACACTGGAGACCCCCTGGGTTTGAGAGAGCTCTCCCAAATACTATGGGCTACATACGGTGTAAGTGAGGTGAACTACGGGTTTAAGACCACACCTAGCGCTGGAGCAACGTACCCATTGGAGGTATACGCTGTAGCATACCCCCAGGGTGTGATGCTACCAAACGGCTCGTACATGGAGCCTGGATCCTACAAGTACGATCCACACACCCACACTCTAACAATGGTCAAGAGGGGGGATCTATCGAGGGAGCTCTACGAAGCAGGGCTAAGACAGGATTGGATACTAAATGCTAGAGCATGCATAGTAATAACAGCCGTGTACACTAGGACAACGAGGAGGTACGGAGAAAGGGGGGTTAGGTACGTGCACATAGAGGTAGGCCATGCAGCACAAAACATATACCTACAGGCTACAGCATTAGGCCTAGCAACGGTAGCCATAGGAGCGTTCCACGACGAGAGGGTTAGAGAGATAATAGGAGCTCCCCCAGAAGAACACGTGCTGTACATGATGCCACTAGCTAAGCCAAGAAAACCATACAGCCTAAACCTAGAAGACCTAGCTAGGTACATAGTGGAGCGTAGGAGGACGAGAGAGCATAAAATGATGTTCTAGAGTTAAAACGCTAAACTACGCTATGAGCATTTAGTGAGCGTTAACTACTGGAGGTTTTCTTGGAGAGCTGCTAACTATGGTGGTGGTAGCCTCCTCCTGGCATACCTGGTGTGGTTTATTATAACAGCTTTTGTCCTAGCTGTGGCTGAGTACGCTATTGGTAAGATTGGTAGAGGGGTCCACTCCACGGCCCCCACAATTTCGTTGAGAGGTATAAGAGGTTTGTAGCATTCGCTGGTATGTGGATGGCCTGCTCTTAACTTTTCCCTCTCTCAAATAAATCTCTATTATCTGGTGTACTTGATTGAAGGTTGGCGTTCTAGGTTGCGGTGTTATAGGCTTGACAGTAGCGTACTTCCTTGAATCTAGGGGTTTTGATGTAAACATCGTATGCAGCGATCTCCCCGGGAGCTCCTCTAAAGCTAATGGTGGTATAATCACCGTCTCCTTCACCCCAACCCCCTGGCCTGGCCTTACAAGCATTCTGAAGGCTCTTACGGGTTTCGGCGGCCCCCTGGCGATAGGCCCTAGGGAGCTTCTGAGTGTGACTGGTCTCAGATGGCTTCTAGGCGCTTACAAGGCTAGAGGTGGTAGGGTTGATGTCATCAAAACCCTAGCTTCTAGGAGTCTTCAACTCTACAAGGAGCTCCTGGGAAGGCTTAATGTTAGGTACTCGCGGAGCGTCATAGCCTTATACTCTAGGGGTGAGAATGCAGAGGCCCACGCTAGGCTGCACGGTGGTAGGCTTGCATACAAAGATGAGGTTGAAGCTCTAGGCTTCAAGGGGTTTGAGGCTGGTGTTGTAGCCGAGGATGAGGTCGCAGTGGATCCACTGGAGCTCCTAGGGGCTTTGAGGAGCACGCTTACCTCAAGGGTTCTGGAGGATACCGTGGTCAACGTTAAACCCGTGGGTGACGGGGTAGAGGTTACCTTGGAGAAGGGTGGCTCGCTGAGGTTAGACTCTGTTATCGTAGCCCTGGGTGCCTGGAGCTCGGGGATCCTAGAGAAGCTTAACATAAGGATACCACTTAAACCTGCTAGAGGTCTAGCCTTAAGACTTAAAACACCTAAACCACCTGTGGGCATGCCAGCTATACTAGAAGACTACGGGATCGTAGTATCACCTGTACGCGAATACCTAACAATAGTGTCAAGCTTCTTCGAGCTCAAAGGCTTCACATTGGAGTGGAGTGAGGGGAGGCTCAAATGGCTTAAGAGCGTACTATCGGAGCACGTGCCCGCTCTTAGAGATGCTAGGCTTGAAGGCTACCCGACAGGCTTTAGACCCTGTACACCAGACATGCTACCTGTAGTAGGGGAGCTCCCAGGCTCTAAGAACATCTACGTAGCCACAGGGCATTGCAGACTCGGGGTCACCCTAGCTCCTGTAACCGCAGAGCTTATACTATCCAGGCTCCAGGGTGCTAAGCCGGAGCTCCCAGTAGACGTCGTGGAGATCGTTAGCCCAAGAAGGTTTATAGGATAGAGGAGGCCATCCTGGATCCAGGGGAGGTGTCTAACTCGTGGACCCGGGCGAGCCTCTACTCTCTGTCGTGAACATAGTTAAGAGGTTTGGCGGGGTAACAGCTGTTAATAGGGTTTCATTCGATGTACGGGCTGGCGAGGTTTTCTGCCTTGTGGGCCCTAATGGTGCTGGTAAGACTACAACGTTGAGGATCATAGCAGGCCTCATAGAGCCTGATGAGGGTTACGTTGTATTCGAGGGTAGGAGGCAGCCTTGGGATCCAGGTGTTAGAAGGCTTATAGCCTACATACCCGAGGATGCTGGTGTCTACAGGAACCTCACTGGATTCGAGTATCTCGAGATCATGGCTAGACTGTACTTGGGTGAGATGTGGGAGGATGCTGTTAGGAGGGCTGCCGAGATATCAGGGCTTGGGGTTAGGTTGAGGGATAGGATTGGTGGTTACAGTAAGGGTATGAAGAGGAGGCTTCTACTAGCAGGAGCTCTAATGATAAACCCTAGGTTGCTGATCTTAGACGAGCCTACTGCTGGCCTCGATGTAACCCATGCTACGGCTATGAGGAGGATGATCTTGGACTATGTTAGGGGTAGTGGGGCTACAGCAGTCGTATCAAGTCATAACATGCTTGAGGTCTCGTACATGTGTGATAGGGTTTCATTGATAAACCGGGGGGTTATAGTTGAGAGTGGGCCTCCCAGGGAGCTCCTGGAGAGGTATAGGGCTGAGAACCTAGAGGAGGTCTTCGTGAGGGTAACAGGTGGTGGGCTGTGAGGAGGCTTTATGTTCTAGCTGTTAAGGAGGTTAAGGAGCTCATTAGGGATAGGTATGTGCTGTTCTCAGTTATACTAGCACCACTCCTAGTACTCCCATTATTGACCGGTGTATCCTACCTAGCTGTTAGGGAGGTTGGTGGAGCTCTAGAGAAGGCTATTAGGGAGCTTCCAGGGAATGTAGCTGTAGTCCTAGAGGATCCAGGTGATGAGATGGCCGTTGAGGTTGCTAGGAGGCTTGGAGCTAGGGTTGAGGGTAGTGTTGAAGAGGCTATAGCCAGGTACCCTGTGGTCGTTGTTCTACACTCGAACTTCACCAAGAACATTCTCGAAGGGAAGCCTGCCATGGTTACTATTACCTCTAGGGTTGAGAGGCCCTATAGCCTAGTAGAGGTAGCTGTTGTAACCTCCCTAGCCCAGGGGTTAAGGGATGTTGTTAGCATAGTTTTAATGGAGAGGTTCAACGTAGACCCGAGGCTTATCAGAACACCTGTTATTGTTGAGAGCAAGGTACTGTATAGGGGTGAGCTCCTAGAGGGGACGAGGTTAGCGCAACTCTACATCTTAAACATGGGCTTAGCATTCATAATATTCATACTAGGGGTCATAGCATTACAGGTTGGAACCCTTAGCATAGGGGTTGAAAGGGAGTCTAGGACTCTCGAGCTCCTACTAATGCTACCAATAAGCAGGGTTGAGCTTATAGCTGGGAAGGTTCTAGGGGTTTCAACAATATCACTAATGGGGTTCGCAAGCTTCCTAGTAGGGCTATCCATTACAATACTATTAGCACCGGTGTTGTTCGCTGAAGGATTCGAGGGCATCCAGCAACCTCAAACAACCATGCATTTGTCCCCTATAGAGTTGATTGAAGCCCTTAGAACGACGAGCGTTACAAGCGTGGTAGCTGTGGTGGCATCAATAGCAGTAGCAATGATATCAACCACCATACTAGGAATACTCGTAGGAATACTACTAGCAGGTGAAATTAGGGGAGCTCTGGTATCAGGATCCTACGTAGCATTAATCCTAGCAATACCACTCATAGTGGAGATGATGGGCTTGAGCCTACCAACACCACTACAAGTGGCATTCATAACCTCGCCAATGTACCCACCATTCAAAACAGCCCAGATGATCGTATTCGGGGAGACAGGCTTAGCCACAGCCTACGCTATAGCAACCCTAATCAACGTAACAATACTACTTGCAATAACAGTACTTATGGTTAAAAGCGAGAGGCTCATATACGGTATTAGGCTGAGAAAACCCAGGGTGGAAGCCTAGTTTAACGTGGAGGCTGAAGTATGTGAGTGTAGAAGAGCATTTAAGAACCGCCCAGGTATATCTTAGCGAGGCGTATAAGCTCTACGAGGAAGGCTATAGGGCTGACGTGTGTGGGAAGGTATGGGCTGCAGTTAAACATGCAACAATAGCTCTCACCACTAGATTCCTAGGTGTAAGCGAGCCTAAGGGCATCCCATGGAGGGAGTTTGTCAGAGAGGCTTTTGAGAGAGCAGGCCTCAGCAGGGATGAGGCCTCATACTGGGCATCCTACTTCATAGATGTTAGAAGGAGCCTGCATGGAGATTGCTTCTACAGCCTCTACTACGAGGAATCCGAGCATAAGCCTTTGATTGAAAAAGCTCCACAGTACGTTAACCTGGTAGCCGAGCTTGTCAAGCGAGGTAGCACCCCCTAGCGACCCCCTCCCCGCACCCCTGGGAGGCTCTAGTAGGTTTTCTTAGTAAGGTAACTCCTGGGATCATCGTGTAGCCGGCTTAGGGGTCACTATAAGTATTTAAGGTCTGTATGGCTGTAAACCCTATGGGTGTCGTTGGTGAAGTCGATTTGCATATAGGGTTGAGCTCCTGGACGTGAGGCTCCTCAGGCCTCATGAGGATGTGGTTGAAGGGAGGGTTCGTGGTCTCGCTGATCAAATCCTCCTGGATGGGTTTATACGCTATCCCATCCTCGTGGATTCTAAAACTCTGGTTGTGCTCGACGGCCATCATAGGCTTGCTGTGGCTAAGCTCTTGGGGTTGAGGTTCATACCTGCTATTCTCGTGGACTACGATGGTGATTGTGTTAGTGTTTCATCGTGGAGAGACGGTGTTACTGTTACCAAGGATATGGTTAGAGAGCACGGTCTTAAGGGTAACCTTATGCCTCCTAAGACTAGTAGGCATAGGGTTTGCTTCGAGGTACCAGAGGTTAGGGTTCCACTGGAGGTGTTAAGGGGTTGAGTGGTGGTCCAAGGGCTGTCATAAGGGTTGGTGTTGGTAGAGCCCTCTACAGGGGAGGCACCGTAGAGACTCTTCTCGGCTCTATGGATGCTAGGGGTGTTAGCGTGGACTCGGTGTTATCAATGTTGGCAGCGTGCTTCTCTAGGAGTGTAGCTGAGAAGCTTAACGTTAACAACGTTGAGGTTGTGGTGGAGCTCTACGAGGATCTGGACGCGCTCCTAGACGGTGACGTTAGCAACGTTAACAGATTGAAGGTTAAGATTAGGGTTGAGGGTGCTACCAGGGAGGCTGTCGAAGGGGCTCTCACAGGATGCCCGTTCTACACCATGCTAAGATCTAAAATCGACCTAGAGTGAGGTTGATGTCTTGATGGAGCTCCTCCCAATAGGGTTACTTAGGCCTCCTAGAGAGCTAAGCTTATGGGATGTGCTTAGCCTAATGGGGGAGATACTTAGGAAGGGTTATGTTGACGAATGCATTAGTGTTAACGAGAACATGGAGGTTACAGGGGGTCTGGAGCTCTACTGGGCTCTCTACAAGCTTGGAGTTAGGCTAGCTCCCGTAGGCTTCAATGGATGCTACGCAAGCCTAGATGATCTAGGCTTCTACGATGATGTTAAAGGCAATCCTATAAGAGTTTACAGTGATAGCTTGGACTTAGCCCTAAGAGGCATTCCCACGCCCTTGGTTAAGCTTAGGAGTTACTCTAACGGGAGGGTTAGGGTTTGGGCTAAGCTAGAGTGGTTCAATCCATTTAGCTTAAGCATTAAGGATAAACCCATACTACACATCCTAAGAGAGATGTCTAGGAGGGGGGGTCTTGAAGGTAGGGTTTTAGCTGATGCATCCTCAGCTAACTTCGGCATAGCCCTGGCAGCCCTAGCACCACAGTTCAAGGCCAGGGCTAGAGTGTACCTCCCCAGGAGGGCTGAGCTCTTCGGAAGGATTATACCAAGGGTTATGGGGGCCGAGGTTATTGAGACCGAGGCTGAGCTGACAGTGGAGCTCCTATCGAGGATACTAGAGGATAGTAGGAGGGAGGGCTTGTTACATGTCAACCAGTTCTTAAACGATCTAAACTTCGAATCACACCTAAGGATAACAGCTAAGGAGCTAGACTACCAGGCTAGAATGGCTAGTTTAAAGCTTGTAGCGGTCGCGGGATCCCTAGGGACTTCAGGTCACATGGCCGCAGTGGACTTCTACTTCAGGAACAGGTATGAGGATAAGTTTAAAACAATAATGGCCCAGCCGGCTAGAGGAGAACATATACCCGGTATGAGGAGGAGCGAGACAGGCATGGTGTGGCTTGCTATGATAGCTGAGGGCTATGAGCTCCACGATGTAACGCTAGGTGAGGCGTTGGAGGCCCTAGTGAGGGTTGCTAGGGTGGACGGCCTACTAATAGGCCCCTCTGGGGGAGCGGCTCTAGCCGCCCTAGAGAAGTCCATGAGAGTTAACGACCTCAACGGGGATGTAGTTGTCATAATCCCCGACACGGGGTTCAAGTATGTTAACCTGATCTCGAAGCTTGTTGAAGGTTGAGAAAGAGGGTGGAGGGCTGGGCTAAGCTAGTAGGGGCTTTCAGCCTAGCTCCTCCTCTGTCTTCCTCCTTTTAACAGCTCTATCGAATATAATCCAGTTCCTATACCACTCCTCATTCTCCTTTCTTAGGAGCTCTAGCACCATCCTCGTCAGCTCCTTAGCTGTAATCTCGTTCTTACCACTCTTAAGTATCTCAGCTTCAACGATCTTAGCTATCTTCCTAGCGGCATCCAATGTAGCCCCTGATTTTAGACAGCTTACAACTACCTTTTCGTATGCGAACTCCTCCCTACTACCATCCCTCTTTATAACATATATTGTTGTCAACAGTTTTCACCTCACATTATATTGTTGTCAGACAGTGTATTTAACTTTATTACATCCACCATAACCTAGGGTGGTGTTGGTGTGAGCTCCTGTAGGGCTCTTGTTACAGCTGCTAGTAGGGGTATTGGTTTTATGGCTCTTGAGGCTTTAGCTTCTATGGGTTGCTTTATTGTTGCGTGTTCGAGGTCACTTGATAGGATGATTGAGGTTTCCAACGAGATCTTCACTAGGTATCCTGGTAGGGTTATACCTTTAAGGTGTGATCTTAGGGTTAGGGATAGTGTTAGGGATGCTGTTCTATATGCTTTGGAGGAGCTCCTAGGCTTGGAGTACGTTGTTGTAAACTATGGTAACCCTAGTAGGGAGCCCCTACACCTCCATGAGGCTGACTGGGATGACTGGATGGAGGCTTCAGCGCTATACATAGCCTCAACAGCGACAATACTGAGGTTGCTTATCGAGAGGAACCCTGTTAAGGCTACAGTGTTGATAACATCTAGCTTCACAGTAGCAGAGCCCATGCCACCACTGGTGGTGTCAGATACTGTTAGAGCTGGGCTATCAAGGCTTGTTAGGATAGCTGCTAGAGAGTATCCCGATAAGGTTAGACCAATACTACTCCTACTAGGGAGCTTCGACACACCAGGAGCTAGGGAGACTGTGAGGAGGATAGCTGAGTCCAGGGGGCGGGATCCAGAGGAGGTTTGGAGGAGGGAGGTTGAGGGTATAAGCCCTCTTAGAAGGACCGGGAGGAGGGAGGAGCTCGTAGAGCTAATCAGAACACTTCTAAGAACACCAGAGTACCTCACAGGTGCAACAATACTATTCGATGGAGCCACATCAAGAATAGCCTGGCCGTAGCCTGTGTGAGTTGAGTAACCAAGCAAAACGTGAATCCCAGGAGTACACCGTAAGACATTAATACCCTCCAGCCTCCTAGTAACCCTGGAGGGCTGTCTGAGATGGTGTTACCTCACCCAACGAACGCTGTACTCGTAGGCAGGAAACCAACAATGAACTATGTGATAGCAGCTCTCAGAATGCTAACACATGAAGGCCTAGAGGAGGTCGTCATAAAAGCTCGTGGAGCCAACATATACAGAGCTGTGGAGACAGCAGAGGCCGTAAGAAGAACAATGGCTAATGTAATGGTGAAGCACGTGAATATAGGAAGCGAGGAGATAGTAGATAAGAACGGTAAGAAGAGAAGGGTTTCATCCATAGAAATAATCCTAACCAAATCGAGAAAACTCTAGCAACACACTTAGCTAGAGATATACTACCATACTGTTAACTAATACACTTTAACCATCCTAACTAAGATCTTGAGACCTCAGCCGTCGAAGACCTTAGACCTAGCGATAGAACTAAACAATCTTAGAACGGCCCTTAAACTAAGATTAAGCACTTAAGTAGCTTGCTCCTGAAATCACTAAGGTTACCTTAGAATTTAACTCTTATTAGAGCTCGTTCTAGCTCTGTAAACCGGGGGGTTAACAATGTTGTGAGGTTGAAAGATTTAATTACGTCGAAGTGGTAATAGTTATGTGTGGGATTTAACATAAGGGAGTTAGAGGTGTGTTTGGGAGAGGAGGTTGAGAGGCTTTCTAGGGTTTTGGTTAGAGCTCTAGGTTTTAGATCTATAGATGATATGAGGGCTCTCAGAAACCTTCTTGGGCCCGGGCCTAGCAGTTCTAGGTTAGCTAGGAGGTTTACATCCCGTAGGCTTGTTAGAAGGTCTAGGGGGGTTTATCAGCTTACTGGCTTAGGCTTTCTGGTTCTAAATACTTTAGATGTTAGAGGTGAGGGTGGGGATAAGCTCTTATCTATTTTTGAAAATGTTGGTGTTAGAGGCGAATGCTCTAAAGCCCTCCTCGTAGCATCACTACTTGTAACAGCCTCAACTCTAGATCTGATTAGACTTCAAGAGCTCTACAATGATAGAATGCTAGGTGTTCTAGCGAGGAAGTCTATGCAAGCTCTAGGGCTTGGAGCTATAATGTACACCCTCACACCCCCACTAAGCGGTGATGAAGCTCACAGCGTAACCATCGACCTAGCTAGGATTATAGGAGTAAACCCCATCGCTGTAGAGGAGTGTAAGAGCATACTATGGAAGGCCATAGCTAGAGCAGGTAGAGAGGAGGAGGCTGAGATAACAAGCTTACTTGAAAAAGCCATAGCTGAGGTTAATAGGAGCGTGCACGAGAGCATAACAGTAATCCTAGGTAGCATTGCAGACTACGCATGCACAATAGCGAAGGAGAGAGGAGAGAGGGTTAGATGTGAGGAGCTCGAGGAATTAGTGGAGAAGATAGTGGAAACGATTGGAAGGTTCCTTGGTAGAACATAAGGTTAAATTGTGATGGCGGGCCCGCCGGGATTTGAACCCGGGACCTCCGGCTCTCCCCGCACAGGCCCTATAGGTGCTTAGAAGGCCGGCGCTCTAGTCCTGGCTGAGCTACGGGCCCTCCAACTAGCTACCTACAACTTAAACCTTAAAACTCTAAATGTCTTGCTAAGAGTAGTAAGATTTATTAAATCCCCCCGCTCCTCCTAGCCTGGTGTTAGCTATGACTGCTAAGCCGAAGATCCTAATCGTAGGCGGGGATGCTGTAGAAGCTCTCGAAATATTCTACCCCTACTTTAGGCTAAAAGAGGAGGGCTGGGATGTAGATGTTGCAGCTCCGAGTAGGAAGGCTCTGAGGACTGTTGTCCACGATTTCGAGGACTGGGAGACTTATACTGAGAAGCCAGGCTATAGGTTCCCATGGGTTACTAAGACGCTAGCTGAGGTTAAACCTGATGAGTACGATGGGCTTGTAATACCAGGTGGTAGGATGCCCGAGTATGTGAGGGTGGTAGCAGAATCTCACTTAAGGGAGATCCTGACACACTTCATGGAGAGGGGTAAGCCCATAGCAGCAATATGCCATGGCCCCCTCATACTGGTAGCATTCAACCTGGTTAGGGGGAGGAGGCTTACAAGCTATATTGCTGTAAAACACGATGTCATTAACGCTGGGGGAGAGTGGGTGGATGAGGAGGTTGTTGTAGACGGTAACCTTATAACGTCTAGAGCTTGGCCCGATAACCCTGCATGGATGAGGGAGTTCATAAAAGCTGTTAAGAAGTATAAGGGAGTAGCTTAGAGAAGCCGTCCTCTCCCATCCCCTCCTAAACCTCCTCTTTCTACCACAGGGGAGCTCCTGATAGCTAGACGTACCATGCCTGAGCTGGCTGTAGTGTATAAAGGTTTTCTGGTTTGGAGCTCCTACCGGTGGGAGTCTTTGGATTTATGGGTTTGGTTTAACCAGGTTGTAGGGGCCCTTCTGTTCTACGCTTTAGCCCTAGCCATAGCTATACCTTTAACCTTGAGGTGGAGGACGCCACATGTGCTTGCCAGCCTCTACATAGCCAGCTACGTTATAGCCCAGTATACGAGCCCTAAGCTAACAACATTCGCAATCTGGATTGTACCTGGTGGTAACTTCCCATTCGTAGCAACCATAGCCCTAATGGACATCATAGTCGTGTACTGGGGTTTAAGTGTAGCAAGACAGGTTATAATAGCCGGGTTCCTAGCACAAATCCTACTCTACGCAGCCAACATGATAACAATAGCAACCCCAGACCCGTTCCCCGGATTTGAGTGGAAAAACCAGATCTACGGTCTAAGCGCTAGGATAGCCATAGCAAGCCCAATAGCATACCTTGTAGCAGAGATGGTGAACGCACAGCTAACATGGATCTACAGGAGGGTGTGGTGGGCTAGAACACTGTACAGCGACCCAATAGCACTCATAGTAGATACACTCATATTCATACCAATAGCATTCTACGGAGCCGTACCACTGGAGGTTCTCATCGACATGATCGTAGGGCTGTCAGCACTAAAACTAACACTAATACCAATAAACCTAACAGCAGTATACACAACCAGAAGGCTGATAGAAGGAAAACTCAAGGTAACCTCCCAACAATCTCAACATAGACCCTAAAGACTCTAAGGGAAGCGGAGTACCTGAAAGTTATGTCTTTTTAAAGCTGAGGTGATGTTCGCGATAGCCCCTATTGAAGTTAGAGGGCCCAGCTAATATAGTTGCCACGATGATAGTAACGTTAATCCTCTTTCAATTCCATGAATTGGATTCCAGTACGTATGAGGGCCCTCCCCACCAAGAGGTCAGACCTGCCATATAAGGCATCCAGATCCTCCGTTATCTTAGCCCTCAACACTCTCGTCATCGCCCAATCTTATCAAGCTGTTTTAGAACCTTCTAAGCTTAGTGCCTAAGTGCCAGGCTGTAAAAGCTCTCAGGAACGTAGCGGAAATTCCTAGTCTCCCTAATCCATGAATTAAGGTGAAAAGCTTGAAACACTTAGCTTCTATGATTCTTCATGGTCGTATTTTTCCTCCTCTTAACTTTGGTAGTATTATGAGGGCTCCTGTGTACGCTAGTACTACTAGTATTGCTGGTGGGCCTATCACCTTATACAATGTGATTTCTGGGTAGGGTTGGGGTAGTGTGTTTACCCACCATTCGTAGTGGTATGCTAGTATTGGCATTCCAAGTGCTATTGTTGAGATGAGTACTATCATCGAGTACAAGCTACCACCCCCGGCCCTCCACTCACTACTGAATATACATGTACCTGCTATGCCCATCCCGGCTCCGAATATCACGCCTCCAATGAATATCTGTATTTGCCCTACACCCTTGGCTAGAGCGAATGACAGCCTGCCTGGATCTGTTACAGCTAGGGGGAATGATAGTATAGCGTAGGTTAGGATAGCTAGAGCTGTAGCTGTTAGCATCCTACCACCACCGTAGTATGGGTTTGTTATCTCCCTAAGCCCTGTGGCCCAGCATATCCTGCTAAGGTAGCCTACTAGACCGAATGCTAGGCCGAAGAGGAGCCAGAGTCTTGCTAGCACACCCTCGGTTAGAGTGTAGAGTGCTACCGCTATAGCTAGAGCTAAGACTAGGAGTAGTCTTTGAACCCATAGTGGGGGTGTAAAGCTTACCGGAAGTGGTTTAGCTTTGAAGAGGAAGAATCTCTCAACAACAAGTGTTCCAAGCCAAACACCTGGTATCATGCCAGCTGTGAACGTTATAGCATTAAGCCCTGCGGATGCCCAAGCACTAAGATAGTTACCTATATTACATCCAAGGGCTAGCCTTGAACCATAGCCTAGTAGGAAGCCTCCTAGGACGGCCTGTAGGAGCATCCAGTGGTTTGGGAAGTGTTTTAGCCCAAACTCTCCAAGAGATAGAGCTCCAATCATGCCCCCGAGTAGTATGGCTATAACTATAACCTGTGTATTGTCAGTGAAGGGGTTGACTAGCTTAAACTGTTTATAGTATAGGGTGTCCCTGATACCGGGGTCTACTAGTAATATCCATAGGTGTCCTCCAAGCTTAGACTCACCAGTAGTGATACCCCAGTATGTACCCCTACCCGCTAGATAGTATGTGGAGTAGAGTAGGAGTGCTGATAGAAGCCCTAAGGTTAAAGCGTAGAGGTATAGGGAGCACCTACTATTTAGAACCACGTTTAACAACCTTAATCCTCCAAACACCCAACCCCACCTTCTCAACACCTAGAACCTCGTGACCCTCCCTCCTAACAGCAGCAGGAACATTCTCACAGGACGCAGGGTTATCCACAACAACCTCCAACAACTCACCATCCCTAAGCTTCCTAAGAGCCTGTAACGTCATAATCTGAGGGTATGGGCACACATAGCCTCTCAGATCAAGCACATACCTACCCTCCCTAAACTCTAAACCCATAAAGATCACCTCTAGGGCCTAGTATTTACAGGACTAGGAGAAGGTAATAAGCGTTAAATAATATTATAAAACATAAAAAGGTGTTTTAAAAAGTCAAATATTTAAAGGGGCTCCGGCCAGGAGCTCCACGTTAAGACACTAAGTCTCCCACTCGATTACAGAAGTACGATGAGAGCCTGGTGGTTGAGCTGTACCCCCCTCTAAGAGTAGATCCTTTAGTAACTCTATATCCTTATGTACGAGGTCTAGAAGTATTCTAGCGACCCTTGATAACTTCTCATTAGAGACTATAACCCCCTCTAATAATGGTCTAACATGTGTGTTAAGGAATCTTAGCTGAGTTACCCTAAGCTTTCTAGCTGTCTCAACATCACCTAGCTCTAGCGCTTTAACCTCATCGTCTACAAGCTTAGCCATGAAGGCTATCATAGCCCTTAAGCTCCCAGGGTTACCTTCAACCTTGTAGCCTACCCTCTCATAGAAACCCTCGACAGTCTTCGTGAATAAGCTTCGTGTAACAGGGTCTAGGTCAACCCTGTAGTGTTCCACGGACACCTCTAGGAGATCGCTGATACACCTAACTATCTCACCTACACCCCCCTCATCTAAGCCTAGCAGGCGTAGAGCTTCTAGAGCATCAGTGGCACCCATAGGTAGGGTTATGATCGAGATGTACATCAACTCTCTACCTCTAGCTAAAACCATTGGATCTACTAGGCTCTCCAAGGTACTTCACACTAAACATAGGTAATCTAGTGTTTAAAAATGTTAAAAAGAAATGGAGGTGTTCCAGGTTACCACACTATGTTGGATACCTCGAACTTATGCTTCCTCCCCGTCTTCACTATTCTAGCTGGTGTATCGTAGTATGCTTGTCCTGCTCCAAGCCATGTTTGCAAAGGCCAGCCTCCTAGAGATGGATCTCCCAGCTGTACGGGGTTACTTGTTATACCAGAGAACCTCCACTTATCCGGCATTAACCCCTTCTCGTAGTACTCCGCAGGGCTCTTAGTGAACAGCACCTTCTTAACCATATCGGGTAGCCTTTTAACAGGGTTAACTGCATCCTCCGGTATCTCAACCTTATCTGGGAGCTCCTCGATTAGTCTCCTCACCTTCTCATCTCTAATCTCCGCTACATACCTTGGTTTCACTATAACTGTGTCAGCCCACCTACCCATCCCGTATGGTACTACTACTACACCCTCTCTAACAGTTGGTTCAACCACGACGGGGCCCTCCATAGCCCCCATTGGTGTTTCAAGCCTCACAACATCCCCCGTCTCTATGCCCAGTCTCTCCGCATCCCTTTGGTTAACAACTATGAAGTTCTCAGGTGTTATAGCCTTAATCCAGTAGTAGAACTGGCTCCTATGCTTTGTGTATAGTGGCCCGCTCTCGAAGACTACGGTGAGCGGGTATTCCTTGTAGAGCTCCCTGAGCGGTGTTCCATGTAATCCCTTCACCTTAGGGGCCTCTAGTAGTTTGACCGCCGGTGCGTACGTTGCAGGTGGGAAGTACCTCGGGCCTCCCCAGAACTTCTCACCCGTTATACTATTCCTTGTCTTAGCAACCTTCTCGTTCCAGAACTTCAACACCCTATCTCCAGGCACACTCCTCCTACTGTAACCCCTCTCATCGAATGAATCCTCGTATCCAGTGAACACACCTCCCCTAGCTAACCCGTAGGCTACAAGCCTCCACTCATCCTCCGGCAGTATGTCCTTAAACCTGGCTATGGGGTAGTTCCTCTCAACAAACCTAACCTCGCCATCTGGGACCTCGGCTGGTATAATCTTCCTATCCCTTGCATCCACAGCAGCGTTAGCGAAAACCCTGAGTATGTACTCCCAAGCACAGTGGAGGCTAAACCACTGACCCTCATACTTTGTACCCTTAACACCATTGATACCATTATCCCCGAACCCTGGGAGTCCTAGAGCTTTAGCAACATCTATGACGAACTCCCACATACTAGCATACCTATCATGACCGTTGGGGCACTTGCCTATATGCATTGTTAGAGGCATTATAGCCGGGCTCCTCCAAGCCTCCCCTACTAGTGTCCCAGCACCGGTTGCGTATAGGAACTGGCATCCCATAGTGCCTGTTTCAAGGTATGTTGTATCGGGGACTATGTAGTCAGCGTACATACTAGTCTCATTTATGGTAGTTGTTATAGCTATGAGTAGCGGGAGCTTCCCAGGATCCTTAAGCACTTCTATAAACTTGATACCATAGTTTGTTGCAAGCACGGGGTTAGCATAGTACATTATCAGTGCTCCAACCCTGTACGGGTACCCTTCAGCTATGCCTGCGAAGAGCTCAGTATAGCTCTCCTCAGGTGTAAGCGGGTACCAAGGCCTCCTAGTCGGGTACGGGTTCTCGCCCTTCTTAACCTTCAACCAGTACTCCAGGGTATCCTCATACGCGTACCCATGCCTATCTATTGGTGGACCCCATCTCGTAGGCTCTCCAAAGCCTGAGGTACCGCAGTTGTATAGTTTAGATGTAGAGGCTGTTGTAGCAGGTCTACTTAGTATACCGCCCCTCCTATGGTAGTTACCTATGAGGGTATCAAGGATCCTATAAGCCCATACGATGTACTCCCCGTTAGGATGCTGACCTGCACCCCTATGCACAATAGTTGATGCGTGTGGAGCTGCGTCGGTGAAGTCCCTAGCCATTTGTACTATAAGCTCCACCGGTACACCGCATATCTGCGACCACTCCTCAAGACTCCTACTGAAAGCTTCATCTTTAACAATCTTAAAGGCTGTCTTCACCAGCACAGTCTCCCCGGTCTTTAGGGTAACCCTACCCTCCCACTCTATCTCTGCTGAATCCACGGCAGTATGAGGTTTAAGCTCTCCAGCTGAGAATACAACTGGGACACCCTTATCTCCTACCCCTACATCTGTATCCTTTAGGAGCTCACCAAACCTCTTATGACCCTCCTCGGCTATGACAAGCCATGTTGCATTTGATATGGCTGGATAGCCTTTCTTCCTGGCTGAGTCTAGGTTTGGTATCTCCAGGAACTCCTTGTTATACCTCTTATTCTCCACTATCCATCTTATCATGGCCATAGCAAGGGCTATATCCTCACCTGGCTTCACTGGGATCCATACTATGTTCGGGTTTGTAACCCTAGGTGCTACTGGGTTGACATAGTACACCTTAAGCTCTCCCCGGGCAGCCCTCTCTATCATCAAACCCTGACCTGTAGCTCCTGGATGGAGTCTTCCCAGAGCTCCTCCAGCGAATATTACAACCTTAGCCCCCCTTACATCCCCTTGGAGATCGTAGGTTCCAGACCACTGGTAGTTACCAGCGTAGTATCCTAGCTGGCATGCACTAGTATGTCTCAACCAGTTAACACTACCCATGGAGTACATGAACCTTTGATAGAATGGGTCGGCGTGAGGTTGCCCTCTACCCCTAATCCATACAACCATGTTAGCTTTAGTCCCTAGATCCGGCCTGTTGGGGTCTACTAGGATATCCTCTAGTTTGAGGCCCTTCTCCCCCAGTACCTTACTCCACTTATCCTTAAACCCCTCTATTGCTTTAACTACGTCTTCATATGTTTTACCCGGGTCTCTTGCTATGGCCATTATCGAGTCTACATCCTTCCTCATATCGCTTAAGACCTTAACCGGATCGAATCCCGCCTCCTTGAGCTTAGTGTACAGGATGAACTCCTTGAGCCCTGGTAGTCTCTCACCAGTCTCCTCTATGACGCCACCCTCTACAACCTCTTTTACCAGCTGCTCCCAGCTTATAACCTTCCACTTCCCACTACCCCTAGGCCCTGCTCTTTTAAGCGGCTTTAGAACCCTGTAGGGGTCGTAGACGTAGTGTATTCCATCCTGCCCTCTAGCGCATAGTGTTCCAAACCATTTTCTGGTAGCCTCCTCGACGGGGGTATTGTAGGGTAGCTGGTCGTAGACCTGTGTTTGCTTTTCCATCGAGACAGCCCTGTTGTATGGGTGGTAGGGGTTACCCTCAATCCTCTCTATAACGTCGACCCCATTGTAGTTAACAACCCTAACCCTTATACCACACCTAACATTACACCCTAGGCATGTGGTGTAGACGTACCTAACGTTATCACCCTCCTGTGGATCCGGTGGCACGCTCGTAAACTCGTACTTGGGTTTAACGATTTTGTAGAGCACCGGGGAGTAGGCTAGAAGGCCTCCACCAGCTAGAGCTACAGCCATCAGGCCTTTAACGAAAGTCCTTCTATCAACACTCACCCAACACCACCCCCGCTACCCTCAAGTTTAAGCAATGGCTCCCTGATAACCCATGTGTATAACACGTAGTACACGAAGAGTGCTAGGAGTGTCATAGCGGTAGATTCTAAGGCCCACGATGCAAGATCTAGGCTTACAGGTATAACGGATAGGGATGTCTTGGATATAGATTGAATGTTAACTGAGAACAACCACCTATCAACGAAAACCCATAGGAGTGATAGGAGGGCTAGGAGTGAGGCTGAGATAGCGGAGCCCCTGAGGTGTACGTGGACTGCTAGTATACTGGAGAGGACGGCTAAGATGAGGACTACTGTGTTTAGAGTTGAGAAAACATCAATGAACGTTGTCACCTCAGGTGATCCCGTCATGTAAGTGTATAGGCGGAATACCTGGAAGATCCTGAAGGCTATGAAAGCTAGGCTACATGCTAGGATTACCTGGCTTAGAATCCCGGTTATGGACCTCTCTAAGCTACGATAGTGTACTAGTAGTGCTAGTAACGCTATGGAGCCTGCCAGCACTATAGACTCTAGGAGGAGCTCTACCGGTATTAATGGGGTTAGATTGTGTACTCTAAGTAAGGGTATTGTAGTGAACTGTAGTGGGGCGAAGTATGTAGACCATACGATGCCTGTGAAGGCTAGGGCTAATGCTAGTATCTTGGCTATGATGGAGCCCCACATACCCCTGTATAGTGTAATGTACCCTAGTACCACTAGGAGGATAACGAGTAGAGGCCACATGAGCCCAGCCATTAGAGCTATTAGTGATACCCCTGGGTATGTATCTGATGGTATCACATGTGGGTATATGAGTATGTAGAAAGCTCTCTCAGGCCTCCTCAGATCGGCTAGAGGGCCTAACAGGTATACTAGCCCTGTAGCCAGGGATAGCATTAGGAGTAGTGGTGTTAGCCTCCTCAGGAAGCCTATGTTAAGTAGAACCCCTAGGCTTAGTAGGATTGCAGATCCGGAGGCTATCGATACGAACAGCATGTACGTAGCTATTATCGGTAGCCATGTCAGCCCTACAGCCAGCTCGTTAGGGTACATGTAGCCGGATGGGTATGAGGGGTAGCTCATTTTGAAGCCACCTCCGGTAAGGCATAGTAGTATATCTGAGGCTCAGCTCCCGTCTCAGGCTTCAAGACCTTCGTTTGAACCCTATCAACGATCTTCCTAACCTCAGAGCCTGGATCGCTAAGATCACCGAAAACCCTAGCTCTAGTAGGGCAAGCTTCAACACAGGCTGGAAGTCTACCAAGCTTTATCCTGTGATCGCAGAATGTACACTTATCAGCAGCCCCTGTTAAAGGGTTGAAGTACCTAGCACCGTAGGGGCATGCAACTATACAAGCACCACAACCAATACACTTACCAGGATCCACTAGGACAAGCCCATCAGCAGTCCTATAAGTAGCACCCGTGGGGCAGGGCTTAACACAAGGAGGGTTATCACAGTGATTACACTGCTTAGGAACAAAAACCACACCACCACCCGGGAGAACGTGCCTCTCAACCCAAGTCCTGAAAACACCAACAGGAACATTGTTCTCAGCAGCACAAGCAACAACACAAGCCATACAACCATAACACTTACTAACATCAATAAACATAGCCCACCTCCTACCACCAACCTCCCTAGAGGTAGCCTTAGAAGCTGAGAGGACAACAGTAGCTACAAGAGCTGAAGCAGCAACCTTAACAAACTCCCTCCTAGAGATGGAGTTCACAGCTAGTCACCGCCAATTAAATATATGATAAATACCTGAAATTTAAGCCTTAAATAGTATTTGATATTATAAAAAAGACTAATATCTTCAATTTACTTTATAATATATCTTCAATCCAATTAAGAGGTCAGATAACACAGTAACTAAATCACATCTATTTACAGGAATTCTTAAGCTCAATGTGGTTTCCTTGGTACATGTTTTATTAAGGGCTAGTTTAACTACCCTTTTCCCCTGAGGGGTTGTTTGTTGGAGATACAGGATTTGATGCCTAGTGTTCCTCTGGATGTTGAGAGGGTTGGTTTTAGGGGTGTTAGGAGGAGGGTTTTACTGGATACACCTCACGGCCCCCTTGTTCTAGATGTTTATCTAAGCTTGTATGTCGATGTTCCTGTTGATCGTAGAGGTGTTCATCTCTCTAGGAGTGTTGAGGTTTTATACGAGGTTCTCTCCTTTGAGGGTCGTTCTAGAAGTCTTGAGGAGTACCTTGAGGGTATCGCTAGCGGTCTCCTGGACAGGCATCCATACGCTTCTAGAGCTTGGGCTTCTGCTAGGACAACATACTATGTTGATGTTGAGTTTGAGGAGCTCAAGGGGTTTGAACCTGTTGGTGTCGACGTTGAGGTTATGCTCTTGAGGGGTGGGGGTAGGAGGTGGGGTGTTGGTGTTGAGGTTATAGGTTTAACCGTGTGCCCTAGTGCTCAGGAGGCTGTAGCTTCGAGGCTCGGCCTCGATGTAGCCTCCGCCCCTAGTCATATGCAGAGGGTTCTCCTGAAGGGTAGGGTTGAGACTTCGGGGAGTTTTGTTAGGATAGAGAGGGTTGCTAGAGCTCTTTACAAAAGCCTATCAGCACCATCGCTAACACTGCTTAAGAGACAGCATGAAGCCCAACTCATAATAAGTGCCCTTAGGAGGCCTAAGCTCATAGAGGATGTTGTGAGGGAAGCTGTAGCAAACATAGCATTGGAGCTCTCAAAACTACCAGACGACACAATCATAGAGGTTGAAGCTGTGAGCCTGGAGAGCATACACCCACACGACCTCTACGCATACAAAAGGGTAACCCTTGGTAGTGTGAGGAGCCTAGTGACCTCCTCCCCGCATCCCTAGGAGGCTTTTTAACGCCTCCCCCGAGCGGTTTGTCAGATCTCCGCTCGGACGCACACACATCACCTCTCAGCATCCCCATCCCTTAGGGCATCACCTATCAGGGCCGGGAGGCCTCGACTCCGGTGGGACCATCGGACTCCCTTCCCACACCGGCTCCTCTCAACCTTGTAGCAACACTAACCGAGCCTTGAATTCCTTCATCTTCGCCTTGAAAGATGAGCTTTCAGTTGTAAGCACCTCGGCCACCCCTACGGGAGTAACTGAAGCACATTAGATCCTTTAACCTCAAAATCTTAACCCTGTTTAAAAGCTCTAGAGCGTACTAGCTGGTTAGGGCGATGACTGGAACGCTGGGGTCTAAGGGTATAGCAGGGTTGGATGCCGTACATGACGAGTCTGAGGTTGGTGAAGAGGGCCCTTATGCCCACTAGAATCCGGTACATGGAGTTGAAAGCAGGATGGCACTTGCAACCTCGGAGCCCCTAATGGCGTGATGGTCTGAACCCTCGTACAGCCTCCCAATATCGTGGAGTAGCACGCTCACCACCAGAACCTCAGGATCCACATCCAAGCCCTCCGAGTTGACGATCCTCTCAGCCCAAGCCATAACCCTCAGTATGTGAGGCCAGCCATGAGCGGGATCGCCCCCGTACAGCTTCCTACAAATCCTAGCTACAACGTTCACTCTCGGATTGAAATCTATTAGTTGGGATAGTTTCAATCTCTAAGCTCACCTGAATACCTTATGAGACTGGAGGAGACCTAAAACCCGGCAGTTAGAGTCTAAAACCTTCCACCACTAAGATCGACAATCAGTTGACAGCCTTCGCACGCAACCTCCATTCAATCAACTTCTAGCTTCTATCACCTACCATTGGAATTACCATACGGAAGGCTTCATCCCCCAACCTTTACCCTCAACACTCTCATCCAAGGGCCTAACCTTAACATTAAAACCTAAAGGGTAGGAGCTCCAACAATGTTACATAAGCTATAGGAGCTCTAAATAATCGTTCGGCTTAGCCTAGCTAAGGTGACAGCTTACAAGGTACCTTATAGAACCATCTATGGGAACCCTTCTAGGAGTCCGAGGTGGGGGGTTTAAGTTAAGTGAGATTTAAGTGCTAAGATTAGGGATTTTATCCTTTACTACACCATCTAGCCCATGTAACCTGATAAGCTAGCTGGACCCGTGTGATGGTGGGCGTTAAAACGTTGTTATTTAAACTTACTTGGTTTTATGCCAGAGGGATTTCTTTAGCATGTAGGCTATTTTAGGCATATCAATCTTCATAGGACATACATCCTTGCATCTACCGCATTGTAGGCATAGTAGTGCTAGGTGTGCTGCTCTCACCTCATCCTCTGTAATCGCTACCCAAGCCATGCCCATGGGGCCTCCGTAGACGCTTCCACCCCAACTATTAGCTGTTAACATCCATACGGGGCACTCCCCCTGACATCTACCACATCTGATGCAGAGAAGTTGCTCCCATAGGTACGGGCTTTCTAATGCTCTCCTCCTACCACCATCGTATAGGATTAGATAGAATTTATGAGGTCCGTGAGCTCCATAAACTCTCCGGTACTCTATATCAGCTGTACTACTAGGACCTGAGATTACGGTAAGATATGTTGGTGGGTATAGGCCTGCATAAGCTGACTGTACTAGAGCTTGTTTAATCGCGTAATCCAAGGTTGGCATTATCTTCTCAATACCCGTAATAGCTATGTGTACTGGTGGTAGGCTTGTAGAAAGCCTTATGTTACCCTCATTCTCTATTAGCACGATCGAGCCTGTATCAGCTGCCACGGCGTTAGCCCCCGATATGCCTACATCTGCTTTAGTAAACTTCTCTCTCAGGAACTCTCGTACCCTTCTAACTATGACATCATGGGTGGCATCCATTGGCGTGTTTACACCTAGCTTGTTGATAAGCCTTACGGCCTCCTCCCTTGGAATGTGGATTGCAGGGGCTATAGCATGCATAGGCTTACCCTGGGAGAGTTGTATGAGAAGCTCTCCTAAGTCAGTCTCGTAAACCTCATGACCTTTCTCGATGAGATACTCACGGAGTCTAAGCTCCTCAGTAACCATGGACTTAGCTTTAACTATGACCATCCTCCTCCTATGACCCTCAAGTATCATGTCAACAATCTTATAGACATCCTCCATGGTTTTAGCATAGAAACCCTCACCACGAGCATACTCTCTAACGCTCTTCAACGTAAGATCTATGTAGTAGTCAATGTTCTTCAACACCTCCTCCTTCACTCTTCTAAGCTCCTCTGCTAGCTTAACCAGGTAGCCCCAGTTACCTAGGACCCTGTAGGGAGCTGGAGCTAGGTTATCTATAGTTCTCTTTAGACCCTCACGTAGTGTAGTGTTCTCTAAGCTCCTGTAGACCTCCTCAACTACCCTACCGTATATGGACTCGTTAAACCCGCCCATCCCCACCACCGTATATGGCGTAAAGGTAGTATGATATATCTTGGATCACTGAAGGCTCATTACCACTAAGCGTGAACCTCAAGTAGCATATGGGGCATAATGTTACTATGTTCTCACTAGCAGATCTCAGCTCCTCAAGCCTCATAGCAGCTATACTCTCAGCTAGCCGGGGGGCGATAAACTCTAGTGGGCCTCCACAACAGACAGTTCTATCTCTACTCCTGGTAATATCCTTTACTACGATGCCGCCCCTTTCCAACAACATCCTAGGCTCATCGGCTAGGTTAAGGTATCTAGCGTAATAGCAAGGGTCATGGATTGTAACTGTTGTGCTAACCCTCTTATACGGGGTTAAGTTACTCTCAGCTAGGACCTCAATGTAACTCTTAACATGCAGATCGTACTCTGGGATGAGCTCCCTGTATACGAATCTCATAAGATGAGTTGTGTGAGGGTCAACAGTTATCACCACCTTAACCCCCAAGCTCTTCAACCTACTATACACGTTCCTTGCGTAGACCTTGAGCTCCTCCTCCAAGCCGAGGAGGTATAGTAGGGTACCTGGGTAGTAGTCGTCTTCGTATAGATACCCGTAGTCGACTCCAGCTTTCCTTAATAGAATTGCTATCTTCTCTAGAATCTCATAGTAACCTCTTAACTCCTCCTCAGATACACGTAGTAACACGCTGGACATGACTTCCTGGAGGCCTAGCCCTCTAGCCACCTTAAAGAGGGCCGGTAGGACGGGTGTCTTCTCTAGCTTAACCAGGTTGCTTACTACAGCTTTTATGTACGGTAGTAGCTGGTACAAGGCTCCCGTGTAGAGAACAGTCTCTCCACCCCTTCGTATGTTAAGTTTGTAAGCCCACTTATAAACCACATCCTTAGGGACAGGTAGTGGGAGCATATACCTCCTATGATACTCTACTATTAAGTCAACGAGGTCACGTAAGGGTAGTGGCATACCTCTAACACCTCAATGGTGTAGGAGTATGTAGGATCTCATAAGTCTTACTATTTTGACAATGTCAACCCCAGCTGGGCACTGCGTAAGACATGCTCCGCAAAGGAGGCATGAGAAGACAGAGTCTACGCCAGCCTTCGACTCCAACCCCTCCCTTAACATTAAACTAGCCACCGTAACCCTCCCCCTAGGCCCGAGAATCCTATTACCTCGTAGCGTGGGACACACCCATTCGCAGAAGCCACAGTATGAGCATTTCGTTGCCTCCCTTAGAACCTCTAGTTTAAGTACATCCATGATGGTCCAACTCTACACCTCAGCTTACTCGAAGATCTTCCCTGGGTTGAGTATGTTCTTTGGATCGAACATCCTCTTTACAGCCTTCATGTACTCTAACAATTTTAAACTCCTCCTACTCTCAAGCTCTATGACAAGCCCTTTCTTCTTACTTAGCCCTATTCCATGCTCTGAACTCACAGTACCTCCAAGCTCTACACTAAGCCTCATTATCTCCTCCACCATCCTATGGTATCTTTCGAGCTTATCCTTATCACCCTCCTCAACCCAAACGACAGGATGTAGGTTACCGTCACCTACGTGACCTCCAAGTGTCATTGGTAACTCGTACTTCCTCTGAATAACCCTAATACCCCTTATAGCCTCTAGGAGCTTTGATGGTGGAACACTGATATCCTCGACAAACACGAAGATCCTACCTGTAGGGTCTCTCCTCGTCTCGGAGGCTATCTTAATCGATGCTGGGTAGTAGCTCCTCCTAATATCTAGGAGGCCCGTGGACTCAGCCTCATCCATTGACCTAGCTTTGTAAATGCTTAATGCTCCATTGGATTTAAGAATCTCCTCCAAGCTATTTAATACCCTCTCGGTAGACTCAGGAGAGGTTACAACACCTAACAAGAGGTAATGACCTTCCCCGGCAACTTTAAACTTAAACCTCTCTAGGAGCATTTTAACAGTAACATCGTCCACGAACTCCATTAGGATGACGTCGAACCTAGCTTTCTTCACGTCGATAACCGTTTTAACCAGAGACTCTAGCTCGGGGAAGAAGGCTGCTAGCACGACCACGCTCTCGGGTATAGGTGTTATCTTCAAGGTAGCCTCGGTTACTACAGCTAGTGTACCCTCACTACCCACTATTAACCTCACAAGATCGTACCCTTGCCTACACTTCATAGTCTTACAGCCTACACGTAACACTGTACCCTCAGAGTCCGGTAGGACTATCTCAAGCTCTAAAACCCAATCCTTCATAGTACCATACCTAACACCCATCATACCCCCTGCTCCACTATTAATAGCCCCTCCTATAGTGGCTACCCTAACCGAGGCCGGGTCTATGGGGAACATGTAGCCATACTTCATCAACTCCTGGTTCAAATCAACTATTCTCAAGCCCGGCTCGACGATGACATAGCTATCGGTGAGGTTCACCCCCCTAATCCTATTCATCCTCTCAAAGCTAACTATCACCCCAGGACCCTCTACTGGGATCGTTGAACCCGGTAGCTCGCTCGCCGACCCCTGAGGGTATACCTTTACGTTATTCTCGTAGCAGTATCTTAACAACTTTGATACATCACTCGTACTCTCAGGGAAAATAACGGCTAGAGCTGAACCCTCCATGTAGGAGGCGTTCTTAGCATAGACCTTAACCACGAGCTCATCACTTACAACCTTATCTCTACCAAGGATGCGAGACAAATCTCTTACAATCCTACTCTCACCGCTATGGGAGAAAAAAGAGGCGAGGGGGTTCACTATTGTTCACCAAGCTTAGAACTCATATTATTCCAAGTAACCTACCTATGTACAGCCCTCCGAAGATAAGGCACGCTATGAAGAATATTATGTTGAGCACTATTAAGATCGGGTGGAGTCTTAACTCTGGCGGCATAATCTTGTAGTTTACGTAGAGTAGAGCTGGTACCCCTATGAGTACTCCTAGGTTTGATGAAGCTGCTGCTATCATTATCAACGTCACGGGGGCTGCGAAGATGAATGCTAACGATGCCCAGGCGAATATCACGAATATAAGGGCGTAGTATAGGATTCTTATGTCGTTTCTACAAATCCGCTTCACACTCTCCAGCCTCCATAGGCTGTCTATGAATGCTCTAACGATTGCATCTGCAACGCCAATCTGTGTCTTGACTAGCACTAGAAGCGCTACTATGACACCCCACCACCAACCCGGAGCTCCATAGAACTTCTCTAGAGCCATGGCAAACCATATGGGGACACCCCATCTAACCTCAGCACCCCAACCATGTAGTATAGCGTATGCTAGTAGCATGGGTACGACCATACCTATAATTGATCCTATGAAGAATAACACCATTAGCTCTTCGAATGCTAGCCAACTCCACCTCCTATAAGTCTGTAGGTTCTCCTCTGTGATCTTGAAGAGTTTACCTGTTGGCGAGTAGGGTACAACCTTACCACCTATAACCGCTGAAATGTACCCTGTTATGCTACCCATACCGAAGCCTTTGTCTTTAAAGTAGTTTGCGAGGATGTAGTTTACCCCTGAAGCGTACGCCGTATAACCCCACCATGCTGCTAGGAGTAGTGGGTCAATCCCTGGAGGTACGTAGCCGAACCTAACCATGTTTACTGCTGCCTCAGCCCATATACTTGGAGGCACTAGTATTATGGCTAGTATTATGAAGGATGTTAATATAACAGCTAGGTCGAACCAGAAGAATATCTCCATAGTCCTGGCAACCCTCCTACCCAGGGATAGGATGAAGAGGCAGAAGAGTATTATAGCCCATCCTGCAACAACAATGTAAGTTCTATGCTCGGGACCAGGTACTGTATGAAGAATACCTCCCACTAGAGCGGCAGCACTACTTGCAGCCCAACCTCCCCATATAAAGGAGAGGAGGACGAAGAAAGATCCGAGGACCCCAGCTATAGCAGCTAACCTGAACATCATAGCGATAGGTGTTTCACCCAACGCTATCACGAATCTAACCCAGCTATACACATATATCGTTTGAAGGAATGAACCTATGAGAACCAGCCATAGGAGACCCAGACCATACCTTATAGCCACAGACGGCCCTAAGATGAACTCCCCACTTCCAATCGATGTGCCAAGAGCTATTACCCCTCCACCCCATAAGATCAGAATCTTCTTAGACCATGTAAGCTTAGGGACCTTAAACACCTCCTCCGGAGTAGGAAGCTTTTCAACAGCCTCTACCGATGACGACCCACTCAACTCAACCACCTTATCTGTGTAGGAATAGGTGAGCGGGGGAGGTTACTTAAATATTTTACGTTTCAATACCATACATCTATTTGATGAAGTCTATGTAAAACAATGAGTAGAACAGAAGGAGGTTATGTAGCGGGTTAGGAGGGCTAGCCTGTAGCACTACTACCAAGAGGTTTTGTAAACGGGAGTTCATCTCATTAATGGAGTGACGGAGGTGAGGGCCTCTCACAGTGTTTAATTACGGTTGCTGGAGATTGTGATTCAACAAGCTTACGACACCCTATGAAACTTGAGGTCTGAGGTTGGATAAGTCATTGAGGCTTGTAGGTTGAGTGGAGGAGTTCACTACCTCTTTCTCTTGTTTCGTTAACACCGCATAACCTTGGTAGCTAGAGGCTTAAGGGTTAAGCTTCTAATTAGAGTTTAACTCTTGAGGCTACCTTTCTTAAAACTCTCATTGTGAAGCCCCATAGCACTAGACCTCCTGGGAGCTCGAAGCCTAGCACTACCCCTCTCCTAGGGTGTCTAACCTCCCTAGGCTCTCCTAGCACGTGGTCTAAGTTGATCCAGCCTACGAAGTCTACCTCACTACTGGAGGGTCTAGGGTCTATGGGGCCCTTCGGCCTAGCTAACACTACAGCCACCCTCCTAAGACCCTTGGCTGCGCTCTCAACACCGATTACTCCTAGAACCTCGACCATGCTGGGGTGCACGTAAGACTCCTCCCAAGCCTCTCTCAGAGCTGTAGCTACAGGGTCTTCCCCAACCTCTATGGAGCCACCTGGAAGTGCTACATCGCAAGCCCAATAGCTATCAACAATACAAGACTTCCTAACAACCAGAACCCTAACGGGGTCACCCCATACTAGGGTTAGCACAGCTGAGTCAACATCCAAGCTCCAAGGCTCACCCCGGAAACCTCAAGGGTAGCTAGTAGCCTGAGAGCTTAAGAGCAGATGGCAAGCCTCAGAGCGGGCCTACTCCTCACCGCTCAAGACCCGGATTCCAGATCCAATCATCGGCCAACTAAGATTAAATGTGAGCTCCAGAGCTAAAATATCGAAATAGAAAAATTTATACCCTCCTACCACCCTAACTATTGAATAGAGGAGTGGGCCCGTAGCTCAGCCAGGCAGAGCGGCGGAGCGCCGGGTTGGCGCGTCGAAGCTCCAGACCCGTAGGTCGGGGGTTCAAATCCCCTCGGGCCCACCACACGCCAAAGAGGGCTCCTACACCACATAAATATGCTCCTTTCAACTCCATGCACCGGATTCTAGTGGGCATAAGGGCCTTCCTCATCAACCTCAGGTCTGCCATGTACGGCATTCAATCCTTACATCGCTAGCCCCAGCGTTCTCGTCATCGCCCTAATTAGCTAACACACTTTAGAGCTTTTAAACCTTGTTTGAGTGCTAATAGTGGGGTTTGAGGGTTTGAATTCCAGCGAAACACTGGATTTGAGCTTAGAGGGGTTTAATGTTATTGAGTTGAACGCTAGCTACTACATCTCAGACGATCTACCCCCAATGCCTCTTGATTCAAGCTTCGACATCTACGTTAATGGTGGTTATGTAGCCACCCTTGTTATGAGCCCTTCTTGGGTTGAGGAGGCTGTTATAGGGTTTCTTGTAGGTGAGGGTATGGTCTCGTTTGACGGGATTAGGAGTCTGGATGTTAGTTTTGAATCGAAAGCTGTCAGTGTTATCGCTGACGGCTTTAGGGGTAGGAGGAGGTTTTTCTTCGATGACTGTGTAGCCCTAGCATCCCAGGCCTCCATCGTGAAGTCCGAGCTTAGGATCCCTAGGTCTGCGCTGGAGGTGTTATACGAGGATTTTGATTCCAGGAGCTCTGGTAAGCAGGGGCTACAGGCTACGGGGCTCTACGACATTAGAGGTGGGAGGGGTGTGGTGACATACGATGTTAGTAGGTACTCCTCCCTAGCTAAAGCCCTAGGCTACGCTATCAAGAACGAATACAACATGGGGGAGAGCGTTGTGGTAACAAGTGGTAGAGCCTCCGGGGACCTGATAGTGATGACCGCTAACACAGGCATCCCCGTGGTGGTGACTACTAAGAGCCCCATATACAGTGGGTATGTAGCTGCTATAACATACAAGGTAACCCTCATAACAATATCGAGGAGGGGCGGTGAGGTTAAACTAAGGGTGCTCACCTACCCGGAAAGGGTTGTAGACGGATGAGAACCCTCCACCCCTCAGTATTAAGGATAGTTTTAAACCCTAGAGTTAGTAGAGGGGTTAACGGTGTAATAGCTTTTGAAAACAACTATAGCTAAGTTAAAGGAGCTCCTGGGTAGGGGTAAGGTTGTAGACGACCCTGCTATAGTCAGCTTATACTCTAGGGAGCCCAGCGGTTATAGGGGTAAAGGTCTGGCTGTAGTGTTCCCCGAGGATGTAGGTGATGTATCTAAGCTAGCTTCACTCGCCTACAAGCATGAGATTCCATTGTACCCCCAAGGTTCCACTACTAGCCTCTCCGGCTCAGCTGTACCTGAGGGCGGCCTTATAGTATCGTTTGAGAGGATGTGGAGGGTTAGGGAGGTTAACGTTCTAGACTCTATAGTTGTAGCTGAGCCGGGTGTTAGGCTTGGCGATCTAAACTCCATACTAGCAAGCTACAATCACATGTTCCCCGTTGACCCTGCTAGTGTTAACATTGCAACCGTGGGGGGAGCTATTAATAACGGGTCTGGGGGTATGAGGGGCGCTAAGTATGGTAGTATGAGGGATTGGGTTTTAGGGTTGAAGGTTGTCTTAGCCGATGAGAATGGCACGGTGTTGAATTTAGGATGTAGAACTCTGGTATGCCGTAGGGGTTTTGATCTAGTAGGTTTGATTGTTGGGAGTGAGGGGACACTAGCTCTAGTTTCGGAGGCCACCCTTAGGATCACCCCCCTACCAGAATCCAGCGTTACCATTCTAGCCTTCCTCCCAGACATAGATAGCTTGATCGCTGTCTACGAGGATCTAAAGTCTAGCGGTGTTCAAGCAACAATACTGGAGTTTATGGACCCTAAGACTGTTAAGCTAGGCCTTAGAGCGTCAGGGTTCAGAGATTACGTTGAAGGCTACATGATCCTAGCAACCATAGACTGTAATGTTGAGGCCACCGGCAGGATAGAGGGTTGGCTTAGGAAGCTAGCGTTAAGCCGTGGAGCTCTCAAAGTCTACACTGCTAGGAGCCTTGATGAAGCTGAGGCTAGAGGCTTATTCTCTATAAGAAGGAGCCTCGTACCATCCCAGGTGCAATTGGGGGCTTTAAGATACCCTGGTAGGGAGGTCGTAGTGTACATAGAGGATATATCAGTACCACCATCAAAGCTAGCAGAGGCGCTTAGAGGAGTAGAGGTTGTAAGTAGCGAGGTGGGCCTAGACGTTTACGTTGGAGGGCATATAGGCGATGGAAATATACACCCCACGGTTGTAATACCGTTAGATGATGAGAGGTTGAAGAGACTGGCTGAGGAGTGGCACGTAGAGGTAGCAAAGCTAGCATTAAAACTAGGGGGTACAATGAGCTCAGAGCACGGAATAGGTCTTAGGAAGAAGGAGCTCCTAGCAATAGAGCTAGGACACATGGGAGGTCTAAAGGCGTTAGAGTTAATGAGGGAGATTAAGAGGGTGTTCGATCCAAAAGGCGTATTAAACCCGGGTAAGATCATAACATGAAAACTTTTAAAAGCACGTTGCTATAAGCAAATTGGGTGTAAAATGGTTAACGAGCAGCTCACAATCATAGCGGCCATAGTAGCGTCGACATTCACAATACTAGCTTCAATCATAGCCAGCCTTACAATCCTATACAGGGGTATTGGGAGACTAGAGGGTAGAATGTCCGTTTTAGAGGGTAGAGTGTCCAGCTTGGAAAATAGAATATCCGGCTTGGAGAGTAGGATATCCGATTTGGAAAATAGAATGTCTAGCTTGGAAAATAGAGTGGCTCGCTTGGAGGAGAGGATAAATGTGTTAGAGAGGAGGATGGACGCTTTCATGCTCTTTGGGGGTTCACTACTAGGTGTTCTTACGGGTAGGAACCTTATCGACATACCGTCAGCAAGCTTCCTAGCAAGCATTCTAAGCTTTGGAGTTGGTGGTGTTAGATCTAAGTATTACACCCAGGAGGAGTACGAGAGGCTTAGATCCATACTGTCTAAGAAGATGGAGGAGATAACGTGGGATGATGTTAGGGAGCTTAAGAGGATAATTGGGTTGATTGAGAGGGAGGTGTACGAGGAGCATAAGATTGATTTAGTGGATACGCTGATGAGGGTTAAGTTCATAACGGCTATGTATGAGGGTTACCTCTTCGTTAAAACACATGGTAAGAGGGAGGGCGAGGCTAAAGGATGACTAGCTTGTGAACTCCACCGTTTAAAGCACGAGCTTAAACCTGTTATCCAGTTATCGTATACATGGTGTGGTTTGGGTTGAGTGGTAGGGTTATATTCCACGAGCTTCTCACCGTTGAGGAGGCTCTTTCAAGGATCTTCTCTGTTGTCGATGTCAGGCCTCTTGGTGTCGAGGTTGTCGGCTTGAGCGGGGCCTATGGTAGGGTTTTAGCTGAGGACATCTACTCACTCATTGACGTCCCACCTTTCGATAGGAGTATTGTTGATGGTTTTGCTGTGAGGGCCGAGGATCTATTCGGTGTTGACGAGCTTAACCCCGGGGAGCTCCGCATCGTAGGGCTTGTCGAGCCTGGTGATAGCACTCTCCCTAGGGTCGGCCCCGGGGAGGCTGTTGAGATTTCAACAGGAGCCCCCGTACCCCCTGGTGCTAACTCTATCATTATGGTCGAGTACACCAGGAGGGTTGGTGATAGGGTTCAGGTTTTCAGATCCGTTGTACCAGGCGAGAACATAGCGTATGCTGGATCAGATATAATGATGGGGGAGCTCGTCCTACGTAGGTGTACCAAGCTTGGTGTAAGAGAGCTGGGGGTACTAGCGGCTATCGGGCTGAAGAGTGTAAGGGTCTATAAAAGGCCTAGGGTTGCAGTCATATCGACTGGTGACGAGCTCCAAGAACCGGGTTCACCCCTACAACCGGGGAGGATATACGATGTTAACAGCTACACTATAACAGCAGCACTCCTAGAGCTTGGAGCTGAGCCTGTAGCGCTAGGCATAGTCGGGGATGACGAGGTGGAGATGGAGGAGGTTATAGGTAGGGCTGAGAGGGAGTATGATATCGTGGTTGTATCCGGTGGGACCTCCGCTGGTCTAGGCGACCTCGTCTACAGGGTCTTCTCGAAGCTAGGCCCTCCAGGCATCATAGTTCACGGTCTTAAGGTTAAACCTGGTAAGCCAACAGTCGTAGCGGTTTCCAGGAGCGGTAAGCTACTAGTAGGCCTCCCAGGCTTCCCCAGCTCGGCTATGATGATATTCAACCTCATAGTTAAACCCATCATAGCTCGTATGCTATGCCTACAGTACCCTGAGGTGACAGTGAAGGCTAGGCTAGCTGTAAGAGTTGAAGGTGCTAGGGGTAGGAGGGGCTTGTACCCCGTAAGCCTTGTGGACGTTGGAGGCGGTATTGTAGCCTACCCTCTACCAGCGGAGTCCGGGGCTATAAAGGTTATAGCTATGGCCGACGGCTTCATAGAGGTTCCAGAGAGCCTGGAGTACATGGGTGAAGGTGAGGAGGTTACAGTTAAGCTATTCTCACACCACTACAGGCCAGCTGACCTATACATAATAGGTAGTCATGATATAGGGCTTGATAAGCTCACACCACTACTAGGTCTCAACGTTAAAATCATAAACGTTGGATCCCTCGAAGGCCTTAAATCTGTGATCAGAGGGGAGGCTGACATAGCTGGGATACACCTGGTCGACGAGGAGACGGGGGAGTACAACATACCATACCTTAAAAGGTACAATGTTAGAAACGCTGTGCTCATCAGAGGTTACATGAGGGAGCAAGGCCTCATAGTTGCTAAAGGTAACCCCAATAACGTTAAAGGGCTTGAGGACGTAGTGGATAGGGGGTTAACGATAGTCAATAGGAATAGGGGTTCGGGGACTAGAGTTCTACTAGACATGAAGCTCAGAGAGATAGCCAGGGCTAGGGGTTTAACCTTCGAGGAGCTCGTATCCAAGGTGAAGGGTTACTATTACGAGGCTAGAACGCATACAGCTGTAGCTGCTGCAATCTCACAGGGGAAGGCAGATGTAGGTGTGGGGATTAAGGTGGCAGCAGAGCTCTACAACCTTGACTTCATAAGCCTAGGCTGGGAGCACTACGACTTCTTAATACCTAAAGATAAGCTGGGAAAGGAGCAGGTCAAAGCCTTCATTAGTGTTCTGAAGAGCCCTGAAGCTCGTAGGGAGTTGGAGAAGCTAGGCTATAGGGTTCCAAGCAATGTAGGGGAGGTAGTCTGGGAGGGCTAGAATGCCCTGGGTTTAAAGTGAAGGTGGCTTACGGTAATGAGCGTGTGCTTCACAGGGATCCTAGCGGGTTGCACATAGAGAGGCCTGAGAGACTCCAACTCGCCATAGAGGGGCTCTCAGAGCTCCTAAGCTCAGGTTACGCATCCATAGTAGGGCTACCCGAGCCCGATATCAACTCAGCTCTCCTCGTACACGAGGATTACTACGTGAAGTTCATTAGGAGGGAATCCTCCAAGGGATTCCATTACAACTGAAAGCCTCGCCTTTCAAGGCGGAGATGGGGATTTTTAAGGTTTGTGTGTATGCGGTATTGTGGAGAGGAGCCGGTGTGGGGAGGGAGCTCCGAGGAACCCACCGGAGCCGAGGCCCCCCGGCCCTGAAAAGTGATGCCCCAAGCATGGGGAATCCGATAGAGAGATGAGGAGTGCGCATCCGAGCGGAAAACCGACAAACCGCTCGGGGAGGCCCTGGCACAAGGCTAGGCCTCTTGGGATGCGGGGAGGGGGTCACGGAGGAGACCTACTGTAGCTACGGTGAGCTCCTAGGAAGGTTGCTTCTTGAAGGTAGGGTAAGGGCTCTTATAACAGTCCTGGAGGGGGGTTATGGTGATAACCTTAGAAGGGGTATTAGAGTTTATTCTGAGGCCTTCATAGGGCTTAGGGGGTGTGGGAGGGTTGGGGGGAGGGCTCCTCCAAGTAGCGTGGTGAGGGGGTTGAATGCTGTGGTGAGCCGGTACTGGAGCTTCGAGGTAGCGTAGATGTCCCATCCCTAGCTGGAGTGGGGGGCACCCAACCTTATTATAAACAATATTTTAAAGGTATCCGCTGGAGAGCGTTAGTTATGGGGTGTCATAGTGGTGGTCTATAAGTGGTTTCCGCCTAGGGAGGTTGCCTACTCTAGTAACGTCTACGAGTTCATGGAGAGGTATGGTTTCAAGAGTTACGGTGATCTTGTTAGGAGGAGTGTAGAGGATTATAGGTGGTTTTGGGGTAACCTGCCTGAATGGCTTGGTGTTGAGTGGTTTAGAGAGCCCAGGGAGGTTGTCGATCTCTCTAGGGGTGTTGAGTGGGCCCAGTGGTATAGGGGTGGTCTCTTCAACCTAGCCTACAATGTTGTTGATAGGCCTGTTAAGCTCGGCTATGCGGGTAAGGAGGCTTTCACGTGGGTTGGCGAGGATGGCGGTGTTAGGAGGTATACCTACGGTGAGTTCAAGGATGAGGTTGATAGATTTGCATCCTACCTGAGGGAGGTCGGTGTTAGGAGGGGTGATGTTGTCTCAATATATGCTCCCATGATGCCAGAGTCTATTGCAGCTATGCTTGCCATCATAAAGATTGGGGCTATAGCTAGCCCTATATTCTCAGGCTTCGCACCTCCAGCTGTAGCTGAGAGGCTCGTCCTAGCAGAGTCCAAGGTTATGGTTACAGCTGACGGCTACTATAGGAGGGGGTCTCTCATAAGGCTTAAGGATAGCGCTGATGAAGCTGTTAGGCTAGCTGAGTCCATGGGTGTTAAGGTTGAAAGGGTTGTGGTCGTCAGGAGAGCTGGTATCGATGTAAGCTGGGTTGATGGACGTGACGAGTGGTACCATGATGTTATAAAGGGTAAGAGGAGGCCCCCCGAGCCTGAGGAGGTCGACCCTGAGGAGCCAGCTCTACTACTATTCACCTCCGGTACGACTGGGAGGCCTAAGGGGGCTGTTATAAGCCATATTGGAGCCCTACTCCAGCCTTCAAAGGAGCATTACTTCAACCTCGATATAAAACCTTTCTCAGATGACAGGCTCTGGTGGATAACCGATATAGGATGGATGATGGGCCCATGGCAGGTTATAGGAGCTCAGTTCCTTGGAGCAACACACCTCATGGTCGAAGGGGCTATTGACTACCCTGAGAGGGGTAGGGTTTGGAGGTTGATAGAGGATTACAAGGTTACACACTTCGGGTTCGCAGCAACGGTAGCTAGGATGCTTAGGAGGGTTGCCTCAGATCTAGTCGAGGAGTACGACCTATCCAGCTTAAGGGCTTTCGGTAACACTGGTGAACCCATAGATCAGCCTACGTGGATGTGGATTATGAGGGATGTTGGCGGGGAGGGGAGGCCTATTATAAACCTTAGTGGTGGCACCGAGCTATTCGGATGCTTCCTCCTACCATCACCCGTCGTACCATTAAAACCATCAACACTATGGGGTCCGGGTCTGGGTATGGATGTAGATGTATTCGATGATAACGGTGTTCCCGTTAGGGGTGAGAGAGGATACCTTGTAGCTAGGAAGCCAGCGCCGAGCATGACTAGGGGTCTATGGAGGGATCCGAAGAGGTACATTGAGGTGTACTGGAGCAGATTCCCGGGAGTCTGGTATCATGGGGATTATGCTTTGATAGACGAGGAAGGCTTCTGGTATATACTAGGTAGAGCTGATGATGTGATAAAGGTTGCAGGTAAGAGGGTTGGATCAGCGGAGCTAGAGGCTGTAGCAACAAGCCACCCCAACGTGGCTGAAGCTGCATGCATAGGGTTCCCACACGAGGTTAAAGGCGAGGTTGTTGTATGCTTCACAACACCTAAGGTTAAAGTAGAGGATCCAGGGAGACTGGCGGAGGAGGTTAGAATGCTTATAGCTGAGAAGCTCGGGAAACCTTTCATGCCTGAGAGGGTGGTTGTAGTTGAGGAGCTCCCGAAGACTAGGAGTGGTAAGATAACAAGGAGGGTTATAAGAGATCTAGCCTACGGGGTAGAACCGAGAGAGCTAAGTGTGCTAGAGAACCCAGAATCCATAGATAAGCTAAGACATATAATCACTAGGGTCAAAGAGGAGGTAGTATGAGGAGGGAGCTCCTGGAAGTAAAGGTTAAAGAAATCCTAGGAGAGGATCCAAGGGAGGTTGTGGAGTTGGAGATAGGTGATTCAAAGAGCGTAGTTATACTAACAAGCTTGTATGAATTAACGTTTAGGTGTAATAGAGAGGGGAGATGCGAGGTAATGCTAAGGTATTCTGACAGCCCAGCAGTAACTTGTACCACGAAGTGTTACGAAGACCCGGTATCGAGCATAGATAAAACACTCTTGCTAGAGCTCAAAAACAAGGTTGAAGCCCTGGTAGAAGCTCTGGGGGTTAAGCTGTTAAACATAGAAGATCTAGGCTAAACCCATATAGAGTTCGAGATACCTACATACAACCAGGGTTCCCGCTGGTGGAGCTCTACGTAGGCACATCGGGTTGGCTCTACGACTGGAACCTTGGAGGTAGCCTTGAATGGTATGTTAGAAGAACTGGTTTGAATGCTATAGAGCTAAACTCTTCATTCTATAGAACACCCTTCCCATCCCAGGTTAAAAGCTGGAGTGCTAAGGGTAAGAGTCTCAGATGGTCTATTAAGATCCTCAAATACATATCACACTACTACAAGCTATCCGGGAGAGTTCTAGAGCTCTGGGATAAGTTCAGCAACCTCTTCAAACCCATAGACAACCTCGTAGACTTCTACCTCCTACAGCTACCACCCAACTTTAAATCAACCCAAGAAAATAGAACTAGGCTATCCGACTTCGCTAGAAGCACCAGGTTGAAATGGAGGTTAGCTGTCGAGTTCAGACATAGATCTTGGATTAACGAGGATACAGTAAGGCTATGCAGAGACCTAGAGGTAACCCTAGTCTCAATAGACTCCCCCATAGGGACGAAAGTATGGAGTAGCGGTAACACAGTCTACCTCAGACTACATGGTAGAAGCGAATGGTACCTCTACAACTACAGTCTTGAAGAGCTAAGAGAGCTAGGCAGAGCAATACTGGAGCTCAAGCCAGAGAAGGCATATATATTCTTCAACAACAACCACTACATGCTAGAGAACGCTAGAACAATGCTTAAAATACTGGGAATGCATGGACTAGATGGGGGTATATAGTAACTGGAAGACGGCTAACAACATAACTTATCACGAGAGGGGAAAGAGAACGAGCTAAATTAAATCTCCAGTCTATACACCTTGTTACCTATCTCCCCGCTCTTCATCGATAATCTCTGCAAGCTCTCTTACATCTATTTTTCCTTGTAGTCTAGTCTTTAACTCCTCAAGTCTTCTCTCAAGACCCTCGGATTCGATTCTTTCAAGTTCTTCTAGCAATTTTCTCCTAATAAGCTCTGGGATGTTAACGCCGTGCTCTTCAAGTTTCTCCTTCAACCACTTAGGTATTCTCACACTTATAACGGTACTCATAATACCCCCTCTCTGTATATAGTTTGTAAAGCTTATAGATAGTGTTGTGCGGTTCATAAGGCCTTGTGTGTTTAACTCTGTATGTTCAACGAATATTAGATGGAATATCTATGTCTAGAGTGGCTTAGGATTGTAAGTTCACGTGTTTTGAGAGCTCTCGTATAGTGTACTCTAGCTTTAGCCTTCTTAGTGTTGATTCCCTTGGCACCCCCCTCTCGTCCCATCCCCTCCTCTCATAGTACTTCCTTAGCATCCATAGGTATTTCTCGTAGTCTAGCTTGCTCCCAGCTATTGGGCCTTTTGTTAGTGGTTCTTTGAACCACCTTGCTGGTGGTATGTCCATCTCCACGCTCCACCCCCCTAGTTCTCTTATCCATAGTGCTCTTATCAAAGTGTATATCCTGTCTGCAACCTCGTAGTACTCATCGAATGTCATGGGGTATCCTGTTGCTGCCTTGAAGACCTTTAGGTACCATTCTAGGTTGAAGCCCAGCTCTACCCATGGGAATCTACAGCCCACCATTGTCTCGAATATGCCTCCTCTAATCCTCTGCATCTCTATCAGCTTATCAACCTTAGCCTCACTGTAATCGAACCTCCCCGTTCTAACCTCCCATGCTATTATCCATGCATCCTTGTGGTGGGCCCCTATCGGTGATGTCCCGTATGCTAGGGCCATTGCTGGTGCTGCGTGGCAGTCGTAAGCTGATATCTCTAGGCCTTTAACGTGCATAGCCCACTCATGAGATCCTCCTCCTAGCTTCTCAGACATCCTCTTAACCCCCTCTGCTAGTAGCACACCCAAACCCCTCCTGTAAGCTGTATCCACTACCAGCTCCTCAGCCCTCCTATGGTCACCCCACTCTATGCCATCCTTCAATAGCTTCCTCTCCGTAGCCTCCATTGCGAAGCCTAGGACTGCTCCAAGCGATATAGTGTCGAAGCCTAGCTCGTCTGCAAGCCTGTTAAGCTTAGATACGTAGCCTAGATGTCCTAAGCCTATATTAGATCCGAACATAGCCACATTCTCGTAGTCAAGCTCCGCTAGCATCCCCTCATAGTCTCTAACAACATTACCACATGGCATAACGCATATAGGGCACGACCTCTGAGCTACCTTAGCAGCCTCCATAGAGTAACCATCTATCATCCTCCAGTACTCGAAAACACCCTCCCTGAAGTTGTATGACGGTAGTACTGAGGCGTTCTGACTCCACTCAACCGTCATCATAGTACCCTGTCTTACCCAGAACGGGTACCCCTCCTTACCCTTAATATCCTTAGCCGACTCGGTGAAAAGCCTCTTAACCTCCCTAGGCTCAGCTAGCGGTGGCTCCATATCACCTATGGCTACAACCGCCTTAAGCTTCTTAGAACCCATAACAGCACCCATACCAGGCCTACCACCAGCCCTACCCTCCTGTGATATGACTACAGAGTACCTCACCAGGTTCTCTCCAGCAGGGCCAATGCATATCACCCCAGCACCCTTACCATAAACATCCTTAAGCCTCCTCTCACAAACACTAGCAGTGGTGCCCCACAGAGCTTCAGCAGGTAACACGTAACCCCTACCATTTTCAATGTATATGTATGAAGGCTTCCTAGCAACACCTCTAACTATAAGAGCATCGAAACCAGCCTTCCTAAGGTTGGTTGCAAACAAACTCCCAATATTACCATCACCGTAGCCACCGGTCAACGGGCTCTTAGCAGCAACAACAATCTTACCAGCGTTAACAGCTGAACCAGAGAGAGGCCCGCCAGCGAATACAAGAAGGTTATCGGGGCCCAGGGGGTCAGCACCAGAGGGCATGAACTCCCAGAGGATCCTAGCAGCAAAACCCCTACCACCAATGTAGTCCAAAGCCCACTCCCTAGGATACTCCCAAACCCTAACATCACCACTACCAAGATCAACCCAGAGAATCCTACCCCACCAGCCCTTCAAGGGGAGAGCACCCCAACTCAAGGTAATGAGGTAACTCCAGGGAGTATAAATAAGCATACGTACAAGACGATAAAACCATAACTAGACAACCTAGAGGTGGGGAGTGACTGTGGAGGTCGAGGTTAGAGTCTACGGGAGGCTAGCGGAGATGCTGAACGTTAGGGTAGTAAACGTAAGGATTAACGGAGAGACCGCGTTGGGGAGAGTGTTAGAAGAGCTTAATAGGTTAAACGCTGAGTTCACAAAGGCTATCATAGGCGAGAATGGGGTGGTGAAGGCAGGGTACATAATATTGGTTAATGGTGTATCCGTAGAGAATGTAGATCAATACAAGGTAAAGCCTGGAGATAGAGTTGATGTGCTACCACCAGCAGTAGGAGGCTATGACCCCCTCTCCGCATCCCCGGGAGGCCTAACGCCTCCCCCGAGCGGTTTGTCGGTTTTCCGCTCGGAAGCGCACTCCTCATCTTCCAATAGGATTCCCCATGCTTGGAGCATCACCTTTCAGGGCCGAGGGGCCTCGGCCCCGGTGGGACCATCGGACCTCCTTCCCACACCGGGCGGGTAGATCATAGTTGTGTTAACCGAGCCTTAAATCTTTTTCGCTTGTAAAGTTTATAAGATTTGCCCGTATAATCTCTTGAAAGTGTTGATGACATCCCCTCAGTGGTTCCAGGCTATATCGTCTTCGTAGAGGGGGTACCTAGGACGGGTACTGATAAGTTTGATAAAAAGTTACTTAGGGGAATGTTTAAGAGCTATTATGGAGGTGAGTGGAGTGGAACTTAAAGGTATGTCAGCTATAGTCACCGGATCTGGAAGAGGGATCGGAAGGGCTATAGCCTTAAGGCTCGCTAGGGAAGGTGTGAAAGTGGTAGTTAACGCTAAAAAGGGGTATGAGGATGTTATCGAGACTATCAATATGATAAAATCGGTGGGTGGAGAAGCTATACCGGTATTAGCTGACGTGTCGACTAGAGAGGGCTGTAGGGAGCTTGCTAGGAAAGCTATGGAAAGCTTCGGCAGACTCAATATACTTGTAAACAATGCTGGTCTAGGGTTATACGCACCATTTCTAGAGCAAAGCGATGCTATGATTGAGAAGGTACTCTCAACAAGCCTTAAATCAGTAATCTACTGCTCACAGGAAGCAGCTAAAGTAATGACTGAAGGTTCCATAATAAACATAGCGTCAATAGCCGGTATAGAACCCCTTTACGGTCTATCCATATATAGTGCTGCTAAAGCAGGAGTAATAGGTATTACAAAAGCCTTAGCAATCGAGCTAGCCCCCAGAATAAGGGTTAATGCAATAGCACCGGGAATTGTAAAAACTAAGATGGGTGAAAGCCTTTTAAAAGTTCTTAAACTTACCGAGGAAGAATACCTTGAAAAGTACACCCTTTTAAAGAGATTCATAGAACCTAATGAAATAGCAGACGCTGTAATCTTCTTAATAAAAACACCATCAATAACAGGACAAACGATAGTGATAGATGCAGGGTTAAGTCTTATAACATTTAGATTTTCTATGTAGCCAGAGTATGTAATGATAAATTGATCCCTTTGAGACTTTAGACAAGATAACTTTCTTCTGCATGAGCGACTTAAAATAAACATGCACGCTGGTACGGCTTTCAAATCCTTGAGTAATAGTATCTCTACACCACGACTTTAAAGCCAATCCTAGAACAGAGCCGATAACAAGACCTCCAACACCTGTAGCTGCTTCCTAAGAAGTCCCTGCGTGATGCCAAGACGAGATCACCTCTATGCCCCGCTACCCGGTTACTGGCTAGGAACTTGTAAACGTTACCAGTTGTAAGCATGCTGGCAAACAGCTTAAAGCTTAATAGTGGGGTTCGGAGGACATATGTACACTTGGGGGGAGTTTGAAATCCGTTATTGGGGTTAAACATGTTTATGATCTAGAGCTCCTCACATACCCCTCCTTCGCCCTCCCTCTCTTCGATGTTAGTGGATTGGGGTTGGTTAAGAGGTATGGTTTTTGTAGTGGTCTTAGGGTTAAAGCCTCCCCCTATGGCTACGTGGTTTCCCACGGTGATCCTAGGTGTGTTGAGTACTCTAAGTTCATCCTAGGCCTCTGGTTTGATCCCGAGCTCTACTATGGTGGTGTTTCAGGTGATTTCAAGCCTGTTGTCTCAGCTCTCCTGGAGGCCTACCATGGTTTCAGTCTTAGCGTATCTCCTCTCGACGACCTAGCTGTTTTCACATCCATCGTCTTATCTAGGAGGACTGATTACCATGTTAATACTGTTAGGTGGCTTAGCTCTCTTTTAGAGCTCTACGGTGACCTAGCTAGAGTTGCTAGTGTTGACCCTGGGGAGCTCTCCTCTAGGATCTCTAGAAGCTTCCACCTCAGGATGCTACCTAATCTCGTTAAATGCTATCTAGGCGTTAGGGGGGAGGCTCTTAGTGGTGTTGAGGGTGCTAGGGGTCTCTTCAAGTGTAGTGGTGTTGGGCCTAAAACCTTCTACTCCTACATACTACACGTGCTCCTTGATACAAGCTACGCTCCCATAGATGTTAACCTTGAGGTTTTCCTGGAGAACATGGGGTTTAGGGGTTTCGGGTCGAAGCCTCAGAGGAGGTACTGTGCGTTATACGATTGCAATTTCTGCCCTCTAAGGAGCTCATGCCTGGAGGCTAGGCTTAGAGAACACCTTGGGAGGCTTACCGGTTGGTTTCAGACTGTAGCCTACGTCCATGTTAAGAGGTTCTGTAGGAGGGGGGCCTGTAGCTCTTGTAGCCTAAGGGATCACTGTGTTAGATCATCTCAAGGGGGACGCCTCGGGGGTCTACAGCCCTCAAGGGTTTAATCTTAAGCTTCTCAAGCCTCTCCCTAACATGGGGGTACATTATTACGTACTCCCAGTCTACATCAGCTAGAGCAGGGTGTATGTCTGAGAGTCTCTCGACGAACACCTTTATGCCATCATCGCTACTAAAACCTATCATGGCCGCTGGGTAGACCCTAACACCCGGCTCTAGACCAGCATCTATAAGGTTCTCTAACGCCTTGAACTGGAGCTCGTAGAACTCAGGTCTAGCGCCGGTCAGCCTGTGGAACTCCTCTGGGGAAACACCCTTAAAGGACACCCTGACAACAACGTTAGTGAACCTGGAGAGCTCCCTAGCATAGCTCCTATCATAGCCTAGTAGTAGACCGTTAGTCTCAACTATGAACTCTAAATCGTAGCCTTCGAGGAGCTCCGCGACCTCGATCAAGTGCTTCCTACATATTGTCGGCTCACCACCACTAAGCCTAACCCTCCTAAACCCCCTACTCCCGGCTATGGCCACGAGCCTCTCCACAACCTCAGAGGGCTTGTAAGGCTTACCGAGAGCAGGGTTATCCTTAAACCTCCAACTCCAGCAGAACACACATGATAGATTACAACCTATAACATCACCAGTAGCAATACCACCATACCACCTATCAGCCCTAAACCTATAGTAGAGCCTAGACTCGACACCACCCTCACTCCTACAAACAAGCTCTGAAACCCTAGAGGCCCTAACTATGGGGTCGTAGCCTGAGCTCAAAACAGAGCCTCCAGTAGCCGAACTACCATTAAGGCTTATAAGAGCTGAGCCCCTCAAGTATAACGTCTGGGAAACCTCCAGACACCTCCGAGATCGGAGTTGGGATGAAGGAGGTAGCCGGCGGGGTCTTGCAACCCCCCATCACCAGACATAGGTACGCTTATAAACTCTGTTCTAATTACGATTTTGATATTAGGATCTAGAAGGGGTGGTTTCGTTGAGCCAAACAGAATAGTAACCTTTAACCGTATAGGGGGGTCTTTGGAGGGTTTAGGTAGCTCTGGTCACCGCTCCTCCCCTGTAAGGGTTGTGTTGGTTGGGTTTGGTTCTGTTGGTAGAGCTCTTGCAAGGCTCATAGCTTATAAGTGGGATTTCATTAGGAGCAGGTGGGGTGTGGATGTTAGGGTTGTTGGTGTTGTCGACTCTAAGGGTATGGCTTTGAAGGCTGATGGTTTCACGGTCGAGGAGTTACTTAAGCTGGTTAGCTTACCGCGTTCAAGTGTATTAAGCTTTAAACCCTACGGTCTCGATTACGTTGATTTAGATGTACTGTATAGCAGCGTGACACCCGATGTTCATGTCGAGCTGACGCCATCTGATTACGTTAGCGGAGCTCCAACCCTTCAGAATGTCTTAAGGGCGTTGGACTATGGAGTTAACGTTGTAACCGCTAATAAGGCCCCTCTCGTCCTAGCATATGATGAGGTTATGGGGAGGGCTAAGGCTAAAGGTGTTATGGTTAGGTTTAAGGCTACGGTTATGGGGGGATCTCCCTTCATTGATATGCTACTCTCCATGAGGAGCCATGATGTGGTAGGTGTTGAAGGTATACTTAATGCTACTAGTAACTTCATACTAACCTTGATGGAGGATGAGATGGTTGAGCTAGAGGGGGCTATAGCTAGAGCTCAAGCACTAGGGGTAGCTGAGGCTAACGTTGAACTAGATATTGGGGGGCTTGATGCGGCAGCCAAACTCGTGATAATATCCAATGTTGTTGGTAAACCCATACGCTTAGATGATGTTAGGAGGGTGAGCTTAGCAAGCGTAAAGCTAAGGGATGTGATGCTAGCTTTGAAGGAGGGGTATACGTTGAAGTACATTGCAAGAGCTGACTTCGAGGAGAGGAAGGCCTCGGTAGAGCCCGTGAGGATCCCTAGAGCTGATATCCTATCCCAGGTTAGGGGTACGATGAACGCTGCTAAGATTAGAAGTGATGTTGAGGACTACCTGTTCATAGGTAGGGGTGGAGGGGCTGTCGAGACAGCTCACACCGTACTAGACGACATCCTATCCATAGCCCTTGAGGTGGAGGGCTGTGTTAGACCTGGTTGTTAAGATAGGTGGCTCAATCCTAGCATCGACGAGGAGTTACCTTGAGGTCTCGGAGAGGATTGCTGGTATAGTTGAGGGTGGCCTCACACCATTCATAGTGGTATCGGCGATGCGTGGTGCTACGGACGGGTTGTTAAAAGCTTGTAGTGGGGATAGGGAGTCCCTGGATAGGGTTATCCAAGGTTACCTTGATGTAGCTAGGGAGCTCCAAGGACCCCCGTTTAGGGTTCTAAACGATATGTTCACATCTCTTGAGAGGGCTCTCAAGGGGGCTGGTTTTAAGTGCGATAGGAGTCTCACCGACTACATTGTATCGTTTGGGGAGGTGGCTAGCAAGGTACTGTTAGTGCACTCGCTTGAAAACCTGGGGGTTAACGTTATGCCCTTGAACGCGGTGGACCTGGTTGTAACAGATGGGGTTCACGGTGATGCGAGGATAGACTATGAGGTTACAATGTTAAACCTACTCAAGGTCGCTGGGTACGCTGGGAGCTCCAAGGTAACCCCTGTTATGGAGGGCTTTATAGGTAGAGGGTTGGGGGGTAGCGTGGTAACCCTTGGTAGAGGTGGTTCTGATTACACAGCTGTAACTGTAGCAGCACTACTAGGTGTTCCGGAGGCTCACCTTGTGACAGATGTACCGGGCCTCATGTCCATAGATCCATCAATCTCACCTAAGGCAAGGGTTGTTAAGGCCCTCGACTACAGTGAGGCTGTAGAGGCCTCAACCCACGGTGTTAAAAGGATTAACCCTAAGACCTTCGAGCCCGTAAGCCTAGGCTTAGGAAGGCCCAGGGTAACCGTCGGGTCTTGGAGCTCCAGGGGAACAGTTATAGGGGATGGTGTTGGGGGTTGGAGGGTTGGAGCTAAGATCGTCACGTTAGATCCTAGAGATCAAGGTGTGGTAGTGGTTGTCGGGAGAGGTGTTGGGGGTAGAGGTTTCCTATTGAAGCTACTATCCATGCTAGATGATGATGTAATCCTAGAGGTTGTAGCTTCAAGGGATAAACCTTCACTTAAGATCAGGACGTCTAGGGAGCTCTCGGTCGAGGTAGCTAGTTCATACACGATGTGATAATTGGAGGTGAAGGTCTTGAGGTTTAGGGTTGCAGTCCTAGGGGCTACAGGGCTTGTAGGCCAGAGGTTCGTCTCACTACTAGCTAGACACCCTTGGTTCGAGCTTGTAGCCCTCGTTGCCTCGGGTAGGAGTGCTGGTCAGAGGTTTAGGGATGCTGTTAGGTGGGTTATAGAGCAACCTCTACCAGACGATGTAGCTGATATCAAGGTTGAACCTCTAGAAGTCAACGTTATATCATCGTATAAACCTGATATACTGTTCTCAGCTCTACCATCTGAGCTCTACGAGGTTGAAGTTGAGCTAGCTAGGAGGGGCTACGTTGTAGTCTCCAATAGTAGCCCTATGAGGCTGGAGGCAGACATACCCCTATTAAACCCTGAGGTTAACGCTGACCATGTTGATGTAGTTGAGGTTCAGAGAGCTCTTAGAGGCTGGAGGGGGTTCATAGTTAAGGTTCCAAACTGTACAACAGCCATACTAACACTCTCACTTAAACCAATACACGACGAGTTCGGAGTTAGAAGGGTTATCGTATCCACCATGCAGGCCATATCGGGTGCTGGTCTAACGGGGTTACCAGCAATGATGATACAGGATAACATTATACCCTACATTGAAGGTGAGGAGGAGAAGGTTGAGAGGGAGACACTTAAAATCCTAGGAGAGCCTACAAGTAAGGGTGTAAAGTGGAACGATAGGATATCGGTAACAGCAAGCTGCCACCGGGTCCCAGTACTGGAAGGTCACATGGAGGCTGTATTCGTAGAAACAGAACGTAAACCTGACTTAGAGGAGGTCGTAAGGGCTATGGAGGAGTTCAAGGGTAATAAAATAAGGGGGTTGGATCTACCAACAGCACCGGCAAAACCTATAATAGTGAGGAGGGAGGCTGACAGACCACAGACAAGACTTGATAGGATGGAGGGGGGTGGGATGAGCGTAGTAGTAGGGAGGATAAGAGAGGATAAGGTGTTAGGAGGCATCAAGTACATAGTCCTAGGCCATAATACCATTAGAGGCGCGGCTGGAACAGGGGTGCTAATAGGAGAGCTCCTGGCACGAAGAGGGCTAGCACCATTATAGCTAGGAGTCTTTAAGAACACCCTTACGTAATGATAAGCTGGTGTTAAAAAGGTTGGAGGTTAACGTTAGAATTAAAGTCTACATAGACGATTCGATGAAGTTCGTAGAGGAGGCTTTGAAGGAGTTTAAGGTTGGTGTTGAGAATAACGATGCAATCAGAATTAGAGATGCTGCTGAGAAAGCTTGGAATGCTGTAGTTCAAGCCACTAACGCTCTAATACTGTACTACCTGGGTAAGACTCCTTCAAGTCACTGGGAGAGGAGGCGTCTACTGAGAGAGCTTGAGAGGGTTAAGCCTGAGGTGGAGAGCTTAGGTTTAAGGGATAGGTATTCTGCTAGGGAGAGGAACCTGCACGAGTTGGTTTTCTATGAGGGGGTAATTGATGTAAACGATGTAGAGTTCGAGTTGGAGAAGGCTAAGAGGTATATTGAGGATGTAAGGAAGCTTCTAGGCGTATAACCTTCCCTCCAGCCTCTAGGGTTGGTGGCCTGGTTTGTCTAGCGCCTCTAGGCCTGAGGTTGGTGGTAGACCGTACCATCTAATGGTGTCTCCGGGTGACATAGCTGGGTATGTTCTGCTACCAGGTGATCCTGGTAGAGTTGCTAGGATAGCTAGGTACTGGGATGAGGCTAGGCTTGTGGGGGATCATAGGGGCTTCGTATCGTACACTGGTAGGTATAAGGGTGTCGGTATTAGCGCTGTCTCAACGGGTATTGGTGGGCCCTCCACGGCTATTGTTGTTGAGGAGCTTCTCGGGCTTGGAGCACACACCTTCATAAGAGTTGGTACCACTGGTGCCATAGTTGATTACATTGATGTTGGTGATCTCGTGATAAACATTGCATCTGTTAGGATGGAGGGTGCGAGTAAAGCTTACGTTATGCCAGAGTACCCGGCTGTAGCATCACTAGATGTAACCCTAGCACTCATATTCGCAGCCGAGAACCTGGGGGTTAAATACCACGTTGGGATAGGGGCTTCAACAGATAGCTTCTACGTAGGACAGGAAAGGCCTGGGTTTAAGGGCTACATACCACCATGGAGTAGGGGGCTCGTGGAGCTCCTTAGAAGCGTTAGAGTGTTAAACTTCGAGATGGAGGCTTCAACTATATTCACGCTAGCAAACATATACAGAGCGAGAGCTGGGAGCGTGTGCGCAGTAGTAGCCAGCAGGCCCAAGGACATCCTAGTACCAGAAGCTAGAGTAGATAATGCGATAAAGGTCGCAAACGAAGCCGTAGTCATACTAAACGAGTGGGATAAGCTGGAGGAGCAGCTAGGGAGCAAGGCTAAAGCTATAAGAGAGTGGGCTAGAAGATAACAAGGCTAAACTTAGACCCTCAAGGGAGCCGAGATTATCGAATCTAACGTGATACAATCGATTAACTAACCCGGATGAGGTTTATGTTAACGTCAAGGATAGTGACGTCCTATACTATCTTAAAGCACTAAATGATTTGAGAGAGTCGTGGTTGTAGTCAAAGGTGGTAAGGTTAAAACATGCTATTTATTAGACTGGTCTAGCTACCAGAGGTTTAGGAGGAGATGGCTCAAGCTGTGAAGCGAAAGGATTTTCACTCTCCTAAGGCAGAAGGTGAGACCTCCAGCCCCCTTGGGGATCGTGAGATCAGGGCTCTCCTCTCGGCAATAGAGAAGAGTGCTGGTGTCAGGCTACCAGGTAACTTCATAGACATATCTCTGGCTGATGGTGTTCTACACGTTAGATTCGCTAAACCTGAAGAGGCAGAGGTTGACGTTGAGGACCTTCCACTCAAGACACCAACATTCATATTCAGAGACGCCACGGGGAAGGTTACAGCCCTAGAGTGCATAGACTACGATGAGCTACTTGAAGAGCTAGAACTAGATCTTAGAGGTATGTGTGGTTCTTGAAGTTTAAATAAGCCTATCCTAGGATTGTGAGGTTCTGATTTACTATAATGCTATATAAGACTACATTGAATAATTAGTGTATCAATGATTAGAGCTTACATAAGATTGTATGTTAGCAGAACTGCACAACTGGGGTTCCTGAGCTACGGTAGCACTCTCCGTCTACCACGCACCTCCGGGACGTAGATAAGATGTTCTTAACTCTCCTTTATGCTCACTTGCTACTCTAAAGTTAGATACTAAGTACGCTTGGGTTTTAAGATAAGAGGATCGCACACCGTGAACCTTCCTATATTCCTCTACGACTCAGTCTTAAGTCAATCAGCTGGTACCCATAGGTATTTGATGAAGGAGAGCTAATGGCATAGCCTATACCCCCTAAGCTGAAGGCTAAAGAGGTGGGGTACAGTATGTTATCAAAACCTATCATCAATTACCTAGTTGTTAATTATTCACGTTGATAAAAGCACTAGTAATATACTTTATGCAATATTTTACGTTTATGTTGTATCAAGGTAATCTATGCTTTGACGTTATCTTGTACAACAGTAAAAACTGTTTAAACAGTTTAAATTATTTCATACCGTGATAAATATAAAGGAAGTGTATTAAGTAAAGGTTTTATACCTCCTCAGTTTACTGTTTAAAGCGGCCTAGCTAAGGTGGGGTTAATGAGTGAAGGGGAGGGTAAGAGGGTTGATACTACACGTCGTATGGTTATCGCTGCTGTCGGTGGTTTGGTTGTTGGCGGTGTTTTAGGCTACCTCCTGGCTCCTAGGGGGGTTGAGGTTAAGGAGGTTCCTGTTACTCAGACTGCTATTCAGACTGTTACACGTACTGAAACTGTTGCTGTGACCCCGCCTCCTCCGCCTCCTCCTACCTTGAGGTATCCTAGGGTTAGGCTTGTTAATGTGAGGGAGCTTAAGGTTGGGGAGCCTTTAACGAGGCAGTATCTTGATTTCAATGTTTGGATTGTTAAGCTAGGGGAGAGGTCTGTTGGCGGTGTTGGACCTGATGGTGATATTGTTGCTTTCGTCCCAACATGCACTCATATGGGTGGACCTCTCGTATTCAATCCGAAAACCAATTGTGCTGTATGCCTGCTTCACTACACACAGTTTGATTTAACGCGTGGGGGTAAGGTTGTGTCAGGCCATGCTACGCAGTTCCTACCACAGGTTATGCTTGAGTTTGATGAGAGGACAGGTGATATATACGCTGTTGGCGTGAACCAGCTCGTCTACGGGAGGGTTAAGAATATCGGGGGTGTTTAGCCATGTCGTTCCGCTACATAGGTAGGGTGGTCATCCCGCCTCCTAACGCTGAAAGGTATACAACGGTATGTCAGTTCTGCAATGTAGGCTGCGGCTATGATGTGTATGTATGGCCTGCTGGTGAAGAGGGTGGTTTGAAGCCTGGAGAGCACGGTGTAGTCTACAGGGTTAAGGATACAGTGTACAATAGGGAGCTTAAACCAGACTCAACGGACTTCTCTCGTACAACAGTACTCTCACATAGCATGGGGATACCGTGGATCTCGGAGGCAATGGTTGTGAGAACTATTAGACGTGACTGGCGTAAAGGTAGAGGTACTGGTGAGTGGGGGGAGGTTTATGTAGCCCAGATTCCATCACCTGAGTGTCCGATAAACATGGGTAACCACTCTATAAGAGGTGGTACTAATGGTGAGAGGAACTGGTCCCCATGGAATGTAGCTGGAGCGAGGAGGCTCAAATTCCCCATGGTGAGGTTTGGAGGCAGACTTGAGGTAGTAACATGGGATTACGCTATAGACCTTGTAGCCCGTGTGGTTAAGGGGGTAATCGACAGGTGGGGTGTTGAGAGCCAAAGGTGGGGTAAGGAGGGTCATGCAATATTCGCACACAGAATGGACCACGGAGGTGGCGGCGGAGGTGCTATGATTGAGAACGTTGCAGCAGGCCTATTCTTCTTCTACGGAGTTAGAACAGCCTTCGCCCGGATACATAATAGGCCCTTCTTCGGCCCGGAGAATCCGGCAATAGGGGATGCAGGCCCCGGGGCTATGAATAACTCCCTCCACGATCTCAGACTAGCTGATGTTATAGTATTCTGGGGTGCTAACTCCTATGCAACAGGCACTGTTATGTTCATTGAGCATGCACTCTCAAACCTTAGGGGTGCAACTGCTGATGAGAAGAGGAGGTGGTTCGGTGGAGAGCCTGTAGTTGACACCTACATGATAATCGTTGATCCTAGGAAGACTGAGACTGTAGAGGCTGCTAGGGCAGCCGCACCTGACAGAGTTCTACATCTAGCCCCGGAGCCCGGCACGGATATTGTTCTAGCTAATGCTATAGCCCGTGTCATATATGAGAGGTATAGGGGTACCGTAGATAGCATACTCCAGGTCTACAGGCAGGCTGCCCAGAGAGGCTTCAATTGGGATGAGAACTCCTGGAGACTCTACCTAGAGGAAGCTCTAGAGATTAACAGGAAGACCCTAGACCAGTACCTTGCTGAAGCTGAGAAGGTAACCGGTGTCCCGAGGAGGGATATCGAGAGGGCTGCAGAGATCATAGGAGCTCCTAAGCCTGGAGGCTACCCTAAGAGAGTATGGCTTATGTATGAGAAGGGTATCATCTGGAACCAAAACTACAGGTCGATCTACTCTCTAGTCGACCTATGCATTATGACTGGGGCGTTTAGAGGCATACCTGGAACAGGATGCCAGAGGCAGGGAGGACACCAGGAAGGCTATGCTGGGCCTGAGCCGCCCCCACCACCATGGGTTAAAGAGAGGTTACATCCAAGCCCATGGAATTTCGCTAAGCTGAAGGGCATAGAGCTTAAGACCTATGATGACTATAGAAGGCTCTTCAACGAGTGGTATCGTGAGGTTTACACTGAGGGTTACTATAAGACCAAGTGGCCTATGGGAGACCGTTACATGCCTACAACAGACTTTAGGCTAGAGGGCGGTGAGGGTAGGGTTTTATGGGTTCATGATATGGATAACTATAAGCTAGCACCAGCAGCACAAAGACTTAAGGCCGCTGTTAGCGAGAGGTCTTGGAGAGTAACACGTTACGTATTCGCTCAAGATTTCGCTGGAATTACTGCGAGGGATAGTGCAGAACAGTATGATACAAGGGCTCTCGACATACAAGTCACGACAAGGCCTACTTCAGAGGAGTACGCTAGACTAGTGCTAGAAGCCTTGGAGAAGACAGGCGGGCTCTTCGTAGTAGTGCAAGACATATATCCGACGTTCATGGTTGAGGATGCCCATGTGGTTCTACCAGCTGCGTTTAACAACGGTGAGACCCCCGATGTGAGGATGTCTGTTCACGAGAGGAGGTTTAGGATATCTGATGCATGGCTCGACCCACCGGGTGAGGCTAAGCCGGATTGGTGGATATACGCTATGGTGGCTAAGAGGATTGTGGAGCTCTACGAAGCTGAGGGTAGGAGAGATGATCCGGTGGCCCGTAGATTCCGGGACGCCTTCAAACCGATATGGGATGCTATGGAGAGGAACGCCCGCGATCCAAGCGTGGAGGTTGAGAATGAGATATTCAAGGTGTACATAGCGAACGCTGATGAGACCTTCTCCAGGCTAGGCGTCGGATGGGAGGTGCAGTACTGGACACCAGCCTTCAAGAGTCTGGATTTAAACATACTCCGTAAGTTCAGAACAGTCGGGGTCATCCTACCACTAACAGAGCTAAAGATAAACCCTGACGGCTCAGTAGAAGCTAGGGGTATCGTTAACCTCATGGAGCCAGCCTTAAACCCACAGTATAGGGAGGAGGTCGTCATAGCTAGACCGGATGGAACCATAGAGAGGAGGATTGAGCTTGTAAGCTCGGAGAAAGCTAGAGCATATGCTGTAGACAAGCTAAGAGCCTGGCCATCCCTATGGCTAGGCCACCCACCGTACGTAGCTGAGCTGATGAAAGACTACAAGTACTGGGTGTTAAACGGGCGTTACAACGAGATATGGCAGACAGGCTACCAAGACCCCAACTCAGAGGTGCTAATCAGGAGGTGGCCCTACGCCTTCATACAGGTAAACCCCGAGGATGCCGGGAGAGAGGGTCTAGAGAACGGAGACATAGTAGTAGTATACAACCCACACGGCTCCGTACCAGCCATAGTGTGGGTGAGCGAGATGGTAAAGCCTGGTGTGACATTCCTAATCATGGCCCACCCGTACAGTGTAGGAGCAAACGCTGTCACAACACCTAGCGTAGAACCAGTAGCACAGAACCCAGACTATAAGCTCACAAGAGCAAACCTAAGGAAAATAGGCTCTCTGAGGCCGGAGGTAAAAGCAATACTTACATTCAAGGACATCAAGTTCTCGTAACCCCAAAGCTCCCCTACATTTCTACAATCTCAATACCATTCTTTTCCCTTATTTCCACTAGAAGTCCTCCTCGGATATTTGTGTAGAAGTAGATGTTAAAGGAGAGGTGGAGAGCCTAGGGGTTTTATGTTTAAGTTAGAAATACTATGGATTTAGGATGGTGTAATTTAAACCACCGGCTCTACTAATTCAACTTAGCCTATGGTATCAAATGTGTTTCTCTTTTCTTTGCTAGAGGGCCTAGTGGCATTATTAGGTTTAGTGTTTAGTTATACGCCTTTGGGTGGCCTGCTGGTTTGGGTTATGGCGGTGTTGTTAGGGTATCCACTGGTATTAGAGAGCTAGATGATGCTCTTGAGGGTGGTGTTCCCAGAGGTAGCTGGGTTGCCGTTACCGGTGAGCCCGGTACTGGTAAGTCTATTCTCTGCATGCACTTCGCGTGGGCTGGGTTGCATGCCGGTGACCCCGTTGTCTACGTTACGACGGAGGCTGAGTTCAGGGATGTTGTAAGGCAGGCTAGGATGTTCGGAATGGACTTCGAGAAGTTCAAGGCCTACGATATAGCTGGTAGGGCTGAGCCGGGCGAGACCCCCAACATAGTGGTGGTGGATATATTCGGTTTGCTGAAAATAGCCAGGCAGCTCTCCGAAAGCCAGGAGGAGCACGGGGAGGAGGTTGCTAGGAGGAGGTGGTTCGCTGTGCTAGATATAGAGACCCTCACAGCAGCCATACACGAGGCCTACAGGATACTAGGGGTGCTCAGGGAGGAGAAGGCTAGGACACCGTACAGGCACGTGAGGCTCATAATAGACTCGATAAGCGCCTTCTGGGCTGACAAGCCCGCCATGGCCAGGAAGTACAGCTATGAGCTCAAGATAGCAACTCACAGGGAGAACGTGACAGCATACCTAGTATCACAGTACGCCATGACAACGAAGTCCACATTCGGCTTCGGCCTAGAGCACATAGCAGATGGGGTATTACACCTATGGATGGAGGATGTCGAGAGCTCCAAAGAGGTAAGAAGGTACATGATAGTAAAGAAGATGAGAATGACAAACCACGCCAGGACAGCCTTCAAACTAGAAATAACACCAGGAAAGGGTGTGGTGCTAACGCCTGCTACTAAGCAAACTTAAAACAAGTCCTAACTCCACCTCTCATCCGCCATTTCCTTTCCCCCTCCCCCATATACCTCCTCTCATTACTCTGAGTAAACGGTGATACCGATTACATTTATCTTCGTAACTAGATAACAGCTCGGCCTCCGCTGTCTAGGGTTTTTAACCTTCTGAAGAACGTGGGGAGAAAGGTGCTGGGAGGCAAGAGCATAAGGGAGGATGAAGACAGCGACTGAGCGAAGGAGAGTACAACTGTATTCCATCACACCTCTTCCACCCGCCCTACTAGCCTACTCTCTCCCCTCATCTCGAAGGGGTGCTTGCTAATACAGTTTTAGTGCCCATAGTACTGGTATCTCGTCTCTATCCTCTTCTAGCCCGCACATGGGGCACTTCATTCTCCTCCCGGGGAGCTCCCCCATTTCAATCTCGCAGTTTGGGCATACTCTGCTTGGTAGTCTTTTGAACTCGTATGGTACACCGTGCCATCTAAGCTGTGTCTCCAGTATCTTAATGAACCTCCTTACACCTGTCATCTGTATTTTTGCTTCATGTTTTGTTAAACCTTCTTCTAATAGCTCTCTCCAAGACTCCTCCAACGCCTTATCTATTACCACCTTGGACTTGTGCTTCAAGGCCTTCCTAACAATCTTGTTTGCCAGCCATTGCGGGTAGCCTCTGAGGTACCTGTACATCTTGCTCCTAGTTCTCCTAGCTTCCCTCCACAAGCTTCTATCTTCCAGTCCGAGCTTTTCAAGCTTGCCTAGGAGCCTCTCCAGTTTCACAGCCTTAGATTGCCACCTCTCAACCCTACCAAGGTCAGGCCTCTCACGGCCGATAGAAGATATCCTCTCGTTCTTGATTAGAGCCCATACTACTCCGTGCCTCCAGCTATTAACGTCTACCGGTAGCAGGCTCTCGGGCTCGTAGGGCTCAACACGCCTCTCAGCAACAAGCATCACAGCTGGTGTACCATCCTTCAGGCCTAGCATTGCGAATACGATATCACCACCTTCTCTAATCCTATCGTAGACCCACCTCGGTATTGGTGCTTCACCATGGCATATGTATCTCAGCTTCATAACACCCCTGTCGAGGTCTAATAGTAAGGGAGCTCCACCATCACCCCTCTTAGCCCCATTCTGTACCCTTAGCACGGTCATTGGTAGCCATTGTCTAGCAAACCACTTCTTGGGCTTTGTTCCGAATTCTAGGTTGAAGTTCCTCTTGTAGAGCATTGTGCACGCTGTCCTTGGTATACCATCTGGGCATATTTCTAGCTCCCTGTACCTGTATGCTAGGTTTGTTAGAGCCTGCAACCTCAGGATGTTGCAGTCCACGCTAGGCAGTTCTACTACTATGGCTCTCCTTGCAATCATCCGCTATCACCAACACCAGAACCCTACGACCCTTTAGCGGTTCAAGCTTACCCTGGAGCTTAGCTGGAACATATATCCCCAGACCAAGCCCCCGGGTCGTGATCCTAGCAACAGTACCAGTAACCCAGACAATACAACCCAAACCAAACACCACCCCCAGAATATACATAAGCAAACCTTATAAATTTCATAAACGAAAAAGATTTGAGGTTTGGACGCATAAAATTGAAGATGGAGAGGGAGCCAGCGTGGGGAGGGAGCTCCGGTGAACCCGCTGGAGCCGAGGCCCCCCGGCCCTGAACTGTGATGCCCCAAGGATGGGGAATCCGATAGGAGGGATGAGGAGTGCGCTTCCGAGCGGAGATCCGACAAACCGCTCGGGGGAGGCTCTAAGCCTCCCAGGGATGCGGGGAGGGGGTCACGAGTCTATCCCTGTACTCTACGACTAGTGTTCCCGCTCTCCTCCTAACTGTTAACCTCATCGTCCCCTTGAACGTCTTGTATACTCCCTGTAGTTTACCGTAGACCCTATCGATTTTCCTGAACTTGAGAGCTTCGGGGTTGTAGCCTAGCATGTGGGCTAACGTGTACTGTGCTATTAGCGATAGGGGGTAACCGCTACAGTTGGACATAACAAGCTACACATAACAGCTTCGAGTGGATCTTAGAATCTAATAAGTGAAGACGTTAAGCTTAAGAATCTTAGAATGTATTTTAGTAAAGTGGGGGCGATGACGAGATTACTGGGGGTTACTCTATGGGAGGACTGTATGCCGTACATGGAGTTGAAAGTAGTGAGGAGGACTCCTCGGTGTACTCGAATCCCTACATGGAGTTGAAAGACGTAGGCTGTATATGTTAGAACGGAGCCTCCGTGTCCTACTAGCTTTCTGCCTAGGAAATCCTCTTTTACCATGAGCCCGTAGCCGTAGCCATCTGCTACTATCGACTCGTAGGGTAGCCTAGCGTGTATGCTCTCAGCTAGCTCCACCATTCTAGGGCTTAGGAGCTCCACTCCATTGTAAACTCCCCGGTTTAACAGCATAACGGTGTACCTGGCCATATCGAGTGGGTTACTCAGGAGGCCTCCATCAGCTGTAACACCGTAGGGGAACCTGCTCTTCACATGCCTTCCATCCCTATCGATTACATACCCTACGGCCACATCAGGATCCCCCTCCACCTCCTCCCTCCTAAAGTAGCTCCTCTTCATCCCGAGAGGCTCCAGGATGTTCCTCCTAACGAAATCCTCGTAGCTAATACCTGAAACCCTTTCAACAACCTTGCCTAGGATGACGTAGCCCTCGTTTAGGTAGAAGAACCTCTCCCCAGGTCTAGCCTCAACCCAGCCCTCAAAGCCCTTCATGAACGTCATAACGTCATCTGGGTAGCTTAGCGGAAGCCACGAGCCATCTAGGCCTAGAACACCTCTAATGAAAGCCTCAGCATAGCCCAAAGCTGGGATACCACTAGGGATGAAAGCGTAAAGCTTAAATACCAGATCCTACACCATGTATATGGAGCCCCCACCCGGGGGCTTAATGGAATAGAATCCATTCAATGGAGTTGAGAGATTTCCATAGTGGACATGAACCGTGATGATGCAGAATCCATTCAATGGAATTGAAAGGGTCGTGAACGTCCAGGAGCCCCCTCTCAGCAAGCATCAGTATGGAGAGTGCTGTGAAGGACTTAGTTATAGAACCTATACCGTAGATTGTAGCCGGGGTAGCAGGAGCTAGAACATCCAAATCCCTGTAACCAAAACCCCTGGAGTATACAACCTCGCTACCCCTAACAACAGTGATGCTTAAACCAGGCATCCTATACTCACTCATCTTCTCTACAATAAAACTTTCAACCACATTCCAGTACAAGCTCGTCACCGTGTGGTACTGCTAGCTGAGAGATTATAAAGCGTGCTATAGTAGCTGGTAAGGACATATTGAATTATGGATGGCCGAGAATCTGGGAGCCCTCGGAGTCAAGCAAATAGGATTGTCGGTGCTTGGAGTTCATCATGGTTCAGTAGCACACAAGCTCCTCATCCAGGTTAACATGTCTACCTGGAAGGTTTTAAATTCTAAGCTTAGACCCGCGGAGCTCCTCATCGCCTCTACACAGCATCTAGTAGGTGGTGGTTTACAGTCAAGCTACACATAAGCTTTTTGTGGGGCTCACGGGGTTTGATGTTAGGGTTTAGCTAGCATTCTATCATGGGGGCTTTGATACCCTTCTCGCACACTATCTTCCTTGACCTCTCGTAGCCTGCGTCTGCGTGTCTTACAACTCCTATTCCTGGGTCTACTGTTAGCACTCTCTCAGCTCTCTCCTCTGACTCCTTGGACCCGTCTAGTACTAGGCCGAATCCAGCGTGTATAGAGTATCCAATCCCAACCCCTCCTCCGTGGTGGAAGCATACCCATGTTGCTCCTGCAGCTGTGTTTAGTAGAGCGTTTAGCACAGGCCAGTCTCCTATGGCGTCACTTCCATCCTTCATACCCTCAGTCTCCCTATAGGGGCTTGCCACGCTCCCGCTATCAAGGTGATCCCTCCCAATCCACATTGGCCCTATCTCCCCAAGCCTTATGAGGCTGTTCATTAGCTTTCCAAACCTAGCTCTCTCACCGTAACCAAGCCATACAACGCGAGCTGGTAGCCCTTGGAATTTAACGTAGTGTCTCGCCTTCTCAACCCATCTTACAAGCCTCCTGTTATCCTTGAATGTTGCTATAAGCTCGTCGTCAAGCCTGTATATGTCCTTGGGGTTGCCTGTCAGGCTAGCGTACCTGAAGGGCCCCCTACCCTCCTCGAACATAGGCCTTATGTATGCTTGTACGAAGCCTGGGAACTCGAATGCATCCTTGTATCCCGCCTCGTATGCCATCTTCCTAATATTGTTACCGTACTCGAATACAACAGAACCCCTCCTCTTAAACTCAACCATAGCCTGTACGTGTACCTTCATACTCTCAAGAGCCCTCCTCTTATACTCCTCAGGGTTCTCGACCCTAAGCCTTTCAGCCTCCTCAACACTCAAACCCAGGGGTACGTAGCTTAGGGGGTCGTGTGCTGGTGTTTGATCTGTTACAACATCTGGTATGATGCCTAGCTTTAACATCTCATTGTAAACCTCAGCTGCGTTACCGAGAAGGCCTATGCTTAGAGGCTCCCTCCTCTCCTTAGCTGTTAGGGCCATGTCGAGAGCTCTATCAAGGCTATCAGTCCACGTGTCTAGGTAGCCGTGTCTAATCCTCCTCTCAATCATCCTCCTATCAACCTCAACAACCAAAGCTACACCACCATTCATCTTAACAGCTAGGGGTTGAGCTCCACCCATCTCACCGAGACCAGCTGTTAGAACAAGCCTACCCTCAAGGGTCCCATCTGGGAAGTGCTCCTCAGCTGCGAAAGCGAAAGTCTCATAGGTACCCTGTAGTATACCCTGGGTCCCAATATAGGACCAGCAACCAGCAGTCATCTGACCGAACATCGTTAGACCCCTACGCTCAAGCTCCCAGAAAACCTCCCAATCAGCCCATTTAGGTACAAGCATAGCATTACTCACGACAACCCTAGGAGCCATCCTATGGGTTTTGAAAACAGCAACAGGCTTACCGCTCTGAACAACAAGGGTCTCGTCATCACCCATCTCAAGGAGAACATCAACTATGGCCTCAAAAGCATCCCAACTACGAGCAGCCCTTCCAGTACCACCGTATACAATGAGGTTAGCGGGATCCTTAGCAACCTCGGGGTCTAGAACGTGGAAGAGCATCCTTAGAATACCTTCAACCTGCCAACTACCACTCCTCACATTCAAATCCCAACCAGCAATATGACTAACCCTAAGCCCCTCCCAAGGCCTATAATAACCCTTCTCAATAAGCTTGTAAATAGGCCTACCCTTATAAGCCTCGAGAACCTCCCTAGCACTCACACCCATCACCAAGCCTAGAGGGATACAGATAAAGGTTAAAAAATAATTAATAACTAAGATAACCTCAGATTTAAGATGTAGAGCTCTTCATTCCATCGCTAATCCTATAAAAATGTTATGAACTCCTAGAATATCGTAGAGGGTCCAATAATATTTTCCCGAAAGTTTCTGACGCCCACAGTTTACACACCATAGGTGAAGGAGCCTTTTTGAATATCAATAATTATATGGTCGACAGTCTCATAATAAGGTTTAAAACTTCTAAGGAACCCTATATCTAGTAAGGCAGGTGATCGATATGGCTGGCGTTCCCAGGAATCTCTTAATTGCTGGTATAGTTGTTCTAATCATTCTGGTGATTGGTGCCATATTCATAGCTACTAGGCCGCCTCAACCTACTCCTACACCTACACCTGCTACCGTTAAATTAAAGGTTATTGGGCCTTGGGCTGGAGCTGAAGCTGAGTACTTCAATAAGGTTCTAGAGGAGTACAAGAGGATTAAGCCTAATGTTGAATTTGAATACTCTACGGTAAGGGCTGAGGATTTAGCTAAAACTCTGCCCTTACAGCTTGATGCTAGGACTACCCCAGCTGATATTATAATAACACCTTGGGGTTGGTTTATAGTTGAAATGGCTAAAAAAGGTCATATTGTGGATTTAACCACGGTTATAAACAAGGATGATTACGTAGCAGGCGTTTTAGATTCTGTAACCTGGGATGGTAAGATTTGGGCCGCGCCTTTCACGATGTGGCTTAAGCCTGGATTCTGGTATAGAAAGTCGTTCTTCCAAGCCCACGGCCTTTCAGAACCTAAGACGTGGGATGAGTTTAAATCTCTTCTAGATAAAATCAAGGGTATTAGTGGTGTGAAGAACCCGATTGTTACAGGTGATGGTGTTGGATGGCCTATAAGTGATGTAACCGAGCACTTCATAATAGCCATCGGAGGTCCTCAACTTCAATTAGATCTTATAAGCGGTAAGGTTAAGTTTAACGACGCTAGAGTCAAGAGTGTGTTCGAAGCCTACCTAGTCCCTCTAATTAAGGCTGGGTACTTCGGCGAACCTATAGAGTGGACTAAGGCAGTTGAGCTATGGTGGAAGGGTGATTACGCTCTATACTTCATGGGCACATGGATAACCGGGATGGTGGAGAACCCGGATGACCTAGGCTTCTTCCCACTACCAGGAGCTAAGGGTGTTGTTGGGGGCACGGACTACATATTTGTGCCTAAGTACTCTGCTAACCTAAATGCCGCACTTGAGTTCCTAAAATGGCTTGCAACTGAGGGTCAGGTTGTTCATGGTTCGACGAAGGCGGGTAAGATCCCCACATGGGTTAAGGCTAGCCCTGAAGCTCTCTGGAAGCCCATGCAGGATGTCTATAGGAAGGTTCAAGATCTAAAACTAGCAATACTACCCGACATGGACGATACGGTTGGTGGTGATTGGCAAACACTATTCTGGGATCAGCTGAAGCTACTATGGGTTAGCCCCGATAAGCTGGATAGTATTCTCGACACGTTAACTAGGGAGCACCCTGCAACCAAGGGTTAGCATGAGATGCGTTTAGCTAGACACCTAAGACCACTCGTTTTTCTAGCACCCTCGTTTACCCTAATAGCTGTATTTGTTATCTACCCTATACTAGCAACCTTCTACTATAGCTTCTATGATAAGAACACGGGGCTCCTCAGTCTTAATAATTACAAGGAGGTTCTTCTATCCAGCAACCCTCTCAACATAATTATAGCAAGAAGTTTCTCCCACACACCACCCTGGGGTGCTTTAGTTCACAACCTAGTCTGGGTAGCCTTACACGTCCCTATTGTGACGTTTTTAGGTCTCATCATAGCATATCTACTTAAATATCATGTAAGAGGTAGCACGATAATAAAGGCCATATTGTTTCTAGGCATAGTAATCCCTCCTGCCGTAGGAGGCCTCATAATAAGGTTTATGTTTGAAGCTGATATAGGCATAGTACCGATCCTGTTCTCATACCTGGGTGTGGAGAGCCTCTCAAAAACGTGGACCCTATATCCTCAAACAGCTCTTCTAGCCCTCATACTAGGTTCTGTGTGGTTGTGGCTAGGGTTCTCTGTTACGGTATTCGCAGCAGCCATGGAGACCATACCGAGAAGCCATATTGAAGCTGCGAAAGTCTTCGGGGCATCAACATGGCAGATATTCTATAAGATTGTAGCTCCCCAACTTAAGCCAGCCATAACCGTGGTGGTTGTTATGACGCTACTTTGGGATCTAAAGATATTCGACATAGTCTACGCCTCTACAGGAGGGGGGCCTGGGGGTTCAACAACTGTTTTAGCCTTAGTTATGTACAACTACTTTGCTAGAGCCCTAGACTATTATAAATCAGCAGCTGTAGCTGTAATCCTAACACTTGTAGTGATACCCTTTATAGTTTTAATCATAAGGAGGGAGAGAGGTTGAAAAAGAGTTTCATATCAAGAAGAGCTTTTAAGACATTAACATTAAATCTGGTCGTGTGGGTGTTCGCTCTAGCCTGGATGCTACCCTTCATAGGTCTCGTAGCTGTCTCCATACAACCTTATAGGGAGGTGGTTGTGAAGGGGTGGGTTAGAGTACCTGATTTAAGCTCTCTAACTCTCAACAACTATATTGAAGCTCTTAGGAACCCTCTCTACGATCTAGCTACAGGTTACAGGAACTCAGTGATTGTAGCCTTCTTAAGTTCCCTAATACCCGTGGTTGCCGCTGCTCTAACCGCCTATGCGTTCGCGAACTTGGATTTTAGGTTGAAAGCATTGCTTTTTGCAACAATACTCTTCATAATGATGGTACCTCAACAGCTCACCGTGGTACCACTATTCCTCCTGTACCGTAATCTAGGTCTATATGACACCTTTCAAGGGATAATACTGCTTCATAGTGCTTGGGGTATAGCGTGGGTTACCTTCTTCCTAAGGAACTACTTTAGATTCATACCTAGGAGTTTAGTTGAAGCAGCTAGAGTTGATGGAGCCTCTGAGATCACGATATTCTACAAGATAATACTACCTCTAAGCATCCCCGCTCTCATTGCATCCTTTATAATGCAGTTCACCTGGGTTTGGAATGACTTATTCTACGCTCTCGTATTCCTAGCAAGTAGAGATAAGCAGGTTATAACTCAGAAGGTTGTCATGTTAAAAGGGGAGTTTCACATTGATTGGGGTCTTCTAACAGCCGGGTCCATAATATCAATGTCCACGCCATTAATACTCTATGTAGTTTTTAATAAGTACTTTATGAGAGGGGTTGCAGCATGGGGTGTTAAGAGGTGACATCAGCGTTTCTTAAACTCGATAGGGTTACCAAGAGATTTCGTAATGTAATAGCTGTTGATAAAGTCAGCCTAGATGTTGGTAAAGGCGAACTTCTAGTGCTACTCGGACCTAGTGGTTGTGGTAAAACAACCACTCTGAGGATAATAGCTGGTCTTGAAACACCTGATGAGGGTAGAGTTTACATTGATGATGTTGATGTAACAGACATGGAGCCTGGAGATAGGGATGTTTCTATGGTTTTCCAGGATTACGCCTTATACCCTCACATGAGCGTATTCGATAACATAGCTTTCCCACTAACTGTTAAGAGAGGTAAGCTTCGTCTCAGCAGAAGGGATATCGAAGAGAGGGTTCTCAAAGTTGCTAAAATGCTTAGAATAGAGGAGCTCCTAGATAGGAAGCCTCCACAGCTTAGTGGAGGACAGCAACAGAGGGTTGCTCTAGCTAGAGCCCTTGTTAGAGAGCCCAAAGTATGGCTTATGGACGAGCCCCTAAGTAACCTTGATGCTCTAGTTCGAATGCAGGTTAGAGCTGAGCTTAAGAAGTTGCAGAAGGATCTAGGTATAACAACGGTCTATGTGACACATGATCAAATAGAGGCTTTAACTTTAGCTGATAGAATCGCTGTCATGAACAAAGGTCGTGTACTACAAGTGGGTTCACCTAAAGATGTTTACGAGAACCCAGAGCACGTATTCGTAGCAACATTCATAGGAGCACCCCCAATGAACATCCTGGAATGTAAGGCTACGGAGGAGATCCTTGAGTGTCCAGGCTTCTCCAAGCCCCTACCACCTAGTACTAGAGGTTTACAAGGTAAACTCTATGTAGGGATCAGACCTGAACACATTGAAATAGTTAGTATAAGTGAGGTTACCAAAGAGGATGTTGTGGAAGCTAGGGTCTACGTCGTGGAGCCTCTCGGCTCCGAGTACATCGTCAACGCGGTGTTGGGAGGTGAGATTGTTAAAGTTAGAACTTCGAGAGAACTCCTGCTAAGCCCTGGAGACACCGTTTACCTCAAAATTGACTGGAGTAAGGCTTCAGTTTTTGATTTTGAGAGTGGGAGATCTTTAGGTAAGCTTTTAAAAGCTTTAGTCTCCTGAAATCTAACGCCTACCCTGTTACATGGATTTAAGGTTTCCTCGGTATACGCTACTCTCTAGGTGTTTGTTTTGAGCTCTTTGTTCCTTACTGGCACTCTTGTTAGTGTTGTGGCGGCTGTTGTTATAGAGTTGTTTGTTCTCGTTGCTCTCTTTCAAGGCCTGGTTGTTATATGCTCTCCTCTAGGAGTCCTAGGGGGTTTTTGTGTTGTTGCTCCTAGCTTTTGCCGCCCTCTACTCGTACTCAAGGGGGTCTTCTCATGCTAGGTGGAGTGTGAGCTTCATAGCCCCCTTGGGTATACTAGCGGGTTTTATAGCTCTCTTGATGGTGGTGTTGGGGTACTCGTGCCCTCTCACCCCCCTGAGGGTTTTGTTCATAGCATATGTTATCGAGACTATAGTGGCTTACAGGTTGAGGCTTGACTTCAGGGCTTACTCCCGGTTGTCAGCTGATGTTTTCCTCGTTGGGGTTACATTGTTCACCTTAGGATTACTCCTCGTTAACATTGATGAGCTGTTGATCCTCGTAAGCCTCCTTGGGAATACAGTTAAGCTTGTAGCCCTCCTACATCTATCCATAGCCGTATACGCTGGATCCCAGAGGGTCTAAGGCCCCCTCCCCTGCTCCCATCTTTCAACTTTTTTGAGCACGGCTGTCATGTCTTTGAACGTGGTCACGGCAATTCTTACGGAGAACACTACTAGGATTGCTGCTAGGGCTCCTAGTAGTATGGCGTATGGTGTTGAGCCTAGGAGTCTTACTGCATCCCCACCCCCAGCTAGTAGTGTAAGCCAGGCGAAGTCCATCCAGACATGGCTTACATACATGACGGTGAAGCCCCTCAACCCTAGCTTGGAGGACTCCTCTATCAAGGGGTGGCCTACAGTAAGCCACCATAGGAGGAAGTACGCGTTGAAACCCGTTAGGAGAGCTCCAGTAACAAAAGCCCCGAGGAGGCCACCTCCAGCTATTGAAGCTGAACCCTGGGAGCCCCCAAGGCCCATGGCAATGCTAATTGCATCCCTTAAAAGCATGTAGGAGAAGTAGAGTAGGAATAGGACTACGACGAGGTTGAGAGCATACTTAAACCTACCAATGAAGCTCCTAAGAGTAGACGTAAACCTGTAGAGGAGGAGCACGTATGGAAGCTCGACAACCATATGACCTAGAGCTGCGAGAAAACCACCAAGAGGCCCCATCAAAGCCCCAAGAGCTACAGCTGAAGCAGAAAGAGGCCCAGGGCTAAGAGCACCACTAGGCGTAATAGCCAACGTTAGGAGAACAACCACCTTATAGCTAGACAACACAAACACCTAAAAAGGAGATCACATGCAGAGGGTTTAAAGCCATCATGAAGTCCATCAGTAGATCCCGCATACAATCAGAGTAACCTAGAGGGCTACCTAAAGGCATAATGCCGTCAGGAAGTAGTGGAATGCCCTTCACCCTCACCACAATAGAGATACTAGCAAACGCTAGGGGATACAAGAGGTCTTGAACTACATCCACAATAAACGATTAGATGGAGAACGAGGATTCTAAAACGTATCCTTCGAGGCTTCAGTGATTCCACCTTACAACCTTAAAGCTAAGCAGTACTAGAGTCGTGAACACAACTAGTAGGACTGCTACTGCTAGGATCAACGGTGATATAATTTGAGAACGTTGAACACTTTGCTTTAAATCATGAGTTAGTACATCGTAGTTGTAACCTGGAGCTTTTCCAGACTGTGTAGGCTCACTTACCTCACTCACTCTTAATGCAAGATCCTCTATTTCCATGGGGGGATAGTTAAACTCCACTACTAATGGCACCTCACAGTAGCCAACCTTATCTCTAAGCCATTTGACAAAGAACACTATCTCCTCCAGACTTGGAGGCTTGGAGACAAGGCTTATTATGTAGGCGAGATTCAAGCCAGCTCCAGCAATCCAACCCTCTGATAGGATCCTCCTAATAGCCTCAGGAGCCCTATCACTATACGCTCCCTCAGTCAGGGCATCTCCGAACCTTACAGAGGCCTCTATAACCTTATCTGCTGGCACGCTAGAGTATGTCTCCCACACTATTATATGCGTTACATTCAACTCCTCTAAGACCTTCGATACACTCCTAATCAACCCCTTAACCCTATTAACCTTAGCATCCTTGCTAACCTCAACCCCTCCTAGGTACATGTACACTCCTAGAACCTTCGGATCCCACTCGTGGTAGTATACAAAGTTAAGCTGTCCAGTCCACCCATGCCTACGAGCCCCCGCCTTCTCAAAAGCCTCCTTAGTCTTATTAGCTATTAGGAACCTCTCGTAGTTCAACAGACCAATCATACCAGCTTCGTTTTTCCTATACCACTCGGGAGGTCCAACATATTTACTAACTTTACTTACAACCTCCTCGTATGGAGTCCAGAGCTCCCCGTTAACCACTTTAAATGTATACTCGATCACAGGCTTGTAGTAGATGTAGTTTAAACCACAGTATCTTATGGTGAGATCCGGTCTACCAAGACCAACCCATATAATGGTGTAAGTCTTACCATCAACATCCAATGTCTCAATGCTAAAGACATCACTAGCTTCACTCAACGGAGTTATAACGGCTAATAAGATCATAGCAGGAAGGAGTACAGGGAACCTACCGAGCTTCAATACCGAGCTCACCTCCATTTACCCCCTGTAAGGTGTTATACCTAAGGCTCTTGTAATGTTATATAGTAGGTTTCCCATGATAGGTCTACACATGGTTTCTCCATTAACTGTGGTACAATCAATTCGTAGTAGAGCAACACCAATCCCAAGTCCCATATACCTAGTTTGGATATCATATGGAGTTCTAACAGTATAGTTCCAGTAAATTAAACCTCCACTATCCCCAGGTGCTCCGTACGCAGATACGATGAAAATCCACTCACCATTCAGCCGGCAAGCAATCCTATTAAGTGCGCATTGTAAGATGTAACCAGCTTCGAACCCTGTAGTCCTACCGGCTTTTATTACCCGAGCACTCCTATTGTATATATCCCATAATGTTCGCTCACTACTCAAGTAATCTGTTATCCTCCATGTGATACCTAGCTCATGTAGGAGGTTATCTACTATCTGTGGTCGAGGTCTTGGACTTCCAGGGCTATAAGCGTACGACTCTACCTCTATGAACGCTGCATCTACAGGAATATTAGGGTTAGCGATTCTCTGACGGCTATCATAATATCTACCTTCCTCCCTAAAAGAGCCTATTAAGTTGTTTGATCCTGAAACGTTCTGAAACACCCAAAAAGATCTATTACCGCAGTGCGAAGCTGTTACAACACCATAGTGCACATATATCAGGTTTGCCCCAACTCTCTCATAGTAAGCTGGGAATCCGAGACTACACAGACCCGTAAGAAATATCTCTATTTGAGTCCCCATCTGTAATGGTCTGTAGCGGTATTGATAGGTTCTAGCATCGTTTATACTCCCACTTTGAGAGTAAGCTGTTAAAATAGTGGTAGCTATGAGTATACCAGTTAAGAGTAGGCCCGCAACAGCTATCCATCCCATCACCGGGCACCGTAAAGAGATAAAGAGATAAAGAGATAAAGAGATAAAAATTTTACGCTCCGTTAAGCCCACCGTTTATACTTAAAAAGTTTTAACCACCTCTCTCCCAACAGTAGATGCTATGCTAGGTTGGGTAAGCTAGTGAAGCTTTCTCACATTATACGCTCTTAGAGTCCTTTAAGTAGCCTCTGTAGATAGGCTTATGGTTTATAATAGGTTTAGCGCTAGCCCAGTTGCTGTGCTATGTTTTACTTAAGTAACCTCGTTCATGGTGGAGGTTACCTAGGATAAATGTTGGGACCCCTATGGTGTAACTGGAACTCTATCTACGGGTTAGGTGGTTGTGGAAGACCGTCATAATTTCTACGTCGAGACGTGTGTTAAGATGTGAGGGTCGAGGCTCGTAGGTTGTTTTCTAATTACGAGACTGTTGTCGCTGGATACCCTTGTGGTTAAGTTCTTGGACGGGTTAGCCGGGTTACCTGGATTATCTAGAAGGTGATTCTCCACTTCTTTCCTGGTATGTACATGCCCTTTACTGGTATCTCGTGGCCGCACCTAGGGCATCTCCATTTCGAGTTCACTCTCTCCAGGAGGAACTCTTCGACCCTATAGTGTCTCCTGGCTATTAGGGTCTTACCGCATCTGGGGCATCTTGTTGACTCGTACTCCCATCTGTTTATGTTGCCTATGTAGATGTACTCTATGCCCTCCCTTCTAGCCTTTTCGTATATTTCTAGGAGTTTCCCCACATCTGTTGGTGGTTCCTTCCAGTAGTTTGCCGGGTAGTACCTGTTTACGTGTAGGGGGACTTCTGGTCCTAGCTTGTCTAGGTGCATTCCGATTATCCAGTCGACGCACTCCTCGAAGTCGTTCGTGTTCGTTACCACTAGGTACACCATCTCAACGTGGCCACCGCTATCCAATACAATCCTAGCGTTCCTATACACAACCTCGTGGTTCACGCTCGCTAGAGCTCTCCTCATCCTAGGGCATCCTTTTATATCGATACTCCAGCCGTCAACACCAACCTCTAGGAGTGCTTTTAGAGCCCCCTCCGTAAGGTAGCCGTTGGTCACCATCATGAAGTAGAACCCCCTCCTAACAGCTTCAGGTGCAAGATCTAATATGAAGTCTAGGTTAACAGTGGGCTCGTTGAAGCTAGCCGAGAAACCCTCATCCCCGAGAGTTGAGGCCAGCTTTAGGAGCTCCAACGGCTCGTATACGATATCATCGTCGCGCGGCCTCCTAAAACTAATATGGTGGTTTTGGCACCAAGGGCAGTAGAAGTTACAACCCCAGTTTGAGAACGTTAAAGCAGTACTATTAGGCCAGTAGTGGAAGAGGGGTTTAATCTCGATAGGTCTACTCTCAACAGCGCTGAGCCTTCCATAGCCGTAGTGGTATAGGGTTCCACCAATGTTAACATAGTTACCACAAACCCCCCGGACACCCTCTGGGATCCTACACCTCCTTTCACATACAAGGCATGTAACTGTATCCCTAGACTTCTCCCAGAACCTAGCAACCCTCAAGCTGTAAACCCATGTCTAGAGTAGGATCTTCAACGGTTTAATTACTAGTATAACGTTTTTAAGAAACCCCTGCTAGCCTAGGGTAGGCTTGGTGATGGGAGGTGGAGGTTCTCGACTCTATTAGAAGGTATGTTGAGTTGAACCAGGGGCTCCTCGTAGAGGAGGTTAGGAGGCTCCTTAGGATGCCTAGTGTGTCTGGCACCGGTGAGGGTATAGTGGAGACTGCAGGATACCTCAGGGATTGGCTTAGGGAGCGTTTGGGGGCTCGTGTACAGCTTCTAAGCTATGATGGCCACCCTATAGTCTATGGTAGGCTTGATGTGGGGGCCTCTAGGACTGTTATAGTCTACAACATGTACGATGTCCAGCCCGTTGAGCCTCTCAACGAGTGGGAGTCTCCCCCCTTCGAGGCTAGAATCGTGGGTGACAGGATTATAGCCAGGGGGGCTTATAACACGAAGGGCGCCCTCATGAGCTGCCTCCTAGGCATAGAGGCTTTCCTCAAGGTTGGGAGGGAGCCCCCGGTAAACCTGGTCTTCGTCCTTGAGGGTGAGGAGGAACTCGGGAGCCCCTCGATGCCGAAGTTTGTAGAGGATAAGCAGGGTGAGCTTAGGGGTGCTGATCTAGCCTACTTCGCTATCCCGAGCGAGAGGGTTAGGGGTAAGCCTACAATAGTCCTCGGTAATAAGGGTATAGTCTTTGTTGAACTCAAGGCTAGAACTAGTAAGTACGATGTCCATAGTAGCTTTAGCAGGGGCCTCTACAACCCAGCAGCAATCCTAGCTAGGATTGCGAGCGAGCTCATAGACCCCCTGGGGGGCCCTAGGGTTCAATGGCTTGAGGATAAGACTATAACGCCTACAAGTGAGGACCTAGAGTACCTGAATGATATAATTGAGGCTAGCCCTAGGGAGGAGCTCCTAAACCTCTACGGGGTAAGAGAGGCGAGGCTTAAGGATGTAGACTGGTACATAGCGGTGTATTTCAAACCAACAGTTAACATAGACGGGTTCACATCAGGCTACACGGGCCCCGGGACTAAGACGATAACACCAGCTGAGGCAACAATGAGGCTCGACTTCAGACTAGTACCTAACGTGGAGCCCGAGGACGTGATTAGAGGGTTGAAAGAGCTCATAGAAAGGCTGGGTCTATCAAACTACGTAGAACTAGAGGTCCACGACGCCTACACGTGGAGTAAGACAAACCCCAAACACCCAATGGTCAGGAAGGCGGTGGAGGCCTATGAGGGGCTCAACCTAAAACCCTACATTATACCAATGCTACCAGGCTCAGCCCCATCATACTTATTCACAAGGAAACTAGGAGTACCATTCATAGCAACAGCACCAGGCCACGGGGGTAGAGCCCACGCACCAAACGAGTACATAACAGTAGACACAATACCAAAGATAACATTGTACACGGCAACACTACTATTAAAAGTAGGGGAGACGAGATGACCCCCCGCACCATCAGAAGGCTTTTCACGCCTCCACAAACCTCTCCGTCGAATCACTTCGGAAGCACACACCCCACCCCCCTACTAGGCCTCCATCCCTTGGGGCATCACATTCTAGGACTAGAGGCCTCGACCCCAGAGGGTTCCTCGAAGCTCCTTCCGCTAAGCTACTTAATTACATCCGTGCTGTCTAGGCCTTAAAGCTCTCCATCCTAACCTTGAAAGGTGAGTCTTTCAGTGTTATAAACGACCTGGTTACGGTGGGCACTAGATAGCGACTTAAGCTTAGGGAGGTACCATAGGGGGTTCCCTACTCCCTAGTTTCCAACCTTATAAGTTCTGTTTAACATTCTATTAGCGGTGAACTTTAATGGAGAGGTTCATCTTAAAGGTTAGAAGGAAGGGAGTAATCATACTACCTAAGGAGCTGAGACTCAGAGCTGGTATCGAAGAGAACTCCGTAGTCTTAGCCGAGATTACAGAGAGAGGTGTACTACTGAGAGCTCTCAAGCCTGTAACTGTAAGAGTGGATCCAGCGCTTATTGAAAGAATTCTCTCGGAGGAGGGAAGGTTGGAAGAGGAGAAGTTACGTGAGATCGTTGAGAACATACGTTCTTGACACTAGCGTTCTTATAACGTATATAACTGAGAATGCTACTGGTAGGGAGAGGGTTCTAAGCATAATTGAGGAAGCTAGGAGAGGTAAAGTTCAACTCTATACAGTGTACCCCGTGCTAAGCGAGTTACTCTATGCATCTACGAGGGTTTACGAGATGGCTGGACTTGAGGAGCCTAATGTGAAAGCGTTGGACTTCTTGTTATGGATTGAGGGCTTGGTGGATATCGTCGAGCTAACGCACGATATAGCGTTAAGGGCTGGAGAGCTTAAGAAGCTATTGAGGATAGCTTTAACCGACTGTTACGTCATAGCTACAGCTGAAAGTTTAAATTCTACGGCTCTCTTTCTAAGGGTTGAGAAGGAGATGGGGAATAGAATGGATTTAATTAGAAGGCTTCCTATAGAGTTCCTGGTTGAAGGCTAGATCTCGCCTTCCTCCAATGCTGCTTTTAAGTATTGGTTGTTCTCTAGCTCGTCTGCCAACGTTGTTGGTGGGCCGTGGCCTGGGTATATGGTTGTTCTGGGGTTTAACCTCGCTATCTTCCTTAGGCTTTCTATCATTTGTCTTGGTGAGGATCCTGGTAGGTCTACTCTTCCAATAGTCCCTTTGAATAGTGTGTCTCCTGTGAATGCTATGGGCTCTGTGTATGTCTTTGATAGAGCTCTGTAGGCTTCCATTAACAGGTCTCCTGTGAACGCCTCCACTTCCCCCACTATCGTTATGCTTCCCGGTGTGTGTCCTGGCGTCTCTAATACTCTAAGCTTTACACCTCCAACCTCTATAGTGTCGCCCTCCTTCAACAACATATCTGGTTCTGGGACTTCCGGTGGCTCTATGCCTAGGTACCTATAGGCTGATCTATGAGCTCTCCTAGCTATATCCACGTCAGCTCCGTGTATTGCGAAGGGGGCTGAGAGCTCCCTTTTCACGATGGGAACTCCTACTACGTGGTCGAAGTGACCGTGGGTTGCTATGATAACCTTAACCTTTAACCCCCTACGTTTAACCTCATCCAAGACTACACCTACATCCTCATGCCACCCGGGGTCTATTATAATAGCCTCTCCACCACTGAAGACTAGGTAGCAGTTGGATCTCAACGGCCCCAGAGTCCATCTAGCCACTTCTAGCATACCCTAACCCCGTGGTGTTTGTAGGGTTCCAGCCCTAATAATGTGGTGTTTGTAGGACTAATAGTAGTCTCCTAGGAGCCACTCGTTACCAATGTAAACCTCTTTTACACCAGCTTTTCTAACGGCTTCCTCAGCCTCCATTGCATGTCTTCTACTTGTTGGTGGTAGATCCCTCATTAGGTGGTCTGGGTGGAATGCTAGCAATACTACAGGGATGTTAGCGTCAAGGTTTGCGATATAACCTGCTATCCCTTCAACCTCCTCCACTGTAACATAGCCTGGTACTAGTAGTATGCTTACAACCAGTAACGGTGGCTCACCCCTAGACCTTGACATACCAGCTAGGAGCCTGGTATTCTCCATAAGCCTTCTAACAGCCTTCTCACCATTAACCCCCGTTAGGGCCTCGTAGACACTAGGGGTCCAAGCCTTCCAGTCTATCTTAACAATACCCCCGGATTCAAGGCTAAGTCTTGCAGCCTCTCTCATAACATTTGGGTTTAGAAGCCCATCGGTCTCCCAGCAGATCCTCTTATACCTCTGCCCCCTCTCCCTACTCCTAGCTATGATGGTCTTAGAGGCTTGTATTAATAGTGGAGTGTGAGGTGTAGGATCGCCACCGAAGTAGCATACGCATGTAACCAGGGGGTCTAGGGCCTCTTCAACCAGGTCGTCCACAGTATAGCTCCTAGCCCATGAGGCTAGCCTACTGTGTGCAATCATGGTCTTATGCTCCCAGTTCTGGCAGAAAACACAGTCAAGAGGGCATCCCCCTAGGAATACTGCTAGGTTATAGAAACCCCTCTCAACACCCTTAGTGAAGGTAAACTCGGGGAACCCCCTATCTGTTGTAGCTGGGCAGACTGGAGTTGCAACACAGTTGGTGGGGTGAGGATCTAGGTAGGTGTGTACAGCCATCCTACCCTTACCAGCTACAGGTTCAAGCCCCATACCCCTATTAACCCATACACCGCAGAAACCAGAACCACCCTCGGGGATCCAGCACTCGTTAACACAGAGGTTACATTTAAGCCTACCACCTCTAGGAGGCTCCTCGGGGAACCCTATGGTGAGCCTCCACCTGGACCTCCTAGACCTAGAGAAAGGTGTAGCGTCTGACGGTCTACTCTTTAGACATGAGTAGCATACTCCAATACTCCCGCTAACAAGCTTTGTGAAGCCACATAGGCTACATATGGCCATGACCTTACTCCAAGCGTGTAAAGAGGAAGGAAGGGTTTAAAACTTCTTTTAAGTTAATTGTCCTAGCCTTGTAGTTCTTAGTGTTATCCTAAGCTCTTCTCCGCTCTCATCGATTAGCTCTTTTGGCATCTCATCCTTAAAGTATATTATTCCCTTGTACGCGTTCCAGTATATGGGGTTTGATAGTATCTTTTCAATGTAGTTCTTCCTCCTATACTTCTCACCTGGGTTGAACCCCTTCAGATCTAGTGGTTTGAGCTCGAACTTCTTATAGGCCTTCTGCACGTAGTCTCTGTATAGCTCCTCTAGTACGTTGAAGGCGCAGAAAGGCACTATCCTACCATCAGGCATTAAGTAGTGTATGTTACACCTCCTAACTCTCGTTGTGTCATAGTTATATCTATCCATGAAGTGCATCGTGCCTAGGAATAGTGATTTGTAGTGGAACTCCTTTATAGCCTCATAGTTACCTCTAACGAAGACCTCGAACACCACCTTGAACATGTTAATGTTCCTAGGCATCCTAGCTAGGTCAACGAACCTCCTCATATTCCATAGTAGCTTGGCTAAAGCCATCCTCCTACCCAGCTTCCCGGCTTCAAGCTTAACCCTCGACTCATCAAGGAACTCTATGAAGCCTTCTACGTCGAAGAACTCTGTTATAGGCACAAACCTCCTCGGCACACCGTACTCATCCACATTATCTACGAACACATAAGTTGCAACACCGCACATCGGGTGGTTGCTTAACGTATCATAGTACCTACCTGTTATAGAGTCTATGAACTTAACGAACTTAGCTATAACAGGCACAGGGTACCAGGCCTCCTTTGGTATCTGACCTCCAGTCTGCTCTTCAATTCTAGCAACTAGATCTGCAATTGTTATCCTAAACCTCTCCCTCTCAGCCTTACTAACCCTACCCGTAAGGCTTACAGGCTGGAAGTTTACACCTCTAACAACATCAATATGCTTCCCAGCAAACCTTATAATACCTCCTAGCTCGTGATCGTTAACAGTCCTAAGAACTGTTGGGACGAGAACTACATTAGGTAACCCCGCCCTTCTAAAAGCTTCGAGAGAGAATGGAGTCTCGTAGTGATTCTTCCAGTTAACCCTAGGTGTGATACCGTCAAAGCTCATGTAGATAACGCTAACACCAGCTTCCCTTAAAGCTCTTACATAGCCTACGCCATCGTCCGGGTTGTCTATAAACCTCCTAGCTATTGTTATACCGTTGGTGTTAAGCTGTATGTAATCAATACCCTCCTCCTTTAACACTCTAACCACATCAACTAGGTCCCCGCGGACAGTAGGCTCACCGCCAGTAATCTGTACACAAGAGTGGATGCTGGTTCCATTAACCTGCCTCCTAAGCTGCCTAGCCATAAACCTGATCTGCTCAAGACTAGGCTCGTAGACATAACCCGCTCTCTCAGAGTAGAAGAAGCAGTAGTAGCATGAGAGATCACATCTGTTAGTAATAACCAGGTTTGCTAATGCAGTGTGATTCTCGTGCATCGTGCAGAGACCGCAGCTAAACGGGCATGGAGCCCCTATACTCGTATAAGCTCCAGCCCCACCAATACCCTTACCGGTCTCCTCCCATCTCATAAGCCTAACGTACATACTGTAATCTCCAAAATAGAGATCCTCTATAAGACCGTGATCAGGGCACTCCTTCCTTATATAAAGTTTACCCTTATACTCAACTATCACAGCTGGTAGGAGCCTAAGACAATCAGGGCATATACTCGATGTATACCTTACAAACCTCTCGCCATCCCTAACCTCTGGGATCCTACCACCAACAGGTATAATCCTACCAGCTATCTCAATCCACGCACTACCATCCCTATAAAACATCCTACTAACATTTAAGGTCACTCTGGGGGCTTGCACCTGAACAGCCCTACTCGACAAGACTTCCAGCCCCCAGTATTACTAATGTCACCAGCATTTTAAAACTCTTTAATTTAAAAGATAAATGTTTTATTATATACACTTCTTAAGCCAAGTAACGTCCTCCACCTAGAGCATACCTGGAGCCCTGTTTGGATGTCACTTCGACTAAGATTTATGAAGAGGATGTCGTGGAACCCCTCCAGCTAGTATGCCCCTTGATGGTATACCCAATAGTACACCGTTGGTATGCTCATAAGCCTCTACTGTTTTTATAATTAGAACGGCAAGGGGTTAGGAGCTAGGATGCTGACGAGCAGTAGCTGAGGTTAAGCTTCAACCCAGTAGGAGCTCTAGGCTGTTTCGCTGAGAGGGCCGGCTTGGAGCCTATGGGCCTCGGGCGTTGTGGAGCCATCGCTCTACGGTAATCTCTAGTAACCTTCTTGAAAGGGCTAGTTTAAAACTGTAATCTGAGACTCCTCCCATATGGTGGTTTAGCTTGGAGGGTAGGATGTTAAAGTCTCTAATAGAGATTGAGGGTATGGCTATAGCAGGTTTAATAGACGAGGTTACATTAGAGGATTGCGTTGAACCGCCTGGGTGGAAGAAGATTGTGGTGGTGGATAGGAAGGGTGGGATGTATGAAACTAAATGCTTGGAACCTCAGGTTGCTAAGAGGAACTACATGGTGCTAAGTGCCTATACAGTAAGGTGGTCTAGTCTGATAGTGTATGGTGAAAAGGAGACTAACCTCTCCCCGCTGTGAAAGACGAGCTTTCAATTGTAGAGGGTCTCATTTACCTTTAGATGGGGCTTGCGACTTCATGGTGTTCAAAGGCTGGTATAGCTGACGGCTCCCCACCATGAATGGTGAGGGTTCCTTCTACACCCACCTGGGGCTTCCTGTCATATCTCCGGGGCCCTCACGGGTGCGACATCATAGCCTTATGTTGAGGTCTGCCTGTCAACCTTTAGGGGGTGTGGGCTTCTCGCCTGCTAGGCTCGCTTGCGCCCAACATCGAGAACGAGTGTAAAGTAGAATACTATACTTATAAACTTTAACTTTTAATATCTCCTCGCCTTTGAAAGGCGAGGCTTCGAGTTGTGATTTTATATAGGTGTTAGATTCTCTGGGCTGGTATTGTGTATGTTATCTTCTGATCTCGCTTTTAATCCATGATATTATGTTTAGGGGTTCTTCTCTGAACAGCTCTCTATCCATTTCCTCATATTTATCGATTATAGGTTTAAACTCCATCTTTCCTAGAACATGCTTCTCTAGGTCCACTCCAGGCGCTACCTCCACTAGTCTTACTCCGTCCTCCGCTAGTTTGAATACAGCTCTTTCTGTTATATAGAGGACTTTTTGACCTCTTTTAAGCCCCTCTCTACTATTCCAGAAGACCTTGTAGACTCTTTTAATGAACTTGAGTATGGTTCCATCAGATACTATTAGTAGCTTACCATCTCCAACCTTTATATCCCTCTTTCCCGCTGTAAACTCTCCAGCGAAGTAGAGTCTTGGAGCTCCATCAGCTATAACTGGGAAGCCTCCAGGCCCTGGGAGTCTACCTGGAAGGTATGAGGGGTTAACGTTGCCCAGCTCATCTACCTGTAGGAATCCAAGGGATGCAGCATCTATTATTCCACCTTCGTATAATGAGAATTGATCTGGCATTGAGAGTATGGCGAAGGGCCCTCTGGATGCTCCGAAATCCGGTCCTAGGAGTGCCACGCCACCCCAGGGGCCTGACTCTATCGTTGTGTGTATGTAGTCTCCTAGCCTCTCCTCAGCTATTAGCTGTGATACCTCAGCTGGTATGCCTATACCTAGGTTTATGACTATAGGTCTACCCTCCTCTACAACAGTCCTAGCTAGCTCTACAAGCACCCTCCTAGCTACAACCTTCCTCACATCGAGAACTCTAGGCTGCCTCTGTATGAACTCTAACGGTGGTATTATACGACCTGATATTGTTGGATCGTAGTCTATGCTGGCAGTTTGCATATGATACTCTCTAGGAGCTAGAACAACGTAGTCTACGAGAGGCCCTGGTACCACGACTTGCTGTGGTTGAAGGCTTCCAAACCTCGCTAACCTTAAAACCTGGGCTATAACAAGACCTTTCCTAGGCATAGCTTTAGTAGCCTGTACTATCGCTAGGACAGTACCGTAAACAGCCTCATCCTCCATTGTAAGGTTACCCACCTCATCGGCCGTAGAACCTCTAACGAGAGCCACCTCAGGTTTAGGGGCTCTATAGAGGAGGTACTCTTCACCACCAACATTTACAATATCAACCCTAGCAGTCCTCCTCTCCCTAGCAAGATCGTTCAAAGCACCACCCTCAAGCCTTGGATCAAAAACAGTACCCAGGCCAACACGTGTTAGAACACCAGGCCTACCACTACCAACCTCCCTAAACCAGTAAGCCATAATACCAATACCCCATGAGTACGCTTCAACAAAATTACCAGCTATGAGCTTCTGCAAAGCCTCACTAAAACCATAGTATGGAAACAGTAAACCCCTGATAAACCCGTAATCCCCCCTCTCCAACATATCCTTCGCTATAACATCAATACCCCTACCCGGAGCTCCTGGAAACGCATCGCATACGAGGAATAAATCCCTAGGATGCCCCGTCCTCTTATACATATCATAGAGCTTTAGTAAAAGATACTCAGGGAGAGTTGCAACATTAAAGCCCGATATCGCCACAACAGACCCATCCCTAACCCCAATTAAAGCCTCAATAACATCAACAACCTTTGAGATCGTCACCCTCAACATATACGAAACACCAGAGTAACCTATGTGAGCACAGGTTTAATAAAGAATTTGAAGAGAGGCTCGTCTCACATAGAGCATATTTCAGAAAGAAAATCTTAGGAAAATAATTAATGTTAAATGTGAATTTTAATAGTTGTAGGGTGTGTATATACTGGGGGATATTAGGGTATTTCAGGTTAGAAGTTATTGGTGTTAAATGAATGGTTTTAGAGCTAGCGCCCATCGTGTTAGGGTTTATAGCTGGGATTACGGTTCTTCTAGGAGCTCTACTCATACTCTACTTTGGTAGAAAGGCTAGTGGTACGAGCTTAGGGTTTCTTAACGGGCTTGCTGGAGGTGTCCTAGCATACCTAGCCCTTGAAGCTGGGAGTGAGGTCTCGGAGTATGTTGAGGGCTTAGCTAGATTGGATACACTAGCTGACTTCCTAGTTGCTTTCATTGTAACTAGTGTAGCGTTGATAGGTACGTGGTTGATCTTAGCGGGGGTGGAGAGGCGTTTGATATCATCAGGTGGCATGTCGAGTAGTGTGTTAACAGCTACTATTGTATCCATAGCACTTGGACTTCACAATGTGGGAGAGGGTTTTGCCATAGCTGCATCACTCCTAGCTGGGAGGATAGCCTCAGCTCTTCTCTTCACTGTAGGCTTTGCAGTACACAATCTAACAGAGGGTTTCGCCATAGCAGGGCCGTTCTTTACGAGAAGCCCTGTTAAAGTCGTTGATAAAAGTCTGGTCTCCCTAGTTGCAGGCCTATCTCTTCTCGCAGGGCTCCCCGTAGTACCCGGAGCTCTAGTATACTACCTTGGTGTTTCAAGCGAGCTGTTCACAGCAACGCTACTCACTATTGCCACAGCTTCCATAATATATGCTATGCTACACATAAACCTCTCCGCCTTAGCAAAGCTTGGGGGAGTCTCAGGGCCTCTCTTCTGGATCTCGATATTTAGTGGTATAGCCTTAGCTTACACAACCGAGACTATAATACTGTTTTCTATATCTTAGCTGTATCCGTTTAAATGCCTGTTAGGAGTTTCTTTATGGATGATAGTAACCCTTTACTACGTTGTGTTTCAAGAATGCTCTTTAATGTTGTAACCTCATCTCTAAGAGCTTTGAGCTCCTCCTTTAAGATCCTTAGATTTTCTAGGATTGCTCTATCCTCCTCTCTAGTAGAGCTTAGATGCTTTAATGTGTCCTCTACACTTCTAAGCCTCTCATCTAGTGCAAGCACTGTTTTTGTTAGAGCTTGGAGTGCTAGCCTTAGATCTGATATGGCGTTCCTCTCCTCATAACACCATCTTAGCAGAGTTTTAATATAATCGTCTGGTCTAACACCGTATTTGAAGCTTTCAGCTAGGATATTCTCAGCTAGGTCGCCACGCAGTGTTACTGTAACCCTCTTCTCACTTGGATTACCGGGATCACTCATACCTGTAACCTGAGGGGTTTAATACCATGCTCTAGCATATAGCTACTAAGCCGTATAAATATTTCTGTATTACAGGGTTGAACAATGAAATTCTATAATGGTAGAATAGTGATAAGATTTATAGGGATCAGCTATTATAGAATAGAGTGGAGGTGGGAGATATGGCTGAATGGCTTAGAAAGCCTAGGAACCTAGCTATCGTAATAATAATCATAGTAGTTGTGCTGGTAATCCTATGGTGGATTTTCGTTCGCTAAAACCTTTTCATAGCTTTTCTCATCTCCTTTTATTTTTAATTTTTATTAATCCTTAGAAGTCACAAGAAGTGTTAACCCCCACACCTCATCATAAGCTGTGTGAGTTAGATTTCTGAGAACCCTTTAGTTATTAAGATCGATGGGATCTTGAGATCTGAGAGCTCCTCTAAGCCCTGATTACCTAAAGGGGGGCGATGTGCTTCCTAGGTGGCTGGGGATAATGCCCTTCAGGACGGCTTAGGTCTATAGGAGTTGGTGGGAGACCGGGTGGTGGGGCTCTTTTGAGGGCGATGGACTATCATCTACTGGGAACTGTTATTCGAGGACTGGTGCTATGTACATAATCATTTTCTCTCCTCCTGGTAGGTTGAAGCTTAGTTGTAGAGGGTAGTTTGTTGAAAACTCTAGTTTAACTGTATCAGCTATGGTAGCAGGGTTTACTGCTATTTCAAGTGAGCCCCTAGAATAGGATGATGTTGACGGTTCGTCTACGCTGAGCTCTAATAGTGGATCTCCGGGTCTTAGCTCCCACACATACTCTCTATCCTCTTCTGAGACCTTAACCCTAACAACTTCATCCTCGGCTTCCAGGGTTATAGTATCTCCTACAACTTTAGCATCCTGAACTAGGACTTTGAAGTCTGAGGATTCCATGGTGAATCTTACTGTAGGCTGTAGTTTAAGCTCTCTAAACTCTTCTCCACTCATATTTATTGGGGGGAGTGTGAATGTCCTGCTAATACCGATCTTCCTATCAGTTAAAGTTACTAGAATCGATTGAGCTTCGGGGTCGAGTTCAAGTGTTAGGATATCATTCCTACCAGCCCTCCTAGCTATCCTATGTAACTCGTCAACCCTAATAGTCATCCTGGTACCCGGCTCATCTACAGTGTACTCGTCTAGAGAGTGCGAAGATAGAAGTACTACAGCCATAGAGGTCTTATCGGGGCTCATAAGCCACAACCTTAACCCGTCCTCAAGGAGCTCCATGTAACCCTCATCGTTAACCTTTGACAGAGCCTGAGTTATATACTTGAAACTACTAGCCCTCCCATAAACAACTCTAAACACTCGCTACCACCATGCAATCAATCATACGGCTCAGAGTTTAAAAGTGGGTTAGCGTTACTAGGAGGTATAGTGGGGGGTTGCTAAATCGTAGCTTTAAGGGTGTTTAGGTTGAATGCGATGCTCTACGCTTTCTCTTCAAAACCTCTATTAAAGTTGGGATGAACTTGTAGAGGTCTGCTACTACCCCATAATCTGATTGCTTAATTATAGGTGCTGCTTTATCCTTGTTAACAGCTACTATAATCTTTGATCCCGCCACTCCAGACATGTGTTGTGGTGCACCGCTAACTCCTATGGCTATGTATAGTTTGGGTGCTATCCTCTTACCACTAATGCCTATCCACGCATCCTCTGGAAGCCACTTTAAGTCAGCTGCTATAGGCCTGGTTCCGCCAACCTGGCCTCCTAGGAGTTTAGCTAGCTCGAAAGCCATTCTTAGATCATCCTTAGCCTTAAACCCCCGGCCTACCCCCACAACAACTTCCGCTGCCTCCAGGTTAATACCGCTAAGCTCCTTAGGTTTAACCTCTACAACTTTAACCCCTATAAAGTCAAAGCTAAGCTCCATCAACTCCCCAACCCCCCCTTTAGGGGCGGGCTCCGCTATCCTCGGGTTAGCGAGGATTATTGTTGGGTAAGCCACTTTAACAGTTATGGTAACCCTTTCACTCATAAACCCTCTCTTATAGATTACACCATCAACTTCGCCTCTAACCTCTACAACATCTGGAGCCATGTGAATATCGTGGAGTCCAGCTACAACTGACATAGCGTCTTTAACGTTCCTAGTGTTAGGGCCTAGTATGAGCTTTGGTTTAAACTCCTCGTAGAGGATGTTAACAGCTTTCGCTAAGACCTCAGGTCTACTACTCTTAACCCTGTAAACCCTATGACCGTAGCCTAGGAGCTCCTCCACCCTCTCAGCTGAATCCTGGAAAGCTACTATTACCGGGTTGCCCATAGTCCTAGCTAGTCCTACAAGCTCTCCGGCATCCGAGGGTTTCTGGGATACAACTATTACATCACTCACCTCGGCTCACCTCTACAGCCTTAAAACCCCCTCCTTCTCAAGATACTCTACAAGCTTCAAAGCAGCCTTCTCCACGTCAGCCTCCTCTATTAAAACCTGTTTTCTCGATACCGTTACAACCCTCATCTCAACTATGCTCCTCTGCCTTTTAACATCTAAGCCTAAATCCTTTAATGTAAGCATGTGCACTGGTTTACGTGAGGCCATTCTAATCTGTATAAGTGTTGGAGGTCTAGGCTCGTTCAACTCCTGGGTAACACTTAGGACTGCTGGGAGCGGCACCTCTAAAACCTCAATGTAATCCTCTAAATCCCTTTCAACAACAACCCTACCATCTCTAACCTCCCTAATCCTCCTAACATAGCCCACGTAGGGTAAGCCTAGCTTAGCTGCAACCCTACCCGGGATCTGGTATGTAGACTCGTCGATGCTAGCCTCGCCTGCAAGCACTAGAATCGGGTTCAAACCCATCTTCTTGATAACAGATGCTATAACATTAGCTGTTACACTATAATCACCTGGTATAATGGATTCATCGGCTACAACGAAAGCCTCATCAGCAACCTTAGCCAGAGCCTCCTGGACAACAAGCCTTAAATCCTTCTCCCTAGCCTTCAAAGGACCCCATGTGAGCACTGTTACAGAGTAAACCTTACCACCAAACACCTGTTTAAGCCTTACAGCCTCCTCAAGAGCGTTCCTATCAACATCAGATATTTTGAGTGGAGTGTAATCTATATCAAAAGTTCCATCAGGATTCTGTCTAACAACCTCAGGGTTCAAGGAAGCCTTAACCAAAACAACTATGTCACTCAATTCTCACACCACCCATGATCTCAGGGCGTCTGGGGTTTATAAATAATTGTAAATCTATACCTAAACTTATAAACAGAAGCTTCCAGAGTGGGAGATGAAATAGAAGATTACATTTAAACATTAGAACCCAGATAGTTGAACATAGTGGGAGCGGAGGGAGGATTGAGGGTAGCAGTTATAGGTGGGGGGTTCTCAGGGCTTATATTCTCATTAAAGCTCTTGGAAGCCGGGGTTGATGTAACCTTATTCGAGGAACATAGCATTGTAGGTTACCCTCCCCACTGTACAGGGATTGTTTCAAGCAGAGTTCTAGGCTTTATAGGGGCTCCTGCTTTTAAATCAACAGTCTCCAGGTTTGATGGTATAACTTTGTCTAATGCTAGCTCACATGTAACCTTTAGGGTTAGAGGTGGCTTGTTTAAGCTTGAACGTGTTAAGCTTGAACGTGTAATGCTTGAAGAGGCTTTATCTAAGGGCTTGAAGGCCGTTATGGGTGTTATTGTTAGGCGTGTAAGCCCTCGTGGTGTTGTGGATTATGGTGATAGCAGTGTTTTCGATTCCATAATAGTGGCTGACGGCTACTACGGATCGCTTCACAGAAGTCTGGGTATCGGCTACTTCAACCCCCCAGTTTACGGGGTTAACGTCGAGTACGGTATGGTAACAGGCTCTCGGAGGGTGACTGTAGTCTTCGATAGTAGCATCTCCAGGGGCTTCTTCTCCTGGCTAGTCGAAATGGATCATGGTGTGCTAGCAGGCCTGGGTGCTAGAAACCCCAAGCTCCTAGCTAGGAGTTTGAGGGCTCTAGAGGAGAGGTTCGGCTTGAGGGATAGGAGGTCAGCCTACGGAGGCCCGGTGATAACTGGGCCACCTGCAGAGACCCTAAGCATTGGTAGAGTACATGTGGTAGGGGACGCCGGGGGCCTTAACAAGCCGTTAACGGGTGGAGGCCTCTACCCAAACTCTCTAGCAGCGAGCCTAGCTAAGAGGATGATCTTAGAAGGTGTAGACGTTAACACAGCATTATCAAAATCGTTAAACACAGTCTCCAGCATGTTAAGGAAACAGTATAAGCTAGCTAAGGCAGTCCTAGAAGGTGGTGTAATCGAGAGGATACTAGACCTCCTGGCAGGAGAGGAGGTGGGAGAAGCGGTAGGGTCTGTGGACTACGACCACCACGAGGAAATACCATCACTAGCTGTAAAAAGAGCGTTCTGGAAAACAGTGAAGATAGGTGTTAAAACACTTGTGAAAAACCCAGCACTAATACCCCGTATAGCCTTAGCTATCCTCCCCTAGCCCCCTCCCTTAGCATAAGGTAACCTCCTATGATAGCTAGTGCTGAGAGCGTGCATGGAGCTATAAGACCTAGGATACCGCCCACGATCACGTACAGACCATTGCCTCTATACGAGTAGTATAACGCTATCAAACCCCCTATGATAGCTATAACTCCTGTCACCAGCAGAATACTACCCTCGATGAGCGATATGCCAGTGAGATGGGTAATAAGGGGCTTTTGAGTTATAACGCTAACAGCTCCGGCGACTACAGCTAGAGCTCCTCCAATGTAGCCTAGGTACGAGCCTACACCCATCCCCGCTCACCATCCCTAGATACTTTTACATTTTACATTTTTAAATTCTAGTATATATGTTAATGCAGACTAGTTAGCTCACACTACTAAGACGTTTAAACGCTAACCCAATGCAATGCGGCTCGAATGGTCCGTGATATCTTCATCCAGGGCTATCCGCTAACCCGGCGCCTCTCATCGCCACAACCTAGGTTACGTTTGGAGGTTAATAGCTTTAATAGTAAAGCTTAAAAGGGGGGTTCATAGCCTACTACTGTAGAACCTAGAGTGGGGTGGTGGTATGAACTTTAAACCTGTTAGAGTTGTTTCCACAGCCTTATTAGCGTTGCTAGTTTTAAGCCTAGTCTTACCTCTAGCTATACCATCATCTGCTCAGGTTAAAGAGATAACTATTGGTGCTCTATACCCTCTTTCAGGTGATTTAGCCTCATTTGGTAAGGCTAACGTTGAAGCTTTGAAGATAGCCTTAGAGGATGTGAATAAGTGGTTTGAGCAGAACGGCTACCCGTGGAGGTTTAAGCTAGAGATTAGAGATACTGAGACTAAGCCGGAGACAGCTAAAAGCCTCTTTAGAACACTACATACAGCTGGTATCAGGTACTTTTTAGGTCCTATGTCTAGTGGTGAGCTAAAGGAGGTTATAGCTGAGGTTAAAGCAGGAGCTAAAGCTGTTGTCATAAGCCCCTCTTCAACATCGCCAGCACTAGCACTTGAAGATACGATATTCAGGTTCCCACCGCCAGACGACTTCCAAGGTAAGGTTTTAAACATGCTATTTCAGAAGGATGGGGTTACACATGTCATCATAGTTTATAGGAATGATGATTGGGGTAAGGGTTTAGCTGATTTCGTTGAGTTATACTCTAAAGACTTCAAAATAACTATCGTTGATAAGATACCCTACGATCCTAAAGCCCCGACATTCGGACCTATAGTTGAAACAGTTAGGGCGAAGATTAGAGGCTTAGGTGTTGACTTATCAAAGGTAGCAATAAATCTTATAGCATTCGAGGAGGGTGTGGGATTTCTAACAGAGGCTTCTAAAATAATTGAGGAGCTAGGTAAAGTTAAATGGTATGGTAGTGATGGAACAGCTCTTAGCGCTGAGCTCCTGAAAGATCCTGTTGCATCAACATTCGCAGCTAAGGTTGTGTGGAAGAACACTATAACCTTCGCCGCCACCGATATAGCTGTTAGAGTCTACTGGACTGTAAAAGATAGGGTGGGCTACTCTCCAGATCCCTATTCATTCATAAGCTACGACTGTCTATGGGTTCTAGCCTTGGCAATAGCCTATGCTGGAGGCCCAGAGGATGTTGATAAGGTGGCTGAAGCCGTTTGGAAGGTTATAGAGACGTATGAGGGAGCTTCGGGTAAGATAACTTTAAACAAATACGGTGATAGAGCTGGAGGCGATTACGCGATATTCGCTCCTGTAGTAGCTATCGCTGGTAAGGTTGAGTGGAGGATGGTAGAGTTATATGATTTCGGTAAGAATACTATAGTTAAGGTTGAGAAGGATCCGTTCGCTGAGAAACCCGCCACGCTACCAACAACCCTACCGAAATTCTCTCCACCACCTAAACCAACTCCAACACCAACACCAACACCAGCTCCCGGAGTCAGCCCTGCACTCATAGCTGTCATAGTGATAGTAATAGTGGCTGTTGCCGCTATAGCATACTACATATTGAGGAGGTAGAACCTCCCACTCCTAAACCCCCCATAACATTTTTAGGTGTCCCCATATACATTCCTCTCTGAGGTGGTCTATGTCGATTGACATCCCAGAACCCATACTTGAGGTTAGGGGTGTTTCAAAGTACTTTGGAAACCTTAAGGCTCTAGATGGAGTTGATCTCAGCATACCACGTGGTAAGGTTACATTACTCATAGGCCCTAATGGTAGTGGTAAGACAACGCTTATTAACGTGATTACAGGCGTCCTTAGACCTGATAGCGGCCGGGTCGTGTTCGAGGGGGTTGATATAACTGATCTTGAGGCTCATGAGAGGTTTAGGCTTGGGATTGTTAGGACATTCCAGATTCCAAGGCTCTTTCAGAATCTCTCCGTTCTAGAGAATACAGTTGTAGGCCGGTATGGTAATCCTGGAGAGGGTGTGGTTAGGGGTCTTCTTAGGAGTTTATGGTATGGTTTTGAGAGGACTTCCCATGAGGATGCTCTAGGCCACCTAGACTATCTAAGGTTGAAGGAGCAACTAGTGGATATAGGTGAGAGGAGGCCTAGGGAGCTTAGTGGTGGTCAGATGAAGCTTTTGGAGATTTCCAGAGCTTTAATGCCCAGTAAACCTAAACTTATTATAATGGACGAGCCTATAGCTGGTGTCAACCCGGTTTTAGCTCATGAAATCTTCTCCTTCATAAGAAGGGTGTGTGCTAGAGATGGTATAACGTTTTTAGTGGTAGAACACAGACTAGACATAGCTGTTGAGTATGCGGACTACGCTTACGCAATGCACCTTGGTAAGGTGATAGCAGGTGGCGATCCACGCTCTGTCCTTGAGGATCCTAGAGTTATAGAGAGCTATCTGGGTGGGTAGGTGTGAGCCAGCCCATACTGGTTGCTGAGGCTCTTAGCTCAGGTTACGGCAAGTTCCAAGTGTTATTCGACGTGAGCTTCAGAGTCTATGAAAACGAGATCCTAGCAGTTGTAGGCCCTAATGGTAGTGGTAAGAGTACTCTTCTAAAAACAGTATTCGGGCTTACCACCATATACTCTGGGAGTGTTATCTACAGGGGGAGGGATATAACCAGGCTTCCACCTTATGTTAAAGCTAGGATTGGGGTAGCTTACCTACCTCAAACCGATAATGTTTTCGCAGAGCTTACTGTTAAAGAGAATCTCCTGATGGCAGCGTACACGTTGGAGGAGAACGAGGCCAGGGATAGAATTGAGGAGGTCTTAAACTTATATCCTGTTCTGAAGGAGAGGTTGTCTTATAAGGCTAGAAGTCTTAGTGGTGGTGAGAGGCAGATGCTAGCACTAGCTATGACCTTGGTTAGAAGACCTGATATCATAATGCTCGACGAGCCTACAGCTAACCTAGCACCGGTGGTGGCTAGACATCTTCTTAAAAAGATATCCATGTTGAGGGATGAGATGAAAAAAACTATAGTACTGGTGGAGCAAAACGCTAGGGCGGCACTTGAGCTAGGTGATAGAGCTTTGCTCATGGTTAGCGGTAGGGTTAGCTATGAAGGGCCCTCGAAGAGCCTCTTACAAGATGTGGAGCTAGGGAAGAGATACCTTGGTCTAAGGTGATGATGTTGGTGCTTCCGAGTACGGAGTATCTCATATACTCTATAGCATATGGGTCGAGCCTAGCATTACTATGCATGGGTTTAACGCTAACCTACATGGTAACCAAGGTTCCCAACTTCGCCCACGCAACGCTAGCCATAACAGGTTCAGCTGTAACCCTAATATTAATTGATAGAATCTACCACGTCTTCTACCTAGAAGGGGGGGCTTCAAGCCTGGGAAAAACTCCATACTACACCTTATACCTTATAGCACCAATCTCGGCTTTCCTCATAGTAGGCTTGGTAGCTTTAATCCAGTACCTTCTAGTGCTAAGACCTCTATCTAGTAGAGGTGTAGGTATTATAGGGCTTATGATAGCGACGTTAGCCTTCGACATAATACTAGTTAATATCCTCACGTTAACCCTATACCTTATGCCAACAGCGTATTTCGGTAAGCTCATAGGGCCTAGCTTAAAGGGTTTCGATGCAAGCGTGTCAGTACTAGGCATAAGCACATCCTTTAGTAGGCTAGCCCTACCAGTCATAGCTGTAACCCTAGCTATAGCCTTACACTTATTCCTTACAAGAACTAAGTTCGGTGTATCCCTGAGAGCTGCTATAGAAAACCCGGACCTAGCTAGAGTTCTCGGCATAAATGTCGATCTAGCCTACATGACTTCATGGTTTATCGCTGGTGGTTTAGCTGGAGCTTCGGGAGCCCTCTACATATTCATGGTGGAGAACTTTAAACCAGCTGTAGCCAGTCTAGTCATAGTTAGTGTGTTTGCTGGAAGCATACTAGGAGGTCTTGGGAGTATCTATGGAGCTCTACTAGGGGGGTTCCTTGTAGGTGTTACTGAGACGTTTGTAGTGGTATTAGTACAGAATATCCTAGCGGCTTACGGCCTCCCCATAACCTTAACACATTACCAGAGGCTCTTCAGCCTACTTATAGTCATAGTCATGCTACTCCTTGCACCTCAAGGTCTCACCGGCTTAATCTCAAGGGTGGGTCGTGGTGGTAGATAGTCTTCTAGGTATATTCACCCTAACAGACGTCCTAGACCTCATCATTATAACAGTGGTGGTTCTAGCCTTAAACCTCATGGCAGGCTATGCTGGGATACCTAACTTTGGGATGGCGGTTTTCGTGTTTATAGGGGCTTTCATCCTAGCAGGGGTGGGTACTAGGATCGCATTACTCATAGCAAGCTATGTAGATCCAGGTTTCATTGATACCCTAGGTAGGGAGCATGCATTCATAGCCCTTAAATACAATGGTAGCCTTAGAGATCTAGTACTCTACGGCGTAGCCGGTGACCCTGTTGTTAATAGGATAGCGACTCCAAGGCTTGAGGCTATCATATCACAGGATCTGATCTTATCCATAATACTACTCATAATAGTCTTCGGTCTCGCTATCATCGTGGGGGCTCTCACAGGCATTATAGCTAGCTTTGCAGCTACAAGATTGAAGGAGGACTACCTAGCTATAGCTCTACTAGCATTTAGCGAGATGATGGTAACAGTGGTCTTCGACCAGACAGACTCTCTAGCCGGTGGCCCTAATGGAGCTTGGGTTGTAAGACCGTGGCCTAATGTTTTAGAGAACGCTATTAAGCCCATAACACCTACAGGTGTAAGCCCTGATCTAATGATAGCTTTGATAGTAGGCCTCTTAACCCTACTGTTATGCATACTCTACGCTGAGAGGATAGCCAATAGCCCTATGGGGAGAATGCTGAGAGCTATGAGAGATGATGACCTAGCCATATCAGTTTACGGTAGAGATGTGGCTCTAACAAGATTAAAAGTTATGGCCGTAGGGGCTGCAATAGCCTCCATAGCTGGAGCTATATATGCTACTATACACAGCCCTGTTAAGGCTATAGATTATAATAGGTTCGACTGGACCTTCACCCCATGGGCTATGATGATACTCGGGGGTGTAGCTAACAACTGGGGTGTAATACTAGGTGCTATAACCATATATACGGGGAAGAGACTAATACACTTTTACATGCCAGGCCTCCTTACAACCCTAACACCCATCCTAGAGATAGTGTCTAGGTTCGCTGTACCCCTAGTACTAGTAACTATCCTAGTAATACTCCTACTCGTAACACTCCGTCCGAGAGCGAAATCTAACACAATGAAGAGACTGATAACATATACCATTATAGGCCTGGGGGGGAGCATAGTTCTAGTAATAATACTTAGCATCTCGATCAAGGCTATCCTAGACAATATAGACATAGTTAGAGCTATAACACTAAATATCTTCGTAGGCCTCATAATCCTCCTAGTCCTATACCTAAAACCACAGGGTATCATCCCAGAGAAGCCTAGCAAAACACTAAGCAGGAAAGAACTAGAGGAAATACAAACTAAAAGTTACAAAGAGAAAGCTCCTAACCCTGATAAAACCACTTTAGACACACAGAGTAAGGAAGTTTAAAACCTTAGCCTCCTCAGAAAGGGTTAAACTACCCTAGTTGATAGAGAGCTAGACGGCTGGGGTTCGGGCTTCAAGGAGGTTTATATTGTTTGATGTGAGGCCTCCTTGATGCCCTTGGCTTCGCTGGCTTCAGGTGGGGCTTTCTATCATCGCCCCACCATGTCATCGGCCTTTGCCCGCTTTGGGTGACCTCTGCCCACAGCTCTACCTTCATTGTCTCCTCCAGTTCATCTCTGTGAGGGGAACCCCGGCATCCTGTGGCTGCTTTGATTTAATGTTTTAACCTCTCTAGCGGGGGAGGTCTCTGTATTGTGTTTTGGTTGAAGCTTACATCTCTGTATGCTAGTATAGGGTGGGGTTTGAGGTTTTCCTAACATCAACCCCTATAAACCAATATAGAACTTGAAACAGCTTCAGAACGGCATGGCCACACTCACATCAAGCCTTCCAGCCGGGAAACCTTCTCAACAGCACAGTGTCAGTACAGTTCTAGTATAAATGGATATTTAAGCTTCAGAATGTTAGGTGGTTACCCTAGGTTTCCAAGCCCCGTAGGGCTATGAAGCTCCTGGCTAGCAGGGTTGAGCTTCTACGGTGAGGGGGCCTAGGGGTAGCGTTGAGAACCGCCTGCTATGCATTCCAAGTATTTAAGAGTCTTGGAAAGCATGGCTGACGGGAAGTGCTGATATACTACTATACTCTAAATATCTTTCAAGCCATGGTGTCGATCTTGGACGTTATATCGAGGCTGGCTGTACCCCTGATCCTCGCATCTACCATACTAGCAGTTATACTCATAGCTCTACGGCGGAGAGGGAAGACCGATCCTGCAAGGGGGCTAACAAGATACACGATGATAGGGTTGACTGGATTCATAGCTTCAACCCTAATACTGGCTGTCTCAATCCCCTACATTATATCAAATATCATCTATGTTTAAGCCCTACTAGCCAGAATATTCCTAGGCACAGCTATAATACTGGTTTTATACCTGAGAGTTCAAAGTATAACCGGAGAAACCCGCAGGAACACTGAGTAGAAGGGAGCTAAGGGAAATACTAACAGGAAAGTCTAGATGAAGGAAGCCTCAACATCTAGTACACTGGTTGAAAACATTATTAGCTTCCAAAACTATCCTTACGATGGGTAGAGAGATATTGAAACGATTCGGGCTCCTTAGGAAAGCTAAGTTGCCGAAGCTAGCTAGGCTTAGAAGAGTTAGTGGTGGTTAGTATGGCGGTTCGCGTTAGACTTTTAATAAGATCTCTTGATACTAACGTTGAGGTCTTAACGGCAGCTCTTGTCAACACAGGATATGAGGTTGAGGAGCCTGAGATCCTACTACCTAGGAGGCTTGCTGAGTTCATGGACGTAAGCCTTAAACCTCCACGAGCTAGGGTTATGGTCTACGAGACCCCCTTTGGATTCTATCACCTCATCTTCTCCCCTAAAGCTGTAAGCGTTCATCTAGTGGATGTGTGTAAGAGCGTAGGGGAGGTTAATGTAGCTGTATCTGAGAGTGAGAGAGAAGTGCTTATATCGGATGCGCTTGCAGAGGCTTTAGGCATACAGTTGGTGGGTATAGCGAGAGGTTTATGGAGGTATAGAGACGACCCACCTGATGTGATTCGAGAAAGTGTGAGAGCAGAGTACTGGTGATCCCCCACCCGCTCTTAAAAGAGATAGGTTTCAGGTGTGAGAGCTGACTTCAATAGCGTTTCAGGGCGTGGTCTTGAGGTTTTTCCTGAGTATTTTCCTTAGCACGTACTTCATTATACCTCCGTGCTTATAGTATTCTACCTCGACTGGTGTGTCTAGCCTTGTTTTAACCTTGAACTCTACGATCCTCCCATCGGGCTTCCTAGCTCTTACTGTTAATATCTTGCCTGGGTATAGGCCCTCCTCTATGCCTATTATATCGTATTCCTCGCTTCCATCCAGCCCTAGTTTTTCAGCGTTCTCCCCCTCCATGAACTCTAGTGGTAGTATGCCCATGCATACTAGGTTACTCCTATGTATTCTCTCGTAGCTTTCCGCTATAACAGCTTTAACGCCTAAGAGGTACGGGCCTCTTGCAGCCCAATCTCTACTACTACCTGTACCGTACTGCTTCCCAGCTAGCACTATGACTGGGGTCTCCGCCTCCTTATAAGCTTTTGCGGCATCGTAAACGTGCACCACCTCGCCTTTAGGCCAGTATATAGTCCATCCTCCAAGCCTATCCTTTACAAGCATATTCCTGAAACCTGGGCTATCGAATGTACCGCGAGCCATGACTTCAGGGTTACCTCTAAGGCTACCGAAGGTTAGACCAAGCCTTTCAGGGTCTACCCCGAACTTCTCCTTCAAGAACTCCCCGGCTTTCGATGTGGAGCTTATCCTACCAGCTGGGCTTATGTGATCCGTGTTAGTTCTATCAGGTGCTCTTACTAGAACCCTAGCACCCCTTATATCCCTTAATGGTTGGGGTTCAAGGGTGAAATCGTCTAGGAACGGTAGTCTCCTAATCATATAGCTTCTCTCATCCCACTCATAGAGATCCCCTATGGGGGCCTCCAGCTTCTCCCAGTACTCATCCCCCACGAATATATCCTTGTACTTCTCCTTGAAAAGCTCCGGATCTAGCGCCTCCTCTACAGCCTTGTTAACCTCCTCCTGGCTAGGCCATATGTCCCTTAGGTATACAGGGTTACCATTAGGGTCTAAGCCTAGGGGTTCCCTGTCAAAGTCCACGTCTATGCGGCCTGCTATAGCATATGCTATCACCAGCGGTGGGCTTGCTAGGAAGCTAGCTTTGGTTAACGGGTGTATTCTACCAGCGAAGTTCCTATTACCGCTGAGGACGGCTACAGCGTAGACGTCCGATTTCCTTAACACCTCCTCTACAGGTTTAGGTAGGGGGCCGCTATTACCTATACACGTTGTACAACCAAAGCCTACTATGTGGAATCGGAGGGCTTCAAGGTATGGTAGAAGCCCTAGTCTACGCCAGAGCTCCACTACAACTCTACTGCCTGGAGCATTACTAGTCTTAACCCATGGTTTAACTGTTAAACCTCTCTCAACAGCCTTTCTAGCTAGGAGCCCTGCTGCAACCATGAGGGCTGGGTTGCTAGTATTAGTACAGCTTGTTAGAGATGCTATTGCTATAAACCCGTCTTGGAGTTTAACATCGATACCGTTAAACGGAATTGTTACCATCGTCCTATCTCTATTCCTAGACCTAACGTAGCTCTCTATGAGCTCCTCCAACCTCCTCTTAGCCTCCGATAGAGGTATTCTATCCTCCGGGTTAGCCGGGCCTGCTATGCTATGATCAACATCCGCCAAGTCTATCTCGATAACCTCACTATACCTAGGCTCTGGATCCTCAAGACTATACCATAACCCCACCGTTTTAGCGTATAATTCTACGAGCGCAACGTGGTCTGAGCCCCTACCAGTAACCTTTAGATACCTAACTGTAGCCTCATCTACCGGGAAGAAGCCTATTGTAGCCCCATACTCTGGAGCCATATTAGCTATTGTAGCTCTATCGGGTACGCTAAGCTTCTTAACACCAGGGCCTATGAACTCCACAAACTTACCTACAACACCTCTCCTTCTAAGCTTCTCTGTAACGTATAAGACTAGATCGGTAGCGGTAACCCCAGGCTTAAGCTCGCCTGTAAGCCTAACTCCTACAACTTCAGGTAACAATATGTAGTTAGGCTCACCTAGTATCACAGCTTCAGCCTCAATACCACCAACACCCCAGCCGAAGACCCCGAGGCCGTTGACCATTGGTGTATGGCTATCTGTGCCTAGAAGGCTATCAGGGTAAACCCATAGATCTCCTCTGAACCCCCCTACTACTACCACCTTAGACAAGTACTCTAGGTTAACCTGGTGTATTATACCCTTACCTGGAGGTACAACCCTAAAGTTCTTGAAGGCCTTTTGAGCCCATTTTATGAGAGAGTACCTCTCCCTATTCCTCTCATACTCCCTCCTCTTATTAAGTTCTAGAGCGTAGCTAGTACCATAATAGTCTACCTGAACACTATGATCTATAACTAGGTCCACTGGTATAGCCGGGTTAACCCTAGAGGGGTCTCCTCCAAGCTTAGCTGTAATCTCCCTCATAATAGCGAAGTCCTGGATAACAGATATGCCTGTTAAATCCTGTAATACAACTCTCTCAGGATAGAAGGGAATTTCTCTCCTTCCAGCATACCTACTCCAGTTAGCAACAGCTTCCACATCAACATCTCTAACAGTGAACCCGTCATAGTGTCTAAGAACATTCTCTAGTAGAACCCTAATAGAGTACGGTAGGATCTCTAACTCCCCCAAGCCAACCTTACTAACATCTTTTAACGAGAGGTACACTGCTCTACCAGCATAAGTGCTTATCTCCCTCCTAAGAGATTCTATAACATCCTTCAACTCTAACACCACCTTGTTAAAGTCCATCTTTAAACCTATTATTTCTTCTGTATCCATCCATACACTTAGATATAGGCCTCCACACGAGAATCAAGTCAGCCTACCAAGGCTCCGAAAACTAGTTTAAAAACAATCACCACAGCTAAAGTGATGATCCCTAAACCTAGAGTTCTAAGAGCTGAAAGCCACATCCTTTCACCCATCACGATCCCTAGGTAAGCACCAATAACTGCTAGAGATAGGAGAGCTATGGCTATGGAGGCTGAGAAGGCCTCAGCTAATCCCATGACACCTGCTAGCACAGCTGTATAAGGAGCTACGATCACTAGAGGAAATAATAGCATGCCAGTTGAACTCCATAAAGCCACGTATAACGGTACTAGTGTAGCAGACCTAGCATATATGGTATTCTCAAGTCTTGCTCCAAGCTTCCTCTCAAGATCCCTAAGCTCCCTAACCCTCTCAGCCTTCTCACTTATAAAAACCCCTATAAACCCCGATATTAAACTCAAGGATATACTACCTCCAAGCACAGCTAAGATCAAAACCTTAGGGTCAACACCGGGATTATATGCTCCAACGTTAACACCGAGAGATGAGATGATGGAGTCTATGGAGTTCGTCACAAACAACCTCCTAGCAATAAACATAGCATCAGGGCTAGCTGTAAGAGCTTCTCTAAACCTTCTAACAGCAAATGCCATAAACCTAAGTAAACTAAACACAGATCACCTCCACCAACTCAGAGCAGAGAGGTAGCCTAGATAACCCTCATAATAATGAACTTCCTATTAACAGGTTTGCTAAACTCGAGTACCAAGCCATCCTCAGATCTCCTAACAGTAACCCTTTCATCGAGAACCCTAAAACCACACACAGGACACCTATAAAACCTTGAAACTCTAACCTCACCACCTCTCTCAACCTCACTCATATAATCCATGGACGTCTTACACCTCAAGCATAAAATCTCAAACCTCCGAGTAGACATAGAACGAACACCCATAACCCAGCCTACCGGGAAACCCACATTACACAGCTTGGAGCCAAGCTTAATTAACTTTAACTAGAAAACCATACAAACAACCCTCCCGCCCCAGAAGCAAACCTATAAATAAGCTAGCCAACTAAATATACCTATGGAGCCGGGGTGGCCGAGCGGTCTAAGGCGGCGGGCTGCAGTGGTTAAAGCAGGGCCTATCGCGGAGACCCGTTAAATCCCGGGTTCGAATCCCGGCCCCGGCTCCACAACACCTATTAAACCTCCAGGCTCCACACTATAAACTCTGGAAGCCGCGGTAGTATAGCCAGGCCCAGTATGCGGGCCTTTCGAGCCCGTGACCCGGGTTCAAATCCCGGCCGCGGCACCACTCTACAGGTCCCCTCTTAACACTACATCAGGCTTAAATAACATGTTTAGCTTCACACAAAGTAAATAGAGCCTACGAAGTTAACTCTTGTACTGGATCGTGTGAAAAACAGGGGTAGCAATGAAAATTAAAAACAACTTCCAAGCTCTTGAAAACTTAGCTGATGCTCATAACTATTAAACGTTATGAGCTAGCGTGGTGTACCAGGGTTCGGGTTAGGATTGAATATACTTATGGAGGGTTTCCGGGTCTATGTTCCCTCCTGTTACCATGGCTATAACGTTTTTACCCTGCAGTCTATCCCTTATCTTGGTGGCTACTGCTAGGGCTGCTGCTCCAGCTGGTTCCGCTATAACCCTTTCCACCTCCACGAGCACTCTTATCGCATCTATCATCTCTCGATCGGATACCAGGATTATATCGTCTATCCTATCCTTTAGTATACTGTAGGGGAGCTCGTAGGCCCTAGCTGTTGCCAGGCCCTCTGCTATCGTCTCCACCTTCCCTGTACTCACAAGCCTCCCTTGCCTCCACGATTGGTAGAAGCTTTGAGCCCCCTCAGCTTGAACCCCTACGACTTTGATTTTCGGGTCTACGCTCTTAGCGACAACTACGGCTCCCGAAGCACCGGAGCCCCCGCCAATAGGGTTGATTATAACGTCTACAGCTGGGAGATCCTCTATGTTCTCCAGGTGCATTGTAGCAACACCCGGGTATAGGAGTGGTTCGTTTATGGGGTGGACGTAGAGCATACCCTTCTCAACAGCAAGCCTCTCAGCATACTCCCTAGCCTCTTCGAAGATGGAGCCGTGGAAGATCACATCGGCACCAAGATCCCTTAAAGCTTCAACCTTAACCCTACTTATACCATGTGGGACAACTATGGCTGCTTTAGCCCCGAATAGGGATGCAGCGTAGGCTACGGATTGAGCATGATTGCCTGTCGAGGCTGTAACAACACCCCTTTTAACAGCTTCATCAGCCTTAACACTCATGAAGTAAACACCACCACGAACCTTAAACGACCCTGTCACCTGTGCATTTTCAAGCTTAAGGTAAACGTTGAATCCTAGAAGCCTTGAAAGCCTCCTAGAGTACCTTAAGGGGGTTCTAATTAGATGCCTTTGAACAACAACCCTAGCTCTGTAGACATCACGAAGGGTGAATAAATCCACTACGGACACCACCGGTAAACTACCATAGGACGTATTTAAGCCTTAATAAATTAACGTATTTAACTTGTCTAAAGTTAAACCTATAGTGGGATGTTGTCTTTGAATCCTAGAGTTAGACTTGTTAATATAGGGCCTTTTAGGGATGTGGAGGTAGAGGTTAAACCTCTCACCGTATCGTCATGGAGGGGGCTAGTGAAGCTAGAATCAGGGTTGAAGGTCGAGCTTTAATAGAATTCAAGCTGACGAGAGATGAAGTTCAAGTGCTGGAGTATAAACCAGACGCAGGTTTCGTAGAGAGGGTTTATGCGAGAACTCTACCTTTAGGACGTTTAGTTGTGGAGCTACTTGAAGATAGGAGGAGTGTGGTGTTATACGATGGAGTTGTCTCCTCTACGGATGAGTTATACGATGCCACCCTTATACCCTTACTCGCTTACCTACATGGTAGCTTTGGCTTGCTATCCTCCTGGTTTATAAGAGAGAGCATCTTCCTCCCCGATAGTAGGGCTGGTGTCTCCAGGATTCTCCTTAGACCGCTCCCACGCTCCATGGTTAAGGAGGTTAGGAGTGTTGATAGAGAGTATATAGGGTTTGCTCAGAGGCTCTCAAGATTAGCGTTTAAGAGCGAGTACGTGTCTGGTGATGTTGAGGAGTCTCTGGAGGAGCTCTTACACGAGCTTGGTTGTAAACTGGAGGTTACTAAGAGGGCCGGTAGGTACACTTTATACCTTAGAATGTGGAGTGGAAAAAGACTTAACATATCAGAATCCCCTTCTGGCGTAAGAGAGGCTCTAACTGTAGCACTAGCACTAGCCCTACCTGAATACCACGTGGTTTTCATAGAGGAGCCTGAAGCACACCTTCACCCTAGAGCTCAGAGGATACTAGCCAGACTTATAGCTAGGGCTGTGAACTCCGGAAAACACGTTGTTATAACCACTCATAGCAGCTACCTACTCCACGCGTTAAACAACCTAGTAGCCCTACATAGGAGAAGGGGTGATATAGAGAAGATCAAGGGTTTCAAGGCATCAGACGCTATAGACCCTGATAGTATAGCAGCTTACCTGGTTAAGATAGGGGATGGTGTGGTTGTTACTGAGAAGCTTAAGGTTGACGATATGGGATACCAACGGATGAATTCTCTAAGGTTGCAGAGGAGCTCCTAGAGGAGGAGGCTATGATAGAGGGATTAGGCTAACTGGGGTTCTTGTTGAAGGTATTCAAACTAGATGATGTATACTCGAAACTGGAAATCCCATGTGGAAAACGAGGTTATCATTACCGACGATAAAGTGTTTATAGTGGAGAGAACTGATAGAGCTAAGCTGGAGGACATAAGGAAGCTTATTGAAACAATAAACTGCATTATGGGCAATGAGAGGTTGCAATCCGAGCTACTAAGAAGGTCGTCAATTAAGGGTATAACGATGATAGTTATTATACACTCGCCTAGAAGAATTGATAGTGAGGTTATCGATAGGCTTAGATGTGATGTTAGTAATCTAAATAGAAGCTTGAGAGGCCGTGGGGTGAGCGTGAGAATCTCTAGGAGAGCCTCCTGTTATGAAGATCTTAGAGTCATAGTTAGTCATTGAGGTTACTAGCTTCACGCTGGTACCTCTAGTATTTTATGGTGAATGTTTTGAACTCCCCTTTGTACTCCTCGAATCTAACGTTGACCTCCCTCACCTCTGCTAGTGGTGGCCCTCTTAAGCTCCAGCATATAACCTTCTCGACGGAGCTCCTATCACCTTCTAAGATTGCTTCGACTGTCTCACCGTCTGGTAGGTTTCTAACCCACCCTTTCACACCATGCTCCTCCGCTACGCGTTTCATGTTGGCTCTGAAGTAGACTCCTTGTACTAGGCCTTTTACTATGAGGTATGCTCTTATCTTCTCGGTCAAGCTCTGCCACCTGTTAATTTATTGTAGGTGTGGGTTTAAGTGCCTCAGAGGAGGTGCTCCTCCTCGCGGGGTTTCCCTTGGTGTTAGCCCAGCTATCCTATGCTCTGTTCTTAAGGTTACGTGGTCTTTAATCCTCTATTACCTGTAGCCTTTTAAGGTTCAGTCTTAATCCAGTGTTTTGGTGTCTCTGATTGTTTCGGAGGTTGTTGTTAGCGAGGGTGAGTATAGGCTTCTTAAGTTGATGGCTGAGAGGGGTTTTTCTAGAGGTTCTCTAGATGAGGCTAGTAGGTTGCTTGGCGTCGATAAGTCTAGTTTGGCTAGCCTTATCATGTTGCTTAGGGATAGGGGGGTTGTTAGGGTTATCGAGGAGGTACGGGTTCTCTGTAGGCTTACGAGTAGGGGTTTGGAAGCTCTATCGAGGGGTCTCCCCGAGGAGGTTTTAATTGAATATCTATCCTCTAAGGGTGGTGTAGCCGGCTTAGCTGATGTTGCAGAGGCTCTAGGTGATTACGCTAGTGTAGCCTTAGGCCAGGCTAGGAGGAGAGGTTTAATTATGGTGCAGGGTGGTAGCGTTAGGCTAGTCCAAGACCCTGTTGTAGCTAGGAGTGTTATTAGACCTCTAAGGGGTGCTCTTGAAAGCTGCTCTAAGCTAGGCTCAGTAGAGCCTGGTTTGCTCAGAGAGCTTAGGGAGAGAGGTTTAGTTGAGGAGGTTAAGGAGAGGGAGTTGGTAGTAGAGCTTGTAGAGGATCCTAGATCTCTACTGGGGAGGGTTAGAGTTGAAGCTTCAAGGCTTACATCGAGGATGCTCCAGGATGGATCGTGGAGGATGTATAGGTTTAGAGCTTACAATGTCGAGGCGGAGCCTCCAAGAGTCAGGGCGGCCAGGCTCCACTTCCTCCAAGAGTTCATAGAGGTTATAAGGGATGTTATGAAGGAGCTAGGCTTCAAAGAGGTTAGAGGGCCTATTGTGGAGCTCGAACTATTCAACTTCGACATGCTATTCCAAGCACAAGACCACCCTGCTAGGGAGATACACGACTCTCTATGGGTTAAAGCTGAACCCCTGGATGTGACTAGGCTATATAGTGGTTTGATAGAGAGGGTAGCTAAGGTTCACGAGTCCGGGTGGAGGTATAAGTGGAGCCCTGCCATAGCATCGAGGCTTATGCTTAGAAGCCAGACTACAGCTGTATCAGCTAGAACCCTAACCCTTAAACCAAGACCTCCAATAAGGTTCTTCACACTAGGTAGAGTTTACAGGCACGATGTTGTAGATGCATCTCACCTACCAGAGTTCCACCAGCTCGATGGGATAGAAGGTGATTATGGCTACACATTCAGAGACCTACTTGGAACCCTTAAGGAGATATGCGGTAGGCTCGGCCTTGAGGTTAAATTCAAACCAGGCTACTTCCCATTCACAGAGCCTAGTGTTGAGGGGTACGTGAGGCTCCCCAACGGCCGGTGGCTTGAGCTCTTCGGAGCAGGCCTCTTCAGACCAGAGGTTCTAGAGATGGCTGGTGTTGACTACCCTGTTGGAGCATGGGGTTTCGGGATTGAGAGGCTTGCAGCAGCATACTATGGGATCCCGGATATAAGGATACTGTACACCTATGACGTTGAATACATTAGAGAGTTTAGAGTTAAGGTGTAGAACGGTGCCCGTGCTAAGGTTTAGAGCCGAGAGGGTTTACGAGCTCCTAAACATGGAGCCTAGGGAGCTCTCAGAAATCCTATTTAGACTTAAGTGTGAGAGTGAGGAGAGCGAGGGCTACCTTGAAGTTGAGGTTAACGCTGATAGACCAGACATGTTCATGGGGGAGGGGCTGGCCAGAGCTGTTAAGGGGATACTCGGGGTTGAGGTTGGATGGCGTAAGCCTAAGATTGTTGATAGCGGGTTTAAGCTCATAGTAGAGGATGTGCCTACGAGACCGTATATTGTGGCAGCTGTCGTGTACAATGTTAACATAGATAGTAGCTATTACCTGGAGGAGCTCATACAATTCCAGGAGAAGCTCCACGAAGGACTTGGTAGGAGGAGGAGGAAGGCCGCCATAGGCCTCCACGATGCCGATAAGATGCCGGGGAGGACGCTAAGGTACGCTATGGCGCCCATAGATGTAATGTTCAAGCCTCTGGGGTACACTAAGCCTGTGAAGGCCCGGGAGGTTTTGGAGCGCGATGAGAAGGGTGTAGAGTACGGCTGGATATCCAGGTCAGGGGATTTACATCCATTCATATTCTCGGATAACGAGATAATAACAATGCCCCCTGTGCTCAACTCTGATATAACCAAGCTTGAGGTTGGGACTAGGAGTATATTCATAGATGTTACATCCACAGATCTACAGGTGGCGGAGGCTACATTAAACATAATAGTATCCAACCTGGTCGAAAGGCCCGGAGCCTATGTAGGCATTGTGGATGTTATAGCTCCCTGGGGCGGGCCTTATCCGAGGCTTAAACCTAAGATTGTAAGGTTGAGGTCCGTGGATGTAAATAGGGTTCTAGGATCCTCTCTCAGCGATGTTGAGGTGGAGGAGCTCCTTAAACGCATGGGGTATAATGTTAGGATTGAAGGGGAGATCTTGGAGATCGAGGTTCCACCTTACAGGGTTGATGTTGAGGGGGTTGTAGATATAGCTGAGGATATAGCAATTGCTATAGGGTATGAGAGGCTTAACCCCACCCTCTGGCAACCTGGGATGAGAGGAGAGTATCATGGGCTGACGAGGTTGTCTAGGAGTATAAGGTTAATACTCGTAGGCCTGGGGTTCACGGAGGTCATGAGATTGTCTCTTACAAGCCCCCAGTTACTAGAAACCCTAGGATTGAGGGGGGAGGCTTTAGAGGTTCTAAATCCCGTTCAGGTAGAGTACAGTGTTCTTAGACCAGCTATAGTAGCTTCACTCCTAGATCTACTAACGGGGAACAAGCACTCTCCTAAGCCTGTTAAAGTCTTCGAGATAGGCCCTATAGTAGCTAGGGTGGAGGGCGGAGTAGTTGAGGATGAGAGGCTGGGGTTAGCGGTGATGGATGATGAGGTTAGCTACGAGGATATACAGGCCCCTGTATACTATATGCTTAGAGCTCTAGGCGTGAACTTTACTGTAAGACCTGCAACAACACCGTATACTATCAATGGTAGGACAGGAGAGGTGGTGGTAGGTGGGGTGAAGCTAGGAATCTTAGGTGAGGTGAAGCCGGAGGTTTTAGAGAAACTTAAGCTGGAGTACCCAGTAGCTGTAGCTGAGATCTCTCTAGGGAAGCTATTAGAATCGCTTAAAGAATACTAGAAGAGGAAAACAGTTAAAGCGCAGATTTAAAACTTTTAAGTAATCCTAGAAGCAGAAGGTGTAAACCGTAGATTGGAGAAGGCGAAATCTTTGCAGGGAGGTATGCTAAGGCTAAACGGTAATAGGGATCTCTTCCTCCTAGTAGCCCTCTCGCTTACAACATCCCCCTTCTTCGGCATCCTGTTTAGTGTCTACGCACCATATCTTAGGGGGCTCGGGTTCACAGCTACCGAGTACGGGGTTCTCGGAGGGCTCTCTCTAATACTATCACTCCTAGCTTCTATCATAGCGGGGTTTCTATGCGATAGAGTTGGAGCTAGAGCAGTCGTCGTAATCTCATCCATTATTGCTAGTGTAGGCCTCATACTACTATCCACGGGGTTTAAGAACATAGCATATGTTGCAGTGGCACTCTGGGGTTTCAGTGGAGGCCTATGGAGTGTCTCAGGCTTGGTTCTCGCCACTAGGATACCAGTTTCAGATGGGTTGGAGAGGATTCTATCATACACTGCCGCGGCCTCAACAATAGGCGGGGGGGTTGGAGCTCTTGGAGGCTGGATCCCCGTTGTGGTGAACGCTTACGGCGTAGACATTGTTACAGCATATAGGTTCACTATACTCTCAGTAGCACTCCTATCACTCCTACCCGTTGTGGTGATAGTACCTAGGATTAGGGAGGTTATAACGGGTTCTAGTGTGGAAGCTACAGAGAATAATAGGGTTGATTGGGGGGTTCTGGGTAGGCTAATACTCGTCAACATAATCATAAGCCTTGGAGCCGGGGCATCAATACACCTTATAGACTACTACTTCGTCCTCAAATTCGGTGTTAGCAGTGGGGAGCTAGGAACACTATGGAGTGTACAAAACCTGGTCATGGGCATCCTAATGCTCCAAATGCCAAGGCTCAGTAGTATGGTTGGAGGAGCTCTAAGAGCATACATAATAGTCGCCTCCCCAAGCGTACTACTCCTAGCCCTACTAATACCAGCACAGAGCTTCGTAATAGCAGCCAGCATATACGTTGTCAGGTCGACACTCATGAACGTAGCCAACCCGCTATACCAAGCTTTCGAAATGAGCCTCATACCCAGAAGGTTTAGAGGAAGAGGAGCTTCAATACTAAGCCTTGCATGGCAGATCCCAGCAGGGCTAGGTAGGAGCGTTGGAGGGGCTCTAATGGATGTAAACGTGGACGCACCCATAGCTGTTACAACAGGTCTATATACACTAGCATTCGTACTACTCATAGCATTCTTCCCAAACTACGTACTCAAAGGTAACCCTACGAGGAATGAAACTCAGATTAACGTATCTCAGTAGATAAGATAACTAGACCTCCTCAGAGCTCCTTGCTATCGGAGCTCTCAGTAGCGTCCTACTCCCCGTGATGCGAGCAGAGCTTAATTATAAACAATATATACTAAAGCTTAAATAGGGGTCAACATTAAATCTATTGTTAAACCGACGATAGGGTGGTGAAGGTGAGGGAACACCAATATCAATGGATAGAAACCGGGAAGACCCTCAACCTCAGATTGTTATAGGTAGAGGGCCTCCCCTAAAAGTTGCAGATCTCCCGAGACCTCCTAGCGGTTGGGTGGAGATTGCTAGGATAATAGGACCTAGTGTTATAGTCCTGGGCATGGGTATTGGAGCTGGGGAATGGCTTCTAGCCCCTGTAGCTGCCGTTAAATTCGGAACCTCCATACTATGGATTGCCACCATAGCTATAGTTCTACAAACTCTAGCTTTCATGGAGGCTGTAAGGTACACGATGTACACTGGGGAGCCTCTAACAACGGGGATTATGAGGTTGAAACCAGGCCCTCTATTCTGGGGACCCCTACTTCTAGCACTTCTAGTCCTTAGCCTAGGATGGCCTGTGTGGGCTTTTGGAGCTGCCACAGCTGTGGTATCAGCATATCTTGGTAGGCTTAGCGGTGCTGATGATGTTAACCTTGTGGTTGTTGCCGGCTTCCTACTGGCTATGACCGTCCTAGCCATACTAGCCTTCGGAGGGGTTGTTGTGAAGGCTCTCGAATTGGCTGAGTGGATTATGGTGTTCTTCGTCCTAGCAACCTTGATTGTTCTAGTAGCCCTAGTGGTTCCAGGATCGAAACTCATTGATGTAGTGGGAGGATTCGCTAGCTTCGGAAGCCTACCAAGTGTTGATATTCTCAGTGCAGCAGTGCTATTAGGAGCTGTTGCAGGCTACGCTGGGGCAGGATCTTTCGCTAATACTGTTCTATCGAGTTACTATAGGGATAAAGGCTTCGCTATGGGTAGATACTCGGGAGCTATAACTACTATAGTGGGAGGTGCCAGTATAACGCTAGCATCTAGCGGAGCTGTCTTCCAGGTTTCAGAGGAGAGCCTTAGGAGGTGGAGGGGTTGGATGAGGATTGCTATACTGGACATAGTTGGGATATTCACTCTAGGCTCCTTCCTCGGGATACTACTTCCTGTATCATTAGCAGTAACACTGATACCACAGGGTAGTGATATATCAGGTTGGGCTGCAGCAGCATACCAGGCTGGGGAGTTGAGGAAGCTTATGGGGTTCGCTGGCTGGGCCCTAGTCCTAATACTAGGATTCTGGATCCTCTACAGTACACAGATGGGCTTGATGGAGCTTGTGGCTAGAACAGCTACAGACATACTATGGACTATGAGCCCTAAACTGAGGGAGCTCGCTAGAGGCGATGTGAGGCTAGCATACTACCCTATCCTAGCCTTCATGGCGCTCTGGGTTGCTCTATCCTTCATACTATTCTATAAGTTTAAGGTAAACCCTGTACTAGCATCAGCTCTAGTAGCTAATATGAGTAACATAGTCTACCCGCTAACAGTATTAGCGAACATATACTTGAATAACAAGTACTTACCGAAGGAGATAAGGCCATCGCCTTTAATAACAGTAACACTACTATTGGGTTGCCTCTTCTGGCTAACATTCTTCGTGCTCTTCCTAAGAAGCCTCATAGGATGATATGGGTAACGTTAAAACCCTAGCACCCCACAATTTTCTTTACCACTAACTCCCTCAACTCCCAATCCTAAATCTTAGGAGAGAGGTGGTTTGGTGGACCGGCCGGGATTTGAACCCGGGACCTCTCGGATGCCAACCGAGCGCTCTTCCAGGCTGAGCTACCGGCCCACCCTATAAATGGTATCTCTAAGTCTGGGGTTTATAAGGTTAAGTTTCTGTCGTAGCGGTAGAAATTCTACCATGTGTAATTTTATTCTGTAAAAGAAATATTTACGTTTAAAACCTTCTTCTAACACCTAGTTTAAGGTAGAGGCGGTGGGTTTGGGCGAGGTTCTAGTTGATGCTAGGTGGCTCTACGAGCGTTTAGGGAGTCCTGACATCAGGGTTATAGAGGTTGACTATGATCCAGCAACCGCCTACAATGTATGGCATATACCTGGAGCTATCCTCATACCATGGAAGTCTTTAAGGCACCCTCAGATTAGAGATTTCATACCACCTGAGGATTTCGAGAGGTTGCTAGGAGAGCTGGGCGTCTCAAACGATCACACCGTAGTACTCTACGGTGATTACAATAACTGGTTTGCAACATACGCCTTCTGGCTCTTCGAAGCCTACGGACACGAGAAGCCTAGACTACTAAACGGTGGGAGGACTAAGTGGGCTAAGGAGGGCTATCCGACTACAACTGAGGTTCCAAGCTATCCCAAGACTACTTACAAGGTTAGAAGGGTTGATTGGGGTTCTCGTAGAGCATTCCTATGGGAGGTTTTGAACTTGGTAATCGGAGGTGACGTACGCAGGGGTAGGGTAGCACTACTCGACGTGAGATCACCTAAAGAGTACACAGGTGAGATAACAGCTCCACCTGAGTACCCCACTGAGCAAGCCCAGGTGGGAGGCCATATACCGGGTGCTGTAAACATTCCTTGGGGTACAGCTGTTAACCCTGAAACTGGGGAGTTTAAGAGTGTTGAGGAGCTAAGGAGAATCTATGAAAACCAGGGGGTTACAGGTGATAAGGAGGTTATAACATATTGCAGGATTGGTGAGAGAGCTGCACACACATGGTTCGTGTTAAAGCATATACTGAAGTACCCTGCTGTAAGGGTATACGATGGCTCCTGGGCTGAGTGGGGTAACCTAGTTAGGGCGCCCGTAGAGAGGTAACCTATAAGACCGTCTGGGTTTAAAACACTTATTGTTTTTCTATAACTATCCTTATAAACCCTTCTCCCACCGGCCCTAGATCTTCTACCTTAAACCCTTTTCTCTCAGCCACCATCTTTAGCGTTAGGATCCAGTCTGCATCGTTCAACTCTACTACAAGCCTATCCCCTCCTCTGAGCTTATCTATGGACTCTAAGATTGACTTCATAGGGTTAGCTAGCCCTTGCTCGCAAAGCTTATTCTTATCAACTCTAACCACTCTAACCCCCTCAGAGACCTTAGCCTTAGGCTCTCCTGTATCTACTGGTAGATCTCTCCTAGAGTACTCTAGGAAACCTTCAGGGAATAGTTTAACTTTAGGTATGCCTAACAGCCTCCCTAAGACAAACCATGCTATTGAAGCTCTCTCACCGGAGGTACAGTACACTATGATATCCTTTGAACCTGTATTCCCAAGGAGAGCTCTAATACTCTCAACAGCCTCCATACTCCCCTCAAGTGCTTTGTGGAAGAGCTCCGGCTCTAGGAGGGTGGATCCCGGTATCCTCCCAGCCTTATAAGTTGTAGCAATCTCACCCACGTATTCAGCCCTACTCCTAATATCGAGTAGTAGGTGGCCTACTCCACCGCGGACGACTTCGACAACTTCGTCTAAAGTGGCTCTAACCTGAGGTGACCCTTTAACAGTAAAACTCTTAGGTTTAACCTTGAAAACACCCCTCTCAACCGGTAACCCAGCTGAAACCCAAGCCTCAAAACCGCCTTTCAACAAGGAGTACATGTGATGCCCTACATACTCTAGAAACCATGCAGTATATGTTGCGTATGGAAGACTACCCCTATCGTAGACTATGACAATGAAATCGCCATCCCCGACACCCGCTCTCCCGAAAACACTTGCAACCTCATCCCTAGGCTTGGGAGTAGACGGTAAGCCCCTCTCATACAAGGTTAAATCCCAGAAGTAGAGCCAGGAAGATCCAGGAACATGGCCCCTAACGTACTCATCGAAACGCCTAACATCAAGTGCAAAAGCAGACCCTTCACGCAGCATATTCCTGAGCTCCAGTGGATCCACAAACAGCTTCAAATAGAGCACACCATCCTAGCCATGTTAGGGGGCGGCTTAAAGGATGTGTATTGAGGAAAAGAAAATATTATATAAAGTAAAAGTTTGGAAACTAACTTGAATCTCCTCGGATAGAGGCTACCTGTAGGTAACTTCCTTTAACTCTCTGGATAGCTCCTCATAGGCTTTTCTAGCCTCCTCTACTGCAGCTTCATCCTCTAAGGTTGTTATGTCACCTAGGGGTTTATTCGTTAGTATTGCTATGAGGAGCCTTCTCATGATCTTACCACTTCTTGTTTTAGGAAGCTTTGATACAAAGAACACTTGTGTTGGTACTGCTATAGATCCATACTTATCTCTAACCCACTGCTTTAACTCCTCCTCAAGCTCCTTTGTTCTAGTGAAACCCTCTCTTAAGGTTACAAAGGCTACTGGGACCTCCCCCTTTACTGGATCAGGGGCTCCTACTACTGCGGCCTCCGCTACAGCTTTATGTGATACAAGTATGGATTCTAGCTCGTAAGTTCCAATCCTGTGGCCTGCAACCTTTAGAACCTCATCAGCCCTCCCTAGAACCCATATGTAGCCATCCGTATCCTTGATGGCCCAGTCTCCTGTAAAGAATAACCCTTTACCCGGTATCTTCTCCCAGTACACCTGCCTATACCTCCCAGGATCCCCCCACATGCCTGTGGGTGCTGCTGGCATCCCAGGCCAAGGCCTCTTAATTACCAGGAACCCCTTCCTACCAGGCTCTATTGGTTCACCCTCCTCATCTACAACATCTGCATCTACACCTGGTAGTGGTGGGCCATTGGTACCTGGTTTCAGGGGGGCTAGAGCTAGTCCTGGAGCATGGCTGATTAGTATGCCTCCCGTCTCCGTCATCCACCACGTTGACCCAACAGGGCACCTACGCTCTCCTACAACCTCGTAGAGCCACCTCCAGGCCGCAGGGTTTATGGGCTCCCCCACGCTATGTATTAGCCTTAGGGTTGATCTATCATGTCTTTTGACCCACTCATCGCCAAACCTCATAAGCATTCTAACCAGGGTTGGGGTGGTGTATAGTATTGTTACACCGTACCTTTCAACAATAGACCATACCCTATCAGGTGCTGGGTAGTCAGGAGCCCCCTCGTACATGACAATTGTGGCCCCCTCAATTAGAGGCCCGAAGACTATGTAGCTATGACCTGTAACCCAGCCTATATCTGCTGTGCAGTAATATACATCATCGTCTCTAATATCGAAAACCCACTTCATAGTAGCATGTAGTAGTACAGCGTATCCCCCATGATCATGCATTATACCTTTAGGCCTCCCAGTAGTCCCTGAAGTGTAGAGTACGTAGAGGGTCTCGTTACTCTCCATAGGCTCAGGCTCTACATAAACATTTGAGGGCACCCCCTTCATAAGCTCGTCAAACCAGTAATCCCTACCCTCGACCATGTTAACATCCTTAAGGCCCAGCCTCCTAACAACAATAACACTTTTAACAGTTGGGGTCGTTTCAAGAGCTCTATCAGCAACATCCTTAAGTCTAATAATCCTACCTCTCCTGTAGAAGCCATCAGCTGTTATGAGTAGAGTAGCGCCTAGATCGTTGATCCTCACAGCGAGGTTCTCGGCAGTAAACCCGGCGAAGACAACGGTGAAGATAACACCTAGGCGGGCCGCTGCCATCATGAATATCGGGAGCTCCGGTATCATGGGTAGGTATATTGCTACCCTATCACCCTTCCTCAGTCCAAAACTATTCCTTAACATGTATGCAACCCTATTAACCTCCCTATAGAGGTCATAGTAGGTCAGCTTTCTAACCTCCCTAGGAACGCCTCCCTCGTCAACAGGCTCGCCCTCCCATATGTAAGCCACTTTATTCTTCCTACCACCTCTCACATTCCTATCGAGAGCAAGATAGGATATGTTAATTAAACCACCTGAAAACCACTTATACACATAAGGGTGATCACCGGGCTCTACGACCCTTTCGAACGGCTTAAACCATTCAAGCTCTCTAGCTATAGAGGCCCAGAAGCCCTCAAAATCCTCAAGGGTCTTCCTGTGTAGGTTGAAGTACTCCTCGACATCCACATATTTAAAGGATCCAACACCTCTAATCCTATCCTCGTATGGGAGAGGTTCTCCTAGAATTGTGGCCTCCACTATAACCCCCACCTCTCATCTTAGTAGGGAAAAACTATCGTGGGCCTAAAAATATTGTAATAAATCCCACATACATATTCCAAATTATATATAGTTACGTATATATTTGCAGTTAGCTGGATCAGAACAACATGTTTAAAGCCATGCTAGATGTAGGTTGTGGAGCTGAGGTTGTTGAGACCAAAGCTGAGCTAACAGTGGAGCTCCTATCGGGGATCTTTGCTTAAGAACTTTAACTTTGAATTTATAGCCTAGGGGTTTCCTTGGAGTCCTTGAAGGTTACGGTTGTTCAGGTGGGCCGTCTTGGTGATGGTAGCTTTGATTCTGTTAAGGAGCTTGTGGTGAGGCTTGCTAGGGAGGCTGGTGTTGGGGATATAGTGTTTTTGCCTGAGAACTGGATGTCTGGTAGACCTGTTGATATTAGTGTTTTCGAGAAGGTTGTTTTTGAGCTCTACGAGCTCCTCGGCTCTAGTGTTGCTGGTGGTCTTCAGCATGTTGTTGATGTTGATGGTGTTGTTAGGAGTGTTGGTTTAGCTGTTATAGAAGGCTCTCTTGTCAGGGTCTGCGAGAAGTTGTATCCCTCGAAGGCTACTGGTGAGAGGGGTAGGGTTAAGCCTGGTAGGCTTGTTGAGCCTTTTAATGTTAAAGGTTGGGTTGTGGGTTGTGTTGCATGTGTAGACATATTCTACCCTGAGGTTTCAAGAGCTCTTGTAGCTCGCGGAGCCCACATTATATACAATCCAGCTAGTATACCTGGTAACCGTGTTGAGCTATGGAGGTCTGCTGTTAGGATTAGGGGTGTGGAGAACGTTGTCTACTCTATAGGTGTTAACGCTACCGGCAACGTGTACCCCGATGGTAGGGTTACCATGGGTGGTAGTGTTGCCTACAGCCCCTGGGGTAAAATGCTACTATCACTACATGATCAGCCATCAGCCTCAACGGTGGAGCTTAACGTAGAAAGGCTTAGAGAGGCTGTGGAGAGATGGGCTTTTAGAGAGGATTTCGAAAGGTATTACAGGAGGTTATATGTAGAATTTCAATTACCTGGAGGGTATTTAAGCTAGAACCTAATCCCACCATAGTATAAGCTTATTAACCCCGGTTAACAGTATATAACTTGCCCGTGACTGGAAGATGGGCGGGCCTGGTTTAGTTCAGATTCAGTATACGGATCTAGTAGGCTTTCTTAGGGGAGTCGAGGTACCCTACGAGTCCCTTGAGAAGACCAGGTTCCCAGGAGCTCTAGATGGTAGTAGTGTTTATGGCTTCCTCGAAATTGAGAGGAGCGATCTACTCCTAGAGCCTGTTATGGAGACGCTTAAACAGGTACCGTGGAGGGAGGGCTTATGGAGGGTTATAGGCAGGATCTATACACCAGAGGGTTTAAGATTCACTAGGGATCCAAGATTTGTAGCTGAAACCCTAGTAGGCTATCTAGCTGAGCTAGGCTTCACCGCTATTACAGGGGCTGAGCTAGAGTTCTTCCTATTCGAATCTGTTAAGATTAAGTCTTCCAACCCGCACACAGGGTTAGGCTACAAGCTTAGATCCCTAGAGTATCCATTATACTCTAGTGGTTACTTTAACCCTGTTAAAAGAGCGTACCATACTGTTGAGCCTATGGATACGTTAGCTAGCTTCAGGATAGAGTTCTCAAGAGCCCTCTCAGCTCTAGGCTATGGGAGCGATGTGTTCCACCACGAGGTTGCAGTATCTCAGATGGAAGCTTCTCTTAGAGCGGGTAGCCCTGTATACGTTGGAGACGAGATTGTAACCGCTAAATGGGTTGCAAGGAATATAGCTAAATCCCATGGTCTCATAGCCGTCTTTATGCCTAAACCCGTTTTCGGAGATAATGGTAGTGGACTGCATCTACACATGAGCCTCTGGGATACTAGTATGAAAAGCAACCTTTTCGTTAGCGATGGTGTTGGCCTAAGCGAGATAGCTAGAAACTTTATAGCAGGCATACTGGAACATGCTAGGAGCCTCTCGGCAATCGTAGCCCCCACAACTAATAGTTATAAGAGGCTGGTTCCAGGCTATGAGGCTCCGGTCTACTGTGTATGGGGTTACTATAATAGGAGTGCTATAATAAGAATACCTGCTGCTAGCGACCCTAGGAGGTTTAGGGTTGAATTTAGAGCTCCAGACCCCACGGCAAACCCGTACCTTGCTATAACAGCAACCATAATGGCTGGGCTTGACGGTATCAAGAGGAGACTGGATCCAGGCGACCCCTTCGAAGGTAATACTTATAAGCTGTCGAGGGATGATCTGAGGAGACTTAATATCAAGACACTACCATCAAGCCTAGATGAGGCTTTAGAAGAGCTTGAAAGTGATATGGAATACCTTAAACCCGTCTTCCCCAAAGACCTACTTGAAATCTACATAGAGTTGAAGAGGACCGAGTCTAGAGAGGTTAATATGAGACCTCACCCCTACGAGTTCTACATGTACCTAAGCCTATGAGGTTGGTATAATGGTTAGAAGGGTTACCATAGAGGATGTGGTGGATATAGACTACGGGTGGATTGAGGGTTATCTGAGGAGGTTTATAGAAAGCGAGCTTAGAGAGTCTAGTAGAGGGGGTTACGTTATAGGCCTAAGCGGTGGGCTTGACTCCTCAACAACACTTGCTCTAGCTGTAAGAAGTATTGGTAGGGAGAAGGTCTTAGCACTCGTAATGCCCGATCCCGAGGTTACACCTGAAGCTGACGTTGAAGACGCTGTGAGCCTAGCTAGGGCGTTGAACGTGAGATACAATGTTATAAACATAGCACCTATAGTTGATGCTTACAAGGGGGCTATACCAGTATATGAGTCAGAGGAGAAGGATAAGGTGCCTCTGGGTAATCTTAGAGCTAGGATTAGGATGACCCTCCTCTACTACTACGCTAACAAGCTAGACTACCTAGTACTAGGTACAGGTGATAGAAGTGAGATACTCATAGGCTACTACACGAAATATGGGGATGGAGGTGTGGATATAGCACCACTAGCAGTACTATACAAGAGCCAGGTTAGGAAGCTAGCTTTACACCTAGGACTACCGGAGAGGATAGCGTTGAAGCCCAGCTCTCCAAGACTGTGGAGAGGGCATGAGGCTGAGAAGGAGCTTGGGGTAAGCTATGAGCAGGTAGACCTAGTGCTACACTCAAAACTAGACCTAGGCTACGCAGAGGAGGAGATACCTGAGGCTACAGGGGTGCCGGAGGCGGTGGTAAGGAGGGTCCTTGAGATGTATAGGAGGAGCGAGCATAAGAGAGTAGGGGTTAAAACGCCTGAGGTAAAACCAGTTGTAGATCTACTGGTCAGAAGGAAGAAGGCTTAACTGGTGAACCCTTATACCCTCGATCCTCCCCTAACTTTAATAGTATCAATGTAGAGGCTATAGCCGAGGCTACAACCAATATTACAGCTTTCAAGCTTTGTGGATCCAAGTACGCTACGGCCATGTTGCCTATGGTCCAGCCTGCACCCATAGCTATGAATAGTATTGAGTAAGCTACACTTCTAAACTCCTCCTTCACTATTAACGGTATGGTTGCCTTAGTTAGAACCTCCACGGCCCCCATGGTTACACCCCATAGTATCGCGAATACCAGGGGGTTTGATAGTTCTACTAGCGATAGTGTTGATGTGAGAGCTAGGAGTGGTAGCACTACTGTAACCCTTAAACCCCACCTATCAAGGGCTAGGCCTAGTGGTATGGCTGCCAGCCCGTCTACAGCCATTGCTATGGCGTAGAGGACAGCTACATTATAGCTGCCTAGCTGTGATAGCATGTATGATGCTTGACCCCAGTGTATGTAACTTGCCATAGCTAAGGCTACAGCTAGGGTGTAGACGTAGAACTGCCATGGTAGCCCCTTGGAGATCCCTATAGTGGGTTTAGTAGCGGATCTGAGACGAGGGTATGTTGCTGATGCTGTAAGCAGTAACGCTATAGATATGATGGCCGGTACTGCTAGCACTAGGAATGCTGGCTTGTAGGATCCAGTGCTAGCTATAGCATAGGCAACTATGAGGGGTCCAGCTACACCACCTATTTGATCTAGGAGCTCGTGGACAGCGAAAACCTTACCACTACCAACCCCTCTTGAAACCTCGGCTAGTATGGTATCCCTTATTGGGACCCTGAAGCCTTTACCAACTCTCTCCACAATGTAGAGTGTGAAAGCTAACTCCCAGCTCCCAGCTAGTGCTAGTAGGGGTACAGCTACAAGGTTGATTAGGTAGCCTAGTATCAGTAGAGCCCAGTAAGCTGTGCTAGACGCAAGCTTAAAAGCTACAAGGCCTCCGGCGAAGCGAGCAACATATGATACGAGCTCCCCAACACTCACACCCCCAGCTACAATGAGGGTTGCTCCTAGAAGCTCCAGATAGGGGCCTGAGATGCTCCTAGCACCCTCATAGGTTATATCAGCGAAGAGCGATACGAAGCTTAGGAGAAGGAAGACCACTAAGGCTCTTCTTAACACTCTTAAACCCCTAGGATTGCTAAGGCCGGGGGGAACCTTAAATACTCAAACAAAGCCGTGAATGGGCGGCTCATCATAGGAAGATAACCCTTTAAAGGGATTAGATTCTCCTATGCTCTAAGGTTGAAGGGGTTGAGTGGGAGGCTAGCCGTTATAGGGGGTGGTTTTGTAGGTTTAAATGTCGCTGTTCACGGAGCTCTTAGAGGGTTGGATGTAATCGTAGTTGATATTAGTAGGAGGGTTGTCGACTTAATCAATAGTGGTGTTCCAAGTGTTAGGGATGTTTATGTTGTTGAGAACTGGCCTCAATCGAGATATCGTATAAGGGCTTCAACAGAGTACTCTGAGGTTAGTAATGCCCAGTGGGTTGTAGTAGCCGTTAACACACCAATGAAGGTTTATGGTAGAAGTCTTGTGAAGATGCTTGAATCAGATAAGGGGTCTACGGATGACTACATAGACTTCAAGCCTGTGGAGGTAGCTGGTAGGAGGCTTGGAGAAGTTCTTGAGTCTAACACTCTAGTCTCATCAGAGGTAACAATATACCCTGGGGGCACCGTTGAGAGGCTAGGTTTTAACATTGAGAGCTCCTCAAAGCACAAGGTTGGGGAGACGTTACGACTGGTGCACTCACCTGAGAGGATAAACCCTGGGGATAGGGTTTGGAACATATCAAATATACCAAGAGTCCTAGGGGGCCTGGGTAAGGCTAGTGTCGAGGCCGGGATTAACTTCTACAAGGAGGTACTAGGCATACCAGTAGCCAGGGTAACCGGGTTAATGGAGGCTGAGCTCTCAAAGCTCGTAGAGAACGCCCAGAGACTAGCTAACATAACCCTGGTATCATCTATAAAAGTCGTATCAGACACCGCTAAGGTCGACTTCAACGAAGCCCTAGAGGGGGCTTCAACAAAGCCCTTCGGATTCCAGAGGTATAGGCCAGGGTACGCTGGAGGACCCTGCTTGGTGAAAGACACGTTGATGCTATACCTGTGGGTGAGGGATAAAGCTCCGAGGAGCCCATTCAAGGAGCTCCTAAAACAGGCTATAGTGTTGAACGAGCTCTACCTAGAACACCTAGCATCAAGGGTGGAGGAGGTAGCCAGGGATAGGAGGGCTAAAAAGATACTATTCCACGGCCTAGGCTACAAACCAGGATCACCGTTCTTCGTATCAGAGGATATAAACACTGTATGGAGGCTTATGAGGGAGCTTGAAACGAGAGGATTCCATGTTAAGGCTTATGATCCAGAAATACCTGAGAGAAGCAACTTCCAAAACTTCAATGAGGCGAGGGAGTGGGCAGACCTAATAATAGGATGGGGAAGAGAAGGTGATATAAGCCTAGAACATCTCTAAATCGATACCAAGAGGGTTGTTGAGAGGGAGCATTGAATAGTGATATGAAGTACGTTAATGTAAACTAGAGATCTCTGCTGATAGAGTACAGGGTGTGAGAAGGTGGTTATTTAAGCCGATGATCATGCCATATTACATTATCCACTTAGCACACCCAATGGACTCCACGGGGTTCCTCGACTAGCCGTCACCGTCTCTCATAACGTAGTGGTCTTCCTAATACCTTTGAGAGCCTCTCTACCCCCATTATAGGGAGATCGCATACTCTATTTCTGCATATGTATGCTGTTGGCTTCCCCTCTACTGCTATCATGTTCTTGGTGTAGGGTGCTAGCTCTCTCACTCTCCTGCTAGCCTCCGTTATGTGTAATAGTACTTTGTTTGGCATGAACCTCCTCCAGATCTCTCCTATCATATCTAAAACTTCTCTATCGCCTTCTCTTGAGGCTACTACTATCTCGTAGCTCACGTCAACCCAGTAGTCTAGAGCTGTTGATAGCATGTATGTGAATGCTGATGGGTTTAGCTCTACCAGCCCACTGACGTTTTTGAAAGCTCTTAGGGCTGTATTCTCGAACCTAGGGTCTCCCGTGTACCTTGATGCTCTTATCAGTACATGTAGTGCTAAGGAGTAGCCTGATGGCATTGATGTATCATATGGGTCTATGAGATCCTCTGCTACACCCCTCCCCTCCTTGAACTTTAACACTCCTCTTTCTTCATCCCAGAATCTTTTAACTATGGAGTTTGCTAGGTCTACTGAGAGCTCAAACCATCTCTCCTTAAACGTGGTCTCGTAGAGCTCCATCAAGCCCCACGTTAGGCTAGCGTAGTCAGCTAGCATCCCGTCTATATAGGCTTCACCTAGTTTATAGCAGTGGTAGATTTTATCACCATCTAAAACCCTATCTACGAGGAACGATGCAACCCTCTCAGCCATAACCAGTGCTTTCTCAGAGCCTAGAGCTCTATAAGTCTTAGCTAGGGCCGCTAGAGCCAGTCCATTCCAGTCTGTTAACACCTTATCATCTACTGGAGGAGGCTCTCTACGCATCCTAGCTTGACCTAGCTTCGAAGTCAGCCTATCCACGAGCTCCAGTAACTCCGCTAAGCTTATGTTATTCAGTCTAGCGGCATCTCTTAGGGGTAACCCGATGTAGAGTATGTTCCTCCCTGTAGGCCTCCCACTAGCTTCATCCCTATAGTTACCCCTCTCCGTTATGTTGAAGAGCCTCGTAGCAATCCTAAATTCGTCCTCGTCTAAGACGCTTCTAACCTCATCGTAACCCCATGTGTAGAAGTAGCCCTCAACACCACTGCTTTCCGCACTCAAAGCTGTGTATAGGCCTCCTTCAGGGTTTAGCATAGACTCCTCTAGGAATCTCACTATCTTCTCTGAGGCCCACCTATACGTTAAATCACCTGTAACCTGGTATGATTCCACGAGAGCCGTTAGGATTAGAGCTTGATCGTAGAGCATCTTCTCAAAGTGTGGCTGGAGCCATTTGGAGTCCACAGTATACCTATGAAACCCTCCTCCAACTATATCGTGTATACCACCAGCAACCATGTAGTCTAATGTTCTAAGAGCCATCTCAACAGCATCCCTATCACCACTCCTAGCCCAGTATCTGAGGAGGAACATTATGTTGTGTGGCACGGGGAACTTAGGCCCCCTACCGAAGCCACCGTAGACTGGGTCGTAGCTGTCCAGGAGCTCCCTATAAGCCCTTGATATGAGGTCTCCTAGGCTAGCATAACCAGGCCTGGGGGCCCAGAGGTTTTGTAGAGCTTTTAGAGCCTCCACACCAGCATCCTCAGCTAACCCCCTATCACCACTATACCAGACCTTGGCGATCTGAAGTAGAATCCATATAAGCTCCTCCCTCCTAACATATGTTCTAACGTAGAATGGCTTACCATCAGGTGTAGCTATGACATTAAGAGGCCAACCGCAGGAGCCTAGAGCCGCCATACAATATGCCATGTAGAAGCTATCAACATCAGGCATCTCCTCCCTATCAACCTTGACTGGAACATAGTACTCGTTAAGCACAGCAGCCACATCAGGATCCTCGAATGACTCGCGAGCCATAACATGACACCAATGGCATGTAGAGTAGCCTATCGATATGAACAATGGTTTACCAAGAGCTCTAGCCTCCTCTAAAACCTCAGCACTCCAAGGCCTCCAATCAACAGGGTTACACGCATGCTGGAGGAGATATGGGCTCCTAGAGCCTGAAAGCCTATTAGGTTTAACGCAACCTAGAGACACTCAAACACCCCATAAACCTCCTTGGTGAGTAGAGCTTAAACCCATAGGTATAAATGTTAGATGTAGAAGATAAGCGGGGGAAAAGCAATTATGAACTAGGAGCTCTAACCGTCTAGCCTCCTATGAGATCGAATACGTTGAAAGGCCAGGTGTCTCCTAGAGTGTATAGCATTAAGAGTACCCCTATATAGGCGGCGTTCCTCATAAACAATACCATCTCCATCATCCTAGCCATTGGATCGCTCATCTCCCAGAACCTGTGCACGAATATCATGGCTGATAGAAGGAACAATATTATGAGGGCCATCCCAATATAGGTGTAGACACCTAGGATTATTGTTAAACCACCTAACAGCATCATCAGCCCTGTTACAGCCACAGATAGCTCTGCTGGAAATGGAACACCCCTTTGTATCGTAAAGTCGGCCATCATCTTCATGTTGATGAAATGGTTTAAGCCGTTGAGAACCCAGTAGCCTCCGAAGATAAGCCTCCCTATAATGAAAACCACGTCTACAACCTCCACCACGTAAATCACCTGGTTGAAGGTTTAGATGTGGTGTATTTAAACCCAGATCATAGATTACCGGATGGTAACCAGGTTTCCGGAGGGTAACCTATGTCAAGCCGAGATAGACCATGCCCCGTAATCCAGGGTGTAATGGAGATTGGTGGTAAGTGGAAGCTAGCAATAATATACTATCTACTCGAAGGACCCAAGACATTCACTGATCTCAAGAACCTACTGGAGGTAAACTCTAAAATCCTATCTGACAACCTAAAGGATTTAGAGAGGAAGGGTATAGTTATGAGAAAATACCGCTACCCACCACTAAGAGTTACCTACGAGCTCACCGATAAAGGTAGGGAGTTGAAGAACGTAATAGAGGCTATTAGAGTGTGGTCTGAGAAATGGATTGAGGAGACTGTAGAAGAACGTGGAAGGTAGGCTTACCAGAAGCATGCTACAAGAGGAGTTCTCCAAGGAGAATATTAAAGAGCATGTTACCTTACAATAAAACACTAAGTTAACCTAGCCTCCGCTACGAGATAACAGGGAGACTTTACTAGCGGCTGGCGGCTCCCCGCCTTGAAAGGCGAGGCTTCCGGTTGTGAACTTTGTTTTAAATAGGAGGGTGACTTGGCTGAGGCGAGGTTCTCGTGTTAAATCATTGACTTAAGCTCCTTGAGGGATTCTAGTAGCTTCTCTGCATCCTCTATTGTGTTGTAGAAGTGTGGTGATACTCTCACCAGCTTTGGTCTTGCTGATACCTTGATGCCCTTCTTCTCAAGATCCTCTGCTAGCTTTAGGGGTTTTTCGTGCCTGAAGGTTACTATGGCTGAGTGGTTGTCTCTTGGTGTGTATAGCTTGTAGCCTAGATCCTCCAGGCCCTCCGCAATCCTATCAGCTACCCTCCACGTGTGGTTGTAGTAAAGCTCAGGTGCTCTATGCTCTATTATGAATTTAAGTGATTCCCTTAGAGCTACAACTGCTATGAGGGGTAGAGTACCCCATTCTAGCTTCAGAGCCCCTCGGGCTAGGTTGAGTTTACTAGTATCTATTGGTCTTTCGAAGACAGGCTCCCCCCGGGTAAGCCTTTGGGCTACAGAGTCCTCTACAGCCATCCACCCTGCATACGGTGGTTGAAGCTCCTCCAGCAACTCACCTCTAATGTATGCTAGGGCTACGCCGTGGATGCTCATAAGCCACTTGTAAGACCCTGTCATCAACACGTCTACATCCAGGCTCTTGACGTCGACTGGGAGGACTCCTACAGCGTGGAATGCATCTGATACTAGGATGGCCCCGTGCTCGTGAGCTATCCTAGCTAGCTCCCCGAGGTTCTCAACGTGACCTGATAGCCAGCCTACGTAGTCTACCATCACTATACTCGTATTATCGTCGACAAGCCTCTCGTAAACCCCCACGTCAACAGAGCCGTTACGGGCTTCAGCAACCCTAACCTCCCTCACGAGCCCCCTAGAGGCCATGGACCTCGCTATCAGAATACTAGTTGGGAAGTTTAGAGAGCTCACGACAATATTAGAACCCCTCTTAAGCCTAAGAGATGATAGGATAACTGCGAGCCCGTAGGTTACACCTGGTAGTAGGGCAACCTCCTCGGGGGAGGCGTTGATAAGCTGCGAGAACAGCCTCCTACACTCAACCCCAGCTAGTACACCCTCTTCCCAAGGCTCACCCTCAGAAGCCCACTCTTCTACAAAACTCTTAACAGCGTAGGCAACGGGATCGGGTAGAGGGCCTGAACTGGCGTTATCAAGGTAAACGTACCTCCTCAGAATACCAATCCTAGACCTTGCACTCTCAACTGAGAGCATGGCGTTCAACCCGGTTACCTAGTAAGCTTACACCCTATAAGCGTTAGAGCTCCTCCAAGAGGCTACGGTTACAGGTACATACATAGCTTTAATAGCCTGAAGCACCCTAGATCAGTTGGTGATACGGCTTGGCGGAGAGCTTAGAGGTTAAATACACATCTCAGGTCTTCTACGTTAAGTTCGAGGACGGCTCCAAAGCATACCTAAGGTACAGCATTGAAGGTGACAAGATGCACCTTATAGAAACCTATACACCACCACAGCACAGAGGCAAGGGGGTTGCAAAAGCTATGGTTGATAAGGCCGTCGAGGTTGCAAAGGAGAAGGGCTTGAAGATAGTACCCATATGCTCCTACTCAGTCTACTACTTCCTCAAAAACCCACAACTAAGAGATATCCTAGCAGAACCCTACAACAGGATGAGCGACGAGGAGCTCAAGAAATACTACGAGGAGAGACTCTCAGCAGAGAAAGCAAAAGAGAGCTAAACCACCGAGCACTGAGACAAATTCAACATCTACAGCTAAAAAGCAATACAACATAGCATGATAAGCCCAGCACACTATGGGGAAAGGTTACCTCAACCCTAGAAGCTCTCAGCACCCCTAAGCTTCAACCCTATATACCAGCATAGAGTACATTTAACCCCAGCCTACAAGAGCTCTTACTCGTGTTCATGAAGCCTCACTTTCACAATAGCCCAGCATACCATGGTCTAAAGTAACCCCCATTAAACTCCTCAGACCGGAGAGGTTCCAAGTGACTATAGGTAATTTAGCGTCCTTAAGCTGAAGCTTTAGGCTTTAGACCTAATGATGAAAGCTTAAGTATAAGATCTACTAGCGATCATCATTAAGATCGAGATTTCCTATGTAACCTCCACGCCTTTAACGAAGCTTACTAGCGAGGAGCATCTATAGGCTACGTGTTGAAGCTCCCAGTTAGGATCGCATTTTGAGATTTTAATGAAGCCCCTCCACTCACCCTCTAAACGTTGTATATCGTGAAGCAGTGGACTTCATTGATAGAGTTTCTAGAGTGTAGGGTCTAGGGGTTTCCAGCTACTCTCGCTCGCTCACCGCTATCATGTAGAAGCCTAGGCTTTTCACATAAACTCCCTTTGCGAAGAACCACTCGGAAACAGTGTTTGTTGTTAGATCTACCGTGAACCCGTAGCGTCCCTTGCCTACCACTGCTACAGCGTACGCAACCCTACTAAGGCCCTCCTCTACTACTGCTATTAACCCAACCCTTTCGGGCTCACCATAGAGCCTTCGTGAACGCTCATAGACCAGCTCCACGACCTTGGATACTATATTGTTAAACTCGGGAGGTACATCTTCTAAGTCGAACCTAGGATAGGCTGTGATACTATATATTGAGGCGGTATAAACGTAAACCTTAGTTTCAAAGTCTATATCGGCACAGAATACAATCTTATCTACGTGAATTAAAGCCCTAGACCCCCTGTAGTCAACCACTATCCACGTCGACTCCGGGTACTTATAGCCTATACACTCACGTGGGTAATGATATAGTGGAGTCTCCACAGCACGATCGAGCTTAAGCTGGTTTGCTAGAGGATGCTCTCTAATAAGCCTTCTAACCTCACTCCAGTTAATCTCAGGCTCGGATGGTGCTCCAGGAGCTATTGGTGTGACCACGGGTGACGGTATGGTCCCACCCTCTGGCCTGGGGGTCGGGCTAACCTGGGCTACATAGATTCCATATGCGTAGGCGAACCCCACGACTAGGAGGACTACTGTAACCCCTACAATTAAATATGCTGAAAATAGTTTTAATGGAGATTGGAGGCTCAAGGTTTACCACCATTTAAATTCAATGACACCCACTTAGTTTAACTCTTAGCACAAAGTGGAATAAGATTAGCGTGGCTAACGAACCCCATAACATTACTCCGTACATGGGTGTTATGTAGAGTTCGTGGAGGAGTAGAAGGACTGCGAAGACGTTCATCTCCCTACCTGGTGGAGGCGGGGGCCCCACTATAGCTAGTATGAGGAGGATTATTGGTACCATTACGGGTGCTATGGCTATGAGAGGTGGGATTAGGAATGATGTTATCATAGTGCGCCTGTAGACTTTAAATAGGACTAGTGCTAGGAGTATGCTGGGTATAACCAGTTGTACTAGCAGGTAGATTATTACTAGTGAAGATGATGTATATATCTTTAAGTTACTACAGTATAGTATGCTCCGGAATCCGGCTTCCATCACCACATTTGGTATGGTGTATGTTGCGTAGTAGAGGCTGGGTAGCGATCTGGGGATGAGGCCGTTGAGGGTGGAGGCTACCATGCCCAGAGCGTATACAGCTAGGATCTCATACCTACGACCTACGATGGCCACTAGGCCTAGATCGAGCATGTAGTATAACAATGTGTACAAGGCGAAGCTAAACGGTAGGGCTAGCATAGCGTAGACCCTCCACTTATAGCAGATAACCTCGGCCTCCAAGTCATTCAAAAAAGTTGGTAGAAAGAATAGTTGTAGAGGGAGCTTCAAATCGTATGGTAGGAGGTCGTAGAGAGGGGGCATAAGAGCAAGGTAGAGGATTTGATGTAGAAGGGCTAGAAATGCTAACGATGATGAAGCGATGAGAGCTAGAATCAACCTAGACCTGGCATTGTTAGGTGTCACCACCACACTCAATCCCAACACCTCGCCTGCCACCTCAAATTTAATATTTACGGCAGTTAATATAAATTCGTGCTACGCCATCATGCCCATGAATTTATTGCAAGGCCTGGGGTTGCTGAGGGATCTTTAGGGCTCCTAGATCATCTATTACATCACACCTTTCCCCAGGGCCTCTCTTACCGCTAGACTCTTACCCCTCATCTTCCGCATCTCATCAAGGGTTAGTAGAAGTGATTCGACTCCCGCAACCCTAGCCATGCATAGCCTCTCCATGGGGTTTTCTGGTAGCTACTCTGCTATTACAAGGACGTCTATGTTACTCCACTCGTTGAAATCCCCCCGGCGTAACTCCAGTAGAGTATCACTGTAACCCCCCTAAGCTTTCCTTTGACACACTTGTGGGCTTAGTGCATGGGGTTAGCAGAGGCCAAGCCTAAACTCTCTACCTAGTTGGGCTACGCCCCTACCGTTATTTCGATTTGACTTCTAAGCCCTCTCTTTCAATCTAGCCCATCTCCTCTTAATGCTGTCCACTAGCTCTTCCAGCTCTCTCTCGCTTAGGCTCTCCAACCTATCTATCCTCGACTTTATGTCCTCAAGCTCGGGGTCCCTTTGAGCCCTTGAAACCTGGGTTAGGGTTGCCGCTACTAGGCCTATGAAGGCTGAGTAAACGCCTATGCCTACCAGCATTGTTATCGCTCCGATGACTCTCCCAGCCGGGGTCTCCGGGACTATGTCTCCGTAGCCTACTGTTGTAACTGTTGCTAGAGCCCACCATAGGGAGTCCCAGAAGCTTTTCACACTACCGCTTCCACCAGCTGATTCCACGATGTAGAATGTGAAGGCTGAGGTTAGAGTTGTGAGAGCTAGCACCCCTACTACTGTTGAGAACTGTAGCGTCCTAGATGCTTCAAGGAGAGCTCTGGCTATGGCTGAGCCACGTAGGAATAGTAGGGTTAGCCTTAGCAGCCTAAGCATCCTAAGGAGTCTGACTAGCCCAGCTATACTGGGAACCTGCTCTATAATAGCGAAAGCGTATAGGGGTGTGAGAGCTGGGATTTCGTACCAGTTGCTAGCCAAATACCTTAGAGGGCTCCCGCTCCTAAGAGCTCTTACAGCTAGATCTAGGAGTAGTAGGAGGACTACGATGGCGTCAACGGTGTAGAGTTGCATCCTAAGATCATCCCTTAGGGGCATCGTGTAGTCTACCAGGACTATTATAACAGATATTATGACAGCGTAAGCCATAGCTATCTCAACCAGAGGATGAGACATAACCTCTCTAACCCTACCCAACGCATTTACACTCAAACCATCCACCTGTTAATAGCTCTCCACGCTATTAAACCCTATAAAGGCTAACAACTATGAGGAGGGCACGGAGGGATTGGATGTAGGAGTTGTGATACCAGAGACCTTGGAGGAGGCTAGAGCTCACATAGCTGAAGCCCTTGAGAGGAGATCCTGGATTACCATTGCAGCCCTCTGCAAGGCTTGGTATGAGGGTAGGGGTGCTAGCGAGGCTACACTAGGGGATAGGATTGTTATGGTTAAACCTGATGGTAGCATTATAGTCCACGGCCATAGGGGGTTTAAGCCCCTCAACTGGCAGCCTGAGACCAGCGCTATAACAGTGGCTATCGAGAACAGCATGCTAGTTCTAAGAGCTCTCAGGAGGACCCCTAGGGAGATACTGGTGTTAGAGTGCAGTAGTGTATACGCAATCCTAATAGCCTTAAACCCGGAGGAGGGCCAGTTCTGGATGTACGTAAGCGAGGAGGAGGTTAGAGAAGCAATTATAAGCGATCCAAGCATAGTAGAGGAGGGCCTCAAGATAATAGATGTAGAGAAGCCAGTCGAACCCGGCTTCGTAGACCTCTACGCAAGAGATAAGAATGGAAACATTGTAGTTATTGAGATTAAAAGAGTTAAAGCTGGAGAAGATGCTGTAAAACAACTACTATCATACGTTGAAGCCTTCAGAGCCAAAGGCATCAGAGCTAGAGGGATACTCGTAGCACCCTCCATAACCGAGAACGCCTTGAAACTCCTATACCTCTACAACCTCGAGTTCAAACACGTAGATCTAAAGAAACTCTACCTATCATCAGCTAAGAGGAGAGCTAGATTTAAACAACTAACAGACTACATCTAGGGATCCGAGCTTCAAGGCACATCGTTTAACATTAAACCTCCTTAAAGCCCCTAGCCTCACTGGAGGTTTAGGTAACCTCGCCATGAGTGGATGTCGTAGAATGCTGGGCTTTAAACCTGGGTTACCCTGTGGGTTGCATGTTGCACGCAGCGATATCGGGGTGAGATGGGCTTCGTAGCGTGTTTGGGAGATATACTTGGAGTTGAAAGTCTTAGTTGAAAGTCTTCTTAAGGGCTTTGGCTAGAGCTCCGACTAGTGTTTCAAAGTCTACGGTCGCGCTGTTGGCTTCAAAGACTATCTTTGCCGGCTCGCTGGGGGTTCCTAGTATGACTCTAGGTTTACTCTCATAGCCTATGTTGATGCAGTCGCCTAGGCTAACTTGTAGTCCGAGGGCTCTAGCTACGGACTCCTCAAATGGCCCGGCATGGTCTAGTTTTGCGTTTAGGAGCTCCCAGTAGTTGATGAGGGCTAGGACTAGGCCTTCGTGTTTTGAAGCTATATTCCTTAGGACGGCCTCGGCTACGCCAACGTTGCCCCCGTGGGCGTTGATTAAAGCTATCCTCTTGACCCCGCTTCTGATAATACCCTCTATGACCGCCTCTAGGAGTCCTGTGTATATGTGGAGTGGTATGCTTATAGTACCTTTAACCTTGCTCCACTCAGGTGAGTAGCCGTAGCTTATGGTTGGGAGTATTATGCAGGTAACTCTACTTTCACCTTCTAGGCGTTTGCAAGCCTCATATGCTAGCCTCTCAGCTATCATTGAGTCCAGCCCTAGTGGCCCCTCGCAGTGTTGCTCCACGCTACCAAGGGGTACTACTGCTATAACGTTGGATTCTAAGGTTAGCTCTCCTAGATCCCTACTTGATATCCTTACATAGTCTACCGGCACTTGAAACCAGCCTCTTTCAGGGATTCAAGGGCCTTTATAGTCTCGCTACGAGGATCCTCAGCTCTCACTATAGCTGAGCCTATTACTATGATTTTAACACCGAGCCAGGCCAGCTTACCGGCCTCCCTAGGCTTAATACCACCAGCAATCGCTATAGGGCCTTTGAACGCCTCTGTTGCCATCCTAATATACCCAATTAAATCCATAGCTCTTATCCCATATCTCCTCTGAACATCTAAACCAACATGTAGTAGCGCTACGTGGACACCGGCCTCACTTAGCTTTCTGAGGATCCTCTCCAGCCTATCAACATTCATGGTGTCAGAGTACACCATCAAATCCAGCTCTGAAGCCTTCGCCACAGCCAGCTCTGTAGTCTCTTCCCCGGCAACTGCTAGTACTGTGAAAGCATCGCCCCCAGCTTCTGAGACAATCTTAGCTTCAACATCAGCTGCATCCACAGTCTTGGTGTCCGCCACTATCGGAGTCTCAGGTTTAGCCGATCTAAGCATCTTCACAGAGCTCATACCAGCCGATTTAATGAGAGGGGTTCCAGATTCTAGTACTAGAGCCGGGCTATCCGGTAGCCTAGCCGCTATTCCGAAAGCCTCACGGACATCTGTAACGTCTAAGGCAACCTGTATTACGGCATCGCATTCGCTAAGAACATTCCTCAGCCTAGACACACTATATCCCCCCCATCACCGCAATCGCTAACCTCTGTACTACCGCAGGTATAAATCTCATAGCCCTGAGCTCCCCATACCCTCTACCCCATAGGTATAAGTACTTGGATGAAGCTTCATCCAAAACCCTCATGTCATCCTCGCTAAGCTCCACATCTGCAGCCCTAGCGTACTCCTCAACCCTAGCAGGATTCCTGAAACCAGGTATCGGTATAGCCCCCCTCGATATAAGCCATGCGAGGGCCACCTGAGCTTTAGAAACCCTATTCCTACTAGCCACCTCCTCCAAAGCCTTCTGGAGAACCTCATCACCGCTAGCCACCCTGAAAACCCTATCACCTCTCTGAGCTGTGGTAGAAGCTTCCCTAAGCCCTGCCAGAGCACCCTTAGCTAGAGGGCTCCAGGCTATAAGCGTTAACCCCCTCTCCCTCATGAAGGGCACGAGGTCGACCTCAGGAGCTCTAAACGCTAAGCTGTACTGGACTTGGTTGCTAACAGGCTCAACTCTCTTAGAGCATTGTAGAGCCTCCTCTAGCAAACCCCTAGGGAAGTTAGATAGACCGTAATAGCCTGCTAGCCCCCGGGATACGGCCTCCTCAAGCCCTCTGATAGACCAGCATAGAGGCCATGGGTATGGTGGAGGCCAGTGCAACTGGATGAGGTCAACGGTGAAACCAAGCCTCCTATTAATACCCTCAACCCCTTTGATTATCGAGCCTCCTGTAACCCTATAACCTGCAACCTTACTCGCCACCACGAAGCCCTCCCTACCAAGGGCTCTAACAGCACCTCCTAGAACCTCCTCGGATAGACCGCCACCGTAAACCTCAGCTGTATCAAGGAGGTTAACGCCATGAGATAAGGCTATTCCAAGAGCCTCCCTCACCCTCTCACGTAAACCGCCGTTGCGGGAGCTCCAAAGCCTAGAGCCTGCCTGCCAGAATCCAAGACCTACAACGCTAACCCTAAGACCAGACTTACCTAGAGTTGTATACCTCAATCCACGAGACCCCTAGAAAGTCTAGGTGTTAGAGGGATTTAATAAGATGCTTGAAGTTAGTATAGCCTAAGCTTTGGAAAGCCTTGAAGCTATCTCGTTAGCCACTCTAATAACCTCATCGTAGTCAGGCTCCACAAGCGGGTTCTCCGAGATCCAAGCGTAGGCTATCATGCCTTCTGGAGGTGTTAGTATGAAGACAGACCTCTTAGCCGTCATCCTGAGCTTATTAGCCATCGGTAGCGGGAATGGATCGTGGTATACATCGTACAACTTTATAACCTCCCTGTTATAATCACTTAGCAATATAAAGTTAAGCCTATTCTCCTCCTTAAACTTCCTTAAAGCGAAGGGGCTGTCAACGCTTATCCCAACAACTATAGCGTTAGCCTTCTCAAGCAAAGCCATCCTATCCCTAAAACTGCACATCTCCTTTGTACAGACTGATGTGAAGGCTCCGGGGAAGAATGCCAGGACAACAACCTTACCCTGGGCTAGGAGATCGCTGAGCTTAACGAGCTTAAGCTCTGTATCGTAGAGCTCAAAATCTGGAGCCTTATCCCCAACCTTTAAGGGCACGCCCACCACCAATGATCCTGAGGGGGTGGTAACTTTAAAAAACATGTATATACCTATTTTCTAAGAGTAACGCTATCTCCCCTCCTAAAAGCCGGTATTATAATAGCTACGAGTGCTGATACACTACCACATGATAGCATGTAGTATGCTAAAGGTACCAACGGCCCTATGGAGCCTAGGAGCTCTCTGTAAACATTAAAGCCGAGGGAGCCACCACCCCCTAAGCCGTATGCTACAAGGAAACCAGTTAAACCCGATATTAGGCCTGCAATAAAGGCCAGTCCAGGTCTTCCTAAAAGGACTCCTACTAGCAGCCCGCATATGATTACACCTAATGCTATACCTAACGGTGGTTCTAATATGTATAAGGCTAAGGAGACTGTCAGGGAGCCCAGTACTATTGATATTACGAGCTTAGCTAAGCCCATCTAAACCACCTCGCGGAAGTGTCTGGAGCGAGTTTTATTTAAATTTTAGGTGCCGGCCCTTACACTCTAGTGGTGTTGGGTATGCGTATTAGGCTTGTAGGCGTTTTACTGCTTTTAGCTCTAGTATTCGTCCTTCTGATAGCCCCCCTGGCCTACCCGCCACTTAACATAATCCTAGATCCTGTCCATGGTGTTAGCAACTCGGGGTTCTACAGGTTGCCTGAGGGGACTTTAAGGGTTGAAGGTGTTCCTGGGGAGGCTAGGGTTCTATGGGATTCTGAGGGCGTCCCCCACATCTTCGCTTCAACTGATGAGGCTGGATCCTATGCTATGGGCTATGTAACGGCTTCTCTAAGGCTTTTCCAAGCTGATCTCTTTAGGAGGATCCCCCAGGGTAGGCTTGCTGAGCTTGTTGGAGAGGCGGGGTTGGGTAATGACAGGCTTGTGAGAGCTCTAGGCGTGCACGAGGCTATTAGGAGGTCCTGGGAGCTCCTCAGATCAAGTGATGACCGTGAGTTGAGGAGGGTGGCTGAACTCATACAATACTATGTTAGGGGTTTCAACGACTACATTTCAGGGCTCGACTTGAGACTCCTACCCCCAGAGTATAGATTGCTGGGGCTGAAGCCCGAGCCTTGGAGCCCGGAGGATGTGGTGGCTGTTCAGAAGTTCTTCACTATGATGTTAGCGTGGGATACAGATGATCTCGTTCTAGGAGAGCTTGTTAGGAGGTGGGGTTTGAATATTGTATTGGACCTAGACATAGTGGGTAGAGGGCGTACAACACCTCAAGCTCTCTGCTCTGATACAGTTAAGTGGGGTTATGTTACGGGGCTGAGAGTTGAAGGTGAAGCCGGGAGCGGTGTTTATGAGAGAACAACAGCTTTGGAGCTCCCAAGCTCCAAGAGTATTCTCGAAGCTCTCTCTAATACAATCTTCAACTGGTATAAGCCCGGGTCTAACAATTGGGTTGTAGGCGGCTTGTACAGCTCTAGTGGTAAACCTATAGTGGCGAATGACCCCCACCTGGCTCTAGTAGCTCCAAGTCTCTGGATGCTAGTTCACATTGAGACACCTTCGCTGAAGGTAGCCGGGGTTACAGTACCCGGGTCTCCTCTAGTGGTTATAGGTAGGAATGAGAGGGTGACGTGGGGCTTCACCAACGTTATGGGTGATTTCGCTGACTTCTACTACTACAAGTGGGATGGCGATAGATACCTCTATAAGGGCTCGTGGGTTGAAGCTAGGGTTAGGATTGAGGAGATTAAGATCTGGGATCCTGTAAGGAGGGCCTACAAGGATTTCGAGTTAAGGGTCTTGGAGACAGTACACGGCCCTGTTATAGAGGAGGGTGGTGAGAGGTACGCTGTGGCATTCACAGGCTCAACTCCAAGCCTTGAGCTAGCATTCATATGGGGTATTAATAGGGCTACGAGCGTTGTAGAAGCTCTTAGAGCTCAGAGGTTCTTCACAGCCCCCATACAGAACCTTGTTGTAGCAGACTCCAACGGTAACATAGCGTACTCACCTGTAGGGGCCTACCCGGTTAGAGTCAACCTCCCAGTATACGAGGTTAACGGTGTGAAGGTTGTTAACAGAGGATTCCTACCATTCAATGGTAGTAGTGGTGAGGGGGAGTGGGCTGGGTTTGTCGGCTACAGCGAGCTACCGATACTCTACAACCCACCTAGACCATTCATAGTAACAGCTAACTCTAAACCATTCGATGGAGAGTGCGGCCTCCACATAGGGTGGAACTGGGCTGATAGGTTTAGACAGGATAGGATTACAAGCCTGCTAAAGGATACATTGAAGGTGAAAGGCTCTATTAGCGTAGAAGATGTTATGATGATTCAAACAGATAATAGCGTGGACTTAAGCCTCAAGACCTACATAGGCCTACTGCTAAGGTTAGCTGAGAGAGCTGGATACCATAGCGGGATCCTCGAAGGGCTTAGGGCATGGCTTGGGGAGGGGGCTCCAACAAAACCTGATAGATGGGAGCCCTCCATAGCACTCTCATGGTCCTGGTTGTTCCATAGGAGCTTGTGGGCTAAGCTTTACGGTAGCGAGGGTAACCTGGGGTTCTTCAGGATAGAGCATGCTGAGAGGTTGCTAGAGCTCTACATAGAAGGTGATGGTAGAGCTTACAAATACCTCCAGCCCGGAGAGGCGGAGAATTTAGCTATTAAGGCTTTCGAGAAAGCATTGGAGGTGCTCAAAGCATACTATGGGAGTGGCGATCACAGAACCTGGCTCTACGGGAGGATACTCTACTACAACCCACAACACCCCGTAATCAAAGCCTATAGCTATAAAAGCATTGAAGCAGGCGGGGGACCCTACAGCGTAAACCCATCAGCGCCAGCAGAGCTAGGAGCCCGGGGAGCCCCTGTTAGAAGTGGAGCTAGCGTAAGACTAGTATCAGATCTATCAACAAACAAGCTACACGTAGCACTACCAGGAGGAAACCATGGGAACCCCTACAGCCCATACTACCAAAACCACTATATAGGCTACTGGGCTAGGAAGACGTACTACACCATAGAACTAGGAGCAGAACCACCAGCAGTAGCCCAGCTCACCATTAGAGGTTGAAACCCCATACGCGGCTTAAACTAACGCTCTACCCCTAAAGAGCTAACACCACACCTCCTCCCCTTCAACCTCCTCACATACCTCCTACTAACATCACCCTTGAAGACTAAATCCTCCTCTAAGTACCCGTCATCGAGGTGATACACATCAACATGACATACAGCATCCCCGGTAACCCACACTCTCTTACCTAAACCATCACCACACATATAACCCACCTTTTAGCAAGGCGAAAACCCTATACTCCCAGGGTTACTATACCTTCTTATAGCCCTAAAAGTTCGATCCCCCAACCACCTAGCGTTAATACTCTAACCCGACTGGTTTGTAGGATTCCTGCTCGGAGGGGCCTCCCAGGGGGGTACGAGGGAGCTTGTGGGAGTAGTCTCTCTAGCTGATTGAATAGTATCACTCTGGGGTCTCAGGCTTCCCTCACCACTCCTACCTTAAAATCCTGTCCTTACATTACCAGCCGTAGGTGATCGGGTTCTTGGAGGGCCTTGAAGGTTTTGCTCTAAGGCTTATCCTAGAGCTCTACAGAGCCTCGTTTTTACCCATTGGGGAGGGGTATAAGCCTTCAACATTCTACTATGCTAGGAGGGGTTGGAGGAGGGAGGATGTTGGTGTTTATAGGAAAGGTTTGGAGCTTAGAGGTGGTGTTAGAATCAACAGGGTCTACTTAGACGATGGTGCGGGTGAGGTTGAAGCTGATGTTCTAAGCGAGAGTAGCGAGAGATGGTACAAGGTTAAACTCATAATACCCCTAGATTTTGAGTGCAACTGCCCTTGGAGCTCCCGGAGATTCAACCCCTGTAAGCATGTATATGCAACAACACTTAGAGTGCTAGAGGACGCTGGCATTAACATAGAAGATGGAATACTAGAGCTCCTCGTATACGAAGGGCTCAATAGAGTAGCGTATCACAAAGCTAGAGCGGCTTCCGCCATGGTTTAACCTAAAAGGTAACCTACATCAATCAAATGCTGTAACGGAGCTCTTAGACTGTAAAAGTAGCTCTCTCCAAAAAATTTAGCCATTATCTTTTCAAGTCTTCTAGTTAGGGTTTAAAGTCCGGCCTCTTCCAGGTAACCCCTGTCATGGCACTAGATAATCGTGAGAGTTACCTAGGTCAACGATTAAAGTGTGAGTGTTCGTCGAAGTGGGGAGAGTCTTAGCTTCCTCTTAGGAGAGTCGAGCTTAAACTTTGTTATGGAGGGAAGAAATAAGTAGAGGATTGGGAGGGGTTTATGGGGGGTTTAACCGCTTAGTTCCTTATATCTCCTAGCGAAGTCCGCTAGTAGTGCTATTGCTACTGGGGCTAATACTATTACTGCTATTAGGTTTGGTATCATCATTAGACCGTTGGCTGTGTCTGCGAAGTCCCAGAATACGACGAAGTAGTCTTTGGCTAGGACTGCTGCTGGGAGTATTAGTATGACCCATATTATTCTCCAAATCCACCTCATAGGCTCCTCCGGCAGTTTTAGGACTTTGCACCAGAAGTAGACCCAGTTAACCTCACCGTACCAAGCCCATGTTAGGAGTGTTGTGTAGGCGAAGAGTATTAATGCAACTCCTACAATGAGAGGTGCTAGGGGTCCGTAGGCTCTGGAGAACGCCTCCATAGCTAGGGGGGCTCCTGTAAGCCCTGTCGCGTACGCCCCTGTTATGGTAACTGATATGCCTGTTATCATGCATATAACCAGGGTGTCCATGAAAACCTCGAACATCCCGTAGAACCCCTGTCTACCTGGGTGATCTGACTCTCCATAAGCGTAGGCGTTTGGAGCGCTACCCAGGCCTGCCTCGTTGGAGAATAGTCCTCGTGCAACACCATACCTTATAGCCTCATAGGTAGTCCAACCTAGTATACCGCCTGCTGCGGCCTCAGGAGATCCGGCCATTGAGGCGGCTGTTTTAGCAACCTCTAGTGGTGTGAAAGCCCCTCTTATGATTGTGATTAAGGTGTCTAGGAAGTTTCCAGCGAACATAAGCCATAGGCCTAACCCCGCAAGTATATACCATGTGGCCATGAATGGTACTAGGTATGTAGCTGCCTCAGCAATCCTCCTAATACCACCGAGGACTACGAGAGCTGTAAGTATTGTCAGCACTATACCCACCAACCATTTAGCAATAGTGGGGTCGAAGCCGTAGCTTTCAGCTACAAAGCTAGCTCCGAAAGCTACATTAGATGATTGAACCATATTACCGATACCAGGTGCTGCTATGAAAGCAAAGAGAGCGAAGAGAGCCGCTAGAATAGGCCCTATGAATGGAACTTGCCTGACGTAGTATGGAGTTCCACCCTCAACGACCTTACCATCGGATCTAACCCTCCTATACTTTATCCCCAATGTTACCTCAACAGCCTTCAAAGCCATACCGAATAAACCTGTTAGGAACATCCAGAAGAGAGCTCCAGGACCTCCAAGTGCTACCGCTGTACTAACACCAGCAATGTTACCTACACCAACAGTAGCCCCCATAACTGCAGCCCATATCTTGAACGGGTGTACCTCACCTCCACCCCTCCTACCCTTCCACCTCATATTCCTAACTATGGTGCCAAAGTATCTTACCTGCATAAACCCAAGTAGTAGTGTTAGAGCGAGCCCGGTACCAAGCAACACTATTATAGCTGGTAAACCCCACACGAGGCCGTTAACGAAGTACATGAAGTTTATTAAGGTATCTAAGACCATGGAAAGCCCACCCCCTATGAGGCTAGCTCCCCAGGCTCACTTGTGATAGTATACTCTCTAGACCTACTGTAGATGGCAACATAGCCTATAACACCTAGAACGAGTATCAGTCCTATAAAGAATACATGGTATACAAGGTTACCGAAAACCTCACCAGATATCCTATCCCTCTTAGCCTTCGCAACCTCCTCATCGCTAAACCTAACCTCCTGTTGTATGAAAGCAATCGAGAAGACGAACAAAGCAAACAACAAGACAACAGCACACCATACAACAAGCTTACCTATATCCTGGCTAATAGCTAGCTCCACCAACGAAACCCACCTTCTACTCAGACAAGACATAGGGGAGGGAATATTTAAACTTTACCATTAATAGCCCACTATAACACTATTAGCACACATATTGGAAGCTGGAAACGATAGAACCTCGCATCCTTTCTAGTAAGGTTCCCGGCTACCTAGCTTAAGAACACCAAACCATTATGGTTATACCGCGAGCCGCACTCTAGAAATTTACTATCTCTTAGCCTAGATGCGTATAGACTTTTATAGCTGGCTCATTACCGGGTTTAACGTCTAAAAGCGCTCGAGCTCCCGGTATCAGCGTGGTTAAGTGAGTTCACATCTGTAATGCGGATTCTCACTGCCAGCCTACTGGCTATTAGATTATAACAATAAAACCTTTATTTACAGAAAGGTAAGGGTTTCCCTGGCTGGGAGAGGATAGTCGTAGGGGGATGCTGGAAGTTAGGAATATCCTTGAGAGGGTGTGGTTAGGAGTGGTTGTGGTGTGAGTGGATATAGGGTGTTTAGATCTAATGGTTGAAGATCCTTCTAGTCCTACCTTCTATCGAGCTTGAAGGGGCTTACTACTGCTCCGAAGAGGCTTTCGGCTTCCTCGAGTTTTCTCTTCTGCTCTATCATTATGTAGTAGAACTTCTTTGGCGTGTCAGGTACTTTCGTAGCGTATATATTCCATGCCCTCTCATACTTCTTTAACAGCTTTGAAATCCTTATTGAGAATAGCTTTTCGTAGAGATCCTCTTTAAATTCCTTATTTAAGTATTTTTCGAATAGATTTCTAAGGTCCTCGTACACCGGTATATAGCCTGTGGGGGTCTCTATAGCATCTAAATCTCCGTGTACTCTAAGCTCCATCCATTTTAACCATACATACTTATCCCTCTTCTCAGTTAGATACTCGCCACGTTCGCCTCTCAAGAAATAATTTACACTAAATATCCTAGGCCTCTCCTTAAGTCCTTCACCAAACCTGAAGTGGAGCTCTATAAATGCTCCAGGTGAAATCGATAGAAAGTCTAGTATTGCGAAGGGGTTAAACTCCACTAACCCTGCCTCGCCTAGAACAGCTGCAGTCCTCTCCGATTCCAGGATTGCACCCTTAGTAACTATTCCATGATCCCAGTCAAAAGCCTCCTCTACAGGAACCCATGTGTCGGAGTCTCTACCCCCAAATATCATACCCTTTACAGGAACCCCGTTTGGATCATCAATTCCCGGATCGAGGTTCTTTAGGTAACGTATGCTAGTTGTGAATCTTGCATTAGGATGTGAGGGCGGTATCTCACTACCTTTTTCATCTTTTTTACCCGGCCACCAAGATCCTGCGTAGTTAATCCCCGGTCTTGGAGACTCGGGCTTCCCATCCCACCATATGGATCCGTCCTTCGTGAGTAAAACGTTAGCGAATACCACCTCTGTATCCCTCCTAGTTAGGATCTCGTATATCTCCGGGTCGTCGATAGGGTTAATTCCGCTGATAATACCAAACATCCCCGTTTCTGGGTTGACCGCTCTTACCTCTCCATCAATGTTCTTTATAATTGCTAGGTCATCGCCTACAAGCGTGTCTGCCATCATAGCTGTTGCTGTCTTACCACAGCCTGCTGGGAATGCTCCTGTGAAGTATGTTACCCTACCTCCAGGCCCCTTCATACCAGCTATGAACATGTGTTCGCAGAGCCAATTCTCTCTATAACCTCTGTAGATACATAGTCTTAAGGCAAGCTTCTTCATACCAACTGCGTTGCCAGCATACTGGGTATTAGCGGTGTATACGATTTGGTTCTCCACATCTATGTATATTCTTCGCTTATGCACATTCCTACTCCACCCATTCTCATCCCTCTCACCAGTACTATGCAAGAACCTCATATATGAAATGCTCTCCCTCTCAGTGAACACATCATAACATAATCTGTAAAGAACATTACTACTATGGATAACATATGCTGAGTCCGTTACTTGAACACCATATAGTGTGGATGGGGAGTTCTTAGGCCCGTAGCAGTAGAACCCTACGTACATCTCCCTACCCTTCATAATACCTTTCATAATCCCTTCAATCTCCCCAACCCCTTCAACAACATCCTTAGTGTTAATCATAGGTATTACAGTCCCTTTCGGCACAAGAATCCTCGTGTTCTCCCTATCCCTAGCGAGATCCCTAGGCCCGTCAAAGTGCACCGTGTGAAGAGGGCTATAACTAACCGGAATCTCCTCTCTATTCTCAACAGCCCTCCTACGAACATACTCCAAGTCCTCTGGAGAATCCGTTACAACGAACATCCTATCAGGCTCAGTAAGTTCGACAACCTCAAGAATCCACCTAAGCAAAGAAGTAGACTTAACCTTAACCAGCTTACCAAAATTCACGAAATCAGTGTATGCAGCTAGCCTTATCAAAATTCCCTCACGAGACTCAAGCAACAACTATCACCCAACACCGAGGAGACCCACCCACACCACTCTCCAAATAATAAGGTTTTAGAGTTAAAAACACTATAGTAGAGAGAAAAACTTTAAAACACCCAAACACCCCATACGAGCCAAACTTGAAATCCACCAGCTATGAAAGCATATAGATTGAATAAGCACACAACATTAGCACACGTAATAATGTGGAAAACTTTAAAACACATCAACCTATATGCATCCTCAAACCCCACACAACCTCAACATACTCCACTGCAATAACTATACTACCACCTCTAACCCTTAGCTCTTAGGAGGGCACGGGCATATGATTGTTTCATATTCATTCCATATGAATGATCCCTATGCTCATACAGGATTACATCTCCATGTTCATACCAATGAATCCTGATATGATTAGTTTTTATGGATCAGAATGCTATCTAAAACGTACTATCTACCTTAAAGTAAAACATTACTACTATGTACCCGGCAGCCCATTCTTCAGGGTTAATGCCTTTGTTAATTAAATTCATAAGCCTAAGTTTGAGGATCTTTAATAAGAGTTCTTGTATCTTATCCCTATGAACTTGCTTAACATGTATTTTAGCAAGCTCTCTCGTTAATATACTAGCTCCACAGTATGGGCATACATATGTTCCCTGCTTCACGATATCATCCTCTAGGGTTTTACTTAGATTTTCAGTTCATCCTCCCGCCTAGCCTTAGCTCCTAATTTTGTATGCTAAGGTGCTTGTTAGCAATTCTACTATTGCAAGCTGTGCTATAGCACTAGCATACTCTTCTAGGAGATCGTAGCGTGATAGGAGGGCCTGGGCTACCTCAAGCCTCTGGGTTGTGTTACGGAGTTGTAGCCTAAGCCCTTTCACTATGTCTGCAAACACTTTAGCCACGTTCCTATACCTCTCAACCTCCCTCTGCAAATTCGTTATAGTGTTTACAGCATCGCTTGAAGCCTGTATCATTGCTGTAAGGTAGTTTGTAACATCTCTTACGAAAGCCTCAGAGTCCTTGTACTGCTCTATCTTACGCGGTATATCCTTAGGCTCTACACGTGCATACTGAAATGCAGCTAGAACACTCCACCATCCAATGTTAACCAGAGCCTCTGTAAACCATCCAGTCCTCTCCGTAACCATTCTTATAATACCAGCATACTCCTGGCCGAGAGCCCTGTAAACCTCACGGAACCCCTCAGCATGGCTAACACGCACCCCCTCCCCCTCAACCCCCCCAACCTCAACTTGACCTGATCGCCTGAGGATCTTCATATACCTACTTACAGTTGCAGGTGACGTGTTGCACTTAGATGCAATTTCTCTAACAGTCCTAGCACCAGCACCTCTAACAGCCTTAATACACTCCAGAACCTCAACCCTAACCAGGCCAAACCACCAGGTGTATATTAGTGGCTGGCAGAGCTCTTAACCCTGTTCCACCGACATGAGACAAAGCTGAAACACTACTCCAACACAGCAAACAACGTTTCAAGGCCGTCCAATATAGCTTGAAACACTCTGCTTCAACGTGAGATTCGTATGAGATACCATTCAACTTATTTCAAATGTTTCAAGTTTAGATAGGGTGTGAAGCTTTGAACACCATTTAAACTCAGACTAAGTTGCTTGATTTAACCATACAAGTAGACGAGGTGTAGGAGAATCTCAGTCTAAGCTTAAGCTTAGAACGTTATTCTCTAACACCAGGCTATAGCTACACGCCTAAAGCCTAGAGAACAAGATCTTTAAAACCGGTAACCTGCTTAGGTGCATCAATGCAGTATTCAGAACCTCAGCTTAACTTTCTCGCTTATACCCCTTAAGCGAGTTGCAAAGCTATTCAGACATAACCTTGCGTAAGCGAGGAGAAAGCTGTCTATAAACAATCTGTTTGTATTAGTGAATAGGTGTTGGTGTTTAAGTCTATTTGAATAGCTCTCTTCAACACCCATGAGCTTAAGATATTAAAACATAGTTAACTCGATTAAAACTAAGCAAATTATTAGGTGTGGTAGTAGAATAGTTTTAGAAGTGCTAACTTAAACTTCTCATCACCTATATCGCAACAAGAGTCGTGGGCTTCTCTAAAAAGCCTGCTAAGAAGCTTCTCGTACTCCATTGAACCTAGTAATGCGTGTCTTCTAGCCAAATCCGTATCACCGTTAATTAGGCTGTAAAGCATAAAAGCCAAAAGGGCACCCGAAGTTGTAGGTACTAGAAGTGGAACCCATACTGTTTGATCAGCCTCAATGCCTAAAGCAAGTAAAAACGGTGGATAGATAGAGTCGCTATATGCATCAACAATTTCTCTAAAGCTAATCCCAATTTCTTCGTAACCAAGTGTTCTAAGCATAAGCTTAGTTAAAACCGATCTCTTTTTATTATAGTCAAGCAGATATCTATATTCATTTATTAGGTTTTTAACATCGCTGTAACTACTTATTGAAGCTAAGTAAACAAGGTATTTACCTAAAATTTTAGAAGCTAGCTCTAGGAAATATGCACCATGCCATTGTTCCTCTCGTGCTTCATTCCACAGATCTCTTAAACTATCAATACCAATAAATTCATTGAGATTTTCAGCATTTACAATATCGACAAGCAAGACCATGTTACGTGCATATAGGTAATTATGTACCGGGACCAAGTCACGTCTAGCTGGGTAATTATATTTAGTGCTAATGCTATAAAATATTTCAGCTACATTGCTGAAGAGGCTCTTAGCATAATTAAGGTCATCATCAACAAGTTTACGTACTGCTATATCACTCATAAGAACCCCTTCTAAATTAGCAACAATATATTCTACACCCTCTCCAGAAAAGTCGAAGGTTCTCGCCCTAATCCACTCCATAAAAACCCTATTTTTAGTTAACTCACTCGCCTTACTAGTCATCCCCTTAAGAACTTCAAGAACTCTCCTTGCCTCAGCATCAACATCATCTATAGAGCAGGACTTCTTCACAAAAACCTCTACATCTCTATCTCTTAATGCAGGTTTTAGAATATATGCCATAGCTATAGTTGTAAGTTCAGCAAGCTCACTATTCTTACCGCTCTCACTCCTCAACACACTAAGCATATCACATATATTTTTAACAATGGCTTTAATTTCATTCATTTCAAAATAACTAGTATACCTAGAGAGTATAGTTGAATGTATTGCCACTACACTTACTAAAGGCCATACAAGCTTCTTAAATCTTGATCTATATTTACGGAGAATGTTAGATAACTTACGATAAATTCTTAAAACCTCATCCTCGTCTAAGACTGAAGGAGGTAAGGCTTCCCATAATAGGTGGATATACTGCTCTGGGGCTCTATCTCCCAAAGCTTCTAACAAGTCTGAGACAAGAATTAAATAACGTGGGTTACGAACGGCTCTTACGATAAAAGTTGCTACTTTAAGAATAGTATTAGCATCATCTTCACTAATATTAGCACCCAATTCAATTGCTTTAGAAGCAATAGATGCAAGACCAAGAGCATATAATAAAGATAAACCTCTTCTACTAATCCAATTATTCAAAATATTTTCTGCATCATAAGCAATATTCTTAACAAGATTCTTATCGCTATTAACAAGGTTTCTCCAAAAATCATCAAATTTTTCTCCCTGTAAAAATAGTCGTGGAATGGCTTCAAGTATAAATAGCGGTATTTTATTACCAACAATTAGGTAATAGTCTATTGTGCAAGGGTTCAAAGCCTCTTCTAAACCCTCTGGTAAGCTTTTAGAAACCTCTAAGGTTTCTTTGCTAGGTATGGTTACACGCCATGTTAATGCATATCCAATTATTAGTGCTAATCTTCTCCAGCAATTGCTATACCCTCCCAACTCTTCAACAAATTTCTCACCATATTCATTAATGAAGTATTCTACCGGGTCTCTTATTTCCGATACTTGTATTCTCGTCCAAACTTCTGATACTCTTTCCGTGCTCTCCCTGTTAAGCAGATTTTCAATTGTATGCTCTATTAAGTCGTGATGTCTTATAGAAAGCCAGTGGGCTTTCTCAACTGGCATTTCAAAGCCAGAGTTTACAACAGATTTTATTGTTTTTACAATTCCCGGGGTTAGTATCGGGTCTCCAGGTTCTGCAAGATCAACAAATGGTTTTCTAATAGCAAATATTTCTGCAAGAACTCTAGCCCTATCTTCATCATCATTTATTTCAAAGTAGCTGTTTATAAAACCTGCTATAAATGCTGTAGCCTTGCGCTTAGCTTCATCAACAACTTTCCTAGCATCATCTATGTTGCATTTAAACTCTTTAGCTAGTAAAGTACCTGCAAGTCTAGCTATTAGGGCGTGACCCTCATTAAACTGAGCAATCTCATTAACTAAACCGCTTAGCTTATTCTTATCAAGTTTATCTCTGCATACCTCTGAATACTCTTTAACAACTTCAGCTAGAAATACAGCATCACTCAAATCTAATTCAAGCTTGTACTGACCAAGAGCCTCCTTAATATCTTCGCCGAGACCATCGTAAATATCTTCCGGCAAAACTATGAGAATCCTAAAGCCCTCTCTATAAGAATTAATTATCTTCAGTAGATAGTCTATGGTGTCTTTAATACCTTCTGGTATTGGCTGTTTCTTCATCTCTTCTTCATAGACCATTGTTGCTGATGGGTCGTAGAGTATTAGCAACCTTCCAAATACATCTCTATACTTCTCTAAGTAGTTTTCGATAAATGTTTTGAAGAAAATATAATTCTTTTCACTAAGTTCTTCAACTTTTGCAACAAGCCCAATATCACCATTATCAAACAACCTCCAAATTACAGATGCTGCTAATACAGATTTCCCAATACCCCTAGGCCCAACAACTACTGCAACTCTTCTCTCTCTAATCAAATTAATCAAGCTATTAATTGCAGTTCCAAAAGCACCAGCTTCAACAACACTGTAATAGTTTTGTCCAACTCTTATACTAAGCTTACCATCAACAACCTTTATATCTGGGTAGAGCTCTCTTCTCTCTATAAATCAACTCTATTAGCAATACTAATACCTGGAAGACTTTGCTTAATCCTAATTTCTTCAACATCTTCCTCAAGTTTTTTAACTTTCCTCTCAACTTCGGTAACCCTGTTAGAGAGGTCTTCAACAATTCTCTCAAGCTTCTCTACATCGATACCTGCAATTTTTGCTAGTGCTCTACAAACATCTCCAACATCAAGGTTAAGGGCTGCGGCTATCTTGTATGCAACTATTTTGCCTAGTTCACTAAACTCTCCACAGACCTCATTGCTAGGATTCTCTGCTTTCAGCTTCTCTAAATTGATCTTTAGATTAACTATTTCGTTAAGAACTCCCCTTTGAGGTGTTTTGATGATGTGGTTTGTAAATAGTGTTATTAGTACTGTTGTAAGTGCTCCTAGAACAATGTTGCCCGCTATAAATGGTATCGTTGCCATGCTTCTTCCAGTAATATCCTTGATAAATGTTCTTGCTGAAGTTACAAAATGTGATTCCCACTCAACTCTTTCAAGAAGGTCGAGGGATCTCAAGATACCTACATAGGCTTCAACCATCTCCCCGACTTCTCTCCTCACTTCTTTTTCAGTCTTTCTATTTAATAGATCTAGAACTTCTTTAACAAATCCTGGTGGTATATACTCAGCATTCAACCACTTAACCTTAGCGCCACTAGCATTGAAAGCACTTCTAATAATCTCAACAGCTTTCATAACCTCCTCATCTAGGAGACCTTCATCTATATCCCAAGGAATATAGTATGCTATTACAGAGCTCGACCCTGTCCCCTCAATTTTACTAACAATATCCTCAACTATATACTTAGGAGCCCCACCACCTAGCAGTAGCCTAAGCTCTTCAACACCTTCTTGACCTAATTTACCCAGACCCTTTGTCGACCTATCGATGGGAACGCGATTTGCTCTTTCAAGCAATGGGAAAAATTGCTCAAGCTTCTTAATAATCATCTCTATTCTACTAGGTTGCCCGGGCACTTCATCGGTTTTAACTAAGCCAACTGTGTGTTCTTCGCCACGCCCCCCCAAATGCATATTAATAAAAGTGGATTTGCCGCTTCTAGGAGGGCCGAGAACCAGGATTCTCCTATCCTGAGGCACTGAACTAGCCTTAGCCACGTTAAACTCTTTGAAAAGATCTCTACTATCTGACATGCTCTCAACTAATTAGTAGGGTAGTAGAGTGGGAATTTAAATGCTTTTTGTTCTTAGGAATCCTAAGTATAAATATAGCCTTCGAAGACCCTCCAGCACTACATAAAGCAAATACAGCTCTACAACTACATGATTTGCAAGTAGGTAGCGGTGAACTCAGCATAAACAACTACTAAATAGCCCTTCACACTCTCTCTAAAACTTCTTTCTAAGAATGCATATCATTCAATTACCTTATTTGTCTAGTCACTCTTTAGCTAGATTAAGCAGTCGTGTTTATACCTCTCTTACTCGCTTATGTGCATAAACGAGAAAGCCTAGCTATTGTTGGCGTAGACTACCTCTTTTTAAAGTTTTCTTAAGTAGACTCAATAGGGTTGTGTTAGATCAAATCATTCCCTCCACAACCCCGATATTACTGAGGGCTGGGGGTTGGATATGCCGTGTTAAGCTGAATGCTTGGAATCCAGGCTATGTACTTTTACATACCCGAGGAGTGTTTGGGGCTACAGCTGTAGACCCCCAGCTCCCTATCAGCGTGATTCAAGGTCTGCTGTGGCGAGTTGAGTTAAGCGATAAGACGGCCTGCTCTAATGCTTTGGAGTGCATGGGATAAGTGATAGGAGGTCTGCTAGGAGGAGGGTTGGGACTCGTAGGAGGCGTAATTTGGAAGGTGAGATTGTATTATAGGGTTTTGCTGACGCAGACTCATGCTAGAGTTGTAGATCCGTCTACCTAGCGTACTCTCAAGCACTTAAAGCCCCCTCTAGGAGCTTTAGAGCTTCTCTGTGATGGTAACCCCCCACGGCCATGGCCATGATGGGGGGTTACTCTGAACAACTATGCGGTTTATGTTAGGTAACGTTGACTAGCCCCGCTTACCTAACACCTGAGGTGAAGGGTTGGTGTTCAAGCTGGTGAGAGTTGCTAAGGTAACCCTCATCGCATCTTGGGGCTCCATAGTCCCACGGGGTTACCCTAAGCCTCTCTATAGCCATGATAGGAACTGTGATGGTCGAGGCTAACTCCGAGAAATAGTGTAGTGTTAGGTAACAGGTAGGCTGGGCTGTTACCTAACACCCTTAGCTTCAAAACGTGCTAGCCGAGGGGAATCATAGATGGGGTTTGGGTTACAGTCCTCTAGGCCCCCCCGCCTAAGCATATTCACATCATTAACAGTTTGCCGCCCACATCAAGGGCTTCCATGATCACATTTTAGCCACACCATCCACACCATAATACAATGTGATATGCACATCACCAACATATTAGTTTTACACCCGTGTTACCCTGTCTGGAGGTGGGCTTGTGGTCGAGAAGCCTAGGCCTATGCCGGGATGGCTTAGACGTTATGCTGAGCTAGCTGATAGAGGACTGGATCTTAACGAGATAGCTGAGTAGCTTATGGTAAAACTTGAGACTACTAGGGAGCGTTATGATCCAGCATACTGTAACTACATTAACTAAGGAGAGAGTGTTGGAGCTCTACAACCGGGGTATGGATCTTGAGGAGGCTATAGCTAAGGTTAGAAATGAGCTTGGCCTAACTAAGGGGATGGCTGATACTGCTCTAAGACTAGCATTAGAGGAGCTTAGAGTTCGAGAACCTAGGTATGGGGGTCGGGTGAGATTTCGAGGAAGGGTGAGGTGGCTTCAAGGTGAGTTCTAGAAGAGAAAAAGTCTATACTCTATTATAGAAATATAGAAATAAAAACGCTTGTTGAAAAGATGTTGGTGGTTTACTAAAACTCTTCAAAAATCTAAATACAAAATACATTATAAATTATAAGTTCTTAAGAGGAGACGGATATGCCCGTTGGTTTGAAAAGTACCTGATCTTTTGCCAGATAAAAACAAAAAGTAATATATGGGGATACAAACTATCTTATAGTAAAAATAGTGGAATAATAGCTTTTATCTTAAACTATATGTTATTAAGAAAATCTTTAAGAATCTTATATAAAGTTTCTAAAAATTTATAACCTTCTTCAACTGTTGGCTCTATTTGAGTATCTTCGTGATGGTCATTTAATGTATCAAGTCTTATAAATGCTCGATTTGAATGTGTAGTTGATAAGGCATACTTTAACCTTTTATTAAATCTTTCTACATCTCTTTCAACTATTATGTGTGGTTGTGTGTAACACTGTATTCTTGTACATCTGAACCCAGGAATAGTAGATGGCATAAAATCTTTTTTAAGCTCTTCTAAAACTTTACTATAGGCTTGATAAACTTTTAACATATTTTCATCATAATTATTCATAAACCAGTCATCAACCCCAATGGTTCCTCCATATTGTGCCGCCCAATCCGAATTACATTCGAATAACTTCAACCTTTCTTGTGTTCTGAACTCGTTTGGATCGAACCATCCATTTACCTCAGAACTAACTATGTAAATGTCGTACCCAGACAATATTTTGACTCGCTTCCTCATTTCATTGATTACTTCTTCCACATTTTTGGTCTTAAGAGTAAAAACCGGGGTATCATATATATAAACTACAGGTCTTCCTCCTACCTTTAGATAAGAAGGATGAGGGAAGTAGTTTTTAGACAAATATTCAAAGTCCTCTATAAATTTTTTCTTGTTTTCCTCATCATTCAAGTCTATGAATCCATCTTTATCTTTTTTTAACCTTCCATGAGTTTCATATAGAATAACAAATTTAACATCAGAGATTAGAGAGTTATTAATGAAAATGTCTTTCAATCGTCTATCATGATAATATGTAGGTTCATCATATCTTCCACTCCAAGATATGAAAAATACTTTTATTCCATAACCTGTAAAAATATCAATATGTTTACTGATAACCATTTGATCAGTTAAATCATACCATCCTAACAATGGTTGTAATGTTAATGGAGAGTTATGCGCCCAGTACTCTGGCCCCCACCACAAGTAGTAAGATCCAGCAACGATTATTCCTTTCTCATACAACTCTCTCCCCAAATTCTCATATTGCCTTATATAAGGTGTTTTTATCTTAGCCCTACCCTCATTACCAGCAGTATCTCTAACCCTAACTTCTATAAAGTACTCCCTACCACCCTTCAAATCTTTAAAATCAACACTGAAAACCATCCTTCCAGTTTGTAAGGGTTTAATCCTAACAATCCTCACATCCTCCTCTGGAAATACTTTACTATAATCCTCCTCCCTCATACCATACATTGTTATGAAGTACTTATACTCAACAGGTCTAAGAGTAACCTCAACAACCTCCAAACTACTAAAAGGTGATATAACCTCAAAGACAACATTTATATCGTATATCTTATCATTAACAACCCTCATAGGCCTCCAGTAAAGGTTTAATATCAATGGGAAGTATAGTAGAACTTTCTGTAGTTTCTCCTGAGTTAATTTCAAATCCTCTAAAATCTTGAGAGTTGAATATTCGAATGAAACCCTCTCATCACCAAGCAACACTCTATACCTTTCAATAATCTCTTTTAACTTTCTAATAGCTTCATCCATCCTCCCCCTATAATACTCTATAGCTGATGTCGACTCCCTCTCTAGTTCATCAAGTTTGTTGATTGTAGAGTTTAGTCTATCAACCTCCTCTCTAGTAGTGTTATACCTGGCTTCCCAGTAGCTTGTCTTCTCCTTTAGATTATTGATCTCCTCCTCACCCTGCTTTAACATCTCCGATAGCCTGCTAACCTCCTCTTTTGTAGTGTTATATTGTTGTATTAGATGCTCTAACTCCTCCTTTGATTTAGCTAATTCACCTCTTAAACTGGAGATTTCATCTTCCCGTTTTCTCAGCTTCCCTGTTAACCTCTCAACCTCCTCTCTTGCAATGTTATACTGGTTTATCCAGTACTCTAGCTCTTTTCTAAACATAGCCTCAAGCATAGGTATGTGGTATAACCTTTCATATGTTTCAATGGTAACAGCTCCTAGACCTATGCCAGCTAGGAATTTGAATAGATCCCTCCTATTCATATTACCAGCCTTAATAATATAGATTGTATGGGGGTTATTTAAATTCCCCCTTGATTGACGCTAGGAGGACTGCTTAGAGGTGGATGTAATGAGCCTAGTTTATCATAATGCAATTATACAAGCTCTCAGCGTGTTAGATAATAATGTTTAAACTTTTACCTAGCATCTCTGCTAAAACCTCTAAGCATACTCTAAGGCGGGGTTTACTTGTTTAGAGGGTTTGTGGGGTGCACCTCTAGGCGTTCAACGTGTTAGATAACAAGACCGTAAGTCTATTACCTAACACTTAGGATTGCACGGAGGCTCACCTCTAAGCTCCCAGTACTCCCTCCAGGAGCTCTAATGCTCCCCCCAGCTTTGATTCAACATCAGCTAGCACTAGCTCCTCGATCTCACCCCTATGTGCTCTCGCAACCTCAACTGCCGATCTAAGCATCTCCAGGAGCTTTAGAGCTCCAGCTAATGCTCTAGCCCTGTTGTTGGGCCTCAGAGATCTAAGCCTTAATGCTAGCTACTGTGCTCTACCCACTAGCTCCTCTACAGCCTCCTCCAAAGCCCTCCTAACTAGATCCCATGTTTTATCATCGTACGGCCTGGCATGGTATGATTCAAGCTTGTAGAAGCCAGGTGCTACAATGTCGAGATAACCTCTAACCCTAAAACTCTCATCCACGAATCAGCTGTAACTCGACATGTCTATGGAGCCGTAGAGCCTGGAGTACAGCATTTCCTTTATAAAAGCGTGTGGGAGGGCCTCCTGTAGGGTTTGGAGCTCCACAAGCTTCTGGTTACGTTTGATAGCTACGGGCACCTCTCCAATACATGCTCCAAACCTCTAACATACTGGTTTAGAACTATAGCAGCTTCACCAAGACTCTGAGGCTCCCTAACTGTAAGCTACTGTAGCATTTGCTGTGTTACAGTAGAACTTACTAGCATTGCGAACTCATCTACGGACAGCATACTAAGCATCCTCTCTAATAACGCATCTGAAACCCTAGCCCTACAGTTCTTAACCTTATTAGCATACGTGGGATCAATCCCGAGCTCTGAGCTCCTAATACCCCTACCCTAAAGGTAGTCGAATACCCTGAACTTAACCTAGTCCCCTAAACTCCTGAAATCCAGTAGGCTTGGGTCGATCAAAGCCTAGAGCCACGAGCTCTGGTATGTGGAGGGGGTTTAAAGCTGGTGTGAAAGTCGATATGTGGAGGGGAGCCTTCTAGAGGTTGCTCTGGGGTGATTGGTGGGGTTTATCGGGTGGTGGGCCCGCGGGGATTTGAACCCCGGACCTCCGCCGTGTGAGGGCGGCGTCCTATCCAGGCTAGACGACGGGCCCCCGGTTGGATAGTGTTAGTTGGTCTGGGGTTTATAGGTGTTGTGCTACCCCCCTTCTAGCCTTTTCTATGTACTGTTTTGCTTCCTCATCGGTTACATCGTGCCATTCTCTGTAGGCGTCTGCTACTGCGTAGAATGGGCCTGTTCTCAGGTTTAGTACTAGTAGTTTGTCCGCCTCCCTTGCCACCATTAGTGCCCCGTCTAGGCTTGCTGTTGGTGTTGCTACTACGACCTCTAGTGCTCCAGCTCTCCTCAGGAACCTTAATGCTACTACCATTGTGTACCCTGTTGCTATCCCATCATCTACTAGTATGATCCTGCCACCCTTGATGTTACTATAGTCTAGGCTGGCTCTAAGCTTCAACGTCCTAGCTACAACGTACTCGTGAACCCTCCTAGCCATCCTCTCAACATCGTCCAGGTCGAACCCAGCGTTTCTAGCAGCACTCCTATCGAAATCGTAGACCCCATCTGGTGCAACAGCCCCGAACCCCGCCTCGGTGGTCCAAGGGTATGTTATCTTCTTAACAACAACAACGTCCATGGGGGCCCCTAGCCTCTCTGATACAGCGTATGCAACCGGAACCCCGCCTGCTACAAGGCCTACTACTACATCGAAAATCCCCCCAACAACCTGCTCTATGAAGCCTGCTAGTATGACGCCAGCCTCAACTCTATCCCTGAACACGTTATACCTCCAACTGTAATCCTCACAGTAGTACATGTTACCAACTGCAACCTCAACCGTAGAGCACACCTGAGTGGTCATTAAGGCCTCCCTGGGGGGGTACCCCTCTTGATGGGATGCTAGCAGGTGTTTTATAGGTTATAATCTATGCGTTAACCTATTAACCTTCGTTCACGCTGTTAAAGTAGGGTTGTATATGAGGGCTTACGACACCCTAGCTAGGGAGTTTGCCGAGAGGATAGAGTACTACAGGAGTCTAGGTGTTAACCCCTTCTCCCTAGCTACAGGGTGTGCTGTTAAGGTTGATCTCGTTGAAGTACTATACCCTGCTTTGAAGAGCATCCGGGGGGATCTTGAGAGTCTTGGTTTAAAGATAGCTCCTAGAAGGGATGCTGACGTCTTCGAGGCTAGAGTTGGGGATGTTAGGGTTATGAGGGGTATCTATGATGTCGATGATCCCCGTGTTGACCCGAGCGAGCTTAGAGGTTTTAGGCCGAAAAGGGCTGTTGTCCTAGCCCAGGTTCACCAGAGGATAGCCTCTAGCCCTGAGCCCTTCAGGGATGTTGTTTGGAGGTTCTATAGTAGGGTTGCAACAGCTGTAGGAGGTGGGGTTGTTGTCGGTAAGGGTCACTCCATAGTATCAGCTGATGTTAGGAGCCAGTTCTTCCTAGTAGACTTTATGAGCTACGATGATGGTGGGGGTTTGGTTGCAGCCAATAATGATACGATACAGATCATAGACCCCGCCGAGGACCCCGGTAGCTACCTGCAGGTAGCTGTAGCTCTAAGTAACTCCCTTAACGATCTATTCACCGTAGGTGCTTGGCGTAATATAAGGGTATACCCGGTTTACGACGCCCCAGACGGTAAGCTTAGATCGAAGATCTTGAGTAACATGATATCCTATGCTGAAGGGATAGGAGCTACTATACACAATCCACCCCAGCCTAATAGAGGGTCGCTGCTCATGGGGGCTACAGTGTTAGCTGAGATGACCAGGAAGCCTCCATTCTTCTACGATAGGGTTGAGCCGGGGATGAGGGTTATGGTTACAAGGCCTATAGGGGAGCTCGCCGTAGTAAATGTCTACATGCTTGTTATGCTTGATAAGGAGATTGCAGAGGAGTTCGAAAAACAGACAGGTATATCCGTTGATGATCTCCTAGAAATCAAATCCAAATTCCTTGAGACCATGGCTAAGTCCAATATTGAGGTCGCCAAGGTTATAGAGAGCAGGCTCCCGGAGCTAGGAGAAGACTTCAACCCCAGAGAGCATATAGCTGTAACAACTGATGTGACGGGACCTGGAGTTTATGTCGTCAAGGAGCTAGCAGAACTCTCTAACACGGCTATCAGGCTCACCGACATACCATTACTGGAGCCTAGGATTAGCGAGTTTGCAACAAGGAATTTCATAATACCTAATGCAACAGCTGGGACCAATGGGGCTATCGTTATTGTAGCTAGGCCCGAGGTATTAGAGGGTTTAGAAGAGGATCTTAGGAAGGTAGGTTTACAGCCCACGATAATAGGTTATATTGAGGGTATAGGATCCCCTGTTGTTAGAGCTCCTTTAAAGCTTAAGAGGTATGTGGCCTCGAAATCCTACCTTAAGGAGTTCGAGCTGGCATGATGGTAAGAGCTACCATAAGGGTTTACGGTGAGGTTCAAGGGGTTGGTTTTAGAGCTTGGGTTGCTAGGAGGGCTTTAAAATTAGGTTTAAAAGGTTACGTTGAAAACAGGCCTGACGGTAGTCTTTTAATAGTAGTGGAGGGGGATGAAGGTGGGGTGAAGCAGTTGGTAGAAGAGTGTAGGAGAGGACCTCTACTAGCTAAGGTGGATAATGTTGATGTAACATGGGGTGAGTACGTTGGGGAATTCCAGGAGTTCGAGGTAAGATATAGCGAGTTGGAGTTACCGAGATAGTGTTAGGAGCTCCTACCCATAACTATAACATAGTATCCTTGACCTTCTTCAACGTTAACAAGCTCGAAGTCTAGATCCCTCCCATAGTCTGGGATGAACTTCAAACAAGCCTCATCATCGGTTATAACCCTAACTCTAACCCTACCCGTCGTCTTCATAAAAACCTTAACCATCTCCACGAAAGGCTGAGGGCACTTCTGACCTCTAGTATCAAGTGTAACCTCTATAACCTCTCCACTCACATAGATGCACCATATCCTACTAGAGCTTAAAGCTCCTATAAACCTAGGTATATTCACTGCTAATTACATATAAATGCTCTAAGCCCGTTCCACATCTAGGAGGTGGTATCAGATGCCTATAGCGAGCCTAGACTTGATCTCCACCGCTAAATCCCTGGTCTACGATGTTGTAGAGCTATCAAGGCTAGATGGTAGGGTTAAAAGGTATCTTGGAAAACTTGACTGGCGTAGAGCTGTTGTAATAGCTATGGGTAAAGGTTCTATGCAGATGGTTGAAGGTGTCCTAGGCACCCTCGATATTGATGGTGGTGTGATTGTAACCCCTAGAGGCACTGGGAGGCCTATTGAGGGGTTGGAGGTTGTTGAATCCTCCCACCCACTTCCCGATGAAAGCAGTCTTAGAGCTGGTGAGATGGTATTAGAATGGGCTAGGGCGGCTAGGGGAGGGAGGCTTCTAGTCCTCGTTTCTGGTGGTGCTTCAGCTTTAGTAGAGAAACCCCTAGACCCCCTAACCATAGATGATGTGAGGGATGCAACGAGAGCCCTGCTAGCGTGTGGTGCTTCAATACACGAGATTAATAGTGTGAGAAAGCACTTATCCCTCGTTAAGGGGGGGAGGCTTGCGGTAGCAGCATACCCAGCTGAGGTTAGGGGTTTATACGCTAGCGATGTGCCTGGTGACAGGCTTGATGTTATAGGTTCGGGGCCCACTGTAGCAGATCCATCAACATACTGTGAAGCTCTAGAGGTTACGAGGAGGTATAGGATATTCGAGGTGCTACCTGAGAGGGTTGTGAGAGTGTTAGAGGAGGGTTGCAGTGGTTTAAGGGAGGAGACCCCTAAGCCTGGATCCCAGCTGTTATCAAGGACTGTTAACGAGCTGGTGGCAGCTAACATAGACGTCTTAAAAGGTCTTGAGAACAAGCTTAGATCAGCAGGGTTCAACACACTAATATTAACTAGTAGGCTTGAAGGAGAGTCCAGAGAGGTGGGGAGAGCCCTAGCATCTATAACCATGGATGTAATAGAGAAGGGGGTTCCAGTTCAACCACCTGCATCCCTACTAGCTGGTGGTGAGACAACAGTTAAAGTAAGAGGACGTGGAAGAGGGGGTAGGAATATGGAGCTAGCGTTCTCCTGGGCTCTATCCATGAGATACTGGGGTTACAGGAGTGAAGCTGCCATCCTATCAATGGATACAGATGGAATAGATGGTTTCACAGACGCTGCGGGCGCCATTATGACACCGGAGCTCGTAGAAGAGCTTGTAACAAGAGGAGTTGACCCCTATAAAGTCCTAGAAGATAATGATACATACACAGCACTCAACATCGTTGGAGGCCTTGTGAGAACAGGGCCCACGGGCTCCAACCTCAACAGCATCCAGGTAATCCTAGTCAGCAGGAGAAACCCTTCTAAGGCCACCTCCTAAGATGTTTATAACTGAAAGCCTCGCCTTTCAAGGTAGAAATGTAGAAATTTAGAGAGTTGAGGTGGAGAGGAGCCGGTGTGGGGAGGGAGCTCCCGATGGTTCTATTGGAGCCGAGGCCCCTCCGGCCCTGAAAAGGTGATGCCCCAAGCATGGGGATCCGATAGGAAGATGAGGAGTGCGCTTCCGAGCGGAGATCCGTCAAACCGCTCGGGGGAGGCTCTTTAAGCCTCCCAGGGATGCGAGGAGGGGGTCATTGTAAACTCTCCAGTTCACCTTAAATCCAAGCTCCATCCTTAAACACCAGTAGCACGCCTATTACAGTAAAACGTTTATACACTATCTCAGCTTGTAAACTCTGTAAATTGAGGATGGCTAGGTGTTGCCTTGAAGTTTCTCAGAGGTTGGCATCTCCATTTCTAGGTTTATGGTTTAGCACCTCTAACCTATTAAAGGTATAAATACTTTGGTTGAATAACTCTAATGGGTCCCAGGAGCTAAGTGACTTGGGGTGTTATTTGTGAGGTTTTGCCCGAAGTGTGGTAGTATCATGGTGTTAGTGAAGAGGGAGGAGGCGAGGTTACTTAAGTGTAGTAGATGTGGTTACGAGATAAGCATGACAAAGGAGGAGGAGCAGATGTACACTTCAACTGTGAAGAGAGAGCAGAAGGTGCTAACAACAAAGATTATAGCTAAGAAGAGAGGGCTAGATACTAGGAGACAAGAAGAGCTAGAGCAGGCTAAAGACTCTTACTACGAGGTTGTATTAGATCAGATGGGTGAGTACGGAGAGTAGGGAGCTTTAAAACCCATGCCCGCCTTGAGAACTACTCCCCCCATCACTACTCATCAGCTGAACTCACAACTTGAAGCTTCGCTTTTCCAGGGAGGGAGGGTATAGAAGGTTAAAATTTACAAGTATTCTGTTTTATACCTGTTACCGGTGTTGGGTGCCGGCGAGCTTAGCAGGCGAGGAGACTCGTCTCCTGCGGCTGACGGGCGAGCCTGAGCCTTTAGGCAGTGAAGTCGCGCTCGTGAGAGGCCCCGGAGAGTGACGGGAAGCCCTAGTGGGTGTAGGGAATCTCGCCTTTTCAAGGGGGGAGCCGTCGGCTAGGGCATCTCCAGGTCTTTGGAGGGTATGGTAGCTTAACCTAGTAGATAGGGCTTCCACCCTTTAACTGGAGGTTTAAAGAAAGCTGTTCTGGGGGGTGTTTGGGTTTTTGAGTGTTAAGCTTGAGTTTAGAGAGATAGGGTTATGTGCTAAGTGCTCAGCCCCCATTGAGTACTATTACACTCTCTCAGGCCCGGAGGGGGAGGATGGTGTTAGGATCTATGTTATAAGTGAGTGCCCTATATGTGGTTTTAAAGAATCTAAGAACCTAGTATTCCCCATAGACCCTGTTTATAGTATAAGACATTTACTCCAGCCTACAGTTAAGATATTCGTTGAGAAGGTTAAGCTAGCAAAAGAGCTTAAGAGATTAGAGGAGGCTAAGATTGTAAGGGGTGTACCTTGACCAGGTGGGTTTTAAAATGCGTGGAATGTAATGTCGAGTGGAAGCTTGAAGCTAGCTTCGACCTATCGGAGTTCCCCAAACTCTACCACTATTGTAGAAATTGTAGAAAAAACACCTTCCACCAGATCTTAGGGAAAGAGGAGTAGCTGTGAACGTGCAGCCCTCCCGGACACCTAGCATATGGTATTCCAAGATGATACGACCCCCTCAATACTTGAGAGGGCGAGGCTTCCTGTTGTAAGATCCTATGAGAGGATACGGTCTCTGGAGCTATTTGAATGGTTGAAGGTTTATATGTGGAGTGCTATGGGTTAAATTCAATTCACCCCCTAGGGATTAGAGTATGTTATAGAAATTTAGCTTTAGACTTGTAGATTTTAGATTTGGAGGTGGCTTGTGTGAGTGAGAAGAGGATAAGGGATATAACCGATCTCCCGGGTGTAGGCCCCTCCACAGCTCAAAAACTTATTGATGCTGGTTATACTACCATAGAGGCTATTGCAGTAGCAACGCCACGGGAGTTATCGGAGATAACGGGTATACCAACACTTCAAGCTCAGAAGATCATAGAGGCTGCTAGGGAGGCCTTGGATATAAGGGTGAAGACCGCTCTCGATCTTAAAAGGGAGAGGATGAGGGCTAGGAGGGTGACGACTGGTAGTAAGAGCTTAGATGAACTTCTAGGTGGTGGGGTTGAAACGAGGACTATAACTGAGTTCTTCGGAGAGTATGGTACTGGCAAAACCCAGCTATGCCACCAGCTATCTGTTAACGTGCAACTTCCAGAGGATAAGGGGGGTTTAGAGGCTAAGGCTGCCTACATAGATACTGAGGGTACGTTTAGGTGGGAGAGGATAGAGCAGATGGCGAGGGGTGTGGGGTTAGATCCTGATAAGGTTATGGAGAACATATACTGGGTTAGAGCTGTTAACAGCCATCACCAGATGGCTGTTGTAGAGAAGCTTTTCGATATGGTTGGTAAGGAGAACATTAAACTTGTTGTTGTAGACTCCCTCACAGGGCATTTTAGAGCAGAGTTCCCGGGGAGGGAGAGCCTAGCTTTAAGACAGCAACTTCTCAATAAGCACTTACACCAGCTTATGAGATTAGCGGAGATATACGATGCAGCGGTTATCGTAACAAACCAGGTAATGGCTGTACCCGAAATGTTCTTCGGCAGCCCTGACAGGCCTGTGGGAGGCCACGTCGTAGGGCATGCTCCAGGTGTTAGAGTTCAGCTTAGGAAGAGTAAGGGTAATAGGAGGATTGCCAGGGTTGTCGATGCACCACACCTACCAGAGGGGGAGACGCAGTTCGCTATAACAGAGTTTGGGATTAGAGATGTGGAGTGAAAGCTAGGTGGGTATTATAGGTGTTAAGCTGGGTACCGTTAGTCTACATGCTAGCAGTAATGGCATACGCTGGCTTCCTAGACGTTAGGTCGAGGGAGATCCCCCCTAGGTACTGGTTCGTAGTCTTAGTTTTAGGGCTACCGATAACCATTATCGCTAACAGTGGGGATCTGAGAATACTCCTCCTCTACCAACTCCTATCACTCATAGTGGTTATACCATCTTATGTAATGTATAGAGCTTGTATGCTTGGTGGAGCCGATGTCCTAGCGTTCCTCACAATAGCTATTCTAACACCCCTGGCACCGGGTAGTATAATACCCCTACTATACCTAGCAGTACTCTACGCTACAATACCGGCTATAGCATACCATTTATACTCAGCCTCCCTAGCCTGTAAAGGTCTTAGTCCAAGGTGTATGTTTAAGTTTAAGTTTATGATTAAGGTTAGATCTATACTAGAGGATCCTAGATTCAAATGGTGGCTTGTAGAGGTTAAAGGAGGGTGTAATATTGAAGAGGATCCCAGGATGTTAGCGTTAAAAGCTGGCCAAGGCGATCCAGAGGCATATGTAGTGGCATCACCAGGCCATCCCTACGTAGCACATCTAACCATAGGGTATCTTCTAGCCATGGTTATAGGTGATAAACCAGTCATAGGCCTCGTATTAGCCTTAGCACAGTTCTTGTAACACTCCTACGACCTGGAGATGCTGGGATTTTAGGTAAGAACTTAAGTATTTAAACCACGAGATCCTAAAGGCTAGAACGGTGGTCTCATGGAGTGGGTTAGATTCGCTAAGGAAGCAGTAATACCTGAGGGTAGTGCTAGGATTAAATTCTTCGGAGGCTCGCCTATCATGGTTCTTAGGAGTGGTGGAAAACTCTACGCCTACATAGCCCTTTGTAGCCACAAATACTATGTTCTATGTGAGAGGAGCGTTAAGGATGATAAGATAGTATGCCCGGGCCATGGAGAGATCTTCATAGCATCAACTGGAGAGCCTACTCAGGGTAAGGCTAGAAGTGGTTTAGTAAGATTAGATCTTGAGGTTAGAGATGGCTATGTCTACGTGAAGCTTCCATCAAGGGATATAGTGGAATCCATTGCTTCCGAGTCCCTTGTTGAAGGTCAGGCCTAGAGTTTCGTAGATTGCTAAGGTTAATAGGCTTCACTCTTAAAACTCCCTTTAAAGGGGATAGGGGTTTTTGAGCTTAGAGGTTGTACTCTTAGGTTTATCTACTGTCGAGGTTCTACCCTTATTCCACTTATACCCTGGTGGATCTGCCTTAAGGCTTCTCTCCAAGCCCTTGAAGGTTCTAGAGTGTGAGTATGACCTTGAAGTATGTAGTTGGGCTAGAGGGCCTGAGGCCTTTACAAGTGTTGAGATACCATTGGATGCAGTTAAGCATCTTACATATAGATGGGGTTGCGATATAGTGTTCCTCGACGGCCTCGAACCATTAGGGTTCTTTAATGCAGGGTACCTGAAGGGGTATTTAGGTGAAGATGTTATTCTAGCTTCTAGAGCTCATGGCTTCACAGGCCCCAGCAATCATGTAGACTACTACCTGGTTGAGGATCTATCTATAATAGCGGGGGACGAGGCTCTTAGAAGGAATGTTGTAAAGCTTGTAGAGGATCTCCAGTCAAGAGGTAAACCCTTTGAGCTCCACGTGTACACCGTAAACCCCTACATTGAAGAGGTGGGGGAGTTAGCGGACTTAGCTGGGGGTGCAGGGGTTCCATTACATGTTACAATATACCATCCTAGGGGTGGGGGGCCTGTTAGGAGTCTCTACGAGCATCTCAGGAGGAGGGCTAAAATTGTATACGTGCATACAAGTATATACGATGAAATTGATACTAAGTGTCCTAACTGTGGTACAATACTACTCTATAGAGCTGGAGGGGCTCTTAGAGGGGTTAACTTAAGCGACTCCTCATGCCCTAACTGCGGTACCCTGATACCAATAGTGGGTAGGATAAGAGGGAGGTCTAGAGAGTCTCTCTTAAGGATAACAAGGGGGAGGGTGGTATGGTTTAACCCGCTCTTCTACAAAAGCATGTTAACCGGTAAAACCCAGCCCCCCACCTAGGATTGTGGATGGTGTTCGAGCGGCCCTAAGGTTACCCTCATCAGATCCCTTGATAACAGTGTGTTTGAGAAAACCTTCCTAGATTCTTCTAAAAGCCTTCGAGCCTCGAAACCTCTATATCGAGAGCTTATATGTGTTAGAACTAAGAGCTTTGCACCAGCCTCTAAGGCCTTCTCCGCAGCCTCTTTCGACGTGCTATGCCCTTTACCCCTAGCCTCTACTTCCAGCTCAGAGTGGAATGTTGAATCGTGGATTAAAACCCTGGATCCCCTAATGCTCTCCACATAGTCGTCACATGGAGATGTATCACCTGTGTATGAGATTTTAACAGTAACCCCACTTCTCCCAATGACATCCTCAAGTTTAACTCTTATACTCTCTAAGCTAGCCTCACCCCTCTCTAGTAGATCCCTCAGCCAAGGCCCTGGCTTAACGCCAAGGGCTTCAAACTTCTCAAGGCTAATCCTAGGTCTAAGCTTCCACTCAAGAGAGTAGCCGTAGGCTTCAACAGTATGACATACGGGGAACCAGTATAGAGTTAACGTATCCCCGGAAGCTCTGTTAACCTCAAGCGAGCCCCTGCCCTTAGCTACAATAACATCCACCTTGAAACCCAACCTATCCTCCTTAGCTTCGAGAGCTTCACTAACAAACCACGCAATACTAGCTGGGGCTACTATAGTTAACCCCCTAGACCTACCACCAACATACATTGACTGGAGTAACCCTGGGAGGCCGTTAACATGATCACCGTGCTCGTGGGTTACAGCAATAACATCTATGGATGAAGGTGAAACACCTAGCTGAGCTAACCTAAGCTGGACACCCTCACCTGAATCGAGGAGGATAGCATCACCTATCCTATCCCTAACAAGGATACCTGGTAGAAACCTCTCAAGAGTAGGCACAGTGGCACCAGTACCAAGGAATACCACCTCAGCTAAATACCCTAAACTCAAAATCCACACCCATTCTAGAAGCGGAAACACTATATCTAAAAGCATTAGAAGAGCTACGATGATCCGAGAGAAGAAGTGGGGCCTCCTATAACTGAAAGCCTCGTCTTTCAAGGCAGGAATTAAGAAATTTAAAGGGTTGAGGTGGAGAGGAGGGGTCAGGTTCTCGCTATTACAATCTCTCTTACTAGCGATCCGTGGACGAACATATGATATCTCCCTAGTACCTCTAATCCTGTTCTACGTGCTAGGATCCAGGGTTTTTTCTCGTAGGGCCCTGCGTAGACTAGGTAATGTCCTCTCTTTAGAACTCTCCTAGCTTCTTCTAGGAATGATAGTGTTAGCTCCTCATAGCTGGCTCCCTTTGTTGTCGTCGATCTACCGTATGGTGGGTCTGTTGCTATTGCATCTACTGTTTCGCTTGCTAATGGTGTTTTAGTGGAGTTTGATTGTATTGCTAGGGTAGCGTGGCATGTGTAGTGTTTTAAATTCTCCAGTGCTCCTACCACCGCTTCCCTATCTATGTCACCGCATATCACCTTTGATGCTCCTAGGAGGCATGCTTCTAAAGCGAATCCTCCAACACCGCAGAAGGGGTCTAGGAATACATCGCCTTTTCTTAGTCTTGAAAGGTTTACGAAGAGCCTTGAAAGTTTAGGTGGTAAGGTTCCAGGCTTGAATACAGGCCTCTTCCTAGGCATTCTGCCAGCGAAACTCCCAGGCTCTCTCGTGGCTAGCCTGACTCCAGCTATGGTTACACCTTCAGTTGTGATAACCCTTAGCACAGTGCTACCATCAAGTCTACATCTAACACCTAGGCTTGTAAGCATTCTAACAAGCTCCGGCTCTGAGAAGGATCCATAGCCTTTATACCTTGACGCTTCAACTCTAACACTACCACCCCCTATGGTTCGAGCTATCTCCCTAACCCACCAAAGCTCTAGATCCTCAGAGCCTATAGTTATGAGCTCCCCAACCTCTCTAATATAGCCAGCCCTGGATACGATAACCTCTGGGTCCTCAATTAAAGCCTTAAATAAGACTACGCCCTCAAAGACCTGGTCTATGCTATAACCTCTAGACTCCACATCTAGAATTGATTTTAACTCCTCAACAGCTAAACCCTCATAGTCTCCTGAGAGCACCGCGTAGAAGGTCTTCAGCTCAACCACCTAGCTATCTCACCCGCAACCACGGGCGTGATATCGATGACGCTAACAACATCGAGTCTAGGCTGGGGTAGTGTATTAGATGTGATGATCCTAGAGACACCCGCCCCAGTAACCTTCTCAAGGGCCCCGGGTAGGTTAAGGTTATGCACTACAAGAACTTGAACGCTCCTAGCACCCCTCTCTAAGAGGATCCTAGAAGCCTCAGCTAGCGTACCACCAGTACTCATGATATCATCTACTATCACAACATCAAGCCCCCTAGGGTCCAGGGAGCCTACATCCATTGAAATGCTACCTGTAACTCTATCCCTCACCTTAGCTATATAACAACTCCTAGCCCCCAGAGCTTCAGCTACACTCCTAGCTCTACTAACACCACCCATATCAGGGGATACTATGAGAGCATCTCTTCCAAGCCCTGCAAGCTTAGCCATGTAAGGTAGTGGGTTAACGTTAACAACTCTACCCGGGAAATGGGATAGAGCCCTCTCACTATGAGCTTCAACAACAACAAGCCTTCCAACACCAAGGCTATGTAAAGCCCTTAGAACAGCCCTAACGCTAACAGGCTCCCCAGCCAGGAAGACCCTGTCCTGCCTAGAATAGGGAAGATATGGTGTGAAAAGCGTAATACTACTAGCACCAGCCTCAACTAGGGCGTCGACGATAAGCATGAGCTCCACCAAAGCATCATTCTGAGGAGGCTCCATAGACTGAACCACGAGAACATCCTCTTCTCTAACACTAGGGGTAACTCTAACGTAAACCTCACCATCGGGAAACCTCTTACCCTCAACAACTGCAAACCTAAGATTAAGCCTTGAAGCTAGCAGTTCCCCCAAAAGCCTACTATGAGCTCTCAAACCAGAGACTATGATAGCCAAGCTGTAGATCCCAAAGTTCTATGATGCAATAAGCGGGTTTTAAAATATAATATGACTGCGAGAGCTCCCCTGATATAAGGTAGCTGTTCTAACCCCCCTCCCCCCATATAAGCTTTTCAACATCCTCTATGTACCTTTTAACTTTAACAACCTCCTTCTTAAGCATCTCCGCATCCACTATACCATCGTAGAATGTCATCTCGTGGAGGTATCTCTCTCTAGCCCCATACCTATCTCTTAACCCTAGGGCTTCAATGCTGGGATCCGCGTCCTCTAGCCTTTCAAGAGCTTTCCCCCTCTCCCAGTGGCTAGCCGGTATTATGTTAAGTTTTGATAGGACTAGGGCGTTTGTAGCGTTAATAATGGCGTTCCACAGCTTCTCAGCTCCATCCCTAACTTTAATCTCATCGCCTTCCCTCAACCCCTCCTCCAGCTCCTTAGAGCCTCTCTCGTAGAACTCCCAGGCCATGGCTATTAGGAGTTTAACTTTACCCTCTGAGCTCACATCTCAGCACCTTACGTTCACCCTAGTCCGGTCTAATCCTCCCTAGTAGCGATCTTACTATGACCATCCTCTGTATCTCGTTCGTCCCATCGCCTATCTCAACCATCTTAATATCCCTGTATAGTCTTTCGACTAAGCTCTCCCTGCTATAGCCTACGCCTCCCATGACCTGCATTGCCATCCTTACGAGGTCTACGCCTCTACTTGCAACATATAATTTGGCCATGCTAGAGTATCTCACATAGTCCGGGTGCCCTTCATCAGCCCTCCTTGCAGCCTCGTAGAGTATTAGCCTAGCTGTTTCAAGTAGAACAGCCATCTCCGATACTAGGTATTGGACTAGCTGGTGCTCTATTATCGGTACACCCATGCTCGTCCTCTGAGTTGCATAGTTAAACGCCTCCTCGAACGCAGCCTGCATTATTCCCAGTGCTGTAGCAGAAGTCGTTATCCTACCCTCGTTCAAAGTCATCATAACCTTCTTGAACCCAGCGTTAACCTCTCCAATCAAGTTCTCCCTTGGAACTCTGCAATCCTCGAATACAACCTCCGAGGTCCCACTACCCCTATAGCCCATCATCTCAAGCTTCGACACCTTAACACAAGGCTTCCTATCGATTACAAGCAACGATATACCCTTATGCCTATCCTCAGGCCTCCCAGTCCTAACTGCTGTTACGAAGAAATCAGCGTAGGGGGCGTTTGTTATATAAGTTTTAACCCCACTAACGATAAACTCGTCGCCATCGAGCTCAGCCTTAGTCATTATAGCTGCTGCATCGCTACCACAACAAGGCTCCGTTAGAGCGAAAGCCCCTATGGAGCCTTTAGCTAGCATACCCAAATACCTCTCCTTCAACTCACGACTACCATACCTAGCTATAGGGTAGGGCACCATAGAACCACTAACAGTAGCCATAACACCGACAGCGCTAGAGACACGGGAGAGCTCCTCTATAGCAACAACACTCTCAAGGACAGAGAGGCCTGGACCACCATACTCAACGGGAACCCTCAAAGAGAAGTAGCCCATACTAGCAACATCCCTAAGAACATCCTCTGGAACACCATTACTCTCATCAATAACCCTAGCAACACCCCTAAGCCTCCTCTCAGCAAACTCCCTAACACTACCCCTAATAGCCTCAAGATCAACCCCACCCAACACCCTCACCCATACCAGCATAGACCAAGAGAATTAATAAACACAGCATACATATCAATACTAGGACATCAAGGTTAGAGGGTTCTGAGAGCGTTACATAAACGTCTAACTCCGGTGGACAAGGCTCTTACAATATCCCCCTAGGAAACCTCCAACTCTAACCTCACAATTAGAACTGTTAAACCTCTTTGAAAGCAGGAGCTCTAACCTCCACTATCGCATAAGTCCACGCATTCACCATGTTTGACGTCAATGTAAACTGGGGAGTTAACATGTAGAATACCATTACACTAAGTAACCTCCTCCAACATCACATACGATATGCTAATGTAGTGCATGGCGATCATCATAGGTTACTATGGGAGTTCCTTAAACCAACTAAAGGCTCCTAAGCTCATAAGCGGGTAGCTGTCATAATGCTCGTAGGAGTTACCTTAGATAGCACCTGTGGTCATCGTAGTAGCTTCGCATTGAATAAGCACCATGTAGTAGTGATGGGCATAGCCGGTGACTCCTTGAGAGCTCTAGGTTGACGCCATGTTATCCATGCTGAGTGTATTGCGGGAATCACGTGGTAGACCTCTTTAACGCTTGGAAGGGCTGGGTTTATTAAAGGTTGCCTCTAACCTGTCATGGGGGGTTTGAGTTGAAGCTTAGACCTGACGTTCTCGTTAACCTGGTGTTTGGTAGGGTTGGTGTTAGAGATCCTAGTGTTGTTGTAGGCCCAGCTATTGGCGAGGACTCAGCTATAATAGATCTTGGTGGTTTCTATCTTGTCGTCCACTCCGATCCTATCACTGGGGCGGTTGCTAGTGTTGGCTGGCTTTCCGTCCACGTTGCCGGTAATGATGTTGCTGTTAGAGGTGCTAGGCCTAGGTGGTTCCTCCCAGTTATCCTACTACCTGAGGGTTCATCTTTGGATCTCGTAGACTCCATAACATCTCAGATTGATACTGCCTTGAGGGAGCTGGAGGCTATGGTTATTGGTGGTCACTCTGAGTACACCCCAGGTCTTGATAGACCCATAATCTCTATGACTGCTCTAGGTCTTGTGGAGAAGGATAAGCTTGTCTTAACCAGCGGAGCTAGGGTTGGAGACTACGTTGTTATGACTAAGAGTGCCGCCGTAGAAGGTACATCAATCCTAGCTATCGACTTCGAGGAGGAGCTCTTAAGCAGAGGTGTGCCTAGATGGGTTTTAGAGAAGGCCAAGAGGTACTCTAAGATGATAAGCGTGGTAAGGGAGGCCTTGGAGCTAGCGGAGGGACGCTACGCAACATCAATGCACGATCCAACAGAGGGGGGCCTCATAGGGGGTTTGACTGAGGTAGCTTACGCCTCGAAGAAGACAATAGAGGTGTGGGAGAACCGTATACCAATAGCAGAGGAGACTAGGATTATATGTGGAGCTCTAAAAGTAGACCCGTTGAAGCTGATAAGCTCAGGGGTCCTCATAGCAACAATACCAGAGGGTAGGGTAGAGGAGGCCCTGGGGAGACTCAAAGGAGTGGGAGTGGAGGCAACCGTAGTGGGGAGGGTTAAAGAGTATAATGGATCGCTACTGGAGCTCCACAGATTGGATGGGAGTGCGGAGAGGTTCGAGGAGGTGCACGTAGAGGACGAGCTTATGAGGATAGTTAGTGAGAGATACAGGTTAATGTAGACAAGTTAAACAAACAGGTAGTGTAAACCTGTAGTAATTGGGGAGCCGTTAATGTACGGTTATGGGGTTTAAAGCTTGCCAGCACCATACCTCATAGCTTCACCTATATACCTTTGTGCTATAACGAAGAGTATGACTAATGGGATTGAGAAGAGGATTGTTCTAGCAGCGAAATCCCCCCAGAATATTGTTTGACCTGCGGCCGTCTGATATATGTAGGCTGCCACTGTTGGTACCTTAATGAAGCTAGCTATAATAAACTCGCCCCACGCCCCCATGAAGGAGAATAGAGCTATGACTGTCATGGCGGGCCTTGATGCAGGTAGTATAACTTTAAACACTATCGTACCCCACGATGCACCATCTATGAAAGCCGCCTCGTCGAGTTCTCTCGGAAGGGAGTCGAAGTAGTTCTTTATAAGCCATGTCTGGAATGGGACGGCCCACGCAGTGTATATGAGGGCTAGGACTACAGGGTTACCTATGACCGGTAGCCCTATGGAGTTGAGTTTAACAAGTAGAACGTATAAAGCTATTAATGCTGCAATCCCGAAGCCTCCGCCTACCTGGCTTAGTATGAGGTAGAGTATTAGTATGGTATCCTTACCTCTAAACTTAAACCTTGAGAAGGCGTAGGCAGCAGGGGTTATGAGGAGTACTGAGAAGACTATGTGGAGGAACGCTACTACAAGGCTCATAGTAACCCCTCTAACGAAATCAGGATCGTTAATAGTCCCAAGATATCTATCAACGGTTAAGCCCATCCTAATAGCATCAATGGATATAATGAGGGTTTGACCTACGAGTAGGGATACGATGACAACGTATATGATAGGGTATAGTAGTGCGAAGACCAGGATTAAAGCTAGTACTGTTAAGAAGATCCTTATAATAACCTGCATGGAGTCTAGGAACCCTCTAAACACTAGCCCACCCCCTCCTGTAGAGTAGATAGTACCATGCTACAGCATAGACTAAAAGTATGGAGACTACAACAAGGAATGTGGCGGCTGATAACCCGTAATCCTGGTCTAGCCATGCTCTATTGTATCCGTATAACACCATCATCTCATTAGAGTAACCAGTGGTTGGAGTGTAACCGGGTAGAGATATTGATTTCGCAGGGCCCCCGTTATTGATTAGAAGGGGTATCATGAAGGCTTGGAGCGAGGCTCCAGTGGTTAGGATAGCTGCGAAGGCTAGAGGTCTAAGTATTAGTGGTAGGACTACACTCCTAAGGGTTTGAAATGTTCTAGCACCATCAACTAAAGCTGCCTCCAAATACTCTCTAGGTATACTAGCCAAGGCTGCCATGGTGACTGTCATAACGAAGGGGTATGCTAGCCACACCTCTACAATGTTGTATAGAGCGAATGCATGCCACTCGTTAACATATATGTCAACCCTGTAGCCTAGAAGCCCCTCTATAGTAGATGACAGGAAACCCCTCTCAGGCGTGAAAAGTATTCTCCACGTGGTTACACTAAGTAGTATAGGGATAGCCCATGGTAGTAGGAGGAGGCCTCTCGTAAACCTCCTACCAAGTATAAGGGGTGAGGTGTATATGATAGCTAAGGTAACCCCCGCTATCATCTTTAATGGAACGCTTGTTACAACAAAGAGTAGGGTCTTAAATAGTGAGTACGGAAATCTAGGGTTATCAAATAATCTCCTGAAATTCTCCAATCCCACGAAGTGTAACGTTAACTCGTCAATCTGCCTATCGATCTCCCCCATAGCTCTACCTATAAACCCTTTGTAGTTAGAGCTTACAAGTTCTAGGGATTGGGAAGCTTCACCTAACAGTATCTTAGCCTCGTTTACTGCTGGTAGCACTGTCTCCTTCAACCTAGCTAGATCCTCCTCTGTGACATGTATCTTGTAGAGTAGTAATTGGTCTACGGGCTGCCAAACCCTGTAATCTAGTGTTCTTAGAGCTCTATCCAAGGGGTTAACTATGCTTGGATCCAAGTAGAGTTTCGTAGACTCTGATACCACGATACTTTTAACCTCAAGCAACCTTCCATCCACATCCCCTCTCATCCTATTGATAGCGGCTACCGATATATTCTCCGGTGTAGCACTAGCTATTGTCGTTGAGAGCTCATCGAGGATGGTTATAGTCTCGTCTACCAGAGTCTTAGCTTTAACGGCTTCGCCTACAATGTAGTCTTTCCTAGACTCAAGGTACTCTGTTATACGGGATTTAGCTTCTCTAAGCTCGTAGAGTCTAGGGCCTGGGGCTATGTTCTTTGCGGAGGCATCTGTAAACGCTATGTATATGGAGTATGCTATAGGGAATATCGAGAATGAAATGTAGACCACCAGGCTACCTAGGATTAAGAGAGCTGCGATCTTTAAAGGGTAGAGGAGCCTCTCTCTAGCTGAGGTCATTAGATGCCCTCCACCTAGCCTTTAAACGCCTCGAGTATCTTCCTCTGAGCCTCGTCTAGTAGCTTGCTAACACTAGCTACAGCCTCCTCCCGCCCCTTCTCATTATAGATTGTTATCATACTCGATAGAGCTTCAGCTACGGGACCCCAGACTTTAGCCATTTTAACTGATTTAGGCATGGGGGTGCTGTCAGCTAATGCCATGGAGAACCCTGCTATAATAGGGTACTTATCCCTATTAGCTCTTAGGAAGTCTAGTGATGAAACCTTCACGGGGATGAAGCCTGCTTCCTCCATCAACATTCTAGTGACGTCATCGTTTAAGGTGAACCATAAAGCGAAGAGTATGCTAGCATAGAGCCTATTCCTATCAGCCTCGGCAGCCTTGGTAATCCAGAGTAGTTTGATTCCAGAGAAGGGTTTCGGCTTCATACCATCAATCTCCGGTATGGGGCCAACAGCTATCCTTGCCACCTTCTCCTTTATCCTAGGTATATTCCAGGGGCCCGTTATTATACAGGGAGCTCTACCCTCCTCGAATATAGATAACTGAGCCTCGTGACCTAGATCTCCTGTGAACATGTATGGGAAGACCTTTGATAGAAGGAATTTGAAGCCCTCCACAGCCCCAGCACTATTAACCCCCACAGCGTCCCTATCCTCATCGTAGTAGAACCCCCCGAAAGCTGTTATCAATGGGTAGACGTGATACGGGTCTATCTGCCATGCAAGACCATAGGTTTTCCTCTCAGGGTTATACCATCTCTTCATAATCTCCTCCAGTTGCGAAAACTTCCCCGGTAGGGCACCCCCGGTCATATCCAGGTTGCATATTAAAGCTATACCCTCAATAGCCCAAGGTAGGCCGTAGAGCTCCAGCTTGTAGACTCCAGAGCTAAAGGCTAAGGCCGCGTACTCTTTCCTTAGATCTTCTATAGTCTCTCTTGGCAGGTACTTTGAAAAGCTCACTATGAAACCTCCATCGGCCATCTCGCCTGTCCAATCATGAGCCCATGTGAATACATGTGCTGTATTCTCGACATCCCCAGCTATTATCCCCGCCTTAATAGCCTCCTTCATGTTAGCAACAGTACCAGTATACTGGACCTTCACGCCCGGGTACTCTGACTCAAACTGTTTAATAGCCTTATCGATTATCTTAACCTCGAAGGGCATCATAGCGGTCCAGAAGTTTATGGTAACCCTCACATCCCCCCTCTTAACCTTAGATACGAATTCGTAGAAGTCAGGTGGAACTCTAATCTTAGAAGTACCTATAACAAGCTCTCTAACAGTTTCGGGTTGCGTTACAGGAGGTGTTTGGGTGGGGGGAGTTGTTATGGGTGGAGTTTGTGTTGGGGTTGGTGTGGGCGACGTGGGAGTTGTTGGAGCTCCCTCCCTTGTAACCAATAGGATACCTGCAATGATGATAAGGACTAGGAGGGCTGCTACAGCAATAATAATTCTAGGTGAACTGGTAGCCAAGCCTACCACCTCTAGTTCTATGTTTTAGCTGAGAGTTAATATAAATGTCCCTAGAGATTCTTGAGGTAACCCTTACGGGTTTTACCCCATCATCATGCTGGTTATAGCAGGAGTTTGCCTGTTTTAGCATCGTATAATAGTGTTTTGCTAACATCTATCCTAATGTACACGTCTTCGCCGACATCCACCTTCAAATCCCGAGAGGTCAGAGCTCTAATACTCTCGCTACCCAAGCTTAACGTTACTATGGATTGAGAGCCTAGGGGTTCTATGATGGTAACCTTACCTTTTAATGTTACACCTTCATCCTGGGATTTACGTATCTCCACGTGCTCCGGTCTAACACCTAGATAGACCTTATCTCCCAGCTTCAGGATACCGGGATCTAAGCTTATACCGGTCTTCAGGTTGAACCCAGCGCACTCTAGTTCTAGCGTTTCAACGCTCACCACATTACATGGTATTATGTTCGTTGAGGGACTTCCTATGAATGTTGCCACGAAGATATCTAATGGTTTTAGGTATAGATCGTCTGGTGTTCCAACCTGTAGTACCCTCCCTTCGTTCATGACCGCTATCCTATCAGCCAGACTCATCGCCTCCCCTTGATCGTGTGTTACATACACCGTTGTTACCCCGAACTTCCTCTGCAGTGATTTAAGCTCAGCTCTCATTTGAACTCTAAGCTTAGCATCCAGGTTTGATAAAGGCTCATCTAGAAGCCAAACCTTAGGCTCCCTAACGAGAGCTCTTGCTAGAGCAACCCTCTGTTGCTGACCACCGCTCAGCTCTCTAGGATATCTATCGAGCAACCCCTCTATGCCTAGAACCCTGGCTATCTCAACAACCCTCCTCCTAATAGCCTCCTTATCGAGACCCAGCTCCCTCCTCCTAACCATGAGGGGGAATGCTATGTTATCGAAAACCCTCATGTGGGGGTATAAGGCGTAGTTCTGGAATACCATAGCTACATCCCTATCCCTGGGGTGTAGGTTGTTCACAACCCTCCCTCCTATTAGAATCTCACCCTCATCTGGGAACTCTAAACCTGCTATGAGCCTTAACAGTGTAGTCTTACCACAACCACTAGGACCTAGGATTGCGAAGAACTCCCCATCACTTATATCGAGTGTAACCCTGTTGACAGCTACGACTCTACCAAACTTCTTAGTTACACCCCTAAGTTTGACATCGGCCAAGCTCTCATCCACTATTTAGAAATACAGGAGAGAATTTAAGACAGTAGCTAGGCTATCTCCGCCTCAGCATGAGTGCTGAGAGGATAAGTCCAAGTCCTAGGCCTGCCAGGAGTGCTAGTAGCAACCCGCTCGTCCTAGTTTGAACCTCTGTTATGGTTTTAGGCTTCTCGATAAACCTCTCAACTATAGATGTTACACTCCTCTCCACCACCTCTGTTACGGTAACAGTCTTGGTTGGAGGCTGGGTTACAGCGATCTTTGAAACACCCTTAACGACCGCCATCTGAGCCACACCCCTCTCCCTATCAACCTTGAATGTGTTAAGCGTGGCGTACTGCTCATCTTTTGTGGGAACGAGTAGATCCATAACCCTGGGTATGACATTGAAGAGGATGGCTTGAGCATACTTTGCCCCAGCTCCTACAACCCACTCCTGGCTTTCAACACCGAAGGGTCTTATCCTATCAGGCCCGTAGCCATCATAACTTGTTAGGAATACAGTGTAAACCCACCGCTCTATGTTGTCAACATCTGGTAGTAGCATCTTTGAAACCTCAGCTACTATCGCGTCCGCTACGGGGTCTGCGTAGACCTTGTAGAGAGCATCTTGAACTACCATAGTGCCATTAGCATAGTATATGGTTGCCCTCTCACCCTTAGGAACAGGGTCCGAACCCCAGCCTGGTGCTATGAGGATTGCTATATGCCATCTACTATCATCGCTTAGGTTAACATTGAGACCCAGCGTGTCGCCCCTACCCCGCTCTCCCAAGGTGGTTCTAATGTATATGTGTACGTACTGCAAGCTAAAGCCATTAGGGCCGCCCCAAGGGTTACCACCTAGGCTCTTAACATACACGCTAAACACCACCTTATCCCCGGTAACGCTAACACTGAACTTGAGGAGGTCGAAGACACCGGGTTTGAACACAGGGTTCAACGGGTAGCGGTAACCTCCAGCACCATCATCATCACCCTCAGGATCCACCATTTCAAATACTACCCTAGCCTGTGGGGCAACCACAGCCCTTGGAACGTGGACTACATGTGTTAATCCAACCCTATCACTCCTCTCAACGAGAACACCACCACTATACACGGCGACCACCACGTAGACTATATCGCCTGACGATAGGGAGAGCATCCTCCATGGAACCAGGAGCTCCACAGACCCCCCTACAGCTATACTATCTATGTTAAATAGTTTAACCCACCCCCCTCTACCATCAGCTACGTTAACGCTAGCCCTTACATCCCTTAAATCTACGAGTACCTCGTAGAAGAGGCCCATAGGGGCTATACTTCCATCCCTAAAGAAGCTATTATAACCTGGATCGTAGGGGCTTATACTCCTCCATGGATTCGTTAGATAAACAGCCAATCTTAAACCTGTACCGTCTACACCAGCCAACTTTAAACCAATGATGAGGTTCTGAGGGCTAACAGCTACAAGGGCTTCCCTAACATGCCTTTCGCCAACATTAATTCTTAGAGAGTTACCCCACAGAGGCTCGTCTAGAACACCATCGAGCCTAGGCTCTGCATCAACCGGTTTAGGTACATCTGTATTAAGAACACCCACAGGGGTAGCATCTGGGTTAAACAATGCTTCGAGGAAGTGTGGAGCTCTTAGAGCTACCGCATCGTAGGCTTTCCTAAGGTACTGTTTGAATAGAACGTTGGAGGGGAACACTCCACCACCATCACCACCATACCACCATAGCCAGTCGCTAGCCTCAGCCATTAGAATATACATTACAGCCTTTGGGTTTAAGTGAAAAGCTTCCTTCAAGCTTGTAACACCAACAGCTCTTAGTACATCCTCTCTACTCTTAACCATGAGCATCCACGCTACGTTCTCCTGCCTCTGGCCAATCCATATAGCTAGCTCTCCTCCAGCCCACGATCCTTCGGCAATCCTAGCCCTTCTAGGCTCCCTCGGCAGTATTGTGTATGCATCTTCAGAGTACGATATGGGTATATCTGATATATCCTTGGATTTAAGGTTTAAATAGCGGTGCTCAAGCGCTGGAAGCTCCCTGGCATAGCCTCTCTTCATAGCTATGTACTCGCTAGGAGTTATAGTCTTGATAACCCCCTCCTTCTGAGCTTGGGATAGTTGTTTGTAGAGCTCTAGGAGGAATAGATCTCCGAACTCCTCATAGTGCTCCCAGGGGTTCTCACCATCTAGGGCTATCACAATTACACCTCCTGGGGACGCTGACGCTATATTTCTAAGCTTTGACATTAAATCACTAACAGCGCTCATATACGGTAGGGTGCTGTAGGTGAAGCTTATCAAGTTACTTAGATCACTATTCCTGAATAGAACGTGGAACAGGCTGCCGTCGAAGTCTAACACCCAGAAGTAGCTCTCAGCAACATTTACACCACTCACATGAGATGTTTTCAGAGAGGGGACTGACTTAGATAATACTGTATCATCGGCTATAGACCATGATAATCCCAGCTTAGAGAACACCCTGAAAACATCCTCGTTAACAGCTAGCTCAGCAGGCCATACACCCTTTGGGCTGTAGTTGAAGACATTCCTGAACAAGTTCAAGCTTAGGTTAACGTGTAACTCTAAATCCTCCCCCATCCCAGAGGCTGTGAGTAGAGGTGCTAGCGGGTGGCTGTAGGGTACTGGTACTATCTCAACCTGACCTCGCTCCAGGAGCTCCCTGTATGCCGGTATCGTCTTAGCCATTATACTGTTATGAGTTTCCAGTATCACTCTCAGAACATCTCTACTACACCTGTAATCCCTATCCCTTAGATACCCCTCTCTAACCTTGTAGAGCTCAGGATACACCTCTCTTAAGACTAGAGGATCTACCCAGAATAGGTTGAAGAGACATGCTAGATCTAGGATCTCCTGCTCTGTGAACTCCCCCACAACTGCTTCCTTAAACCTCTCCTCGGGGAGACCTACATGCTTTTTAAAAGCCTCCAGCGCTTTATCCCTCAACTCCCTATACTTTGGGACTACGTTAACTATCCTATTCCAGTTTATATCAAAGAACCCTCCAGGTATCTGTAGCATTGAAAACTTCTCGTCAACCGATAGACTATCACCTCTAGCAATCTTCCATGACAGTTGTTGCCTGAAATCAGTAACATTACCATCAACATAAGCTTTGAGCTGAGCTAGCAGAGAACCTGAGAATGTGAAGGACACCTTAATATCGGAGTACTTGGATAGTATGTAGGCCATCTTATAGTAGTTACCAACACTATGCATTCTCACCCACGGTAGCACCAGGCTACCACCTGTAACATCGTAATACCACGGTTGATGATAATGCCATACAATAACCAGGTATAAAGGTTCGGCTCCTTGAGACTCAACTCTATAAGAGCTAATGTATATAGTACTGGATAGAAGGAGCAATATAAGCATTACAGCCCCTAATCTAGCCTCACTCATACCCGGTAGCACCGTAGAAAGAGGGAGTCTTCTGGGGTTTTAAAGAGTCCTCTCCCTTAAAGGAGCTCTATTATCTTAGGATAAATCTAACTACGATAATGCCTACTACTAAGCCTACAATTAGGAGGAGTATTGATATAGGCCAGTTGATCTCAGTTACTGTAGTAGTCTGAACCTCTGTTCTCAACTCTGTTGCAACCTTCGTTATAGTGCTAGTCACGGTACTAGTTATAGTGTTAGTTATGGTTACCGTGGTTGGTGGGATCTGGATTGGCGGTATTGTAGCTAGAAGTTTTAGATCGGGGTTGTAACTGTCAAGCCACTTGTACTGAGTCTCAGCTGTTATACCAGCCTTATACTCTGGCGAGTAGACTAGGAGATCTAAGATCCTTGGCTCGATTCCAGCTGCTATGGCCTTAGCTACTCCGGCTCTCTGCTCTGGCGTAGCATACTTAGTACCGTTTAAAACCCACTCTCCACCAACGGGCCCTGCTGGTCTAACCCTGTTAGGCCCGAAGCCGTCGTAGCTTGCTACAGCTACAACTATGGTCCATGAGGCCACGTTATCTACATCTATAAGGGCCTTCTTATCCACAGAGGCTGTAATAGTGTTACCATCAACTTTAACAACTAGAACCCCGTCTTGGACTACGCTATAGCCGTAGTAGTATATACCGGATCTCTGCCCCTCAGGGACTATCTTCTCCTCCCAACCAGGCACTATTACTATGGCAAAATGCCATGCATATGAGGGGGCGAAGACGACATTAAGCCCTAGAGTATCAGTTCTAGACGGTAAACCAGCCTGGGTAGTCCTAACATATATCTGGATGTTCTGGAGGCTGAAGCCATTAGGGCCACCCCAAGGGTTACCACCTAGCTCTTTAAATGTAACACGGAAGCTAAGCCTAGCACCCTCATCTACAACCTCAAACTTAACCATATCGAAAACACCAGGTTTAAACACAGGGTTTGTTGGATAACCGTAATACCCAGGACCCCTATCATCACCCTCAGGGTCTGAGACGGATACTAGCACTCTCTGGCCCTCCAAGGGAGTTGATGTAGCGAGGATTACCAGTGCTAGTAGCGTGAAAGCCTTTAGAAGCCTGCTACCCTCCACGAACCGTCACCAGAGGATAGGATGAGAGGGGATTTTAAATAACTTACATCGGCTTACTCATATCATTAATAGTGCAACACCACCCTCTAGTACCACGTTGCCATAGTTAACAGAGCCCACTAAAACCTCTCTTACACCGCCTAGACCTAGTTCTACAGAGTTCACTCGCTTCTCACGAGTTACAATACCTAGAACATGCTCTCCCTCATAGCTCCTGTACACCGCCATGGTGTCCTCGTCTAGAGCTCTAACTTTAAAGCTACCATATCTTAAAGCCTTAAGCCTCCTCCTAATATCTAGAAGCCTCTTAATGTAGTTTAAGAGATCTTTATCCCATCTATCCACATCCCATATCATGGGTCTTCTACAATCTGGATCTCCAGAGCCCTCCATTCCAATCTCATCACCATAGTATATTGTGGGAGCTCCCGGTAGTATGAAGAGTGTGAAGTACATCCTCTTGATGCAATCCGGATAGCATTCCATAGCTATAGTCTTAATCCTCGGTGTATCATGGCTTCCAAGTAGGTTTATGAGAGATAATGCCGAGGTTACGGGTATCCTAGAGTACTGTTTAGCTAGCAATCCCTCCATATCATGAGCGTTAAGCTCTCTTAGCACGAAGAACTTTACCAGGTTCTCTCTAAGATCGTAGTTTGTCGCCGAGTCCATAGTGGTTCCTAGAGGGTAGCTATCAACTCCTACCGTGACCTCCGCTATGACGACAGCGTCTCCCTTCACCCTCTTAACATGATCATAGTATTCTTTCATGAAACTATCTGGGATAGCGTGGCCTACATCGAATCTGAAACCATCAGCTCCCTTCTTAAGCCAATGTGATAGGATTCTTTTAACATAACTCCTGACATGTGATTTGCTGTGATCCAGTTTAGGCATATACCATGTGCTTGCGAACGACTCGTAGAAGGGTTTCCTTTCATGTTCTAACCCGATCCTACCCCTACAACCTCTATCTATGAACTCCCCGAGCTTCCTCAATACTCTCTCTTCTACCTCACTAACACGCCTAACCAGCCTGTACATCCTATTTACATCCTTGTTTAGGAGCTCTAGGAAACTCTTATGGCATGGCGATGTGTGATGGACTACTATGTCTAAGACTAGCTTCAACTCGTTAGACCTTAAAACCTCTAGGAGCTTCTCGAACGCCTCCTCGCCTCCTAATAGTGGATCTACGGAGAAATGATCTATAACATCGTATCTATGATAGGATGCTGAGACATAGATAGGGGTTAGATATAGAGCGTCGAAGCCCAACCACTTTACATGATCAATCCTCCTAAGCAAGCCAATCAAATCCCCTCCATAGTATCCGGGCTCCCTAGGCTCGTAGACATCGATTAACTTAACACCCTTCTTTTCAATAGCTCTCTCAAAGCTATCAACAAACACCATATAGTATGTGGCTCCAACCCACCACGGTATCTCGTTATACCCTAGCGGCACACCAGGGGTTATCGGGGCTCCGTCTCCTACACCATCTCTACCGAAGAGAACAACTTTACCGTCAACCCTAAGCTTGAAAAGGTAGCCCTCAACACCCCCTTTCACCCACACCTCATAGTAATCCTTATACCTACTCCTCCCAACCAATTCCATATCACTTTCAACAAAACCCCCTTGGCCTGAGCCCTTATATTCAAGTATCACATTATCAACAACACCTCTAGGCAACCATAACCTTAAAACCGTATACTCCTCCATCTTTGAGATGAAAATAGGGCTCCTCTCATCGTGAACCACTAGATCAACCCAATCCCTTAAACCACTAGAGGCCATGGCGTAATCGTTAACACCAATCCTTGCAAGTGAGGCCTCAAGAGGTCTCTCTAAACCAGCCAACCTAACCTGCACCCTCTCATCATTGTCACCATCGAGGTCTAAGGAGAAACCATTAACGGAAAACCAGTAGGGATATAGATCGTCCCATAAACTTAGCATTAGAAAACCCTTATCCCTGAAACGTGCCAGCTCAAACCTACCAGGATAGAGTGAGGTAAACGTAGATACAAGATAAACGCTACGAGCTCCCTCAGGCCACCTAGTTGAAAACATAACAATATACCTTGAATACCTACTCCTCCCAACCCTCTCTCTCCCAACCACCTTGAACAAGCAATACCACCGCCAATCACTTGGAAAGAGATCACAGCATATAATTCTCCAAGCTCTGAGAGAGTCAAAAGACAAGTTCATCTAATCCTCTTCTAATGTAAACTTAACAGGTAACAAGTGAAACGTATATACCACTTGTTATTAAGCCTTAGGACTGCTAGCCCTTCCTGGAGGGAGGAGTCTAATATGATGTTTAATATGATTAGAGCCCTACTGCTAGTCTCAGTTATTGGAGCTCTACTCACCTCATCGATCTTGGCTTCTCTAGCTCAGCCTAGTGAGGCTGAAGCTAAATCTGCTTTCGAACGCCTCGGCTGTACTGCTTGCCATATGAGTGGCGGTATAGTCCCTCCTTGGGATGGGGTAGTATCTATGTTTAGAAGTGCGTCCGGTAAATACCCTAGCCTAGATGAGTTTGTGAGAGCTGAGATATCACAGAGGGTTAAGGCTAAGGTTGGGGCTGAGCCTAAATCCTGGGATGAGCTATTCACAGTAATGGCTGGATACGTTGGGAAGAAGCCTGACGACCCGAATGTTAAGGTGGTGGAGAGCTACCTAGCATCATTGCTACAAGCACCGGGGGTTACAACACCTCCAACGACCCTCACTACGCCCACGTCACCACCGCAGGTTACAACGCCTGCTCCTGAGGCTGTTAGGGGTGGGGAGAGGTTAACGTGGGGTGTGATTCTAGCTGTTGTAGCCATAGTGATTATTGTTTTAGGAGCTCTAATTGTAGGATTGCTTGTTATGAGGAGGTAGCGGGATCTCTCACACTATTAAATGTTTGAAATTGCGTGGGCTAGAGCAGGCCTTTCTCCTTTTTGAGCTTATACCTGTACTCAACGTACTTATCCTGTGGAGAATACCTTGGAGGGTGGGGTACTATTAGTTCTCCACCACAGTAGGGGCATGTATCTCTTCTCAACGTGTATCTCCCGCATCTAACACACTTCCTCATGAGCCAGTTCATATGCAACACTACTCTTTAAGCCTTTCGAAGTTAAACTCTAACCCTAGTTTCTCAGCTTCTCTAGCCGCCTCCTCTAAAACCCTCTTAAGAGTTGACTCTAGTGTTTTGAAGTCGTGGCCTTCCACATCCACCCTATATCTCGGAGCTCCTACAGTGTAGAGCCTTGCTTTAATCTTAGGCTCTCCCTCAAACAACTCCCTAACCTTTAAGAGGAAGCTTCTAACCCTGTATAGTCCATCGCTAGCTGTGGATCTAACTGTGAGTATACCTGATACCCTTACAACCTTAACCTCCACATGAGTCCTAGCTATATCAAGGAGGGGTTCAACCCA